>Ga0056909_1000039_pt1 | contig 249184 bp, 212 predicted proteins | sample EBPBio102011_DNA_FD_62115 | JGI IMG/M metagenome (GOLD analysis project Ga0056909, IMG submission 62115) | Wastewater treatment Type I Accumulibacter community from EBPR Bioreactor in Madison, WI, USA - Reactor 1_1/10/2011_ DNA | ecosystem: Engineered > Bioreactor > EBPR > Anaerobic-Aerobic >... | reverse complement strand
TCGCCCTCAACATGCTCAAGCGCGCACGCCCCGGCATCTCCATCCGCCGCAAGCGAAAACGCTCCGGATGGTCCGACGACTTCGCCAGATCCGTACTCGGCCAAATGCGATAGCCCTGGACCCGGGCTGGCCTCGGCTTGACAATGCTCCGGGTCGCCGATAAAGCACCGCCTTCTGTTCAGAGGCCAAAGCATCACCGCTGTAACGGAACATCTGGGGTCGTCCGGCGAGAACCCTAGCCGGGACCACGTCCGGGGCCGTCAGCGACGAACGGCCGCAAGGCTTTCCGGGGCTCAAACTTTAAGAGGCGGAGGAATTCATGGCACGCGTGGCACTGGTTACCGGCGGAACCCGCGGCATCGGCGCGGGCATCGCCAAGCGGTTGCAAAAAGAAGGTTATAAGGTCGCCGTCTGCGACGTGGTTGACGATCAGATCGCCAAGTTTAAGGAAGAGACGGGTATTCCCGGCTACAATATCAACGTCGCAGATTACAACGCCGTGGTTGAAGGCGTGAAAAAGGTCGAGAGCGAGGTCGGCCCGATCGACGTGCTCGTCAATAACGCCGGGATCACCCGCGACGGGCGCTTCGTCAAGATGACTCGCGAGAAGAACTGGGATCCGGTGATCGCCGTCAACCTGACGTCGGCGTTTAACACCTGCAACGTCGTTCTTCCCGGCATGACCGAGCGCAAATGGGGCCGGATCGTCAACATCAGCTCGATGAACGGTCAGCGCGGCCAGTTCGGCCAATGCAACTATTCGGCGACGAAGGCCGGCATTATCGGGCTGTCACGCTCGCTCGCCCTGGAATGCGCCCGGGCCGGCGTGACCGTCAACGTCATCTGCCCCGGTTTCATCCTGACGGAAATGACCGGCGCCATGCCGAAAGAGATTCTCGACGCCGAGGTGCAGAAGATCCCGGTGCAGCGCATCGGGCAGCCGGACGATATCGCCTACGCCGTGCTGTGCCTCACCAGCGATGATGCCAGTTTCATCACCGGCCAGACGATCTCGGTCAACGGCGGCCAGCTGATGCCGTAGTGACGGCACTGCCTGTCAGCGACGAAAAGGGCCGCCGCGATGGCGGCCCTTTTTTTCTTTCCTGCAGTTCTTCCCTGCCGGGGAAATTATTGAACCTCCGGGCCCAAGCCGTCTTCTTTTGGCGGGGGGCGCTGTGGTTCTCCACGGGCAACGGATCTCCGACACGTCTCGAAGAGGCCTGCCAATGCGGTTACCGGCGGCGCTCAGGCGCCAAGCCCACCCGGATCATCACCAGACGCTGAGCCCAAATGCCTCAGTTTCGGCCCGGATCTGATCGCCGCCGGCCCGTCGCGGCGGACAGCGCGGTCCCGCCGAGCCTGGATGACATCGACCGCATTGCCCGCATCCAGCTGGCAACGCTGCCGCAGCCGTTTGACGCGCATGTCCGCGACGTGCTCGTCCGCGTCGAGGAGTTCTGCGATGTCGACATCGAACGCGAGATGGGGCTGGAGAGCCCGTTCGAGCTGCTCGGGCTCTATCGCGGTGTTTCGCTCGATCGCAAGAGCGTTGCCGACGGCACCCCGGAGATCGACATGATCGTCCTTTATCGCCGGCCGATCCTGGACTTTTGGTGCGAAACGGGGGAGGATCTGGGTCATGTCGTCCGCCACGTGCTGGTCCATGAGATCGGCCATCACCTTGGGCTGAGCGACGAGGACATGCACCGGATCGAGGAAGCGGACTAAGCGTTCGCAGATCCGCCCGCGGGGGACGGCGGCGGCAAAGGAAGGGTCCCCTTCTTCGTCGCTCCGGGCGCGCAGGGACGAGGATGCTCATGGCGGACCCGGCTGAGGCAGATATCCCGGAGGCAGTACCGCCGGAGCTTCTCTATCGCGTCTGTCCGCCGGAGGCGCTGTCCTTCCGCAGCACCGCCGAGCTTGAGCCCATCGAGGAGGGCATCGGCCAGGAGCGCGCCGCTCAGGCGTTTCATCTCGCCTTGGGCATGCGGCATGCGGGTTACAACGTGTTCGCGCTGGGGCCTCAGGGCGTCGGCAAATATCCGTTTGTCCGGAGCGCGGTGGAAAAGGCACGCGCCAAGTGGCCGGTGCCGTCCGACTGGATCTACGTCAACAACTTTGCCGAGCCTCACAAACCGCGCGCGATCCGGCTGCCGGCGGGCCGCGCTCGGGTGCTTCGCGAGGACGTCGAGCGCTTGATCGAAGAACTGCGGCTGGCGCTGCCCGCGGCCTTCGAAAGTGAAGAATACCGCAACCGCAAAACGGTCATCCAGGAGCAGTTCAAAGAGAAGCAGGAGCAGGGCTTTCAGGCTTTGCAGGAGCGCGGCAGGCAGCGCGACGTGGCGATCCTGAGGACGCCCATGGGCCTCGCCCTCGCGCCCGTTCGCGAGGGCGAGGTGCTCAGCCCGCAGGAATTCGAGGCGCTGAGCGCAGACGAGAAGCAGCAGCGCAAAATGGCATCCGAGCAGATGCAAAAGGAGCTGGGCGAGTTCCTGCACGAGGTCCCCGGCTGGGAGAAGACCCAGCGGGAGCAGTTGCGGACGCTGGATCGCGAGGTCACGGTGTTTGCCGTCGGCCGCCCGTTCGAGGAACTGGCGGGGCGATGGTCGGAGCTGCCGGCGGTTGCCAAACATCTCGCGACGGTCCGGCAGGACGTGATCGACAATGTCGAGGATTTCCTGCCGAAGGAAGCCGGGCCGCAAATCGTCCTCGGAGCGGCGGGGCGATCGGGCGGCGAGACGGACCCCTTCCGCCGCTACCGGATCAACGTCTTCGTCAGCAATGATCCGCCAGGCGACTCTCCAAGCGCGCCACCGGCGGCGCCCATCATCTACGAGGATCATCCGACGCTGCCCAACCTGGTGGGTCGGGTGGAGCATCTGGCGCAACTCGGCACCCTCGTCACGGACTTCTCGCTGATCAAATCCGGTGCGCTTCACCGGGCCAACGGCGGCTGCCTGATCCTGGATGCACGCAAGGTGCTGTCGAACCCGCTGGCCTGGGAGACCCTGAAACGCGCGCTTCGCTCCTCCTGCGTCCGCATCGAGTCGCCGGCGGAGCAACTCGGCTGGGCAGCGACGACGACCCTCGAGCCGCAACCGATCCCCCTCGACGTCAAGGCGGTGCTGCTCGGCGAACCGATGCTCTATTACCTGCTGAACGCCAATGACCCCGAGTTTGCCGAGTTGTTTCGGGTGGCCGCGGACTTCGAATCGGCGATCCCTCGCGACCTGGAAGGAACGCAGCTTTTTGCGAGATTGCTTGCCACCATCGTCCGGCGTGCGGGGACCAGACCGCTGGCCCGGAGCGGCGTTGCCCGCGTCGTCGAGCACGCATCGCGGCTGGCCGGCGACGCGACCAAGCTGACGGTCCACGCCGACACCCTGGAGGACCTTGTCCGCGAGGCCGATTTCTGGGCAGGGGAAGCGGGGGCCGAGCTGATCGAGGCGCGGCATGTGGTGGAAGCGATCGCCGCGCGAACCTTCCGGTCCGACCGTCTGCGCGAGCGCATCCAGGAGCAGATCGTTCGGGGCACCGTGCTGATCGAGACGGAGGGCAGGCGGGTCGGGCAGATCAACGGTCTGGCGGTGCTCCAGCTCGACCGGTTCGCCTTCGGCAAACCCAGCCGGATCAGCTGTCGCGTCAGGCTGGGGAAGGGCGAGGTTGTCGATATCGAGCGCGAGGTGGCGCTGGGAGGGCCGCTGCACGCCAAGGGCGTGCTCATCCTGACGGCGTATCTCGCAGGGCGGTTCGCGCAGGAGCGGCCGCTGTCTCTCTCCGCCAGCCTCGTCTTCGAGCAATCCTACAGCGGCGTGGAAGGGGACAGTGCGTCGTCGGCGGAACTCTACGCCCTTCTTTCCGCCCTGGCCGAAATTCCGATCCGTCAGTCCCTGGCGGTGACGGGCTCCGTCGATCAGCAGGGCCGGGTACAGGCGATCGGCGGCGTCAACGAGAAGATCGAGGGCTTTTTCGACATCTGCCGCGACCGTGGCTTGACCGGAGAGCAGGGGGTGCTGATCCCGAAAACCAACGTGCAGCATCTCATGCTGAGAGAAGACGTGGTGGAGGCGTGCCGGTCCGGCCTCTTCCGCGTCTACCCGGTTTCGACCATCGACGAGGGTATCACCATCCTCACCGGCATCGTCGCCGGGCAAACCGATGCGGCGGGAAACTATCCGATCGGCAGCGTCAACCGGGCCGTCGCCAATCGCCTTGCCGCCTTTCAGCGCCGCGCGCAGAAATTCGCGGCGGCGGAGAAAAAAAACGCAGGGAGCCGCAAGGATAAGGGCAAGGACATCGAACGGGACGGTCGGCCGTGAGCGGACCATCGGTCACGGGCCAGCGGCTGCGCTTTCGGCGCATCCTGCTGGCGCTGGACACGGCATCCCCTGACCCGACCGCCGTGGAACGCGCGACGGCGCTCGCAGCGCGGCTGCGCGGCGAATTGCTGGCGCTGTACGTCGAGGACATCGATCTGGTTCGCCTTGCCGGCCATACGTCGGTCAGTGCCATGAGCACGGTGACGGCCGCACCCTACGAATTCGCCACCGGATCTTTGCACGAGACGCTGCGCCTTCAGGCGGCAAGGGTACGCCGCGACCTGGAGCGGATGGCGGAGCGGCGCCGGATAAAGTGCGCCTTCCAGGTGCGGCAGGGGCGGCTGGTCGCCGAGGTTCTGCGCACCGCGGGGGACGATGATCTGGTCGTGATCGGGGGAGCGGGAGGGCGGTCGGAGCCGCTTTGGGCCGGCAGCGCCTTGCCGGCTGCGGTGGCCCAGGCACTGGCACAGGTGCGCTCGGTGCTCCTGCTGCGGCGGGACGCACCGGCGGGCGGGCCGGTTCTGATCGCCTTTGACGGCAGTGAGCGAGCGTGGCACGGCCTCTCGATCGGAGCCCAGATCGCTGAGCTGGAGAACGCCGCGGTCGAGGTTGCGTTGCTCGCGGGACGCCTCGACGAGGCCGAACGCAATGTCACCGACATCAGGGCCGCCCTGGCCGAAGGCCCCCTGGACGTGAGTTTCCTGCACGTTCCGAAAGCGGCGCTGAGCGTCCTGGTTAACGTCGCTCTCCGGCGCCGGTGCGGGCTGCTGGTGCTGGACGCGGATCGCGCGCTCGCGACTGAAACCCTTCGCCTGTTGCAGCGCACCGCCTGCTCGGTTCTGCTGGTCCGCTAGGGAGGGAAAGCCATGACGCGCGTCTGTGGTCCGCTGGTCGGATTTCGCGGGCAGGAGGAGGGGCTGTGGCGGCTGCGAATCATGGCGGCCTACAGCGCTGGCGAAATCCCCGGCCCGCTTTCCGTCGACGGCATCCCGGTGCCGCCGATGCCTCTGGGCGAGGTGGCGGGCGTCGCGCTGTTCGCGTGGGATGCGGCCATCGCGCAACAGGATGAGCAGCGCTCCATCTCCTATAGCCTCGATGGCGGGCCGCAGCCGACGCCCATCTGGGTGCCGGGGCGCGGGCAGACTCCCCGCATCGCCTATGCTTCGTGCAACGGCTTTTCCGTCCCGGGGGAGATGCGCAGAACCGGGGACAAGAATGTCTCGTGGAAGAGCCTGTCCCGGGAGCACACCCGCCTGCCGTTCCACCTGCTGCTGATGGGCGGCGATCAGATTTACGCCGACGAGCTGTGGTCGCGCGTTCCAGGCTTGCGCCAGTTCAACGAGCGTCCACGCGCGGAAAGGCTGGCGGCTCGCGCCAACGCGGCGATGACTCGCGCCATCGAGCGGTTTTACGTCGAAACGTACTGTCAGCGGTTCACGCCGCAACCCATCGCATCATCCCTTGCGTCCATCCCGACACTGATGATGTGGGATGACCACGATATCTTCGACGGATGGGGCTCCTATAGCGACGAGGAGCAGGCGAGCGACGTCTTCCGGACGGTCTTTACCGTGGCGCGACGGTGTTTTTCGCTGTTTCAGTTGCAGAGCAATCCAGACTCTCCGTCGTGGCCGGCCCTTCCCGGACAAAATGGCTTCAATGCGCTGTTGCGTTTGGGCGACCTTGGCCTGCTGATCCTCGATCTGCGCTCGGAACGCTCCCAGCAGCAAATTCTTTCTCCGGCAACCTGGGACGTCGTCTTTGCGGCGCTCGACGGGGCGCGGGGGCTCCGCCACCTGCTCGTCATGTCGAGCATTCCAGTCGTTCACCCCGATCTGTCCTTCGCAGAGCATGCTCTCGACCTGCTGCCCGCCGAGCAAGATCTGGAAGACGATCTGCATGATCAGTGGGCCAGTTACAGTCATCGCACCGAGCGGCTGCGGCTGGTGCATCGCCTGCTGGATTTTGCAGATGCACAAGGAACCCGTGTCACCATCCTGTCGGGCGATGTTCACGTCGCGGCGATCGGCGTGATCGAGTCAAGCCGGCGACCCGTCCGCCGGCTGAACGCCAACGTCATCAACCAGTTGACCTGTTCGCCGATCGTGCATCCCCCTCCATCGCGCATCGTCCGTTGGCTGCTGGAAAGGCTCGGCGGACAAGTGAGTGAGCTCGACCGCGGTATCGCGGCACAAATGCTGCAGTTTCCTGGGACGGATTATCGCTTCATCGCCAGGCGAAACTGGTTATCGCTGGAGCTCGAGAGTGGGGGCAAGCGACGCATCTGGGCCAACTGGTTCATTGACGACAGCTCTCAGCCACTCACCAAGGTGGTTCACGCCTGCGAGGATCCACCCAGTGCGTAAATGAGGACCGGCCCTGCGCTGATGACAATTGCGTTACCGCCCAGGACCTGATCTAGTGCAATGCAGCGTAACGCATATTGCACTGCGGGATCGAAGCGGGAGTTGGTTACCATGGCCGGATTGAGCGAATTGGGGCAACTCCTGCACGAAGAGCATTTCCGGATCCTGGTCGGGGCCTGCGAGCTGGAGAACCGAATCCGGGGTGCATCGGCCGACCGGCCGCTGAATGCTTCGGATGCTGAGGACAGACACCTGCTGAGCAACCTCCTCGACGGTCTCGATCGGATTATCGTGCATCATGCATTTGAAGAAGCGGTCGTGTTTCCTCTCATTCGGGGCAGCGGCGACGGGGAGTTAACAACCCTGCTGACACGCGAGCACGGGGCCATCGAACCGAAGGCCCGGTTGCTCGGCCTCTTTGGCCGTCAGCTCCTCGGACGGGTTGCGAGCGCCGACGAGTGGGTCCGCTTCCGCCATGCCGCTGCCGATCTCGTCGCGGAAGTTATGCTCCACCTCGAAAAGGAAGAACTGACGATCGTCCAGCGTTTGCCGTCTCTGATCGATGCGTCGACGGATCACGAGCTTGCTGTTCGCCACGGCAGCGAAGCACTCTCCGCAAGGGCTAACGCGGCGACGGTCGATCAGCGTCCCTGCCGGGCATCGCGCGTGGCATTCACCCAATCGGAAGCGGCGGCGAGAGCGGCGCGCAGGCGATCGACCGCGTCCCGCCCCCGGGCTTAACGGCCTCCAGCACACAAGGTCGCCGCCAACCTTGCCGGCGACCCGGCAAGGTTTACCCTACGCCGTCCAGGATGAGCCGTAATAGTCGTAAACCTTGCGACCCCAGTCCTTGTTCTGGAAGTTGCCGCTGAGCTCTTCCTCGGTGGCTGCGGGCCCGCGCTCCAATCTGTCTCGATCGACCTCTACTTGATAGCCACCAAGCGTCGTATTGTAAGCGAGCGCGTTCCACGGCAGGGCGTGGTACTTCTGTCCGATGCCGAGCACGCCGCCAAAGGCGAGCGTGGCATAGACGACCTTGCCCGAAATCTTGTCGATCATGACGGTCCTGATACTTCCAAGCTTATCTCCCGCCATGTCATAAACGCTCGTGCCTTCGACTTTATCAGCAGCAACAACGTTAAAGTTTTCGCCAGATCCGAAGACTTGTGTCCGATCAAGTGTCGCCATGATCATCTTGACTCCATTGAGAGACCCACATTTAGAAACGGCGAGGACGCTAGCGGGTTCCTCGCTAATTTCCTGACCCGCTCAGGAGCAATATGCTCAGGCCGATCGCGGAGAAATATGCCGGACCACTGTGGAGTTCCGCGGCGTACCCGCAAGCCCGCCCAGCAGAGCGATGACCGCACCAAGCGCCAGCGCGAAGAACGACCAGAGCGCGCCACGAGAGACCGCCTCCGCCGACGCTTCCGCCGCCGCAAGGGCCTCCTGTTTCGCCTTCCCATAGGCCGCTTGCCACTGCGCCAACTGGTGTTCAGCCTCAGGTTGGCTCATTCCGCCGTACTGCATTAAGGCATTGATCGCGGTCTGCCGATCCTCCGCCGTGGCCGCGTCCGGCCCCTCGGTGATCACGCGCTGCACGGTCTGACGAACCTGATCATCCTGAATCGCCCGCTCAAGCTGCTGGGCTGTCTGCTGTGCCTCCGGCGAGACGCGCGCCAGCAGCTGTTCGATCTGCTGCTCCGCCCGCGCTACCGGATCGCCGGGGCGGCCGGCCTGAGTGGCCACCGCCGCCGTCGTCCCCGCCACGGCACCCTGAGCTGCCGTCTGCATTGCCGAGCCGACGACATTGAACGCGCCGCCCAACAACGAGCTGAGCGCCGTCGTCAGGATCCAGAAGACCAGCAGCGTCGACAGACCCCAGGTCACCAGGCCGTGAAGCATCCCGTCGGTCCGATCCGGAGAGCCCGCCAGCCGTCCGGCCACATAGCTTCCGGCGAAGACCGCGATCAAAGCACTGATCGCCCACCACAAGCCGGCACCAATGCCGAGCGTGCTGCCGCTGGGTGTCTCGCCGGTGGGATCGATCGTGCTGGCGCCGATGCCGACGCCCAGCATGCTGAGCAGAAGCTGCACGGCGAGAATGATAATGACGCCCGCCAGCACAGCGCCCCACGAGATGCGCTTGCGGAAGAAGCGCACGTCCCGCTCGTCCGCGGTATACGCCGCGGACGAGACTGTCCGCGTGCCGGACGCGGGTGTACCAGCCACGTAGTCTACCATCTCATTTGCTCCTCTGTGTTCGGTTGTCTGTGGGTTGTCTGTGTCCTGGCCGACTGCCACGGCCAAGGGGCCGCGAGTGAGCGCAAGCGCCTCGTCAGCGCATCCCCTTGTCAGCGTTTCACCCCCTGTGGGGGTGTTCTGGCGGCCTTGCCGCCCGGCGGTGTTGGCGAAACGGTGTCATGCGCCGCAACGTACCATCTTCAAGGATGTACTCGTGCCGCAGCGCCGCTGCCGCGTGCAGCACGATCAAGGCAATCAGGGTAAACGCTCCACCGGCGTGGAGAACGAACGCGGCGTCCGCCACCGCCTGGTTTTTTCCCATCAGCGCCGGCAACTCGGCGCCAAAGAACGCGATCTTGTATCCGCGGGCGCTCACCATCGCCCAGCCGCCCAGGGGCAGAGCGATCAGCAGGACGTAGAACAGCCAATGGGTGGCTCGGGCCACCGTCTTCAGCGGTGGGGTGAGGGTGTCGGGCAGCGCCGGGACGGGATGCGATTGCCGCCAGATAAAGCGGAACAGCATGGCCACCAGGATCAGCACGCCGAGTGTGCCGTGGATGCCGTAATAAAAGCCCGCCTGCGGGTCATTCTCTGGTAAATTAGAAAAGATCAGGCCGACGCTGAGCTGGACAAGAACCGCTGCAGCAATCAACCAGTGAAATGATTGCTGGACAATCCCCCATCCGTCAGGCGTGTTGCCGATCTGCATCGCAGCATGGCTCCAAAAATACAGCCGTTAGTTTTCTCCGAACGCGACGTTTTCAATTGAGTTCCGGCGGGCGCTGGTGAAATATTGATGCGGGCTCCGAACAAGCGCCCGCGCCGGGGCATCGCCACGTTGCTGCCGGCCGCCGACGCCACCACCGGGATCCGGCGGCGAAGCCTCCGGGGGCGAGCGAGCGTGCTGCGCCTGGATGGGCGGGCGGGGCGCAAATGCCGCGGCGCTCCGGGCACAATTTTTCCGATGCGACGTTAAATCCCGAGGTTGTCGCGCGCTGCAGTCGGGCGCACGCAGCGATGCGAATTGGCGCCCGCTTGCTTTGGCAGCGGGCGAGTGGAGGAAAGGAGCTGGAGGAGGACGAACACGTGGATGTCCGTCAGACGATGAACCCGATAGAAACCCTGGGGGCAGAGGCCGCTGGCTGCAGGCGATGCCCGCTTTACGCTGCCGCCTCGCAGACCGTGTTCGGAGAGGGACCGGCACCGGCGCCCCTGATGCTCGTCGGCGAGCAGCCGGGCGACCAGGAAGATATTGCCGGCCGGCCATTCGTCGGAGCCGCGGGCGTTCTGCTCGACCGGGCGTTGCGCGACGCCGGGCTGGACCGCCGGGCCATTTACGTCACCAATGTGGTCAAGCATTTCAAATTTCTTCAGCGCGGCAAGCGTCGCCTGCATCAGAAGCCGACCGTTCCCGAAATCCGGGCGTGCCTGAGCTGGCTTCAGCGGGAGATGGCCGTCGTCCGGCCGCAGGCCGCGATGGCGCTGGGTGCGACCGCTGCCCGGGCCCTGACCGGCCGGGATCTGAAAATCGGCGCCGTGCGCGGCTCCCGGCTGCGGCTGGACAACGGGGTGGACCTGCGTGTCACCGTTCACCCGTCCTACCTGCTGCGGCTGCAGAACGAGGCGGTGCGTGCGAGAGAGTATGACGCCTTCGTCGCCGACCTCCGCCAGGTGGCCGATCTGGCACCCTTGCATCACCCCTGATGAAAGAGCAGGCGGTCGCGTAGAGACCCGCTATTGGTCGGCGGGAGGAAACCCCAGCGCCTGCAGGGCGGCTGCCGCGAGGCGGGCGTGGGCGCGGGCACTTGGATGAAGAGAATCCCAGAAAAGGACTTGGCTACAGGAATCGCCGGCGCACGGGGTATCCCCGTGGTCAATACCAACCTCCTCGGGTTGGGTGAGAAGCTGCTCCGAGAGCGCAAACGCATCGAGCCGGACAAGGTGCAAGGACCTGAACCGGCGCTCGACATCCTCAAGCTTGTTTTCAAGGGCGGCGTTGAAGGCACGGGAGAGGCGGCGGGCCTGGCTCGAGCAGTTGTTGCCCTGCGCCTGCAAAAGTGGCGCCGCCCCGATATCGGGAAGATCCGGAACCAGGATCGTTCGCGCACCCGCCGAGGCGAGATCACTGACCGTTGCTGCAACGGCCGCCGCGGCTGTCTTCGCGACCCGGTCCCGGGTGCTGGTGCATCCGGCGGCGAGCACATCGTTGGCGCCGGCGAAGACGACGAACAGGGTCCCGGAGATTGAACGAGGGCGCGGGGAAGCGAGATAAGCCTGCAGTTGTCCGCGAACGTCCATCGGCCGGCCGTGGCTTCGGGCTCCGCCGACGGCATAGTTGGTGCCGCCGGAGCGCGACGGTGTCAGGCGAATATCCAGGCGATCGGCAATTCGTTCGACCCAGACCGGGCCGTCGGAAAACCGCCCGGCGTTGCCGGTATCGGACAGGCTGTCGCCGAAAACGACCAACTCGGCGAAGCTGGGCGGAGGCGCGGCTTCCGTGGGCACGGCCTCCGCCAACGCCCCACCCGCCGCGACTAAGGCAATCAGCAGGACACCGGCGCTGCGGAGCAGAGCAGCGCCAATCCTGACCGAGGCTGCCCGGCACCCTGCGCAAGCGGACGAGGACCGTCTCACCTGCGCAGCGGAGGCGCCCAGGGCCTCAGCGGCCGCCGGGCGACCTATCGGGAATCCTTCTTGGCCTGTGCTGAGCGGACGAACTGCGAGACGCGGCCTACTTCCATCGGCCGGACAAGATCGGGGCCGCTCTCGTCGGGCAGCGACTGCATCCCGGTGCCCGAGGTCCGGCCCGGGTCCGGCCGGTGCGAGCCGTGCTCATTGGATCGCTTCAGTGCCAGCGCCTTGCGCGCAAGGGAAGCCTGCGTGGGCAGAGCGGCGCGACTGCGGCGGCGTTGTCGTTCCTTGTTGACTCGCTTCAGTGCCGCGGCAAGGATCGAGCCCTTCCGTCGGCTGCCGGTGTCGTCGGTCGCGGCGCGGGCACCCGCCGGCGCCGCCTTGCCCCGGAGCTCGCGGCGCTGCTGCCGCGCGATGCCCGTGGCTCTGTCCCGTCGTGCCCGCAGCAACGCCACCAGCGTGCCGAGTTCCTCGTCACCCAACTCGTTCAGCGCCGGGTGATGCGTTCGAGCGACGAACTCCCACTCTTCGACAGAGAGATAGCGCCGCTCATTTCGAACTGCTCCCGCCATGCGTCTCCTCCTCAGAGCGATCTTCGATCGACCGCTTCCCCGAATTGCAACTCCGCTACCCGGTTCCGTTCGCTGCCGGGTGCTCGCCCGCTTAGGTTTGCGACTCTCCGCCGGTCCCGCTCCCCCAGGCCGCCAGCGGCGCCATGAAGCTCAAGTGAGCCAGATCGTGGTAGCCGCTGCCGGCGCTGTTGGCCTGCGGGCGGCGAGCCGGACGATCGCCGGAGTTCGGGGTGGCATGAGTCGCCTGCTTGCTCGATCGTCTCGGTTGGCTTGGCGCTGCCTTGGCCTGGGCAATCCCCGATCGCGGCGCGCGGCCATTGGCACCAGCGGCGCAGGCGCGCGGCTTGGCGGCAGGCTTCCTGCCGCTGGCCGCCGGGGAAGCTGCCGGGGAGGCTGCTTGCGGCACTGCTTTCGGCTGGGGCCGGGGGCGAGCGTCCGCAGCGGCGGCGGCGGGAGGCGCGGCCCGCCGGCCAGCGGGTTCGTCAACCGGCAGACGGCAGCGAATCAGCTTCTCGATATCGCGCAGGTGCTCGCGCTCCGCGACATCGCAAAACGAGATGGCGGTGCCACTGGCCCCGGCGCGCGCCGTCCGCCCAATGCGGTGCACGTAGCTTTCCGGGATGTTCGGCAGATCGAAGTTGATGACGTGGGTCACGCCGTCCACGTCGATGCCGCGTGCCGCAATATCGGTTGCCACCAGCACCCTGGACCGCCCGGAGCGGAATGCGTTCAACGCCTGCTCGCGCTGACCTTGCGACTTGTTGCCGTGGATGGCGGCGGCGGCGAACCCGGTTGCGGCAAGATGCCGGGCCACGCGGTCGGCGCCGCGCTTGGTGCGGGTGAACACCAGCGCCCGGCCAATCGCGCCGTCGCTGAGCAGCGACGCCAGCAATCCGGGCTTTTCGCGGGTGGCGACGTGGATCACCCGCTGGTCGATGAGATCGACAGCAGAGGAGACGGGGGTCACCGCAACTTCCACCGGATCGTCCAGCAGATCCGCGGCCAGCTTGCGGATGTCCGGCGGCATCGTTGCCGAGAACAAGAGCGTCTGCCGCTCCTTCGGCGTGGCTGCGACGATGCGACGCACGGGTTCGATAAAGCCCATGTCCAGCATCCGATCGACCTCATCGAGGACAATGACTTCAACGCCATCCAGGCGGATGCTGCCCTGCTGCATGAGGTCGAGAAGCCGGCCGGGCGTCGCCACCAGCACGTCGACGCCGCCGGCCATCGCGCGCACCTGGGGCGTTGCGCCCACTCCGCCGAAGACGACCGCCGAGGTGACGCCGATGCGCCGCCCGTAGGTGCGCACGGCCTCGTTGATCTGGCTGGCGAGTTCGCGGGTCGGGGCCAGGACGAGAACGCGGCAGCCGCGACGACGGGCGGGGCTCCGGTGCTGGTCGAGACGGTGGAGAATGGGCAGCGAAAAGGCGGCCGTCTTGCCGGTGCCGGTCTGGGCTATGCCAATCAGATCGCGACCGATGAGGATGTGAGGGATGGCTTGAAGCTGGATTGGGGTGGGCGTTTCGTAGTGCTCGGCGGCCAGCGTTTCGAGAAGCGGCGCCGCGAGGCCAAGTTCAGAAAAAGTGGTCAAATGGTGTTTCTTTCGGTTGTTTGCGGGCGATCAGCCGCCCTTAGCCCAGCCCAACGAGGCGTACGCGCTCTTTGCTTGCGGCTGAGCGCTTAACGAGTGGACCGGGGAGTGAAGCATGAAAACTTCCGCAGCCTTGCTCCGTTGGGACCTGATTGGTCAGATCGCATTCATCGAACGCCAAGGCTTGGCATTTAGGTGGCCCAAATGGAACGCCGGGTCAACACCTAATTGCAGCCGGCGCTCCCGCGGCGCATCAGAGCCCACCCAGACAGACGTATTTGATTTCGCAGTATTCCTCGATTCCATATTTCGAGCCTTCGCGGCCGATGCCGGATTCCTTGACGCCGCCGAACGGCGCCACCTCGGTCGAGATGATGCCCTCGTTGACGCCGACCATGCCGTACTCCAGGGCTTCGGCCACCCGCCAGATGCGGCCGACATCGCGGGAGTAGAAATAAGACGCGAGGCCGAACTCGGTATCGTTGGCCATGGCGACGGCCTGCTCTTCGGTGCTGAACCGGAACAGCGGCGCCACCGGCCCGAAGGTTTCCTCGCGCGCCACCTTCATCTGCGGGTTTGCGTCGGCCAGTATGGTCGGCTCGAAGAAGGTCCCGCCGAGCGAATGGCGCTTGCCGCCGACCACAAGACGCGCGCCCTTGGCAAGCGCGTCCTCGATGTGCTCCTCGCACTTCTCAACGGCGGCCTGGTTGATCAGCGGCCCCTGCTGCACGCCCGGCTGCAGGCCGGGCCCCACTTTCAGAGCGCGCACGGCGTCGGCAAGCTTGCCGGCAAAGGCGTCGTAGACGCCGTCCTGCACCAGCAGGCGGTTGGCACAGACACAAGTCTGGCCGGAGTTCCGGTATTTCGAAGCCAGCGCACCCGCGACCGCCGCGTCCAGATCGGCGTCGTCGAAGACGATAAATGGCGCGTTGCCGCCCAGCTCGAGCGAAACCTTCTTCACCGTATCGGCGCAAAGCTTCATCACCAGCTTACCGATCTCGGTGGAGCCGGTCACCGAAACCTTGCGCACGATCGGATTGGTGCACAGCTCCTCTCCGATCGCCGACGCCTTCGATGAGGTGACAATGTTGAGAACGCCGCGCGGGATTCCGGCGCGCTCGGCGAGTGCTGCCAGCGCCAGCGCCGACAGCGGCGTCAGCTTGGCGGGCTTGATCACCGACGTGCAGCCCGCCGCGATCGCCGGCGCCACCTTGCGCGTGATCATGGCGATGGGGAAGTTCCACGGCGTGATGGCGGCGGTGACGCCGACCGGTTCCTTCAGGACGACGATGCGCCGATTACCGGCATTGGTCGGGATGACATCGCCGTAGAGCCGCTTGCCCTCTTCGGCGAACCACTCGATGAAGGCCGCGCCGTAAACAACCTCGCCGCGGCTCTCGGTCAGCGATTTGCCCTGCTCGGTCGTCATCAGTCGGGCAAGGTCTTCCTGATTGGCCATGATCAGGTCGTACCAGGCGCGCAGCAGCGCCGCGCGTTCCTTCGCCGTCTTGCTGCGCCACCCGGGAAGGGCCCGATCCGCGGCTTCGATCGCGCGGCGGGTCTCGGCTGCGCCCAGGTCGGGCACATGGCCGATCAGCGTGCCGTCGGCGGGGTTCTCGACGGCAAAGCGGGCGGCCTGTGCCGCCTCGCACCACTCGCCATCTATGAAGGCGCGATCGCGCAGAAGCGCCGGGTCGTTCAGTCGCAGACCATCAGCCGTGACCACGTCGTTCATCGGGCGTCTCCCTCATAAACCTGATTTCTGCAACAGAGCCATCCCGCGACTTCTCTGACGGATCGGACCGCGGTATCTCTCAAGAGATGGTTCGCACCGGGGATGCGCAAGGAAAAATACGCGTGTGCTCCACCAGAGTCCGTTTATTCGTGGACGAGGCGCTTGCGCCCGGTCGAGAGTTGCTGTTGTCGGGAAAGCCAGCGCATTATCTGATGCACGTCATGCGACGCAAGGTGGGCGACGGGTTGTGCCTGTTCAACGGGCGCGACGGCGATTGGCGGGGGTGCATGATCGCCGGCGGGCGCAATGACTGCCGCGTGCGGATCGAAGCCCTGTCCCGGCCGCAGCAGCCAGAGCCCGGTCCCTGGCTGGCTTTTGCTCCCTTGAAGAAATCGGCGCAGGACACTCTGGTTGCCCAGGCGACCGAGCTGGGCGTGGAGTGCCTCCTGCCGGTCCTGACCTCCCATACCAGCGTCGCCAGGGTTAACAGCGAGCGCCTGCGTACTCAGGCCGTCGAGGCCGCGGAGCAATGCGAACGCCTGACCATCCCGGGCGTCGCCGAGCCGCGTTCCCTGTCGGCGCTCCTCGCCGAATGGCCCGCTGACCGGTCCCTGCTTTTCGCCGACGAGCGGGGGAATGGTCTGCCCATGGCGGAAACGGCGGCGGCCGATCGGCGAGTGATGGCGGGCGTGTTGATCGGCCCGGAGGGCGGATTTTCGGAAGAGGAAGTCGATCTGATCCTCGCCCATCCTTCGGCCCGCAGCATCGATCTGGGCCCGCGGATTTTGCGCGCCGAAACCGCGGCTGTCGCGGCGCTTGCATGCTGGCAGGCTTTGCGCGGAGACTGGCGGCCGGGAGAGATCATTCGGGAGCCAACATGTCCGGCCTGAGCGCGGAATCGCACGAGCCCGCCACCGATAAGCGCCGCCTGGTCGAATACCTGGAGAGCGGGTGCAAGCCCCGCGACTCGTGGCGGATCGGCACCGAGCACGAGAAGCTCGCCTACAGCCTGGAGGACTACCGGCCGCTGCCGTATGAGGGACCGCAGGGCATCCGGGCGATCCTCGAAGGCCTCACCCGCTTCGGATGGCGCCCCATCACGGAGAACGGAAACGTCATCGGGTTGGTCGACCGCAGCGGCTGCTCCATCACGCTCGAGCCGGGTGGGCAGGTCGAACTCTCCGGCGCGCCGCTGGAAAATATCCACCAGACGTGCTGCGAAATAGGCGGCCATCTGCGGCAGGTCAAGCAGATCGGAGCCGAGCTCAACGTGGGATTCCTCGGTATCGGATATCAGCCCAAATGGCCGCGCGACGAACTGCCGTGGATGCCGAAGGGGCGCTACGCCATCATGCGGGCTTACATGCCGAAGAAAGGCAGCCTGGGCCTCGATATGATGCAGGCGACCTGCACCGTGCAGGTCAATCTCGACTTCGCGACGGAAGCCGCGATGGTCCGCATGTTTCGCATCGGCCTGGCGTTGCAGCCCGTCGCCACCGCCCTGTTCGCCAACTCACCCTTCCGGGAAGGCCGGCCCAACGGCTTCCTTTCGTACCGCAGCACCATCTGGACGGACACGGATCCGGATCGCAGCGGCGTTCTGCCGTTCGTCTTCGAGCCTGGGTTCGGCTTCGAGCGCTGGGTGGACTACCTCCTCGATGTTCCCATGTATTTCGTCTATCGCGACGGCCGGTATATCGACGTTGCCGGTCAATCCTTCCGGGACTTCATGCTTGGCAAGCTGCCGGGCCTGCCGGGCGAGGTGCCGACGATGAGCGACTGGGCGGATCACCTGACGACCGCCTTCCCGGAAGTCCGGTTGAAGCGCTTTCTGGAAATGCGCGGCGCCGATGGCGGTCCCTGGAACAGGCTGTGCGCGTTGCCGGCGTTCTGGGTGGGTTTGCTTTACGACGAGGACGCCTGCGAGGAGGCCTGGGAGCTTTGCCGTGACTGGAGCACAGAGGAACGGGCGAGCATGCGGGCAGAGGTGCCACGCTCGGCATTGAAGACGCCGTTTCGCAACGTCACCGTCCGGGAGATCGCGCTCGACGCGCTGCGGATTTCTCACCGCGGGCTGAGCCGGCGGGGAATCGAGGACGCGGTCGGTCGCGATGAGACCCAGTACCTCACGCCGCTGTTCCAGATTGCCGAAGCCAACTTCACTCCGGCCGAGGATCTCCTCTGCGCCTATCACCGGCGCTGGCAACAATCCGTCGATCCGGTGTTCCGCGAATATGCGTACTGAGCGCCGTCGGGGTCAGGGCCCAGCGCCGAGATGAAGTGCCTGATCGTTTCGGACCTCCATTACGCGCTGAAGCAGTTCGACTGGATTATTACGATCGCAGGCGCGTTCGATGTGCTCGTCGTCGCCGGCGATCATCTCGACATCTCCGGGCACGTGGATGGCCGGGCTCAGATTGTCGTTGTTCTGAATTATCTTCGCCGATTGAAGACGCGCGTTCAGCTCGTGGTCTCATCCGGCAACCACGACCTGGACGTGCGCGATGAGAACGACGAGAAGATGGCGCGCTGGATGAGCAGAGTGAGAAGCCTGGGCGTGCCGACCGACGGAGACGCAGTCGAATTGCAAGGCAACCTCTTTACCATCTGCCCTTGGTGGGACGGGCCGAAAGGCCGCGAGCGCGTGGCAGCACAGCTTGCGCGCGACGCGATGCGCGAAAGGAAACGCTGGATCTGGGTTTACCACGCGCCTCCCGATGGCTCCGCAACAAGCTGGTATTGCGGCCGATGGGAAGGGGACGACGAGCTTTCGCGCTGGATCGAGGAGTTTTCGCCCGACATGGTCTTCTCCGGGCACATTCATGAATCTCCGTTCCAGAAGCAGGGCTCGTGGGTGGATCGGCTCGGCAAGACGTGGGTGTTCAATCCCGGCCGTCAGATTGGCCCGACACCCACCCACATCATCGTCGATACCGACCGGCAACAGGCTCTCTGGTTCTCGCTGGCGGGCGCCGAGGTGGTTCAACTCGATGGGCCGTTGACCCGCCCGGTCGCCGAACTTCAGGAGTTGCCGGACTGGCTCAAACCTTCGGCGGATCGGGACAGCGATCGGAGCCCGGACTGAACTCCGGGTGCTGATCGTGCAGCAGCGTTTCGAGCACCTCGTCGACCACGGACAGGTGGCTGTCCTGCTCCGCGAACTGCAGCTTGATGTCGGCGAGATAGGTGGTCACGCTGTAAAGTCGCCGGGCGAGCAACCGGGCCAGTGCGAGGGCGACGTCTGGCCGGGCCTCGAGGAATGAAGCGGCATCCGCGACGACGTGCACGCGGCACGGGGTAACGGTCTTGACCGTTGCGGTGTGCGGGATGTCGAGCAGCGCGGAAATCTCACCGAAGGTCGCTCCCGGATCGGAAGCCAGATAAACCTGAAAGCCGCCCTTCAGGACCTCTACCTCGCCCTCGATCAGGATGTAGAGGGCGCCGGTGCGCGCATTCTCCGGAAGCAGGGTCTCTCCAGCGGCAAACGAGCGCTCCGGCAAACCGAGACTACGACAGAACGAGAGGATCTGCTGCATCCATGCGGCTCCAGATCTCCAACCGGCGACAGCGCGCGGTCATGTCAATGCCGCGCAGGCTCGCTGGATGCGACGGCAGGCCTCCTCCAGCTTGGCCGTCGCGGTGGCGTAACTGATGCGGAAGAACGGCGACAGGCCGAACGCCGAGCCCTGAACGCAGGCCACACCTTCGGCTTCGAGCAGATAGGTAACGAAGTCGTCGTCGCTTTCGATCTTCTTGCCTTCGGGCGTCATCTTGCCGATGACGCCGGCACAGGACGGATAGACGTAGAACGCGCCTTCCGGCCGGGTGCAGTTCAGGCCCGCGGTCTGATTGAGTGCGGCTACAACCATGTCGCGGCGCTCACGGAACAGCGCGCTGTTGGCGGCGATGAAGTCCTGCGGGCCGTTCAGCGCGGCCACCGCGGCCGCCTGGCTGATCGACGCTGTATGAGTCGTCGACTGCGACTGAATCATGTTCATCGCGTCGATCAGCGGCTTCGGCCCCGCTCCCCAGCCGACCCGCCAACCGGTCATGCTGTAGGCCTTCGAACACCCGTTGATGGTGAGCGTGCGCTCGTAAAGGCGGGGTTCCACCTGGGCCGGGGTGGTGAAACGGAAGTCGTCGTAGATGACGTGCTCATAAATGTCGTCGGTCATCAGCCAGACGCGCGGATGGCGGTTCAGCACCTGGCAAATCTGCGACAGTTCGAGCTCCGAATAGCCAGAGCCGGTCGGGTTGGAGGGTGAGTTGAGGATCACCCACTTCGTGTGCCGGGTGATGGCTCGATCGAGCGCCTCGGGATCGAGCTTGAATCCCCGCTCGGCGCCACAGGGCACGATAACCGGCGTTCCTTCCGCCAGCAGCACGATGTCGGGGTATGAAACCCAGTAGGGCGCCGGGATGATGACTTCGTCACCCTCGTCCAGCGTCGCCAACAGGGCATTGAAGATGGTCTGCTTTCCACCGCAGCCCACCGTCACCTGATCGGGTTTGTAGTCGAGCTGGTTTTCGCGCTTGAACTTGGCACAGATCGCCCGGCGCAGCTCCAGCGTTCCGGCAACGGCAGTATACTTCGTCTCGCCGCGGGTGATGGCCTCGGCCGCCGCCTGCTTGATGTGGTCTGGCGTATCGAAGTCAGGCTCACCTGCACCCAGGCCGATGACGTCGCGGCCGGCTGCCTTCAGCTCGGCGGCCTTCTGGGTGACGCCGATCGTTGGGGATGGCTTGATGCGCCCGAGACGTTGCGCGAGGAAGGACATTTTCGAAGTTCCCTGGTCGCTGGCCGGTGGGTTTGAACGAACCACACATACCTAAAGTCTCACCGGGACGCAGGCAATAAATGCGGAACAACAAAGCCTGCCGCGTTTCGCGACCATTCGGTGGCCGCCTGGAAGCGGGAATAAGCCGCGTCGGGCCCGGGGCCGCCACTGGTCAGCGCACATTATGCTATCTTTGCGAGTAAATTTTGATATAATTCCCGCGATGGTGCGAGAGGCCGAAGCGCGATGGGGATGTGCTCCGGCCAGGAACCGGGACTGTCAGGTTGGCTCCAATCGTCTCCCTTCTGGTGTTCGTCCTCGCGGGTTGCATTTCCTACGAATCCGCATACGAAAAAGCCGTCTACGACGAAGAGCCTCTCTACTGTTACCGCTCGCTGGCGGCGGTGGACTGTTATCGGAAGCCCGACCGTCACAGCGATACCCGGCTGGTGAACTACTACGGCCCGGCTCCGGGGCGGACGCGGCCGCCAAAACTGCCGCCGGCCGTCGAGCTGCAAGCTCCGCCGGAGGATGAAGGGCCGGTAAAGACGGCGGTGCTCCGTCCGGCGGCGGCGGACGAGCAAGCCGAACCGTCGGACGACGCCCAACCATCGACCGCGGGCTGGAGCCGCTGGTTGCCGTTTGTTTCCCTGGGCTTCGGAGCCCTTCAGGTGGTCGCCGCCTTCGTCCTGTAGTCTGGCGTCCTGTAGTCGGGCGTCCTGTAGTCGGGTTCGTCGCGCCGGAACACACCCGGTTCGACCGCCGGACGAACCGTGCCGAGGCTTCGGCGTGGTGCGCGGGCGGGAATGGACAAAAGCCGTCGCTATAGCGATCGGCCCGCGCCCTTCCTCGCCGTTTCCCAAAGGGTGGCGAGGTCCTCATCGAAGACAACGGCAGAGTCGGCCGGCGCCGTCATCCAGTCGTCGCGGCCGAGCTCTTCTTCCAGTTGCCCGGGCCCCCAGCCCGCGTAACCCAGGTAGATGCGCCGTTGCTGTGGTCCCTTGCCCGAGGCGATCGCCCTCAGCACATCGAACCCCGAGGACAGCGCCACGCCCTTGCCGATCAGGCGGGTGCCGGCACCGCTGAAGTCGGCCGAGTGGAGAACGAAGCCGCGGCTGCCATCCACCGGCCCGCCATATTGAAGCTGGATGATACCATCCGCCGAGGGGTTCTCGAGCCCGAAGCCGCGCAGCAGCTCCTTGAGGGAGCCTTCGCCGAAGCTGCGGTTGAGCACCAGCCCCATGGCCCCACTGCGATCGTGGGCAACGACGTAGATCACCGTCCCGGCGAACCGCGGATCGCTCATCTGCGGGCTGGCGACCAGCACCTGTCCGACAAGGTCATCCGCCGCCGCTTCAACCATCCCCGAAAGGAGCGTCGCCAAAAGCCCCAGCAGGAAGGAAATCCGGCGGATCGTGTGCCGTCTCATGCAGCGCATGATAGCAGGCTTGCGGCGGCAAATCAGCGGCTCGGCGAACTGGCTTCGAGCAGGGGCTATTCCAGCCAGCGAACGGGCGGAATGCGCAGGAGCTTGACCGGGCCGATCGACAGCGAGCGGTCCTGCAAGGTCACCGGGGCATTGAGCGTTGCCGCGCCGTCCGCGTCGGAGCGGGCCAGGGCACGCAGCAGAATTTTTGCCGCCGCGGCGACATGGGGGTCGATCGCCTGCGCCGCCGCCAGCCGGTCCAGCGCGGCGTCGTAGCCCTGGACGTGCGTTGACATTGCCCCCATGGGCTGGCCTTCCTTATCAAGCGCCAGGGTGCCTTCGCCGTCCAGTTTGAGTTCCCCGCAGGCAACCTGTAGTCGCCCCAGCTCAATAACGCCGCCTTCGTCCCGCCACCTCGCCAGAGCCAGAGGCCAGGGGCTTGGCGCAAGCGGACCATACAGCTCGGCATCGGCGTCAAGCCTGTCGATGGGCCCGCTACAGGCGGTCAGAAGCCCCTTCGGAAGCTGCATCCGCTCCGCCGCGAGCCGGACACCCCAGGTGGAAACGTCTGCGGTGGCCGCCGCGGCCGGGTCTCCTGTCGAGATGATGTCGAGACGTCCGAGGGCGATGGTTTCGCCGTGGTCATCGGTGAGCGAAAGGTCGCGCACCGCGAGCCGACCGTTGGGCATCCATCCGTCAGCCCGCTGGAGATCGAATGACATCTGTTCGGCGCGGCCGGACAAGTGCCGGATTTCGCCGGCTTCAAGGAACTCAATCGACTGGTCACCGCTCACGGCAAAGCGCGGCGGCCGCGCGCTGAACACCGGAGCGGACAGCCGGAGCCGGGAGGCCCGCCAGTGCAGGTCGGGCCGGCCGGGCGGCGACAGCTCCGGTCTTTCGAAGCGAACACCCAGCGCGTCCGGAAACCCCCTTCGCCGGACGTCGGTGAAGGCGATCTGCCAGCCTTCGGCGCGGCGCTGCTCCACCCACGTGAGCGTCTGCGTCCGGAATCGGTCGGCTGCGTCCAACCACCAGATGGTGTACCCGCTGACGAGGATGACCAGCACCGCCAGTCCCCCTGCCAGGCCCATGATCAGACGTGAGCGGACCCGCGATCGCCGTGGCGGCAGGGGCAGCCACGCAACCTCTTTCGCAGGGCGCAAGGACATGTCGGAACCGGCCTCCAGGTTGGATGTGACGGTGATGCTTCTAGTCGGTTGCGCGGCATGAGGCGAGAGGGTTACGTTGCTCCGGCCAAGCCGCGCCGTCGATGAAACACTCCGCTTCTGCCGCCGCCACGAGAAACAACCGCTGGATCGCGCTGACGCCGGCGGTATTCGTCGTGCTGTGGAGCACCGGCTTCATCGGCGCGAAGCTCGGCACCCCCTATGCGCCGCCGTTCACGTTTTTGTTGCTGCGCTTTATCGTCGTAACGGTGACGCTGCTTGCCGTTGCTCTGGTGATCCGCGCGCCGTGGCCCCGTCGCCGGGACGTCGGCCGCATCGCCCTGATCGGCCTGCTCATTCATGGGTGCTACCTGGGCGGTGTCTTTCTGTCCATCTCACTCGGCGTGCCCGCGGGCCTGGCGGCGCTGATGGTCAGCCTGCAGCCCCTGGCGACGGCGCTGGTTGCCGGACCGTATCTCGGGGAAAAACTGCGACATCTCCAGTGGCTCGGGCTTCTGCTCGGGCTCCTTGGCGTCTCGCTGGTCGTCGGCAACAAGCTCAGCTGGCAGCAGGGCGACATCGCCGGCGTGCTCGGATGCGTGGTGGCACTGCTGGGGATTACCGCGGGCACGCTTTATCAGAAGCGGCACGCCACCAGCATGCATCTGGTCACCGGATCGCTGGTGCAGTTCGCGGCCGCCGGAGTGGCGATGCTGCCGCTCGTTTTGATCTTCGAGGGCAGGGCGGTCCAGTGGACCGGCGACTTCGTTTTTGCGCTGCTGTGGCTGTCGTATGTGCTCTCGATCGGCGCGATTACGTTGCTGCATCTGCTGATCCGCCGCGGTGCCGCGGCGAAGGTGGCGAGCCTGTTCTACCTGACGCCGGCGGTAACGGCGATCCTGGCCTGGCTGCTGTTTGGCGAGACCCTGTCGCCGCTGGCGATCGCCGGCATGGTCGTTGCTATTGCCGGCGTCGCGCTGGTGGCCCGTGGCTGAGCGGCGGCGAGGAGGCAGCGGAGGGCGGAACCGGCCTACCGATGCCGCATGGCCCCCCGATGCGGGCGACGCCTGGGTGTTCGCCTACGGCTCGCTGATGTGGAATCCGTGCTTTCCCTTCGAGGACTGCCGCCGCGCCTTGCTGCGGGGGTGGCACCGCGCGTTGTGCATCCTTTCCATCCTCAACCGCGGGACGGTCGAGCGGCCGGGGTTGGCCCTGGGGCTGGATCGGGGCGGGTCTTGCACCGGTTTCGCCTTCCGCATCGCCCCTGCCCGCCTGGCGGCGGCAAAGGAGGCCTTGTGGCAGCGGGAAATGATCAACGGCGTCTATATTCCGCGCATTGCGCCGGTGGTGCTGAAAGGGGGTGACCGCGTGCCCGCGCTGGTCTTCACCGCGCGTCCAGGGCATCCGCAATATGTTCCCCACCTGACGGCGGAGCAGGCTGCATGCCTGGTGGCGCAGGGCGTCGGCAGCTATGGAACGGCGATCGACTACTTGCGCAACGTCGTTCGCCATCTGGATGAGTTCGGAATCGCCGATTGTCCACTGCACGCTCAGCTGCGCCTGGCGGAGGCTGTCGCATCGGACGCTGGGGAAATGACCGGGCCGTGACGGAGACGGGACGCGCGGCGGTGTTGAGCGGCGGCGCTAAGGAAGGCATCGACTGGGAGCAGCCAGTCTACTAGTAGATGCAGAGATCGTTCTGGTCTTCAGCCGCGGGACCGAACCCCCGGCATCAGGCCGCGGACCGAATTGCCGAACAGCACCGCCTCGGCGCCCGCAAGATCCTCCGGCCGCAGCACTGCCTCCTCGGCGCCGCCCGTGGCCAGGAGTTCCTGGCGAAGCGTGCCGTCGAGCAGGCCGCAGCGCACCGGCGGTGTCAGCAGCCGTCCGCCGCGCCGCACGAAAAGGTTGCTCCACGCCCCTTCGGTCAGTTCGCCGAATTCGTTGCGGAACAGAACCTCGTCGAAGCCGTCGGCCCGCGCACGGGCGAGTTCGTCGTCGTAAAGGGGGCGCCGGCTGGTCTTGTGATACAGGAAGGGATCCGCCGACGAGACCGGCTGCGTGGCAAAACGCCAGCGCAGCGGCAAAGACGGTGCTGCGTCTGCCCGCTCGGGCAGGGGCTGCGATGTCACTGTGAGCTCTCCGTCCTCGTCGAGGAGGAGCCGGACACGCATCTGGCGCATATCGAAGCCCCGCACCGCATCGGCCAGCACGGCACGCACCTGATCCCCGTCATAGGGCAGGGTGAACCACGCCGCGGAAGACGCGAGCCTTTGCAGGTGACGGTTCAGCAGGACATACCCGCCGTCCCGCTGCCAGCGCAAGGTCTCCACCAGGGCAAGCGGCGACTCCGGTTGCGTGAGAAACGCCGCCTTGAGCAGGCATTCCTGATATTCCGCATCAGCATCGGAATCAAAGACGACGCCGCTGCCGACCCCCAGTTCGCCGCGCCCGTCGGGGTGAAGCCGCAGCGTTCGGATCGCGACGTTGAACGCGCCGTTGCCTTTGGGGGCAAGGTAGCCGATGGCCCCGCAGTAGACTCCGCGGGGGCAGGGTTCCAGGTCCCGGATGATCTGCATCGCCCGGATTTTCGGCGCGCCGGTGATGGATCCGCAGGGGAAGAGCGCCGCCAGCACCTCGGCCAGGCCGACATCCGCGCAAACAGTCGCCCGTATTTCCGAGGTCATCTGATGCAGGGTCCGATAGGTCTCGACGCTGAACAGCTCCGTCACCCGAACGTCGCCAGGCCTGGCGAGCCGGCTGAGATCGTTGCGCAGGAGATCGACGATCATCAGGTTTTCCGCGCGTGATTTTTCATCCGCCCGCAAGCGCTCGCGGATCGCCGCGTCGGCTGGCGCGGTTGCCCCGCGCGCTGCCGTTCCCTTCATCGGGCGGGTCACCGCCGTGCCACCCCGCAGCGAAAGAAACAGCTCCGGCGACAGCGACAGGACATGAAAACCGGAGGCCGAGATCAAGGCACCGTGGCCGACCCTCTGGCGGCGGCGCAGCACTGCGTAGAGCGCGCGCGGATCGCCGTAATAATCAAAGCTGAGCCTGAACGTCAGGTTGATCTGGTAGACATCGCCGGCGGCGATCAGCGCGTGCGCCCGCTCGAAGGCCGCCCGATAGGTGGCAGGATCCATGGACGCCCGCACGTTCGATATCGAAATCTCGGAATCCGCCGAGGGCAGCCAGCGGCGAGCCGCACGCGCATCCAGCCGTGCCGGTTTGTCGAACACCCCCATCCACAGCAGCGGCATGTCCCGCCCGGGCGGCAGCAGCGCGCTCAGTCGCGGTTCGAGCAGGTATCCAAGTTCGTAAGCCAGGAACCCGGCCGCCCAGAAGCCCGCCGAGCGCGCTTGGTCGACTTCGGCAAGCGCGGCCGGCACCTGATCCGGCGACCAGGCGGTGACGGTGCGGCGGGGCGCCTGGAAAAGTCGGCAGGCGCCGGGTCCACGCTCCGCGTCGTCCAGCAGAATGACGGCCTCCGGGCAGCGATCAGCCAGCTTGGCTCCTTCCCCCAGCCCCGAAAGGTGCCCGGTCACTCTCTCGGCCGTCAATCGTGGTTTGAGCAAATCGGCTTAAGGGTTGACGCCAAAGGGGGCGGAGCTCACAAGCAAAGGTGGTGATCCTGCGAAAGTGAAGTTGAAGACTCGTCTGCCGATACAAAGCGGCTCCTGTCGATGCATGGACCAACACAAGTCACTCAGGATGAGGCAACCCGGGGAACGAGCACGCCCGTGCCGGGCCCCGGGGTCCCTGACCCTCCGTCCGGCCCCGAGGGGGGCCCACGCGAGCGACGCAGGATGTGGCGCCGGCTGCTGGTCGCGCTCGGTCTTTGCGCAGGGCTTTGGGGCCTCTATGTCCTGTCGCTCCAGTTTATGGCCTACACCAGCGACGCCTTCGTCGCCGCCGACGTCCTGCAGGTGGCGCCGGAGGTCGGCGGGACGATCGTTGCCGTTCATGTGGTGGATAACCAGTTCGTTCGCACCGGCGATCCGTTGATCGAGATCGACCCCGCACCGTACGCGCTGCAGGCGGAGTTGCGGCGTGCCGAAGTGGTGAAAGCGCAAGCCGATGAGCAGTCGGCGGTTCGCGAGGCTGCGCGCGCCGAGGCAGAACGGGCGACGAAGGTTGCGTCGCGGGGGCTGGCGGCCAGAACCGAGCGTCGATATGCGCAACTGGTGGGGGAGGGGGCGGCCTCGCAACTGGTCTTCGACGAAGCGAAGACGAAGCTGGCGGAGGCGGAAAGAGGCGTTCAGGCAGCGGATGCAAGTTTGGCGGCGGCGCAGCAGGCGGTGGAAGCCGCGAAGGCCGCTGTGATCGTTGCCCGCCGGGCGCTCGATCTCGCCAACTGGAATCTGTCGCAAACGCGATTGACGGCGCCCGTGGACGGCCACATCAACAACCTCTGGCTGCGTGTGGGCGACTATGCGCGTCCCGGCGTGCCGCGCCTCGGCATCGTCGCCACCGACCGCTGGTCTGTGGTCGCTCTGTATAAGGAGGAGGCGATCCGCCACTTGTTCGACGGCGGTGAGGTGTGGATACAGCTGGATATTTACCCCTGGCATTTGTTTCGTGGTCATATTCAGGGCATTGCGAGGGGCATCAATCGCGAATTGCAACAAACCGCGATCCTGCCCGAGGTCCTGCCGACGACCGGATGGATCCGCTTCCAGCGCCGCTTCCCCGTCCGCATCACCTTCGATCAGGTGCCCGAGGACGTTCGCCTCCATGTGGGTGCCAATGCGCGAACGCTGGCGGTTTACGGATGGTAGAACGCCCGGCGGGCGAGCTGTGGTCGGTGGAGCGGCACTGGCGGGAATTCGCCGCAAGCATGCAGCGGGATGTCACCGGTTTCGATCCGGCCGGCCCGCGGGTCCGCCAGGCCGTTGCCTGTGGTGCGGCGGTGGCCTTCGCGGTTCTCGGCGCCATTCTTCTCGATCTCGATTATCCGATGTGGTCGGGAATGAGTGCCTTCACCTGCCTGCAGGCCAGCGCCGCGGCCACGCGCCTGAAGGGGCTGCTGCGCATCCTCGGGACGATTGCGGGAGGATTGACCGGCGCCCTCGTCATCGGGCTTTTTGCCCAGGATCATTGGGCGCTGCTCATCGCGCTCTTTGCCGGGGTGACCTTCGCGCTTTACCGCTCCTACCTCAGCCGCTGGATGTATGCGTGGCTGCTCGGCGGAATCACACTGGGTCTGGTGCTGATGACGACGCTGGCCGACGCGTCGGCCGGGCTGCACGCCGCCGCCTATCGGGCGGCCGAGATCGCCGTCGGTGTCATCGCCGCCTGGGCGGCGGGCGCTCTGCTGCTGCCCGAGATGATCGATGCCGAGACCGATCGGAAACTGATGGCCGCTCCGAAGCTGGGGTCGTGGCGGCGGGCGGCACTGACGGCGCTGGAGGGAGGGACCGGGATCGTCATCGTCGTCATCCTTTACGATCTCCTCGACCTGCCGGGTTTCTCCAGTGGGGCGATCTCGATCACCCGGATCGCCGATCCCGACCCTCTGGTCGGCCGTCATCGGGGCTTCCTTCGGGTGATCGGCTGCGTCATCGGCGGCGGGGCAGGGCTGCTAACGGTCAGCTTGAGCCTCGATTGGCTGCCGACATTGCTGGTCTGGCTCTTCGCCTGGTGCACTGTTTTTGGCTACTTCGGCTCAGGCTCGCCGGCCAGCGGCTACGCCGGGATGCAGGCGGCGTTCGCATTCTGCCTTGCCGTCGTGCCCGACGGCCAGCCGAGCACAACCCTTGATCCGGCGATCGACCGTCTTGCCGGCATCGTGCTGGCGATGGCGGTATTCTGGGTGATCGACTTCATTTTTGGGACGGCGGACGAGGATGAGCACGCGCCACCGGCGACGGAGCCCGCCTGAGTTCGCGGTCGTCGGGGTTGGGGGCGGGACGGATCAACCTTCCCGCCCTGCCGGTGGCAATCGCCCCGCGACGATGCTACAAGCCCGCCATGACCACCCCACTTGCGCGTATCCGCAATTTCGCCATCATCGCGCACATCGATCACGGCAAGTCGACGCTGGCCGACCGGCTGATCGAGGTGTGCGGCGCCCTTTCCGAACGCGAGATGCGGGCGCAGGTCCTCGACTCGCTGGAGATCGAGCGCGAACGCGGGATCACCATCAAGGCGCAGACGGTCCGCCTCTCCTACCGCGCGAAGGACGGCGAGACCTACATTCTCAACCTCATGGACACGCCCGGCCACGTGGATTTCTCCTACGAGGTCAGCCGGTCGCTGGCCGCCTGCGAAGGCTCGCTGCTGGTCGTCGATGCGACTCAGGGGGTGGAAGCGCAGACCCTGGCCAACGCTTACCTGGCGATCGAGAGCAACCACGAAATCATCCCCGTGCTGAACAAGATCGATCTGCCGGCGGCCGAGCCCGAGCGCATTGCCACCCAGATCGAGGAGGTCATCGGCCTGGATGCCTCCGCGGCCATCCGCATCTCGGCGAAGAGCGGCCTTGGCATACCCGACCTGCTGGAGGCGATCGTTGCCCGGCTGCCGGCTCCGGCCGGAGCGGCGGAGGCGCCACTCAAGGCCCTGCTCGTCGATAGCTGGTATGACGCGTATCTCGGCGTGATGATCCTGGTGCGCATCAAGGACGGCCTGCTGAAGCGGGGCATGAAGATCCGCATGATGGCGGCGTCCACCGTGCACCAGGTCGAGCAGGTCGGCACGTTCACGCCGAAGCCGCAGCAGGCCGATGCGCTGGGCCCTGGTGAGGTCGGTTTCATCACCGCCGGGATTAAGGCGGTGGCCGATACCGAGGTCGGCGACACCATCACCGAGGAGCGGCGCCAGGCGGCCGAAGCGCTGCCGGGGTTCAAGCCGTCCGTCCCGGTGGTGTTCTGCGGCCTGTTCCCCTCGGATGCGGCGGACTTCGAGGATCTGCGCGAATCGCTGGCAAAGCTCAGGTTGAACGATTCAAGCTTCCATTTCGAGCCGGAGAGCTCGGCGGCGCTGGGCTCGGGCTTCCGCTGCGGTTTTCTCGGCCTTTTGCACCTTGAGGTCGTCCAGGAGCGGCTGGAACGCGAGTTCAACCTGGATCTGATCGCCACCGCGCCGTCGGTGGTGTACCGGGTGACGCTCACCGACGACAGCGTCCTCGATCTGCACAATCCGGCCGACATGCCGGACATCGTTCGGATCAGGGGGATGGAGGAGCCTTGGATCCGGGCGACGATCCTTGTTCCCAATGACTACCTCGGCGCCGTACTGCAGCTGTGCACCGAGCGGCGCGGCGAGCAGGTGGAGCTGACCTACGCCGGCAGCCGGGCGATGGCTGTGTACCGCCTGCCGCTAAACGAGGTGATCTTCGATTTCCACGACCGGCTGAAATCGATCACGCGCGGCTACGCCAGTTTCGATTACGAGGTGGACGGCTTTCGCGAGGGCAATCTGGTCAAGGTCCAGATCCTGATCAACGCCGAACCGGTGGACGCGTTCTCGTTCATCTGCGACCGCGGCCAGGCGGAAGGGCGCGGCCGCGCCATCTGCGCCCGCCTGAAGGACCTCATCCCCCGCCAGCTCTTCAAAATTCCGCTGCAGGCGGCGATCGGCGGCAACATCGTCGCGCGGGAAACGATCAGCGCGTTGCGCAAGGACGTCACCGCAAAGTGCTACGGCGGCGACATCACCCGCAAGCGCAAGCTGCTGGAAAAGCAGAAGGCCGGCAAGAAGCGCATGCGCCAGTTCGGCAAGGTCGAGATCCCGCAGTCGGCGTTCATCGCGGCGCTGCGCATGGACGACGAGTAGGCTCTCTGCGTTCCGTGAGAATGAACACCGGGGCCGTCTGCACCGATGGCCGCACAGCGCTCAGGCGACGAAGGCCGACAGCATCGGCCGACGCTCGACATGCTTTTTCACGGTCGCTTTCAGGCTGTCCACGGACGCGGCATAGTGCGCCGGCGACAGATCGCCCCGGACCATGGCGAACCGCAGATAAACGGCGTAGGTGGCCAGGACGTCGCTCAGGCAATAATCCGCAACCTCGCTGAGCTTCCCGGACTGAACGTAGGTCTCCACCTGACTGCCGTCGATGCCGCCGATCTTGACCGGGACGTCGGCCAGCGCCGCCATCTCCGCCAGACTGGGCTTGGGCGAGGCGCCATAGCCGGACAATACGTCGCAGAGGTCGACGTGATCGTGACCGAACCGCTGCCAGTAATCTCGGCGGAGGGCGCCGTGAAGCCCCGGCACCGGGACGCCGAGGGCGAATGCCCGATACCTTAAGAGGGGAAGATCGAAACCGTTGCCGCCGAAGGTCACCCAAAGAGGGCCGGCGCCGCGCGGGTCGAGCGGCAGGGTCTTGAAAAAGCCGAGAAGAACCTCCGCTTCCGTCTTTTCCCCGACCGATCGGCTGCCGATCTGATTGACTCCCCAGACGCCATTGTCTTCCCGCCGGGCGCTGAGCGTGGCAATGCAGACGATCTGGTAGATCGGCACCTTGAGGAACGCGGTCGTCGGATCTTCACCGTTGCGCGCATAGCGCTGGCCCAGTCGCTGCCGGGTTACAGCGGCCGGGGTATCCTCGGGCTCGCCCAGCAGCCGGCGTGCGGCTGCGAGGTCGGGGACGGCCTCGATGTCGAATACCACAAGCGTGGTCATCTAACGCTCCCGTGCCTTCGGCAATCAGCCCAATTCCGGCGGATGATGCCCGGCGGTGGACGATTCGCAAAAGCCCCGGCCACAAGGCGACCGGGGCGCTGCGTCTTACGCGGCAGGCGGTTCCGTCGTCAACCTTCGGAAGGGCTCCGGCGGAGTTTCCTCAGGGGCGGATTTCGACCATCTGAGCGCGCGCGCTCTGCTTCAGGCTCGTCGCCTGATCGAGAAGGCTCGGATTCCATGCCGCGATTGCCTGCTTTTCGGCCGCCAGCGCGCGGCGAAGGAGGGAGATCACGGTGGTGCTCGGGTAGAGCGCGACCGGGCCGCCGGTCAGGACCTGGATGGCGTCCTGGGTCTCGGAAGCGGCAATTTCCACCGCAGTCGTCGAGGCCTGTGGCGACGTGGCTGCAACGCGCTGTGCCAGCTGGTTGAACCGGTCGCCGTTTTCCATGTTGTTGAGAGCATTCAAGGTTCTGAGCAGCGCCGCGATCTTCCGGACTTCGAGGTCCAGAAGGTTGAACGGGATGCCTCCGGCTGCCGCAGAACGAGCGAACACCTCGGTATTGTAGAACGCAACGGCCAGTTCAATGGTCGAGACGACGTTGTTATGGAAGAACGGCGGCGTATCGGCGGCCTCGATGATCGACGGCGTGTTGAATTGGCCCTTTCCTCTGAAGGTCACGTCGTAATCGACCGCCGTACGGCACAGAACCTGCCCGCTTTCAACGCTGACCGGCTGGCCGCTGAAGCCCCCGTCGCCGGGGACGTTGCCGCCGGGCAGGCGGCAGGCCGGCATGTTCGGATGGCGGTTGGCGCCGATGGGAAAGAGGCGGCCGTTGCCGGCGCGGTCGTTCGCTCCGCCGTTCGCATGGCAGGTGTTGCAGCTGAGATTCTGGCCGCCGCGCACCGAATGGAACAGCGCCTTGCCCTGCTCGACGAAGGGATCGAGAAAGACCATTTCGTTGGGTCGCGGGCTGAGCGGCTGGATGTTGATCTCGCTCTGACGCCCCAGGAAAAGCTGGAACTGTTCGAGCGCGTCGAGTTCGGCATCCGTCGGAACGCGGTAGTCGCACACCGCCGGATCGAAGTCGGCGAGCGCGCAGCCGCGCCGCTGCAGCGTCCGGGGAAGATGCTGGGCGACGGCGCCCAGCGCAAAGCTGCGTAACGAGCCGTCTCCCGGCGAGCCGTCTCCGGACCAGCCGAGCAGATGGGTCCGCGGCAACGGCGTGCTTCCCTTGGAAATGGTCTGCGACAGCCCGAGGAGATGCGGCACCGCCCGCGAGACAGGGAGAACGTTGAAGCCGTCGATGTTGACGCGCACCAGCCCGAAATTCCGCAACATTTTGGGCTGCTCAAGTCCCCGCAGGTTGAGATCACGCTCCGAGACAAAGAGCGGGTCGGTACTCGGCAGCTTGCGGATGAACGCCGGATCGATGGTGAAGTTGTGGGTCGGCGGATGGCAGGTCGCACAAACCCGGCCATTTCCACCAAAGGTCTCCTGGGTGAAGATGCGCAGCCCGTCGATCACCGCGCTGTCGCTCGCGCTGAGCAACGGAGCCGCAGGCTCGGCAGAACCGACGGAACCCGATGCCCCGTCAAGATCCTGCGCGGCCACCGACCGCGCGACAATAACCACAGCAATAACTGCGCAGAACCACCCCCGTGGATCACGCAAACCACGCCAAACTCTGGCCACTTCAACCTCTCCCGCGTGTCGCCCGCATATTAGTCTTTTACAATACAGAAGATGGCGCCCTCTGTCCAGCCAAACCTGATTGTACGGATCAAGGTGCAAATCCCGTTGCCGCAAGTGTGGTAATCGAACGGGCTGCAGGCAATGGAGGAAGGCTTCCCTCTGGGTTCTGAATCTCTAAGTCTTCGAGTCGGGAATCTAGACATTGCTCCCACGAGGGCACCGGCGCCCGTTTAACCCGGTGCGACGACCACGTTACTGTCTGATGTCCCCGAGTTCTGAGCCTCTGGCGGCAGGGAAGCGTCATCGCCGACTCCTGCCTGCGCCCAGCCCTTACCCAGCATTTGACATGCCCTTGACACCCCGAGCAGGCCAATCCCATTATCGCGCTCGTCGGCCGCACCGGATGTGACGCAGGTCACTCCCGTGTGACCATCAGGGGCCGTAGCTCAGCTGGGAGAGCGTCGCGTTCGCAATGCGAAGGTCAGGGGTTCGATCCCCCTCGGCTCCACCAACAGACGCAAGCCGATGGACAGGATACACGGTCACTTCCGGCTCTGGCTCGTGGTCTGGTTCGTGATCGCAATGGCCACGCAAGTCGGCCAGGCGGTGAGCGAACAGCCTGCCGCTCAGCAGGACGCGGTCACTCTGACACTCACCGCCGACGATAACGGCCGGACCATCTCAGGACGGGTCGGCGACCAGGTCGCCATCCAGCTCAAGGAGAACCCGACGACCGGCTACGTCTGGACCGTCGCGCCGTCGCTTCGGCACGTCACCCTGGTGGCGACGAGGTTCACCCCGGCAGAGAGCGGACTCCTGGGGGCCGGCGGCACAAGGGTTTTCGCTTTCCGGCTGGACACGCCGGGAGAAGTCCTGATCCGCACTGCAGTTGAAGCGGAACTGGGAGGGCGGGGGACGTTCGGCAGAGCGCTTCAGCGTCTCAATCAAGATCAGCGACGGGGCCGGGCGATAGCGTCCGACCGAACGAGACCCGCACGATCGATCTAGCTCCGAGCATCACCCGTTCCTGGATGCGGTTTCTTGCCGGATGTCGGCAACGAACCGGCCCTCAGGGAGTCCGCCGCGCCGCGACGCGGGAGAGTTCGGCGCAGTCGATCGCCGACGCGGCCCTGGGTGGTGCCCCCATCTTGCGTTCCGGATGTTCCGCCTGTGCCGCTCCATCTGGGGGAGGTGGCAGGTTCGCCGGCAGCGATGGCGGCTCGCGCAGCGTTGCCTGCTCGGTGCATTTGACGAAGCTGCCAGGCTTGCGCAGGAAATACCATCGCGCCTGCGGCGATGGCGCAAGGATACTGACAATCTCGTAGTCCGTATCAAGCAGTTCCGACAAGGTCTTGGGAATTGGCTTCCACTCGTCGCGGTAGGGCGAGAGTCCGGACTGTGCTGATTGCGCAAAGCAATCAGCACAGGGAAGCATGAGCAGCAGGGTGACGGTCGCGCAGAAGGCGCGGCCGGTTGGCCGGCGGTTCACTACTTACCGCGCTACAGACCGGGAGCAAGATAGGTGTAAGTCCAGCTGCTTCCATCGGCGGAATATGCGTAGAAATTGTTGCCGTTGGCGCAGAAGCCACTCACCGACGCGACGACGTCCTGTTCAGTGGAATACAAGAATGCGCCATCTGTCGAATACACGTAGATTACGGTATAACCGTCTTGGGGAATTTGGTAGCAATAACTTGGTTGTACAAAATACCAAGTGCTCGCCGGAATGCCCGATATTCCGCTCGCTGCCTGTGCCGGCTCAGCAGCGACACCGATAGTCGCAGCCGCAACCACCACTCCCGCCAGCGTGCGCATGACAGTACTCCGCATCTCAAGACACTCCCCCTAGCCATAGATCTCAGCAAAAAGTACGGCGATCACGAATTCTTCACTTGACCATAAAAGTACTGCATCAGCAGTTTAACTGCAAATGAAATTTAATTTCGATTCCTGGATCAAACCTGAGCCGACCCTCTTGGGTTAGTGGGGCTCCTCAGCTACCGCCGGCGGGTAGCTTAATTACCTCTAACGCGTATTTGATTTTAGATTTAATATTTTAAGTCACAGCAGGCGAGCTACCCACTCGGAGCGCGTGCATGCATCTGCAAACAGATTCTCGTTTCGCTGCGCCCACCTTATGCTGGCCCTGCATTTTGCTGGCGGATGGAGCGCAAGGATGTTAGCCAAGACTGCCTCCCCGATCCCCATCTCGGTCATTGCAACCGGCGAGGACAACGACGGGGAAGGGTATATCGGCAGCAACTCGTCTTGTCGTGCCGCAAGCAGCTCCGCCCGAACCGCTCAGATCCAGCCCATTCTGCGGAAACGCACGAAAAGGACGGTGCAGACGATGGCGATCGCCGCGAGGACGAGCGGATAGGCCCAGGGCTGCTTCAGCTCCGGCATGTATTCGAAATTCATTCCGTAAATGCCGGCGATTGCCGTCGGGATGGCGAGGATGGCTGCCCAACCGGCGAGTTGCCGGGTTACTTCGCCCTGGCGGTTGGCGGCGAGAAGCATGTACGTCTCGAAGGCATCGGAGACCACGTCGCGGAGGATATCCAGACTCTCGTTGATGCGGATCACGTGGTCGCGGACATCGCGATAATAAGGCCGGACCTCGTCGTCGATGAAGGGCATGGTGAAGTGTTCGAAGCGGTTGCACACGTCCAGCATTGGCGCGCTGGCGCGGCGCAGCCGCAGGAGGTCCCGCCTGAGCCCGGCGATCGCCGCGATCGTCCGCTGGCCAACGTTCGGCGATTGCACCGCCTCCTCGATCGCGTCCGCCTGCTTCTCCATCGCTTCCACGATCGGCATATAGTCATCGGCCACGAAATCCATGATGGCGTAGAGGACGTAGTCTTCTCCGTTCGCCAGCAGCCGCGGCGAATCCTCGCAGCGGCCGCGCACGGCCTCGTACGACGACGTATCGCCGTGGCGGACCGAGATCACGTAGCCGCTGCCGGCAAAAACGTGCGTCTCGCCGAAGATGAGGCCGCCCTCGGCCTGCCGCGCCGTGCGCAGCACCATGAACAGCGAGTCTCCGTAAAGGTCGAGCTTCGGCCGTTGATGCGCCCGCAGCGCATCTTCGACGGCCAGTTCGTGCAAGCCGAACTGCCGCTGCAGGCTGCGCAGAATTTCCACGGATGGCTCGAACAGGCCGACCCAGACGAATCGCCCCGGCCGGTCGGCAAAGGAGGCGCAATCGTTCAGCTCGAGGTCGGCGACCCGGCGCCCGTCCTCGTAGCCGGCGCACGCGATCACCATCTCCATCCGCACCTCCTCCTCCGACCCAACCAACCGGACGGGCACATGACCGGGCGGTGCGGTCGTCAATCGGGCCAGAAGCGACAAGCCGCCGGCCGCGGAGACAGTGGAGCGGGGAGGAGCCCTCCGCGCGCCTGCCGGTCGTCTAGTGGTCCAGCAGCGTCTTCACCGCCGACGACAGGGCGACTTTGCCGCTGGCCCGGTAGGCCTCGTGGTTGGCGTCGATCCGAGCCAGATCATAGCGATAGTTGATCATCAGTCCCGCCGACTGGCGCAGCCCCCGGGCCGAGCGGTCGCCCATCCAGTTCAGGCGCTCCATCCTGGCCCCATTGCTGAGATGGAAGTGCGCCACGGGGTCGAGCACCCCGCCATTGGGGCGCTTCTCGCGGACCAGGTAGCGGATGCACAGGCGCATCAGGATCGTCTTCAGCGCCTTGGTCAGCGCCTCGTCTTCCGTCCACTTGGCGGCGTCGATTGCCCCCTTCAGCCAGCCTCTCGCTCCCTTGCGCACCCCCGCTGCTGCCAGCGCCTTGCGCTCGGCCGGCAGGATCAGGCGGCTCTCGCCCTCGGCCACAGCCGTCTTCAGCCAGGAAACGAACCCGGGGATCGGCGACAGGGTTGCGAAGGTCTTGATCTGGGGGAACTCGTGACTGAGCTGATCGACGACACGCTTGATCAGGAAGTTGCCGAAACTGATGCCGTTCAGGCCCCGCTGGGCGTTGTTGATGGAGTAGAAGATCGCGGTATCGGCTTCGGCAGGGTCGTGGACAGGCGCCTGCGGGTCAAGCAGCGCCTGAACGTTGTCCGCCATCCCCTTGACCAGCGCCACTTCCACGAAAATCAACGGCTCGTTCGGCATGCGCGGATGGAAGTAGGCGAAATAGCGCCGATCGTAGTCCAGCCGGTCCTTGATGTCCTCCCAGCTCTCAATCGGATGGACCGCCTCGTACGCGATCAGCTTCTCCAGCAGCGCGCCGGAAGCCGTGTCCCAGGTGATCCGCCGCAGCTCCAGGAAGTCCACGTCGAACCAGGTGGCGAGCAGTGCCCGCAGATCATCTTCCAGCAGCAGGAGCGACGGATCACGCTTCAGCAGCGGCTGAAGTTCGGCCCGCATGTTCACCAGAAACTTGACGCCCTCGGGCAGGCCGTTGAACTGGGTCAGCAGCGTGGTCCGGGGCGATTCGAGCGCGCGGCGGAGCTGGCGTCTGGCGAGACGACGCTCGCCGACATCGGCCGAGTTGTGCAGGGCCTCGATCGCCGCCTCGACATCGGCGTCGACAACGTCGAAATCGGTGGCCAGCAGCCGGAGAAACCGCTCCCGCCCTGAGGAATCCAGCGCCAGATAGGCCCGGCCAAGGGCTGCCGCGCGCCCACGCGCCGTCACCTCGCCGCCGCGCGCCTCCAGACAATCCCGCATCTGCCGGCGCAGCCGGTCCTGGTCGTCCTCTGGCAGGTCCGGACGCGTGGTTGCCGAATCCGCGTCGTAGTCGGCACCGGCGACGTTGTTCCAGTGCCAGCGCAGCGTCCGCAGCGCCTGTCGAAACCGATTGCTGCTCTCCTCCGTCTTGACCGGTGTCTTCAACTCCGGGGTCTTCACGTCCAGGCTCACGGCGCCATCCTCAAACCAGATCTAACAGAGGTCGGGCGGGAGTGCCCCACGCGCAAGGGCGGGCGCGGCCTCCCGCAACCGTACCAGCAGCCGCGGCAACGCCGGAGCAAGATCCTCGGCGATCAAGCCCGCGCCATGCGCCGCGGCGCACCGGCCGTGCAGCCACGCCGCCGCGGCCGCCGCCTCGAATGCCGGCATTCCCTGCGCCAGCAGCCCGACGATCATCCCGGCCAGCACGTCACCGCTGCCGGCCGTGGCGAGGTCGGGGGGGGCGCCGGCATTGATCGCGGCACGTCCGTCCGGAGCGGCGATGACCGTGTCGCTCCCCTTCAACAGCACGACGGCGCCGCTCTGCCGGGCGGCGGAACGGGCACGGCCGAGCTTGTCGCCTTCGACGGAGAACAGCCGGGCAAATTCCCCTTCGTGCGGCGTCAGGACGCAGGGGCCCTGAACAGCGGCAAACAAAGCCGACGGCGCGTCGCGGAACACCGTCAGGGCGTCCGCGTCCAGGACGCAGGCGCGCCGGGTGGCGAGGGCAGCGCGCACGCGCAGGCGCGTCGAATCAGCGATGCCGGCCCCTGGGCCGATCAGCACCGCGTTCTTCCGGACGTCGCCGAGCAGGCGCGACCAGTCCGCCTCGCTTTCCACGGTCACGACGATGGCGCCGGGACTGCCGGCGGCCACGATCGCGCGGCTGTCGGGCGGGGCGGCGACGGTGACCAGACCGGCGCCGATCCGCCGCGCTGCATCCGCCGCCAGCCGGGCCGCCCCGGTCATGCCGCTGCCGGCGAGCAGCAGGGCGTGCCCGCGGCCGAATTTGTTGCCGGCCAACTGCGGTCGCGGGAATGCCTTAGCCCAAACCAGGGGTCCGTTCGCAAACGTCTGCGGGCCGATCGCTTCGAGCACCGCCTCGGGAATGCCAATGTCGGCGACCACCAGTTCGCCGGCGAGATCCCGCCCCGGCAGCAGCAGGTGGCCCGGCTTGGCGCGGAAAAAGGTCACGGTCAGCCGGCAGGGAGGAGCGGTCCCGAGCACCTGGCCCGTATCGCCGTGGACGCCGCTCGGCGTGTCGATGGCCACCGTATCGAGGCCGCGACGGGAGAGCTCGTCGATCAGCGTTGCCGCCGGGCCATCGAGAGGTCGGGCGAGGCCGGCGCCGAACAGCGCATCAACCATCAGGGGCTCGCGCGCGAGCAGGCGCGGGTCGTCCAGCGGCAGAACCGGACCGGGCCAGCGCTCGGCGTTGACCCGCGCATCTCCGCGCAGGCGATCCGCGGCCCCCAGCAGCCCGACGCGAACCGGCCATCCTTCTGTCCGCAGCAGCCGCGCGACAACAAAGCCGTCGCCGCCGTTATTGCCCGGTCCGCACAGGACGCAGAGGGGGCGTGGCCGCCAGCGCCGCTGGATTGCCGCCGCGACCGCACGGCCCGCCGCTTCCATCAGGCTGAGCGTGGGCACGCCCGAGGCCGCCGCCGCGGCGTCGGCGCAATACATTTCCTCCACACTGAGCAGTGCCTGACGGAGCATGCCGCGAGGATAATCCAGGCATTGCCCGGTCTGAAATCAAAGATCCGCGTACCAAGTGGCGAAATCAGCGAACCCCGCCTATAAACCAGGAATGCCCCAGCACATGCCGGCTGGCCCCGGAGAGCGCCGCCGCCTGCCCCATGCCCGGCCGATACCGATGAACCAACCCAGATGAGAGTGGCTGTCCTCGGCGCCGGCGTCATCGGTGTTACCACCGCTTGGTGGCTCGCCCGCGACGGCGCCGACGTGGTTGTTCTGGATCGCCAGCCGGGGGCGGGCCTGGAGACCAGTTTTGCCAACGGCGGGCAGCTCTCGGCCAACCATGCGACGCCGTGGGCAGCGCCGGGCACGCCGCTCAAGGCCCTGAAGTGGCTGGGCCGTGCGGACGCGCCGCTGCTGTTTCACCTGCGCTGGGATCGCGCTCTGGCTGACTGGCTGGTGCGCTTCCTCGCGAACTGCAGGCAAGCGCGGACGCGCACGAATATCGAACGCGCCCTGCGCGTGGCCCTGTACAGCCGCCCGCAACTGGCCGCGATCCGCGCTGCGACGCAGATCGAATACGATCAACGAACCTGCGGTATCCTCCACATTTTTCGCGACCGGGAGGAGTACGACGCGGCGCTGTCGGCGGTGCCGTTGATGAATGAGCGGGGCTGCGAGCGGCGCTGCATCGACGCGGATGACTGCCTCGCGCTGGAGCCGGCGCTCTCGGCGGTGCGCGGCGATCTCGTCGGCGGCATCTTCAGTCCCGGCGATGAGAGCGGCGATGCCCATGCCTTCACGGTGCAGTTGGCCGCCGCCGCGGCGGCGATCGGCGCCGAGTTCCGTTGGAACCAGACGATCACCCGGCTGCGGATCGATCATCGCCGCATCAGCGCCGTCGAGACCGCGGCCGGCGACGAAATCAATGCCGACGTCTTCGTCGCCGCCCTGGGCAGCTATACGCCGCTGCTGCTGAAGCCCTTGGGCCTGACGCTGCCGGTCTATCCCGCGAAGGGATATTCGGTCACCATCCCGATCGGGGGGCATCAGGGAGCGCCGACGGTCGCCCTCATCGACGACCAGTACAAGCTGGTTTACAGCCGCCTTGGCTCGCGCCTTCGGGTTGCCGGAACCGCCGAATTCGCCGGTTACGACCCGTCGATTTCAGCCGACCGCGCCCGGTTTATTCTCCAGACCGCCACGCAGATGTTTCCGGATTGCGGGGACGTCGGGCGAGCCCAGTTCTGGGCAGGCCTCCGGCCCTCAACGCCCGACGGTGTGCCGGTGATCGGCCGGACATCGGGCATCGACAACCTCGTTCTGAATACCGGCCACGGCACGCTGGGATGGACGATGGCCGCGGGTTCCGGACGGCTTGTGGCGGATCTCGTCTTGGGCCGTTCCCCGGAAATTCGCCTCGATGATCTGGGCCCTGAACGGTTCAATTGAGCGGCAGACCTCGAGAGAAGCATCACTTGCTGTTGCGAAGCATAATCACTATTGCGAAATAGCTCAGACAAGAGATCAAAGTCACTTCCCAATATCTTGAAAAATAATATTGCCACGTGCTTCCCTGCCGACGCAACCGTACCCCGCTCCCAGCGCATGGCTGTTGCGCAAGAGCGAAGATTGACACTCCTGTGAACGAGCTGTAACCCTCAAAGGGCGAAGGGCAAATCGGGATAATGACCCGTTTCAGCCTCGCGGGCTCTAACGAAAAGGGTGAACGCCCATGCCTGCTCCGGACCGCCCCCTCTCTCCACATCTACAAGTTTACCGGCCCCAGATGACGTCGGTGCTGTCGATCCTGCACCGCCTGACCGGCGTCGCGCTGACCTTAGGTACGCTGCTCCTGACCTGGTGGCTGGTTGCCGCCGCGTACGGGCCGGATCAGTTCGATACCGTCCAGGCGGCCGTCGGCTCGTGGCTGGGCCAGCTGATCCTCTGGGGATTTACGTTCGCCCTCTTTTATCATCTCGGAAACGGGGTCCGGCACCTTGCCTGGGATTTCGGCTGGGGCTTTGAGCTCGGCCAGCTGCGGGCGTCCGGTCTCGCCATGGTGGCGTTCGCGGTTGCCGCAACCGTCGTTACGCTGATCGCGGCTTATGCGGTGGGAGGCTGAAATGACTGAGCTTCGCTCATCTCTCGGCCGCGCGCGCGGCCTCGGATCCGCCAAAGAAGGGGTCGGCCACTGGTGGGCCCAGCGTGTCACCGCCATCGCCCTCGTGCCGCTGGCCATCTGGTTCGTGGTCGCGATGATCTCGCTGATCGGTGCTGACCTCGCCACTTTCGAGGAGTGGATCGGCACCTTCGGCAACGCCCTGCTGATGATCCTGACCGTTCTTGTTCTGTTTTATCATGCCCATCTGGGCATGCAGGTGGTCATCGAGGACTATGTGCACGGCGAAGCGCCGCGTGTCGCCACCCTGCTGATCGTCAAGTTTGTTCTGGCGTCGCTCGCAGCCTCCTGCGTGCTGGCGGTCGTTCTCGTCGCGTTGAGGAGCTGAGCCATGCCTGCCGCCTATCCCATCACCGACCATACCTACGACGTCGTTGTCGTCGGTGCCGGCGGGGCCGGCCTGCGCGCGACCATGGGGCTGGCAGCCGCCGGCCTGAAGACCGCGTCGATCACCAAGGTGTTCCCGACCCGCAGCCACACGGTTGCCGCGCAGGGCGGCATCGGCGCGGCGCTGGGCAACATGGCCGAAGATCACTGGCAGTGGCACATGTACGACACCGTCAAGGGGTCCGACTGGCTCGGCGACCAGGACGCGATCGAATACATGTGCCGGCAGGCGATCCCCGCCGTTCACGAGCTCGAGCACTTCGGCGTTCCCTTCTCCCGCACCAAGGACGGCAAAATCTACCAGCGTCCGTTCGGCGGCCACATGCGCAACTACGGCGAGGCGCCGGTGCAGCGGGCCTGTGCGGCGGCCGACCGCACCGGGCACGCGATCCTGCACACGCTCTATCAGCAGTGCCTGAAGTTCAACGCCGAGTTCTTCGTCGAATACTTCGCCATCGATCTGGTGATGGATGACGACGGCGCCTGCCGGGGCGTGGTGGCCTGGAACCTCGACGACGGCTCCATCCACCGCTTCATGGGCCACACCACGGTGCTCGCCACCGGCGGCTACGGTCGGGCGTATTTCTCGTGCACGTCTGCGCACACCTGCACCGGCGACGGCAACGCCATGGCGGCCCGCGCCGGCCTGGCTCTGCAAGACCACGAGTTCATCCAATTCCACCCGACCGGAATTTACGGGTCCGGATGCCTGATCACCGAAGGCGCGCGCGGCGAGGGTGGCTATCTGACCAACTCGCAAGGCGAACGGTTCATGGAGCGCTATGCGCCGACGGCGAAGGATCTCGCCTCGCGCGACGTTGTCTCTCGCTCGATGACCATGGAGATCCTGCAGGGCCGCGGCGTTGGTGCCGAGAACGACCACATTCTGCTGCATCTCGAGCACCTGGGGGCCGACATTCTGATGGCGCGCTTGCCGGGCATCACCGAGACGGCGAAAATTTTCGCCGGCGTGGACGCGACGCGCGAGCCGATCCCGGTCCTGCCGACCGTCCATTACAACATGGGTGGCGTTCCGACCAACTATCACGGCGAGGCGCTGCGGCCGACGGACGATGATCCCGACGCACTTTGTCCGGGGTTGATGGCGGTCGGCGAATGCGGTTGCGCCTCGGTTCACGGCGCCAACCGGCTGGGAACCAACTCGCTGCTGGACCTGGTGGTGTTCGGTCGTGCCGCGGCGCTCCGGGCGGCCGAAAAGATCAAGCCGGGTTCGCCCCATCCGCCGCTGCCGAAGAACGGTGCCGACTTGGCCCTGTCGCGGCTGGACCGTCTGCGGAACGCCAAGGGGAACCGCCGGACCAGCGAGATCCGCCTCGACATGCAGAAGACCATGCAGAGCAACGCGGCCGTCTTCCGGACGCAGGAAGTGCTTGAGGCCGGTTGCCGGAAGATCGATCAGGTCTGGGACTCGGTGGCCGATATCCAGGTTTCCGACCGGTCGCTGATCTGGAATTCCGATCTGGTGGAAGCGCTGGAGCTGGAGAACCTGCTGATCTGCGCCAAGGCTTCGCTGTATTCGGCGGAAGCACGGAAGGAAAGCCGGGGCGCGCACGCCCGCGACGACTGTCCGGAGCGCGACGACGTTACGTGGATGAAGCATTCGCTCGCCAAAGTCGATGAGCGGGGCCAGGTCATGCTCAGCTATCGACCGGTCCACACCTATACGCTCACCAACGAAGCTGAATACATCGAACCGAAGGCGCGGATTTACTAAGCCGCGCGAACCGAAGTTCGCGCGAGGAGGAAAGATCAATGGCTGAATTCAGGCTGCCCTCCAACTCCCGGATCAAGCAGGGAAAGGTCCATCCCGCTCCCGCGGGGGCAAAGCGGGTGAGGAAGTTCCAGATCTACCGGTGGGATCCGGACCGGGGCGAAAACCCGCGGGTCGACACCTATCACGTGGACCTGGATGCCTGCGGACCGATGGTTCTCGACGCCTTGATCAAGATCAAGAACGAGATCGACTCGACCCTGACGTTCCGGCGTTCGTGTCGCGAGGGCGTTTGCGGGTCTTGCGCCTTCAATATCGACGGCACCAACACGCTCGCCTGCACGAAGCCCATCGAAGACATCAAGGGCGACGTCAAAATCTATCCGCTGCCGCACCTGCCGGTGATCAAGGATCTGGTGCCGGATCTCTCGGTGCCTTACGCCCAATACCGGCTCATTCAGCCCTGGCTGCAGGCGGATACGCCGCCGCCCGCCGGTGAGCGGCTACAAAGCCCCGAGGAACGCGAGAAGCTGGACGGACTGTGGGAGTGCATCCTGTGCTTCTGCTGCCAGACGAGCTGCCCCAGCTACTGGTGGAACGGCGACCGCTACCTCGGTCCGGCAGTGCTGCTGCAGGCCTACCGGTGGATTGCCGATTCCCGTGATGAAGCGACCGGCGAACGCCTCGATCAGCTGAACGACCCGTACCGGGTGTTCCGCTGCCATACCATCATGAATTGCACCAACACCTGTCCAAAACATCTCAACCCGGGCGAGGCGATCGCAAAAATCAAATACTCGCTCGCTCAGCGGACTCTGTAGGGAGTAAGGCAGGGAACGGCGTGTTTCCGGGGGGCCTTCGGTCCCCTGGGACACGCCGCTTCCGTCTGAAGGTTCTCAGTGCCGGTGTCGATTACGCGTGATGCCGCCCGCAAAGGTACTGCTCGGTCTGCATTTCCTGCAGCCGGCTTAGCGTCCGCTGAAATTCGAAAGCATTGTCCCGGCAACTGTGGAGCGTCTCCAGCGGCCGTTCCGCGGAGCAGATCAGCTTGACCCCGTGCTCGTACAGCACGTCGATCAGCGTGATGAACCGCTTGGCTTCGTTCCGTCTGTCGATGGTCAGCTCCGGGACCCGCGACAGGATCAGCACGTCGAACTGCTGGGCGATCGCCAGGTAATCGGCGGCGCCGAGCGGCCGCTCGCACAGCTCGGAAAAGCTCGCAAAGGCGATCGTGTCCGTCGCCCGCGGAATGATCACCTCCCGGCCATGAACCGTCAGCGTCCTTTCGCCGACTTCCGCGCCTGACGAAAGGTCGCTGAAATAGGTCTCGAGCCGCTTGTCCGACGCGGCCTCGATCGGCGTGACATAAACGTCCCCGGTCCTCAGGTTTCGCAGCCGGTAGTCGATGCCGGATTCGAGATGCAGCAGATCCAGTTTCCGTTCGATCAGCGCGATAAACGGCAGGAATCGGTCGCGCTGCAGTCCGTTGCGGTAGAGGTCGCGCGGCGCCCGGTTGGACGTGGTGACAATGACCACCCCGGCTTCAAAAAGGGTCTCGAACAGCCGCCCCAGGATCATGGCATCGGCGATATCTTCGACCACCAGTTCGTCGAAACAGAGGATCCAGCTTTCCCGGGCGATATCGCGGGCCACCGACGGCAGGATATCGTCATCCTTGGGACGTTTTCCCGGACGCAGTTCCCGGATCCCCGGCTGCTGGCGCAAGGTGCGAAGGCGGCCGTGGATTTCCTGCATGAACGCATGGAAATGGACGCGCCGCTTGGCCGCGATCGAGAGGGACCGGAAAAACAGGTCCATCAGCATCGATTTGCCACGGCCGACCCCGCCGTAGAAATAGAGGCCCTGCGGCGGAATGGCTGCTGCCGGCCGGCGTCCGAGGCCGAAGCGCTGCTTCCAGCCGGGCTGGCCGGTGGTGGGGCGAAACGCCAGCAGCGCGTGGTGAAGGCTCTCAAGCTTCTCCACCGCTAATTCCTGCGCGGGGTCCGAGCGGATATCGCCGGACTTAAGAAGCGCCCGGTACTGGGCCAAGGGACCTGAAGACATATCACTCACGGGGTTGGCGTCGTCCTACGTTCTGGGGAGGTCTGCAACGGCGACGCGGACAAAGACTTGTCCATTCTCGCCGGGCTTTAAGCGGGGATCTGTGATGGCAAATTTTAAGCACGGCCCGGAGCGAATGCCAGCCCCAAGCGGCAGCCCGTCCTGCCGAATTGGGCGGTGCGCCAGCCCACCCGGCAAAATGCGAGTGTCGTCCGCTAGTTCTCCGGCGGCCAGTGATAGCCGTCGCGGTTCAGGGCGGGAATGATCTCGTTCTCCAGACGGGAGGCGCCACCGGTCCCATCGAGGGAGAACCAGCTGATGCCCAGTTTCTCGTGCGTTGACAGGGCATCTCTGAGCGGCGCGCGAACCGGCTTCGCCCAGTAATTGGTTTCAGTCATCAGCAGCGGATACTGCCTTCTGAGACACTGCAGGCCAGCTTCACCCAGCTTATCCGTGCCGTTGTAGTGATGAAAGCCGACCGAGGCTTTCGACCAGTCGATTTTGCCCATCTTTTTGATCAGCGCGGCCCAGGACTCACAACTCGGCCAGATGTTTGCGGTGGTGAACAGGACGATGTGTGTTTTCGGAGCGCCGTTGCGCATGATGACATAGATCGATTTCAGGTCGGCGAGCACCTTGTCGGTATACTGTTCGGGAGCACCCCAGTGCGGGCTGCCTTGGACCGGTTCGTTGGTCAACTCGTAGAAGACATGGGTCCGGTTCTTGTAGCGTGGGGCGACGACTGACCAGAACCGTCGAAGCTGGGCGAGATCGTAGGTCCCCGACTCGGTCGCATTGAAGATCATCAGGTAGAGATTGTTGGCCGCGGCCCGGTTCACCGCAAGATCCAGCGCCGGAAGCTGCTCCTCGATGGGGCGTCCGATCTCGTTGGTCTTGACGTCGTAGCGGACGGCATTCAGGCCGAGGGTCGCGTTGAGGTAATGCCAGTAGCTGTCGGGGAGCACGTAGCCCTTGATCAGCTGCAGCCTCGCCCCGCGCAGGAGGGTGTTGCGGTCGCTGTGGACGGTGCCGTTCACCACCTTCACGCGGCCGCGATCCGCCGCTCCGGCGCTTGTCACCAGCCCTGCCAGGATCAAGACAGCAAAGAGCGCGGAGGTAATTGCGCGCAACGAAAGAATTGCGCGATTTGCGGCAGAGGTTGCGGCTCGTGGCATGTTCATTTGACTTTACCCCACCCATGTGCGTCATCATCGCGCAATCAACGAGCGAATGGCGGAGCATCAAATGTCTTTATTGAGTAACGTCGGCAATCGAGCTCCGCACATTGGGCGTGTATAACACGATACAATCCTGCTTTGGGGTATTTTCTGCTTGCCACAAGGCCGAATTTTGCGCAAAAGTGTTCAAGGAATGCTTTTTGTTTATCCCGTTGTTTTGGGCAATCGGGGGTTTTGTGCTGGCCGTAAGCCGGGCTGGCCGCAAGCGGGGCAGGCAAGGGGCAAGGGGCAAGGGGCAAGGGGGCCTACCCGAGGGACCCATCGGTCAAGGGCAGACGGGGTTGCGCTGGAGTGCTTTCCGGCCGCGATGACTTGTCCCGCCAGGCACGACAATGAGGCGGCCGAACGATGAGAACTGTCGACCGCCTCGGTCGGGGTGGTGTTGCTTTAGTTCTCCGGCGGCCAGAAATAGCCGTCGCGGTGCAAAGCCGGAATGATCTCGTTCTCGAGGTAGTAGGCGCCGCCAGTCCCATCGAGGGAGAACCAGCTCATACCCAACTTTTCGTACGTTGAGAGCGCATCTCTAAGCACGGCGCGAACGGGCTTCGCCCAGTAATTTGTCTCGGTCATCAGCAGGGGATATTGCTGCCGCAGACATTGGAGCCCCGTTTCCCCGAACTTGTTGGTCGCGTTATAATGATGGAAGCCAACGGACGCATTGGACCAGTCAACTCCGTCCATCTTCCTGACGAGAGCAGCCCAGGACGCACAGTCCGGCCAGAGGTTTGCCGTGGTAAACATGACGATGTGTGTGTTCGGCGCGCCGGCGCGCATGATGAGATAGATTTGCTTCAGGTCGGAGAGCACTTGGTCGGTGTATTGTGCCGGCATCCCCCAGTGCGGGCTACCTTTGACCGGTTCATTCGTCATTTCGAAAAAGACATGGGTCCGATCTTTGTAGCGCGGGGCGACGGCTGACCAGAACTCTTTGAGCTGATCGAAGTCGTACGTTCCCGATGAGACGGCGTTATTGATCATCAGATAGAGATTGTTGGCGGCAGCCCGCTCCACGGCAAGATCAATGGACGGGAGCTGTTGCTCAACGGTTCGTCCGACGTGGCCGGTCTTGACGCCGAAGCGGACGGCATTCAGGCCAAGGGTGGCGTTGAGGAAGTGCCAATAGCTGTCCGGAAGGACATACCCTTGAATCAACTGCAGCCGCCCGCCGCGCAGGATCGTATTGCGGTCGCTGACGACCGTTCCGTTCTGCACCTTCACACGTCCCCGGTCCGCTGCCTGCGCCGTCGTCACGGCGCAGGCCAGGATCATGACAGCGAAGAGTGCGGAAGAAATTGCGCGCAACGGAAGAGTCGCGCGATCCGCAGCCGGGCGTGGTGTTCGTGGCGTGCTCATTTTGACCTCTCCATTCTACCCATTTGTGCCATATTTGCTCAATCAGTGGGCGAATGACGGAGCATATGATATTTTTATTAAGTAATATTGAGTATCCGACTCCGCCAATTGGATGAGCATAACACGGACTCATCCTCCTTTGGGTCATTTTTCTGCTTGTCTATGGTGGGTAATTGTGGGTATTTAATTTATTAGTAATTGGCGTTTGGGCGATTGCCGGAGGCGGTCGCATCATTATGTGCTGGCCAAATGACGTCGCGTCAGCCGCAGGCTGATGTTCGGGCGTGCGAGGATGGGGAGGGGCTGGGGGCCGCTCCAGCGCGGTGACCTACATCCATCGATTGGGAATGCGGATGCGCTCAGGGTGCTTCCCGGCCGCGCTCAGCCTCGTCGCGGACGGTGAGGCGGCCGGACCCGAAGGCCCGACCGCCGGTGTTGGGCGATGCTTGCCCTAATGGTCTTCTAGTTCTCGGCCGGCCACGCGTAGCCATCCCGGTTGAGGGCCGGGATGATCTCGTTCTCCAGACGATGGGCGCTTCCGCTGCCGTCAAGAGAAAACCAGCTGATCCGCAGCTTCTCGTTGATGGAAAGAGCATCGCGGAGAATTGCGCGGTCCGGGATCGTCCAGTAGTTGGTTTCGGTCATCAGCAGCGGGTACTGGCCCCTGAGACACTGCAGGCCGGCCTCGCCGATCTGGTGCGTACCGTTGTAGTGGTGGTAACCGACCGACGCCTTCGACCAGTCAATTTTCTTCATCTTCTTGATCAAGGCTGCCCAGGACGCACAATTCGGCCAGATGTTTGCGGTTGTGAACATGACGATGTGTGTTTTGGGCGCACCGGTGCGCATGAGGATGTAGATCGATTTCAGGTCGGCAAGCACCTTGTCAGTGAATTGCTCCGGCGCACCCCAGTGGGGGCCACCTTTGACCGGTTCATTGGTCATTTCGTAAAATACGTGGCTCCGGTTCTTGTAGCGCGGTGCAACGACCGACCAGAAGGCCCTGAGTTCGGCGAGGTCATAGGTCCCCGACTTGGTCGAGTTGCTGATCATCAGGTAGAGATTGTTGGCGGCGGCCCGATTCACCGCAAGATCCAGTGCCGGCAGCTGCTCGGCAATGGGCCGTCCCAGTTCGTCCGTCTTGACCCCGTAGCGCACGGCATTCAGGCCGAGGGTGGCGTTGAGATAATGCCAGTAGCTGTCGGCGGGCACGATCCCCGCTTTGAGCAACTGGATCCTCGCGCCGCGCAGGATGGTGTTGCGGTCGCTGACCACCGTCCCGTTCATCACCTTCACCCGCCCACGGTCGACCGCTGCTGCGGTGGACAGCGTGCAGGCCACGATCAAGAAGGCGATGATCGCAGTGAAAAATGCGCGCAATCCAATAATCGCGCGCCCGTCGGCAAAATTTTCTGGTTGTTGCACACTCATCTGAGATATCCTTACTCCCCATTTGTCCCACGTTCGTCTAAGCGACGAACGAACGGCGGAGTATCCGATTTTTTTGCTAATAATAGTAACAACGAGTACCCCGCCGATGGCCATTATATCACGGAATGTCTGGCAAGAATGAAATCAATGCTTGACATCAGATATTTTAATGGAATACTTAATGAAGAATTACTATTGATCCGCGAGAGGGGGTGGGCGGCGGAAAGGAGCCTGTCCAAGACAGGACGTACCCCCTGCGGGTACAAAGGGAAGGGATTTGCGGCCAATGGGTTGATCAGCCGGGGAGAACGCTCCGGTCCGCAAAAAGCGTGTGCGCCGGTGGGCTGCCTTCGGAAACCGCACCGTTCCTGAAGCGTTAGGAGATAGAACGGCGGGCGGGTGGAGAGGCTTCCAGCCACGCCCGCTCGGTACGGCCCCTCACAATCCTGGTGTCCCAGGGCAAGACTGCAGGCAATTGACCGGACCCTTGATGATTGACCCGCCTTACCCACAAACCGAGGCAGGCCGGCCACGCAGGATCGGCGTCGAGATCGAGTTTATCGGCGTCTCTTGCGAGAAGGCGGCGGAGCTTGTTCGCCATCTTTACGGCGGGGTCCTACGCCCCCTGGATGCCTATCGGTTCCTGGTGACTGGCACCCGCCTGGGTGACTTCACCGTCGAACTCGATTGCCAATATGCGCACACCGAGGACAGTTCCGATGCGGATCCGGCCGTCACCAACACGATAAAGAGCAGTCTTGCCAATGCCATCGGCGCCGTCAGCAGTCTGTGGGTGCCGGTCGAAATCATCTCCCCGCCTGTTCCGTTGTCGGCCTTGCCGGAACTGGACCGATTGATCCCGGCCCTGCGGCACGCCGGCGCCGAAGATACGAAAGAAGGGCTCGTCTATGCCTTCGCCACCCAGCTCAATCCGGAAGTGCCGTCTTTCAGCATCGAAAGCATCGTTGCGCACCTGAGGGCATTCCTGCTGCTTGAGAACAAGCTGCGCGCGGAGATCGATATCGATCTGCTGCGCCGAACCCTGGCGTTTACCAACCCGTTTCCCAAGGCCTACGCCCGCAAGGTGGTGAGCCCTCTCTATCAACCGGAGCTGACCCAGTTCGTCGACGACTACATTGCGGCCAACCCGACGCGGAACCGGGAACTGGATCTGCTGCCTTTACTGGCGGAGCTTGCTCCCGAGCAGGTCCGGGCCAGCATCGACGATATTCGAGTCAAACCGCGACCGACGTTTCACTATCGCATGCCCGATACGCGCCTGTCCGATCCGGGCTGGGGGTTCGTTATGGAGTGGGATCGGTGGGTCGCTGTCGAACTGCTGGCAGCCGATGCCGATGCTCTCGCTCGCCTTGGCGAGATTTTTGTCGATCCGGATAGCCGCCAGCGCGATCAGATCCTGCTGAGAGAGATTGAGGCCTGGTGGGCGCGATCCGCCGGCCGTTGATCGGTGTCACGTCGTCGCGGCGGCGCGGGCGGGTGATGTGGTGGTTCAACAGAATTGCCCTCTGCCGCGCGGGAGCACGCGCCCGGCGCCTCTGCGCGCGCGAACCAGCCTCGCTGGACGACGTGCGCGGCTTCGTGATCGGCGGCGGCGACGATATCGACGCGACGCTCTACGGCGGCAAGATCGAACCTGCGATCCGCATCGACCGGGAGCGCGACGCTCTCGAACTCGACCTGCTGAACTATGCGGCGGACCGCGGGCTACCGGTGCTCGGCATTTGCCGAGGCGCCCAGATGATCAACGTCTTCCTTGGCGGCGTGCTGCACGAGAGCATCTACACAGCCTATCCCGACCTTCCCCGCCTACACTCGCCACTGCCGAGCAAGACCATCGAGGTCGAGCAGAACAGCGGCTTATTCCGTCTTCTCAAAATTCGGCGGGGGCGGGTGAATGCCCTTCATCACCAGTCGATCAGCGTTCTGGGAGCCGGGCTGAAGGTCGTCGCCCGCGATCAGTTCGGCATCGTCCAGGCGATCGAGCGGCCCGGCCAGCCGTTCCTGATGGGCGTGCAATGGCATCCTGAATACCTGGTTTTCAGCCGCAGTCATCAGCGGCTGTTCGACGGTTTGGTCGAAGCGGCACGCCAAACCCAAGGTCGCGACGAAGGCCGGAGCTAAAGCAAGGGCTCTTGCCTCAGGAACCCCCCGGACGGAGCTGAATGGCGCTTGCGAAGGCGGCGGGGCAGGGCAGCCACGCTACGGCGTGGCCAGGGAAGCCTCGCGCGTCTCGCCCGGATGTTGCCATTCCAGGCGCTGCGAACTTCCGGTGGTGATCTCGCACGCGCAGTCGTTGATCCGGAGCGACAAAGGCGGGCCCTTCTCCAGAGAGACGGTCACCAGGCGCGGGTTCTGATCGATCCGGATGTCCACCACACTGCCACGCCAGCAGACGCGGAACCGCAGCGAGCGCCAGGATGCCGGCAGCGCCGGCTCCAGGCGCAAGCCATCCGACGTCGCCCGAAGTCCGGCGAAACCCAGCACCGCGACCTGCCAGAGGCCACCCTGTGCGGCGATGCGCACACCGCCGGCACTCGGTACGGTCGCGGGACCGAGATCAATCGCCGCGGTCTCCCGGAAGTGGGCGAGGGCAGCTTCCGAATGCCCAAGCCTCGCCGCGACGACGCCGTGCAGTCCGTGACTGAGCGAGCTGCCGTGACCGCACCGCGGCGCGTAGTACCGGAAGTTTTCTTCGATAACGCGGCGGTCAGCAGAATCCTGGAGCGCCAGCAAGGCCACCACATCGGCCTGCTTCACCACCTGGCTTGCCTGCGTCCGCTCGCGGCCCAGCACGACATCCATCGGCACCGTGCGGCCCTCGTACCGGGAAAGGTCGATTTCCTCCAGCCCGAAGAAGCCCTCGAACTGCTCGAACAGCCCGGTATCCTCATTGAAGCGCCGGATCAAACGATCCGCCACATCCTGCCAGAGCGCCAGTTCCTCGTGGTCGAGCGCCAGAGCGTCCATCAGTTCCCGGCGGCGGTCCGGCCAGCTCTCTTCCAACGTTGCCAGCAGTTCGATGGCGCGCTGCAGATTCCAGCGCGCCATTTCGTTGGTATAGGCGTTGTCGTCGATGTGCTCATGGTATTCGTCGGGACCGATGATGCCGCGGATATGGAAATAACCGTCGCCTTCGGGAACGGCACAGCTCGCCCAGAAGCGCGCCGTCTCAAGGAGCATTTCGGCGCCGGCATCGAGAAGGAACGCGTCGTCCCGCGTCACCTGCCAATACTGCCAGATGGCGTAGGCAACATCGGCGACGATGTGCCACTCCTGCTTGCCGCAGAGCACTTCAATGACGCGGCCATTCGGATCGATGATCTTTTCCGGCGTCGTCTCCTCGCCGGTATCCGCCGATTCCCAGGCGAAGAAGGCCCCGCGATAGCCCATCCGCTGCGCCTTTGCCCGAGCCCCCGCCAGCGTGTGGTAGCGGTAGAGCAGCAGCGCCCGGGCAGCCTCGGGCCAGGTCAGCGAGTAGAAAGGCAGCAGGTAGATCTCGGTATCCCAGAAAACGTGGCCGAGATAGGAATCGCCGGTCAGCGCGCGGGCGCCGACGGAGACGTGATCGTCCCACGGGTTGGCGGCGCTGATCAGGTGGTAAATGGCAAACCGCATGGCCCGCTGGGCGTCTTCGTCGCCGGCGATCTCGACATCGCTCGCCGCCCACCGCCCTGCCCAGGCCTCCTCGTGCTCAGTCAGCAAGTTGCGCCAGCCGATGTGGCGAGCCCGGTCCAGCGCAGATTGCACCGCAATGGCCGCCGAGCTGTCCTCTTTGTCTCCCCGAGCAAAGGCGACCGTGCGCCACAGCGTCGCCTTCTGCCCCGGCGCGCACGTCCAGGTCCAGCGGCGATCCAAAGAATTGGTGTGTTCCGCCTCGAGCTTGCTGCCGTTGAGGCGAAGCTGCGCCAGGCTTGCGATTGCAAGGATTTTGCGTGTCTGCGGGGTCGACCACACAACCAGGTCCTCGGCCGACTCAACACATTCCAGCGCCGAGCCCGCGACCTCGAACAGAGCCTCAAGCTTCACTTCCGTTGGCGGTCCATCGACTTCGAATTGCAGCAACTGGCCGCCGAGGCTCCGGTCCACCTGTGAGACGAAGCGCAGCGTGCGCAGCTTGAGCCAGTGCTCATTCCACTGCTGCCGCCATTCGGTCAGCATCACGCCGCGGCGCATATCGAGCCAGCGATGGTGGGCGAGCAGAACGCCCGAGCGGATCAGGGCGGGCTTTCCGGCAATCCACATCCGCACGCGAAGCCAGTCCGGAGCAGGGACCAGGGCGGGGACCGGCGGCTCAGTGTTCGGTATGTCGAAAAGCCCCGCCACATAGGTCCGCGGCCACGACGCCCAACTGAGGTTGTTCTGATACGAGGTCCAGGTAGGCCCACGGCTCACCGACCGGGAAGCGCGGACACCGAGAAAGCCATTGCCGACGGCGAACCGCGCCTCGATACCCGCCTCGCGCGTTGGATCGTAGCCGTCTTCGCGCAAGACCCAGTTCGGGTCATCGGTCGGCGCAAGGGCTTCGTCAACCCAGTCGTACTCAGTCAGGTCAGCCACCCCATGTTCTCCCGTTCACGCCAAGTTCTTCCAATCGGCTGGCTATCCGGCGGCCTGTTCGCGGCGCAGTGCGCCCATAACCAGGGGCTCGACGGCAACATCGTCGAGGACCGTGACGACCAGGTCCGCCCCTGCCTCCTGAAGCAGCGCCGCATCATCCAGGCGGGCGAGCCCGATCGCGCGCATTCCGCCAGCCTTGGCCGCCTGAACGCCTGCGGTCGCATCCTCGACGACGATGCAGTGGGCAGCCGGCACCTGAAGCTCTTCCGCCGCCAGCAGGAACAGATCGGGCGCCGGTTTCCCCTGCTTGACATCCCGGCCACAGACGTTGACCTCGAAAACATCCAAAAGGTGGATCTTGCCCGCCTGCTGCCCGTTCCCGGCCGGAGGGTCCAGCCAAATTCGCGCCATCATGTCATTGGCGTTCTTGGAAGACGAGGCGGCCGCCATTCGAAAACCCTGGCGACGGGCCTCGCCAACAAAGCGCAGCGCGTCGGCAAACGCCTCAAACTCGCCGCGCGCGATCAGGTCTTCGATCAACGCCTGCTTCGTTCTGGCGTACTCAACCGCGCGGCTCGCGGCATCCGGAATTTGGAAATAATCGAGAACGGCGCGCGCACCACTTTGCCTCGGCTTGCCGGAAACGTACCGCTGATAGACCGTGGTATCGAAGCGCTGGGGGGCATACGAACTCGCCGCCGCAACCCCCCGCCAGTCATGGGCCATAAGATGGGCCAGCGCGTCCTGCCATGCCCGCTCGTGCGGCGAGGCGACAAGAACGCCATCCACATCAAAAATAAGGGCCGGCAGCCGCCCCGAAGAGTGCGGCTGCCGGTTTACGTTGGTGGAGTCCGTCACGCGGAGAGCGCGGAAGAGCGCTTGCGGCCGACGGCCTGCTCGTAGAGAGAGACGTAGTCGTCGGTCATCCGCTCGACGGAGAATCGTTCCTCGAAACGCTGGCGGATAAATCGCCGGTTGAGCATGCGCGCCCGCCTTACTGCGTTGACCGCGGCGTCTTCGTCCTCGACGATAAAGCCGGTCAATCCGTTCTCGATGACCTCCGGCACCGACCCGTGCGGCCAGGCAATCACCGGCACACCGCACGCCATCGATTCGATCATCACCAGACCGAAGGGTTCGGGCCAATCGATCGGAAACAGCGTGGCATAGGCATTGCCCAGGAAGTCGCGCTTTTCGACGTCGTTCACTTCACCAATGAACTCGACCAGCGGGTCATCAAGCAGAGGCTCGATTTCCGTCTTGAAGTATTTGATGTCCGCCTTGTCGACCTTTGCCGCGATCTTCAGCTTCATGCCGACCCGCTTGGCGATGCGGATGGCGCGATCAACCCGCTTCTCCGGGCAGATTCGGCCCAGGAAGGCGAGGTAGTCCCACGATGGGGCTTCGCAATAGGGCAGCATATCCGCAGGAAGCCCGTGATGGACCTTCCCGACCCAGCGCGCGTAGGGCATCGGCCGTCTCTGATGCATCGAGATCGAGACCAGTGGCATGGTGTCGAAATGCCGGAACGCCGGCACCAGGAACGGCAGATCAAGTCGTCCGTGCAGGGTCGTCAGGGTTTTCTGAGCAATGGAATTGAACAGAGGAAAATGCATGTAGTCGATGTGGAAATGGATGACGTCGAAGTCATCCTTTCGCTTCCATACTCGATCGAGCATCACGGCGTGATAAGGCTCAGCGACGATCGCATCCGGATCAAACCTCAGAGCCTGGGAAGAGCAGGGCACGAGCTCGGCAGTTGTTTGCGAGTCCCCGCTTGCGAACAGCGTAACGTCATGGCCACAGCGAACGAGCTCTTCGGTAATCCACGAAACGACGCGCTCGGTGCCGCCGTAAGACTTGGGTGGAACCGCCTCAATCAATGGCGCTACTTGTGCTATTCTCATGTGTCGACCGCTCTCACTTCCTAACGTGTTAAGACGAAAACGCCGTGAAGTCCCGTTGGTTCCCTATTGTTGTTGGCTAGGCCCGCAAGGGCCGGCAGAAGACAGTCAAGATTGTCATTTCGATTGCACTGGGATCGGTCGCGTCTCCGGCATCGCGATCGCGACCAGGAGCCACGCAATCAGGCCGACGCCGGCGAGGAACAGAAAGCCGTTCGCGACGCCGAACTGGTCGGCGCACCAGCCGGCCGCGGTGGTGCTCAGCGTCGCGCCGACGCCGATGGCAAACCCCACGAACCCGAGTGAAAGGTTGAAATGCGATGTGCGGCCGGCAATGTCGCTGACGATCAGCGGAACCATCACCCCGAATGCCGCCGCGGAGACCCCGTCCAGCGCCTGAATGGCGACCATCGCCAAGGGTTCGTCGGTCATCGACATCAGGAGAGCGCGGACGGGGACGACGAGGAATCCGAGCAATAGCACCGGTCGTCGACCCCGGCCTTCGGCCAGGTGCCCGATCGCCGGCGACGACAGCGCGACGATGGCTTGCGGCAATACGATGCCGGCCGCGACCAGCAATGTCGCTTCGCTGGCGGCGCGCTTGGTGATTTCGCCGCTGGCCAGCGGCAACAGGGCCGCATTGGCAAATGTAAAAAGCGCGGCAAGACCGGCAAAGATCAGCAGCCGGCGGTCGGTCAGAACCCGCACCAGGGATTTTCTGCGTTCCGCCGGATCCGGCTTCTGCTCCTCCGGGGCGGCGACCTCGCGGCGCTCGAAGCGCGCGAGAGGGATAAGGGCAAGCATCGCCGGCAGCGTCAGAAGCGCCGTCAGAAAGAAGACGGAGCGCTCCGAGGCGTAATAGCCGCAGGCGCCCATCAAGGCCGCGCCGACCCCGTTGCCAATCGCTGCGAAGCGGACGTTACGGCCGAGCCGTGGGCCGAGCGCTGCCGAACCGGCGACGCTGCGGCTCATCGCCACGATCGCCGGACCGAGCGTACAGCTCGAAAACGCGTGCAGGACCTGTGCCAGATAAACGAACAACGGGATGGGCGCGATGGTGAAAAAAAGCGCGCTCAAGGTAAATGCGAGGATGCTGAAGACAGCGACCTGGCTCTTTCGCCGAACCGCGTCGACGACGGCTCCCGCCGGCACCTGGCTGGCCATAGCGGCCACCGTCCCGACGCTGAGCGCCAATCCAATACCCGTTTGAGTCCACCCCGCCGTTGTCAGGTAGACCGCAATAAACGGGCCAAAGCCGGTCTGGACGTTGGCGACGAAGAGGTTCAGCCAGTCCAATCCGCGGCCTGCGGCGCGCCTTGCGGGATCGGACAGCTCAGGATCCTCCGGCAACCTCTCGTAGCTATCGTCCCGCATCGGGCGCAGGCGGGATGGGGGAGGGGAGGGACGGAGGCCGGGGCGGGATTACCTGCGGCCGCTGTTCGGGGCCGTTTTCATGCGCCTTGGGGGTCGAGGGGAGCGCTGAGGACGCGGGCGCCGCCGGGGTTTGCGCCGCCGGTGGGTGCGCCGACGGGGGTTGCGCCGCGGCAGGGTTCTGGTCCGGACTCACTGTCGGCGCTGCAGCGGGCGACGATGGTGGATTGGCGGGTGGTTGCGGTGGCTGAGGCTGAGGTTGAGGCTGCGCCAACGCCGGCGCGTGGTCAGCACCAGGCTCCGGCGTTTCAGATGCCGGGGAGGCCGGCGGCTGGTCAGTCTTTGCAGATGGCGCCGGGGCGACAACCTCGGGCGGCTGGATCGTGGGCTTGAACTCCGGCGCGGCCTGCACGTCCGCCTTATCGAGATTCACCACCAGTGGCGCGGCGCGGTCACGGACCGGAAACTGCAGGGCCTGCCAGTGGACGGCAACCTTGCGGCTGCCGACGCCGAGGAAGCCGCCAAAATCAATGACGGCCGCGCGGGGCTGCCCGTCGGCTCCGACGAGGACATCAACCACCATCCCCATGTCCTCATCGCCGGCGCTCCGCACCTTCTTGCCGAGGATGCTGGCCACTGCCTCCATGTCGATCGGCTGCAAGGTCGCGGCCGGAGAAAGCTTGGCTCCGGTCTCGCTTTTCTCTCCTGCCTGAGGTGGCGGCGGGGGGCCGGCCTCGGAAGGTGGCTCTCCAGCCCCGGGAGATCCGGCCTCCGGAGCAGCTGATGACGGAGAATGTTCCGGGGCCGTCGTCGCCCCCTCGGCCGGCTTATCGCCCTCCTGAGGCGACGCCGGCTGCGGTCTGGCGGGAGCCGCCCCACCTTCGGCAGACTTCCCGTTCGCCTCGGTGGGTCGCGCCACCGGTTTCGGCGGCGTAGCCGGTGCGGGCTCGGAAGCCTTCTCCGGCGGATTGGCGGGAGGGGAATGGGTGTCCGGCGAGGTCTGGGCGGCGGAGATGGAAACGCCCAGCACAGTGGTGAGAAGGATTCCGGCTGCGGTGCGAATGGATCGCAGCGCCCCGATCATGAATAACCCACGGACGCGAGTTGCGCCCGGTACATCCGGCTGTAGTAACCACTGCGCTGCAGCAAATCCTTTGAGGAACCGTCCTCGACGATGCGCCCCCAGTTCAGGACGACGATCCGGTCGAAGGACTCCAGGGTCGAGAGGCGGTGCGCCACGGCGATGACCGTCCGTCCCTTGACCAGACGCATCAACGCCTCCTGGATCAATTGCTCGGACTCGGTGTCCAGCGCCGATGTCGCTTCGTCCAGCAGGATGATCGGAGCATCGCTCAGGAACGCGCGGGCAATAGCAATTCTCTGACGCTGCCCGCCCGACAGCTTCAGCCCGCGCTCGCCGACCATGGTCTCGAACCCCTCGGGCATCCGGCTGATGAACTCGGAACAATGGGCCGCCTCGGTCGCCCGAAAGACCTCGTCGTCCGTCGCCTCTGGCTTGCCATAACGCACGTTCTCGAGAACGGAGCGATGAAACAGCGAGATATCCTGATGAACAACGGCGATGCTGCGGCGCAAGCTCTCCTGGGTGACGTGAGAAATGTCCTGGCCGTCGATCAACACCTTGCCTTCCTGAGGGTCATAGAGCCGCTGCAGCAAGGACAAAATAGTCGATTTGCCGGAGCCGGATCGCCCGACCAGTCCCACTTTCTCTCCCGGCGCAATCTCCAGGCTGAAGTCCTGAAGGACCTGGTCGCCGTCGGGATAGCCGAATGAGACGTCGACAAAGCTGACCGCGCCACCAAGCGGGATCAGCGGCTTGGCGCCGGGCACATCGACCATCTCGTGCGGCAGGCCAAGAACCCGGATGGCCTCGCCGAGCTTGGCGAAGTGCTGCACCAGTTCGACCAGCGCCATGGCCAGGTCACGCGAGGCGTGCAGAACGGTGAAGCCGAGCGTCGTCGTCAGCACCACGTCGCCCGTCGTGATCGTGCCGTCGCGCCAGAGCATGACCGACCAGGCCAGGACGATGGCGGTGACGACGAACACGGAGACGGCGTGAAACAGCCGCAGCCGCTCCAGCGAGCGCAGGCTCTTGCGCTGCGCCGACATCTCTTTGCCGATGCTCCGGGAAAGCCGCTTCTTCTCGCGGCCAGCAGCTCCGAATGCCCGCACCAAGCCGATATTGCTGACGACGTCGGTCAGGTCACCGCTGACGGTGGCGGCCTGCCCGGCGAAGCGCTCGTGCAGGTGCTGTCCCCGTGCTGCGAACCACCCGATGATCGCCCCCAGAATTGACACCACCACCAGCAGGGCAACGGTGATTTTCCAGTTGATGATGCTGAGAACGACGATGCTGGTGATGACGGCGGCGCCGGGCGGGATCGTCGTCCAGGTCAGGGACTGTTCGATGCTCCACGAGGCGTTCGCAGCGTTGGTGATCCGCCCCGCAAGCGCTCCCGGAAACTGATTGGAGAAATACCGGCTGCCGTGCCCGGAAAGATGCCCGAAGAGGTCAAGCCGGAGATCGCCGCCCACCGCCACGAAAGCGTGTGTCGCGACCCACCCGGCCAGGCGCCACAACAGATTATCCCCGGCCACGAGTCCCAGAAGGAGGGCGACAGCTGTCCACAACTGTTCGGCCGACGGTTTGCCGATGCCAAGCACATCGACAAGGTTCTTCACCCCGTACTGCGCTCCGATCGAGCAACCGACCGCTGCCAACACCGAAATCAAAACGATAAGATGGCTTGCCCATCGGCGCAGGACGTAATGCAAAAGAAACCGAGCAGGGCCGCGGGAGGCGTAGCGCGGCAGGGACATGCTGTTGCTTCTCCACTCTCAAGTTACACCAGGGAGAGAACGCCGGATCGGCCGGTTTGCTCCCGTTGGCACGCGAGATCGAAGAAGAAACCTAGAATTTTGCCTTTTTCGGGGCAACTGCGCATCATGCGCAGTCACGCTTGCGCAACCCCTGGGCGAAACGTCCAGGAAAGCCCCGGAAAACCTCACCGATGCTTCTGACGCTTTCCTCAGGCTGCGACCCGCAAGCGCAGGCCCAGACACTTCCAGGTGTCCTGCATGGCCGCGACCAGATGGTCCATGTCGGCGTCGCTGTGCAGCGGCGACGGTGTGAATCGCAGCCGCTCGCTGCCGCGCTCGACGGTCGGGTAGTTGATCGGCTGAACGTAGACGCCGTGCCGGTCCATCAGCGCATCGCTCGCCTGCTTGCACAGCACGGGGTCGCCGACCAGCACCGGAACAATATGACTGACGGAGGGCAGCATCGGCAGGCCGATGGCGGCAAAACGCCGCTTGAGGGTCGCTGCCCTTTCCTGGTGCCGCTGGCGCAGCTCCGGATGGCTCTTCAGGAAGCGCACCGATGCCAGCGCACCCGCGGCCACCGCGGGCGGCAAGGCGGTGGAGAAAATGAAGCCCGAGCCGAAGGAACGAACCACATCGCACATGGCCGATGTGCCGGCGATGTAACCACCGACGACCCCGACCGCCTTCGCCAACGTTCCCTGGATCACGGTCAGCCGCTTCTCGACGCCGTCGCGCTCAGCCACGCCGCCGCCGCGGTGCCCATACATGCCGACGGCATGCACCTCGTCGAGAAACGTCATCGCGCCATAGTGTTCGGCGACATCACAGATGCTGTCGATCGGAGCGATATCGCCATCCATGGAATACACGCTTTCGAAGGCGACAAGCTTGGCGCGCTCCCGAGGGTATTCCGCCAGTTGTCGGGCGAGGTCGTCCACGCAATTGTGCGCGAAAATCCGCTTTTCCGCCTTCGAATGAACGATGCCCTCGATCATCGAATTGTGATTCTTCGCATCGGAAAAGACGACGCACTCCGGCAGCAGCCGGCATAAGGTCGATAGCGCCGTCATGTTGGCGATCCAGCCGGAGCCGAACAGCAAGGCCGCCTCGGTCCCGTGCCAGTCGGCCAGCTCGCATTCCAGCAGAACATGGTCATGGTTGGTTCCGGAAATGTTTCGGGTGCCGCCCGCGCCGGCACCGCAGCGTCCGATCGCCGCTCGCATGGCTTCAAGGACCGACGGGTGCTGGCCCATGCCGAGATAATCATTGGAGCACCAGACGGTGATCTCGCGAACCGCTCCGTCGCGATGGAACAGGGCGCGGGGAAACTTCCCGGCTTGTCTTTCGAGGTCTGCGAAAACCCGATAGCGCCCTTCGCGCTTCAGGGAACCGATTCGCTGCTCGAAAAACCGCTGATAGTCCATGATATTTCCTCTTTTTGCTTACCTGCTCGCCGGCATTGCGGAGGGGACGACCCAGCGTTCCCGCGTCCCGCACTTTCCTCGGCGACGCGCCCGCGACCAGTGTGCGACTCGCGACCGATAACAGCAAGTGAATGCATCACCGTGTCCATCAAGAACCCGCGAAATAGACCCAAATAGCCTATAGGCGGACAAACATCGCAACCACAACGGAACTTGGGCTCCCAGCCCGACCGGGCGCTCAGACTGCTTTGCGACAAGGATCAGAAGAGCGGCCGCAGCGGAGGAAGAACGTGCCATGACCGCCGCGACGCCATGCGGAGTTCCCCGGCTGCCTCTAGAAGCCATCAGTTTGCTTATTAACAGGCCTCATACGGGCCGAAATTGAGGGACGCGCATGGGTGCCTTTGGCCACTGTGATCCTTGAACGCTCCGGCGGTGAAGCCGTTCTTGATCTCCTTCGCACCCGCGAATAATTTGTTGCGGGTGCGCAGTGCTTCCGCCAGAGGCCGCACGTTTCTCCCGTCGATTGAGTGAGCCGTGGTCAGTCGTTCCATCCCGGATAGCCCGTCGGAACCCGTGAGCACCGGGGCAGGGGAGGGCGCGCCCGCGCCGCCGGATCGCGATGAGGCGCTCGCAGGCGAACCGGGTGGTGCGGCGAAGCCGGCAGAGCCCACGCTTTCTGCCGACGAGCCGACGCTCTCTGCCGACGAGCCAACGCTTTCTGCCGACGAGCCAACGCTTTCTGCCGACGAGCCAACGCTTTCTGCCGACGAGATCGCGCGCCTTGTCCAGTCGCGGCACGACGCCCCCTATGGCGTGTTGGGCCCGCATCCTGCGCCAGGTGGCCGCGGCACCGTCGTTCGGGCTTTCTTGCCGGAAGCCGTTTGTGTACTCCTTCGCGTCGCTGGGCAGGGCGAAGCGGATCACCCGGAGACTCTGCGGTCGATAGACCCGCAGGGGGTGTTCGAAGTCATCCTTCCCGACGTGCCCGACCCGGCGTCCATGCCTCCTTATCACTTCCTGGTGAGGTGGAGCGGGGATGCGGCGCTGGTAGCAGTTGCCGATCCCTATCGCTTCTCGCCGCCGGAGTTCACCGAACAGGACGCGGCGCTCTTTGCGACCGGCCGGCACGCCGCCCTGTTCGAAAAGCTGGGCGCCCGCCCGACGGAGCGCGGCGGCACCGCCGGCGCGGACTTCGGCGTTTGGGCCCCCGGGGCGGGGCGGGTCAGCGTCGTCGGCTCCTTCAACGCCTGGGATGGCCGGCGGCACCCCATGCAGCGCATGGGGACAAGCGGCGTCTGGCAAATTTTCGTCCCCGGAGCGGCGCCCGGCGACCTTTATAAGTTCGAGATCAAGACGCCCGAAGGTGCCGTCTTTCTGAAGCCGGATCCTTTTGCCGCGTGCACGGAGCCTTCCCCGCATCGCGCCTCCGTGGTTGCCGAGATCGCCCGGAGGCGATGGCGGGACGCGATCTGGAGGGCGTCCGGGAAGGCCCGGCAGTTGGACGAACGCGGCATGCGTCCCCACCCTGTCTCGCCGGGGGCGACCCCTGAGGAAGCAGTCCGGTCGGCCGAAGGTGCCGGCTGTGGGTTCGTCGAACTCGCCTCGGACGTGGCCGGCACCGCTCGCTCCGGGCTCTTTGCCTGTCCTGCCGCGTTCGGTGAGCCGCAGCGCCTGCTCGACTGGGTCGAGACCTGCCATCTTCAGGGCATTGGCGTCGTCTTTCCCGCGCCCGAAGCCGTTCTCCTGAGCGTGACGTCCGACCTCTCCTGGTTCGACGGCAGCCGTCTGTTCGAGACCTCCGGTGTCGAGACCTCCGGCAGCGAAACCGCCGACAGCGAAATTTCCGGCTTTGAGGCCTCCGGCAGCGAAACCGCCGACGGCGAGGCCGCCGATGCGCTCCAGTTGGACCTGACGAAAGGCGAGGTCCGGAGCATTCTGCTTTCGTCCGCAGCCTTTCGCCTGCGGTTCTGGCATGCCGACGCCCTGGCCTGCGACGTGGAGGCGCTGCCGCTGCTGGCTGACCTGCCCAAGGAACTCCTCGCCGGGCCCGCTCTGCTGGTGAGAGATGCGGTCTGGACGACAGCCCTGAGCGCCACCGCCACCCGCCTCATCTGCAGCGGCCGGCACGACGATCCGTATGCGGTTCTGGGTCGTCACGCTTTGCCACCGGCGAAGGCCGGATCGCCCGGCGCGGTGCCGGCCCGGCAGGGTGTCGTCGTCCGCACGCTGCAGCCTGGGGCCGAGGCCGTTTTTCTGGAACTCCCGGACGCCCCGCATCTCGAATTCGAGATGCCCTTGGTCGACCCGGCGGGGCTTTTCGAGAGTTGGGTGCCGGCGGCGCCGGACTCGTGGCGGTTTCGGGTGGTCGACGCCGATGGCCAATCGAGCGTGGCCATCGATCCTTATGCGTTCGCCGATTTCACCTTCGACGCGGACGATCGCCTCCTGTTCGGTGAGGGCAATCATTACCGCATCTATGAAAAGCTGGGCGCGCATCCACGCACGGTGGGCGGGGTGGCCGGCGTGACGTTCGCTGTGTGGGCCCCCAATGCCGAAGGCGTCGGTGCGGTGGGACCGTTCAACGATTGGAACGGGCTTGCACACCAGATGAAGCGGCACGGCAGTTCCGGCGTATGGGAAACATTCGTACCCGGAGCGGGGGAAGGTGACACCTACAAGTTCGAGGTGCGGGCGCGGAGCGGGCATGTCTTTCTCAAGACCGACCCGTTTGCCACCTGCACGGAGGTCCCGCCGGCCACCGCCAGCGTGGTGCATGACCTGGACGGGATCCACCGGTGGCGCGACCAGGCTTGGCTCGACAGCCGGCGCGGCAGCAGGCCGTGGCAGGAGCCCATCGCCATCTACGAGGTGCATCTGGGCTCGTGGGTGAGGGGAGCCGGCGGCCGCAGGTTGTCGTACAGCGAGGTGGCCCGACGGCTGGTGCCCTACGTCAAGGGGCTGGGGTTCACCCACATTGAGCTGCTGCCGATTGCCGAGCATCCCTACGAGCCGTCCTGGGGCTACCAGGTCTCCCACTTCTATGCGCCGACGGCGCGCTTCGGCCCGCCTGAGGAGTTGATGGAATTCGTGGACATCTGCCACGAGGGCGGAGTGGGCGTGATCCTGGACTGGGTCCCGGGTCATTTCCCGAAGGATGCGCACGCGCTTGCCTGGTTCGATGGGACCCACCTGTTCGAGCATGACGACCCGCGCAAGGGCGAGCATCCCGACTGGGGCACGCTGATCTTCAACTACGGGCGGCATGAAGTGGAGAACTTCCTGATCGCCAACGCCCTGTTCTGGCTGGAGGTATACCATTTCGACGGTCTGCGTGTGGACGCCGTCGCCTCGATGCTCTACCTCGACTATTCACGGCCGGCCTACGGCGGCTGGATCCCCAACGCCTTCGGCGGCAGGGAGAACCTCGAGGCGATCGAGTTCCTGAAGCACACCAATTCGATCCTGCACGCGCGCTTTCCCGGCGTGCTGATGATCGCGGAGGAGTCCACCTCCTGGCCGAACGTTTCCCGGCCCACCGACCAGGGGGGCCTGGGCTTCGGCTTCAAGTGGAACATGGGCTGGATGCACGACACGCTGGCCTATTTCAGCGTGCCGCCGGCGGAGCGCAGATGGCATTACGGCAAGCTGACGTTTAGCATCGTCTATGCGTTCAACGAAAACTTCGTGCTGTCCCTCTCGCACGACGAAGTCGTGCATCTGAAGCGGTCGCTGCTGGGGAAGATGCCGGGGGAGGAATGCGAGCGCTTCGCCAACCTGCGGTTGCTCTTCGCGCTGATGTATGCCCACCCCGGAAAGAAGCTGCTGTTCATGGGCGGTGAGCTGGGGCAGGAGAGCGAGTGGAGCCACGAGACCGAGCTCGACTGGCGGGCGCTGGAGAGAAAACCGAACCGCGCGCTCGGCTGGTATATCCAGGACCTCAACCGCCTGTATCGGACCCAGCCGCCGCTTCACGAGGTCGATAGCCGCGCCGGCGGGTTCGAATGGCTGGAGGCCGACAACGCCGAGGACAGCACGCTCGCCTTCTTGCGCAAGGCGAAGGACCCTCGCCGTGCCCTGCTGTTCGCCGGCAACTTTTCCGCCATCTCGCGGCCGGGGCACCGCATCGGCGTGCCTTATCCCGTCATCTACAGCGTTCTGCTGAACAGCAACGATGAACGCTACGGGGGTAGCGGCACAAGCCGCAGTGCGCAGGTGTTGGCAACCGAGATTCCCCATAACGGTCAAGCGTTCTCGATCGTCCTGGATCTTCCGGCGCTATCCGCGGTCATCCTGCAGCCCGCGCCCGCCGAGGGTGCGTAGCGGCACCGGGGGCTGCCGTTCGAGAGGTCGCAAGCACCGCCAGCGCCCGATCAAGGCCGCTGACGCGTTCCCCAATGCGCGGTTTTCAGGGGCTTCGCTGCCCCCTCGGTGTGGCGCGGGGGTAACATGGACGTGAGCGGCGCAGGCGAACATGACAAGCAGCTTCTCGCCAGTGAGCGACCGCATGCTATATAGATAAGCCTTATGGTTATCAGATCCGACGGGTAGGTATTGACGATCTGGCGCGTACGGGCGGAGCTGGACCGGCGGCCGGACGCGACTTACGCCGTGGCCTTTGCGTTCGTTATGCGGTAACGCTCAGCCGCTCTGGTTCCCGACAGCCTGACGGCTAACTCGGAGACCAGGCGGTCGGCTGTCGTCGGCGACGGCTTGCAGGTGCAACAACCCGATCGGACGGGGGTGTGTGGTGGATGACAGGGTAGATTTCTCCGTCGGCCCTCGGGGGGGGCGAGCGCTGGATCTTTATTCTCAGGCAGCGGATCTCAGCTTCGATGAGCTGTTCCGCAAGCTGCGCCGCCGGATTTGGCTGATTGCCGCGATCGTCGCCGCATTAACCCTTCTGACCGCCGTGGTGACGATCTTCCTGCCGCCACGCTATACCGCGACCGCCAAGGTCCTGGTCGCGGATCGGAGCTCGGTCGGAGTGGACCTGACCGCTGTGGCGCAAGGCATTCCGCCCGACGTGCCGTTCATGACCAGTCAGGTCCAGGTGGTGGCGTCGCGAAACCTGGCTGCAATTGTCGTTGATAAGCTTGGCCTGGAATCCGATCCGGAGTTCAACGCAAGGCTTCGCGATAAGACGATTATTGACGAGATCGTCGATTTCCTGCCGATCGACCAGGTCAAGGGGATGCTGGGGATCGCCTCGGGTGTCACCGACCCGGATCTTGCTGCCCGCCTTCAGCGGGAGGCCATCATCGATACGTTTCTCGGCCAGTTGAAAACCGACGTGGTCGAAGCGAGCCGCGTGATCGAAGTCTCGTTTACGGCCGACGACCGCCCAAAAGCCGCGATGATCGCCAATGCGATTGCCGACGCGTACATCAATCAGCATCTGGAAAACCAGTACGAAGCCATTCGCCGGACGATGAACTGGCTGAACGATCGGGTATCGGCGCTGCGGCAGGAGGTCAAGACCGCCGACGATACCGTCGAAAGATTCCGCGCCGATCGTGGATTGATCAAGGGGACCCGGGGCGAGACGATCAGCGAACAGCAGGTCTCCGAGCTCAGTTCCCAGCTTGTCCTGGCGCGTTCCAGGCGCGCGGAGGCGGAGGCCAGGCTTGGTCAGGTCCGTGGCCTCGCCCGCTCCGGAGGGACGGCCACCATCGCCGAGGTGGTCAATTCCCCGCTGATTTCGACCCTGATCGGGCAAGAGACGGAGATCAAGCGCAAGCTGGCGCAGTACTCCCAGGAATACGGCGAGCGCCACCCGCTGCCGATCAACGCAAAGGCCGAACTCCAGGATCTGCAGAACAAGATCGCGAGCGAGATTGCCCGGGTCGTGCAGAGTTTGCAGAATGAGGTGGTCGTTTCCGCCGCGCGCGAACAGTCACTTCAGCGCAGCCTCGACGAATTCAGTACGCGCCTGTCGAAGTCCAACGCCGACGAGGTCACTCTGCGGGCGCTGGAAAGGGATGCTGACGCGGCACGCACCACGCTGGAGGCCTTTCTCCAGCAGGCCCATGAGCTCAATGCTCAGGACACGCTGAAGCAGCAGCAGGCCGACGTCACGTTGATTTCGTACGCGCCGGTGCCGGTGGACGCGTCGTTTCCCAAACGCAAGCTGATGGTGCTCCTGGCCTTTGTCGTGTCGGGACTGATCGCAGTCGTCGTCGCACTGATCGCGGAACAACTCGACGCCGGTTTCCGGAGTTCCGAGCAGGTGGAGCAGGGGCTTGGCGTGCCCGTCCTCGGGCTGGTTCCCGACCTTGCGCAAAGCGGCGGCAAGCGCAGCCATCCCGCCCGTCAGGTTTTGCAACAGCCGACATCATCCTTCGCCGAGGCGGTCCGGCGCGTGCACGCTCGCCTGCTTCAGGAGCGGACGGTGCATACCGTGTTGATCACCTCAGCGGAGCCGAACGAAGGCAAAACAACGCTCTCCCTCAGCATGGCGCAGGTGGGTGCCCGCCTGGGCCGTCGCATTCTGTTGATCGACACCGACTTCCGCAAATCGGAAACCGCAGAGTTGCTGGGGTTGTCGGCGTCGCCGGGACTGATCGACATTCTGGCCAACCGGGTCCGGCGGCAGGACGCGATCCAGGTCGACAAGAGCGGCGCCCATGTCATCGTTGCCGGCGATTTTGAGCCGCAGACGTCGGAAATGCTGATGCTGCGGGAACTGTCGACGCTGATTAACGAGGTGCGCGACCAGTATGATCTGATCATCATCGACTCCGCCCCAATTCTGTCGCTGGCGGATGCCGCCCTGGTGGCGAGCCAGGTGGATCGGACGATACTCGTCGTGCGCTGGGCGGCCACCCGGCGGTCGGTGGTCGGGCACGCGTTGAGCGAGGTTTCCGCAGCCGGCGGAAACCTCGCCGGCGTACTTCTTTCCCGGGTCAATGTGAAAAGACACGCCCTCTATGGCTTTGGCGATTCAGGTCAGTACCATGGGGCCTATAAGAAGTATTACGACGTCGTGTGAGATTGACCGGTGAGCGAGGCTGCGGTCTGCACCAGAGAACCATGTCTTCCGGCGTGCTCGACACGCCGGGGCGCGGTACCGTCGGTTAGCCAGTGGAGCAAGTGGAGCCCCGATGCAGCGTCAGCGAAATCCGGGTTCGCCTGCGAAGGGTTGCCGCATTCCGCTCCGCTGCATGCGCGGCTACGGTCGGAGGTCGCGCCACAGCCGATGCGACAAAGGCCCACTGCCAAACCGTCGAAAATAGGATAACCCGCGTTTCCAAATCGAGAGGCGACCAAAGCGTCGGGATAGCGGACGATGTCCGCTGATCCCTCTTACGCCGCCAGACCCCAACTGTCATTCCAGCGCTGGAAGTAGCAGCCAATCTGGTCGAGGCAGAGCTCTCGCGCGTCGCGCCCGTCGCGCCTGTCCCGGTACCAACTGCTTACCAGCTGCATGGACTCTTCGATCGAAAGAAGGCAACGCCACTGCAGGTCGTGGTTGGCCTTGCTGACGTCCAAACGGAGCTGCTGCTCCTCATGGGCATGAATGACGGCGTCCTGAACCCACGGCCGATCCATGTCCCACAAGGCGGCGAGCAAGTCGACGACGTGGGAAACTGAGCAGGCATCCTGCTCACCGGGACCGAAATTCCAGTCCCCCGAGTATGCCGCCGGGTCGCTTGCTAGGGCTTCCGCCAGGGTCATATAGCCGGTCAGGCAGTCGAGCACATGCTGCCAGGGACGTATGGCTTTCGGGTGGCGCAAGACCACGGGCTCTCCATTCGCGAACGCCGCCATGGTATCCGGAATCAATTGCCGCGGGGTCCAGTCGCCGCCACCGACCACGTTCCCGGCGCGGGCGCTGGCCAGTGCGACGCCGTGTTCGGACAGCCGGGAAACCTCAAAGAACGAGTCGCGGAACGCCTTTGCCACCAGCTCGGCGCAAGCCTTGCTGTTTGAATATGGATCGCGTCCGCCCAGCGAATCGCTTTCCCGGTACCCCCAGACCCAGTTCTTGTTCTCGTAGCACTTGTCGGTCGTGACGTTCACCACCACACAAGGCCGCCCCACGCGTCGGATCGCCTCAAGGGTGTTGACGGTGCCGAGAACGTTGGTCGAATAGGTCTCTACGGGATCATCGTACGAGCGCAGGATGATTGACTGGGCCGCCATGTGAAAGACGACGTCCGGAGCGAACTCGCTCACGCGCGAGGTCAGGGCATCTAAATTCCGGATGTCCCCGTTCCTCGAGTCCACCAGCTCTTCGATACGCGCGAGTTCATACAGACTGGGCTTGGTGGGTGGGTCGAGGGCAAAGCCCGCAATGACCGCGCCGAAACTCTGAAGCAGCAGACACAACCAACTTCCCTTAAACCCGGTATGACCGGTGATCAGCACTCGCTTGTTCTGCCAAAAGGAGCGATTCATCTTGCCTCCGCTTCCCGCACTTGCAGAACCACCCCAAACGTGCACTGGTGGTAGTGTTCAAGGACCCGATAGTACTCCTTCCTCCGAAGCCGGCGCTATACGGATTGCGCACGCCACACAACTTTGTGCGGCGGCTGTGGGCTGTTTGCCCCGATTGTCTGCTGGTGGCTGGCTGCCCTACCGGGAGAGCGCCGAGCCCACTTCCCCTGGTGGGCTAGGAAAGGCGCGAAAGAGCGGTCTCGGCGGCACGCTCACCGCTCTTAAAGCTCTCGTCCGTCCACATATACCCCCAGTCACCGTACCGGCCACAGTAGGCGACACCGATGCTGTCAAGATAACCGTGCACCGTCTCCAGCGATGGTTTACGGTCCAGGTCAAAGATAATATTCGCGTAGTCGAGCTTCATCGCCCGCTTTTCTAATATGGCGTCGCCCGCTTCGAGGAGCCCGCAGCGAATGAGATCGTCGATGACCGGCTGGATATATTCGTCCGGATCCTTATCGATCGGCTTGTACTTATTCGATCCGTAAATCTCGGTTTGGATACTTGAGGTTCCGGCTGGTGCATTGTGCGGCGACATCTTGTAGGGAAAGCTGGCGCGCGTAAAGACAATGTCCGGATCATAGAAATAGCTGATGTGGACATCCGAGATATCAGGACGCGCCACGCCAATATTGACCAGTACGCAAGTGGTGCACGCCAGCTTCTCCGCGGCCTCAACGACGTCCTTGGGCGCTCCCTCGATCAGCGGGATGAGATCAGGCAGAGGAATGGACGACACCACGCCATCGTAGGAAACCGTGGCTCCGTTCGCAAACTCCAGCGTCTGGTCTTTCGGGCGGAGGCGGACCAGCCGATGATCGAAACGGGATTTGGAGGGATCGGCGAACGGGTGAATGAACGACATAAACCCGCCCCGGGTCGGGTAGCGGAAATGTGTAACGTAATGAATATTCGGCGTGACGTTGACCAGCGACCCAAGGACCACTTCGGACAGGCTCGGACGATACATGCGCGGGCCGATCCACTCGGTGCTCATGTTGGCCGCTGCCGTGGTGTGATACTTGAGCGTATAGACCATCGGAAATGTTTGCGAAAACGTCGCACCGTAGCTGCCCAGCAACCATTCTTCATAGTTGGCAGGAGAGGCCTGCTCATCCTGCTTCAGGTCGGCGAACTCGCAGATGACTTTGGTGACGAGATCGGTCGGAAGACCAAACATGTTATTCTGGACCGGGTGCGTCACCCAATGTCCCTGCCAGTAATTATTCAGCTTGTATTGAATTGTCTCGTACGCGCCACCCACGTTGCCGGCGAGCAGATCCTGGATGCGCTCGTCCTTGGTAAATGAAACGTGCGGCCCATAATCGAATGTAAAGCCGCTCGGCAGCTCCATTGTCGTGGTGACACCGCCGTAATTGGCATTCTTGTCAAAGAACTGAATATCGACAGGTTCGCTCTTCAGCCGGTGGCCGGCGCCCAGACCGGCCATTCCGGTGCCAAGGATTGCGATCTTCTTGGTCACTAGCCTCTCCTGCGGTAATAATCGATGACTTCAGTCAGTCCTTGATCGAGCGACGTCTTGGGACGCCAGCCAATCTTGTTAAAGGACGTTTCAACGTCCGCCTTGAAAACCGGCTCCATCGGACGATCGGGGAGGGTGCCGATCTCGGGCCTGAGGGGAGTGCCCATCAATTCGCAAATTTTCGTGACAAAGTCCCGCGTCGCAATCAGCTGCCCGGAGCCGAGGTCGATCGAGTCTCCCTCGACGCCCGGCGTCGTGGCTATGGCAATAAATCCATCCACCACGTCGCTCACGTAGACCCAGTCGATCAGTCGCGTGCCACTGGTCAGCTTCGGCGTCTTACCGGACAGGAGTGTCTTCACGAAATAGGGCACAAGCTTGCTTTCATCGCGTTGTGCCGGGCCATACACCATGAAAACGCGCGCGATCGCTGTCGGCAGGCCATACAAGGCATGGAACATCCGGGCGTAGCTGCTGGCCGCCCATTTTGCCGCGGCGTAGGGCGAACTCGGAACCGTTTCCATCTGCTCGGGCGGCGGCTCGACCAGCGAGCCGGAGAGAACGATGCGGCCTTTTGCCACGTCGTTCTCCGCGCACGCGCTGAGGACATGAACACACGCAGTCAAATTGGCGCGAAACGCCGGAATGACATGCTGAAAATCCGGCGCGCCCATGACGTGGCTTGCCAGGTGAAAAACAAAGTCTGGCTTTAGTGCGCCGAACGTTTCTCTGACAGCATCGTATTCGGTCAAATCGAGCGTTACGTCACGATAGCGCTGATGACGGAAAGACGATTCCGAGCGGGCAAATCCGTGTACCTCGGCTTTTAGATCGCACAAGCGCGAAACGAGATGACGGCCGATAAACCCGCTGGCGCCGGTTACCGCAACGACAGAATCTCGAAGTGATATTGTGGAATTATTGGTCGCCACTACCTATCCATTACGCTCGTTTCGTCTTTTTTTGTCGTTATCGGCGGGTTTAGAGCAGGATTAGCGCCTCGTTGATATTGGGCTTCTAGCCGATTTTCGGGAAGTTGTCGAGCGTCGAGATGTTGCGAAAGCCCGCCTGCAGTCGATCCGCCCAAGGTTGCCGCGGGCGCGACCGAGCAAAGCCCCGGAAGAGAAATGCGGCTTTTCTCCAAGAGGCCCGGCGACCAGGCCGGCCGTTATCCGCCGGTTGTTCGCGTCGTCATCCCCGTTGCGCGAGCTGCTTGAACTCCCGCTTCGTTGGACCGGCGTAGAGCTGGCGGGGCCGGCCGATCTTCTGGGTCGGATCCTCGATCATTTCGTTCCACTGCGCCACCCAGCCGACGGTGCGCGCCACGGCGAACAGCACGGTGAACATCGAGACGGGAATGCCCATCGCCCGGAAGATAATGCCTGAGTAAAAGTCGACGTTGGGATAGAGCTTCTTGCTGACGAAATACTCGTCTTCGAGCGCGATTTTTTCCAGCTCCATCGCCAGTTCCAGCAGTGGCTCGTCGCGCACGCCGAGTTCGTCCAGCACCTCGTGGCAGGTCTGGCGCATAATCCGGGCGCGGGGATCGTAATTGTGGTAGACGCGATGGCCAAAGCCCATCAGCCGGAACGGATCATCCTTATCTTTCGCCCGCTTCACGTATTCGGGCACGCGGCGCTTGTCGCCGATCTCCTCCAGCATCTTCAGCACCGCCTCGTTGGCGCCGCCGTGCGCCGGTCCCCACAGGGAGGCGATGCCGGCGGCGATACAGGCGAACGGATTGGCGCCGGAGGATCCGGCAAGCCGGACCGTCGAGGTCGAAGCGTTCTGCTCATGATCAGCGTGCAGGATCAGGATGCGATCCATCGCCTTGGCCAGGATCGGGTTGACCTTGAAGGGCTCGCACGGCGTGGCGAACATCATATGCAGGAAGTTCTCGGAGTAACGCAGGTCATTGCGGGGATAGATGAACGGCTGGCCGAGCGAATACTTGAAAGCCCAGGTGGCGAGCGTCGGCATCTTGGCGATCATCCGATAGGACGCCACCATCCGGTGCCGCGGATTGGTGATGTCGGTGGAGTCGTGGTAGAAGGCCGACAGTGCGCCGACCATTCCCACCATCACCGCCATCGGGTGGGAATCCCGCCGCAGCCCTTCGATGAACTTGTGCATCTGCTCGTGCACCATCGTGTGGTAGGTGATGTCGTGCTCGAACTTGCGCTTCTGCTCGGCTGTCGGCAGATCGCCGTAAAGCAGCAGATAACAGCACTCCATGAAGTCCGAGTGGTCGGCGAGCTGTTCGATGGGGTAGCCACGGTACAGCAGGATTCCCGCGTCGCCGTCGATATAGGTGATGGAGGACTCGCAGCTTCCGGTGGACGTGTACCCGGGGTCGAAGGTGAAGTACCCGGTCTCCTGATAGAGCTTTCGGACGTCGATCACGTCCGGTCCCACCGAACCCTTCAGCACCGGCAGCTCGAAGCGGCGACCGGTGGCATTATCAATCACAGTGACTGTGTCGTTTGTCGTGCGAGCGGCCGCCTTCTCACTCATCGGCGCAATTCCCTTTTCTAGATCAAATCCAAATCATCGTCCCAAGCGACGGGTCCACCCACGGGTCCCCCTAATGGCATCGGGCAGAGGTCGCCGAGGCGCCCGGCATCTGCTCCGTTTGACTTGGCGGCAGGACAGACCTCAGCCGCAATAAGCTCAACTCGCGTCCCAAAGTATCCATAACGTCGAAGATTGGCGGTGACACCGTAGCACCGGTGAGAGCGGCGCGCATCGGCTGAGCCAGATCCCCCAGTTTGAGCGGCGGCTCCTCCGTCGCTTCCGCCACGTGCGCGCGCACGACCGCCTCCAGCGAGGCCGCCGTCCAGTCCTCCAGGCCTTCCAGCGCCGGCAGCAGCCGGCTCACACGCCCGATCGCCGTGCCGCCCAGCACCGCACGGGCCTTCGCGGTCGTCTCCGGCACGCCGTCGTCCACATAGAACAGGGCATTCTCGGCGAGTTCCGCGATTGTTTTCGCCCGTTCGCGCAGGCCGGCCAGGCCGCGCCTCAGCCGGATGCGGGCCGCGTCCGAGGCAGGACGGCCCCGCCGCTGCTCGATGGCGGCTTCCACCAGCGTCGCCAGCCTCTCCGGCTCGGCGCGGCGCAGGTAATGGGCATTCAGATGATCCAGCTTGGCGAAATCGAAACGGGCCGGAGACCGGCCGACTGCGGGCAGATCAAACCAGGCGATCGCCTGATCACGATCGATGATCTCGTCGTCGCCGTGGCTCCAGCCGAGGCGCAGAAGATAATTGCATAATGCCTCCGGCAGATAGCCCATGTCGCGGTAGGCCTCGACGCCGAGAGCCCCATGCCGCTTTGACAACTTTGCCCCATCCGGCCCGTGGATCAACGGCACATGCGCGAACTCCGGCGGCGACCAGCCTAGGGCTCGGTAGAGCTGGTGCTGCCGGAAGGCGTTGGAAAGGTGGTCATCGCCTCGGATCACGTGGGTTACGCCCATATCGTGGTCGTCGACGACGACCGCCAACATGTAAGTGGGAGTGCCATCGGCTCTTAACAGGATCATATCGTCAAGCTGCTCGTCGGCAACGGTGACGTCCCCCTGGACCAGGTCGTGGATCTGGGTCAGGCCTCCGGATGGCGCGCGCAGCCGGATCACCGGCGCGACGCCCGGCGGCGCCTCGGATGGGTCACGGTCGCGCCAGCGCCCGTCATAACGGAAAGGCTGGCCCTCGGCCCTGGCGCGCTCGCGCATCGCCGCCAGTTCCTCGACCGAGGCCCAACACCGGTACGCATGGCCCGTCTCCAGCAGGCGATGCGCCGCCGCAATATGGTTCGGCGCGCGCTCCGACTGCAGCACCGCTTCGCCATCCCACTCCAGGCCCAACCAGCGCAGGCCCTCGAAAATGGCGTCGACCGCTGCTTTTGTTGATCGCAGGCGGTCGGTGTCCTCGACTCTCAGCAGGAACCGACCGCCGCAGCTGCGGGCATACAGCCAGTTGAACAGAGCGGTGCGGGCCCCCCCGATATGCAGGAAGCCCGTGGGGGAGGGGGCAAAGCGGGTAATGATGGACATCCAGCCTGCGAGTCTCGGTGAATCCAGTGTGGCCGAAGCGCACGTCTATCATATTTCGCGCTGCCTGGCACATGGACAAGTCCCTCGCAACGTTGATGGGCTAACAGGCTCGGATCGGAAAGGAGAGGGGGCCCGCGCGGCAGGTGGCCGCCTCGATTGAGTGCCCCAAATAGGGCGCCGCTGGTCCACGTCGCCATCTAAAAAATTGTATTTTTCTGGCGTGTTCTTCGTGTATGCTGCGGTTATATACCCCATATGAGGGTTCTTTGACGGACCCGTCCGTTGCCGTGTGTCTTATGGACGGCTGCACGATTCAGCTTTTTTGGCAAAGGAGGCCTGATGGCGGTTTGCGAGGAAGAGCGATCCCCGCTGGGAACGGATGTCTCCCCGCGGGGCCATCGTCCCTCTGCGCTGCAGCCCATACCTGTTGGACCGCAAGGTGCGAAGGAACAATTCAAATCAAGTGGAAAGAAGCAAACGCGGCAGTTTGACGTCATCGCAAGTCCGACTTGACCCACATCCGACGATAAGACGGGGAAGCCGATGAAAAACGAGCCAATTGTCCTAAACCGGCGCGGTCGCTTGCCCAGGCCGGCGGTCACCCTATCGGCGGAGGCGCCTCAGCAGCAGCGGCCGGGAGGAGGGGGCCAGGAGCCCCCGCCGTTCCTGCTGGACGAGATTGCGCGCGAGGAGTGGGCTCGCGTTTCCGGCGTCTTGCCGAACGAAGCCACCGCCTCGCTGGCTTCCCGAACGCTGCTCGCTGGTTACTGCAGTGCGGTCGCCCGAGCCGTGCGCGCCGAACAGACGCTCGCTGCCGAGGGTCACTATTACCAGTCCACGACGGGCGGCGGAGCCACGATCCGGCGTCGTCATCCCGCTGTTCATGACGCCGAGCAAGGTTGGACATCAGCACGCCGACTCGCGAAGCAGCTCGGCATCATAGGAGGGGCTGCCGTTGCGCAAGACCTGTCTGGAGCCCGACGCGGCCTTTTCAAGTAATGAGCACTGGTTCAGCGACCAGGAGGCCGAACGCGCCACGTTTTTTCTGGAAGAGTTCTGCAGACACGTGAAGGGGCAATTGGCAGGAGATGGTCTCCGCCTGGAGCAGTGGCAAAGGAACCTGACGCGGGAGCTGTTTGGCTGGAAAAGACAGAACGGCACCCGCCGCTTCCGTTACGTCTGGATCGAGGCGCCATGCAAGGCGGGGAAGACAACGTTCCTGGCTTCCCTGGGGCTCTACATGCTGGTCGTCGATCCGGAGCCTGGCGCCGAGATCGTCATTGCCGCGGGAAACACCGAGCAGGCCAGCGTGTGCTTCAACATCGCTCGGGAAATGGTCCTGCGCGACCCGGACCTTTCAACGGTGTGCCGCACCTACCGTAACCGTCTCGTCTACAAGGACGCCCATTTGCGGGTCATTTCCTCGCGTCATGAAGCTGTCAGCGGCAGCAATATTTCCTGCCTGCTGTTTGATGATGTCTCTCTTCAGCCGTCCCGGGAGCTGCATGACAGACTCATCACCAGCATGGCCGCCCGTTCGCAGCCCCTGACCCTGTACGCAACCGCGGCCGGCTCCGACCGGACGTTGCTTGCCTGGGAACTTCATGACTATGCCAGCAGGATCCGGTCTGGACTCATTGATGACCCGGCGTGGCTGGTCCAGATCTTCGGTGCGCCGGCGAACGCCGACTGGCGGGACCCGCAGGTCTGGCGCGATGCCCATCCCGGCATCGGCGTGAGTGTTACAGAGGAGTTCATCACCGAAGAATTCCGACGGGCCCAGCAGACGCCTGGCTTCGCCGGCACTTTCCGCCAGCTCTATCTCAATATCTGGGGTCAGGAGCGGGTTCGTTGGCTGGACATGGACAGTTGGGACGCGTGCGACGGACGACCGCTCAATCCCGCCGAACTGGCGGGCCGGGAATGCCACGCCGGGCTCGACCTCAGCACAACGACCGACCTGACAGCACTGGTCCTGGTGTTTCGGGATGATGATGGTGGATACACTGTCCTCCCTTATGCGTTCTGCCCGGCAGAAACGATCCGGCAGCGGCAACGGCGGGATCGGGTAGACTACGCTTCCTGGCTTGAACAGGGTTATCTTATCGCCACCGAGGGCAACACCGTGGATCACGCGGTGATCCGCCGGAAAATTCTGGAGATCGGTCGGCAGTTCCGCTTGCGTGAGCTTGCCTACGATCGCTGGAACTCGTCGATGCTGGTCAATCAGCTGATCAACGATGGCGTCAACTGTGTCCCGGTGGCCCAGAGCAATGGCGCGATGAATGGTCCGGCACGCGAATTGGAGCGCGTCATCGCCGACAGACATCTGCGGCATGGCGGACATCCGGTCTTGCGCTGGTGCGCGGCCAACGCCATCGCCCACGTCGATGCCACCGGAGATATCCGACCGAGCAAGAGCAAAAGCGCCGAGCGCATCGATCTTGTCGTGGCCTTGCTCATGGGCATCTCCCGACACCTCATCGGACCGCGCACGCGCCCGGCGCGACGCCAGCTCTCTCTTCTCGGCTGGCCGGATGAGACACGGGACAGCCACAAGAAATTATAGATCGCATAATATGTATTATGATAAATTATGAAGACCCAACGCTTCAACCTGTTACCACACACCGTCGCTGCCCAGGTTTGCCTTTGAAAACAGCCTCAGGAAGTTGGCGCCCGTCGCTCTTTCCATGTCCGCCGCGGGCGCATCCCGGCAAGCGGCAAGCGCCGCCAGCGTATGGCCGACGTAGCCGGGCTCGTTGCGCCGCCCGCGCATCGGCACCGGCGCAAGGTATGGCGCGTCCGTCTCGACCAGCAGACGGTCCTCCGGCAGCCCGGACGCGATGGCGCGCAAGGCGTCGCTTTTCTTGAACGTCAGGATGCCGGAAAACGAAATGTACATCCCCAGCCGGACAGCCGTCGCCGCAAGCGCCGGACCGGAGCTGAAGCAATGCAGGACACCGCCGAAACCACCGGCCGCGTGTTCCTCGAAGAGAATGTCCCCCATCGTCTCATCGGCATCCCGCGTGTGCACCACCAGCGGCAACCCCGTCTCCCGCGCGGCCCGAATGTGCTCGCGAAACACAGCGATCTGAATGTCCTGCGGGCTCTTATTGTAGTAGAAGTCGAGGCCGCATTCGCCAATGCCGACCACTTTCGGATGCGCGGCCAGCCGAACCAGCTCAGCGGCGGTCAGCGTCTCGGCATCCGATGCATCATGCGGATGCACGCCAACCGTGCAGAACACCATGGAGTGCCGCTCCGCAATCTCGATCAGCCGCGGAAATCCCGCCAGCGAGGTCGAGATGGTGAGCATGGCGACCACGCCGGCGTTCCGCGCCCGCCCGACGACGGCGTCGATTTCTCCTTCGAAATCCGCGTGATCCAGATGGCAGTGGCTATCAATCAGCATGAGCGGGCGGCCTAGGAAGAAGCGGCGCGATCGTCCTCGACGAACCGCGGGAAAACGCCGACCGGAGGCGGCACCGGCAGGTCCGACAACAGCACCCCCTCGGCCGAGATCGTCTCGAAACCCCGCGACTCCGCCGGAACCCCCAACTGATCCAGCATCCTGCCCGCCGAGTCAGGCATGAAGGGCTGCGCCAGGGTGGCAAGCCTGCGGATTGTCTCCGCCGCCACGTAGAGCACGGTTCGCATTCGCTCCGGATCCGTCTTGCGCAAAGTCCATGGTGCCTGCCTGGCCACATAGCCGTTGGCAGCGGCGATCACTTCCCAGACCTCGACCAGGGCGCTGTGCAGCACCTGCCGGTCGAGCAAAGCCCGCACCCGATCGAGCAGCGGACCCGCGGCGCTCTCTAGCAAAGAAAGATCCTCTGACGACAAGGCATTGGGGGCCGGAATTCGTCCGTCGCAATAGCGGCTGATCATCGACAGCACGCGCTGCGCCAGATTGCCGAAGTCGTTGGCCAGATCGCCGTTGATCCGTCCGACCATGGCCTTGTGGGAGAAATCGCCGTCCTGGCCAAACGGCACTTCCCGCAGCATGAAGTAGCGAACCGCATCGAGGCCATAGCGGTCCACCAGTTCCCTCGGATCGATGACGTTGCCAAGCGACTTTGAAATCTTCTGCCCCTCGTTGGTCCACCAGCCGTGGGCAAAGACCCGCCGTGGCGGCGCAAGCTCGGCCGCCATCAGCAGCGCCGGCCAGTAGACGGCATGAAAGCGCAGGATGTCCTTTCCGACCATGTGCAGGTCCGCCGGCCACCACTTGTGAAAGCCCTCGCTTTCGGTGTCCGGAAAGCCGGCCGCGGTGAGATAGTTGGTCAGCGCATCGACCCAGACATACATCACGTGCGCGGCATCGCCCGGCACCGGGACACCCCAGTCGAACGTGGTCCGGGAAATCGAAAGATCCTGCAGCCCCCCCTCGACGAAGCTGACCACCTCGTTGCGGCGCGAAACCGGCAGAATGAAGTCCGGGTTGGCCTCGTAGAAGCGGAGCAGGCGCTCGCCCCAGGCCGACAGCCGGAAGAAATAGCTGGGCTCCTCGACCCACTCGACCGGCGCCCCGGTGGGCGCGAGGCGGCCCCCGCGCCCGTCCGCGACCAGTTCACTTTCCGCATAGAAAGCCTCGTCGCGTACCGCGTACCAGCCGCCGTACGTCTCCAGATAAATCGCGCCGCGCTCCACCAGCCGCTGCCAGAAAACGGTGCAAGCGCGCTTGTGCCGCTCTTCCGTCGTGCGGATGAAATCGTCGTTCGAAAAATTCATCAGGGCGGCCAGTTCCCGGAAATTCTCCGACACCCGGTCGGCAAATTCCTGGGGACCGATCCCGGCGGCGGCGGCGGCCTTCTGAACCTTCTGCCCGTGCTCGTCAGTCCCGGTCAGAAACCGGACATCACACCCGTCGAGCCGCTTGAAGCGGGCAATGACGTCGCAGGCGAGCGTGGTGTACATGTGCCCGATATGCGGCACATCGTTGACATAGTAGATCGGCGTGGTGATGTAGAAACGGGAGTTGCCGGCCATCAGTGAGATTTCGGTTTAAGAAGGACGAGCCACTCTCAACGCGGTATCGGGCGAAGTTCAGACCGCACGTTGAGAAATACAGTGGTCAACGTCTGCTTGCGGTCCAGATTGCCGGCTGCCGCCTGGGTGGTCAGGTGGTGTGACTTGTCCCACACCTTCAGCCATCGATCAAGGGGAGCGGCGCAGGCGAGGCGCCGCACGATCGCCTGCTCCTCATTGCCCAGTCCCGGGAAACGCGCCTCCGCTTTGTCGCTTCCGCCGGCGGCCGCAGTGCGCACAAGCGCCCGCAGCCACCAGGACAGAAGATGCGAGATCGTGCGGAAGCTCTCCGGATCTGCACCGGCGGGCGGCTCCGCGGCAAGCGCCAGGAGCGGGCGATCGTCTCCGTCGGCCAGGGCGGCGAACATCGTGGCGAGCGCTTTGCCGGTCGCGAGCGCATGGGTGTCGGCCAGCTCGAGGGCAGACCCGACGCTGCCTTCGGCAAGCGCCGCCAACACCGCCCGGCCGGATGGCGAGATGTCGGGCCGATAGCGGACAAGCAGCCGGTCGAGCACGTCGGCCGCGAGCGGCTGGAGGACAACACGCCGGCACCGCGAGCGCACCGTCGCGGGCATCAGGCCCGGTTGGTGGGCGACGAGCAGGATCAGTGACTTTTCCCCCGGTTCTTCCAGTATCTTCAGCAGCGCATTCGCGGCATTGCGGTTCATTTCGTCGGCTGCATCCACGACGACCACCCGCCAGCCGCCTTGCGCGGCCGAGGTTGCCAGGAACGCGCCGATCCGGCGGACGTCATCGACAACGATCTCGTTGAGTATTCGGCCTCGCTTCTCGTCGAACCGCCGCTCGACGGTGAGCAGGTCGCGATGCCCTGAAGAGGCGACCCAGCAAAAGGTCTGGTCTTCCAATTCCGGGACGGACGTGGTGCGCGAGGGCGGTGCCCCCAGCAGGCTCGCCTGCTCCCCCTCCCCCCCTGTTGCCGAAGTGCCGCTTGCCGAAGTGCGGCGCAGAAGCGTGCGGGCAATGCGAAAGGCCCAGGTCGCCTTGCCGATGCCTCGGGGCCCGCAGATCAGCAGCGCATGGCCAAGCCGGTCTTCCGCGATCCAGCGGGCGATTTCCGCTTCGGCGCGCTCGTGCCCGAGCAAATAGGGGTTGGCTCTTGGGGCCGGGACGGCCGGCGTTGGCGATTGCTTGTCGGCCATCTCTCAGGACCGGAGACGCGCACCCAGGCGCCGCTCGACGGCGTCGAAAACCGCGTTCTCGACCGAATCGATGGGCGCCGCGGCGTCGATCACCGTGTATCGCTCGCCACCGCGCGCCGCGATGTCCTGGAAGGCGGCACGCACCCGCTGGTGAAACGTCAAATCCAGCCGCTCATACGAATCGGCCTGGCCGGAGCGGCGGCGGGCGCGGCCCAGCCCGGCTTCCGGGTCGAGGTCCAGAACCAGCACCAGATCGGGTTCAAGCTCGCCGACAATCAGCCGGCGCAAGGTCCGCAGCACCTCGGGGCCGAGGGTCAGTCCAGCCCCCTGGTACGCCTCGGTGGAGTCGGCAAAACGGTCGCAGATGACCCAGCGACCGGCGGCGAGCGCCGGCGCGATGACTTTCCTGAGGTGCTCCGCCCGGGCGGCATAGTGCAGCAGCGCCTGCGCCTCCGGCTCCCATCCGCCCGCTGGCAGAGCTTCCAGCAGCAACTGCCGAAGCTGTTCGGCGCCCGGCGATCCGCCGGGTTCCCGGCTCAGGGTGACCGCCCTGCCCGCCTGCTCCAGGGCCGCGGCGAGGCGTTGCGCCTGGGTCGATTTCCCAGCCCCCTCCCCGCCCTCGAAGACGATAAAGCTCCCCCTCCCGGATACCGCGCTGGCCACCGCGCTGGCCCCCAAGCTGGTCCCCGGCGCGTTCAGTTGATGGCGCGCCCGACAAGGTTGCCGAGAGCGGCCATCGCGCGCCCGAAGAAACCCAGCTCGGCGACATCCGCACCGGCCACGAGCGGGTAGGACACCGGCGGGATCCCCGGCGCCGTCACGGTGAGAGACCCGATTTTGGCGCCTTTCGCGATCGGCGCCGGCACCGGGCCGTCGTAAGCGACGGACATCTTCATGTCCGCCAGGCCCTGGCGCGGCGCCGTGATGACGATATCCGTCGGAGATTGCAATGGCACCGTGTCCGCTGTCCCCAGCCACACCTGCGCCGTCTCCAACGTCTCGCCCGCCTTGACCAGCGTGACGTTCTCGAATGTGCGAAAGCCATAGTCCATCAGCCGCTCCGATTCCTCGGCGCGGGCCTGCATGCTGGGCAGACCTGTGACCACCAGGATGAGCCGGCGATCGCCCTGCTTGGCCGAAGCGGTCAGCCCGTAACCGGCGGCCTTGGTGTGCCCGGTTTTCAGCCCGTCTGCCCCGATATTCTTGTAAAGCAGGGGATTGCGGTTGCCCTGGGTGATGCCGTTGTAGGTGAAGCTCTTCTCGCTATAGATGGGGTAATACTCGGGAAAATCGGTGATCAGCCGCTCCGCAAGGACGGTCAGATCCCGAACCGTCATGACATGACCTTCGGCCGGCAATCCGGTGGTATTCTTGAACACCGAATCCTTGAGGCCGATGCCCTTGGCAAGCTTGTTCATTTCGGCAACGTAGGCCTCTTCGCTGCCCGAAACACCCTCCGCGACGACGATGCAGGCATCGTTTCCTGACTGCACGATGATCCCCCGGATCAGGTCTTCGACCTTTACGCGTTCGCCCAGCTTGAGACACATGGTGGAGCCGTCGCTGACGCAACCACCGGTGCGCCAGGCGTGCTCGCTCACCGGCAGCGTGTCGTCGAGCTTGACCTTGCCGTCCCGCAGCTTGGTGAACAGCAGGTATGCTGTCATGATCTTGCTCATCGATGCCGGTGGCATCGGGGTGTCGGGGTTTTTCTCAAACAGAACCGCCCCCGTGGTCATGTCCACAAGGATCGCCTCCCGGGCAAGCGTCTCGATCGCCGCGGCCGGACGTGTTGCGGAGATCAGCACTGCCAGCGACAGGAGCAGCCCCGCGACGGTGGACCGGCTGCGAAATCCCACTTGATGCATGCCTCGAAGCCTTTCTTGCGTGATTGGTTCAGGTGGTCGGCGTCTATCCGGCGAAGCGCTCGGGATAAACCCGAAATTCGGGTGACAGCGTGCTGCTATCTCACTCGCTGACGATCCGGCTCACTCGCTGACGATCCGGCTGTCCTGAAAGCCCGCCCGCGTCACCGATGCCAGCGTGCGCTGCGCCTCCTCCTGCGACGAGAACGGCCCAACGCGGACACGCACGAGTTCGCGCCCACCGACGATCGAGGCGGCTGTCACCGTGGGTCCCAGCCCAGACAGCCGCCGCCGCGCCGCCGCCGCGCGACCGGGATCAGCAAAGGCACCAGCCTGGACCCATCGCGCTGCCGAGCCGCCAACAGATCCGACGACAGGGGTGATTTCGGCCATTTCGATCGGACCGGCCGGCACCGGGTCAGGAAGCGGGGAGACATCAGGCGCCGGAGCATACGCAGCGGCTGCCGCATAAGAGGGCGCATACTCGGGAATAACCGGAGAGGGCTCCACCAGCGGCACCGCGCCGATCTCTTCGCCCATGTTCGACGCCGCGACCGGTGCCGCCGCCACCTCTGTCGCCACAACCGGTAAAGCCGCGACCTCGGTGACCGGCGGTGCCTCAGCGACCAGGGCAGGAGCAAAAGCCGCCCGCCCTGCCGCCCAGGCAACCTCGGAGGGAACGCCGAGCGCTGCGGCCAGCATCCGGCTGTCGTCCTCGACGATCTCGACGCGCACCCGGGTCGTTCCCTGAATGTGGAAACCGAGAAGCTGCGAAGCCCGCCTTGAAACATCGATGATGCGGTCGCGGGCGAAGGGCCCCCGGTCGTTGACCTTCAACTTGAGGCTGCGCCCGTTCTCCAGATTGGTCACCTGAACGACGCACGGCATCGGCAGCGTCCGGTGTGCAGCCGTTAGGTCGTTCATGTCATAGGTCTCGCCATTGGCCGTGGACTTGCCGTTGAATCCGGGGCCATACCAAGACGCGACCCCCTCCTCGACATAATCATAATCCACACGAGGGTAGTACCACACGCCTTTGATACTGTATGGTTTTCCAACCTTGTAGCCACGCCCGGCGGCGGCTGCGGAAGAGCCGTCGGAGAGAGCGTCGCTGTTCTTCGATGTGCTGGAGCATCCGACCAGCAGCAGCGAGCCGAACAGGGCGATGGCCAATTTCAGCCGCATGCGTTCCTCATTGGCCTGGTTGCGTCCGGAGTTGCTGCAGCAGGCCGGGATCCGGATAGCCATCAGCGGGGATGGCGACGCTGCGTTGAAACAGGCGTATGGCCCGGCGCGTCTTTTCGCCGACGACGCCATCGGGCTCGCCGGCCTCGAAGCCCAGGGTGCTCAGCCGCGACTGAAGCTCGACGACATCCCAGCGGCTGAGCGGGACTTCTTCGCCCCAGCGCTGCGCCACCAGCGGGCCGCTGCCGGCGATGCGATCCGACAACAGGCCGACCGCCAGGGCATACAGTACGGAATTGTTCCACCTCAGAATCACCCGGAAGTTGGGCTGGACGAGAAAGGCAGGCCCGTTGATACCGGCGGGGAGCAGGACCGAGCCTGGCTCATCGGGATTGGGGAGATCCGATCCGTCGGCCTGGCGGACACCCATCGCTTGCCAAGCCCGCAGAGGCTTCTCAACCTCCAATCCCGCCTCGAGATAATCGAAGTCTTCGGAGAGGCGCACTTCCTGTCCCCAGCTTTGCCGGCCGTCCCAGCCGCTGGCGTGAAGGTAGTTGGCGGCGGATGCAAAAACGTCCGACAGGCTTTCGCTCAGGTCGCGACGCCCGTCGCCGTCGTAGTCTACGGCATAGGCTCGCATCGTCGTCGGAATGAACTGCGGCTGGCCGATTGCCCCGGCCCACGAGCCGCGCACGTCAGGCGGCAAATCACCCCTTTCAATCAACTCCAGTGCCGCGAAAAGCTGCTGCCGGAAGAATCCGCTGCGCCGCGAATCAAAAGCCAGGGTGGCGACCGCTGACACCAGGTCGAAATCACCCTGGATGCGCCCATAATCGCTTTCAAGTCCCCAGAGTGCGATCAGGATTTGCGGCGGCACTTTCCATCTTGTCTGGATCTCGTCCAGTAACGGCCCGTAGGCGGACAAATAGGCACGCCCCTGAGCGACCCGGCTTTCGGTAACCCGCGATTCGGTGTACCGCCAGAATGTCTGAGTGAGCTCGGGCTGCCGCCGGTCCAGCTCGATCACCCGGTCAACGTAGCGAACATCTGCCAGCGCAAACTCCACGCCGGGGGACGTGAGACCTCTCTGCTCTGCCTCTGCCTTAAGCTGGGCGACCCAGATGTCGAATTCGGCGTACTGCGCGCGCAATATTCCGCCGCTGCCCAGAAAGACAACTGCGACCAAAAGTGCGAGGCTGCACAGCGCGCAGCGGCGGCAAAAAGCCAAAGTAACCATCCGTCTCCTGCCCGGATGAATTTTCCTTATCTGCCACAACTGACCTCAGGAAACAATCGCCGCCGGTTTGCTGCGCCGGCAGCGATGCTCCCGTCCGATGAAAAACCATTGTATCTGAAGGTATCGCCAATCAATCGCAAACGATCGACCGACCGACCTGGCCCGGCGCAAAATTCCAATTGTGGCAGATTGGAGCAGACACTCTTCGGCCCGCGATGCGCCGCCTTGCCGATTTTGCCGAATCGCAGGAACCCCGCCGGTCTCGCGTGCCGTGACGGGCGATTAGAGAGGGCTGGCCGTAATCTGCTCGACCACAAACCCTTCCTCGGGCGGAAACCGTTCGACGATCAGCGACCACGCCTCCGACTCGTCGCGGGCGACGACATCGCGAAGCTGCGGTTCCGCCCAATGACGGTCGAAGAACGAATGCCGCTGCTTCTTCGTCAGCAAACTCCGCACCTGGGAGTTATAGAGCTGAACATGAAAGACTCGGTACCCAGTGTTTGGCAGGTGCAGCATTCTCCCGACCCTTGTTAGGTTCGCGCTGATGCGCGGCTTTTTCGATGGGTCATCCCACGATGGAGCGCTTCATTGGCCTCGACGATCCGCCCAAAATTTAACCACAAGCTTCTATCGAGGGCAAAATATTTTTCGCGCGACAGGACACGTTTTTTTCGCCGGGTGCGCATCGGCGAGCGACGCCTGCGGTCGCGCCACCGCATTAGCGATTGATAATCCGAAGCATCCGCAAAAATCGAGCCAACGACCAGCATCAACCAGCACGTTATTGCACTCTGTCTTATATCGATGATCCAATCAATTGGCGGTCTCCAGCAGCGCGAATCGAACCGGCATAATCTCCTTCACGGAAATTCGCCCCTGTGCCGACTTTTCGACCAGCGTCAGCACCTGCGTCTCCGGCACACCGGTCGGGACGACCATTTTTCCACCTGGTCTGAGCTGCTGCAACAACGCACCCGGAATAAGCTCTGATGCCGCGCAGACGAGAACGCGGTCAAACGGCGCATGTTCCGGCCAGCCGAACTCGCCGTTCCCCACCTTGAGCGCCACCCTCGAAAACCCGAGGCTGGCGAGCTTGCGTCGGGCCGCCGCGGCAAGCTCCTCGACAACTTCCACCGAAAACACCTGCGCTGCGAGGGACGCGAGGATCGCAGCGTGGTACCCAAGCCCGGTGCCCACCTCGAGCACGGTATGTTCCGGCTCGATATCCAGCAGGTCGGTCATCAGGGCCACGATGAACGGCTGCGAGATCGTCTTGCTGTGGCCGATCGGCAGCGGTTGATCGGAGTATGCGTACGCGATCAGCTCGACGGGCACGAATTCGTGTCTTGGCACACAGCCCATCGCGTCCAGAATGCGCGGCGCGAGCCTCTCCTTGCCGAGGTGCTCTTGCGCATGGACGGCATGGGCCCCGATGATCTCCACCATTTGGTGCCGCATCACCGCCATCAAATCGTCTTTCATGCGCCGCCATCCTTCCACCGACGCGAGAGTGTGATGCTCTGACGTCTCATCGACGAAAACGGTCTCTCTGGCAGATGATATATAATGCGAAACCGGTTGAAATTGATGTTCACGGCATTGCGATGACAAAGTGCGGCAAGAATAGTTTTTGCCAACGCCCCATGCGCGCGCTCGCCGCCATAGTCCTGCTGTTGGCAACGGGTCTCCTTGCCGGCTGTGGCGAAGACAACAACGTGCTGTCCCGGCTTCTGCTGAAGTCTGATGACATCATTGTCGAGCGGCGTCCCGACGCAGCATATGACAAGTTGTTTCCATACTACGTCGAACTTTGCACCATCAGCCGGTTCAGCCGCAAGGACGGCCGCAGAGGCAATCCGTTCGGCCATACCCTCATGTATATCAAGGGCGCCTGCAAGGATGAGACTGCGCCCTTCCCGCAGTTGCGCCGCTGCCATCGAGAGGCGACCTCGCTGGACGACCCGGAACATGGCGTGGGCGTGAGCGTCGGCCGCTGGCTGAGAAACGTGAACTGGATTGCCGTCCCCGGCTACGAGCTGGTCTTCACCGGCAATCTCAAGCCGGGCGAACGCCTGACCCGCGAACATTTCGACCAAACGGTCAGGTTCGCCATCGAGCGCGGTGTTTATGACGGCGTCGAACTTCACCCGGGGTGGAAATCGTCGCCCGACTCAACGCTTGAAGAATACGTCGCAAATCATTCAATTACAGCCGATTTTGCGCTGCAGTTTGCCCGCAACGTGTTCTGCGCGAGGGTTCCGGTCACCGAGCCGGTGCTGAACGAGGTCATCGCCTTTCTCAACGACAAGAACCTGGAGTACGCGACCGGAAAGGCCGACTACAATTGGAGCCTGCTTGCGAACAATTGCGTGCATACCGTGCGCAACGCTTTGGCGGCGGCCAATATTACCTCCCCGATCTCCGTTCTGGGGGTCAAGATCCGTCATCTTTTCAGATTGGCGGTGCCGGCCAATGAGTTTGTCAATCTGGCGCGGGAAACCTCCGAAGGCCCCCTGGAGGATTATCGCGAGGTGCAGGCCGACGATCCGGCCCGGGATGCTCTGCATGACTTTCACTGGCTTCCCACCCGTCATGGCGCCCTGCTGAAGACGCTGCCGGTGCACGAGCCGAACGATCTCTACAACACCGGGTTTCAGCTGTTCGCCGTGCAGTCCCCGCTGTCGATGGGGCAAACCGCCAACGCGGTCCGCCTGCTTTCGGAGGCGTCCAATGTCGATCTGCGGCTGAATCTGGAGCGGTTCCGCGACCGCTACGATGCGATCCTGGCCGCACACGATGAGACCGAGGAGAGGATCGAGAGCGTCCGTGGCTCGCCCTACCGCCGGATAGAGCGTCTCCACCATGACTACATCGAAGCGCAACGGCAGGATGTGCAGAGGCTCCTCGACCAGTTGGACGAAATCGAACGGCAACGCCAGGACATGCCCGAGGCCACCCCGGCCGAGGAGAAGCCGCTTACCCTCCGCGACGGGGTGAACTGAACCCCAGGCGTGCGGCATCAGGAGAGTCGAGAAGCTGCCGCAGATATTGCCGGCTGCGGCAGGCGGGCGCGCCCTTCACGCCGCCGACCGCCGGCAGAGCCCCCGCGCCGAACAGTTCGTCGAGCAGCAGGTGCAGCCCGGCGAGATCGTCGACATCATACCAGGGTGGCAGCCGCGTCACCGGCAGGCGCAGCGCCGCAGCGGCGCGCACGGTCTGCTGGAACACGTGCGGGGTGCTCCAGGAGATGTGCCGGAACACCTGCGCGTGAGCCTGCTTCAGACCGATCAGGTAGTAGCCGCCATCGAGAGCGGGTCCGAGCACCAGCCGGTCGCCAGGGCGCGCCAACGCGGCAGCCGCCGCCTCCAGAACCGCTCCCGGCAACGTCGGGCTATCGGAATTGAGCAGGCAGACGGCGCCATGGCCGCTGTCGAACAGGTCCCGGGCGGCGGCGATGAGGCGCGCCTCCAGGCTGTCACCGCGCTGCGCCAGCAACGAGAAGCCGGCCGGCAGCAAACCCTCGAACGCCGCTTCGGCGCCGGCCGGCGTGAAGACCGCGAGGCCGCGAGTGGCCAGGGTTGCCGGCAGTGAGGCGATGACAGCGCCGACGTCGGCAATGAAGCAACCGGACAGCGCCGCCGCCTCTTCGCCGCTCAGGGGCGGTGTCAGGCGTGTCTTGCTCGCTCCCGCCTTCGGCGCCTTGCACATGATGCCGAAAGCGATGCTCCCGGTCGCCGCCCGGCCACCTCTTAGCGAGCGGGAGAGGGGCAGGCGGAGTCTCAAGCCCAGATGCGGAAGTCGAGATGGCTGAAGATATTGTCCATCGTCTCCAGTGCGCCAAGGCGCTGCTCGTCGACCCTGCCGCCCTCGACGTCGTCGGCCAGCGCGTGGAAGCGGGCAAGGTGATCACGCACCCGGCCTTCGGCGTACTCCACGCTGGTCCCGGTCTTCATGATGAAGGGCCAATCCGAAGCCTGAGCCAGCAGGAGCGACCGTCCGGCCTGCGCAAGCGCCCGATCGGCCAGCGAGCGGGGCTCGACCTCGATATGCTTTCGGGCGAGCTCATGCATCCGGCCTGCGGCATCGTGCAGATGACGGTAAATCCAGTCGTTTCCTGGATTGAGCCAGAAGGAGCTATAGCCCTTCTCACCCCAACTCGCCGCCGATGGACGCGTCTGCTGCGGCGTGCCGTGGCGCGCGAGGTACTGCCCCGGCGTCATCAGCTCCACCGTCTTCTGGTCGTAGACCAACTTGCGGATGACGTAGTCGAGCCACTGCGGTCCCTCGAACCACCAGTGGCCGAACAGCTCCGCGTCATAGAGAGCGGTGATGATGGGGGGGCGGTTCATATACGGCGCGCACCGCTCGACCATCTGAATCTGCCGGTTGAGGAAGTCCTCGGCATGGGCGTCGGCGCGCGCCCGCGCCTTCTCCGGCTCATACAGCTGCTTATCGTCAGTCCGGCCGGTGATGCGGTGATACTTGAAGCCGGTGAAGACGCGCGTCTGATGATCAAGGATGAACGGCCGGATGTATTCGAAATCCAGATCGAAGCCGATGTCCCGGTAGAAGTCCCGGTAGAAGGGATCGCCGGGATAACCCTCGTCGGCGCTCCACACCAGGCGCGAGGTGGCCGGGTCGCGCCCGAACGCCGCCGTCCCGTCATCACAGCCCAGCGGGGCGAAATAACCATACTCCGGCTTGGCCTCCGCATTCATGATCGCATGCGTATCGACGAAGAAGTACCGGGCGCCGGTCTCCGCGACCACTTCCTCCAGCCCGGGATAATAGCCGCATTCCGGTAGCCAGAACCCCGCCACCTGCCGGCCGAAGGTGTCGCGATAGACGTCGGCCGCGACCTGCAGTTGCGCACGCACGGCGGACGGCTGGGTCTTCAGAATCGGCAGGAAGCCATGCGTCGCGCCGGCGGTGACGATTTCCAGAACCCCCTTGTCCTGCAGCCGGCGGAAGGCGCCGATCAGGTCGCGGCGGCAGGTCTCCTCGTAATACTCGCGCGTTTCGTAGAGCAGGCGGCGGTACATCCGGGCCACTTGCAGCGTTGCCGGGCTCCCCTGGGTCCGGAGAATCTCTTTGTCTCCCAGGGCCTCCATTTTGCCCAGATGCGCCAGATAGCGTTCCTGGAGGAAGGGATCGCGCAGCATGGCGATCAGCGGCGGCGAGATCGATAGCGTCAGTCGGAACGGAACCCCGTCGGCGACCAGCCCCTCGAACACGCGGAGCAGCGGAACGTAGGTGTCAGTAATCGCCTCGAACAGCCAGGTTTCCTCGAGAAAGCTTTCGTATTCGGGATGCCGGACGAATGGCAGATGGGCGTGGAGGACAAGAGCGAGATAACCTCGAGCCGCGGCCATGACCTTCCCCTCAATCCGATGTCTCGCCGTCGCCCTCGACGAGCAGCGACGACAGGACAAGGGCGCCGTTCGGCAACGGCCGCGTGATGGAGAAGCTGCCGTCGGGTCGCAAGGCCACTGGCCGTCCGAACAACTGTAACCGCTTTCCCGGACGCACGCGGCCGAAGATATGCAGCTCGGCGTTGATCTCGAACTCCACGGTTTCGCGGCCAAGGGCGTAGCTGGAAAGAGTGAGCACGTTCTCCAACGGCAAGCCCTGTGGCGGGTCGGCAGCCGGTTCGTCTCCCTCGGGCACGTGCCGGACCTGCGCTGCCGGGGGTTCCCCGTCCTCCCTGGACTCCGCCGGCCCGTCGCGTTCTTCCGCAATGGGAGGCGCGTCAGCCGGCAGAAAGCCGCCGATCAGCCCCTCCGGAACGTACTCGCCCGGTTCGGTGGGCGGAGGCGGAAACGAGAGCCGAAGCGGTCGCGATGGGTCCAAAGGTGCCGACGGGGAGCCCTGTGCATCTGTCGAGGCTTCAGGGATCGCAGCGTTCGCCACGTCCGCCGAAGTTTCGGGATGCGCCGTCTTCTCAGCCCCGTCGAGGGTGGGAAGCGGATCGTACGCTCCCGCCTCTGACGGCGGCAGCGGGAACGGATGCATCAGCGGCTTCCCCCCCTCGGCCTGAGCCAAAGCGGGCGATACCGTAGCTGGAGGCGAAGCGGCGTTTGCCGGACCGTCGCCCGGCGGTGGGGCCAGCCGCTCTGCCGGGCCGATATTCGGCAGCCTGACCGTTGCGGGACCGGCCAGCGCCCGCAGGGTGCCGTCGGCCCCCCGTAAGCCGAGCGTGCCGCTGTAGCTGCGCGGCTCGCCCCAGATCTCCACGTACTGCCGCCCCTGCAAGCCGACCACCTCAACGTCGAAGGCGGCGGAGTCGCCGTTGCCGTCCGACTGGTCGATGCACAGCACCATCGGCGCGCAATCGCCCTCGGCACCGAGATCGCGGCGAGCGCGCTCGATCTCATCGGCCGCGAGGCCCCAGAACGCATGAAGGTGCCTGGGATCGACATCGATCAGAACCAGTTGCGGCGTTCGCATCGGCCGTGGAAAGGCTGCGCGAACCTCTTCCGCCACCCTGCGCAGAAAGTCGGGCGTTGCCGTTGCCAAAGCCGGCCGCACCGCCTTGCCCATACGCTCAGACGTCTTGCTTTCCGCCTGCAAAAAAACCTCCCGCTCGGTGCTAAGGCCACAATCTGGCACCGCCCCTCCCCATTTGACGCTCTTTAAGTCCATGCAGATACACCTAATCGCCTCGCGTCGGCAATCTTCGCCGCTGCAACCAGTGATGATAGGACGTTTACCCACGACGGACGGCGCCTTGCCCGAAAAACCCGACGCCGATAGGGGTTGTAACGGCAAGCGTGCCCTTTCGTTCCTCCACTGAAACTGCCAGAGTTGCTTCACCTGCTCGTTCGCCCGGAAGAGTCAGACTCATGATCCAAACCATCGAAATGAACGCCGGCCTGGAGCCGGGCCTGCGCTTTGCGTGCCTGCTGAACGGTGCCGGCGGCTGTTGCGATCTGGACTGGCAAGGCGTCGAGACCTGGCGGCCGGAAGATGGCTTTCTCTGGATCCATCTGGAGCGGGACGTTCCCGAGGCTATGTCCTGGATCAACGAGCACAGCGCTGTGGGCCCCCTCGTCGCGCAGGCGCTGCTGGATGAGGAATCCCGGCCGACCGTCGAATCGTTCGACGGCGCCCTGCTGCTGGTCCTGCGTGGCGTGAACCTGGCTGCGAAGGATGAGGTGGAACTTGTGCCCATTCATGTCTGGATCGACCAGCATCGCGCCATCACGCTGCGCGACAAGCAGCACTCCCTGAGTGCGCTGCGGGATATCCGGATCGCACTGCAGGCCAGCAGGGGTCCGCGCCGGGCGGGTGGCCTGCTGGTCCAGATCTGCGAGAAGATCGTCCGTGACACCGGGCCCGGCATCGAACAGATGGACGACGAGGTGGAACAGCTTGAGGATCGTTTGCTGGAGAGCGTATCGTCGGATGCGCGTCGAACCCTCGCCGAGCTTCGGCGCCGCGCGGTTCATCTTCGTCGTTATCTCGGCCCGCAGAGGGAAGCTTTGATCCGCCTGCAAACCGAGGACACGCGGCTGCTCGACAGGAGCGACAGGTTGCGGCTGCGGTGCGTGATCGACAGCGTGATCCGTCACCTGGAAGATATGGACGCGCTCCGCGATCGGACGACCATCCTGCACGAAGATCTCGCTGCACAGGTCTCTGAGCGGATTGCCCAGACCTCCAATAGGCTGACAGCGGTGGCGGCGCTGTTGCTGCCGCCGAGCCTGGTGGCCGGCATGCTCGGTGCAAACATCGGCGGGATCCCCGGCCAGGAGAGCCCCCTGGCGTTCTGGGAGATGAGCCTGGTCATGGTTTTCCTGATGCTTGTGCAGGGGCTTGTGCTGCGCCGGATCGGCTGGCTGTAGAGGCCATTGTCCATGGATAGACGGTCGCCGCAGCCCCTGGCCACCGGCCAGTCCGGTCGCTTCCGACAGTCCAGGAGCACCATTTATCTTATGTGCCTGGCTTTCGGCGTCATCGTCGCCGGCTGCCGGGATGAACCGGGTGCTGCGCAAGGTCAGCGACCGCCGCCGCCCGCGGTCATCGTTGCTCCGGTGCAGCGGGTCGATATCAATCCCAAGATCGAGTACGTCGGCCAGACGGTCGCGGTCGATACCGTGGACCTGCGCGCCCGCGTCCAGGCGACATTGGTTCGCCGCGACTTCGTCGAAGGCGATGATGTCGCTGCCGACGCGCTGCTTTTCGGGCTGGAGCGCGATCCTTTCGAGGCGGAGGTCGATGCCGCCGCGGCACGGGTTGCCGAAGAGCGCGCCGCCGTCGTGCGCACCCGCCGTGACCTGGAAAGAGCCCGCACCCTGTTCGGCCAGGGGAACGTCAGTCAGCAGACTCTCGACCGGGCGATTTCGGATCAGCAGCAGGCGGAGGCGCTGCTGCGGGGAAGCGAGGCCGAACTCCGCCAGGCACAGATCAATCTCGGCTATACCCGCGTCACCGCGCCATTCAACGGGCGGATCGGACGCTCCTTATACAGCGTCGGCCAATGGGTCGGGCCGGACAGCGGCGTGCTCGCAACCCTTGTGAAGCTCGACCCGATCTATGTCCTCTTCAATGTCAGCGAACAGCGCTACCTGAATTACCGCCTGGGGGTCGAGCAAGCACTCCGCGACGGGACTGCCACGCCGCAGTATGTTCCCCAGTTGCGGCTCTCCAATGGGGTCGACTTCGGTCATGCCGGACGGCTGACGTTCGTCGATAACACTGTCGATCCGAGCACCGGGACGATTGCGGTGCGGGCAGAGTTTCCCAATCCGCAAAGGCTGCTGGTTCCGGGCCTTTTCGTGACGGTCGTCCTGGAGCAGGCAGAAGCGAAGCCCGCCCTGTTGATCCCGCAGGCGGCGGTTCAGGAGGATCAGGGGGGCCATTTTGTGCTCGTGGTTAACAACGAAAACCTCGTAGAGGTCCGCCGCATCGAGGCGGGCGCCCGCCTCGGCGTCCGCTGGGAGGTCACGTCCGGACTTGCCGAGGGCGAACAGGTGATCTGGGAGGGCCTCCAGAAGGTGCGGCCCGGAGCCCAGGTCGCTCCGACGGTCAAGACGCCAGCCCTTCCGACGGGTTGACCGGATGCTGAGCACCTTCTTTATCGATCGGCCGAAGTTTGCGTTCGTGGTGTCGATTGTCATCACCATCGCCGGACTGATCGCGCTCACCACGCTGCCGGTCGATCAGCTTCCCGACATCACGCCGCCCGTGGTGCAGCTGACGGCGGCCTATCCCGGGGCGAACGCCCAGGTGATCGAGGCGACCGTGGCGCAGCCGCTGGAGGAGCAGATCAACGGCGTCGAAGACATGATCTACCTGGCTTCGACGAGCGGAAACGACGGCTCGCTGAACATGCAGGTGACGTTCGAGGTCGGCACCAACGCCGACATCGCTCAGGTCAACGTGCAGAACCGCGTCGCTCTGGCGCAGCCGCGGCTGCCCGAAGAGGTGGTGCGCCAGGGCATTTCGGTGCGCAAGCAGTCGACCAACCTCCTGCTGGTGATCAATCTCACCTCGCCGGGTGGCAGCCGCGACAGCCTCTACCTCAGCAACTATGCGACCATCAACCTGATCGACGCGCTGTCCCGGGTTCCGGGGGTGGGCCAGGCCACCATCTTCGGAGCCCGCGATTACAGCATGCGGATGTGGCTCGACGCCGGCCGCATGGCCGGGCTCGGCATCGGGACCACCGACGTCGTTAGCGCCATCCGCGAGCAGAACGTGCAGGTCGCGGCCGGCCAGATCGGCGGCGCCCCCAGCGCGCCCGATCAGCAGTTCCAGTACACCATCCGGACGCTGGGGCGGCTCTCCGACGTCGCCGCATTCGAAAACATCATCGTCCGCGCCCGGCCCGACGGCTCGACGGTCCGAATCCGCGACATCGCGCGTGTCGAGCTTGGCGCCCGCAACTACGCATCCTTCGGGCTGCTCGACGGCAAGCCGTCGGCCAACATCGGCATCTATCAGCTGCCCGGCTCCAATGCCCTTGCGGTCGCGCAGCGGGTTCAGGCGGAAGTCGAGCGTCTGTCTCAACGCTTTCCGCCGGATCTGAAGGCCAGCATCCTCTATGACACCACCCGGTTCGTCGATGAGTCCGTCCGGCGGGTTCTGACAACCCTGCTGGAAGCCCTGGCGCTCGTCGTCCTGGTCGTCTTCGTCTTTCTTCAGGATTGGCGCATGACGGTCATCCCGTCGATTGCCATTCCGGTTTCGCTGATCGGCACGTTCGCGGCGATGGGCGCGCTGGGATTCAGCATCAACACCATTACGCTGTTCGGACTGGTGCTCTCCATCGGCATTGTCGTGGACGATGCGATCATCGTCGTCGAGAACGTGCAGAGGAAGCTGGCGCAAGGCCTTGCTCCCCGCGACGCAGCGGTGGCGGCAATGCGCGAGGTGACCGGGCCGATCATCGCCACATCGCTGGTGCTGCTGGCGGTCTTCGTTCCCGTCGGCTTCATCCCCGGCATCACCGGCCAGCTCTACAAGAACTTCGCTTTGACCATTGCCGTCGCGGTGCTGATTTCCACGATCAACGCGCTGACCCTGAGCCCGGCGCTGTGCGCCACGGTGCTGCGGCCGCACGTCACCGCGCATGGGCTGCTGTTCCGCGGCTTCAACCGCGGGTTCGAGGCCGTGCTTGGGCGCTATACATCCTGGGTGCGGGTCCTGGTCAGGCGCGTCGGCATCGTGATGGTCCTCTTCGTGCTGCTCATCGCCGGCACGGTGTGGGGATTTCTGCGGCTGCCGACGGCGTTCCTTCCGGACGAGGACCAGGGCTACTTCTTCGTCAATGTGCAGCTGCCGCCGGCGGCAGCTCTCGCCCGCACCAGCGAGGTCATGGACCAGGTGGGCCGGATCCTCACCGCCACGCCCGGCGTCCGCCACGCCGTTGCCATCGGCGGTTACAGTTTCCTCACCGGCACCGCCGCGTCGAACAGCGGGGTTCTTTTTGCCATCCTCGATCCGTGGTCCGAGAGAGAGACGCCCGAGCTTGGCGTCCAGGGCATCCTGAAAAGCGTGCGCGGCAAACTCGCCGCCATTCCCGAAGCGACGGCCGTTGCCTTCAATCCGCCCTCGATCCGCGGCCTGGGCACCACCGGCGGCTTCGACTTCCAGCTGCAGGACCCCCGGGGGGGCAGCCCGCAGGAGCTTGCCGCCGCCCTGCGGGCGCTGATCATCGCCGCCAACCAGCAGCCGGAACTGCGCAACGTCTTTTCCACCTTCCAGGCGGACGTTCCACAAATCTGGGTCGAAATTGATCGTGAAAAGGCGAAGAAACAGGGCGTCGCCCTTGATGACCTGTTCGCCACCCTGCAGACTCAGCTTGGGTCGTTCTATGTCAATGATTTCAACAAATTCGGACGGGTCTATCGCGTCATCCTGCAGGCCGAGCGCGATTTCCGCCAGCAGCCGGACGACATCCTGCAGCTTTATGTGCGCAACGACCGAGGCGAGATGGTGCCGCTGCGCACGCTGGCCAGCCTTTCCTCCACGTTGGGTCCTGAAACAATCCGCCGCTTCAATCTCTATCGGGCGGCGCAGGTCAACGGCGAGGCGGCGCCGCGCCACAGTTCCGGCGACGCTATCGCGGCCATGGAGCGGGTGGCGGCACAGGTATTGCCGGAGGGAATGGCTTACGAGTGGTCCGGCGTGACACTGCAAGAGCTGGAAGCCGGGCAGAAGGCGCCGATGCTGTTCGCCCTTGCCATCCTGTTCGCCTACCTCTTTCTCGTCGCGCAGTATGAAAGCTGGTCGATTCCATTTTCGGTGATGCTGTCGGTGCCGATGGCGGCGCTCGGCGCGGTGGTGGGCCTGGCCGTCGCAGGCCTGGCCAACGACATCTTCGCGCAGATCGGCATGGTGCTGCTGATCGCGCTGGCCGCCAAGAACGCCATTCTGATCGTCGAGTTTGCCCGCATCCGCCATGAAGGCGGCCTCGACGTGCGCGACGCCGCCGTGGGTGCCGCCAACCTGCGGTTTCGCGCGATCATGATGACCGCGTTCTCCTTCATCCTCGGCGTCGTGCCCTTGCTGCTGGCAGGAGGCGCAGGCGCGGCCAGCCGGCGGTCACTGGGAACCACGGTCTTCTCGGGAATGCTGGCCGCGACCGTGGTCGGAACGCTTTTCGTCCCGGTGTTCTACGTCGCAGTGCAAAACGGCGTGGATCGGCTGCGCAGAAGAAAGTCCCCGGAGCACCCAGCGGTATCGGCGGCGGAAACGCCGGAAGGCACCGTAAACAAATAAAAAGGCCGCCTCCGGGCGGCCCTTTTACACGAATGGCGATGGTGCGCTTACGCCGCCTGCAGATTCACCGCCTTGGGACCGCGTGGGTCGCGCTGCACCTCGAACTTGACGCGCTGGCCTTCAGAGAGGTAGCCGAGGCCGGAGCGCTCGACCGCCGAGACATGGACGAAGACATCCTTCGAGCCGTCATCCGGCGCAATGAATCCGAAGCCCCGGGTGGTGTTGAAAAACTTCACGGTACCAGTCTGCATTTAGGCAAAGTCCTGACAGTTGATTGGCGCGGCCGCGCACGTACTCGCCCGGAGTGTGGAAGCCGTCACGGCCTTCGGGAAAAAAATCCTGCGGACGCCACTCGGGCGATCGATGTCTGCCGGTTGGGGAGCGGCCGTCATTCGGGATGATATGGCAGAGGGGGCCGGGCGGCGCAAGCGGATCCCACCCTCCCAGGACCCTCCCAGGACCCTCCCAGGACCCTCCCAGGACCCGCTCAGGTCCCGCTCAGGTCCCGCTCAGGTCAGGCGCGGGAGATCCCCCGGCGCTGTCACGATGCCTTGTTACGCCTGCGCGTGGGTTGATTATGGCCGCAAGCCTATCGCCTTGCGCGGCCGGACGCCGCTTGCTTCTATCGGGCAAGCGGTGGCTTCTTTTGCTGCTAGTATGCCCTCTCCTTCCGGCGCCGACCTTCCGGCGCCTGCTCCCTCAACCTCCTGCAGGGGAATCACCGGTCATGAGCATAGACCTTCCTGAATACGTGGACGGCCTGCCGAACATCGCCGGCCGCGACAAGGACCTGGAGAACGTGATTTCAGCGGCGGCTGAACAGGAGGTTTTCCGCCCCGAGGGCAAAATCGATTTCGGCCGCATCAAGTCGGCCTGCGCCATTGCCCTGCACATGCACCAGCCGCTGATCCCGGCCGGCGGGTGGGACCTGAAGACGGCGGAGATCATCAGCAACCTTAAGTACATGATGGACAACCAGGGGATCGGCGACAACCACAACGCCGGTGTTTTCGTGTGGTGCTATAAGCGAATGGGCGAGTTCGTCCCGCAACTCATCGACGAAGGCAAGGAGCCGCGCGTCATGCTGGAGTATTCCGGCACGCTGTTCCACGGCATGCGGCAGATGGGCCTGAACGACGTTTTTGACGCGCTGAAGCGGATGACGTGCGATCCTGCCTACCGGCGCGGCGTCGAATGGCTCGGCTGCCCCTGGGGGCACGCGGTGGCGCCCAGCACTCCCGTCCAGGACTACCGGCTGCACGTCAAAGCCTGGCAGCAGCACTTCGCCGCCATCTTCGGCACCGAGGCGCTGGAGCGGGTACGCGGCTTCTCGCCCTCCGAGATGGCGCTGCCGAACCATCCGGACGTGGCCTACGCCTTCGTCAAGACGCTGCGCGAGTGCGGGTTCACCTGGGTTCTGGTTCAGGAGCACACCGTCGAGCAGCCGGGAAACGGCCACGGCCCCGAGCAGAAGCACCTCCCCCACCGCCTCGTGTGCACCAGTTCCGACGGCGAGACCGCGGAGATCGTCGCCCTCGTCAAGACCCAGGGGTCCGACACCAAGCTGGTGGCGCAGATGCAGCCCTACTACGAGGCCAAGAGCCTCAGCCGCTGGCAGCTTGCCGGCAAGAGCGTGCCGCCGCTGGTCACCCAGATCGCCGACGGCGAGAATGGCGGGGTGATGATGAACGAGTTCCCCGGCAAGTTCTTCGATACCGTCCGCGAGGCGTCGGGATCGGAGACACCGTTCATGAACGGCACGGAGTACCTCGAATATCTGTTCGCCGCCGGAATCAAGGAGGGCGACCTGCCGGTGATCCAGCCCATCCACCAGAAGAAGATCTGGGACAAGATGAGGCCCGGCGACGGCGCCGAGAAGCTGGCGAAGGTGATCGAGAACTGCAAGAAGGAGGATCACCGCTTCCACATGGAAGGCGGCTCCTGGACCAACAACATCTCCTGGGTTCAGGGCTACGACAGCCTGCTCGGTCCGATGGAGCGGATGAGCATCGCGTTCAACAAGGTGCTGACCAAGAAGAACCTGAAGACCGACGATCAGCGCTTCCGCAACGCGCTGTTCCACGTGATGTCGGCGGAGACGAGCTGCTACCGCTACTGGGGCCAGGGCGTCTGGGTCGACTACGGCAAGGAAATCTGCCGCCGCGCCGAGGAAATCGTCGCGAAGGACTACGATCTGGACACCGATATCAAGCAGCAAGCGATATAGCCGGCGCCCTGCCAATGAGATCTGCACCCCTCACCCTCCCGCTGGCGCGGGTCCCTCCCTCTCCCGCAAGCGGGCGAGGGTCTTGCCGCGGTTCTCCCTCTCCCGCCAGCGGGAGAGGGTCGGGGTGAGGGGAAGCCGCAAAACGCTGGCGAGCTTTGTCGTTGGGGACGGGTGATCCGCCGTGCGCATCCTGGTTTTTCAGCATATCGCCGTCGAACATCCCGGCAGCTTCCGCGAAATGATGGCCGCCGACAGCATCGCGTGGGATACGGTGGCGTTGGACGAGGGCGCGGCCATACCGCCGCTTGACGGCTATGCGGCGCTGCTGGTGATGGGCGGGCCGATGGACGTTTGGGAGGAGGACCGGCTTCCGTGGCTGGCGGCCGAGAAGCAAGCGATCCGCCGCTGGGTCGGCCTCGGTCGGCCGTTCCTCGGCGTCTGCCTCGGCCATCAGTTGCTCGCTGCAGCACTGGGCGGGGAAGTCGGTCGGATGCCGGCCCCGGAAGTGGGGGTCGTCGATGTGGCGCTGGACGATCCGGAGGACAAGCTGTTCGCGGGGCTTTCGTCACCCCTGGCGTGCCTGCAATGGCACGGGGCAGAGGTGCGGACGCCGCCCCCCGGGGCGGTGGTCACCGCCGGCAATGGCGCGTGCCGGGTGCAGGCGATGCGCGTCGGCGACGTGGCCTGGGGGATCCAGTTTCACGTGGAGGTGACAGCGCAGACGGTCGGCGAGTGGGCCGGGATCCCGGCTTACTCCGCCTCCCTGGAGCGGGCGCTCGGCAGCGGCGCGCACGCCCGGCTCGAAGCCGCGACGGCGGCGCGCATGCAGGATTTCGAGGACGCCGCCCAGACCGTCTGGGCGAACTTTCGTCGTCTGCTCTAAGGGACTGGAATCGTTAACCCGGCGCCGGCGCCATCGCCGGCATCGGGACGAAGATCGCATGCACGATGCGGTCGCCGCGCTTCAGGCCGAGTTTGGCGGCGGTCCCGGCATTCAGCTCCAGAACCGCCAGTACGGGGCCTTCCGAAGGGATCGTCGACAGTGACATCGGCTGCGTATTCTCGACGATGTTGACCACCAGCCCGCGCTCGTCGATGAAGATCATGTCCAGGGAGATAAACGTGTCCTTCATCCACATCGTGACCGCGCGCGGCTGCTGATAGTTGAACAGCATCCCGGCGTCGGGTGCGAGCTGGCGGCGCTTTTGCAACCCCTGCCGCCAGGTGGACGGCGTCTCCGCCATCTCCACCATGAGCTGATAACGGCCGCGGCCCGTCTCGATGGTCAACGGAGAGACGGGGAATGCCGGCTCCTCGGCCGCCTGCGCTCCCCACAGTACCGCTGCGGCGCACAATACACCGGCCAGATGGGTCAGAAAAAGTCGCCGCGTCCGTCGCATCCCATCGTCCCTATGCTGGAGGCGCGCCGTTCGTGGAGATCCTCGGCGCTGCCGTCCCGGTATGCCGGGGGACACACCTTGAGTGAATGCCGCCCGGCGCGCAAGCGACAGTCATTATAGTAGAAAGCCGTGATATACGGCGACCGTGCCGACCGGTCCCTGCCGCTCCCACAGCCGCTAAGCCGCCGAGCCCCCCGCAAATTTTTGGTACGCCATGCGTTAGACGAAGTTGAACTTTCTGTGGCTCCCCGTAGAATGCTGCGTTTGCGAAATGAGGGAGAACGGGTGATGCGTGAAATCGTGGAAGCGCTTGAACAAAAACGTGCGCTTGCCCGGCTCGGTGGCGGTCAGCACCGGATTGATGCACAACATAAACGAGGCAAACTGACGGCGCGCGAGCGGATCCAGGTGCTGTTCGATCCGGATTCGTTCGAAGAATGGGACATGTTCGTCGAACACCGCTGCATCGACTTCGGAATGGAGCAGACGCAGATCCCCGGCGACGGCGTCGTCACCGGTTACGGCACCGTCAATGGCCGGCCGGTGTTCGTCTTCAGCCAGGATTTCACCGTCTTCGGCGGCAGCCTGTCCGAGGCGCATGCCGAGAAGATCGGCAAGGTGATGGATGCGGCGATGAAGATCGGCGCGCCCGTCGTCGGCATCAACGACTCTGGCGGCGCCCGCATTCAGGAAGGCGTCGCCTCCCTCGCCGGCTATGCCGACGTGTTCGCCCGCAACGTCGATGCCTCGGGCGTGATCCCCCAGGTTTCGCTGATCATGGGCCCGTGCGCCGGTGGAGCCGTCTATTCGCCGGCGCTCACCGACTTCATCATCATGGTGAAGGACGAGAGCCACATGTTCGTCACCGGCCCCGACGTGGTGAAGACGGTGACGCACGAGGAGATCGATCAGGAAGGCCTGGGCGGCGCCAGCGTCCACACCGCCAAGTCGGGCGTTGCCGATCTCTCCTACGACAATGATGTCGAGGCGCTGCTCTACACCCGCCGGCTGCTGAACTTCCTGCCGTCGTCCAATCGCACTGCACCGCCGGTGCGCCCCAGCTTCGATTCCATCGATCGGGTCGAGCCGTCGCTGGACACGCTGATCCCGGAAAATCCGAATGCGCCGTACGACATGAAGGAGCTGATCCTGAAGGTCGTCGACGAAGGACTGTTCTTCGAGGTCAAGCCGGACTTCGCCGGCAACATCGTCACTGGCTTCGGCCGCATCAACGGCCAGACGGTGGGCGTGGTCGCCAACCAGCCGATGGTGCTGGCGGGGTGCCTCGACATCGATGCGTCGATCAAGGGCGCCCGGTTCGTGCGCTTCTGCGACTGCTTCAACATTCCGCTCATCACCTTCGTGGACGTCCCGGGCTTCCTGCCGGGGGTCAACCAGGAGCACAGCGGCATCATTCGTCATGGTGCCAAGCTGCTGTTCGCGTACGCCGAGGCGACGGTGCCGAAAATCACCCTGATCACCCGCAAGGCCTACGGCGGCGCCTACGACGTCATGGGGTCGAAACACCTCCGCGCCGACATCAACTTCGCCTGGCCCACCGCCGAGGTGGCGGTGATGGGCGCCAAGGGCGCGGTGGAGATCATCTTCCGCAACGAGCTGGGCGATCCCAAGCGCATCGGTGAGCGGACGGACGATTACAAGGCGAAGTTCGCCAACCCGTTCGCCGCCGGCCGGCGTGGTTTCATCGATGATGTCATCCATCCGCACTCCACGCGCCGGCGCATCTGCAAGGCCCTGACCATGCTGCGGGACAAGCAGGTCGAGCTGCCCAAGCGTAAACACCCGAACCTGCCGCTGTGAGGTTGCGATGACCACCACCACCGCCACGCTCGCGTCGCAATCCTCTGAGGGGACCCAGAGTCCAATGTTCAAGAAAATCCTGATCGCCAACCGCGGCGAAATCGCCTGCCGCATCGCCCGCACGGCGCGAAAAATGGGCATTAAGACGGTTGCCGTCTATTCCGATGCCGACAAATACGGGCGCCATGTCCGGGCGTGCGACGAGGCCATTTATATCGGGCCCTCGCCGGCCGCCGAAAGCTACCTGGTTATGGAGAAGCTGCTGTCGGCGTGCCGCCAGACTGGCGCCGAGGCGGTGCATCCCGGTTATGGCTTCCTCTCCGAGCGTACCGCCTTTGCTCAGGCTCTGGCCGACGAGGGCATCGCCTTCATCGGACCCAATGCGGCCGCCGTGAAGCTGATGGGCGACAAGATCCTCGCCAATCGGGCGGCCAAGGAGGCCGGCGTGCCGACCGTCCCCGGTCACTGGGACCAGATCCCGAGCGTCGAGGAGGCGGTCACCATCGCCAACGGCATCGGATTCCCGGTGATGCTGAAGGCGGCAGCCGGCGGCGGCGGCAAAGGTATCCGCGTCGCGGCCGATGAGGTCGAGCTGAAGGACGCCTTCCGCCTCGCCACCTCGGAGGCACGCTCGGCATTCGGCGATGACCGCGTCTTCATCGAGAAGTTCATCGAACAGCCGCGGCATATTGAAATTCAGGTGCTCGGCGACAAGCACGGCAATGTCATCCACCTGGACGAACGCGAATGCTCGATCCAGCGCCGCCACCAGAAGGTGATCGAGGAGGCCCCCTCCCCGTTCCTGGACGGCGCCACCCGGCGCGAGATGGGCATGCGCGCCGTGGCCCTGGCCAAGGCCTGCGGCTACGATTCGGCGGGCACGGTCGAGTTCATCGTCGACCAGCGCCGCAACTTCTTCTTCCTTGAGATGAACACCCGGCTGCAGGTCGAGCACTCGGTGACGGAGTTCACCCACAACATCGACCTGGTGGAGTGGATGATCCGCATCGCCGCCGGCCAGGAGCTGACCATTCGCCAGGAGGACGTCCAGCCACACGGCTGGTCGGTCGAGTCCCGCGTCTACGCCGAGGATCCGAACCGCAAGTTCATGCCCTCGACGGGCCGGCTGGTGCGCTATCGCGAGCCGGTGGAAAGCGAGGACGTCCGCATCGATTCCGGCGTGTACGAGGGCGGCGAGATCAGCATGTTCTACGATCCGATGATCTCCAAGGTGACCACCTGGGGACGGGATCGGGACAGCGCCATTGCGCTGATGCGCCGGGCACTGGACGAGTTCTACATCAACGGCGTGCACCACAACATCGCCTTCCTCACCGCGCTGATGGCCAATCCCCGCTTCCTGCAGGGCCGGCTCAGTACCGCGTTCATTGCCGAGGAATATCCGGACGGGTTTGCTCCGGCGCCGCTGGAAGCCCAGGATCTGGACAGCATCCTCGCCGTCTCGGTGCTGATGCACCTGCGCTACCTGTACCGGGCGAAGGACGTGACCGGCCAGATGCCGGGATACGGCCGCAAGTTCCATCCCGAGTGGGTGGCGATGATCGCCAAGAAGTATTACCCGGTCAGCGTCGAGGAGCATGCCGGTCGCGGCTCGGAGGAGGGCTTCGACATTCTCCACGGCGGCCACACCCTGTCGATCCGCAGCGACTGGGTGGTCGGCGAGCCGGTCTTGCGCTGTACCATTAACGGCCAGCCGCACTCGTTCAAGGTCGAGCGTGTCGGCATCGGCTACCGCCTCTACCACCTCGGCGCCCAGGTCGATGTGCTGATCTACACCCGCGACGTGGCCGAGCTTGCCAAGATGATGCCCGAGCGCAAGCCGCCGGACATGTCCAAGTATCTGCTCTCGCCGATGCCGGGGCTGCTGCAGTCGCTCTCGGTGGAACCGGGCGAGAGGGTCGATACCGGCGACGAGTTGGCCATCGTCCAGGCGATGAAGATGGAGAACATCCTGCGCGCCACGCAGCCGGGCAAGGTGTGCAAGCTGCACGCCAAGGCCGGCGACACGCTTGCCGTCGGCCAGATCATCATCGAGTTCGAGGCGTAAGCCCCGGCCCCGGCTTGCCGCGCCCTCTCCCTGGGAGGGGGCGCGGCAGGCGCGTCGAGACGACGCCCGGGAACTGAGCCGGTTTCCGAGGCCACGCCGCCGCGCCGCCGGCTCGATGCCGATGATCGCTCTGTTGCTCCTGGCTGTTGCGCTGGCCATGGATGCGTTTGCTGCTGCCCTGAGCCAGGGTGCGGCGGCGCGGCCGCGACCGACCGCGGCGATGGCCTTGCGCGTCGCCCTCGCCTTCGGCGGGGCGCAAGCGCTGATGCCGCTGCTCGGCTGGTCGCTGGGTCTGGCCTTCGCCTCGATCATCCGGGAGGTCGATCACTGGATCGCCTTCGCCCTGCTTTCCGTCCTCGGAGCCCGGATGGTGTGGACCGGCATGCGGGCGGGAGAGGCGCCGGAGGGCAATTCAGCGGAGGGTCAGCAGGCCTCCCCCGACCTCTCCGTCGGCTGGGGCCTCGTTACCGCGGCACTTGCCACCAGCATCGACGCGGCGGCGGCGGGCATCACCGTGCCGTTGCTGAACCATTCGATCGTCTTCGCCTGCGTGGTGATCGGCGGCGTCACCTTCCTGCTCTCGGGCGCCGGAGTCCTGTTGGGCGGCGCATGGGGCGCCCTGCTCGGACGCCGCGCCGAGATCGCCGGCGGCCTCGTGCTCATCGGCCTGGGCTGCAAGATCCTGATCGAGCACACGATGCTGAACGGCGGCTGAACGGGGGCTGAACGCCGGCTGATCCGGCGGCCGATCGATCCGGATCCGTTTCAGGTCCGATCCGCTGCCTGTCGAAGCCCACTTTGCGCCGATTCATCTTGCGAGAATCAGTCTTTGAACGGCGCGGATCTGTCGTCATTTGTCGTCAAAACGATGCGAAAAGCGGGTGTCGGGCGGTCAGGAACATAGCAGCAACACCCACCTGAGCCGGCATCGGCGATCAACCCGCGCAACATAGCAGGAGCCCCTCACCCTCCCGCTGAAGCGGGCCCCTCCCTCTCCCGCGGGGCAGGAGAGGGAATCGCGCCGCGTGCTCCCCCTCGCCCGCATGCGGGAGAGGGAGGGACCCACGGCAAAGCCGTGGGAGGGTGAGGGCCCCGGCATACGAGAATTCCTGGTGCTCAGAACATGGGCGGCAAACGGTTAATAAATAATCAACTAAATGCCAGATAATTCCATCCGGCTATACGCACTAGCCCTGTATATTGCCGTCCGTTTGTGGTGCTTATTTCAGGGTCCAGCCGGGCGCTCACCATATTTTGATCAACGCTGAACTTGTTGCTAATTTGGCGCACTCTGTCGGCATGGCCGGGCGGTGGCTTGCGAAGCCGGATCCGGTGTCTAAATCACTTGGTGCCGGCGCATACCGGCGCGGGGTCTCAAGGGTTTGTTTAATAGATCGGGAATACTCGATCCTTGTTGAGGACAGAGGTTTTGAGGTGATGTGATGTTGGAAGTGCATCCGCTGCTCGTCTATTCGGAACACATTCCGGATTGGTTGACGATCGCGCAGTTCGCATTCTGGGCCGGCCTTCCGGCGCTGGCCCGCTGGGTTCTGAACCTGGAGGAACCTGAAGGCGCGAACCCCTGGTAGCCCGGGAGTTTCGGAGTCTGCGGCCGGAGCATTCCGGCTCACCCTGCCCCCCCGAATTATTCTGACAAGCGAAGGCTCTTGGCGGAGCACACGGGGGTGCGCGCGTGAGGAAGGCGGTTGTGAACGGTGCGTCCGGCGGCTAGCATCCGCTGCCTGCCGCAGTGCACTCCCGCTCCCGAAAGCGTACAGCCCGCCATGGACCTGAAGGACCACATCCGCAGCATCCCGGATTTTCCCAAGCCCGGCATCCTGTTCTATGACATTTCGACGCTGCTGGCGCACGCGGACGCGTTTTCGGTGGCGATGGGACGGCTGGCGAAGGTGGTCGGTCCGCAGGCACCCGACGTGCTGGCCGGCATCGAGTCGCGGGGCTTTCTGGTGGCGGCGCCGCTCGCTTTGAAGCTTGGCCTCGGCTTCGTCATGGTGCGCAAGCGCGGCAAGCTGCCGGGCCGCACGGTGCGCTACGAGTACGCGCTCGAATACGGCCATGATGTCGTCGAAATCCAGGACGACGCGGTGCGCCCCGGCCAGCGCGTCGTCATCCTCGATGACCTGCTCGCCACCGGCGGCACCATGGGTGCTGCGGTCAACCTGTTCCGCAGCGTCGGCGCAGACGTGGTCGGCACCGCCTGCATTATCGAGCTGACCTTTCTCAAGGGACGCAAGAACCTTGATGTGCCGTGCGCGTCGCTGGTCGCCTACGACTCCTGAGCCGCGAGCCCGCCGGGATCGAGCGCGAGGGCCGGCGCCCGGTCGGTCGCCGCGACCAGCCGGGCAACCTTCTTCATCAGCGTCGGCAGCGCCAGTTCGTTGAGCCGGTCGGCGGCCCACCACCAGCCGGTGCCCTCCCCTCCCCCCATTTCGCCCGCCGCCTCGCCTGCTGCTTCTCTGGCCGTCCCGGTGTCATGGCAGCGGGCCCGAAGAACCCGCAGGCGCAGATGGAAGTGGGTAAAGGTGTGGCGGACTTCGCCCGGCTGCTCGGCCCACGGCCCGGCCAGCGGCGCATGCCGGCCGGCCTCCCCGCTTGACCAGACGCCGTCACGCCACGCCGTCGAAGGAAATTCCACCATGCCGCCGAGCAGGCCGCCGGGCGGGCGCTTGCGAACGAGAACGGCGCCGTCCCCCCTCTCCGCCCAGAACACCACCCCCCAGCGCACCGGCTTTTCGCCCCGCGGCGCGGGCCGGGGGAAGCTTTCCGGGGCGCCGCCCGCGAATCCGGCACACGCGCTCCGCCACGGGCACGCAGGGCAGCGCGGCTTGCGGGGGGTGCAGACGGTGGCCCCCAGGTCCATCAGCGCCTGGGCGAAGTCTCCCGGCCGCTCCGGCGCGGTCAGCGGCGACGCCAGCCGGACGACGGCAGCCCGGGCCGCTGGCAAGGGGGTTTCCAGCGCCTGCAAGCGCGCCAGCACGCGCACCACATTGCCGTCCACGGGCAGGGCCGGCTGGTTGAAGGCGATCGCCGCGATTGCCGCGGCGGTATAAGCGCCGATGCCCGGAAGATGGCGCAGCGTCGCCTCGTCAGCGGGAAAGTGGCCCCCGCAATCGGCGGCGATGCGCCGGGCGCAGGCGTGCAGGTTCCGCGCCCGCGCGTAATAGCCGAGGCCTTGCCACGCATGCAGCACGTCGTCGAGCGGCGCGCGGGCCAGGTCTTCGACGCTCGGCCAGCGGGTGATGAACGCCTGCCAGTAGCCGGCGACGGCGGCCACGGTGGTCTGCTGCAGCATGATCTCGCTGAGCCAGACCCCGTAGGGATCGGACGTCTCGCCGGGCAAGGCCCGCCACGGCAGAGCGCGGCGCTGCCGGTCGTACCAGGCGAACAACGATTGTCGGAGAGCGGCGGCGGTCGCGGTCAAGGGCAGGTCACGGGCAGCTCCGTTGGCGCCTCAGTGGCCATCTAGCACCGCGCCGAGGGTTCTTGCAAGAGATGGGCCATCCCGGGGTTGACCGGCTCCGAACCCGCCGCCATAGTCCGGCCATTGCAACGGCATGCAGGCGCTCTCGCGGGAACCGCGCAGGCCGTGAGGGTTTGCAAGGCAGACGCTCGACAGCGGCGCCCTGCCGGTGAGCCCGGAAAACAGAAAACAGCAAGCTGGTGATCTTGAATGGTGGCGCTACTCGTCGATGAGTCTCAGAGCGGGTTGTCTTCCGCGCAGCGTGTGCTGCGCCTGGAAGCGGCCGGCATCGAAGCCCTGGCACGCTCGCTGGACGACGCCTTCAGCCGCGCCTTGGATCTTCTGTCGGAGGTCACCGGGCGGGTGATCGTGAGCGGGATGGGCAAGAGCGGCCACGTCGCCCGCAAGGTGGCGGCCACCCTGGCGTCCACCGGGACGCCGGCGAGCTTCGTGCACCCGGCCGAAGCAAGCCACGGCGACCTCGGCATGGTGACCGCCCATGACGCGGTGATCGCCTTTTCCAACTCCGGGGAGACGCCGGAGCTTGCCGACCTGGTCAACTATGCGAAGCGCTACCAGATCCCGCTGATCGGCATCACCGGGCGGGCCGGCAGCACGCTGGCGACGGCGGCGGATGCGGCTCTGGTTCTGCCGGACAGCCAGGAGGCCTGCCCGATGGGCCTCGCTCCGACGACGTCGACGACGGTGATGCTGGCTCTGGGTGACGCCATCGCCGTGGCCATGCTGGAGCGCAAAGGTTTCTCGGCCGACGACTTCCATGCCCTGCATCCCGGCGGCAAACTCGGGCGCAAACTCCTGCGGGTTGGAACGATCATGCATACCGGCGATGCGGTGCCGGTGGTTGCACCGGAAACGCCCATGGCCGAGGCGCTGATCATCATGTCGTCGAAGAGCTTCGGCTGCGTCGCCATCGTTTCGGATGCCGGCCGCCTGCTGGGGATCGTGACCGACGGCGACCTTCGCCGGCACATGAGCGACGACTTCCTCTCCCTCACTGCGGGAGAGGTGATGACGGCAAATCCCAAGACGATCCGCCCCGACGCGCTCGCCAGCGAGGCGTTGGGCTTCATGACGAGTCGCTCGATCACGAATCTCTTCGTCGTGGAGGACGACCGGCCGGTGGGGATCGTGCATGTGCACGACTGCCTGCGCGCCGGCGTCGACTGATCCACCGGCCGCCGCCGTTGATCCCACGCGCAAGCAAGCCCGGCGCTGTTCCTGACGACCGCTTCCCGCGCCGCCCGGAGCCTGCGGGCGGCGGCGATGCGGGAGGCGGGGCGCGTCGCCAGAAGGTGATCCGCGTCGCGAAAATCGCGGTGCCGGCGGCCACCGGCCTGGTCGTTGTCCTCGCCGCGTTCTGGCCGCAGCTGGTTGGCAGGGACAGGCGAATCGATATCGCCGTTCCCAGCCCGGCTCGCGCGCCCGACGCGCCTGACGCGCAGCAGGAGACGATCGTGAACGCTACCTACTCCGGCATCGACCGTGACGGCCGGCCGTTTGCCATCCGGGCGAAAAGCGTTCGCAACCCCGCCGACGACACGGCTGCGTTGCAGCTGATTGAGCCCGACGCGCGCCTCGAGCTGAAGGGCGGCGGCGTGCTCACGGTTGCGGCGGAACAGGGCCTTTATCGGCGCGATCGTGGCTCTCTCGAGCTGGAAGGAAGGGTGACCCTGCGGCGCGACGGCGATTTGACCGTGGTCACCGACCGGGCCGACATCGACCTGCGGGCGTCGAGCGCGTCAGGAGACCGGCCGGTTGACGCCACGTCACCCCACGGCACCCTATCCGGCAGCGGGTTTCGGGTTGCTCCCGGCGGTGACCCGGTTTTCGTCACCGGCCCGGCGCAGATGAAGATCGCCCCCGGAGCCAAGACGGTGGTGCCATGAGAGAGGCCGGCAAACCCGCCGTCGCCTTCTCCGCGCTGGTGGCGGCCTGGACGATCGCCTCCCCGGCCCACGCTGCCCAGACTGCCCGCGCGGCGCCCGCGCAGCCGCCCGGCGCCATCACCATCGATGCCGCCGACGGGATCGAGTGGCAACGCAACGCCCGGCTGGTCATCGCGCGGGGAAATGCTTCGGCCAGGCGCGGGGATACTGAAGTTCGCGCCGACGTCCTGACCGCCCGATACCGCGAGAAGCCCGACGGCTCCATCGATGTTTCGCGGGTCGACGCCGACGGCACCGTGCGGCTGACCTCGCCACAGCAGCGGGCCTCGGGCGAACGGGGATCCTATGACATCGACGGGGGAAAGCTGTCGCTGAGCGGCGGCGGCCAGAAGGTTTCGGTGACGACGGCGTCGAGCGAGATTACGGCGCACGAGCGCATCGACTATGACCTCGCCGGCAAGACGCTGGTCGCCCGTGGGGATGCTCTCGTGGTCGAGGGCGATCGCAGGCTTTCCGGAGACCTCATCACCATCCGCTTCGCCGACGATGCGAAAGGACGGCTGCAGCCGCAGCGGATCGAGGCCGATGGCAACATGCGCATGGTCACTCCCGGCGAGACGATCATCGCGGACCATGGTACCTATGATACAAAGGACGAACTCGCGACGGCCTCCGGGTCGGTCCAGATCCTGCAGGGCTCGAACCGGCTCAGCGGTTGCCAGGTGACCATGAACCTGCGGACAAGCGTCAGCCGGCTGACGGCGTGTCCGGGGGAAAGCGGAACTTCCCGCGTGCAAGGAGTCATCCTGCCGAACACCTTGAAGAAAAACTAAGATGGGGAAACGCTGGATAGAGTCCGGAATGACCAGCACTGTGGAGCAGCAGCGGGCTGATGCGGGGGCAGTCGCGCCGTCGGACGCGCAGGACATGTGCCAGCCTGCGGTCAGCCGTGGGTTGTTTGCGGTCAATCTCGGCAAGCGATACGGCAGCCGCCCGGTGGTGCGCGGCGTCAGCCTGGCGTTGCAGCGCGGCGAGGTCGTCGGTCTGCTGGGCCCGAACGGCGCCGGCAAGACGACGTGCTTCTACATGATTACCGGGCTTGTCGCGCCGAACGAAGGCCGCATCAGCCTCGACGGCCAGGACATTACGGCGCTGCCCATGTATCGCCGCGCGCGCCTCGGCGTCGGTTATCTGTCGCAGGAGCCGTCGGTCTTTCGCGGCCTGAGCGTCGAAGACAACATTCGTGCGGTGCTCGAAGTCGTCGAGAGCTCCCGATCGCGGCGCAAGACAATCCTCGAAGCACTCCTGGAGGAGTTCGCCATAACGCACGTGCGACGGACGATCGCCGTCGCACTGTCCGGCGGCGAGCGCCGGCGTGTCGAAATTGCGCGTACCCTCGCCTGCAATCCGCAGTTCATCTTTCTGGACGAACCGTTCGCGGGAATTGATCCGATCGCGCTCAGCGAAATTCGCGCATTGGTGGTCCACTTGAAGGACCGCGGGATCGGTGTTCTGATCACCGATCACAACGTCCGAGAGACGCTCGATGTCATTGACCGGGCATATATCATTTACGATGGACAGGTTTTGACGGAGGGGCAACCGGAAGAGATCGTCGTCAACCAGGACGTTCGCCGGCTGTACCTCGGCGATAGCTTCAGTCTGTAGGCGCTGAACCATGGCACTGACACCGCGGCTTGACCTGCGTCAGACCCAGTCACTGGTCATGACGCCACAGCTGCAGCAGGCCATCAAGCTGCTGCAGTTCTCCAGTCTGGAGCTGGTCGAGTATGTGGAAACACAACTGGAGCAAAATCCGCTTCTCGAGCGCGATGATTTTGACGCCGGTTCGGAAAACGGCGTCGATAACTCTCCGGCTGAAGCGCCCCTGACGGCGACGGACGGTGAGCCTCTTTCCGTGGATACCGCGGTTGACGGCCCCTACGCCGGGGATTTCCTCGACATCGATTACGCTGACAATCTGTTCGACACGGATCACTTCGAGGGCGGTTATGCCGCGTCCGACCCGCTGAGCGTGGCCGGGTGGCAAGCCCGCGGTGGCAGCTTCGAGGAATTCGATGCCAGCGCCGATGATATCGGCTGCGGCGACAGGTCCCTGCGGGAGCATCTGTCCTCGCAACTCGCAGTGGAGATCGATGATCCGATCGACAGGATCATCGGCGCCCATCTGATCGATATGCTGGATGAGGCCGGCTATCTCAGCGGCGATATCGCGCAGGTGGCCGAGGTTCTGGGCTGCCCGGTGGAGCGGGTCGAAGACGTGCTGCTCTGCGTTCAGAGCTTCGAGCCGACGGGCGTTTTCGCCCGTTCCCTTGCCGAATGCCTGCGCCTTCAGCTCGAGGAGCGCGGCTGGCTGGACGATGCCATGGAGAAAATGCTCACCCATCTCGACCTGGTCGGGCGTCGCGACTGGTCGGCCTTGATCCGCATCTGCGGCATCGACGGCGAACGGCTGCAGACGATGGTCGGCCGGATCCGGACACTGAATCCGAAGCCGGCTCTCGCCTTTGACTACGTCGTCGCGCAGCCGATGATTCCCGACGTCATGATGCGCCCCCAGCCCGGGGGCGGCTGGATGATCGAGCTCAATAGCGAGACCCTGCCGCGGGTCCTCGTCAACAACCAGTATTACGCTCGTGTCAGCCGCTCGATCCGCCGCCGCGAAGACAAGCAGTACGTGAACGAGTGCCTCCAGTCGGCCAACTGGCTGGTGAAGTCCCTGCATCAGCGGGCCACCACGATCCTGAAGGTGGCTACGGAAATCGTCCGCCAGCAGCAGGATTTCTTTGTCAGCGGCGTCGAATCCCTCAAACCGATGGTGTTGCGGGACATTGCCGATTCCATCAGCATGCATGAAAGCACCGTGAGCCGCGTGACCTCCAACAAATATCTGTCGACGCCGCGCGGCGTCTTTGAGCTGAAGTACTTTTTTACCCACGCGATCGGGGGCGCCGGCGGCGGCGATGCTCACTCGGCGGAGTCGGTGCGCTGGCGAATCAAGAAATTGATTGAAGCGGAGACGCCCGATGCTGTTCTATCCGATGATTCCCTGGCGGAAATCCTGCAAAAGGACGGCATCGACGTGGCGCGACGGACCGTCGCCAAGTATCGGGAGGCGATGCGTATTCCCTCCTCCGTGCAGCGGCGACGACAGAAAAGCGACGGACTGTCGGGCCACTTTCAGCCTTGACCGCATGATTGCCGCCTCCTACCGTCCGCCACTCCCTGCCGAGCCAACGGTGATGCGTCACGGCTGTGGGGCAAATCAATGGATGGGAGCCGGCGCTACCGACATCTTGTCCGTCTGCCCCGAAGCATGAATGAGGATGCCACACTGATGGAGCTGTCAATCAATGGTCGAGGCCTGGATATCGGGACGTCTCTTCGCGCGCATGTCGAAGAGCACCTCGGCAATGTCGTCTCCAAGTATTTCGCGAAGGCGCACGATGCGATTGTGACCGTCTCGCGCGACGGACACCTGTTCCGCGTTGACATCGCGGTGCACCCGACGCGCGGCATGCTGGTAAAGGGCCAGGGCAGCGCCGACGACGCCTATCTGGCCTTCGACGCCGCCTTTGAGCGGATCAGCAAGCAACTTCGCCGGTACAAGCGGCGGCTGGTGGATCACCACCGTCATCGCGGCGGCGAGCCCCCCGAGTCGACTCCCGCCCAGCAATACATCATCGCGTCCGCTTCAACAGAAGAGGAGTTGCCGGCCGGCGGACAGCCGGCCATCATAGCGGAGCTGCCGACGGAGATCGCCACCCTGAGTGTCGGCGAAGCGGTCATGCGGCTCGATCTGGCGGATGCGCCGGCGATGATGTTCCGCAACCAGGCAAACGGTGTCCTGAACGTCGTCTATCGCAGGCCGGACGGCAACATTGGGTGGATCGACCCGGCCAACACGCGAACGGCGTAATGGACGGAGGCTCTATGGAAATCGCGAATTTGCTGACGCCGCAGTCGGTTGTTGCCAAGCTGCGGGCAACCAGCAAGAAACAGGCCCTGCAGGAGTTGGCGCGACGCGCCGCCGATATCACCGGTCAGTCCGAGCGGGCGATCTTCTCGACCCTGATGAAGCGTGAGCGCCTCGGGACGACGGGCGTGGGCAACGGCATTGCCATTCCGCACGGCAAGCTGTCCAGCCTCGATCGGCTCTACGGGCTTTTTGCCCGCCTCGAGCACCCGGTCGACTTCGACGCCATCGATGACCGGCCGGTCGATCTGATCTTTCTTCTGCTGGCGCCGGAGTCCGCTGGCGCCGACCACCTCAAGGCGCTGGCACGGGTCTCACGGCTGCTGCGCGACAAGGCCGCCTGCGAGAAACTGCGGGGCACCGACGACGCCGAGGCGCTTTACGCGCTGCTCGTCGATACAACGGCCAGCTGGGCCGCCTGAACGATCCCCCGCCCCCGCAACGCGCAGGTGCGTTCCTTCGGGGGGCGATCATCGCTCTGCAACGCTCCTTGCGCCGATGGCGCCGTTCGCGTCCGCCGGACGGATCATGTCCGGCCGTCGGCCACCTCCGCCAGCCACGGAACCAGATCGTCCACGATGTGATGGATGTGGCCGGCGTCGGCGTCGATGGCGCCCCAGTCCGAGCCGGTGCGCACCCAGACCGTGGTCATGCCGAGTGCGGCGGCGGGAAGCAGATTGCGGGCCATGTCTTCGACCATCACCGTGCGCCGAGGATCGATGACGTGCTGCTCGATCAGCTTGCGGTAGATTTCCGGCTCGGGCTTGGGCCGGTACTCGGCGGCGACGATGTCGAAGATTTCGCTGAAATGATGATCCACACCCAGCCGGTCGAGCACGCGCCGCGCGTGCACGACAGACGCGTTGGTGAACACCAGCTTGCGGCCCGGCAGCGCTGACAGGGCCTGTTCCAGCAGCGGCGCCGGGTCGAGAATGCTGACGTCGATATCGTGCACATGCGCGAGGAAGGGTGTCGGATCGAGACCATGCATGTCCATCAGGCCGCGCATCGACGTTCCGTACTCCAGGAAGTATTTCTTTTGCAGGGCGTACGCTTCGTCGAGGCCAAGCCCCAGGAACTGCGCGATGTAGCTCCGCATGCGAATGTCGATCTGTTCGAAGAGATCGACCGCGGCCGGATAGAGGGTGTTGTCCAGATCGAACAGCCACGCCTCGGCGTCGCGCAACGGCGTGATCGGCGCCCCAAACTCTGGGTTGTGCATGGGTCCTCTGGATGATGGTGCGTCGCTTGCCGCGTCCTGTTGACCGACTTTAAAGGATTGTCAGGGATCATGGCAGCGTTCGTCGATCCGAATCGAAGGGCCTGCCGGTGTCGACATTGCCGATCTCTCGCTGCGAAACCTGTCTGAGCACGCTGCGCGCCGAGCGCAACCGCTTTGTCGCCTTCGCCTTTGCCTGGCCCGATCTGCTGTTTGAACTTGACGGTGCCGGCCACATTGTCCACGCCACCGGCGCGCTTGAAACGATCATCGGCCGCGATGCCGCTCATCTTGCGGGAGCGGAGTTTTCCACCCTGGCCCTGCCGGCGAACAGGGAAACGGTGCGCGCGCTGCTCGCCGCAGCACGGCGGCGGGAGCGTCTTGATGAGGCGACCGTAGCGCTGGCCGGGCCGGACGGGACTGCCGTGCCGCTGGCGTTTGCCGGCCATGGCCTGCCCGAATTGGACGGACACGTCTTCATTGGCCTGCGACGCGAGCCGGTCGCCCGCAGAACGCCGGGGATGGAGAGCCGGGACGCCGCGACCGGGCTGCTCGACAGCAAGGCGTTCGTGGAGAGCGTTTGCCGGCGGCTGCAGGAACTTCCGTCCGCCGATGACCATGCCCCCCAGCTGTCGCTGATCCGGCTCTCGGGCATCCAGGACCTCGATGGTGATCCCGCGGCAGCCGAGCCGCTGTTGCGCGCGGTGGGCGCGGCGCTGCGCGGGCTGTCCTCGAACGGCGACCTCGCCCTGCGCGTCGGCAACGACCGGTTCGGCCTGCTGCATGGCCCCGATGTGGGTGTCTCGGAGGTAAGAAAGGAGCTGCTGAAGCTCCTTCCTGAAACCGCCCAAGGCTCGTCTGCCGTGGGCATCGAAACGGCGGGCGTTGCCATGATTGTCGGTGAGCTGCGCAGCGAGGAAATCGCCAAGGGCATCGTCGGCCTCATCAGCCGCTTCCGGGCGCAACAAGGCTCGCTGACGGCGATGCTTCCTTCATCCGCGGCATTCCCCGAACTGGCGAAGCAGGCGGTCCGCACCATTGACCACCTCCAGCGGATCATCGCCGCCGACGGGTTCAAAATCGTCTTCCAGCCAATCATTCACGCGCTGCTCGGCACCATCCATCACTACGAGGCTCTTGCCCGATTTCCCAAAGCCGCCGGCCTGCAGTCCACCTTCGAGTACGTGTCGCTCGCCGAAGAAGTCGGGCTCGCGGAGGAACTGGACCTGGCGATTGCGCGAAAGGTGGTGCACTGGATGAACACCGACAAGGCCAGCGCTGGCGTGGCTTGCGCCATCAACGTCTCAGGATTATCGGCATATTCAGGGACTTATGTCGATAATCTTGGATCGCTGCTGAAAGGTAACCCGACTCTCAGCAACCGGTTGCTCTTCGAAATAACCGAATCCAGCCAGATCCGCGATATTCCCGCCGCCAATACCGTCATCCGCCAGCTGCGCGAGTTGGGGAGCCTGGTCTGTCTGGACGACTTCGGTGCCGGGGCTGCGAATTTCCCCTATGTCGCAGCGCTCGATGTCGACATCGTCAAGTTCGACGGGCCCGCGGTCGTCGGCGCCCGGCAGAGCAGCAAAGGAACCGCCTTTCTGAAAGCGTTGGCGGGCGTCTGCCGGGACCTGGGCATGGAGACCGTCTTCGAGATGATCGAGGATGAAGAGACCCTGACGTTCGCGCGCAGCTGCGGCGCCGACTACGTCCAGGGATATTTGCTCGGCCGGCCTTCCGCCGACATCGACGCGCTGCGCCGGGGGGTTCCCCGCCGGTTGTTCCGAACGCTGGAAACGCTCTGACGGCCCGGTCTCAATCCGCGACGACGAGCGTTCCGGCGCCGTGTTCGGTGAACAGCTCCAGGAGAAGGGTGTGTGGCACCCGGCCGTCGATGATAACGGCGCCTTCGACCCCCTTCCCGACCGCTTCGAGACACGTCTCGATCTTGGGAATCATCCCGCCGCGAATGGTGCCGTCGGCGATATAGCGCCTGGCCTCGGCCATCGTCATCAGCGGGATGAGCTTGCCGTTCCTGTCGAGGACACCCTCGATGTCGGTGAGCATCAGCAGCCGCTTCGCCCCCACCGCTGCGGCGATCGCTCCTGCGGCGGTGTCCGCGTTGATGTTCAGCGTCTCGCCGCCGGCACTGATGCCGATCGGGGCGATGACCGGCGTGATGTCGGAGCGTTCGTAAAAGTCGAGGATGTGCGGGTTGATCTCGGAGGGTTCGCCCACCAGGCCGAGATCGAGAATCCGCTCGATGTTGGAGTTCGGGTCCCGCTTGGTGCGGCGCAGCCGCTGCGCCTGGATGAGGTTGCCGTCCTTGCCGGAGAGACCGACGGCGAACCCGCCCGCCGCGTTGATCGCAGAGACGATCTCCTTGTTGATCGAACCCGCGAGAACCATCTCGACCACGTCCACGGTGTCCTTGTCGGTCACCCGGAGGCCATCGACGAACTCGCTCTTGATCTTGAGACGATCCAGCATCCGTCCGATCTGCGGCCCGCCGCCATGGACCACGACCGGGTTGATCCCGACCTGGCGCAGCAGCACGACGTCGCGGGCGAACAGCCGGAAGAGCGCAGTCTCGCCCATGGCATGGCCGCCATACTTGATGACGAAGGTGGCGCCGGCATAGCGCCGCATGAACGGCAGGGCCTCGGAAAGCGTGCGAGCCTTGGCCAGCCACTCTTCCTGGGTGGGGACGGTATCGTCCTTCGCTTCGGTAACCTCTCTCATGGGCGCGGACTGTAGACGCGGCGGCTGAGAATTCCAGCGCAAATTCGCCGCGGCCCGCACGTCACCCGGAACCGCCGGCTTCCCTCACTCTGCGAGGGCGTAGTCGATCGTGGAGACGACGCGCACGGTCTTCATGACCTGGTTTTCCTGGGCCGCCCCGGGCGTTTCATCCCGCGGCTGGATCTGAAAAAGCCCCTGATTTGCCCGTCTGATTCCCGCCAAGCGGCTGCCAGAGTCGTTGGCAAACTGCTCGGCTGCCTGGCGGGCGCCCTTGGTTGCCTCGGCGATCATGCCGGGCTTGATATCGTTGAGGCGCGTGAACAGATAGATCGGCCCGGAGGAGGACTGTCCTTCGTTGCTGAGCACCACTCCCGCGCTGACCAGGTCCCCGATCTTCTGGCTGGCCTGAACCACCTTGTCGACCTCCCCGGTGCGCACGATCAGCGTCTGGGTGACGATGAACCGGCTCTCGATCGGTCCGCTCCGATAGGCCTGGGCCAAGAGATCGTTGACCTGCAGGCTGTCCACCTCGACCGCGTCCGGCGGCACGCCATTGGTGGTGATGAAGGCAAAGACTTTCCGCGTATCCGCCACGATCTGCTCCTGCGCCTCGGAAAGCCGGTTGGAGGTGGCAACGAAGCGCATCGGCCACAGCGCAAGATCGGCCTTGACCAGCTGCTCGGCGACACCCTTGACCGTGACGAAGCGCTCGGGAGCGCGCGATTCGAGAAATCCCCGGCCGACAAACCAGCCACCCAACGCAACTCCGACGGCGACGATGCCGGCCGCGAGAACACCGACAGAACTGCGCATGCAGGATCTCCTGACTTGCGAGCGCCAATTCATGGAAGATGGCGCCGATCCGGTCGTTTACGCAACCAGCGTCGCCAGAGCCGCCTGCAGCTCAAGAATGCCGCTGCCTTTCCGGGCGCTGGTCGGCATGACCTCGGGATGGGCGGCGGGGTGGCCGGCGAGTTCGTCGGCGGTTCGCGCCATCCGCTCCGCCAGTTCCACCGGCCGGAGGTGATCGGTCTTGGTCAGCACCGCCTGATAGGCGACAGCGGCTTTGTCGAGCATCGCCATCACGGCGCGATCGCTGTCCTTGGGTCCGTGGCGCGCGTCGATCAGCAGCAGCGCGCGGCGCAGCGGCGCACGGCCGACAAGGTAAAGTTCCACCACCTTTGTCCAGTTGGCCACCTGCTGCTTCGGGGCTTTGGCGAAGCCATACCCGGGGAGGTCGGCAAGCATCAGGCGGCCGCCCAGGTCGAAGAAATTGATCTGCTGCGTCCGGCCCGGCGTCACCGAGACCCGCGCCAGCGCCGTCCGCCCCGTCAGCGCATTGATCAGGCTCGATTTACCCACATTGGAGCGACCGGCAAAGCACACCTCGGGCGAGCCGGTCGCCGGAACCTGCCGGACACCCGCCGCTCCGACGACGAACCGGCATTCCCGGGCAAAAAGCAGCCGCCCCGCCTCGAGGTCCCGGGCCGGCTGCTCTTCTCCGTCGCGCGAGGCCGGGAGCGAGGGATCTTCGATCAGACCTTCACGCCCATCCGCTTCATGATCACCCATTGCTGCAGGATCGACAGGATGTTGTTCCACGTCCAGTAGATGACGAGCCCGGCGGGGAAATGCGCCAGCATGAAGGTGAAAACCACCGGCAGGATCATGAACATCTTCGCCTGGATGGGATCCGGCGGCTGCGGATTGAGCTTCTGCTGCAGGAACATCGTCACGCCCATGATCAGCGGCCAGGCGCCGATCATCAGGAATTCCGGCGGCGTCCATGGAATGAGACCGAACAGATTGAAGATGGTCGTCGGATCAGGCGCCGAGAGATCCCGGATCCAGCCGAAGAATGGCGCGTGCCGCATCTCGATGGTGACGAAAAGCACCTTGTAAAGCGCGAAAAACACCGGGATCTGGATGACGATCGGCAGGCAGCCGGAGGCGGGGTTGACCTTTTCTTTCTTGTAAAGCGCCATCATTTCCTGGTTCAGGCGCATCTTGTCGTCGGCGAAGCGTTCGCGCAGCTTCTGCATTTCCGGCTGCAGCTTGCGCATCTGGCTCATCGCCCGATACGACTTGTTGGCAAGCGGGAAGAAGACCAGCTTGATCGCCACGGTCAGCAGCAGGATGGCGATGCCGAAGTTGCCGACCAGCCCGTGCAGCCAGTTCAGCGCATAGAACATCGGCCGGGTCAGGAAATAGAACCAGCCCCAGTCGATCGCCAGATCGAACCGCTTGATGCCATACGTCTGCTCGTAGTGGTCGATCAGCGTCACCACCTTGGCCCCGGCAAACAGGCGGGTCTCGCTCTCGATCGAGCCTCCCGGCGCCAGAGAGTGCTGCTGGCCGACATAGTCCACCTGATACTGGTTGGTGCCCGCCGTGCGCTGAAAGACGAAGCGGGCGGTGGTCGGCTGCTGCTGGTCGAAGGCCAGCGCCGACAGCCAGTATTTGTCGGTAATGCCGATCCAACCGCCGGTCGTGTGATGGGTGATGACACCCTTCTCCTGCAGGTCCTTGTAGCTGACTTCTTCCAGCGTGCCGTTGAAAACGCCCAGCGGACCCTCGAAGAGGATGAAGAAGCCGCTCGTCGGCGGCGTGCCGAAGCGGGTCACCAGGCCGTAGGGCAGCAGGTCCACGGCGTCGCTGCGCCGGCTTTCGACCGTCTGATGCAAGGTGAACATGTAGCGGTCGTCGACCGCATAGACGCGCTTGAAGACCAGGCCCTCGCCGTTGTCCCAACTCAACGTGACCGGCTGCCCGACCCCCAGGGTATCCCGGTCCGCCGTCCACTGGGTGGTCGGGCCGGGAACGGCCACGCCGCCGGCGGGCGCGACCCACCCGTGCTCGGCGAAATAGGCGTCCGGTGTTCCTTGCGGCGAAAACAGGACGATCGCAGGGCTGTTGGGGTCGATCGTCTCGCGGTAGTTGACGAGCGTCACGTCATCGACGCGGCCGCCGACCAGCGCGATCGAGCCCTGCAGGCTCGGCGTGTCGATGCGAACTCTCGGGCCCGATTGCACGAGCTGCGCCCGCGTGGCCGCGGCGGCAACTCCTGGCGACGTGGCCGGGCCGCTCGTGCCAGCGCCGGCACCCGGCGGGGCGATTCCCTGCTGCCCGGCGGCCGGTGCTCCGGCCGGCGGCTGGTGGGAAGACGGAGCGGTTCCCGGGGTCTGCGTCTGCGTCTGCGGCGCAGGCGGCACCGGCTTGGGGAAAAAGCGCTCTGCGGCGATCTGAAAGCCGAACAGGATCACCACCGACAGCGCGATCGCCAGTATCAGGTTCTTGTTATCCATGGATCAGTCCGAAGTCAGGCGATCAGTGCGAGGGAAACCGGAACGAAGAGCGGGCGGGCGCCGCTGGCCGCGGCGGCACCGGATCGAAGCCGCTGCCGCCCCACGGATGGCAGCGAAGGAGCCTGCGCAGCGCCAGCCAGCCGCCGCGCAGGGCACCGTGGAGGCGCAATGCCTCCAGGGCATACCCGGAACAGGACGGAGCATAGCGACAGGCTACCGGACACACCGGCGAAACGACCCAGCGCCACAGGTAGACCGGCAGGCTGAGCAGGCGGGCAGCCGGGCTCACCGGTCGTCTTCCGGCCGGGCGGCAGCCGCCACCCGCGGGCGGGGCGCAGCGCCCAGTCGGCGCAGCGCCGTTTCGAGATCGGCAAGCAACAGCGGAAAGGGCCGCTCCAGCGTGGCGCGCCTGCCGATCAGCACGTAGTCGCGACCCGGCGCCGCCATGGCCGGCAGCAACAGCCGTGCCGCTTCGCGCAGCCGCCGCCGCGCCCGGTTGCGCGCGACGGCATTGCCCACCTTGCGGCTGGCAGTGAACCCGACGCGGATGGCGGAGGGCTTTGGCATGGTCTCCCGCTCGTCTCGCCGCCACACCTGCAAGACCAGCCCCGCGCTTGTCCAGGATCGCCCATCGCGAGCGACACGCAAAAACTCGGAGCGGCGTTTCAGGCGGGGAACGGCCGATTTCACGGACGATTCAAGCGGAAAGGCGCTTGCGCCCTCGCCTGCGCCGAGCCGCCAGCACACGACGGCCGCCAACGGTCGCCTTCCGCGCACGGAACCCGTGGCGGCGCTTGCGAATGATCTTGCTCGGCTGATAAGTCCGCTTCACCAATGGCTCTCCCTTTGGGAAAGGCTGCGGTATACGAATTCAGTCGGGTGAAGTCAACGCCGCCGCCACGACGACCACACGGACGATCCGGGCGGCCGGCAGCTTTCTCGTCCGGCGTGGAAGGGAGGCCGGCCGGCGTGGAAGGAAGGCAGGCGATTGTGACGACCATGCTGCCTTTCAGAGAATCGGCGATGGGAGAATAGAGGCTTGTCGTCGGAGCAACCCGACCTCGTTACGAAAAGCCGAAAACGCGGTCTGATCTGGCGGCTGCTCCCCGGTGTGTTGCTCGTCGGAGGGGCCGTCGCCTTTCTCGCTCTTGACCTCCACCATTACTTGTCTTTTGAAGAACTCAGCGGTCATCGCGACGCGTTGATGGACTGGCGGGCACGGCATGAGACCCTTGCGATCCTCGGATTCATCGGCATCTATTTTGCGCTGGCAGCGTTTTCGATCCCGGGCGCGATCTGGATGACCGTGGCGGGCGGGTTCCTGTTCGGGGTCGTCTGGGGCACCGTTTACTCGGTGATCGCTGCGACACTCGGCAGCGCTTGTGTCTTTGTTGCCGCCCGCCTGCTGGCCGGCGACTGGCTGCGCCGGCGCGCCGGCAAGGCGATCGCCAGGATGGAAGCCGAGTTCCGGCGCGACGCCCTGAGCTACCTTCTGGTGCTCCGCCTCGTGCCGGTCTTTCCGTTCTGGCTGGTCAATCTCGTTCCGGCGTTGCTCGGTGTTTCGCTCTCCACGTTCGTGATCGGCACCGTCTTGGGTATTATCCCCGGCTCCATCGTCTATGCGTCGGTGGGCCACGGACTGGGCGCCATCATTGCCGCCGGCGAAGCACCGGACCTTGCCATCCTGTTTCATCCGCAGGTGCTGGGGCCATTGCTGGGACTGGCCGCGCTGGCATTGCTGCCGGTTGCCTACCGCAGGCTGCGCCGGAGGGAACCGCGACGGGAGAAGCGAAGATGACGCTTCGGCATTTCGATCTCTGCATTCTTGGCGCTGGCTCGGGCGGACTGAGCGTCGCTGCCGGCGCTGCCCGGATGGGAGCCTCGGTGGCGCTGGTCGAACACGGCAAAATGGGCGGTGACTGCCTCAATTCTGGCTGCGTTCCATCGAAGTCGCTGCTGGCATCAGCCCACGCGGCGGCAGGCGCGCGCCAGGCCGACAGGCTCGGCATCGTCGCCGGCATACCGCCGATCGACCAGCGGCGGGTCCGCGATCACATCGCCGACGTGATCGCCGCCCTGGCACCTCACGATTCCGTCGAGAAATTCGAGCAGTTGGGCGTCACCGTCATCGCTGGGCAGGCCTGCTTTGCCGGTCCGGCGGAAGTTGCCGCGGGCGACGAGCGCATCCGCGCCCGGCGATTCGTCATCGCCACCGGCTCGCTCCCGGTCGTGCCGGCCATCCCCGGGCTGGCCGCCGTACCGTATCTGACAAACGAGACGGTTTTCGAGCTGGACGAACTGCCCGCGCATCTGCTGGTCCTCGGCGGCGGGCCAATGGGGGTCGAACTGGGCCATGCGTTCCAGAGGCTGGGCGCCCAGGTGACCATCATCGAACAGGCGACGATTCTGCCGCACCACGATCCCGAATTGGTGGCGGTGTTGCGCCGATGCCTGAGCGACGAGGGCATTGTCGTGCGCGAGGGCGCGCAACTGCAACACGTTCGCCGTGCCGGCCGGCAGATCATCGCCCGCATCGAGGACGGTGCCGGGGCCGCGGAGCTGACAGGGTCGCACCTGCTGGTTGCGGTGGGCCGCAGGCCCGCGCTCGAGAACCTCGCCCTGTCGAAGGCGGAGATCCGGCATTCACCCGCCGGGATCATCGTCAACTCCCGGCTGCGCACCACGAACCGCCGGGTCTTTGCGCTCGGTGATGTCATCGACGGCCCGCAGTTCACCCACGTCGCCGCCTATCAGGCCGGCATCGTTCTGCGCAACGCACTGTTCAACTGGCCGGCGCGTGTCGATCTCGGCGCCGCGCCGCGCGTCATCTATACCCATCCGGAACTGGCGCAGGTGGGCCTCAGCGAGCCGGAAGCGCGGACCCTGTACCGCAACGTCCGGGTGCTGCGGGCGCCGTTCGCCCTGAACGACCGGGCACAGACCGAGCGCGACACCAGTGGGCTGGTGAAGGTGGTCGTGACGTCCCACGGCCACGTTCTGGGAGCCGGGATCGTCGGCGCCGGCGCTGGCGATCTGATCCAGACCTGGGTGCTGGCCATCGCCCAGCGCCTGAACGTCAAGGCGATCGCCACGATGATCGCCCCCTACCCGACGCGCGGCGAGGCGAACAAGCGTGCTGCGGGCGAGTATTTCGCCCCCAAGCTGTTCAGCGAAACCGTCCGTCGCATCGTCCGCCTGATGTCGCACCTGCCCTGAACGCGATGCGTGACCATACGTCTGCCGTGACTTCGCCCGGTCGCTGCCACCCTGCCCGCGCTATACTTGATGCCGATGATCGACGACACGCACCCACGACGGCTTCTGACCGGCCTTTCGGCGCGCCTGCTGGTGTTGACCGTCTGCTTTGTCATGCTCGCCGAAGTGTTGATTTATCTTCCTTCCGTTGCGCGGTTTCGCGACGTCTACCTGAACGAGCAGATCGTTAAGGCGCATCTGGCGGCACTCGCCCTGCAGGCCAGCCCCAACGGTAAAGTTGCCGATACCCTCACATCCGACCTGCTGTTGCACGCCGGCGCTCACGCGATCGTTCTGAAAGTTCCGGAGCGGCGGATGCTGATGCTTTCGGACCGGATGCCGCCGCATGTGGCGGCAACAGTCGATCTCCGCGAGACGACGTTCGCCGATACCATCGGCGATGCAGTGGTGGCGCTGATGCAGCGGGACAACCGTATTCTCCGGGTCATCGGAACGACGCCGCGCGATCCCGACGCCGTCGTCGAGGTGCTTCTCGACGAGACGCCCCTGCGCAAGGCAATGTACGCCTTCTCCTGGCGGATCCTGACGCTGTCCATCGTTATTTCGCTGATCACCGCCAGCCTTCTCTTTCTCTCCCTGCAATGGCTGATGGTGCGGCCGATTTTGCGGCTGACCGAGAGCATGGTGCGCTTTCGCCGCGAACCGGAGAAAGAGAGCACCACCATCGTCGCCTCGCGCCGCAGCGACGAAATCGGGGTGGCCGAACGCGAGCTCGCCGAGATGCAGACCCAGCTGCGCCAGGCGCTGCGGCAGAAGGCGCGGCTCGCCGCACTCGGAACCGCGGTCGCCAAGATCCATCATGACCTGCGCAACACCCTGGCCAGCGCGGTGCTCGCTTCCGACCGTCTTGCGGGGATCGACCAGCCCGAGGTGCAGCGCCTGGCCCCCCGGCTCTATCAGGCGATCGACCGCGCCGTAGCGTTGACCAGCCGGACGCTGGAATACGCCGGCGAAGAGGGCCCCCCCTTGCGGGAGAGCGCCTTCCGGCTGCGAGAGCTCCTGAATGAGCTGGGAGAGACAATCCCCAACGCGGGCAATGGCATGGCAGCCCTTTCGTCGGAAGGAGAAGCCCTCGACGTCGTCGTTCACGCCGACCGGGCGCAACTGTTTCGCGTTCTGGACAATCTCGCCCTGAACGCCGCCCAGGCCGGCGCGCGCACCATCCGCTTTGACGCGCAGGCACGCAACGGCACCGTTCAGATCGATGTCGGTGACGACGGACCCGGTATCCCGCCGGCCTTGCAGGAGAGCCTGTTTCAGCCATTTTCCACGGGCCGGAAGGGTGGCACCGGTCTTGGTCTCTGCATCGCGCGGGAGGTTCTGACCGCCCATGGGGGCGCTTTGAGTCTCGCCCGTTCCGACAGCTCAGGAACCGTCTTTCGCATCGAACTTCCGTTGCGGCAATTGGCGCACGAAGCGTAGCGCGCAGTCCTCCCCCGTTTGCGCAGCCTTAAACGCGCTTGCACTGCAACGCAAAATCGGAGATTTACTGCGCCGCAAGAAACACCGAAGGAGGAGCGCAAATGCCACAGTTGGGACGCTGGGTGGTGGGGGTCATGGTGGCGGTGATCGGCCTGTTCGCGCTGTTTCTCGCTTCCCGGGCAAGCGACACCGTCATGTACTATACGGGGATCCTCTTCTTCATAGCCGCGGTCCTGTTCAACTTCTTGCAGGTCAAGCAAGTTTACGACGAGAAGTCCCATCACTGAGTATCCTTCCCGGACGCGTCAGCAGGACGCCTGGAATCCGCGCGCCTATGGGACATTCCTGTGGGAGCGCCTGCGGCCTGCGATCGACCTGCTCAATCGGGTCGACCTCTCGGTGCCGACCGTCATTTACGACCTGGGGTGCGGGGCGGGCCACATCACCCGGCGGCTGGCAGCGCGATGGCCGGCGGCCCGCGTCACCGGCATCGACTCCTCCCCGCCCATGTTGGCCGAAGCCAGGCGAGAGCCGGGCGGGATCACCTGGATTGAGGCCGATATCGGCCGCTGGGAGCCGGAGCGGCCAGCCGATCTGATCTTTTCCAATGCTGCCCTGCACTGGCTGGATGACCACCAGACGCTGCTGCCCCAGCTGCTGAGCTATCTGCGGCCGGGCGGCGTGCTGGCGGCACAGATGCCGCGCAACCACGGCGAGCCTTCACACACGTCCATCTATGATGCGATTCAGGCCGGGCCGTGGCGCGACCGGCTGAAGCCGATCCTGCGCCAGTACCCGGTGGCGGCCCCCGAGGTTTATGCGGAGCTGCTGCTGCCGCTGGTGTCGTCGCTCGACGTCTGGGAGACCATCTACCTGCACCATCTCCCTGGCGAGAACCCGGTGGTCGAATGGACCAGCGGCACGGGGCTGCGACCGGTCCTGCAGGCCCTGGAGGGGCAGGAGCGGCATGACTTCCTGACGGATTACGCCGCCCGCGTCGCCTTCGCCTACCCACCCCGCCCCGACGGCTACACGCTGTTCCCCTTCCGCCGCCTGTTCCTCGTCGCCACCCGCTAGCGGCCGTCAGTCGGCAAAGCCGTACTTCACCAGATCCTCGAAGCTGCGTGGTTGGCGCCGATCGGGCACCGGGGCCGGAAGATCCGCGCCAAACGGCCCTGCGCTGCAGTTTTTGCTTGGCGAACTGCCCGCAACGTCTCATTCAATTGCTTCTCACTAGCAGTCGGGGCGAGGGAGAACAATCATGGCCGGGCGGTGGCTTAAGGCGCGTGTTTCGATGCTGGGGCTCGCCCTCGCGGGGATGCTGCTGCCGGTCCTTGCGCCCGCGGCCGATACCGATCGGCAGGACGAGCAGCTGGCGGTCAGCCTCGCGGAGCTGCTGCGGTCCGCGCGCGGGGTGATTTCTGCCAATCAGGATCTCATCAACGATCCGGCGGTGGGCGACAAGGGCCTGACCGGCCCGGTCGTCCTTGCCGAGGCGCTTAAGCGCTACCAGGAAACCACCGGTCAGGACCTGTCGAAAATCGACGAGACCACCCGTTTCGGCCGTGCCATGACGGCGCTCGAACGGTCGATCGTTGCGGTCACCGACGAGCATCAATCGACCATCAACATGCCGGGCGTCGGCTTCAAGGGATTCATTCCGGCGGTGTTCGCGCGGCTGGTCAACGAGCACTTCGACGAGCTGATGAAGGGCGAGGCTGAAATGAAGATCACCGCCCCGAAAGAACTGGTGCGCAACCGCAAGACCGTTCCCGACGAGTGGGAAACCACGATCATCGAAACCAAGCTGCTGTCCCCGGACTGGCCCATGGGACAACCCTTCGCGGGATCGCAGCAGGTTCATGGACAGAAGGTATTCCGCTTCCTGATCCCCGAGTACTACCAATCCTCCTGCCTCGTCTGCCACGGCCAACCCAAGGGCGAGCTGGACATCACCGGCTATCCGAAGGAAGGCGGCAGCGAGGGCTCGCTCGGCGCCGTCATCAGCGTGACGCTGTATCAGGAGCAGGCGAACTGATCGGCGCCGCTCCTTGTTCCGGCCGGGTGGCCGTCGGCCCCGTGGCGCTCAGGATGGGCCGGTTTCCGGCGCGCAGGCTTCGGTGACGCCATGATGGGACTATCCATTCGCGCCAGACTGATTGTGCTGGCGGGCCTCGGCCTGGTGGTGTTTCTCGCTACAATCCTGTTTCTGACCCGGACGCTTCTCCTCAACACCGAGTCCCTGGCTGACCAGACCCGGCTGGTCGAAACCCTGGAGACCGCTTATCGGGCGAGCCGCGAGTTCAATGAGATGAAGTACTGGCTCACCGACCTCGCGGTGAGCCTGCTGATGAACGCGGAGACGCAGGCCCGGGAGGCGCGCCAGCGCCTGGACACGGAGCTGGACCGGCTTTCCGCCGTCGACCCGCAGGCCGCGGCGACCATCCGGACGGACGCCGACCTTGTGCTGCAGCAGTCGCTGCTGGCCGTGGACGCCTATACCCGCGATCAGCGGGTCCTGGGCAACTCGCTGATGGCGCCGGCACGGACTTATATGCACGACGCCGACGGCAAGCTAGAGATGCTGGTGACGCGCCTGCGGGAGGAATCCCGGCGGCTGCGCGATCATGTCGTCGAGCAGACCGAGCAGACGCTGAAACTGTCGCTGGCGGTGGTCGCGGCGGCGATGATCTTCGGTTTTGCCCTGACCGGGCTGCTGCTCCGCTCGATATCCCTGCCGCTCGGTCGTCTCATCAAGGCGATCGAGGGCATCACCGCCGGCGACCTGAGGGCAGAGATCCCGCCGGCGGGCAAGGACGAGATCGGCGCCATGACGCGGGCGCTGAGACTGTTCCGCGACAGCCTGATCGAGCGCGACCGCCTGAGCCGCGAACGCGATGAGCAGCGGCGAACGATCGAAACGGCGGTGGAAACGATCTCGGACGGCATCGTCCTTTACGACAGCGGCGATAAGCTGGTGGTGGCCAACAGCCGGTTCCGTGAGTTGTACGGCGGCCTGCGCCACCACGTCAGGCCGGGGGTGCCGTTCGAGCAGATTGCCCGGGCGGCCCTTGATCTCGGAGTTCACGATCCCGGCGATCAGACAGCCGAGAGCTGGCTGGAAAACCGGCTGGCGGAGCATCGCCACCCTTCCGGCTCACACGTCCACAAACACAAGGACAATCGCTGGATTCGCATCACCGAGCGGCGGACGCCTGACGGAGGGACCGTGGTGGTCTACACCGACGTCACCGAACTGAAGGAGCATGAACAAGAACTGCGCGAGGCTAAGGAGCGGGCGGAGCAGGCACTCCAGGACCTCAAGCGGGCGCAGAACAGTCTGGTGCAGGCGGAAAAGCTGGCCCTTCTCGGCCAGCTGGTGGCGGGCATCGCCCACGAAATCAAGAACCCGCTGAACTTCGTGAACAACTTCGCCGGCCTGTCGGTCGAATTGCTCACCGAGCTGCAAGAAGCGCTGGAAGGCTGCCTGCGGTCGGCCGATGCCGGGACGCAAGGCGAAGTCGCCGACCTGATGCAGATGCTGGTCGGCAATCTGCGCAAGATCAGCGAGCACGGCACGCGCGCCGATTCCATCGTCAAGAGCATGCTGGCGCACTCGCGCGACGGACCCGCCGAGCGCCGGCCGGCGGATATCAACGCGCTCGTCGAGGAAAGCCTGAACCTCGCCTACCACGGCGCCCGGGCGCAGGATCAAAGCTTCAACGTCACGCTGCAGCGGGGCCTGGATGAGGCGGCTGGCGTAGTGGAGCTCGTTCCACAGGACGTCAGCCGGGCCCTGCTGAACCTGTTTTCGAACGGCTTCTACGCCACGCAGAAGCGCCGCCGCGACACCAATGGTGCGGACTACGAACCCACGCTGGCGGTGACCACCCGGCGCGCCGACGGAACCGTCGAAATCAGCGTGCGGGACAATGGCACCGGCATCCCGCCGCACGTGGTCGAACGGATCTTTACGCCGTTCTTCACCACCAAGCCCCCCGGCGAGGGAACCGGCCTCGGCCTGTCCCTGAGCTACGACATCATCGTCCACGAGCATGGCGGCTCGTTCGAGGTCGATACGCGCGAAGGACAGTATACGCAGTTCATCGTTCGCCTGCCTTGCGGTACAGTGAGGGAAGGTTTGGGGGAGACCGACAGATGAGGACCTGTGTCTTGCTCGTCGATGACGAGATCGACGCCATTGAGCTGTTTCGCCAGTCCTTCCGACGCGAGATCCGGCGCGGCGAACTGGAAATCCGATTCACCACATCGGGTGATCAAGCCCTCGAACTGCTTGCCGGACGCGAAGCGGCGGAGCGCTTTCTCGTTCTTTCGGACATCAACATGCCGGGGATGACCGGCCTCGAGCTGCTGCGCGAGGTCAAAAAACGGTGGCCGGGGCTCGTCGTCATCATGGTCTCGGCCTATGGCGACGCGGAGAACCGCCGCCGCGCCATCGAGGACGGCGCCAGCGATTTCGTCACCAAGCCCGTCGATTTCAGCCACCTGAAGCAGACTTTGGGGCCCTACGTTGCTGGAGACGGCATTTGATGGCGACGAAGATCCTGGTCGTCGATGATGAGCCCGATCTTGAACTGCTTGTTACCCAGAAATTCCGGCACCGGATTCGCAACGGTGATTATGCCTTTCTGTTCGCCCGCGACGGCGAAGAGGCGCTGAGGCTCCTTGAGAAGGAGCGGGACGTGGATGTCGTCCTTTCCGACATCAACATGCCGCGGATGGATGGGCTCACCCTGCTCGAGCGGCTGCAGAACCTGTCCAACGTGCTGCGAACGGTCATCGTGTCGGCCTATGGTGACATGAAGAATATCCGCACCGCGATGAACCGGGGCGCCTTCGATTTCGTCACCAAGCCGATCGACTTCGACGACCTGCAGACGACCATCAGCAAGACCATCGCCGACCTGCAGGCTCTGCGCGAAGCCTACCGCCTGCAGGCCGAAGCCGAACGCGCGCGGGGGAACCTCGCCCGCTACTTTTCGCCGAACCTGGCCAGCTACCTGGCCGAGCATCCCACCACGCTTGAACTCGGCGGCGAGCGGCGCGAGCTGACGTTCCTGTTCACCGATCTCGCCGATTTCACCCCGCTGGTGGAGATGATGGACCCGTCGGTCATCGTCACGGTGATGAACGAATACATCCGGGAAGTCTCACGGATCATCTTCTCGCATGGCGGCACCATACAGACCCTCGTCGGCGATGGCGTGCACGCCATGTTCGGCGCCCCTCTGCAGCATGCGGACCACGCCCGTCGTGCCGTCGCCTGTGCATTGGATCTCGACAGCTTTTCCCAGTCGCTCTCCCGGTCGAAGCGGTCGCAGGGGATCGCGCTTGGGCACACGCGCATCGGTGTTCATACCGGGACGGCGATTGTCGGCAATTTCGGCGGCGACACGTTTTTCCATTACACCGCGTACGGCGACGCCGTGAACACGGCGGCACGCCTGGAGGCGGCGAATAAGCAGCTGGGCACACGGGTCTGCGTCAGCGGCGATACGGTCGCTATCATTCCTGACTTCGTCGGCCGCCCGATCGGCACGCTGATGCTGAAGGGCAAGGAAAAAGGCATCGCCGCCTTCGAGCCGCTCAATCCGGCTCTCAGTCACTCGGCAGGCATGACAAGCTACCGCGAGGCGTTTGAACTGCTCGCGGCCGGTGACCCCAACGCAGTGCAAAGGTTCGCAGCCTGTGTCGGAGCGAACGGCGATGACCGGCTCGCAACCTTCCATCTGCGTCGGCTGCTTGCCGGACACACCGGACCGGTCATTGCCCTCGGCGGGGCTTAAGGCAACCCCCGCCTGCAGAGACCCTCGCGCTCAGACAGTCGCGGCGAACGCCTGGATCTCCGCGGGCGTTCCCACCGAGACCCCGCTCAGCTCGCGATCAATGCGACGCGCGAGGCCGGAAAGGACCTTGCCGGAACCGATCTCCACGAGTTCGCGAATGCCCTGGCGCTTCATGAAGAGGACGCTTTCACGCCAGCGCACCATGCCGGTCACCTGACGGACGAGAAGGCGGCGGATCTCGGCGGGATCGCGCACTTCCGAAGCGGTCACATTGGCAACAAGCGGCAGCGCTGGCGGCAGGATGTCAACGCCGGCCAGGGCCTGCGCCATGACGTCGGCCACCGGCGCCATCAGCGGGCAGTGGAAAGGCCCGGAGACGGGCAGCATGACGCTGCGCTTGGCGCCGCGCAGGGCGGCAATTTCGGTGGCGCGCACGACGGCGCTGCGACTGCCGCTGATCACCACCTGACCGGGAGCATTGTCGTTCGCGGCGACGCACACGCCACCATCGTAACTGTCGCGGGTCGCCTCCGCGGCGATTTCGCGCGCGGTCTCAAGATCGAGCCCCATCAGAGCCGCCATGGCGCCTTCGCCCACCGGCACGGCGGTCTGCATGGCAAGGCCGCGGATGCGCAGCAGGCGCGCGGCGTCCGCCACGCTGAAGCTTCCGACGGCGGTCAGCGCGGTGTATTCGCCAAGAGAGTGGCCGGCAACGCAGCGCCCAAGCCGGCCGATATCGATTCCATGCTCCTCGCGCAGCACCGCAAGGACGGCCATGCTGACCGCCATCAACGCCGGCTGCGCATTCTCGGTCAGCGTCAACTCGGCCTCCGGCCCGTCTGCCATCAGATGCGACAACTTCTGGCCCAGCGCCTCGTCCACGTCCTCGAAGATCCGCCGTGCGATCGGAAAACGATCCGCCAGCTCGCGGCCCATGCCGACGGCCTGTGAGCCCTGCCCGGGGAATACCAGCGCCCGGCGGTCTGCCGCCGGCGCAGGCGACGGTTCGTCGCTCTCGATCACGGGAAGGGATTCGGCGCCCGTGGTGGCCACTCTCATTGTCTCGGGTCCTTTCGGTTATTGCCGACGTAGGGCTCGGTTAGCGTGTCTCGGTAAAGCTGTCGCGCTCGAAGTCCAGAGCACCAAGACCGGTCAAACAAACATTCGAGCGGCGCCGATGGAGTCCAGGCGCCGCAGCTTCGCGAGTCACTTTCGCACGAACGAGCAGATAGCGGCAGCGCTCCGCCCTTGCAATACCCAATTCGTCAATTATTGGGCTCGTGCAAGTTACGGCCTACAACATCTTGTGGAAACGGCCTGCATTTCGGCTGGCCGATCGGCCAGAATCCGCCGCACTGTGACGCTCGTGCGACACCCCTGAGTTCCTTCCGCCCCTGCAGAAGGCGGCCACCTGCCCTCCGGCCCGGCCTTTGCGCGACGCCTGGGCGGGCCTTGGAAGGCGCCGGCGCGAATCAGTCGAGTTGCAGAACGATCGACTTCAGGTAGGCCGATTCCGGCAGGAAGAGATGCGCCGGATGGTCGGCCGCCGCCCCGGCCTCGCGGACGATCCGCCCCGATCGTCCCGCCGCGGTCACTCCGCGCACCACCTCCCCCAGCAACGCCGAAGGCTCCACATTGTGGGAGCACGACGCAATGAAAAGGAAACCTTCGGGCTGGACCAGCGCGGCGGCAAGCTTCGCCAGCTTGCGGTAGCCTCGCAATCCCGAGCCGAGATCCTTCTTCGATTTCACGAACGCCGGAGGATCAGCCACCACCACGCCGAACCGCTCGCCCGTCCGGCCCAACCGCTCCAGCTCGGCGTAAACGTCGGCGCGACGGAAGTCGCAGCGCTCGGCCACGCCGTTGGCCTCCGCCGCCCGGCGGGCCAGACCCAGGGCTGGTTCCGACGAATCGACCCCGACGACGGCGACGGCGCCCGCCGCGGCAGCGCCGAGCGCGAATCCGCCGGTGTAGCAGTAGGCATCCAGGAGCGACGTGCCGCGCGCGAGCCGCGCGACAAAGGCCCGGCTGTCGCGCTGGTCGTAAAACCATCCGGTTTTCTGCCCCTGCAGGACGTCGGCGAAGAAGGACAGGCCGTTCTCGCGCACCGCGACCGGTTCTCCTGCAGCTCCCCTGGCAACGTCGACGATGCGCGAAAGCCCCTCGGTCTCGCGCGCCGGGGCATCGTTGCGGAGAACGACGACGCCCGGGCCGAAGAGCGCGTCGAGGCTGGCGAGGACCGGCGCGGCCAAGGCCTCGATTCCGGCGGTATTCATCTGCAGGACCAGAACGTCGCCGAACCGGTCGCAGACGAGCCCGGGCAAGCCATCCGCCTCGGCGTGCGCCAGCCGGTAGTACGGCTCGGGAAAGAGCCGGTCGCGCAGCCGCATCGCCTGGCGCAGCCGCCGGCCGAAGAAGGCCTCGTCGATCACCGTTGCGGCGTCAGGATCGAAAACGCGGAAGGCGATCAGCGTGTGCGGATTGAAACTGCCAACCCCGAGCGGCCTGCCGTCGCTGCGATGCAGGGTGGCGAGCGTGCCCGGCGTAAGGCTTTTGGCTCCGGCGTCCATGCGGATCTCGTTCGAGTACGCCCACGGGTGACCCAGGGCGATGCGGCGTTCCTGACCTGCGTGCAGGAAGACGCGGGGAATGGCAGCCATAGGAGGTCTCCGAAGGGCGGCTCAGGGAAACGCGACGCCGATGCTGCGCCCGTTACGGCGTGGGTCGGCGAACCCATCCGCAGCGCCGGTCTGGCGGTCGATCACCAGAGCCTGGACCGCCCCGATGGGGGAAGGTTCAGTCGAGAAACGGAAGCCAAGAGCGCTCAGGCGCTGGAGGACGTCGCCGTCGAAACCGGCCTCTGTTTCCGTTATTGCCTCTTCCGCCGGGCTCGTCAACGACAGCCGCGGCCGTTCCACCGCATTGCGGACGGGGAGGCCGAAATCGATCAGCGCGAGGGTCACATCGAGAACCGTGTTGATAATGGTTGATCCTCCCGGCGAGCCATAGGCGGCAGCGGGTCGCGGCCCCTCGTCGCCGGCAGCGAACACGATCAGCGGCGTCATGCTGGAGCGCGGTCGCTTTCCTGGCGCTGCGTCATTGGCTCCCGGGTCCCAGTCCGGATCACCGGGCCGGCCGCGCCGGCGCGGCGCGAGATTGAAGTCGGTCAGCTCGTTGTTCAGCAGGAAGCCGAAACCGGGAACCATCAGCCCGCTGCCCCAGGTCGCCTCGACGGTGGTGGTGCAGGAGACGATATTGCCCCACCGGTCGATGATGGTGAAATGCGTCGTCTCCCGCCCGTGATCTCCGGCGGCCGGCCCGGGGCCGGCTGCGGCGCCGGCGTCGTACGGGAGCGGATCACCCGGCCGGACGACGGGGATCCGGCGCTGCGGAGCAATGCAGTTGGCGCCGCCAGGAGAATTGCCCTCGAGGAGATCGCCCGCGAGGCATGACGCGGACCGCCGGGCCAGGTAGCGGTCGTCGATCAGGCCCTGCACCGGGAGATCCGGCAGGACATCGGTGTCACCCATCCACACGGACCGATCGGCAAAGGCCAGCCGCATCGCTTCCTGAACCACGCTGAGCGTGGCAAACGAGCCGTCACCGAAGCCCGCATCCGTGTCCGAGAGCGGAAAGCGCTCGAGCATCTTCAGCATCTGGATCAGCGTCAGGCCACCGGACGACGGCGGCGGAGCCGCCCGGATGATCCAGCCGCGGTAGGTGGCCTCGACGGGATCGCGGACGACCGGCCGATAGGCGGCAAGGTCCTGGCAGGTCATGCGTCCCTGGCCGCGCGGACCGAGAGCCGCGCGGGATGCCTGCTGGGCGGCGATCACGGCGCGGGCGAGACCGGAAGGATCGGCGCAGTCGTAGAGAACATCGGGGCCGCGGCGCGCGATCAGGCGGAAGGTTTTCGCCAGATCCGGCTGCACCAGCCTCGCCCCCAGTTCTGGCCGTTGTCCGCAGGACGCTTCTTTTCCCGCGTCGCTTCCGGTGGGACGGAAGACTCGCCGGGCCTCGTCGTAGGCGGCCACGCCGCAGTCGCTTTGCAAGCGGGTGCTGGTCAGGCTCTCTGCCAGCCGCTGATCGACGATAATGCCACCTTCCGCCGCGGCGATGGCCGGCGCCAGCGCCTCGGCCAGGGACAGAGTGCCCCACTGCGCGAGCGCCAGTTCGACCCCCCGCAGCGCTCCCGGCACGCCGACGGCAAGCCCGCTGGTCGAGGCCAGCGCCCATGGCATCGGCGTCCCATCCGGGCCGAGAAACTGACCAGCGTCCGCGGCAGCCGGGGCGATTTCGCGGGAGTCGACGACAAGCGTGCGTCCCTGCCCGGCCAGATGGATCATCATGAAGCCGCCGCCGCCGATCCCGGACGACTGCGGCTCCACCACATTCAGCATGAACAGCGCCACGGCCGCCGCATCGACGGCATTGCCGCCGCTCTGCAGCACGCGCGCTGCTGCCTCCGCCGGAAGCTGCTCGGAGGTGACGACAACGCCGCCGGTCCAGCCCAGGGGCGCCGCAACCGCGCCGATCCTGCCGCTCCCCGGCTGCGGCGCGTCCGGCGCTGCGGGGCGCGATCGGTCTGCCGGATGGCAGGCGATCAAACCCCACAGAACGCCACCGACAAGCAGGATCCAGACGCTCTTCCGCCCGCGCCGCCACCGATCGTCCTCGGTCTCCCTCCTTGATCGAAATCCTGATCCGATCATTGATCCCCTGTATTTTTATGTATCCTATTTTATTTGCGCATCCGTCGGTCAGCCATGTCTATAACGCGAATTGGGACGGCTTCGTGTCACTGTTGATTGAATGAATAAACTCTTATGTTAGAAGGCATAAAATTTTAGGGGTAGATCGTGCCGCGCAAAACCTTTGGCCGTTGCTTTCATGTAACATCGCCGCAGGTTCCTGACCGTTAAAGAAGCCGCTTATTGTGCCTTTCCTATGACAATACTATACTGTTTTCTTCGTTTCCCGTTTCCGGCAATGTTCCGGAGCGGTAGGAGGCGTGGGGACAGGACGTCATGCGCGGTAAGTTTTGCTCGGCTCTAGCCGGAGCGGGGATGCTTGTTCTTTCTGCTGCTTCGGTCTTTGCACTCGAACCTCTCGATGCTGTCTCGGGCGAGGACGTCGGGATCGAACCGCTGACGGTGGCCGAACCGCCGGCGGATCTGGGCGATGTGCCGCTCAGGCTGGTCGGCAAGGTCGGCACCCAGCCGGTTGTCGTCAATCCCAAAAACGCCAATCGGGTCGTCGCCGCCTTCGTCACCGAGGCCGGATGCTATACGCGGGCCAGCGTGAACGGGGGTCGGTCGTGGGCTGCGGCGAAGAAGCTGCCGCTCGCCGCCGACATGCCGATCTGTGATGCGCCGACCTTGCTGTGGTCAACCGACGGCAGCCGGGTCTACGCCGCCTTCTTCTATCGACGCAACGATGCATCCGGCCTCATGGTAAGTGGCGGTGCCGCCGTGAGCTCTTCGCGCGACGGCGGCGTGACCTGGTCGGCTCCGGTCAAAGCCATCGATTTTCCGGACGTGAATGCGCCACCGCTCTTCAGCGACTTTACTTATGATCGGTTGTTCCTGGCGATGCCGCTGCAGCAAAAGGATGCCCACTACGTTTATTTGCTCGCGGAGATGCACATTCAGACCCTTGTTGGGTACGATTTTGTGAGATCGTCCGATCGCGGCTTGAACTGGACGCCGAGAAAGTTCCTAAGCGGGTACGGCGAGGTTGGCGGTGACTATGGCGAAGCTATTGCCGGCGGCCTCGGCGGTGAAATTCTCTTTACGGCCGGGCACCTGGATGACTCAAGCAAGAATATCGTCGCCCTGAGATCGACCGATTATGGCAAAAACTTCACGCGATCCGTGATCGTTGCCAATGTGCAAACGGTCGATACCGCGGTGGCCTTCGGGGTGAATGGAGCAGCGCATCTCGTCTACGCGGAAAGCGGCGACGCGCCCCCCAGCCGCATCCGCTACACGCGCAGCCTGCGGCCCCCTTATACCTCATGGTCCGTGCCGGTCACGCTCGGCAGCGATATCCATAACAGCGAACGGACCGCCAGAAGGCCGGCGTTGGTCGTCTCCCCCTGCGGCAGCGCTGGCAGTGTCCTGCAGGTGGTCTGGCTGTCCAACTGGGAGGGATTTGAGAACTTCAACGTTTATTACACCCGCAAGTTCGCCGGCAATCCGTGGAGCGACAGCCTGCGGGTCTCCGATTATACCCTGGCACAGGGCTACCACGCCGAGCCCGGCCTGGCCGCTGCGGCAGGCAAGGCGATTGCGGTGTGGGGTGCCGAAGCTCCGAACGGCGATCCCTTCGCCGTCTGGTCCAGCCGCATCGCCCCGGGAATCTCCTGCCCGCAGTAGAGCTCCCGGATCGGGCCGGCAAAGGATAGGAACTGAGGCGGCGCCCGGCAAAGGTCAGCCGGAGCGCCGTCAGCCCGTCACCTGAATTCTGTCCGACACTAAATTGACGCTGCAGGCATAGCCTGCAGCATGTTGCTCTAAATCAAAATAAAAAAGGTCTCTAATATTATATAACCGTAACTTAATGATAAGAAACGGTGCTCGAAGTCCTCGCTCGTTGCTTCCATGTAACATAGCTGCAGGTTCGAACCCTTCAGAGACGCCGCCGATTGCGTCTTTGCTAAGAAAATACTATAATTTTTGCTTCGTATGCTGCTCCCGGGAATGTTCCGGAGCGGCGGGAGGCGTGGGGACAGGACGTCATGCGCGGTAAATTTTGCTCCGCTCTAGCCGGAGCGGGAATGCTTGTTCTTTCTGCTGCTTCGGTCTCTGCAATCGAACCTCTTGATGCCGTGCCGGAAGAGGATGTCGGGATCGAACCGCTGACGGTGGCCGAACCGCCGGCGGATCTGGGCGATGTCCCGCTCAGACCGGTCGGCAAGGTCGGCACCCGGCCGGTTGTCGTCAATCCGAAAAACGCCAGCCAAGTCGTCGCCGCCTTCGTCACCGAGGCCGGCTGCTATACGCGGGCCAGCGTGAACGGGGGACGGTCGTGGGCCCCGGCGAAGAAGCTGCCGCTCGCCGCCGACATGCCGATCTGTGATGTTCCGACCTTGCTGTGGTCAACCGACGGCAGCCGGGTCTACGCCGCCTTCTTCTATCGACGCAACGACGCCCACGGGTGGATGCTGAGCGGCGGTGCCGCCGTGAGTTCTTCGCGCGACGGCGGAGTAACCTGGTCGGCTCCGGTCAAGGCCATCGATTTTCCGGACGTGAATGCGCCGCCGCTGCTCAGCGAATTCGGGTACACCAGGATCTTCCTGGCGACGCCGGTTGGGCCGTCGGACGCCAATTACGTCTACCTGCTCGCCGACATGACGATCCAGAGCGTTACCGGCTTCGATTTTACCCGATCGTCGGACCGTGGTGCGACGTGGTCCCCAAGAAAGGTCCTGCGCGCCGGAACCTACTTCGGGGGAGGAGATTTCGGCGAGGCGATAGCGGGCGGCCCGGGCGGCGAAATTCTGATCAGCGCCGGGCGCTGGGATACGTTCGACCCTCCGCCGACGAAGAGCCTCGAAGTGTTCCGCTCGAGCGACTACGGCCGGACATTCAAGAAATCGGTCATCGCACCGGACGTGGGCACGTACGAGACCGACGTTGCCTTCGGTGCGGGCGGCGCAGCACATATCGTCTATGCAGAGACCGGCGATGGTTCCAGCCGCATCCGCTACACGCGCAGCTTGCGGCCTCCTTATACCTCATGGTCGGCTCCGGTCACGCTCGGCAGCGATATCCATAACGGCGAGCAGAACGTCACAAGGCCGGCATTGGTCGTTTCCCCGTGCGGCAGCGCCGGGAGCGTCCCGCAGGTGGTCTGGCTGTCCGACTGGACGGGACCGGAGAGCTTCAACGTCTATTACACCCGCAAGCTCGCCGGCAATCCGTGGAGCGACAGCCTGCGGGTCTCCGATTATACCCTGGCACAAGGCGACTCTGCCGAGGTCAACTTTGCCGCCGCGGCAGGCAAGGCGATTGCGGTGTGGGGGGCCGCTGGCTGGAGCACCAATCCCTTCGTGGTCTGGTCCAGCCGCATCGCGCCGGGGATCTCCTGCCCGCAGTAAAGCCGCCGGATTGCGCCGGCAATGGGTTGATCCGCAGTGCCGTCGGGGGGGCCGACCCACAAACCGGGCCCCCCTGAACGGAGAGGACACCTCAAGGAGCCCAGCGCGCGTTCGGCAGGATGCGCTGCGCCGGACCAGCGGCCCGTGGGCGGGCCTCTTTCCCTCAGCTACGAAAATCCCTGATCTTTCAAAACTGATCCATGCTTGCGATTTGACAACAGCGGAGCCGGCCGCGCCGAGCAACAACAGCCGACGCGTGTAATGCAAACGAAAACTACTTTCACTCTCGTGTCCTTATAGTTGAAGGGCGGATCTGCCTAGAACTTGCTAACCGCGCGGGCCGCTTATAGAAGCCTTTTTCAAGGCTTTCCCGCCCGTTGACAGCTGAGCTCGAAGACTTCTAAGATGCGGCAAGCGTCATGGAACGGCGGCGGAAACGGCTCAGGATAACCAGCTTTTGCTGAGGCTGCGGCAGCAAAGTAGGCTGTTTGCGGGTAGTCCTATCGAGTTAAATTTTGGTCCCAACCTAAAGATAAGCCAAAATAGTTAAATCAAAACTGATTGCTTCGGCTTTTCTTTATTGTGCAGCTGGCCACCGCCGGCATCTTCTACGGAGACAATAATGAGTGCAGCTTTAGCGGCCGCCGCCCCTCCACTTCGGGTAGCCATCCCGTATGACGAGGATGTCATCAAAAAATTCACGATCGCCACCGTCTTCTGGGGGGTTGTCGGATTTTTGGTCGGCGTGGTGATCGCGTGGCAGCTTGCTTTTCCGCTGCTTAACCTCGACTTGGAGTGGACGACGTTTGGCCGGCTGCGCCCGATGCATACGTCGGCGGTGATCTTCGCTTTCGGTGGCAACGCGTTGCTGGGCACCTCGCTCTATGTGGTGCAGCGGACCTGCCGCGCGCCGCTGTTCGGGGGGGCGGCGCTCAGCAACTTCATCTTCTGGGGCTACCAGCTGTTTATCGTGCTGGCCGCGTCCGGATACGTCCTCGGCATTACCCAGTCGAAGGAATATGCCGAGCCGGAATGGTATGTGGATGCATGGCTGGCGGTCGTCTGGGTTTCCTATCTGGTGTGCTTCGCCGGCACCCTGATGCGCCGCAAAGAACCGCATATTTATGTGGCCAACTGGTTTTATCTGGCCTTCATCGTCACTGTCGCGATGCTGCATATCGTCAATAATCTGGCGATCCCGGTGTCGATCGGCAGCACCAAGAGCTATATCATCTGGTCCGGCGTCCAGGACGCGATGACGCAGTGGTGGTACGGTCACAACGCCGTTGGCTTTTTCCTGACCGCCGGCTTCCTCGGGATCATGTACTATTTCATTCCGAAGCAGGCCGAGCGGCCGGTGTACTCTTACCGGCTGTCGATCGTCCATTTCTGGACCCTGATTTTTCTCTATATCTGGGCCGGGCCACACCACCTGCACTACACCGCCCTGCCCGATTGGGCACAGACATTGGGGATGATCTTTTCGATCATGCTGTGGATGCCGTCGTGGGGTGGCATGATCAACGGCATCATGACGCTTTCCGGTGCCTGGGATAAGCTGCGGACCGATCCGATCCTGCGCTTCATGGTCGTCTCGGTCGCCTTCTACGGGATGAGCACCTTCGAGGGCCCGATGATGTCGATCAAGGCGGTCAACTCGCTCAGCCACTTCACCGACTGGACCATCGGGCACGTGCATTCCGGGGCCCTCGGCTGGGTGGCGTTCATCAGCTTTGGCGCCGTCTACTTCCTGGTGCCGAGGCTGTGGAACCGTGAGCGGCTCTACAGCCTGCGCCTGGTCACCTATCACTTCTGGATCGCCACCATCGGCATCGTTCTCTACATCACGGCGATGTGGATTTCCGGGATCATGCAGGGGCTGATGTGGCGGGCTTACGACTCCCTCGGCTTCCTGCAGTACTCCTTCATCGAGACGGTCGAGGCGATGCATCCCTACTACGTCATCCGCGCTTTGGGTGGGACGCTGTTCCTGCTGGGCGGCCTGATCATGGCGTACAACGTCTGGAGGACGGTGCGCGGCGACCTGCGGACCGAGGCCGCTTTCCTGCAACCGCAGCCGGTGCGCGTCGTCACCGGCGCCGCCGAATAAGGGGGCCGCGGTTATGAGGATCAGTCACGCCATATTCGAGAAGAACGTCATCATTCTGATCATCGGCATCCTGGTGACGGTGTCGATCGGCGGATTGGTGCAGCTGGTGCCGCTGTTCACTATGGAGCAGACCATCGAGAAGGTTGACGGGGTTCGTCCCTACTCTCCGCTGGAGCTGGCGGGCCGCAACATCTACGTCCGCGAGGGCTGTTATCTGTGCCACAGCCAGATGATCCGGCCCTTCCGCGACGAGGCGGAACGCTATGGCCACTACAGCCTCGCCGCCGAAAGCATGTACGATCACCCGTTCCAGTGGGGCTCGAAGCGCACGGGTCCCGACCTGGCGCGCGTCGGTGGCAAGTATTCCAACGACTGGCATGTGGCGCACCTGATCAGCCCGCGCAGCGTCGTGCCGGAATCCGTCATGCCGCCGTATGCCTTCCTCGCGAAGAAGGATCTCGCCTTTGCCGACGCCGCCGATCACATGCGCACGCTGCGCATGACCGGCGTGCCCTACACCGACGAGCAGATTGCCGACGCGATGAAGGATTTGGCCGCCCAGGCGGCGGGAGAAGGCGCCGATACCAGCGGCCTCGAAAGCCGCTATCCGAAAGCGGTGACAGGCGACTTCGACGGCGATCCCACCCGGATCACGGAGATGGATGCGGTCGTCGCTTACCTGCAGATGCTGGGCACGCTGGTCGACTTCAAAGACTATCGGCCCGCGGCTGACTTCCGCTAGCAATGGCGGCACCAGCCCAGCCTGATCAGGAGCACGGCGATGGAGTTTTCCGAGACCTTTGAGTGGCTTCGCTCGCTGTGGCTGATCTGGCTTGTCCTGCTGTTCGCGCTGATCGTCTGGTGGGCGTATCGGCCGAAGAACAAGAAACGCTTTGAAGAAGACGCCCAGATCCCCTTCAGGGACGAGGGCGGAGGAAGAGAAGATGGCAGGTAGAGAAGTCGATACACTCACCGGGATCGAAACCACCGGTCACGAGTGGGATGGGATCAAAGAGCTGAATACACCCCTGCCCAAGTGGTGGCTCTGGGTGTTCTACACAACGATTGTGTGGGCAGTGGCCTATAGCATCGCCTTTCCGTCGTGGCCGTGGTTGTCGGGCTATTTCGGTGGCGTGCTGGGCTATTCGTCCCGCGAGCAGTTCCGCGAGCGCATGGCCGACTTCGACGCCAGCCGCGCCGACTGGTCCAGCCGCATCGCCGCCGCTTCGCTGCAGGAGATCAATGATGATCCGCAGCTTCTGCCAATCGCCACGGCGGGCGGCAAGGTGATCTTTGGTAACAACTGCGCTCCCTGTCACGGCACCGGGGGCACCGGCCGTCCCGGCGGGTTTCCCGCGCTGGTCGATGACGAATGGATCTGGGGCGGCACAGCCGAGGACATCTATGCCACAATTTATCACGGCGTGCGCAACGACGATGCGGACTCCCGTGTTTCGCAAATGCCGGCCTTCGGAGCCGACGGCCTGCTGACCGCCCAACAGATCAATGCGGTGGCCGACCACGTTCTGGCGCTTTCGGGACAGGGGCCCGACAACGCGGAAGGTGCCGCCGTCTTTGCGGAAAACTGTGTCGCCTGCCATGGTGAACTGGGGAAGGGCGAGCAGACCGTGGGTGCCCCCGATCTTACCGACCAGATCTGGCTTTATGGTGGAAACAAGGCTGCGATCGTCAGCCAGATCACCAAACCGCGTTTCGGCGTCATGCCGTCCTGGCATCAGCGTTTGTCCGACGTCGAGATCAAGCAGGTGGCCACCTATGTCCATTCCTTGGGAGGTGGCCGGTAAGTCAAATTGGAGGAGAGCGATGCCGGCGGACCCGGCTTCATCAGCAAGGCGACGACTCGATAAAAATCGCAAGAAGATCGCCCACAGCAACAGGGGGAGGCGCGGCGGAGTGTTCCGTCCAGCCTCCCTTTTCGCATAAGCGTGGCCTTGACCATGACACTGGCCGGGTCCACCGAGCAGAGAACAGGACTGGTTAAGAATGGCGAACGCCCAAACAGCCGTGGCCGACAGCATTGAAACCGGAGATCGAGCCGAGTCGCCGCCGCGCAACCCCGCCGGCGAACCGCCAGCGCCGAAACAGGAGCTGTTTGCCAATCGGATCAAGATCTATTCACGGGCGATTGGCGGTCGCTGGCGCCGGATTAAGTGGTGGGTCGTCGCCGTCCTCCTTGGCCTATATTATGTCGCTCCCTGGATCCGCTGGGATCGCGGCCCGGGCGCGCCGGATCAGGCGCTGCTCATCGACATGCCCGGCCGTCGTGCTTACTTCTTCGGCCTCGAGATCTGGCCGCAGGAAGTCTATTACCTGACCGGGCTGCTGATCCTGGGCGCCGTCGGTCTGTTTCTGGTCACGGCCTGGGCGGGGCGCGTCTGGTGCGGCTTCACCTGTCCGCAGACGGTCTGGACCGACCTGTTCATGTGGGTCGAACGAAAGATCGAGGGCGACCGCAACGCCCGCATCCGGCTCGACCGGGCGCCGCTGAGCTTCGCCAAGATTCAGAAAAAGCTGTTGAAGCACGGCGCCTGGCTGCTGATCGGGCTGGCCACGGGCGGCGCCTGGATCATGTACTTCTACGACGCGCCAAGCCTTGTTCGGGATTTCGCGACGGGCGAGCTGTCCGGGTCGGTCTATGGCTTCATCTTTTTGTTCACTGCGACCACGTATGTTCTTGCCGGCTGGGCGCGCGAACAGGTGTGCATCTACATGTGCCCCTGGCCGCGCTTCCAGGGTGCGATGTTCGATGAAGACTCGCTGATCGTCACCTACGAGGAGTGGCGCGGCGAGCCGCGCGGCGGGGCGCGCAAGGGTCAGTCGTTCGAAGGTCGCGGCCATTGTGTCGACTGCGGCATGTGCTGGCAGGTTTGTCCGACCGGGGTCGACATCCGCAAGGGCCAGCAAATGGCCTGCATCGGCTGCGGTCTGTGCATTGACGCGTGCAACACCGTGATGCCGCGCTTCGGCCTGCCGCCAGAGCTCATCACCTATGACTCGATCAACAACCAGATCGCCCGGTCGCGCGGCGAAAAGACGCGCATCCGGCTCTTCAGGCCGCGGATTCTCGCCTATCTGGCGTTGCTCGCGGTCGTCGCAGGCGTGATGACCTTCAGTCTGTCAACACGATCCCGCCTGGAGGTCAACGTGATCCCCGACCGCCAGCCGCTGTTCGTCAAGCTCTCGGACGGGTCGATCCGCAACGGCTTCACCTTCAAAATCCTGAACATGCGGCGGGAACCCAAGAGCTACATTCTCGCAACCGATGGCCTTGTCGGCGGCGAAATCAGCATCCTCGGCCGGCATCAGGACAGCGGCCCCTATCTCGAACTGAATGTGGGGCCGGACGAGATCGGCACCTTCAAGCTGTTCGTCAAGGCACCACCGGAGAGCTTGGCCGGGAAGATGACAAACTTCAAGTTCTACCTGATTGATCAGAAAACTCGGGAGAACGTTGAATACAATGCGGTGTTCAACGCACCGGCGACCCACGACGAGCGCACGCCTCTGTTTACGGGCGCGGGAAGTTGACGCCGGTGGCCAAGCTGCGCCCGGATGGGTGGTGGTACCCCTGGACCTTCGTCGTCGGCATGGTGCTGGTGATCGCGGTCAACATTATGCTGGCGGTGTACGCCGTCGGGACCTTCCCCGGGCTTGAGACCGAGGACGCCTACCAGAAGGGCATCAAGTACAACGAGACGCTTGCAGCCGCCCGCGCCCAGGAGGCCCGCGGCTGGAGCGTCGGCGTCCGCTACGCGCCGCATCCTGTGGAGGAAGGCGCGGGGGGCCACCGCGAGGGTGAATTGGTGGTGACCCTCCGGGACAAGGCGGGAGAGCCGTTGCGCGGCCTGGACGTCACCGCCGCTCTGGTTCGCCCGACGCGCGCCGGCCTTGATGCGCAGATCGAACTGGAGCCGCGCGGCCGCGGCGAGTACGGAGCGCAAGCGAGCCTGCCGCTTCCCGGCCAGTGGGATGTTCGCGTCTCGGCGCGGCGGGGGGACGAGGAGGAGTTTCAGGCGACGCGGCGGATCGTCGTGCGATGATGGAAGGCTTGGCGCCGTTCGCGAGCGACGCCAGCTCCCGTTCCAGGATCGCGCCGTCCTCCGTCGAGGGCGAAGGCCACGGACGAACGACTCTCTCGGCGTGTGCTCACTGCGGCGCTCTCGCCCAGATGGGCGCCGGATCCGGTCTGGCGTTCTGCTGCTCCGGTTGCGAGGCGGCCTATGCAATGGTGTCGGGCCTCGGCCTCGATGCCTATTATCGCAAGCGCACCCTTGATCCGCAGCAGCGGTCGCTTCGTCCCGAGACCGAGCCTTCGCTGCTCGATCTCGCAACCTGGGTCCATCTTGCCGATGACGGCACCGCCTCGATCAGCCTGCTGGTTGAGGGTGTGCAGTGTGCCGCCTGTGTCTGGCTGATCGAGGCGGTGCTCACCCGCCAGCCGGGCGTGCTCGCCGCCCGCATCAACATGACGACCCGCCGCCTGCAGATGCGTTGGCGTCCCTCCGCAGCCACGGCCGAAGGCCTGGTGGCCACGGTCTCCCGGCTTGGCTACCGGCTGGTGCCATACGATCCGGCCTGCCTGGATGCGGGTGGGCGTCACGAGGAAAAGCAACTGCTGCGGGCAATGGCCGTGGCCGGGTTTGCCGCCGGCAACGTCATGCTGCTGTCGGTCTCGATCTGGGCCGGCCACGGCGAGGGGATGGGACCGGGAACACGGACCTTGTTCCACTGGCTGTCGGCGCTGATCGCCCTTCCGGCAATTGCCTACGCCGGGCGGCCGTTCTTCCGGACGGCCTGGGGTGCGCTGCGGGCGCGCCGCGTCAACATGGATGTGCCCATCTCGATCGGCGTCCTCCTCGCCGCAGGGATGAGCCTGCAGCAGACGATGGCGGGGGCCGAACACGCTTATTTCGACGCAGCGATCAGCCTGCTGTTTTTCCTGCTGATCGGCCGCTACCTCGATCGCCGGGCGCGAGGCCAGGCGCGCTCCTCGGCGGAGCAGCTGCTGGCGCTGGCGGCACGCGCGGTGACCGTCGTCAGGCCGGACGGCACCCGGCAGGTACTGCCGCCCGCCTGCGTTACCCCCGGCGCCCGCGTCCTGGCGGCAGCCGGAGAGCGCGTCGCCGTCGATGGGCGGGTGCTCGAAGGCGACAGCACGATCGATACGAGCCTGATCGACGGGGAAAGCATCCCGAAGGCCATTCATCCGGGGGGCCTGGTCTTCGCCGGGACGCTCAACCAGGGGGCACCGCTCCTCATCGAAGTTGCGGCAGTCGGCGACGGCACCCTTCTCGCCGAGATTGCGCGCCAGGTCGAACTGGCGGAACAGCAGCGCGGACGCTATGTCGCGCTCGCCGATCGGGTGGCGCGCCTCTACGCTCCGGTGATCCATACCGCGGCACTGGCGACGTTCCTGCTGTGGTGGATCGGGTTCAGCGTTCCCTGGCAGCAAGCCACGATGAACGCCATCGCCGTTCTCATCATCACCTGTCCATGCGCGCTCGGCCTTGCCGTGCCGGTGGTGCAGGTGGTCGCCACCGGCCGGCTGCTTCGCCGGGGAATCCTGCTGAAGTCGGCGACCGCCTTGGAGCGCGTGGCGCAGACGGACACCGTCGTCTTCGACAAGACCGGGACCCTCACCGAAGGGCGGCCGCGGTTGCTGCCTGATCCGACCCATGATCGCACGACGCTGCAGGAGGCCGCGGGGCTGGCGCTGGCAAGCCGGCATCCCCTGTCGCGCGCCCTGGTCGAGGCCTGCGAAGCCGCCGGCCCTCCGCCCCTTGCCGCCGCAAACGTCCGCGAGGTCTCGGGCCGCGGACTGGAGCGGCAGACCGCCGAGGGCCTCGTTCGGCTCGGCAGCGCCGCATTCTGCGGCCTGCAATCCCCAGCCGATGCTGACCCTGGCGACAACCCGCTGCCCGAGCTCTGCTTTCTCCGCCCCGGCCGGCCACCGGTCCGCTTCCGGTTCGAGGACGAACTCCGTGCCGATGCGGCCGCGGTCGTCAAGGACCTCGGCCACCGGGACTGTTCTGTGCTGCTGCTTTCCGGCGACCGGCCCGCCGTGGTGCGGGACGCCGCGCGCGCCGTCGGCATCACCCGGTGGGACGCGGGATTGCGGCCGGCCGACAAGCTGGCGAGACTGACGGCACTGGCGGCGGAAGGAAAGCGCACGCTGATGATCGGCGACGGTCTGAACGATGCCCCGGCGCTGGCGGCCGCCCACGCCTCGCTGTCGCCGTCCACCGCCATCGACGTTGCCCAGACCGCAGCGGACGCGGTGTTCCAGGGGGCGAAGCTGTGGCCGGTCATCGAGGTCATCGGCGTCGCCCGGCGCGCGCAGGCGATCGTCAAACAAAACCTCGCGCTTTCCCTGGGCTATAACCTGCTGGCCCTGCCGCTGGCCGTCGCCGGCCTGGTCACGCCGCTGCTCGCCGCCGTCGCCATGTCCACGTCGTCGCTGCTGGTGATCGCCAACGCCTTGCGGCTGAACCGCGACCGCGTCTGATGGACGTCCTGCTGTGGCTGATCCCCGCGGCGCTGGGTCTCGGCTTGCTCGGGCTGGCGGCGTTCTTGTGGGCGCTGAAGAGCGGGCAGTTTGACGATCTCGACGGCGCCGCCAACCGCATCCTGTTCGATGACGACGATCTTCCGCCGCCGGAGAACAACGAGCGCAAGCCCTGAACGATTGCCGGGCAGGAGCGGGCGTTGACAACCCCTGCCCGGTTCCTGCCAGGGAGTTACCCGGTAATCTTGATCATCTTTGCTTCCGATGGCGCGCCATTCTGCGCAAAGACGAACAACAGATAATAGCCGGGCAGCGTGTAGTTCCGGTTGGTTGGGCTCTTGATGGTCAGGGTCTGGCCGGCCTGGGTGAAGGACAGGGTCTGAAAGTTTTGCTCGAGGTTGTTGACGTGGGTCGTTGAGCCCGCCCGCAGCAGGGTCACCCGCGTGATGACGGTCCCTGCCCCCACGGTGGCCTTAAAGCTCGCGGTGGTGCTCAGAGCCAGGGCGGCCGGCGTGCCCGACAGCGCGGGCCGGGTCCCGGCGTACAAGTAAGGCGGATAGTAGATTTCGGCGTTCAGGTTTTTCACCGGACCCGGCGCACCACCGCCCCCGGTGAGCACGCTTCCGTCCGGCAGCAGCAGGGCCGTGGAATGGTACAGGCGCGGCTTTGCTGCCCTCGCGCCCGTCGTCCACGTTCCCGTCGCCGGGTTCCAGATCTGCGCGGTGTAAGCGACGCCGGCGAGCTGGTTGCCGACTGACGATCCCCCGGTGACCACAACCTTTCCGTCCGCCATCACCGTCGCATTGGACCAGAAACGATCCTGATCGATATTCGCCGTCGGTGTGACCACCGGTTGCGCGCCGTTGATATCGACGACGACCGCCTTGCTGCCGTTTCGCAGGGATAAGAGCTTGCCTTGCGCAAAATTCGCGGTCGGCAGCGACTCTCTTGCGCGCAGCGTGGTTTTCGCAAGCTGCGTAATACTTCCTGTTCCAGCATAGGTCAGATAAAACATCTTACCATCATGGCCCAACACGAAGACCTTGCCGGCGTTATTTGGCGCTTGATAGGCTTGAGGATAATACCAGGCCGCTCCGGTAACGAAGGCGGCGTTGCTGCTGGCGTTGGGCAGCAGTTTCCAGCCGGTTCCTGTATACAACTCCGGGGTCGGAACGTAGGTGTTCTTTGAGGAGCGCCCACCCAGGACGACCTTCTGGCCGTTTGCCAGCGGCACCAGCGAGGGATACCAACGCTTGAACGCCATGGTCTGGTCCGGCTTCAGAGCGTTGTCCTTCGGATAAAAGACCGTGGTCGCATCGTCGGAAAAATTCCGAACGCCGCCGATCGTCTCATCGCCGCCGGTGAGCAGGACGTTGCCGCTGCCGACGATGACGGACTGGGCGCTGCAGAAGATGTCCGTACCGGTGCCGTTTGGAAGGGTCAGATGAGAGCCGCTGCCGGTTCCCAGCCGCGGGGTCCACACGTCGTAATAGAAGCCGCCTTGCTGCCCGTTTCTATCCGTTCCGTAGCTGAGGATGCGGCTGTCCGGCAGCACCACGCCATGGAGGGGGATGATCGGCCAGCTGACCGCGGCGCCAAAGGCCCCCTTGGTATTGGCGCCGGGCGCTGCCGGCGGCGCCGCCTCGGCGGCGGCAGCCGCCATCTCCGCGGAAATCGCCAGTTCCTGGGCCACCCCTGGGCCGGGTCCGTAATCGATCGGTCTGGGGCCGTTATCGCTCTCGGCGCCGACGAGTTCGCTCGCCGTCTGCGCCGCAAGCTGTCCCGGGAGTATTAAAATCAAGACTGCCAAGCAACGCACATAGAAACGCCACCGCATTACCTTGCCCTATCCAATTAATTGATAATTAATTGTACTCTAAACATGAACGACGGCGATAACAAGCTGCGCTTGTCTGCGGACACAAAATCCTCGGTTGAACTCTTTATGTCGCACTCGCATCCGTGTGCGGCACCAGTCGGGACGCTTCCCGTCAAAGGCGAGGACCGCGAGAGCAGAGCGCTCTGATCAGGCCGAAGGCCGAAAGCCTGTTCCCCTTAACCGGGGGACCGCCGGGGGAAGCGCGCCAGTGCTCCTGTCAGGTGCGCCGGAACTGCTTGGCCAGTTGCAGGCCCTGGCGCTGGTAGGAGGAGCCGATGCCGCTGCCGTAGAGCCGCTCCGGGATCGCGGTGAGCCGCTCGTAGACCAGGCGGCCGACAAGCTGGTCGTGGCGGAGCGCGAACGGCACCTCGAACGAGCGGATCTCCAGCACCGCTTTCGAGCCTTCGCCGCCCGCGCCGGCAAAGCCGAAGCCGGGGTCGAAGAAGCCGGCATAGTGCACGCGGAACTCGCCGACGCGGGTGTCGTAGGGCCGCATCTCGGCGGCATGGTCGGGCGGAACGGTCACCGCCTGCTTCGACGCCAGAATATAGAACTCGCCGGGATCGAGGACGACCCCACCCCGCGCATCCGGCACCACCGGCTCCCAGAAGTCCGCCGGCTCATAGTGATCGATCCGGCCGAGATCGATCAGCCCGGCGTGGCGCCGCGCCCGCCAGCCGACCGGACGGCCGTCATGCGGGGTGAGATCGACGGTGACGGCAATGCCTTCGTCGATGTCGGCCCGGTCCGCCCTCCCCTCCCCGCCCGCGCGGCCGGCGTCGACGAGGGGGACGTCGCGGTGCAGGCGGCGCAGCGCGGTGTCCGTCGCGGGCGGGCTGCCGCGCCGCAGCCGGAGCTGGCTGACGCTGGTGCCCCGGCGGACGACGATGCTGAAGGTGCGCGGGCTGATCTCCGCGAACATCGGCCCCTTGTAGCCGGTCGCCACCTGGTCGAAGCTGGTCGAGCCGTCGGTGATCAGCCGGGTGAACACGTCGAGCCGGCCGGTGGAGCTTTTCGGGTTGGCCAGCGCCGAGGTCCGGTGCTTCAGCGCCAGGCTCTCCAGCAGCGGCACGACGTAGACGCAGCCCTTTTCCAGGACGGCGCCGGGCACGAGGTCGATGCAGTGCATGCCGAACGTCTCCAGCCGCTGCTGGACGCTGGCCCCCGGGCCCGGCAGGAAGCTGGCCCGCACCCGCCACGCCTCAGCGCCAAGCCGCAGGTCGAGACTGGCCGGCTGGATCTGCTCTTCGGCGATCTCGTCGAGCGCCTGGATTTCGCGCCCGCGGATCAGCGCGCGGATGTCCTGCGACGGCAGCAGGCCGGTCGAACGGGCGGGGCTCGGCGCTCCACCTTCGCCGCCGCTCCCGGCGAACAACTCGTCCGGCGGAGTGTCGCCCGCCACCTCTTCGCCTCCGTTGCCGTCCAGCCTCACGCTTAGCAGGCGCGGGCGCCGCCGACAACGGGCGCGAAGCGACGCTTGCGTTTGGTTTGGGATAGCAGTTAGCGCGGGAGACCGAGGTCGTCGTAGCCGATGATCTCGTCGGCAGATCGCGTGTCCACATCCGGCAAGGCGGCACAATGACTGGCAATCTCGTTCAGGCGTCGGGGGAATCGAATTGCGGAGGCCAGGAGCGTTCGCTATTCCATTGCAAGCGCTCACGACGTCAATGCTGGAACGAAGCCATGAAGTACCGTGTGCTGATCGAGCAGGATGAAGACGGCGTGTTCGTCGCAGAGGTCCCGGCGCTGCCGGGATGCATTTCGCAAGGGTCGTCCCGCGACGAGGCTCTAGAGAACATCCGCGAGGCAATCTCGGGCTACCTGGAAAGCCTGCGTGCCCACGATGAGCCGGTCCCGCCCGCGATTCCGAAGAAATCGTCGAGATTGCGGGGTGAGCGGCCTGCCAGTTTTGTCCGGCCGGCAATTGGTTAAGCTGCTCGGTAAATTGGGCTATGCGGTGGATCGTCAACGCGGAAGCCATATCGTTCTTCGCCATGCCGAGCCGCCCATCGACGCTTGGTCATCCCGGACCATGACGAAATCGCCAAAGGCACGCTCCGCGCGCTCCTGCGCGATGCCGGCTTGTCCGTGGATGAGTTACGCCGCCTGATCCACTCGTAGTGCCGGATTGCCCGCATCGAAGTCTCGCCAGAAGGTCGCGGTCACCTGCATAGGGCGGATTAGCTTGCGTAATCCGCCGGATGGGTTCTAGCCCACCCGTGGCCGGCATGCGGCGGAATACGCGTGACGGCTATTCCGCCCTATGCTGCGCTCAAGAGATCCCGGATTGCGCTGCGCTCCATCCGGGATACGCTTGCTAGCTGTCGCCCAAAGACCAAGCCAGATCAAGCCTCAGAATGATAGGGCAAATCAAATTCATATGTATGGTTGGACCTGAGCTCGCATTATCAATATCGACGTTTTGCACGGACAGCGCGCGAGCGACTGTAGTCATGCCGAACGGCCGGGCGTGACGGTCGAACGGGGAGTGAACCTCACTGCCGCGCTCGTATCCGGATACAAGCGAGAGGCGCCCACGAAAACGCGGTTTGCCGTGCGCCGCGCCCCAGATTAGAGTTCGCCCCCGCATTCGAGTGAGGAGCCGGGCGTGAGTGTTCACAACAAGCTGAAGCGGATCAGCGTGCCGCAGATCTGCGCGATGAAGGGCGGCACCCCGGTGGTTTGCCTGACCGCCTATACCTCCCTGACGGCGGTGCTGCTCGACGAGTCGGTCGATCTGCTGCTGGTGGGCGACTCTCTCGGCATGGTGCTCTACGGCATGGAGAGCACGCTGGGTGTGACGCTCGACATGATGATCGCCCACGGCAAGGCGGTGATGCGCGGATCCAAACGCGCCTGCGTCATCGTCGATCTGCCGTTCGGCAGCTATCAGGAATCGAAAGAGTGCGCCTTCCGCAATTCCGCCAAAGTGATGAAGGAAGTCGGCTGCTCCGGCGTCAAGCTGGAGGGCGGGGTCGAGATGGCGGAAACGATCCGCTTTTTGACCGAGCGCGGCATTCCGGTGCTCGGCCACGTGGGCCTGCTGCCGCAGTCGGTCAACACCGCCGGCGGCTTTCGCTCGCTGGGCCGCGGCGAGAAGGAGGCGGCGGCCATCGTCGAGGACGCCAGGGCGGTGGCGGACGCCGGCGCCTTTGCCATGGTGATCGAGGGCACGGTCGAGCCGCTGGCCCGGCAGATCACCGAGATCGTCCCGGTGCCGACCATCGGCATCGGCGCGTCGCCGGCCTGCGACGGACAAATTCTGGTGACCGAGGACCTCACCGGCCTGTTTTCGGATTTCAAGCCGAAGTTCGTCAAGCGCTATGCCGAGCTCGGCCGCGGCATCGCCGAGGCCGGGCGGTTATATGCCGATGAGGTGCGCAGCCGGAGCTTTCCGGGCCTTGAGCATTGCTTCGGCACCAAGTCTGCGAAACCGGCAAAGGCTGATTCTGCATGAGTTCGGAAACGACCGAAATCCGCTTGGCCGGCATCACCACCGTCCGGACCGTCCACGCCCTGCGCACCCAGCTCCGCCGCTGGCGGCAGGACGGCGACATGCTGGCGCTGGTGCCGACCATGGGGGCGCTGCACGCCGGCCATCTCGCCCTGGTGCGGCATGCCCGCGGCCTGGCCGAGCGGGTGTGCGTCTCCTTGTTCGTCAACCCGACGCAGTTCGGGCCCAACGAGGATTTCGCCGTCTATCCCCGCGATGAGGAGGGCGACGCCGAGAAGCTGCGGGAGCTTGGCGCCGACCTGCTGTTTGCGCCTTCGGTGGAAGAGATGTATCCGCCGGATGCGCTGACGCGCGTCACCGTTCCGAGCCTGGGCGACATGCTCGAGGGTGAGCACCGCCCGGGTTTCTTCACCGGCGTTGCCACCGTCGTCAGCAAGTTGCTGCTGCAGGCGCTGCCCGACATTGCCGTGTTCGGCGAGAAGGACTATCAGCAGCTGCTGGTGGTGCGCCGGCTCTGCGCCGATCTGTGGATCCCCACCCGGATTGAAGGGGCGCCGACGGTGCGCGAGCCGGACGGGCTCGCGTTGTCCTCCCGCAACGCCTACCTGACGGCGGACGAGCGGCAGATTGCGCCGGCGCTGCACCGGACGCTGCGCGAGGTGGCCGAAGGGGTTCTGGTCGAGGGCGCCGATCCGATCGAGCGGGCGGTGTGGGGAGAGGCCGAATTGCTCCGCGCCGGCTTCGACGCGGTGGATTATGTGGAGGTGCGCGACGCAGAAACCCTGGTGCCATGGCCGGGTCCGTCGCGGCCGGGCCGCGTTCTGGCGGCGGCGCGTCTGGGCCGAACGCGGCTGATCGACAACTTCCCCATTGCCTGATCAGACCACGTGCGCGGGCGCAAGCGCGCACGCGTCGGGACCATCGCCGTTCTCCACCTGAATGGTGGCGTGGGGAATGGCGAAGCGGTGGCGGAGCGTCTCGGTAAGGTCGGCCATCCAGGCATCGTCGGTGCCGGCGCCGGGACGGACGAGATGAACGGTGAGTGCGGCTTCGGTCGTGCTCATCGCCCAGATATGCAGATCGTGCACCGCCGTCACCCCCGCCAGGCCGCCGAGATAGGCTCTGACCGCTTCCGGATTGATCCCGGCCGGCACCGCGTCCAGCGCCAGATCGAGCGAATCCCGCAGCAGGCTCCATGTTCCGACGGCGATGACGGCGACAATGAGGAGACTGGTCGCCGGGTCGAGCCACAGCCATCCGGTCGACAGGATCGCCAGCGCGCTCAGCACCACCCCCAGGGAAACGCCGGCGTCCGCCGCCATGTGGAGGAAAGCACCGCGAATGTTCAGGTCGTGCTCGCGTCCCGCGGCAAAGAGCAGCGCGGTGGCGCCGTTGATCACAACACCGATCGCGGCGACGATCATCACGTCGATCTCGGCAACCGGCTCGGGTGCGGCGAAGCGGCGCACCGCTTCCCAGGCGAGAGCGCCACTGACCACCAGCAGCACCACCGCGTTGGTGAGAGAGGCCATCACCGTCGATTTGCGCAGGCCGTACGTGCGCCGCCCGGTCGGCCGGCGGCGGGCGAGAATGGTCGCGGCCCACGCCAGCACCAGGCCGAGGACATCGCCGAGGTTGTGTCCGGCGTCCGCCAGAAGAGAGAGGGAATTGGCGATAATTCCGTAAGCCGCCTCCACCCCGACGAACCCGAGGTTAAGGGCGACCCCGAGCGCGAAGCGCCGATCCAAATGAGTGCCAGCGCCTTCCGCACCCGGAGCTGAATGATGATGATGCGAATGGTGAGCGTGCCCGCCTCCGTGCGGCATCCTGCCTCATCTCCTCTGCCGGCCTGCTTCAGGCATCGCCCGCGACGGGCTGCCCACCGTACCGGATGACCGTGGCCTTCTCCAGCGTCACCAGCCCCGCATCCATCATCGGTTCGGCGGCGGCCAGAAACTTGCGGATGCGGTCCTCGGCATCGACGATCTCGATCACCACCGGCAGGTCGCTGGAAAGCTGCAAAATCTTGGTCGTGTGCAGTCGAGCCGCCTGGCCGAAGCCCATCGGGCCTCTCAGCACGGTGGCCCCCGCCAACCCCATCTCCCGCGCCTTCAGCACCAGCGCCTCGTACAGCGGCCGGCCGTCGGCTCGATCGCTTTCTCCCAGGAAGATCCGGAGAAGTACGGCATCTTGCGGTGGCGTGTGCATGGGCAGGCGTCCTAACGATTGATGGCAAGCCCGGCGACATGGCCCAGCCAGACGCCGATCAGACACAGCACGACCGATAGCAGAATGTTGAGGCCAGCCAGCGCCCATTCGCCGTCGCGCGCCAGATTGAGGGTCTGCAAGCTGAACGATGAGAAGGTCGTGAACCCTCCGAACACGCCCACCATGACGAGCTGGCGCGCAGTGGGTCCGACGATCAGCCGCCCGTCCGGGCCGGTGGTCACGGCGACAAGGCCGATCAGGAAAGAGCCGACGATGTTGACGAACAATGTTCCCCACGGGAACGTTTCGCCGAAAGCACGCGCGATCGCGCCCGAGCACCAGAAGCGCAGCACGCCGCCAATCCCACTGCCAAGGGCTATCGAGGCGGACAGAATGAGGTAACTTGCCTGCATCAGGGAACGCCAGCCCCGGTTCACTCTTGCGGCCACCGCCGCTCAATCCACCACGTTTCGGTGCGACGGTAAAGCCGGCGCCGGCAGGAAACCACCGTCAGGCGGCGCAACGAATTGACGCCAACCCACGCCACCCCTAAAGCATGCCCGGCGCGCGCTGTTCTCGGGGAGAAAGAGATGGATGTCCTTGCCGTCGTCGTGGCCGCTTCCACCCTCGGCCGACGCCCTTTTGCCGGCCGGACGCCGGCTTTGCACACGCTGGAACAGGCACGGGCGGCGCGGCGGGTGGTGAGCGTGTGTCTGGTCACCGCCGACGCCGACCTCGCGCACCAGGCTGCCGACGCGGGTGCCGAGGTGATTGCGCCCCCTGCGGACGGGGACCGTGCCGCCGTGCTGCGATCGGCGCTGGATACCGTCGCAGAGCGCGGCGGCCTTGCCCCGGCTTTCGCTGTGCTGCTGGATGCGGCCTATCCGTTGTGCGACGCCGGCACGATCGACGCGGCCGTGGAGCATTTGTGGCGGTGCGGCGCCGATTCCCTGGTCGCGGTCTCTCCCCTGGAGGATGCGCTTTGGGTCAAGGACGAGGCCGGCGCAGCACAGCCGTTCGATCCCAGCCCCGCCGAACAGCGCTACGTGGAGACCGGCGCCCTCAGTGGCGTGAGGGTGGGCGTCTTCGAACGGACGGGTGAACTTCCCACCGGCCGCGTCGTCCTGTTCGAGGTGCCGCCCCTGACGGGCCTGCGACTGGAGGAAGATGTCGACTGGCAGAGGGCGGAGAGGCTCGCACGGCAACTGAGCCGGTCCAGGGCTCTCGCGCTGCTGCGGTCTGTGCGCCTGCTGGTGCTCGATTTCGATGGAGTGATGACCGACAATCGCGTGCTGGTGCTGGAAGACGGCCGCGAGGCGGTGCTTTGCAGCCGCGGCGACGGGATGGGCATCGGCCTGCTGAGGGCCGCCGGCGTTCCGGTCGTGGTCATCTCCAAGGAAATCAATCCCGTCGTCGGCGCCCGCTGCCGGAAACTGGGCATTCCCTTCCTTCAGGGCATCGACGACAAGCTGACGGAATTCCGCCGCGTCGCAGCCGGGCAGGGAGTCGAGCTCGCCGACACCGCGTTCATGGGCAACGACGTCAACGATCTGGCGTGCATGCATGCCGCCGGCGTCGCCATCGCGCCCGCCGACGCTCACCCGCAGGCGCTACGGGCCGCGTCTCTGGTTACGACCGCCATCGGCGGGTTCGGCGCGGTTCGCGAGGTCTGCGATCTTCTGCTGGATGTGCGGGCAGACGGCCAGCTGGACACGACCGCCTTTTAGCCGGATAGCCGGCGGTTCCGCCACAAGGGCGGCAGCACGCCGGCCGGCCCACGTCGCCAGCGCCGCTAGACGCGCGCCCGCGGCAGGAAGGGATCAGGCTGAAGCCCATCCAGCGGATTGTACTCCGGTGCGTCTTCGACCTCGAATTCGTGCACGTGCACATCTTCGGCCTGATGCTGGCGAAGGATCGCCGTCGCCCGGCGCTCGTGCTCGGCATCCGCCGTGCGCACCCACAACAGCAACCCGCCTTTTTCGATCTGTGTTTCCAGATCCTTTGCCCGGCCCCGACCAAGCGCGCGGGCGAAAACCGAGCCGATCGCCGCGCCGCCCCCGCCGGCGGCAACGCCCGCGATGATCGCCCAGGCCAGCGCCCCGCCCGAAGCGACGACGGCGCCGACCGCCGCGACCGCGCCGACATAGCCCAGCGTGCCGATCGCCGATGCCTTGCCTTCCGTCAGCGAATCACGCCCGACGAAGGCGATGCGCGGCGCATCCGGGTCGTCCTCGAGCTCGCTGACGCGGTGGTACACGTGGCCGAGCTTCTGCTGGACCGCGGCCTCGCTCGCCAACATGCTGATCTCGCCGCGATCGAAGCCGTTGGTCGTCAGTTCGTCAACCGCGGCCTGAAGGTTGGCCCATTGATGAAATACGCCCACCGCCTCGCGATAGGTATGCTTCGGCGCTTCTGCCTTTTCGCTCATGACACTCCTCCATTTTGGCGCCGCAACGCGCCGGTTACACGGCGGACTAGGTCTTTAGCGCTCGGAGCGAGATGATGGCCGAATGCCGGCGGATTTGCCAGCGCCTTCGCGCCGCTGGTGCCTCAGTCCGACGCCAGCCGCCCGCCTGTTCAGCGCACGCCAAGCTGTCGAAGAAACGATCCCAGCCCTCGGTCCGCCTCGCGAATGTGGGCAATCAAGCGCTCGGCCAGGGCGTCGGCAGTCTTACAGGTCAGCTCGAGGTCGCCGGCAAGATACGCCCGGCGGATCGCCTGCAGCCGATCAACGGTGTCGTCGTGATCGCCGGAGTGCTGTTCATACGAGGGATACCCGTACAGGCGCATTAGAAGCTGCTCGGAGGAAAAATGCACTTTGATAAAATCGATCAGGCGATCGAGGATCTGGTCGACGTCTCCGCGAGGCCGGCCCTCCCGAACCGCCTGGCTGAACGCAGTCAGCAACTTGATCTGCACAGTGTGCTCGCCGTCAAGGTTGCGACACCCGCTCCGCATCGCCTCGTTGGCCTGGCCCTCTGCCATCGCCGTTTCCCCCTTCCCGTCCGACTTCGTCTTGCTTAGCGACTACCGTGACATGGATCGGGGGCGCCGACAACTGCAAGGCGTCCGGACGACAATCAGGGATTGATGCCGCAGAACCGCTTGCGCTATTGTTTGAAACGAACATAACGTGAATAGAGCGGGGACAGGCAGGGAATGGATAACCCAAACATCCCGCCAGCAGGCATCCCGCCAGCAAGCCTCCTGCCGCGGCCCTCAGCTCCCAGGGCACCGTCGCTGGCGGAGCCCATTCTTCGCGGCGTTGTCCGTTTGCTGATGGACCTGGACTATCGGCCGCTGACCGAATTCTGCTTGCCAGACGGGCGACGGGCAGATGTGGCCGCGGTCAATGCAAGCGGCGCGTTCGCCATCGTGGAAATCAAATCCTCAACGTCCGACTATCGCGCGGATACGAAGTGGGGCTGCTATCGCAACTGGTGTGATCGCTTCTTCTTCGCCGTCGGCCCGGACTTTCCGCAATCGCTGATCTCGTCCGACGTGGGCCTTATCGTTGCCGATGCCTATGAGGGAGTGGTCATGCGAGCGGCTCCCGTCTGCCCGTTGAACGCCTCTCGCCGTCGGGCGCTTCTGGTCCGCTTCGCCCGGACCGCGAGCAGCCGGCTGCTCTTGTCCGGGGCGTCCTGACCAGGACGAGAAACGCCAGCAGCGCCAGGCCAGCTCCTCCGGCGATCACCGCCGCCATCGGCACTCCCGTCTCGTGCGGCAGCAGACCGACGACCGTCGTGGCAATCGCGGCCACCAGCATCTGCAGGAAGCCCAGCAACGCCGATGCCGACCCAGCGATGGCGGGAAAGGGCACCATCGCCGCGGCGATGCCGGAAGGCAGGACCATACCCAGCCCAGCGGTGAAGACCGCCATCGGTGCGACCAGGGCAATGACCGACGAGGGCGCGGCCTCGGCTACGGCGAGCATGGACCCTCCGCCCACGATGCAGATCACGAGGCCCAGCAACGTCAGCTGATCGAGCGCCAGCCGGCTTGCCAGCCTTCCGGCGAGGAGCGTGCCGGTCAGGTATCCGGCGACGGTAAAAACAGCCAAACCCCCATAGTGTTGCGGTGATAGCTTGAGAACGTCAATGAAGACGAAAGGGCCGCCGGCGGCATAGGCCATGAGCCCGGCAAAGACGAAGGCGACGGCCAGCGTGTTTCCCAGATATCGCCGGTCCGCGAGCAGGCCGGTCATGGCGGCGAGAAGGCCGTGACGCGGAGGGGACCCGTCGGCGTCGCGCGGACTGGTCTCCATCAGCAGCCAGAGGGTCGACGCGAGAACGACAACGCCCACGGCTGCAAGAAAGAGAAAGGCCGCCCGCCAGCCGAACCATGCCTGCAAGTAGCCGCCGATCAGGGGCGCGATCGCGGGGGAAACGGCCAGCGCCGCGCTGATTTTTGCCATCGCCCTGGCCGTTCCTTCGACGCCGTAAACATCGCGGACGATCGCCCGGCCAAGGACGGGGCCGACGCACGCCGCCATGCCCTGCAGGACCCGCCCGAGGATCAACGCCTCGATCGACCAGGCAAAGGCGCAGACCAGGGACACAACGAGATAGAGACCGAGGCCTGCAAGCAAGGTGGGACGCCGCCCGAAACGGTCGGAGAGCGGCCCAAATACCAGCTGACAGACGGCAAAACCCAGGAGAAAGCCCGACATCGTCAGGTTGACCCGGTCGGATGTCGTCGCCAGGTCGTGCACGATTGACGGCATCGACGGGATGTAGATTGACGTCGAAATCTGGCCGAGTGCCACGAGAACCGTCAGCAGCGCGCCGATTGCGGGCGGGCGACGCGAGCGGCCGGCTGTCGGCGACGCAGGGGTGTTTTCAGCCATCACAAGGTTTTATGCCCGCTGATCATCGCCCAGCAAGAGACGCCGGCGCGCCCCGCTGCTCTCCGCGCGCGCTTGCGACGGCAGCGCCCTTGGCCGTATAACGCCGCGCCGACCGAGACGTTCCGTCGCCGCGGCAATGGGCTCGCCCGAGCAGTTTGGAACAGGCGCCGCAGCATGACGTTCGCCATTGCCTATCCTGCGATCGATCCGGTGCTGATTCAGGTCGGTCCGTTTGCCGTCCGGTGGTACGCGCTTGCCTACCTGGCGGGTCTGATCCTGGGATGGTGGTACGCGCGAACGCTCGCCAGGCAGCCTCCGCGGGTGGTGCCGGTTGCGGCGATCGACGACTTCCTGACGTGGGCCACCCTCGGCGTCGTGCTCGGCGGCCGCCTCGGTTATGTTCTGTTCTACAAGCCGGGCTACTACCTGGAGCATCCCCTGGCGGCCTTGCAGCTCTGGCACGGCGGAATGTCGTTCCATGGCGGACTGCTGGGCGTTGTTGTTGCGGGGGTCACCTTCTGCCAAAGGCGCCATCTGCGCACGCTGGCGTTCGCCGACCTGATTTTCTGTGCAGCGCCAATCGGCCTGGGTCTCGGCCGCCTCGCCAACTTCATCAATGGCGAACTCGTCGGCCGGCCGAGCGACGTGCCCTGGGCCATGGTGTTTCCCGGCTGGGGCCCTTATCCCCGGCACCCAAGCCAGCTCTACGAGGCCACCCTCGAAGGCCTGGCGCTATTCGTCATCCTGTTCCTGCTTTCGCGCCTGTCCTCGGTTCGCCACCGGCCGGGGCTGCTCACCGGTGCATTTCTGATCGGCTACGGCTTGTTCCGGTCGTTTGCGGAGATGTTCCGCGAGCCGGACGCATATCTGGGGTTCCTCATCAGTGGCCTGACCATGGGACAGTTGCTCTCGGTTCCCCTGGTGCTGATCGGCATTGGTTTCGTCGTCTTCGCGCTGGGTCGCAAGCGCCTGAGCACGACGTGACGCCGCTGGGAGCATTGATCCGCCGGCAGATCCAGGAGGGGGGGCCGATCCCGGTGTCCGCCTATATGGCGCTGGCGCTGGGGCATCCGGAGCACGGCTACTACGCGCGGCACCAGCCAGAGGGACAGGCACCGCTCGGCCGCAGCGGCGATTTCATTACCGCCCCGGAAATCAGCCAGGTTTTCGGCGAGTTGCTGGGCGCTTGGTGTGTGAACGTGTGGCGGGCCATGGGCTCCCCTCACCCCTTCATCCTGGCGGAACTGGGCCCCGGTCGGGGAACACTGCTCACCGATCTGTGGCGCGCGGCGTCCGCCGCGGCGAGCGAGTTCACCTCGGCGCTGCGCCTGCACCTGGTCGAGACGAGCCGGACGCTGCGCGCCTGCCAGCAGGCTTGCCTGGCCGCGCTGCCGCTCCCTGCCCCGCCTCGCTGGCACGAGGACGTCCACCACCTGCCCTCCGGGCCGACCCTGCTGATCGCCAATGAATTCCTCGATGCGCTGCCGGTCGAGCAGTACGTCTGCGATGCCGGCGCCTGGCGGAACCGGCAGGTTGCCCTCGCCCCCGACGGGGACGGGTTTGCGTTCACGCTCGCAAGGGTGGTTGACCCGCACGGCCAACCGGATCTCGCCGACCTGCCGGAGGCGGGCGACGGTGCGGTGATCGAGCGCTGCCCGGCAGCGGAGCGGCTGCTGGCGTGGGTGGCGGAACGGGTGACGACCCAAGGCGGCGCCGCCGTGTTCATCGACTACGGGCCGGCGCGAAGCGCTCCCGGCGAGACCCTGCAGGCAATTCGTGGCCACCGCCGCGAAAATCCGCTGGCGGATGCCGGCGAAATCGACCTGTCCCATCACGTGGATTTCGAACGGCTGGTCGTTGCCGCCACGGCCGCCGGCGCCCGGTGCTGGGGCCCGGTCCCGCAGGGCCTCTTCCTCGGCCGTCTCGGCATCGCCGAGCGCGTGCGCCGGCTGGCCGAAGCGTCCCCGGCGCAGTCGGACGGCATCGAAGGTGCTGCCCGCCGCCTCGTTCACCCCGGCCGGATGGGACTGCTGTTCAAGGCGCTCGCGGCCGCTCACCCGGACTTGCCAACCCCGCCAGGGTTTACCGCCAGCGCTCCGCTCAGGCCGCTGACATAACCGTTAGTGAGGGCGACGGCGGCGCTGCTGTTTTGGCGCCGCTCCGAGCTGGAGCAGGGCGCGGTCATCCAGCGGGCCCTGCCCCCACCGCTCGCCGCGCGGCGACGGCGCGGGAACCTGGTCTGACGGCAGCAGGTCTTGCGCCACGCAAGCGCGAAAGCGGCTCGGTTGCTGGGACTGCTTTAAACTCAACCGGAGGGAGTCGGCGGACTGGGAGGGGCCGGATGGTTCACGATCGCTGTTGTTCATGATTGGTTCCAATTCTATATTGCGAGCGCGAGAGTGTGCTGCTGCACCGCAATATAAGAAGCGCCTTATGCACCGGCAACGCTTTTAGGCCACATTTGTACGCTGGCCTGGGATGCTGAGGGCGGGTTACTTGCCGGCCCTGACGGGAATTGCTTCGATCTGTCCGTCCCTTTTCTCGGCGCGCAGAGCAAAATCGAACAGATCGACTTGCAGGCAAAGGGAGACATCCTGAGCCGGCAGGTATGGCCGATCCGCGCGCAGGAACTTCTGCGCGGTTTCGTGCCCCAGGATTTGCGTCAGCGCGGCAAGATGGTTGTAGCCGCGCTGCCCCAGCCGGCTTTCCCCCAGCCGGCTCTCGATCAGGTCGCCGCAGGCTTCGTCCTCGGGAGCCGGCGACTGGGACCTGATCCCCATCGCGACGATGCTCACCACCGGCGGCCGCCTGGAAAGAATGTGGGCAGCGGTGGCGCCCGCCGTGAGGAACGAGGCCAGCAGCACCTCGTCGCAGTTGGGGAAAGCGGCGAGCGCACCGGTGACACCGGATGTGGTGCGGTGAACGACCGTCCGGCCCTCGAACAAGGACTGTCCGCGCTGCAAGATCAGCCACGGCGAGTTGGTCAGGTCGAAGCCGTCGATCGGCCGTTCGTTGGCCTCCCCCACCAGGACCGCGTCAGGTTCTCTTTGCTCGCGCCAGGCGAGGCAGGTGGCCGGGTCCCCCTCCAGGATGATCCGCTTCGCTCCCGCGTTCAGCATCAGCGGCTCGCAGGTAAACGCGCGGAAAACGTCGATGATCACCGCCGTTCCTTCGGCGGCGCGGGCGCCGTCCGCCAGGGATAACCGCCGGACCTGCATCGGACTGCTCCCCGTGTCTTATATCAGACGTTTTCCTAGCAGCCTTCGCCGAGCGCGATGTCTACGGCAGTGGCGCGTTCTTCGATCAGCAGCCCACAGGCCTGCAGCTCGGCGATCGCCGTCCTGATGGTGCGAAAGTCCAGTTTCGACCGCTCCACCATGTCGAGAACCGAATGCTCGCCGTCAGAAAGGTTCAGGACCCACAGGCGGGCTTCCTCCAGGCGGCTGACGCCGGAGCCGCCGATCGGCCGGAACAGGCCGCGCTTGCCGAGGCGGGGCTCGCCGTAGGGACACGTGTTGCGGTAGCGCTGGTCCGCCGCCTCGATGAAGTCCACGATGTCCACAAGCGCGGCGAATGACTGCTCGAGCTGCTCCGGTTTGACAAAGCCGGGGTTGTCGTCCGAGGTGTGGTACTGGGGGTATTCGCCGTAGCGGGTCCGGGTCAGCCGTCCGACCGGGAGGTTGAAGCCGGGCGAGCAGAACTGACGCTCGTCGTAGCCGTAGACGGTAAAGTCGTCGAGCCGGGCGTTCGCGTCGTACCCGCGCACCACCGACGCCGCGATCCGGTCGATGGCGGCATTGCCGCGGCGGCTGCGCTTGTAGGTGAAGGAGCCGGGATCACCGAAGCCGGTCAGCACCAGCCCGTGGCGGATCCGCCGGACGGCCTCGGCATTCCGGCTGAGCCAGACAAGCGCACCAATTCCGCTCGGAGCCCAGACGAAGCGGTAGGAGTACCTCCGCCGCAGGCCGCCGAGCATGCGCGCCAGCAGGGTCGTCACCGCCAGTCCGCTGCAGTTGTCGTTGCACAGCGACGGATGGCAGGTGTGGGAGAACAACAGCACTTCCTCCGGCGTCTCCCCCGCGATCAGCAATTCGCCATAGGTCAGATGCCCGTCCTGCAGCGAGGAATCGATGCAGACCTCGTACATCTCGTCGGCAAGAGAGGTCAGCACGTTGTGGGCCACACAGAAGCCCCAGTATTCTGTCCAGTAGCTGTTCAGGTAAGGAATGCTGTCGGGGCGGTCGGGCAACGAGTGCAAATGTTTCTTCAAGTCCTGCAGCGACATCGTCGCGCGGACAGGAGTGCTGTAGCCGACGACATGCAGGTTGTTGTCCCTGATATCGACCAGCTTCCGGCCCTTGGCATCCTTGATGTAAGCGTCGCGGATCGTCCACTCCCGCGGCACCTCCCAGTCGAAGGCGGGGGTACCGGTCGGTACCTCGTGGGTTTCCAGAGGGACGAACTCGCCGATGATCCGCAAGGTCTCGCGCACCCCGTCGCCGGTGATGCTGCGGTGGATCGGAAACAGGCGCTCCGTCAGGGCATGAATCTCCTGCCCGTTCAACGCCGCGCCGCGCGCCTCGTCCATCTCGTCTCCTAACCCTCAAAACCAGCCGGGTAGCCCGATCGTGGCGGCCGCCAGAATAGCGGGGCGCGCGAGCCCGGGAAACGAAGAGAACAGCGTGCGGACCAGTCGGCCGGTTTCCCGGCGGGCGAAGTGCTGGCTCGCCACGGCGAAGCAGCCCCAGCATTCCGCCGCCGTCAGCTTCGCCTCAAACGGCGCGCGCAGCAGATCAATCTGTTGCTGACGGCGCGGCGACAACCCCTTCGCCATCCCGCCGATCCAGAGATTCTGCTCCTTGATCGGCCGCAGCCGGGTGACCGTCTTGTGGTAGCGGTTGATGTAAAGCCGCTCGGGGACCTGACGAAACGGTCCTTTCAGCGCAAGCTCACCCAGCAGCGTGCGATCGGACCCGAGATAGGGGCGCATGGTGATGCCGCGCAGGGCGCTCGCCCGAACGACCGCGAACAGCTGGAAGCAGGCAACCATGCGGTTGAGGAAGTCGTCATAGCGCTTCACCGGGTCGGGCGACTCAACCAGGTTCAACGGCCCCATCAGCCAGACCGGACGGCCATGCTCATCGATTTCGGTGCTCAGCTTCCCGTGGATATAATCCGGATGCTGGTCCAGCGAATGACCCTCGGTTTCGTCCACCACATCGACCCTGGTGTGGGCCAGCACCACGTCGGGCTCCCGGTCCAGCACCTCGATGCACTTTTCCAAAAAGGTCGGCTTGTACAGGTCGTCGTGCGCCGCCCACTTGAAGTACGTCTGCGGGTTGGCGACTTCGAAGGCACGGTTGAAGTTCGGATAGGCGCCGATGTTGGTGTCATTCTTGACGTAGCGGACGCGCTTGTCCTGCTCGGCGAACCGCCGGCCGATCTCGCCGGTCTCGTCGGTCGAGCAATTATCAGTAATGAAAATTTCAAAATCACCGAACGTTTGCGCAAGGAGAGACTCAATCATTTCCGCGAACCCAGCGGACGCGCCATTGTAAACAGGAACTCCGATACAAAGCCGGGGCTGTGTCATTAAACGCCACTTTCAGTTGTTTATAACAGAGGCGAACCCACGCTCGCCAAGATATTAGCTTCGTTTATTCCCCGTCAAGCCCGTCAGGAGCGCTACCGCGGATCCGGGAGCCGTGGGAGCCACGGTATCGGGCGCCAGGAATTCTGCCGGAACGTGAACGCGTCTTGACCAACCTCTCACATGCACCGGGCAACGGATCGGCGTCGGCCATGAAACGGAACATGCTCCGCCAGGCTGGAGGCCAACTGTCTTAACAACATTACGGCAATTTCAGGCGAACCTCTACACAAGCTATTACTAAGTACTCAGCTATTCGTTAGCGAATAGGTATTAAATATATATTTTGCTTCATAATAATGAATAACGTACAAGAATGTTGCTCCACAGAATGCGCGGCTGAACAAGAGAACGATCTACCTCTTCATAGGGTGTGGCCACATGGCGACCATTCCGGGATCGGTTTACGACGATATTATATTTGGGACAGCAGCCGGGGAGCTGCTGTCCGGCGGCAGCGGCAGCGACGCGATACACGGCGGCGGCGGCAATGACCAGATCTCCGGCGGATCCGGCAACGATCTGCTGATGGGTGACGCCGGCGTTGACACGCTGGACGGCGGGTCCGGTAACGATGTCCTGTTCGGCGGCGACGACAGCGATATCCTCACCGGCGGATCCGGCAAGGACACGCTGTTTGGGGACGCCGGCAATGATTCCCTGGACGGGGGATCGGACGACGACAAGCTGTTCGGCGGCGACGGTGCCGACATCCTGCGCGGCGGCGCGGGAAACGACCAGCTATCCGGCGAAGCGGGCGACGATCTCCTCGACGGCGGGTCCGGCAACGATCAGCTGTTCGGCGGCGACGGGCAGGATCAGCTCGTTGGCGGCATCGGCAACGACCAGCTGTTCGGTCGGGCCGGCAATGATCAGCTCTACGGCGGCACCGGCGACGATCTCCTGCACGGTGAGGCCGGGGACGATACCCTCGACGGCGGTACCGGAAACGACAAGCTGTTCGGCGACGACGGCTCGGACAAGCTGTACGGCGGCGACGGCGACGACATCCTCGACGGCGGCAAGGGCGACGATCTGCTCGACGGCGGAACCGGCGACGACAGCCTGAACGGCGGCGACGGGGACGACAGCCTCTACGGCGGCGACGGCGGCGACGCCCTCACCGGCGGCAAGGGCGACGACCTGCTCGATGGCGGAGCGGGCAATGACCGCGTGGACGCCGGCGATGGCGACGACGACCTTTACGGCGGCGACGGCAACGACGCCCTCACCGGCGGCAAGGGCGACGACCTGCTCGACGGCGGCGACGGTGATGACCTCCTCTCCGGGGGCGCCGGCAGCGATCGGCTGTTCGGCGGGGCGGGAGCGGACACGCTTTCCGGAGACGCCGGCGACGACGAGCTGTGGGGCGGTCAGGGCCAGGATACCTTCGTGTTCAATGGCGGCGGTGGCAACGATGTCGTCATGGACTTCGAGGACGGCGACATCGTCCAGATCGCCCGCAACATCAATGGCTCCGGCCTTACCTCCGCCGCGCAGGTGGCTGATCTCGCCGTCAATGACGATGGCAGCGCGATCCTCGACTTCGGCCATGGCGACACGCTGACGCTGGTGGGTGTGTCAATCGATGACCTCCAGGCTGATCCAAGCAAGTACCTGCACGTCTCCTAACGTCGCATGGCTCTGCCGGTTGCCCGCGGGCAACCGGCAATTTCGGATGCCCCAAGGAAAGTTTCTCCGCTGCCATGTCCCTGTCGACAGCTCAGGATTGTTCCACGCAGGCGGTCCTCCACCGCCTCGGGCAACGTCTTCTCCTGGTGGAGTGGAATGGCCCGGCCCTGTCAAGCGGCGGACGATTGCGGGTCAGCGTTGACGGCTGCCGGGCGCGGCCGCCCTTTTCGCACATCACGCTGCCCCGCGATAATGCCGGCTGGCGCAATCTCCTGGCGCTTGCCTCTCCGGCTGCCGCCATCGCCAGGATGGAGCTTCGCGAGAGGGACGGCAGCCTCGTCGCCCGCTTTGTGGCTTCCGGGCGGACACCGTCGTCGGATCAGGACTTCGATGCGCACGCTCTGGTGGCCGGTCTGGACAGTATCAGACGCGCGCGTCTGGCTCGCTTCGTTCTGGAGGTCTGCGGCCCGCTGTTCCGGGCATCGTCGGATCCCCTGTTCAATGCCAACGCCCGCGCCGTGCTGGCCGAGATGGTTGCCGGCTCAGGCGCCCTGAGCGCGCGCTGTACACTGACCCCGGAGCATCTGTTTTGCGAGGGCGTGGTGCCGGACACGCTCGGCGAGCGGCTCTCCGCCATGCTGCTGACGGATGAGGGCATGGTCAGAATTCCCGCCCCGCCGGCGCTGCTGCCCACGTCGCGAGTCCACCCGGGGCGTGAGGGACTGGGCCTGGTGGTTCCGAACACCGCCCGCCGGCGCGGCACCTCGATCGTTATCTTCGGCGAGAACGGCCTCGTCTGTCGCACCCTCGTCGTGGCCCGCCGGCGACTGCCAACAGCCGGCGAGTGGTTCTCGCGGGAGGGAAAGCAGCGCCCGCACCATCGGCGGTTCATCCTGGAAACCCTGGCGCGCGGACACTGCGGCCCCGCCGCAGCGCCGCTGTTGCGCGAGCTCCGCGCCCTGACCGAGGAGGTGGAGCGCCAGGGAGAAACGCAGGCACGGTTCCTGCACGCGAAGATCGAGTCGATCATCGATTGCGGCGAAGGCCTGTTCCTCACCGGGCAGCTGATCGACCCGCACTCCCTGATTGCGGGGCTTGCCGTCGAGCGGCTCGGAGTGACCCGCTCCGTGCGCCTCGACGGACTCGCCCGCTTCGTCCGCGGCGCCGACAGCACCTGTGCTGAACGGCGGGGATTTGCGGTGTTCGTGGGTGAGCCTGATCCGGCCGCCGCCCGCGCGCCCGCCCGAATCTCGGCCGGCCTGCACTCGGGACAATCCATCGACATGGGCGAAGGGCCGGCGCTGCTGACGCCGGAAGACGCCAGCCGGCGCATCCTCGCGTCGATCCCGCCGGAAGGTGCCGACGAGGCTTTGCTGGGGTGCATCGAGGCGGCGCTGCAAGCGGTGGTCCGGCAGCGGCTGGCAGAGTCGACCCCGGTCGAAATCAGCAACATCGGCTGCGTACCCAGCCGTCCCTCGCTTTCGGTCGTCATTCCCTTTGCTGCGGAACCCGAAATCCTGCGCTGGCGCATGGGGGTTCTCGCTGTCGATCCGGAGATCAAGGACGCCGAGTGCATCTATCTTGTCGACCGTGCCCAGGATCGGGCCGAGGCCGAGCGCCTGCTCGGCGATCTGCATGCGGCTTACGGGGTTCCGTGCCGGCTGGTCGTGGCCGAGTGGGCTACGCCCGCCGGGGGCATTCTCGACGTTGCCCGCAGAACGGCACGCGGCGCCTATGTGGCGTTCCTCGGTCGCGCCACCGTCCCTGAATCAGCGGGTTGGCTCAGCAAGCTTATCAAGTTTCTGAAGTCCAGGGCGCAGCGCGGGATCGTTTCGGCGCAGGTGCTTCATCCGGATCACTCGCTCGTCACCGCCGGGTCCCTCGTTGCTCACGACGACGGCGACCGATGGCGGCTGCGTCGGCTGCTGGCGGGCTTTCCCCGTGATTATGCACCGGCATCGGTCGCCGGCCGCATCGATGCCGTGTCGCCGGACTGCTTCGCGCTCTCCCGGGCGCTGCTGCACGAACTGCCGGCATCGGCCGGGAATTATCTTCTGGAAGAGGCCGCGGTCGCAGACCTGTGCTTCCAGGCGGCTGCGCGTGGCACAGAAATCTGGCGGCTGCCGGAACCCGCGGTTTTTCGGCTGGCGACACCGGTGCGGGCTGAAACAGAGGCTCAAACGGCCGCGTGCATCGAACTGGATCGGCGTCTGCTGGAGCGGCGATGGCACCAGCTTCGGTCGGAGGGCGGAAATGCGGGCCCGACGGGGACAAGCATGCCCGGCAAAGTTGTGGCACTCGCCGGCACATGGAAGGTGGCCTGACCATGACGCGCATCCTTTACCTTTGTCACGGGCATCCCGCACTGGTGCCGGGCGGCACGGAAACCGTCGCCCATGACTTGTTCCGAGCGGTTCGGGAGCGCCGGGATTGCGAGGCGATGTTCATCGGCTGCGTCAGTCCGCTGCACCGCGAAGCCCGTCCGGAAAGCCGCTTGCAGGCGATCGGCCGTTCCGCCGACGAGTTGCTGCTGTGGGTGGGCGCATTCGATCGCTTTTCAATTGCCCAGGCCGAGACACGCGGCTTTGCCGAGGCGATGGGCGAGCTGCTGACCTCGTTCCGTCCCGACATCGTCCACTTCCATCATCTGTCCCGGCTGGGTCTTGAGGCCGTGCTGCTGACCCGCCGGGTGGCGCAAAGCGCGAAGATCGTCCTGACCTTGCACGATTACCACGCCATCTGTGCCAACGACGGGCTGATGACCTCCGCCGGCGCCGGCCGGCTGTGCCGCGGGGCTGATCCCGACACCTGCCATGCATGCCTGCCGGAGATTGCGCCGCAGCGCTTCGCCGCGCGGACGATGCACGTTCAGAATGTTCTGCGGCAGATCGACCAGTTCATCGCGCCCAGCCGGTTTCTCCGCGACCGGTACCTCGCGTGGGGGCTGCCGGCGGCCAAAATCGAGCTCATTGCCAATGGCCTGCCAGTCGTGCCTGTAGCACCTGCGGCGCGCCGCAGCCGCCGGACCTTCGGCTTCTTCGGCAACATTGCGCCGCACAAGGGCGTGTTGGTGCTGCTCGATGCGGTGCGTCGGCTGGCGGAACAGGACCCCGATGCCCGTCTGCATCTGCACGGCGGGATCAACTTCCAGCCCGAGCCCTTCCGCCGGGCCTTTGACGAGGCACTGGCGGCGGTGCAGCCCGTGGTGCGGTTCCACGGCGCCTATGATCGCTCAGACCTGCCGCAACTGATGGCTAAGGTCGACTGGGTGGTGGTGCCGTCGGTCTGGTGGGAAAACGCGCCCGTCGTCATCGCGGAGGCCTTTCAGCATGGCCGTCCCGTGATCTGCGCCAATGTCGGCGGCATGGCCGAAATGGTGCGGGACGGCGGCAGCGGTCTGCATTTCCAGGTCGGCGATGCCGCCGACCTTGCCCGGGTGATGCATCGGGCGGTGGACCAGCGCGGGCTCTGGGGACGACTGGTCGTCGGCATCCCCGAACCGGTCACCGTCGCCGAGACGACCGAACGACATCTTGCTCTCTACGACACGCTCCTGCGACACGAGGAGGCCCTGTCCGCGTGATGCCTGACACCTGCGTCCTGTTCAATGATCGTTCCGCCACTCCGGCGAACGACCTCTCCACAGCCGGTGGCGCTCTGCCGCTCGCCGTCGTTCTCGACCAGCGCAACGTTCTCCTGTGCGGCTGGATGTCGGCGCCCCCTCCGGCAAAAGCAGAAGTCGTCCTCGGCGACGACGTCGCACGTGGGACATGGCAGGCCCTGACCTGGAGCGCCGGCGAGGACTCCGCCGCTTATCAGTTTGTCGCGGTGCTGCGGGCGGAGAACATTGTCCGCGCCCAGAGCCTGCCGCTGCAGTTGCTGTGCGAAGGCCGGCCGCCGATCGCGCTACCGGAGATTGCCCGCGTCGAGCTGGACGTAGCACCCCTCCTCGATCAGCTTCGCGGAGCCTCGGCCGATCTCGCCGCCGTGGCCGATTTCATCGAGGAGGTTTTCGCCGGCAGCACCGCACCGCAGCCGGTTTCGCCGCGCATCCGCGCCTTCCTGGTCACCTTCCTGGGATCCATCTCGGTGCATGATGGCTTCATCGAGATCGTCGGCCGTCCCGACTGCGGTGGTCTGCTGCTGCAGGGCTGGTCGATGCACCTGCAGCCGGGCACGCATGATTTCGGCCTCATGGCGGCGGGAGGGATCGAGAACCACGAGGCGGTGGTCGGCTGCTTTGAACGTCCCGATCTGCTGTCAACCGCGAGCGGCCTCGTCGCCTTCATGAAGACCGCCCGCAGTGTTGATCTCCACGCGTTGTCGCGGGTCTATTTCCGATCGAACGGGACCTACTATCACCTGGACGTGGTCGAGTCCCGGATCACCCTGGCCGACGACGCAGCCCTCCATCTCAAGGACATGCTCGGCCGTCTGCATGGGCCCACCCCGGCTGTCCGGGCCCTGAAGCGGGTGTGCCGGCCGCGCTTCCCGGGCCACGAAACCGTGTCGTCCCTTTCGGGACCGGTCCGCCTGGCGCAGGACATCGCGCTGCATGCGCCGGGCGGCGGGCTGTTCGTCTCCGGCTGGCTGCTCGATCCGCGCAAGATGGTCAACATGGTGCTGCTGAAGAGCACCGGCAATTTCTACGCGCGCCTGGATCCGACCTGGGTACGCCTGCCGCGTCCCGACGTCACATCCGGGTTCTCGTCGGATCCGCAGTTCGCCGAATGGCTCCGGCCCTGGGAGCATCAGCACGGCTTCATTGCCTTCGTCCGCCGCCCTCGGCCGATTGCCGACGACGAGGTGCATTACCTGGAAATCACCTTCGAGGACGAAAGCTGCGCATTCCTGCCGGTCCACTTCAATGACGGCGACCCGGAAGCGCTGCTGCGGCAGATCCTGGGCGCGGTGAACATCGATGATCCGAAGATCGACCAGATCATCGGAGCCCATCTGGCGCCGCTCGTCTCCGCGCTGTGCTCGGGCGCCTCTCCGGCGGCACCGGCGTCGGTCGCCGCGTTCGGCCGCCACAACCCGCGGTCGAAGGATGCATCGAAAGCTGCCCAGCCTCGCGCTTCGGTAGTGGTGCCGCTGTGTGAGGGCTGGTCCGACTTCGACATCAACCTGGCGCGCTTTTCCAGCGACCCGGACTTCGAGGACGCGGAGCTCATCGTCGTGGCCCCACGAGCCGGCGGCGATCAGATCGCCCAGGCCCTGCGACGCTATGCTTCGTTCTACAACCTCGCCGGGACGCTGGTGCTCACCGATGAGCCGCTGGATTATCATTCGGCGCTGAACGCGGGAGGCTCAGCAGCCAGCGCCGAGCTGCTGGTGTTCCTGTCCGCTTCCGTGTTTCCGCGCGAGCGCGGCTGGCTCGGCGTCCTGATCGACGAGATTGAAAACACGCCGGAGGCCGCTGCGGTGAGTCCGACCTTGCTTTATGAGGACGATTCCGTGCGGTTCGCCGGCAGCGAGGCCACAGAGGCGGCCGATGGCGAGACCAGCGACCGCTTCCGCGGATATGGCCATCACTGGCTCGACGGGGCCAAGGCACGGCGGGTCCTTGCCGGCAGCACGGAGTGCTGCGTCGTTCGCAAGCCGCTGTTTCTCGCGGCGGGCGGCTTCTCCCAGGAATTCGTCTGTCCGGAATGGCGAAGCCGGGATTTTTGCCTTCGGCTGAGGGCGGCCGGAGGCGCGTTCTACTGGCTGCCCGGCCTGCGCCTCTCTGCCATCGACGACGCGCACAGCGAGCCGCAGGACTATTCGGTGCGGGTGCGCCGCCTGGTCGATCGCCTGGGTTTCGCCCGCAAATGGGTTGCTGCCGCCGCCATCCCAACCGCCCATCCCTGACACACACCCCCGCACAAACGTTCATCACTGACAACCGTTCATCACCGAGAGTAGCCCCATATGCGCGCCTGATGCTGTCGCACGGCCACCCTGCGTTCTCGATCGGCGGGGCCGAGGTTGCCTCCTACAACCTGTTCAGCGGGTTGAACCGCATTGCCGATGTGGATTGTCACTATCTGGCGCGGGTCGGTCCGCCGGTCCAGCCGCATCGCGGCACACCGTTCATGAGCCTCCGGCAGAAGCAGAACGAGACGCTGATCTTCGCCAACGACTATGATTACTTCCGCCTGTCCAATCGGGACCTGGAAACGCTGGGCAGCGACTTCTGCCGGTTCATCGACGACGTTAACCCCGACGTTGTCCACTTCCACCACTTTCTCGGCTTCGGCCTTGAAGCCATTCATGCGGTTCGCCGGGTTCGTCCGGATATCCCGATCGTCGCGACCCTTCACGAATATCTTTCCATCTGCAACAACCACGGCCAGATGGTGAAGCGGCAGAACGGCCAGCTCTGCCGGCGCGCCACCCCGGCGGATTGCGCGACCTGCTTCCCGGATATCCCGGCCGGATCGCTGCACAAGCGCGAGCTGTTCATCAAGACGCTGTTCGAGAACGTGGACATGTTCGTCTCGCCCAGCCACTTCCTGATCGACCGCTTCGCCGACTGGGGACTGCCCGCCGACAAGCTGATGTTCCTCGAAAACGGTCTGGAAATCGGCGAGATCGCGCCGGCGCGGCCGCTTCCCGGGGGAAAGGGACGGCGCAACCGCTTTGCCTATTTCGGCCAGCTTAACCAGTTCAAGGGTGTCAAGGTGCTGGTCGAGGCGGTGGCGCGGGTGCCGGCGGAGGACTGGGGAAACGACTCGGTGCTGTGCGTCTTCGGCGGCAACCTCGAGGTCCAGCCGGAAAAGTTCCAGCAGGAATTCAAGAAGCTGGTGCAAATGGCTGGCCGGCGTGTGCGTTTCTTCGGCAGCTATCGCAGTCCCGATCTGCCGACGCTGATGCGCGAAATCGACTGGGTGGTCGTCCCATCCACATGGTGGGAAAACTCCCCGGTAGTGATTCAGGAGGCCTTCCTGCACGGGCGCCCGATCCTCTGCAGCAATATCGGCGGCATGGCGGAAAAGATCCGCAACCGGGTCGATGGCCTCCACTTCCGCGCCGGCAGTGCCGAAAGCCTGGTCGATCGGCTGGTCGAGGTGCTGCACAGCCCGGATTTGTGGGAGCGGCTGCGAGGCCGTATCCGCCGGCCGCTGTCCAGCGACACCGCGGCGGAGCAGCACCTCGCCCTCTATCGCCAACTGGTCGCGGGCCGGCGAGGTGCCACGGTGACGCCGCTGCCGGCCACGGAAGCGAAGGCCGAGCCGTCGGGCAAGGCCGCCTCTCTCGCCGCGTAGGCGCGGTGCCGGCGACAGCCGGGTCATCCACTTTGGCAAGGCGGGAACAGATGCAGCAGCGCACCGATCTTCTGCGCCAGACGCTGCGCGGATGCGCCGGCGGGGTGGCTTTCGCCGCCTTCGTCGGGCTTTTCGTCAACGTCCTGTACCTGGTGCAGCCGCTTTTCTCGATCCAGGTCTACGACCGGGTCATGGGAAGCCGAAGCCTGGACACGCTGGAGATGCTCAGCATCCTCGCCGGCATCAGCCTGATCTTCCTTGGCATTCTGGATTATGTCCGGGCGCGGGTGTTCATGATCGTCGGCGAGCAGTTAGCGCGCCGCCTCAGCGCCGCGACGCTCGAAGCCGCCGTGGGCGAAAGCCTGCGGAGCCAGTCGGTGCAGGCGGCGAATGCCATGCGTGACCTGCAGGAGCTTCGCCAGTTCGTCTCCGGCGGACCCGTCAGCCTGCCGATCGACGCCGCCTTCACGCCCATCTTTCTCCTCACGCTGGTCCTGCTGCACCCCGCCTACGCGGTTGTGGCGTTGGTCGGCGTTGCGGTGATGCTGGCGATGGGGCTGGCGATGGAACTGCTCGTGCGCCGCCGGGCCGCCGCGGCCAATGACGCGGCGCTGAAGTCGCATGCCGAAGTCGGCGCTGCGATCCGCCATGCCGAGCTGATCGAGGCCATGGGCATGCGGACCGCCATCGTCCGCCGCTGGCAGACGGGGCAGAACCGGGCCCTGGCGCTGATCGGCATCGGCAACCAGAGCTCGAAGGCAATCACCGCGGCGTCCCGATCCCTGCGGATGAGCCTGCAGGTGGCCATGCTGGCGACCGGAGCGACGCTGGTGGTCGATCACGCGGTTTCATCCGGCAGCATGATCGCCGCCGCCATCATGACCGGGCGCCTGCTCTTCCCGTTTGAACAGATGATCGAGGGATGGCGGCAGTGGACGCAGGCGCTGAGTGCTGTCCGCCGCCTGCGAACGCTGCTGGGGGACGGCACCGCCGGCCGCAGCAGCGCCCCGCTGACGGCCGAGCAGGGCCGGCTTTCGGTGGATGGCGTCACCTTTGTCCCCGCCGGCAGCGAGCGGCCGGTGTTGCGCAATGTCCGCTTTGCCCTGGAAGCCGGGGATGTGCTCGGCATCGTCGGCCCGTCCGGCGCCGGCAAGTCCACCCTGGCGCGCCTGATGGTCGGGGTCTGGCGGCCGAGCACGGGCGGCATCTATCTCGACGGCCACGACGTCTATGCCTGGGAACGCCAGAGCTTCGGCCGCGCGGTCGGCTACCTGCCGCAGAACGCCCTGCTGCTGGATGGCACGGTTCGCGAAAATATTGCCCGCTTCGAGGATGCGGACCCCGCCGAGGTCATTGCCGCCGCCAGACGGGCCGAGGTGCACGACATTATCGGGCGGCTGCCGCAGGGTTACGAGACCCGCGTCGGCGAAACCGGCTTCGGGCTGTCGGGCGGCCAGCGGCAACGGATCGCCCTGGCCCGCGCGATGTTCGGCAACCCCAAGCTGCTGATTCTCGATGAGCCCAACTCCAACGTGGACGGCGCCGGAGAGCAGGCCCTGATGAACGCCATCCGCGAGGCCAAGAAGATGGGGACGACCGTGGTTCTCGTCGCCCATCGGCTGGCGGTGATGGCCGTGGCGGACAAGCTGCTGATGCTCCGCGACGGCTCCGTCGAACGCTTCGGGACGAAAAGCGACGTGATGAAGGCGATGACGAGTCAAGCGCCGATCCGTGACGGAGAGTCCAACGTGGCGCGCCTGCCCACTCCGGCAAAGGTGGGGCCGGCAAAGATGGCTACGGCAAAGATGGTGCGCGCATGAGTGCTTCTTCGACGGCCTTTGCCGGCGTTTCTCCCGGCAACCCAGGTCCGGCTGCGGACGATGAGCCTAGCCTGCGACGGATCGTCGTCATCGGCCTCGTGGCGATCGTTGCCGGCTTCGGCGGCTTCGGCAGCTGGGCCTTGCTGGCGCGCTTGAACAGCGCGGCGCAGGCTCCCGGCATTGTTGTCGTCGACAGTCACCGCAAGACGGTCCAGCATCTGGAAGGCGGGATCCTCCGCGAACTGCTGGTCCAGGAAGGCGAACCGGTGAGTAGCGGGCAGCCGCTGGCGCTCCTCGACACCACCCAGGCCGAAGCGCAATTCGGCCAGCTGACCAGCCAGCAGATGACGTTGCGAGCGCGGGTCGGCCGGCTCCGCGCCGAACAGCAGAACCAGCGGACGTTCACGGTCCCGCCGGAGCTGGCCGACCGCCTGGCCGAGCCGCTCGTCGCCGACGCGGTCGAGGCACAACGCCGGTTGTTCGAAGCACGCTGGCGGGCCTATGACAGCGCGTCGGCGATCGTCACCAAGCGGATCCAGCAGTTTCGCGAGCAGATCGCCTCGGCGCAGTCGCAGCTGCAGGCCGTCGAAAAACGCCTTTCCCTGGTCCAGGAAGACTTGCGCAATGCCACTTTCCTGTTCGACCGAGGCTACGAGAAGCGGACCCGCCTGCTCGAGCTGCAACGGAACGTCGAGGAACTGAACGGACAAGCGAGCCAGCAGCGCGGCGTCATCGCCCAGGCGCAGCAGAGCATCGCCGGATCCGAAATGGAAATCGTCAACCTGGGGGACAGCCGGCACGCCGAAGTTGCCAGGGACCTGGAAGAGTCCCGGGCTCAAGAAGTGGACCTGGCGGACCGGATCCGGGCAGCGCGCGACGTGCTGGATCGCCGCGAAATCCTGGCACCCCAGGAGGGCATCGTGACCGACATCCGCCTGGTCACTCCCGGCGGGGTGATCGGCCCGGGCCAGCCGCTGATGGACATCGTTCCGATGGACGATCCGCTGATCATCGAAGCCCGCGTGCATCCCGACGACATCGACGTCGTCCACGCCGGGCTGGCGGCGGATGTCCACCTGACGGCGTTCAAGCGCAGCTCGACCCCGCCCGTCGAAGGCGTCGTCACCTACGTCTCGGCCGACATGCTGAGCGATCCCCGCGACGGCACCAAGTACTTCCTGGCGCGTGTCAAACCGTCGGCGGATGCCCTGGCGCGGCTGCGGGGGGTGACGCTGTCGCCGGGGATGCCGGCCGACGTGATGATCGTGACGGGGGAGCGGAAGGCCTTCGAATACTTCATCGAGCCGCTGCGCCAGCGCATGCGCCACGCCTTCCGGGAAGACTGACCCGCCAGTTCAATGAGAACGGGCCGGCTGCTCGTTCAGCCGAAGACCGCGAACACTCCGAGCAGAAGCGACGCGCCGGAAACGACACCGAGGCCGGAGACAAGCAGCATCAGCACCCGGTCGGAGCGCCGCGCGGAACCGGAGGCCGCCCCTCGGTCCTGCAAGGCAGCGCAGATCACGTCCACCCGGGTTTGCAGGACATCGATCGCATCGACCAGCGTGGACAACTGCTCGCGCCACATCTGGCTGTCGGCCGCGGCGCCGGTGTCCCGCACCGCGGCGTGAGCGGCCGCCCCGGCGGCGACGGCATCGCGCAGGTCCGCGCGAAAGCGCCCGAAGCCCTGCGTCACGGATTTCTCGAGGGCGACGATGGCACTCAGCACCGCTTCGGCATCGCTCCCAGGCCGGGCCGGCTGCGCGGCGCCTTCTGCCGTCTCGCCTCCCTTCGCTAAAGCCCGACGTGTGCGATTGACCAGCGCGACCCACGCCTCGCCGGCCCGCGGACGGGCGTGGGCAGTGAGCCGCGTTTTCTGCTCGTTGCTCAGCGTGCTGTCGAGAGCCGCCTCGAAGGCATGACGCCCTTCGGACAGGCCGGCCTTGGCGAGATCCCCGCGGTAGCGATCGGCGCGCACCGCCGCCAGCGTCTCGTCCCCTACCCGGATTTCAACCTCGACGGGATCGTTGGGACGGGCGCGGCACCAGGCCCAGCCGATGACGCGGCGATCCTGGACGTCCTCGATATAGCCCTCGACCGGGCCGGAAGGTGCGAGTGCCGTCGCCGCGGGGCGGTTGGACGCAGGCTGCGTGGCACCCGGACCAGCGGCATCGGGTCGGTCCGTGCCCGGCTCGGAAGGCGTTTGAAGCTGCTCGACCGTCGTCCCGCTCACCGCTGCGCCGACTGTCAAGATCCGACCGTCTGCAAACCCGCGCGTTGCGTGGGCTGCTGGGCCGGCGAAAGCACCGCGTGAAGATCGTGTGCAGAGAGAGACTTCGGGCTGTATTCCTCGATTTTCCCGCTGCCGATGAGGTCTTCGAGCTGGTCCAGCGACTCGCCGATCCGATCGAAGGGGATCTGGAAGCAGTCGTAAAGCGAGTACCGCCACCACTGCAGCGCCTGCAGGCGCTCGATGGTCTTCTCGTCGAAGCGGAAACGCTTGATCGTTGCCGGCATGCCGGCAACGATGGCGTAGGGAGGCACGTCCTTGACGACGACCGATCGCGCGCCGACGATGCACCCGGTGCCCAGGGTGACGCCCGAGCGGATGAAGGCGCCCTGGCCGATCCACACGTCGTGACCCAGCGTCGTGACCGGCCGGCTCTGCTTGAAGTGCTTGACATTGGCGCGGATGAAATCGACGCGATCGGGCCGGCAGAACTCGTCCCAGCCATGCACCACCGGATAATGGGCGATGCGAGAGCAGGTCAGCCAGTCGGTCGGATGCTCATAGGCACCGATGTGGACTTCCGGGGCGATGGCGCAGTAGCGCCCGATCTTCACGCCGCCGATGCGGCCGCCGCTGATCGAGGTGAACGCGCCCACCTGCAGCAGCGTCGGGTTTTCCACCTGCGCCAGGATGGCCACCGGCGGCTCAAAGAACGACTCGCTGTCGAGTTGGTGACCGCTGACCATCGTTGGCATTTTGCAGCCTAGCGGCAGCAGCTTCTCTGAAAAGCGACCCGTAAACGGGATTGCGACAAAGGTCATTGTGGAGCCGTCCTCCGCTGTCTGGGCCGCTGTCTGTGCTGGATCCGGACGCCCGACAAGGAGCCTGCGTCGAGCGGACAAGTGCCGATCCTGCCCGCTGATCCTAGCAACCATTGGTTAACGGTTCGCGAACGCCCGCTCCGTTGCCGGCCCAGGCTGTGCGAAAACCCCGGTCGAACAGCGCGGGGGCAGGTCGGGATGCGGGTCCGTCGCCTATTGATTTGGAAAGTGCTCGGTGTGAGTTTCGGCGGTGCGCCCGATGTACAGCGCGCGGCGGCCGGAGAAAGAGACGATATAGCCGGCGCAGCCGGCTAGCACCGCCTTCTCACAAAAGCCCCTGTAGGTGTAACCGGGGACCTGTTGCTGTGCTTCCCGGATCGCGGCCTGCATGCGCTCTGGGTCGAGCGACGGTGCGATCGAAGCATCGACCCGGTGGGCGGGTAGCTCGATGCTCTCGCCGTCTCGCAGGTAGTAGGTTGCGGCCGCCCGCCGGAAGTCGATCGCATAGGCTTCGAACCCGACTTCCATCAACGTTCCCACGATTTGTGGAAAGGTCATGGTGTTTGCCTCTGCTGCCTCAAGGCAGGCCAGGGCAGTGGATTTCTGGTGTTCGTTCATAGCGGCTTCTCTATCGGCGGGCTGGATCGGGTTTATTCGATCGGGATTGCGGTCATGTTGCCGCGTTGGGCCAGGCTCTTCAGGAGACGTCCCAGCGTCTCTCGGTCATCGGTGGTGAGACAGTCAAAGAACTCGGCATCATTGCGGTCGGCGAGCGCGGCCAAATCCGGCACGAGGGCATTGCCGCGATCCGTCAAGGCGAGTGTTTGGGCGCGGCCGTCCTCCACGCTTGCCTCGCGGATGATCAGCGACTTCGCGATCAGTCGGTCCGCGAGCTTGGTAATCGCTCCCCTCGTCATACCCATCTCGTCAGCGAGCCGGCTGGGGGCCATCGGCTCCTTACCATAGAGCGCGCGCATCACGCACCATTCGGCCACCGTCACCTCCCTGTCGGCCAATTTGACCGCGAAGGCATGGGACACATGGTTGGAGACCTTACGTAGCCAGAAGCCGATATGCGCAGTGAGGTCCGAGACAGGTTGGGCCGGAGACATAGCACCCTCTTTGGTTGACATTGAAACTACATCCATATAATTTCCTAGTCAACTAAATGCGTCGCGGGTCCGGCCATCCGCGCCTCAGAGTTTCCGCACAGCCTGGGCATTAACGCCCCGGTAAGCCGGCTGTGCTGAAATCGTCGGGTCATGAGGGCTCCTTTCCGCCTGCTCCCGGCCCTTCTCCTGTGCTGCGGGGCAATCGAAGCCTCGGCGGCGCGGTATGTGGTCGCCGGCAACGCCGAGACCGTCTTCGCGTGGGAATCCCAGCGATGCGATGTCCAGGACATTCCCGACGCGCCGGCCCGGGCCTTTCGCGACGCCGCCGGAACCGTTCATCTGTTCGCTCCGCATTTTGTCAATCGCGCGCTGACCGGTGCCCGTCTGGATACGGTGACGCCCAACTGCCGCGTCGCCTTCGCAGCCAGCGGCAACGACGATCCGGCGGCCTTCGACGATCGACTCTGGCTGAACTCGTTTGCGACGACCAACGGAACGGTGATCCATGCCTTGGCCCACGCCGAATATCATGGCCATCGGCGACCCGGATGTGTGGGCGGCCGGTACATGGACTGCTGGTGGAACGCCGTCGTCCAGCTCGTCTCGCGCGACGGCGGCGCCAGCTTCCGGCGAGAGGGCCGCGACGGTGCCGTGGTTGCTGCGCCCGCCTATGCGTATGATGGCAGGCAGGGACGTCCCACCGGATACTTCAGCCCGAGCAATATCGTTGAGTTGGGAGGCGATCGTTACGTCTTCATCTTCGCTGCGGCGCAGGGACTGCAGCGGCGGGGCGCCTGCCTGCTGCGGACCGACCGGATCGCCGAGCCGGGGCGCTGGCGCGCCTGGGATGGCAACGACTTCACCGTGCGCCTGATCGGCGCCACTGCCGGGGCGGGGCAACCGCCGCAGGACCGCGTCTGCGCGCCGCTGGCCGGCATTCCATCAACGCTGACCAGCGTGACGCAGCAGCCGGACGGCGGCTTCACCGGCCTGTTCGCCGCGTCGCGCTCCTTGGTTTCGGAAGGTTCCGCCGTGACCGGCATCTACGTCATCCGCTCAACGGATCTGCTGCACTGGAGCGAGGCGAGCCTGCTGCTCGCCGTGCCGATGATGTTCGATTTTCCCTGCGATGCTCCGTCGGTCTACGCCTATCCGTCGCTGCTCGATCCCGACAGCCCGTCGCCCACGTTCGCCACCACCGGCACCCATCCATACCTCTATCTGACGCGCTTCAACGTGCGCGACTGCAAGCTTGGCATGAACCGCGACCTGGTGCGCTTTCCCGTCGTCCTCCAGCAGGAACCGGGGTCGACCGGAGCCGATCGGTAGCCCGGCGAAGACGTGGTTACACCGCCTGCGGAAGGGCAGCCTGCGGGGTGATCCAAGCCGGGTCCGTCAAGGGATGTTCGGCCTGCTTGAGCCGGGCCCGGTCGCCGCGCTTCTCGGCTACCGAAGCGAGGGCCTGGTGCACCACCGCCCATTTCGGGCATTCTTCCCCGACCGCCCTCAGTACCGTTTCCGCTTCGGCCAGTTCCCCTGCATCCAGCAGGGCGCGACCATAGCGCAGCCGGTAGAGCGGGCTCTCCGGCGTCATCCGGGCGGCGGCGCGGTGCGCCTCCACCGCATCGCGCAGCCGGCCGGCGGCGGTCGCCGCCCTTCCCAGGAGGTCATAGGCCAGGCCAAGATGGGGCGCCGCAAGCAGCGCGCCGCGTGACGCTCCCATCGCCCGCAGCGGCTCGCCGGCCAACAGCAGCTCCTGCGCGGCCATCGCGCTTTCGATGGCCTCCCCGTCTTCGAGGATCCGGCCGCGCTGTGGAAAGTCTTCGCGGGTCCGGTCGTGGTGGACGAAGTCATCGATCATCGCCTGCAGCAGGCCGCGTTCGGAGAACCAGCGCGCGATTTCGTGGCCGCCTCCCTGCACCGAGTAGAGGTCAGAACCTGGTAAATCCCGAAGACGCCACGCCGCATGAACGTCGTGCAGCTCCGCTTCGCCGAAGTACAGCGCGACGCGGGTTCGTGGCGCCGCCTGGAGCAGCGGCAGCACGTCGAGGTGTTCCGGCAGCGCCCTCCGCCGCAGGGCGAAGCTGCTCCGGCTGCCCGGCAGCAGCAGGCGGGTCTCCGGCGAAAAGGCCAGGACGCGATCGGCCTGCAGCAGCGCGCCGAACAGGAGTGCTGCGTAGCCGCCCATGGAGATGCCGAGGGTCACAACCGCCCGTGGCTGCACCGCCTCGATGATCCGCCGCAGGCCGGCGACGGTGGCGTCCATGCCGTCGCCGAGCCCGGGCACGCCCTCGGCGTAGTAGCTCCTCGGCGCGGTATTCATCAGCACGCTGCTGGCGCCGATCTTCGTCGCCGTCTGCTGCAGCGAAAACCGGCCCACCGGCTCCTCCAGATGGGAAAACACCAGCAGCAGCACGTCGCGGTCGTCGCGAAGCTGCAGGCGGAAATACTCTGTCTGCGTCAGCCCCAGCTCTGAGAGTTGCATTGCTTGCCCTTCGGTGTGATGACTGCCCAAGCAGGGGCGCGGTTCGGGCTTAAAGCGTACAACAGACCGCCTTCGCGCGATGTGACAGGCGAGGAGCATGGGATGGAAGCGACACCCGGCGAAACGGGCTTGGGCCGCAGATGACGACCGGGTTGCCGCTGCAGAGCGGCTTCCTGACTGTGGAGGGAACCCGGCTGGAATGGCGGAGGGTGACGCCGCCTGGGCCGCGGTCTGGGGCGCCGACCCTGGTGCTGCTGCACGAGGGGCTGGGCTGTGCGGCGATGTGGAAGGATTTCCCGGAAGCCCTGGCTCTGGCCACCGGTTGCCCTGTCTTTCTGTGGAGCCGGCGCGGCTTCGGGCGTTCCGATCCCATCACCCTCCCCCGCCCGCTCGACTACCTCGAACAGGAGCCGCGGCTGGTGGACCAGGTTCTCGCGGAAGCCAATATTAACCAGTGCGTTCTGGTCGGCCACTCGGACGGCGGCACCATCGCGTTGCTCGCGGCCGGCGGAGAGGCCGCCTCGAAAATTGTCGGGGTCGCGACCATGGCGGCGCACGTCTTCGTCGAGGATGTCACCATCGACGGCATTCGCGAGACGAAACGCGCCTGGGACCAGGGCGACCTGCGCCGTCGCCTCGCCCGCTGGCACGGCGACAACGTAGACGGCGCTTTCCGTGGCTGGTGCGATACCTGGCTCGATCCCGGATTCCGCGCCTGGAACATCGAGGCGGCGCTGAGCGCGGTGCGCGCGCCGGTCCTGGTGATGCAAGGGGCGGACGACCAGTACGGCACGCCGGCGCAGGTGGAGGCGATCGCGCGCGGCGTCTGCGGGCCGGCGCGAGCGATGCTGATCCCCGGCGCCGGGCACGCCCCCCACATCGATGCCCCCGAAGCGGTGATCGAGGCGATCCGTTTCTTCCTGGCGGCGTTGCCCTGTGCGGCGCCGGCCGGAGTGCCGGAGTGAATCCAAACCTCGCCGCCGAGTTTGCAGCGCTGGGCGAGCGCATCTGGCTGAACTGCGCCCATCAGGCGCCCCTGCCGGCTTGCGCGCGGGCGGCCGCCGAGGAAGCCGTGCGCTGGAAGGCCGAACCCTGGGAGTTGACGACGGAGCGCTTCTCCGGCGTCCCGTTCCGCCTGAAACGCGCCCTGGGCCGCCTGATCGGGGTGCCGGCCGAAGAGATCATCCTGGCCAACAGCGCCTCCTATGGGCTGCACCTGATCGCCAACGGCTTTCCGTTCGCCGCCGGTGACGAGGTGCTGGTGATGCGCGGCGACTTTCCCTCGGACATCCTGCCGTGGCTGGGACTGGAGCCGCGCGGCGTCTTCACCCGTCAGCTCGCGCCGCGCAGCGGCCGGGTTCTGCAGGTGGAGGATGTCCGGGCCGCCATCGGGCCACGGACGCGGCTGCTCTGCGTGACCTGGGTGCATTCGCTCTCCGGCTGGACGATCGATGTGGACGCCCTCGGCCGGCTGTGCCGCGAGCACGGCATTGCCTTCATTCTCAACGTGTCCCAGGCGCTCGGCGCGCGCGCCCTCGACGTGGCAAGCGCGCCGGTGGACGCGATCGTCTGCACCGGCTGGAAGTGGCTGCTCGGCCCCTACGCCACCGGCTTCTGCTGGGTCCGCCCGGAGCTGCTGGCGCGGCTCGCCTGCCAGCAAACCTACTGGCTGAGCATGCTGAGCGCCGATGATCTCGGCCGTGAGCACCTGGACCTGACGCTGCGCAGCGATGCCGGAGCCGCCCGCTGGGATGTGTTCGCCACGGCAAATTTCTTCAACTTCAACGCGTTCGCTGCGTCTGTTGAACTCCTGCTGGAACACGGCGCTGCTGCCGCGGCGGCGCATGACGCCGCGCTGGTGCAGCGCCTGATCGATGGCCTCGACCGCCGCCGCTGCGGGCTGACCAGCCCTGAGGCCGGGCCGGCCCGCTCGACGCTGGTGTTCGTCGAGCCGCGCGACCGCGAACGCGCCGGCGGTTTGCAGCAGGCGTTGGCGGCCACCGGCATTCACGTGGCATACCGCGCCGGCGCGCTGCGCCTCGCCCCGCACCTCTACAACACCGTCAGCGATATCGACCGGGCGCTGGAGGCCCTCCACGCTCTGGCGTGATCCGACGCCGATCCCTCTCGAAGGTTCAGATCTGCACTTCCCAGGAGTGATAGCCGTTGCTGTCGGTGCCGGGACAAGGGTTCGTCGCACCTCCTGCGGCGGCGCCGCAGCGCACGCAGAAGACAATGCCGTTGCCCGGCTCAACGGTGACCCACCGGTGCTCGCCGTTGCTGTCGGTGCCGAGGCACGGATTCACCGGCGCACCCACCAGGCAGCCGCACTGTCCGCAATAAGTAACCTTGCTCATGGCCCCTCCTCTTCATCGGTTCGCGACGATAACCGCCGCGGATCGAGTGGGTTCCACGAGGAAAGCAGCGCGAGAGGCCAACCTGACCCAGCGGGCTGCAGTCCAAGCGAAGCGAGGATCAGGCCAGTCGAGCGGTCAGCGCCTCCGCGGCCGCGGGCGCGCGGACTTTCCCGCCCGAGATGAAATAGACGAAGACGTCGCCGCGCCCGGCCCAGGTGCGCGCACGGTCGACCCATCCCTCCAGTTCGGCCGCAGGATAGCCCGTTTCCACTTCTTCCCGGCCGCGCATCAGCCGCGCGTAGGTGAAATCCGCCGTCTGCTCGTCAATCGCCGGGAACTCGTCGTCGTCCAGGAAGGCGATGGCGGCATGATACCGGCGCGCCAGTTCGTAGAACTGCTGGCTTTGGAACGACGGGTGGCGCACTTCGAGTGCGTGGCGCAGGGGAAGGCCGTCGAGCTCGCGCGGCAGCAGCTTGAGAAACGCCTCGATGTCGTCCGGTGCGAACTTCTTGGTGCCGGCGAACTGCCAGTTGATCGGGCCCAGCCGATCACGCAGCTCGGTGAGGCCCTGGCCGAGGAAGCGCGCGACCGACTCCCCGGCACCCGCCAGCTCCTTGCGATGGGTGCAGTAGCGCGACGCCTTGATCGAGAAGACGAAGCCGTCCGGCGTTTGCTCGCGCCAACTGGCCCAGTTCGCCGGCTTGAAGGTGGAATAGTAGGTTCCGTTGATCTCGATCGAGGTGAGCCTGCGGCTGGCGTACTCCAGCTCACGCTTGCGCGGCAGGCCCTCGGGGTAGAAGACGCCGCGCCACGGCTCATACGTCCAGCCGCCGATGCCGGTGCGGATCCTGCCTGCCATGCGTCTTCCCCGTGTTCCTTGGCGGGTCGCCACTCCCTCAGGTGGGCAGTGCCGGCGCGACCGTCGAGGGCGCCGTCCTCCCGCGACCGCAGGTGACGATAGTTTCAGTTTCGATATATCTTTATTTTAGATATATCGCGATATATATCGCTCCACATGAGACACGAACACAGCGGCGGCAACGGCCGCCACCACGGCGGTTCGGACGAGCGTCCGGACCACCCTCATTCCCGCAAACATCACGGCGGCCCCCATCACGGCGGCCCCCGTCGCGGCGGCCAAGGCAGACTGTTCGACTATGGCGAGCTGCGGCTGGTTCTTTTGGCGCTGATCGCCGAGGAACCCCGGCACGGATACGAACTCATCAAGCTGATCGAGGAACGGTCCGGCGGGAGCTACGACCCGAGCCCCGGCGTCATCTATCCGACGCTCACTTGGCTCGACGACATGGGTTACGCCCGTGCCGAGACCGACGACGGAGGCCGCAAGCGCTACAGCCTCACCGGCGAAGGACGCTCGTTCCTCGATGCCAGCCGCAGGACCGCCGACGAGCTTCTCGCGCGTCTGGCAGCCAACGAAGGCCATCGGCCGAGCGATGTTGCTCTGCCGGTGATCCGGGCGATGCAGAACTTCAAGACCGCGATGCGGCTTCGGCTGAGGCGCGGCGCCCTGGACGAAGCATCGTCCGAGCAGATCGCAACGGCCCTCGATGCCGCCGTCAAGATCGTGGAAAAATCCTGACCGACACCCTTCAACGTTCGGAGCCGTAACCGGCGGCATCGAGGTCAGCCGGTTTGAGGCCGGTGCGTCATGAACGGGTGCACGCCTCCAGACCGGGCCGCTTCCTCGCGTGACGCCCAGGGAAGCGTAGAGCGGCGCTGGAATGGTGGGCCCGGCAGGACTCGAACCTGCAACCAGACCGTTATGAGCGGCCGGCTCTAACCAATTGAGCTACGGGCCCGCAGCGACGCAGGCCCCCCATGATAGCGTGGATTTTCACAGATGCGACCCGCCTGCGCTCGCTAGCTCCGAAGGACCCGCAATAATCTTGTGAACGGTGCGAGGTCGCGGGACAGGCCAAGCGACGTCGAGAAATGACCGGCCGGCGCCCGGAAAACGTTTTCTTGCGGCAAGCGCCAGGCCCGGGCCAGCGCTTCGCCCCCGGCGGTCAGCGTCACGTCGTCGCTGCGGCCGATAACGACGACGATCCGTGACGGAGCGACCGCAGGCTGGCCCACCGGGTCGAGCAGTCCCCGCCATTGTTCAAGGTCGGCGCGGGTCCAGCCGGCGGAGCGAATCGCCCGCGGGACGCCGAGGCCGCCGGTCAGCCTGCCCTGGAACGTGACGGCGATCAGCGAGCTGGAAGGTGCGACGAGAAACAACGCGTCCGGGCGCATCTCGGCCGGCCAATCCCGGGCGGCGACAGCGGCGAGCTGCGCGGTCAAGGCCCCGAGGCTCACGCCGCCGAGGCAGACGGGGCCGCGGCGGGTCCGCCGCGCCCAGGCGATGAGGCGACCCAGTTCAATGACATGGGCATGAAAATAGTCGAGAAGGCCCCCCGGACCGCGCGCCAGCACCGGCTCCCCGCCATAACTGCCAGGCGAGCGCCGGCGACCGTGCCACGGCCCTTCTGGCCGGATGACCCGGACCCCTTCGGCGACAAGAGCGCCCAACGGATTGCGACCGTCGCCGGTAAACTCCGGCTCCATGGCGATGCCGTGGGTGAAGATCACCGACGGCACCGGCGCCGAGCCGCCTCCCGGCACGAGGGCCGGCGCTGAGACACGCGCCCAGGCGGTCCCTCTCGACGCCACGGTGGGCGCAGAATACCGCAGCCACCCGTCTACGCCGTGTCGAAACAGAAAACCCCGCGACGCTTCGATCTCGGCCGGATCGAAGCTGTCGGCAAAAGCCGCCTCCGGCGCGGCAAGGCGGGGACCGTGGCGGTGTGCTACCGACGCGGGATCCTCGATCGCCCACGCCACGGGCGGCATCGGCGCCTGCAGATGGAGCGGAACGAAGGCGCTGCGCAGATTGGTCAGGCCGCCTGCAGCACGAAGCCGCGCCGTCTCCTTCTCGGCGCGGGCGGGCCCGTCGCCGAAGAATGCTTCATCCCAGGCAGCATCGGCGGCGTCCAGGATCATCTGACGGGATTGCACCCGCCTGAGGATGCCCGGCAGCATGCGCCGGGCTAACCGACCGCAGGGTATCTGTTCGATGAAGCGATCGGGCGACCCATTTGCCGCCAGGGCAGCGGCCCAGCCGCGCGAAAGGGGAAAGTACCACTGCGTCAACAGCCGCAGCGCCGTCTCGTCGAACCACGGGCGGAGAATCAGACCACCGAGCGCACTTTTCATCAGCCGTTCGACGCCGCGCGGCGTCAAAGGGTGACGTTTGGCAGTGGACTCGGCCTTCATCGGACAGCGAACTCTTGCCGCTGGGGCCGATCCCGCTTTCCCCCTAGTAGTCGAGGAAGCTGCGGAGCTTGCGGGAACGGCTGGGGTGTTTCAGCTTGCGCAGCGCCTTGGCCTCGATCTGGCGGATGCGCTCGCGCGTCACCGAGAACTGCTGGCCGACCTCTTCCAGCGTGTGGTCGGTGTTCATGCCGATGCCGAAGCGCATGCGCAGCACACGCTCCTCCCGTGCCGTGAGGCTGGCCAGCACGCGGGTCGTCGTTTCCCTGAGGTTGGCCTGGATCGCCGCATCGAGAGGCTGAACCGCATTCTTGTCCTCGATGAAATCGCCGAGGTGACTGTCTTCCTCATCGCCGATCGGTGTCTCCAGGCTGATCGGCTCCTTGGCGATCTTGAGGACCTTGCGCACCTTCTCCAGCGGCATCGACAGCTTTTCCGCCAGCTCCTCGGGCGTCGGCTCGCGGCCGATCTCGTGGAGCATCTGCCGGCTGGTGCGCACCAGCTTGTTGATCGTCTCGATCATGTGCACCGGGATCCGGATGGTGCGGGCCTGGTCGGCAATCGAGCGGGTGATGGCCTGGCGGATCCACCAGGTTGCGTAGGTCGAAAACTTGTAGCCGCGACGGTATTCGAACTTATCCACCGCCTTCATCAGGCCAATATTACCTTCCTGAATGAGATCAAGGAATTGCAGCCCGCGGTTGGTGTATTTCTTGGCAATCGAGATGACCAGGCGAAGGTTGGCCTCGATCATCTCCTTCTTGGCCTTGCTGGCCTCGCGCTCGCCCTTCTGCACGGTGGAGACGATGCGCCGGAATTCGATGATCGGCAGCGCCGTGTCCTCGGCGACGAGACCGATCTGTCGCCGCAGCTCGACAACCTCAGTACCATGCCGGGAAGCGAAGGTCGCCCATCCCTTCGAGGGAAGCTGCCCCACCCGCTCCAGCCAGCCCGGCGCAAGTTCATTGTTGCGATGCTGGTCAAGAAAGTCTTCGCGCTTCACGCGACTGTCGATGGCGAGCCGCAGCAGGCGCCCCTCCAGGCCGAGGAGACGGCGGTTCAGCTCATAAAGCTGCGCCACCAGCTCCTCGATGCGCGTATTGTTGAGGTGCAGGTCCTGCAGCAGCACCGCCAGCTCGCGACGGAGCTTCAGGAAGCGCTTTTCCAGCGGAGGTTTGGGATCGTCGCCGCGACGGACCGCCTCGACGCGCTGCACCTGCACCTTGTGGAGGCGCTTGTAGGAGAGTGCGATTTCCTCAAATGTGGTGATGAGCTGGGGCAACAGAGCGACTTCCATCGCCGCCAGGGAAACATTCTGCTCCTCGCCGTCGGGATCGGGATCTTCGTCCTCGCCGTTGGCCTCTTCACCAAGCTCCTCGTCTCCGGCAGCGAGAGCCGCTGCGTCGGCGGCGCTGGAATCGGTTCGTACCGCATTGGCCAGGGTCGCGGGGTCAACCGGGGCCCCTCCATCGACGCTCTCTGCGCTCCCATTGGCGGGCGCCGTCCCATTTCCGGACGACGCGGCTGGCACGCTGCCATCGTACATGGCGTCCAGATCGATGATATCGCGCAGCAGCATTCGGCCCTCGAGCAGCGCGCCATACCATCGGACGAGGGCCCGCATGGTCAAAGGACTCTCGCAGATGCCGCCGATCATCATCTCGCGGCCGGCTTCGATGCGCTTGGCGATCGCGATTTCGCCCTCGCGCGACAGCAGCTCGACATTTCCCATTTCGCGCAGGTACATGCGCACGGGATCGTCGGTGCGACCGATCTCGTTCTCATCCACATTGCCGGACGGGGCGTCCGATTCCACCACCTCCGCCGGCGGCGCACCCTCGTCGGTCTCCTCGGACTCGATCACATTGATGCCGATCTCGTTCAGCATCGCCATGGTGTCTTCGATCTGCTCCGAAGACACCTGGTCCGGCGGCAGCGCGCTGTTCAGATCGTCGTAAGTGACATACCCTCGCTCCTTGCCGCGAGCGATCATGCGCTTGATGCCAGCGCCCAGCGAGTCGAGCAACGGCGCGTCTTGTTGGTCGTTCTTTGTATCCGCTATTTCCGCCGCACCCGTCGCCTTTGTCGACATACCGACCTCGCTGGTTATTGTCTCGCGACGCAAGCGGGATGCCCCTGGTCAGCGGCCCTGTCGGCTGCTGCCCGCAACGTCGCTCAGAAACAAAAACGACGAAGGCCGGCCGCGATCCATCACGCGGCTAACCCACGCCCCTGAAGATGAACTGGCAGAAAGCAAAACATCATCGACGAGCGCCACCCCTGCGCGCCGACACTGTCTCGAATGATGCATTGCGGGAAGGGTTCACATCGTACGTCCTGCCACACGTTGCCCCACAACCGAGAAACATTGTTTCGATTTCAGGGGGCGCGCTCGATAGCTCCGATCCCGAAGCAATCGGTGACGTAGCGTTGCAGAACCCCTTCGTCAAGGGGCAGAGGAGCAAGTTCTCGTCGAGCTTCGGTGTACTGCAGGAAACGCACCACACCCGGAACGCTAGCCGTCCTCGTCTACTTTCAGGGATTGCCGGATCAATGCCCGCCGCTGTTCCCAGGCGTCGGCGGACAGCTCCGCCGTCACTCCGGCCTTCAGTTCGCCCCTCAGCGCCTTGCGCCGAAGCACGCCGAGAGAGGCGCGCCACAGAGCATGAACCGCCCCGATGTCCGTGGCCCCAGCCCGGTCAGCCGCCAGATCCGCGGCTGTGTCATCGACAACGCCCTGCAGAATGTCCCCGAGGCCACGCCGCCGCAGCTCGGCACCCAGTATATCGCCGGTCAGCTCAGGGCTGGTCGCGTGCAGCATCAACACCTGTTGGCGCAGGCTGTCGCAACGCGGATCACCGAAGGTCAGGCGGCCCAACTCTTCTTCGTACGGTCCGATCATGTCGGGGTAGCGAACGGCAAGACCGCACAGGAGCCGTTCCGCTCTCATCGCACTGCTGATCGGCGTCGCCAGCCTGGCGGCCGCTTCCAGATCCATGACGCCGGAAATCGGCGACACACCTGTGGCAGACCGCCGCGTCGCGGAACGGCCGGGAGCAGCGTCCGTCTGCCGCCTGCTGGCCGAGCCGCCGCGCGCGGCCTGCCAGGATCGCTCGCGAAAGGCCCGCTGGAAGTGCGCGCGCACGGTGGCATCGCGGATGGTGTCGGCGCGACGGCGCAGCCGGTCTTCGAGCGCGGCCCGTTCTTCGGCGGGAGCGTGCAGCCGTCCCTTGTTCTCAAGACGGAACAGGAACTCGGAAAGCGGCGCCGCCTCCCGGAGCGTCCGGTGCAGGACCTGGGCCGGCCACCGGGAAGCGACCCGGTCGGGATCATCCCTGGTATCGACCCGCAGCAGGCCGATGCGCAGTCCAAGCCCCGGCTTCAGCAGCGGCAAGGCCCGTTCGGCTGCCCGCAGGGCCGCCCGTTCGCCGGCCGCATCCGGATCGAACAGCAGGACAGGTTCGGCGGCGAGCGCCCACAGCGCCCGCAACTGCTCTTCGGTCAGCGCCGTCCCCAGCGGCGCCACCACGTTCGGCCAGCCGGCTTCCGCCAGTCCGATCACGTCCATGTAGCCTTCGACGACGATGACGGAGCCGGCGGATCGCGCCGATTCCCCGGCAAGGTCGATCCCGTACAGCAGGCGGCCCTTCTGAAAGAGCATTGTCTCCGGCGAGTTCAGGTATTTCGGCTCGCCCGGCCCGATGAGCCGGCCGCCGAAACCCAGAACCCGACCGCGCTGATCGGCAATCGGGAACATTACCCGGCCCCGAAAGCGGTCGTAAGCCGCGCGGCCCCGGTCGTCCGAATTCACCAGCAACCCCGCGTCCAGCAGGGCCGCCTCCCCTATGCCTTCGTGCTGCAAGCCCCCCCTGAGGGCGTGTCCGCTGTCGGCAGCATAGCCCAGGCGCCACCGCTGGATGGTCGCATCGGAAAGCCCTCGCCGTCGCAGGTAATCGAGCGCCTGGCGGCCGTCCGGCATGCGCAGCATGCGGCAAAAATAGCGGGCGGCCGCCTCCAGCACATCGACCAGCGCGCCGCGCTTGCGCTCGCGGGCCTGCTCCTCGGGGGTTTCCTGCGGCATGGCCAGGCCGGCGAGCAGGGCGACACGCTCGACCGCCTCGCGGAAGCCCACCTTTTCGGACTGCATCACGAAATCGATGACCGAGCCGTGCGCGCCGCAGCCGAAGCAATGGTAGTGATCATCCCAGACGTGAAACGAGGGCGTTTTCTCCCCGTGGAACGGGCACAGGCCGGTATACTGGCGGCCCCGCCGGACAAGCCTTACCTGCTTGCCGATGACCTCGGCAATTCCGATGCGGGCCTTCAGTTCGTCCAGAAACCCCTGCGGCAGACTCACCCGCGCCTCTGCCCGCTGCTCCTCCGGCGCCGGCGCACCGTGGTCGCCGATCCCGCGGCAATCACGAGAGCCGTGCCTTGACCAGCGCGCCCGCCTGGGCGAAATCCATCTGGCCGGGATAGCGCTCTTTCAGCGTCGCCATCACCCGGCCCATGTCCTTCAGCGTCGCCGCTCCGGCCTCCTTGATGACCGCCGAGACCGCGTCTTCGACAGCTTCCGCCGTCATCTGTGCCGGCAGAAACTGCCGGATCACCTCAATCTCATTGGCCTCCTGTTGCGCCAGCTCCGATCGGCCACCCTGCTCGTAAAGGCGGATGCTTTCCTGGCGCTGCTTGATCATCGCACGCAGCATCCCCAGGATTTGCTCGTCGCTCAGCCCGGCGGGATTGCCTTTGCCGCGCTCGGCAATATCCCGGTCCTTCAGGGCAGCCAGGATCAACCGCATCGTCGACGTCGCGCAAGCGTCGCGCGCGCGCATCGCGTCCTTCAGACTCTCGTCGAGACGTGTCCGCAAGATCGGCATCCCGTTCATCCGCTGCTGTCAGACCTTTAGTGTAGGCATCAAGCATCGTTTCGTCATCGCAAAAAACTTCAGCAAATCCAACGAACTCTTGTTTTATAAAGGCTTGACGGACCCTTCCTGCTTGCTTACTTGCATGAAAGAAGAGCCGGCCCGGCCGTACCGCAGTGCCGCAGGCGCCGATGCCAGGAACCGGAGATGCCCTTGATCGAGAATTCGGGTGGCGAGGAAGCCGTGGTTGAGGACCCGCAAGCGGAGGGTTCAGAGGCCGGCGTTCGCCCCGACGCTGCTCTTGTGCTGGAGGACGGCAGCGTTTTCTGGGGCCGGGGAGCCGGCGCCGTTGGTGTTGCCATCGGTGAGATCTGCTTCAACACCGCGATGTCCGGTTATCAGGAAATCCTGACGGATCCATCCTACGCCGGCCAGATCGTCACGTTCACGTTTCCGCACATCGGTAACGTCGGCACCAACCCTGAGGATGTCGAAACGCTGACGCCGGCGGCGCGCGGCTGCGTTCTCCGCGCTCCGATCACAGCACCGTCGAACTGGCGATCCACCCAGAATTTCTCCCACTGGCTGAAGACGCACAATCTCGTCGCGATTACGCATGTGGATACGCGGCGCCTGACCCGGCGCATCCGCGACGGTGGCGCGCCCCGCGGCACGCTCATGTACAGCCCCGGCGAGACGATCGACGTGGCCGCGCTCCGGTTTATGGCCGAGCGGTGGCCGAGCCTGGAAGGAACCGACCTGGCGAAAGAAGTGATGTGCCGGCAAACCTATGCGTGGGAAGAAACGCGCTGGGCGCTGGGCGCGGGCTACGGTCGGCTGCAGGAGCCCCGCTGGCACGTGGTCGCCATTGACTACGGCGCCAAGCGCAACATTCTGCGCTGCCTTGCGTCGGCCGGCTGCCGCGTCACCGTGGTTCCCGGCGACGCCTCGGTCGAGGACGTGATGCGGCACAAGCCGGATGGGGTGTTTCTGTCGAACGGGCCGGGAGATCCGGCGGCGACGGGTATCTATGCGGTACCGGTCATCCGGGAGCTGCTGGCGCGCCGCGTCCCCGTTTTCGGCATCTGCCTGGGCCACCAGATGCTGGGGCTGGCGGTCGGTGCCACGACCTACAAGCTGTCGCTCGGACATCGGGGCGCCAATCATCCGGTGAAGGACATCGAGACCGGCCAGGTGGAGATCACCAGCCAGAACCACGGCTTTGCCGTGAACCGCAACAGCCTGCCGCCAGGGATCGTCGAAACTCACGTCTCGCTGTTCGATGAGACCAACGAAGGCTTGCGCGTCGAGGGTGCCCCCGCCTTCTCCGTTCAGTACCACCCCGAGGCCTCGCCCGGTCCGCAGGACAGCCATTACCTGTTCCGACGCTTCACCGACATGATGGAGCAGGTCAGGACGACCAGCGCAAGCTGATCCCAAGCGGGGGCTGATCAGGCCCCCGCAGTTCTCGCGCCGCCGCGACGCGCCCGGCGGATCAATGCTTCAGGATCTGGCTGAGGAATTTCTGGGTCCGGTCGGACTTGGGCGCGGTGAAGAACGTCTCCGGGGGTGCCATTTCCACCACCTGGCCCCGGTCCATGAACACGACGGTGTCCGCGACGGTCTTGGCAAAGCCCATCTCATGGGTGACGCAGATCATTGTCATGCCCGCCTGCGCCAATTCCACCATGACGTCCAGCACCTCCTTGATCATCTCCGGATCGAGCGCGCTGGTGGGCTCGTCGAACAGCATGATCTGCGGCTTCATGCACAGCGCGCGGGCAATGGCCACGCGCTGCTGCTGGCCGCCGGAAAGCTGGCCCGGGTACTTGTGCGCCTGTTCGGGAATGTGCACCCGCTCCAGGTACTCCATGGCGGTCGCGATCGCCTGCTTCTTGGGGACGCGCTTCACCCAGGTCGGCGACAGGGTGAGATTATCCAGCACGGTCAGGTGCGGGAACAGGTTGAACTGCTGGAACACCATGCCGACCTCGCGACGGATGCGCTCGACGGTGCGCACGTCGCGGGTCAACTCGATGCCGTCCACGACGATCCGCCCCTCCTGGTGCTCTTCGAGGGCGTTGACGCAGCGGATCATCGTGGATTTACCGGAACCCGACGGCCCGCACACGACGAACCGTTCGCCGCGCCGGATGGTCAGCGAGACGTCGCGCAGAACGTGGAAGGCGCCGTACCACTTGTTGACCCTGTCGAGGCCGATGGCGACGTCGGTTCCGGCGGTCGGTTGTGGCTGCGATTGCGGTTGCTGGGCCACGGCGGATCGTCTCCTAGATGCGGCGGTGTCCGGTTTCCATGCGGCGCTCCAGGAACTGGCTGTAGCGCGACATGAAGAAGCAGAAGCTGAAGTAGATCAACGCAACGAAAGTGTAGCTTTCGATGAAGAACGGACGCCACTGCGGGTCGGTGACCGCCGTCTTCGCCGTTGTCAGCAGGTCGAACAGGCCGATGATGATCACCAGCGACGTGTCCTTAAACATGCTGATGAACTGATTGACCAGCGGCGGGATGGAGATTTTGAGGGCTTGCGGCAGGATGATCAGCCCCATCTTCTTCCAGTAGCCGAGCCCCAGCGCGTCCGCCGCTTCGTATTGTCCGCGCGGCACCGCCTGCAGGCCGCCGCGGACCGCCTCCGCCAGATAGGCCGCGGTAAACAGAATGATGCCGACCTGAGCGCGCAGCAGCTTGTCTATGGTCACCCCCTGCGGCAGGAACAGAGGGAACATCACGGACGCCATGAACAGCACGCTGATCAACGGCACGCCGCGGACAAATTCGATGAAGCCGACGCAGACGGCGCGGATGGCCGGAAGGTCGGACCGCCGGCCCAGCGCCAGCAGAATGGCCAGGGGAAAAGAAAGGACCATGCCCACCACCGACAGGATCAATGTCAGCGGCAAGCCGCCCCACTGGGTGTTGTCGACGAACGTCAGGCCGAAGACGCCCCCCCACATCAGCACGGCACTCAGCGGCAGGACGATGGCCCACAGCCCCAGCAGCCACGGTCGCCAGAATCCCGGATAGCAGGTGAGCGCCAGCGCCACGATGAACACGGCCATCGCCAGCAGCGGCCGCCACTGCTCGTCCCACGGGTAGAGGCCGAAGAGAATGAACCGGTGCTTCTCGGCAATCAGCGCCCAGCAGGCTCCGCTTGCCTCGCGGCAGACGGCAGGATCGGCCGGACCCCAGACCGCGCCGATGAAAGCCCAGTTGATCAGGGGCGGCAGCGTTTCCCACAACACCCATGCGCACAACAAGGTAAGCAGCGTGTTCGGGACGCTGGAGAACAGATTCTTTTTCGACCAGTCGAGGATCAGCGCGCCGAGGCTGGGTGAAGCGGGGTGCTCGGGCGGCCGCACGTGCGGCTCGATCGGCTCCTCCTCGCGGGAGAAGATCTCGTCCGGCTGTTCCTCGAAAGGCCGTGCCACTAGCGGCCCCCCTTGAGCGCGATGCGCCGGTTGTACCAGTTCATGAAGGTCGAGATTGACAGGCTGATGGTGAGGAAGACCGCCATGATGACCGCGATGCCCTCCACCGCCTGCCCCGTCTGATTGATCGCCGTATTTGCCGTGCTCACCACATCGGGAAAGCCGATGGCGACGGCCAGGGACGAGTTCTTGGTGAGGTTCAGGTATTGGCTGGTCAGCGGCGGAATGATGATCCGCAGCGCCTGCGGCAGCACGATCAGGCGCAGCACCTGGCCCCGCGATAAGCCGAGCGCGAGGCCGGCCTCGGTCTGGCCATGAGCAATCGCCAGGATGCCGCCGCGGACGATTTCGGCAATGAAGGTTCCGGTGTACAACACCAAGCCGACGAGAAGAGCGGCGAACTCAGGGGTGACCGTCAGGCCGCCGGCAAAGTTGAAGCCTTTCAGCTCGGGAACATTCATCCCGATGGGGGCGCCCCCTGCCAGCCAGGCAAGAACCGGCAGTCCGATGATCAGCGCGGCGCCCACCTGGAATGTCGGGAACAATTGTCCGGTCCGCTCGCGCCGCTGCTTTGCCCAGCGGCCGATCAACCATGCGCCGGCGACGCCCAGGACAAACGCGATGCCCATCCAGAGGTGGGTGGTCTGCCACACCGGCTCCGGCAGCTTCAGCCCGCGCGCCGAGAGGTACACGCCGGGGAGAGGATTGAGCGCCTGACGCGGGCCGGGCAGCGCCTCGGTGATGAGCGAGTACCAGAAGAAGAGCTGCAACAGCACCGGGATGTTGCGAAGCCCCTCCACGTAGATCGTGGCAAACCGTGCCACCAGCCAGTTGCGCGACAGGCGGGCGACGCCCGCCAGGGTGCCGACGATCGACGCCAGCACGATGCCAATCAGGGCGACCTTGAGGGTGTTCAGAAGACCGACGACCAGCACCCTGAGATAGGTATCGGCGGGGCTGTACTCGATGACGGTCTCGCTGACCCCGAAGCCCGCCTCGCGCCCGAGAAACCCGAAGCCGGTGGCGATGTTGCGGCTCGCCAGGTTCTCCAGGGTATTGGAGACCAGATAGGCGATCAGCAGGAGAACGCCGCCGAGAACGAGCACCTGGTAGAGAATGCCGCGGACGCGTCTGTCATTCCACCAGGCGGCTCGTGTCCCCGCGGCGGTTGCGGTTGGGGTCCTGGGCGCTGCCATCGGCCGGTCGCCGCCCCGAACTCCGTCCTCAGCGCACTGGCGGCGAGTACATCAGCCCACCCTTGGTCCAAAGGGCATTCAGTCCACGGGACAGCTGCAGCTTCGAGTCCATGCCGACGTTTCGTTCGAAGGATTCGCCGTAATTCCCCACCAGCTTGATGATGTTGTAGGCCCACTTGTTGTCGAGACCCATGCCTTTGCCGAGGTCCCCGGTGACACCCAGCAGCCGCTGCACGTTCGGATCGGGGCTCTTCAGCCCGGCTTCGACGTTAGCGGAGGTCAGGCCGCGCTCCTCGGCGTCGATCATCGCGAACAGCGCCCATTTGACGATATCGAACCATTGATCGTCGCCCTGGCGGACCGACGGCCCCAACGGCTCCTTCGAGATCAGCTCGGGCAAGATCACGAAGTCGGCCGGATTGGGCGTATCGTTGGCGCGGATGGCGGCAAGCTGGGACGCATCGGAGGTAATGGCATCACAACGCCCGGCCAGGAAGGCTCCGGTGACTTCCTCATATTTTTCGATGGTGACCGGCTTCAGGTCCATCTTGTTGGCGCGGAAATAATCGGCGAGGTTGAGCTCCGTGGTGGTGCCCGTCTGCACGCACACGGTGGCGCCGGAAAGGTCCTTGGCGCTGCTGACCCCGAGCTTCTTCGCCACCATGAATCCCTGACCGTCGTAGTAGTTCACGCCGGTAAAGTTCAGGCCGTTGGCGGTATCCCGCGTCAGCGTCCAGGTGGTGTTGCGCGACAGCAGGTCGACTTCGCCGGATTGCACGGCGGTCAGCCGGGCCTGCGCGCTCAGGGGCACGTATTTGACCTTCTTGTCGTCTCCCAGCACCGCTGCCGCGACGGCGCGGCAAATATCGATGTCGATGCCCTTCCATGCGCCCTTATCGTCCGGCGCGCCGAACCCATAAAGGCCGGTGTGCACACCACAGACGACGTCACCGCGCGCCTTGACCGCATCCAGAGTCGGCCCGGCCAGCGCCAGACGGCCCGAAGCCCCGACCAACGCAGCCACGGCTCCCGCCATGGCGATGCTCTTGAAAATTGTCCCGCCGTTCATCGAGCCTCCTGTTTTCCTTATGCGCGTCCGCCAGAACGTCTCCCTTTGTAAACGCATCTAAGCCGCATTGTGAACCCAAATCGGGATCGTTTCATCCCCCGGCCGGGGCTGCTGCCACCAGCAGCACAGCTCATTCACAGGAAGCGGGCGATGAACATCTGGTAGAGAGTGAGGATAATTTCGAAGACGATCAGCAGCACGATATACCATTCAACCCGCAGGCTCCGCTTAGCCTGCAACAGACCGAGAGCCGTCGAGGCCGTCTGGGCGATCAGATCAAGCTTGCGGGTCAGCGCCCGGTCGCGCTCCGGCAGTTCATATTCTTCCTGAAGCCGCAGATATAACCGCTCCAGCTCTGGCCGGTCCCAGAGCAACTCAGGCTTCTCCGCAACCTCGACACGCCCGACCATCCGGTGCTGGGTGATCAGCACATCGCCGATGTGGTCCAGCAACTGGCGGGCCACGACACGGCCGCCGCGCTCTTTCTGCAGGGCCTCGGCAACCGGTTCGATCCGATCGAAGACGCGGGCAACCCGGGCTTCGTCCCAGGCGAGGCTGACGCTTTTTGCCAGCACATCGGCGACCACCACAAGCCGGTCGGACGTTATCTGCCGCAGCCGGATGATGCCGGAGACGTCTACCCGCTCATCGGCGTCCGGCTCGACCGCGATTTCGGCGACTTCCCGCTCGGCTTCTGCCAGTTCGTCGCCGATGAAGCCTTTCAGGTTCAGCAGGAAGGCAGCCTCTTCCACGACCTGAAGATTGAACATCACAACCGCGCCATACCGGAAGAGGACGGCCATCCCCCGTTCGCCGGCGGGAATGGCGAGCGGCGCGACCGCGAGGCTGTCAGTGCGGTAGAGCGGGCGAAGGTCGATCCTCTTGCCGACAAGCAGCGCAACGACCCTGACCCGACGCCAACTCTCGAATGACGCAACCATGGCCCCCAATTCCCTTTGGTTCGTCACGTGCCCCCGGCAACCGACAAAGGCGCGGCAGCGACGACGGTGTCTCTATGCAACGCCAACGCTCGTTCTCAGGCGCCTCTTACCACCACCACACGTAGGGCAGGCGCACACGACGAGCCGGCATCGCCAAATCCGGCCGCGGATCACAGATCGCCGCGTACCAGCGAATTCCCGTGGCCAGCACAATGAAGACATTGCGGCTGATTGCCGCTGGCAAGGTCAGGATGGGAACGTAACTGCTGGACATACTTCGCAACCTCTCTTCGCGACGCTATCTACCATCGCGTCTGGCCGCCTCACCAGATCAAATTGCGCATTTCGTCACGCCGAAATGGAACGTTGACAACGTTGGCGCGCTTCAGAACTACGGCATCCCTGCCCTAGCCTTTGGCCCTCGACGGGCGCGCTGGTATAAGCACGGAATCGCGAACCCACGCAAATGCGTGACGTTAACCTTGATTGTCTGAAGGCAAACAGGAGCGACGCATGAACAATCAGTGGGTGTTGGAAGGCACGGCGCCAAGACTGACGCGCGAGCGCGTCCTGACGCATGTCGGGCGGAGCCGCGTTGATGACCACGCCGTCGCGGAGATCATTCGCAGCGGTGCCACGGAGCTGGAGCTCCTGGAGGCGGTCAATCGGATGACACGCGGGGCCAGCGACGTCGGCGCCGAGAAGCGTAAGCCCATGGGCCGAAACGTGGCGATACTCTGCGACATTCTTGCCGCAGCCGGGCAGGATCTGAGCGAGCCGGACTGACCCTGCGAGCGGTTCTGCGGCCCAAGCGGTCCGCCTGTCTGCCGGTGGGGCTGCCGGTGGTCTCGCGCAGCAGGACCTCCCTTTCAGCGCAACAGGTCGCCCGGAGTCGTCATAGTGCGGATCTGGCTCCCGAGATCCGCAGCATCCCTGATGCGAGTGAGAGTTATTACAAATCAGGCGGCAGAATGAAGGCTCGCCCTTGACAACGAGCGCGGGATCTCCACGCTCAACCTCATTCGGTTGCAGCCTGTTAACAGCCCAGATGGGCTTGATGGGCTTGAGGATTGGCGGCAACGGGCTTCAGCTTTGCATGACAGACATGCTACAGGCCTCCAACGCGGGCCGTGCCCAACTGATGAACAAGGGTGAGGGCGGGAATGAGACGATGGACGCTGGACGACATCCCCTGGGACCGATTCGATGCCGCCAAGGTTGATCCCGACCTTGTGGTGGTGGCGAAGACAGCGTCGCTGGTAGAGCGGAACGCCGCCGATTACGCTGCCTACCTGTGCAGTGTTTTTGCCGACGACCCGGATTTCAGCGAGGCCGCCCGAAACTGGGCGGAGGAGGAGACACAGCACGGCCTGGCCCTTGGGCGCTGGGCCAAGCTCGCCGACCCCGCCTTCGACTTCGACGATGCCTTGCGCCGGTTCACGGAGGGGTATCGCATCCCCGTCGCCGCCACGGCCTCCGTCCGCGGTTCACGCAGCGGCGAACTGATCGCGCGTTGTGTTGTCGAATCGGGGACGAGTTCTTTTTATTCGGCGGTGCGCGACTGTACCGATGAGCCGGTGATCAAGTCGATCTGCCACCGCATCGCCGGAGACGAGTTCCGCCACTACAAGCTGTTTTACGATTATCTTCAGCGCTACATCACCCAGGAAAAGTTGTGGCGGCTGCAGCGGGTGAAGGTCGCATCCGGACGCTTCCTCGAGGTCGACGACGACGAGCTGTCGTTTGCCTACCACTGCGCCAATCGACCGGAGGCCGAGCCCTATGACCGGACGGCGGCGAACTTTGCCTACACGACGGTGGCGAGCCGCTTCTATCGCCGCAGCCACGTCGAGCGGGCCGCGGCGATGATGCTGAAGGCATGCGGCCTCAGCCCGGACGGATGGCTGGGAAAAGCCGCCCGCAGCGCTGCCTGGCTGCACGTCCGGCGTCATCAGCGGCGCGCGCTGCCGGCCTGATCAGCGCGTGAGGCCCGGCGACGTCGCCGCAAGGCCGGCCGGGGTATACGACGCGGAGCCCGCCCGCTCACGACTCTTTGGCGGGCGCGATCTGCACGACCAGCACGTGGTCGGGGACCTGCAGTTCCACGGAAGATGCGCCGGCCAGCGTTTGCACCGGCTTGAGCGCCGTTGCCGGATCGGTTCCGTTGATCGGCGTCGGACGATAAACTGATACGTTTGCCGGCCGCGCCAGCGCCAGCGTCAGCGGAACCTCAGCGGGATCGAGGTCTGCGTTGTCGTCCTTGTCGAAGCTGCGGACAGGCTGCCAAAGGATCAGATAGAAGGAGCCGTTGCGCTTTTGCAACAGCACCTGCTGGACCCGGTCGCCGGCCCCCTTCAGCCTGTAGTCGAGGGTGCCCGCAGCGAACTCTCCGCCGGGGTCGTTCAGCAACTCCATGAGGTTGCGCACCGCGTAGAAACCGGGCTTGCGGTGCATGTCAGAGTCCAGGAGACCCCAGCCCCACCAGCCGTCGCCTCCTCCCGCGGATTCGGCACGGGCCGGCGGTGCGCGATTGATCAGCTCAAAGATGAACGCCTTGTTCTTCGGGTTCTCGTCGAACTTGTCGAGCAGACTGCGCGGCAGGTATTTCGCCTGCGCCTTCTCGCTCACGCATTTCTGGCTGGGCGTTCGCGCCTTGACCAGCTTCCACTCGGTGCAGGTGCCGGTTTCGGTAATCATCAGGGGGACCGGCCCGAAATTGTTGGCGCGCAGCATTGCCGCGCTCTGCCGAAAGCGACTTTCGACGGCACCGCCATCGGCGATGTAGTCGTGCATGTTGCCCAGGTCGATGCGATCCTGGAGCCCGCCCAGCGTTTCGGAGGGCTTGGGCCGTTCGGCATTGGTCACCAGCGAAGGACCGACCACGAGAACGTTCTGCAAGCGCGGTTGCGACTTCACATGGGTGTAGATCTCCGACTGGTATTCGCGGAGCTGCTTCGCCCAGTCGGATGGACCGTTCTGGTTGAGCTCATTGGGCCCCTCGATGGCGAAGATGCCGGCCGTGCCCCCGGCGGTGAGCCCGTCGATGATCCCTGCCGCGCTGCCAGGCCGGACGCCGTTCTGCTTGCTTCCATCCCACTCCGAAAGATGAAAGATGCCCTTCATTCCCAAGCTCGTGGAAAAATCCTGAGCGACCTTCGCGGCCCGGGGCGTCGCCGCGGACGTCCGGTAGTAGCGGATGCCGAGTTCGCGGATGGCGTCCTTCAATGCCTCGTAGTTTTCGGCATAGGCACCTTTGGCCTCGCCGAACGGGCCGACGATACCGACGGAATCGACAAACGCGCCTGCCGGCTTCGCCTGCACCGGTTCGGCCAGCGCGGGCGAAGCGGCGCCGGTCGCAGCGGCAAGGATCGCCCCGGCGACAACGGCTGGGTTGAACAGGCGCAGTCGAAAAAGCTTCCGGAACACGGGCCGTCTGTCAGCCACGGCGATCTCCTGTCTCTGAGGCAAGGATGCGTCGATAACGGGCGGCGGCTGCGGATGCTGCTTACCGTCGGCGGATGGGGTGGACGGAAGATTACCGCGCGCATCGTCCGGCCCGCAACGCGCTGACGCACTCGGCGCGGCCCGATGCGTTCAAACAATCTTGAGCGCCCGGGGCCGTGTGAGGGGGCCGTGTGAGGGGGGCGCGTGAGGGGGGCGGCGTCTTAGGGAGGCCGGGGGTCGCACATCACCTCCCCCTTCGCGGCTCCACCGTTTCGGTCGGTCTCCCCGCACCTATATGAACAAGGGCGACGGTCATCATCAGGCCCCCGGGGCGTGCTTTCGCGGCGGGATTTGCGCCCGGCGAAGCATTGTGCTACGCGAGTCAAGCTCCTCGGAGTTCCTTCGGCAGGATTATCACCCATGGCGATCATAGACCTGGACGCGTTCCAGCGGACGCCGCTGCAGCACGACCCTTGTGACTTCATTGTGGTGCCAGAGTTCGTGCGGCGCGACGTGCTGGATGACGTGAACCGCGACTATCCCGAAATCAGCGAGCCCGGCAACTTCCCGCCGGAGGAGCTGAGCTACGGAAGCAATTTCGCTACCCTGCTGGAGGAATTGGCGAGCAACGAGACGCAGGCCGCCTTCGCGGCCAAATTCGGAATCGATCTGGGCGACCTCGTTCTGCAAACGACGGTCCGCAAGTACAGCGAAGCGTCGGATGGAGCCATTCATAACGACTCGCGCACCAAGATCGTGACGGCGCTGATCTACTTCAACGGCTCGTGGCCTCATGCCGGGGGACGGCTGCGGCTGTTGCGTTCGATCAAGAACATCAATGACTATGCCGCCGAGGTGACGCCGGAACGCGGAACCTTGATCGCCTTCCGCCGTTCGGAAACCTCCTACCATGGTTTCGAGCCGTGCGAGGCGGAACGGCGGTCGCTGCAAATGTATTGGGTTAAGCCAAAGCGCCAGAGCCGGGATGATCGACGGCCAGGCAGCCTGAAAAAGCGGTTCAAGCGGCTGTTCAAGCGCAGCTGACGCCGGGCGTCGGCTTACTCATCCAGACCGCAAGAGAGGGACCGGGGAACGTTGGCACGGTGCCCGGTCCGCTCGGCCAGGCAAGGGCCGGAAAGGGCAGCCGGAAAGGGCAGGCGAAACATGCTGACGCTTTACTGCCGCCGCGGCGGCCGGATTGTCGCCGAGAAACGGGTGGCCGGCGAGCCGTTACCCGAAGGGCTGGTGTGGTGCGACATGCTGGAGCCCAACCTCGAGGACGTCCAGCAGATCAAGCAAATCGCCGGCATTGAGGTGCCGACGCCCGAAGAGATGCGGGAAATCGAGTCATCCAGCCGGCTCTACCGCGAAGGCCTGGCGCTGTTCATGACGGCCAGCGTCATCAATCACATCGACAGCCCCGATCCGGAGACCCGCGCCATCACGTTTGTTCTTGCCGACGGGCTGTTGACCACGCTGCGCTATGCCACACCGACGCCATTCCTGACTTTCCAGTCCCGCATCGCTTCGCAACCGGAACTGTGCGCCAGCGCGGAAATCGCTCTTGTCGAACTGCTCGATGCCGTTGTCGACCGCCTCGCCGACACGCTGGAAGGCGTCGATACCCAGATCGGTAAGCTTTCGAAAGGAATTTTTGCGCCGCTGGGCGAAGCCGACCGGCCGCAGGACTACAGCCATGAGCTGAAAACGATCGGCCTGAACGCCATCCGCTGTTCGAAGGTGGATGAAAGCCTGGTCGGCCTCTCCCGGTTGCTCACCTTCTTCGATGCCAACATGCGACTGCTGGGGCAAAAGCAGGTGCGGGTCCGCATCAAGGATCTGCAGCGGGACATCATCTCGCTGATGGGCTATGTGGAGCGCATGTCTGAAAAGTTGCAGCTCATGCTGGACGCCACGCTCGGCATGATTAATATCCAGCAGAACAATATCATCAAGATTTTCTCGGTGATCGCCGTCGTCTTCCTGCCGCCGACGCTGGTGGCGAGCATCTACGGCATGAATTTCCATATGATGCCAGAGCTCGACTGGTCGTTGGGCTATCCGGTGGCGCTGGTGCTGATGCTGATGTCGGCGGTCGGCCCTTACCTCTACTTCCGCAGGCGCGGCTGGCTTTAAGCGACAGCCTGCCTCCAAAATCTGTGTTCCAAATGCCATAATTCAAAGCAACCGCTGACAGCGGGCTTCGCACCGGCTCTGCGACCCAAACGCTTTTTGGTCTCGTCGGTTGACACCAGGAAGACGGCGCTGTTATCGAATGCTGGTGCTTCCTCTACATCGGGATTCGCCCTCCTGCGGCGGCCCAAGCCTTGCGCCGTTGTGGTTCAAATCCTTCAAAGGGTGCTTGGCACGATGATCCGGCTCGCCTTCCTTTGTGCCGTCCGTCAACACCCGATAGCGCGCCTGTGTGTCCTCTGGGCGCTGATCACTTACTCCGCTGTCAATACCGCACCTCTGCCGCCTCCCGCCATCGACCGAGCGGTACTCGAGATTTGTACCTCCGAGGGTCTCAGGAGCATCCCGGTCGCATATCCGTTTCCGGGCAAGGCGTCCGAGCGGCACAAAGCGGCGAAATACTGTGCCTTTTGCGCGCTTCATAGCACAATCCCGCTGCCGCCGGCCGCCTGCCCGCCGGCAGTGCCTGACCGGTCTTCAGCTGCACATCCTGTCGCGCCACATGGTTTTGCGACCACCGATCTGTTTCCTGGCTTCGACCATTCCTCTCGCGCGCCGCCAGCGTTTTCCTGATTAGCCGATCTAAGCCGAACATTTATCCCTTCCGATCATGGTGAAAGATGCGCACATGTTTCGGCGCTCTTGCCGAACGGCCGCTTTGCCACCTTTCGAAGCGCTGCTGCCGGCTGCATGCCAATGTGTCCCGCAACTTCACCAAAAGGAGACAAACCGATGAAGTTGCTTCACAAACTGCTTGTCGCTTGCGCCCTCGCAGGTGCTCTAACCGCGACGGTTCCCCCGGCGATGGCGGACAGTCAGGGTTCCCTTTTCGTCAATCTGACGAGCGAGGATCCGCACCGCGTGAACATGGCAATGCTGTTCTCCAAGTCGATGATGGAGCGAGAGCATCCGTTGACGATCTGGCTGAACGACAAAGCCGTCGTTGTCGCAGCGAAGAAACACAGCGACCAGTTCGCTGATCAGCAAAAGACGTTGGCCGACCTGATCGCCAAGGGCGCCACGGTGATCGCCTGCCCGTTCTGCATGAAACATTACGGGGTCGAGGAGAGCGACCTCCTGAGCGGCGTCAAGGTCGGCAATCCCGACCTGACGGGCAGTCTCCTCTTCAAGGACGACACCAAGACGCTGAGTTGGTAGGCTTGCGCGATCCATATCCCCACCGGCGCCGTCTCGCGCCGGTGGGATTTCTCTCGATGGACCGGATGGCCGATCCTGACGCAAAGGGCTAAGGCGCGAGCGGCACCGGCATGGTGTCGAGCGCGTGGTTCACAGCGATTTCGATCGCTTCGTCGCCCTGTGTGGCGGCCATGCTTGCGAAGTGCTCACGTCCTCTGGCGCGCCACAGCAGACGGTGCGTCTGTGCATCGAGAAAGATGATGGTAAATCCTTCCTCCGGGGTGCGGTAGACTTCCATGTCGTCGTAGGCCTCCATCTGCGAGCCGCTGACGCCTTCGGTCGCCTCAATCGCCGGCCCCTCGAACGCCCCGCCGGGGGCCGAGCGGTTGCGGTCGATGTAGACATCGTTGAAGGCTACGACGAAGTCGGCGGGCGACTCCTGACGGAATCCCTTGTCGGCAAGGTTGTCGTTGACGGCTTGTTCGACCTCATATCGCGTACCCGCGGACATGGTGGGATCGTAACCCAGCCGGTACTGGACCATCTCCTCGTCCGTCAACCAGCGATATCTGCTATAACGCGATTGTGGAACTGCGGCGGCAGACGCATTCATTTGCTCGGTCGTCTGCTCGGCGATAGCCGCTTCCTGTTGAGTGAGTTTAACAGGCTTCTGGCAAGCCGTAAGCGTCGCCAGCAACAGGATGCTGGCAACCCATGGCTTTAGCGTACGCATAGCACCTCCATCGGTATCGTCCCAAGCGGCCCTCTATACCCGGCCCCCGCTCCACCACAAAGCTTCCGGTCTCCCGGGTATCGACCGGGCCCGGACCCGACAGGCAGCCACGCCGCCCGCCCGGGTTCCGAACCCCATCAATGGCTTACGCCTGAAATACAAAGGCGGTTTCTGGCTTAGGTAATGACGGCTTAGGTAATGACGGTGGGCTCCGGCCTGCCGGTCCGCTTCTCGATCTGGGCGGTATCCCTCGCGATTGCGATCAGGTCGGCCAGCGCTTCCTGGGTGTCGCGGCTGTGCCTGGCCGGATCGGGCTCGAAGCGCTCGATGTAGACGCGCAGCGTCGCCCCCTTGGTGCCAGTACCGGACAGGCGATAGACGATGCGCGAGCCGTCAGCAAACCCGATCCGGATGCCCTGCTTCGTCGAGATGCTGCCATCGACCGGGTCGGTGTAGGCGAAATCATCGGCAAGCTTCACCTCGTAGCCACCCAGGCGGTTGCCCGGCAGGCCGGGAAGCTGCCCGCGCAGGTGGTCCATCAGGCCGTTGGCGGCGGCGCTGTCCACTTCTTCGTAGTCGTGCCGCGAGTAGTAGTTGCGCCCATAGGTCTGCCAATGCTCGCGGACGATGGCTTCAACCGGCAGCTTGCGGTAAGCCAGCACGTTGAGCCAGAACAGCACCGCCCACAGCCCGTCCTTCTCCCGAACGTGGTTGGAACCGGTGCCGAAACTCTCCTCGCCGCAGAGGGTCGCGCGCCCGGCGTCGAGCAGGTTGCCGAAGAACTTCCAGCCCGTGGGCGTCTCGTAGCAGGGAATCCCCAGCTTCATCGCCACCCGGTCCGGCGCTTCGCTCGTCGGCATCGACCGGGCAATGCCGGCCAAGCCCGTCCGGTAGCCGGGGGCCACGTCGGCATTTGCCGCCAGCACCGCAAGGCTGTCCGACGGCGTCACGAAGAAGCGGTTGCCGAGGACCATGTTGCGATCACCGTCGCCGTCCGAAGCGGCACCAAAATCAGGCCCATCCGCGTGGCTCAACACCTCGACCAGATCATGTGCGTAGACGAGGTTGGGGTCGGGGTGGCCGTCGCCGAAGTTCTCCAAAGGCACGCCGTTCATCACCGTGCCCGCCGGGGCACCGAGCCGGCCCTCCAGAATGGCCCGCGCGTAGGGTCCGGTGACGGCGTGCATCGCATCGAAACACATGCGGAAATTGCCGGAGCGGAACAGCGCGGCGATCGCTTCGAAATCGAACAGCGTCTCCATCAGTTCGGCATAATCGCTGACGGAATCGAAGATCTGCACCGGCATTCCGTCGACGCTGGTGTCGCCGAGCCGGTCGAGGTCGATGTCAGGACTTTCAGCGATGGCGTACGCGTCGATGGTCTGGGTCCGGGCGTACACCGCCTCGGTGATGCCCTCCGGTGCGGGGCCGCCATTGGAAATATTGTACTTTACGCCGAAGTCGGCATCAGGCCCGCCGGGGTTGTGGCTCGCCGAGAGGATGATGCCGCCAATCGCCTTGTTCTTGCGGATGACACAGGAGGTTGCCGGCGTCGACAGGATGCCGCCCTGTCCGACCAGGGCACGGCCGAAGCCATTCGCCGCTGCCATCTTCAGAATGATCTGGATCGCCTCCCGGTTGTAATAGCGGCCATCACCGCCAACGACCAGCGTCGCCCCTTCCTTTCCCTCGATACTGTCGAATGTGGCCTGGACGAAGTTTTCAAGGTAGTGCGGTTGCCGGAACTCCGACACCTTCTTGCGCAGTCCCGACGTGCCCGGACGCTGTCCCTCAAAGGGTGATGTCGGCACTTTTTTTTTGGTCATGGGTCCCCTTCCCGCTCGCAGGACGAATCGCTGTGAATTTTGGTGAACCTAGCAGGTCGCCCGGAGGGCGCCAACTGGCAAGCACTCCTTGCTAGCAGATGGAATTTCTTGACAGTCTGTTCATTGCCACAGTGTGGCTTGCATCACCACCGTGATCTTTGACATGACATTATCGTCCCGTTAATCACTGAACCTAGAAAATTGAACCACAGGGACGCAGCCTCAAACGACGTGTACGCGCCGCGATCTTCGTTTTGGTGGGCGTCGCGCTCACGAAGCAGAAGGCCAAAGTTTGTTGTAGTTGGGAAAGCCAAGCCTTCAACTCTCGGCACGGAACGACCGATGCAGAACGACTCTGGAACAGACTTTACGAAGCGTCTGTCGCTGTGGAAATTTTCCCTTGTTTTTGCTGTCCTTTTGATATCGTTGGTGGGTATTCGCCCCGCAAAAGCCAGCTTTGCGTCGTTATTGATGGATGCGTCGACCGGTCAAGTTCTGTACTCGGCAAACGCTGATCTGCCGCGCTATCCTGCCTCACTGACCAAGATGATGACGCTCTATCTGGTGTTTGAGGCCCTCAATCAGGGTACGTTAACCCCTGGCCAACTGCTTTATACGTCGGAACACGCGTCGCTGCAGGCCCCCACCAAGCTCGGGCTGCGGCCGGGCCAGTCGATTACCGTCGAAGATGCCATCCTGGGTCTGGTCACCAAATCGGCCAACGATGCCGCCGCCGTGGTCGCCGAGGCCCTGGGCGGTTCGGAGGACCAGTTCGCCTGGAAGATGACTCTGAAGGCGCGCCAGTTGGGCATGAGCAGCACCACGTTCGCCAACGCCTCCGGCCTGCCCGACGTCAGTCAGGTGACGACGGCCCGCGACATGTCCATCCTGGCGCTGGCGTTGCTTCACGATTATCCCCAGTACTACCAGTATTTTTCGACGCGGTATTTTTACTGGGGGGGTGCCTATCACCCGAACCACAACCGAATGCTCGGCGCCTACCCCGGGGTCGACGGCATCAAGACCGGGTACACCCACGCATCCGGCTTCAACCTGGTTGCTTCGGCGGAACGCAACGGACGGCGGCTGATCGGCGTGGTCATGGGCGCCCGGTCTTCAGGCAACCGCACCGCCATCATGACCAGCCTTCTGGATCAGGCCTTTGTTGGCGGTCCGATCTATGTGGCGCAGGGTCAGGACGACGAGCTGCAGCCCGAGTCGCGGAGCCCGGCGTCCGCCTTGGCGGCGCTGATGCCGGTGCGAGCGGCGGCGGCCGCCGAAACGATGCCGGTACGCGTGGCCCGCGCCGGACGGGTCTCCTCCAGGGAGGCGACACGGGCGACGCGGCCGGTGGTGGCGAGCAAGGCCGCAGATCGCCGCGCCAAGTCCGCATCGACCAAAGCCCGCTCCTCAACCAAAGCCAGTGTTGCCCGGCGGAGCGCTGTCACCGCCGCGCGAATGCCCGCCGGCACGAAGGCGACTGCCAGCACGAAAGCGGTTGCGCAACTCTCGGCGGGAAGGAAGGCTCAGGACCGATCAGCCCGTGGCGCGGTTCGCTCGCTTCCCGCCGCCAAGCCAAAAGCGATGGTTGCGGCCGCGCAAGCGAAGCCGGCGGTCGCCAAGCCTGCGAAAACCGCAAAGGCATCGGCTAATTCCAAGCGGCGGGTGGCATCCAACGGTGAACGCGGCTCGCGGTCCTAGGAGTCTGCCGAAGCCCTCGCCCGGAAGGCTTGCCGATCAGCGACGTCTGCCGTGCGATGCTGGCCGATGCCCTGGAGAAAGCGGGCACGATAGCGCCGGCGCCATCCGTCGAATTGCCAGGGGACGGACGAGGCCATCGTGTCCGTCTCCGGCAGAAAGAGGCAGGCCAGGGTCGTCTTGCCGCCCGGTCGCTGAACGGGCCGTTGCGAAAGCCGGTATCCGGCGCCTTCATACCTGACCAGGCGCGCCACGTCGTGGGGCGACAGGCCGGAGGCGAGGATGCCGTCCACCCGTCCGCCGGCGTCGGCGATCAGCACGGGATACGTCGCACCAAGACGAAAGACGCGGCGGAACCCGGGCAACACTGCCCGCTGCAGCCGACTGCGATCGATGGAACGGCCCAGGACCGCCCGGCGGACAGACGAATCCATCAAGGTGCCGTAGAAGAAAAAGCGGCGACCTTTCATCGGATCTCGGAGGCGAGCAGCGCACCGCGCGATGCCATCATCCAGAGCCCGAGATGGTGCGCTTCGGCTTGCGGATGCGCCGCCGTCGCCGGCAGGCCGAGCGCGCCTGCCGTAGCCCGGGGAAGATCGTAGGTCGCACAGCCGGGCTCGTAGACGACGATGTCGCGCAGCGGCGGCATCAGCGCATGGTTGCGCGCCGACAGCATGGTCGCGACGAACTCGGCGACGCAGATATCCGTGCAGATTCCCACAACGATCAGTGTGTCGAGGGTCTCGCCGATGACCCATTCGACGATGGCGTTGCGACCGGTTGCGGGATCGATCGAGCCGACGAAGTCGTTGATACAGTCGGCGCGCAGCAGCGTTGCGGCCGGGCTCTGCTCAAGCCAGGACAGCTCCGGCACCAGCTCCGCCTCGGCCGTTCCGGCGAGACAGTGCAAAGGGTATGGCGGTTCCGGCCGATCGGTCGCATGCCAATCGAGAAAGACCGCGATCGGCAGGCCGCGCTCAGCGAAGACGCGCGCCAGCCGGTCGGTCTCGGCGATCATGCGGCTGATCTGCGCGTTCGCCTCCGAAGGCGCGAGGGGGCCGGCACCCACGGTGGCGAAGCCGTTCTGCTCGTCAATGATGACGAGCCCACAGCGCCGCCCCTCAAGGGAAACCGTCGCCGTTGCCACCGGTAATTCGGCCCGCAGCAGGTCGATCAGCTCCGCCGGACCCGCCGGGTTGTCGCGCACGTCGTTCATATCTCGTGATCCATCCCGCATCCCTTTCGAGATGGGCGCTTTCGGCCGAGCCACGCAACCCTCAGTGACTTCCGCAGAGATCGCGCGCCTCAATTCCGCTCAAGGAGAGCTGACGGACCAGCTCCGTCGTCAGCCTGTTCAATTTCGTATCGTCGGCGGCCTCGCACCGGCCGACCAGCACCGGCTGCGTGTTCGAAGCGCGCAGCAGCCACCAGCCGTCATCCGTGTTGACGCGCACGCCGTCGATATCCTGCACGGAGATTCCCGCAACGCCGCGCAGCCTCCCCCGCACCTCCTCGATGACCGAAAACTTGCGCTCGTCCGGGCAATCGATCCGCAGTTCGGGCGTGTTCACCATTTTCGGCAACGCGCTCAGCATCTGGGCAATGGAGCGGTCGTCCGTCATGAGCACGGCGAGCAGCCTCACCGCCGCGTAGAGGGCATCGTCGAAGCCAAAATAGCGGTGCGCGAAAAAGATATGCCCGCTCATTTCGCCGGCAAGCGGCGCGCCCGTCTTGGCCAGCAGCGTCTTGATCAAGGAGTGGCCGGTCCGGCTCATCACCGGCTTGCCGCCGAGCCGTTCGATTTCGTCGAAGAACACCTGGCTCGACTTGACGTCGGCGATAATCGTTGCTCCTGGAATTTCCTTCAGGATCGGCTGCGCCAGGATGGTGAGAAGCTGGTCACCCCACACCACCCTGCCCTCGCCGTCGATGACGCCGATACGGTCGCCATCGCCATCGAAGCCGATGCCGAGATCACAGGCGTGCCGGGCGACACTCTCCTTCAGGTCGGCGAGATTGGCCTCCACCGTCGGATCCGGATGATGCGACGGAAAGGTCCCGTCCACCGGCTCGTTGATCAGGTGGTGGCGTCCGGGCAGGCGGTCGCAAAGCCGCCGCAACACCGCGCCCGCCGCACCGTTACCCGGATCCCAAGCCACGGACAAGGCCCGGCCGGCCGGCAGGTCCTGAACCAGCCGATCCAGGTAGGCATCCGTCACATCGACGGTTTCGACGGCTCCCTTGCCGTCCACGAAGTCGCCGGCCGACACCATCCGGCCGAGTTCCTGGATCGACTCGCCATAAAACGCCTTTCCCGCCAGCACCATTTTGATGCCGTTGTACTCGGGAGGATTGTGGGAACCGGTGATCATCATCCCGCCGCCGGCAGCCAGGTGATGCGCTGCAAAGTACAGCATCGGCGTCGGGCCGAGCCCGATGCGGTAAACCGTGACCCCGGCCGACGCAAGACCTTCGACCAGCGCCGATTCCAGCGTCGGCGAGCTCAGACGGCCGTCGTAGCCGACCGCGACGGAGTGGCCACCGTTGCGCATCACCATCGTTCCGAAGGCGCGGCCGGCGCCCCGCACGCCGTCGATGGTCAGCGTGTCGCCGACAATTCCCCGAATGTCGTATTCTCGCAGGACGCTAGGATCGAGCATGCAGCCTCTCATCAGGGTCTTCCTGGTCGGACGCGGGCGCCGGGCGGACAGCGGGCCTGCCGATCGACGTATAATCAAACCCCGCCGCCGTCATTTCCGTGGGGTTATAGATATTGCGCAGGTCACAGATGACGGGTGTGCGCATCAGCGACTTGAGGCGCGAGAGGTCAAGCGCGCGAAACTCGTTCCACTCGGTCAAGATGGCCAGTGCGTCTGCGTTCTCCACCGCGTCGTAGGCACCGGTGCACCAGGTCACGCCGTCGAGAAGCTTGCGGGCCTCCGCCATCCCCTCGGGGTCATAGACCCGGACCCGAGCACCGGCACGCAGCAGGGCCGGAATGATCACCAGGCTGGGCGACTCCCGCATGTCGTCCGTGTTCGGCTTGAACGTCAGGCCCAGGACCGCGACGGTTCGTCCCTGCACCGATCCTCCGCACGCGGCGATGATCCGTTCTGCCATCCGCGCCTTGCGCGCGTCATTGATGGCAATCACAGTATCCACGAGCCGCAGGGGGGTGCCGGCCTGCTCTGCCGTCCGCGCCAGTGCCAGCGTATCCTTGGGAAAGCACGAGCCGCCGTACCCCGGGCCAGGGTGCAGGAACTTGCGGCCGATCCGTCCATCCAAGCCGATCCCGCGAGCCACATCGTGGACATCCGCATCCAGGCTCTCGCAGAGGTCGGCGATCTCGTTGATGTAGGTGATCTTCATCGCCAGATAGGCGTTTGCCGCATACTTGATGACTTCGGCGGTCCGGCGCGAGGTGAAAACAATCGGTGTTTCAATAAGGTAGAGCACGCGGTAGAGCTGGCGCATGACCTCGCGCGCACGCCGGCTGTCGGTCCCGATGATGATCCGGTCCGGCCGCATGAAGTCGTTGATCGCCGACCCTTCCCTCAGGAACTCCGGGTTGGAGACCACATCGAAACCGTCCGGCGGCAGGTGCGCCTGCAGTATCCGCTCGATCTCATCACCGGTGCCGACGGGAACCGTCGATTTGGTGACGACGACGCAGTAGCCGGTAATGGCTTTGGCAACTTCCTCGGCGGCGGCATAGACGAACGAGAGATCGGCGTGGCCGTCGCCGCGGCGGCTGGGAGTTCCGACGGCGATAAACACCGCGTCCGCCCCCGCCACCGCAGCCGGCAAGTCGACCGAGAATGCGAGCCGGCCGGCGGCTGCATTCGAAGCGACCAGCGCGTCCAGTCCCGGTTCAAAGATCGGAATTTCGCCCTGGCGGAGGCGCTCGATCTTCGCCGGATCGTTGTCCACGCAGACGACGTCGATGCCGAACTCCGAGAAGCACGCCGCGGAGACGAGCCCGACGTAGCCCGCGCCGATCATCGCGATCCGCATCTCGACATCTCCTCCGCTGAAGCTTGCCCAGTAGCGTCAGTTGAACCGGGTCAGCATTTCACGGACATGCGGGGCCAACTCCGGCCGCTCGAGCGCGAAGGCCAGATTGGCTTCCAGATAACCCACCTTGCTGCCGCAATCAAAGCGACGCCCCTCGAAGCGAAAGCCGTTGAAGGGAACGAGCCCGATCGTCTTCGCCATCGCATCGGTCAACTGGATCTCGTTGCCGGTGCCGCGCTCCTGGTGTTCCAGGATGGTCAGGACGATCGGCTCGAGGATATAGCGCCCGATGATCGCCAGGGCCGACGGGGCCACCTCCGGCTTCGGCTTTTCAACCACACCTTTGGCCGGAACCAACTGCCCGTTCTGCTTCGCCGCGTCGATGATCCCGTACTGGTCCGTCATCGATTCCGGCACCTCTTCGACGGCAACCAGGTTGCCGCCGACTTTGCGGTGGGCATCGACCATCTGCTTCAGGCAGCCGGGCTGGGATAAGATCAGATCATCGGCGAGAAGCACGGCGAACGGCTCGTCGCTGATGAAGTTTCGCGCGCACCAGACGGCGTGACCAAGACCCAGCGGCTCCTGCTGCCGCGTATAGGAGATGTGCCCCGGCGCCGGCATCCAGTCCAACACCGATTGCAATGCGTCTTGCTTGCCGCGCTCCCGCAGCACCGTCTCCAGTTCAATACTGTGGTCAAAATGATCCTCGATGGCGCTCTTGGCCCGGCCGGTGACGAAGATGAACTCTTCGATCCCGGCCTCCTGGGCTTCTTCGACCGCGTACTGGATCAATGGCTTGTCGACGATTGGCAGCATTTCCTTCGGCATCGCCTTCGTCGCGGGCAGAAAACGGGTACCGAGACCAGCGACCGGAAACACCGCCTTGCGAACCGGTTTGGGCATTCATCAACCTCTATGTGAAAGAAGGACAGAGAACCGCGGGCGCCGGATGCGTTTAGCCGCGCGCCGCGATGTCTTCATCCGCCACTGCGAATGATCACGGCGATTTGGCGGGAGGCGAATACCACAACTCGCGATCTCGGGCCACCGAAACACGCGCGCCTTGCGTGGACGATCGCCCATTTCCGGCTGCGGCGAGGCCCGGTGCCTGCTCAGGCCTGCGGAATGCCGGCCGCATTCTTATCGCGTCCCGGTTCCTCCGCCAACTCCCCGAGGGCGCGCCGGATGCTATCGACGAGCGCCGACATCACGTAAGGCTTGGACAGCCAGGCCAGCGGGCGCGCCGGTTCGGCGCGGGCCCGCATCTCGCGGGTCTGGTAAGCGGTTGCGAAGACAGAGCGAATTCCGTGCTTCGCGAACAGCTCGAGCGCCGCGTCGATGCCATCACGCGCGCCGTTCAGACGAATGTCCATCACGGCCAGGGTCGGGCGTGCGGTGGACGCAAGATCGAGGATCTCTTCGGCGGAGCTTGCGAGGGCAACGACGTCGAAGCCGGCTTCGACAAGAGCCTCTTCCATTGCGAAGGCGACGAGGTAGTCGTCTTCCACGATGGCAATGCGCGCCGGCGCGTCCCCGCCGGAGTCCCCGGGCTGGATCGGCTCAACTGTTCGCATGGCCGTCGGCTGAGTAGAAGTGGACGGTGCACCGAGTCGTCTCGCCGGTCATGACCTCGAACCTTCCGCGGAGCTGGCGGGCCAATCCTTCAACCAGTTGAAGACCGGAGGATCGCGGGCGCACCACGCTCAGATCAAAACCCGGTCCATGGTCTTCGACATAGAGAGAACACGCATCGCCCTGCCTCGTCAGTCCAATGCGCACGGCCTCGTCTGCGTTCCCGCCTGCACCGTGCTTCACCGCATTGGTGAGGAGTTCCGTTACGATAAGGGCGAGCGGCATGGCCGCGTCGTTCGGCAGATCGACATCGCCACCCTCGCAAACGATGTTCGGGTCGGGCGAAAACGACTGGCGTACGGCGCTGCACACCGCTCCGAGGAATTCCTGAGCTCTGAAGCGGCTCGCGTCTGTCGTTTTATAGAGGACCTGCTGTGCCGCGGTCATCGACACCAGACGACTGATCGCTTCTCCGAGAACCTGCCGCGCCTCAGCGCTTTGCGCTTTTTTCCAGGTGAGGTTCAACAGCGACAGCAGCATCTGCATGTTGTTCCTCACCCGGTGATTGAGCTCGTTGAACAAGATCCGCTGCTGCGTTTCGGCCTGCTTCCGCTCGCTGATATCGACCAGCATGTTGATGGCGCCGACGATGTTGCCGTCGGCATCGCGGAGAGGCGTGGGGTAGGGAATGAAAGGAACGCGGCCTCCGTCCGGCCGCTCGGCAATCGCCTCGGCATTCCGGATGAGGCGTCCCTCCTTCAACGCCACCGCCATCGGCGATTGATCGTATGGCAGGGGCGTGCCATCCGGCCTGAACATCTTCCAGGTTACGCACCATTCGTCGCTGCCCAGCGTCGGCTTTCGCCCCGCCAGCTCAGCGGCCGCCTCGTTGTAGTAGGTGACCTTCCCCTCCGCATCGGTGGTGTAGATCGCGGCCGGAACGGCTGACAGCAAGTCCTTCAGCCGTTGCTCGCTCTCCTGAAGTCTCGCTTCGGCCTGCTTGCGGTCGGTGATGTCGCGCGCAATCTTTGATGCCCCGATGATGGTGCCATGGTCATCGCGCACCGGCGAAATCGTCAAAGAGATATCGACAAGACTGCCGTCCTTGCGGCGCCGGACGGTTTCGAAATGGTCCACCGGCTCGCCACGACGGATACGGGCGAGAATGGCCGGCTCCTCGCTCAGCCGGTCGGGCGGGATCACGATTGTGATCGGAAGCCCGACCACTTCCTCAGCCTTGTAGCCGAAGAGGCGTTCGGCGCCCTGGTTCCAGGTCCGGATTGCACCGTCCAGGTCCTTGCTGACAATGGCATCGTGGGAGGACTCGACGATGGCCACCAGTCGTTGAGCCGCAAACGCGGCGGCGCGGCGCGCACTTTCGGCACGCATCCGATCGACGGCAAATCTCACCTGCCGGGCAATGGTCAGCGCAAGGTTGATGTCGGGCCTCGCCGGCGCCTGTGGACGTTCGTAACAGGTGACGAACACGCCGATCCATCGGTGGTCGGCGGTGATCGGAATGAAAGAAAGCGCCCGGATGCCCTCGCGTCCGACCGCGTCGTTCAACCCCTCAGGAAGGTCGGCCACCCCCGCTTCGCTTATGCACTCGTCGGTTATGCACTCGTCTCTGACGCAGACGGAACCGGCCTCCGTCTTACCGGCGAGCCATGCGGCCTCCGATTCGAGGGCACGCCGAAGGCGCTGGGACACGCCGCGCAGCGCCACGACCTGCGGGATGCCAGGGGCATCCTGCCAAAGGAGACAAACCCGCTCAGAGCCAAGCACCCGGGCAATCGCCGCGACCGCCGGCTCGAAAACGTCTTCCCGTACCAGAGCCCGCTGCAGAACGTCGGTGAATTCATACAGCGCGGCCTGTTGGTCAGCGCGCAGAGCGAGCGCGCCTTCGGCCTTCCTGCGCGCGGTGATATCGTGGTGCACACGTACCGCGTACAAGAATCGGCCATGCCTGTCCCGAACCGAGGTCGAGCCGACAGCGATCCAGAGGTTTGCGCCGTCGCGACGCTTGATGCACTTCTCGACCGTATAATGATCGATCTCGCCGCGCACCTGGGCCTGGAACTGGACCTGGTCCGTCTGCAGATTCTCTGTCAGCAGCGGGTCGAAGATCAATCGGCCCAGAAGCTCATCTGCAGGATAGCCGAGAAGCCTGGCCAGATGGTCGTTCACCCGCACCAGCTTGCCGTTGCGGTTCACTGCCGCAATCCCGACGTTGGCGCGCTCCCAGATCACCGCCAGACGCCGGTCCCCTCTGCCGCACAAAATCCGCCGCCTCGCATATTTCATTGATCAGTACACCGCTCAACCATTCGGCGGAACCCGCCGTCCACATCCACCATACTGCCCTTCCGGACCGGTCCGGTCACGACGGTTCGGGGGAGAACCACTCCTGGATCAAGGGAGCCGACAAACCCCAAGCCTTCGGAGGCCGGGCTCTTCGGCCGCACCCCGCGGAATTGCCCGCTGCGCCCTATAAGGGCAATTGGGGAAATTGATGCTGGTGATTTAATCACTGCAGCGGTAGACTAGTCGGTTAACGAGTGCTCGTTATATAAGCACTCGAGGCCGCGCTGAGCATCGGACAGTGCGCAGGGAGTAGGTAACGTCTGGCTTCGGTGATTGCTGTGAACATGGTATCGCTCGATAGCAGCGCGCGGCGTGCTAGTGCCTTATTAAAGGCCATGGGCAACCCGCATCGGCTGACCATACTTTGTCATCTCATTCATTCCGAAAGATCCGTGGGAGAACTTGAACGCATCGTTGGCTTAAGTCAGTCGGCGCTGTCGCAGCATCTCGCCCGTTTGCGCAGGGATCATCTGGTGAAGACGCGCCGAAGCGCACAGACCATCTACTATTCCCTCGCGGGAAATGAGGCAGCCAGCGTTCTGTCCGCCCTGCATCGGCTTTACTGCTGCGATCATGCGGTCGCGCTTAATCCTCCCGAAGAATTTGTCTCTCCCGGATTGAGCGAGCTGACCGTCCGCTAGCCGGCGCCAGCGGTTCGGACCGCGCACTAGCCACCGCACTTTACTTTTCAGGAACGGACACCGCAAAGTCGGCGGATGCGGATCGGCATCGATGTGGGCGGCACCAAGATCGAAGGCGTGGTGCTGACGAACCACGGCGAAGAGCGGGCACGGACGCGTGTTCCGACCCCTGTCGGCGACTATCGCGCGACCCTCGCTGCCATTGCGGCGCTGGTTGGTCGCCTGGAGCATGAAACGGAACCTGCGGCCAGTGTCGGCATCGGGATTCCGGGTACCATTTCGCCCGCCACTGGCGTGGTTAAGAACGCCAACGCCACCTGGCTGATCGGTCGCGCCTTTGATGGCGACCTGGCGGCGTTGCTTGGCCGGCCTGTTCGCGTCGCCAATGACGCCGACTGCTTTACCATCTCGGAAGCTGCCGACGGCGCTGCCCAAGGCTTCGCCATCGTCTTCGGGGTCATCCTTGGAACGGGCGTCGGCGGCGGCATCGTCGTTCAGGGCGCACCTGTTGAAGGGGCCAACGCCATTGCCGGAGAATGGGGGCACAATCCCCTGCCCTGGCCCGAGGACGACGAGCGGCCCGGCCCCCCTTGCTATTGCGGCAAACGCGGCTGTGTCGAGACCTTTCTTTCCGGACCGGGCCTGGCCCTGGACCATTGTAACGCCGGGGGCCGGAACGTTCCGGCGAGCGAAGTCGTCCGTCTGGCGGCTGAGGGAGACGCCCGCGCCGAGGCGACCCTCCAGCGCTATGAGAAGCGCCTCGCCCGCGCCCTGGCCCATGTGGTGAACATTCTCGACCCCCACGCGATCGTGCTGGGCGGAGGGCTTTCGAACATCGAGCGCCTGTACGCGCACGTGCCCCGGCTCTGGAGTGCTTGGATCTTCTCGGATCACGTGGCAACGCGCCTGCTCCGCAACCGGCACGGCGACTCCGGCGGCGTTCGTGGCGCCGCCTGCCTCTGGCCGCCGCCGACCGTGTAGCCCTTGCGCCGCGTTCGCCTGGTCTTAGCGACTGGGGTGCTCCGTCGTTGCCAGAAGCTTCGCCACCTCGGCGCGCAAGCCTTCGGCGATCGCGGATTCGACCGAACCGGCGAACTCCGCCGGCACCAGCCCGGCGGGATCGACCGGCCTGCCGAACACGACGCGAACCGGGTACGGGCGCGGCCACCGCCGCTCCCGAGGCATCGCCTCGAAGGTTCCGCGGATAACGCAGGGGACCGCGGGTACCGGACACGTTTTCAGCAGCCAGCCGATCCCGGAAAGGAAGCGCTGCAGCTCTCCGTCCGGCGAGCGCCAGGATTCGGGAAACCAGATCAGGGCGTTGTCGCGACGCAGCGCTCGTTCCGCCATCGCCAGCGTTGTCCCGGGTGCGCGCTCGTCCACGGGAAAGATGTGGGCGGCGCGGCAGAAGGCGCGCGAGAGCGCGCTGCCGAATAGCCGTCCGCGATCCGCACTCCAGTAGAGGTTGCGCATCGTCGGCAGCGGCAACGCCGCACCGATCAGCGGCGGATCCAGGTCGCTCAGGTGATTGGCGACGATCACGTACGGCGGCTTTGGCGGCAGGTGCTCGAGCCCTTCGACCCGCAGCCGGAAGAAGACCTGGGCGAGCAGCCAGTTAACGCCATACAGCAGGGTGCCGGCGAAATCCTCGACAGGTGAGGTCGGGGCCAGCCAACGGGCCTCGTCCTCGGCGATCGATCCTGAGGAAGACCCTGCCAGCGGCGCTGGCGGTGTACCTGCCGCCCGCTCTGCGAGCAGCCGCAGGAGATCGCGCACCTGGGCGACCTCGACGAAGCTCTGCTCGGGCAGGCTCACTCCGGTCGCGGCCTCCAGTTCCAGCCCCAGGCTGAGCCATTCCAGGGAATCGACGCCGAGATCGAGCTGCGGGTCCGAGTCCAGCGAGACGCCCCGGTTCGCGTAGCGGTCCTGGAAGACCTTCCAAGCGCTGGCGGCCGCCTGCTGCTGCAGCAACCTGCGGTCGTCCTCGGTCAGCGGCCTCGCTTCCGCCGGCCCGCCACCCGCCAGCGCCTGCTCGTACAGGGCCGGCAAGGAAAAGCGCCGATACTTGCCAAGCCGGGTCCCGGGAAGCGGCTTTTTGACCACCGCAAAACCGGAGAGGCGCTCATGGCTCGGCAATGTCTTGGCGACGGAGGCCAACCCCACCCGGACGACGTCCTCGACACTGGTATTGGCGGACCTCCGGATTTCGTTCAGGTCCGGATACACCAGCGCCACCAGGGTCCCCTGCCGTTCCAGCACCGCTACCTCGCGAACGGCGGGGTCGGTTCCGTAACGCGCTTCCAGGTCTTCCGGAAAGACGTTCTTGCCGCCACCCAGAACAATCAGCTCTTTGAGGCGGCCGCTGACGGTGACGTAACCATCCGGATCGACGCTGCCCAGATCCCCGGTGCGAAACCAGCCATCCCCGGTAAAGGCGGCGCGGTTGGCGTCCTCATCGCCGATGTAGCCGTCGAAAACGCTGGCGCCCCGGAGCTGGATTTCACCGAGACCGCTCGCGTCCGGCTCGGCGATGCGCACCTTGCCGTCGGCGAGAAGCGGCCGGCCCTCGCTGCCGATCCTTTGTGCGCCCGGCACATTGCCGGTGAAGGCCGAGGCCGTCTCCGCCAGGCCGTAGCCGGACAGGGCGACGAACCCCAGGCCTTCCAGCTTCCAGATGACTTCGGGCGCGAGCTTGGCACCGGCCGAGATCAACAGCCGCAGGCGGGGGCCGAGCCGGGCGTGCACCGGCCAGAACAGAACCCGTCCCAAACGGAGGTCAAAGGTCTTGCGGACGGTGACGCAAAGAGACAAGAGGGTTCCGAACATGCGACCGGCAAACCAGCCGCGCGCCTCGGCCTGTCGTTCCAGTCCTTGGACGATCGCCTCGTACAGTCGGGGCACGCCAATCATCGTGCTCACTCCGGCGAGAGAGAGCGCGCGCAGGATCGCTGGCCCGGTGGCGGCTTCCGGAAAGACCACGGTGGCGCCCACCGACAGCGGCGTCAGCAGTCCGACGACGAACGGATAGACGTGATGCAGGGGCAGCGGCAGCAGCACGCGGTCGCCTGTGCCGATCAGTCCGAATTCGCCGATCGCCCGGACATTCGCCTCCACATGACGGTTGCGCAGGACGAACGGCTTCGGCCTGCCCGTGGTCCCCGAGGTATAGACCAGCATGGTCGCCGCATCGGCCGAGAGGGACGGCAAGGTGGCGGAGCTCCGGTCTGCCAGCAGCGACCGCCAGGAACCGAGCTCCGCCGAATCGTCATCGACGACGATCCGCTCGACGGCCTCCAAGGAAGGAGCGTCCTTTTCCAACTCGTCCAGATGGGCGGCCGTCGCAAACAGTCGGCGCAGGCCGCTCGACCGGATGATCGCTGCCGCTTCGGCTGCGTCGGCCAGATCATCGATGGCGACCGCGACGCCCCCCGCCGCGGCAACCGCGAGGCGGATGATGACCCATGAAGCTCCGTTCGGAGCCCACAGGCCGACCGGATCGCCGTCGGCAAGCCCGGCGGCGCGCAAACCGCACGCCAGCCCCCGGGCCTGGCCGGCGATGGTCGCGAAGCTATACACGCTCAGCGTGTCTCCCAGCAGCTCGATGACGGCCGGGACGTCGCCTCTCTTCTGCAGGCTATCCAACAGGGCTTCGAAAGCGAACACGGCTCTGCTTCCCTTAATGCCGGCCTTCTGCGGCTGCGTTTCTCTAATGAGCGGATTCCCTAATGCCTGGTCACCCGGCGGGCAAGCCGCGACGAGTCCTTTCGCCTCCAGGTCTGCAGAGAAGCAATGCCCGTCCCGAACAAAAAGCCGCGAACGCACCACGAACAGCAGACCGGCATGCGCGCTTGCGGGCGCGTCTCCAGGTCGGGATGCGCCTTTCGTCGGCAACGTTTGCGCTGAAAGCGGATAAAATCGGCCGGGCCGCTCGGGGGTCGGGGCCCGGCCAGAGGCTTCGATTGCATTAGTTGCCGCTCAGTCACGCGGCCGCGTGCTGCGGTCCCCAATTCTTAAGGTTTACAGGTCAGAATCGAAGTGAGCCCGGTCACGCTTTGATCCTTCGCCTCTTCTGCACAGGGGACGGGGCGCAGACGCGGCGCGGCGATCGCGACCGGCAGGCCGCTAGTCGCTCTCTTCGACGCCGGTGCCCAGCACCTGGCGGAGCAGCGGGACGGTAACCTTGCGCCGCTGGCCCAAAGCAGCGGCATCCAGATCCGCGACCAGCCGGCGGGCGGCCGCAAACGATCGCTCTATCCGGGGCAGCGCGTAGAGGATGACCTCGTCCTCGACCTTCAGCCGGCGGTCGGCAAAGAGCTTGATCAGCACACCGGCGATGAGCTCGTCATCCGGGCTGCCGATGCCCACAACGTCAGCGGCAAGCAGGCGCGACCGCAGGTCGGCCAGTCCCATCTGCCAGCGGACCGGCGGTGCCTCGGCGGTCAGCAACAGATGGCCGCCCCTTTCCGCCAGCGTGTTGTGCAGATGAAGCAAGGGTTTCTCGAATCCCTGAGCCACCGCCTGGTCGGCATCGTCGACGATGCAGGCCGTCGCCCGCGCCGCAACGTCGATGGCCTGATCAAAGGCGAGCGCCTGATGGCCCACCAGCATTCCCTGCGAGCGGGTCAGAAAGACATGCGACAGGTGGGTCTTGCCACAGCCCGTCGGCCCCCACATGGTGAGCGCTGTCGATCGCCAGTCCGGCCAGCATTCCAGACGCCGGACCGCATCGACATTCGGCCCGGCGACGAGAAAATCCTCACCCGTCAAAGACGCCGGGGCGGCAAACGGCAGGACCAGCTGCCGGGCGGGGATCATTCCTTTTCCGCCGTCTCTGCCCCGGAAGGGGCGATCACGCGCTGCTTGCGTTCGGCATACAGCGCGCTGTCCAGGTAGCGTTGCACCGCGTGACGAACCACGACCCCGAGCGCGGCAGCGGTCGGTACGGCCAGCAGAGCGCCGGTGATACCCAGGAGCGCGCCGCCCGCGGTAACAGCGAACAGCAGCCAGACGGGGTGCAGACCGACGCGGTCGCCGACAATCTTCGGCGTGACAAAGTTCCCTTCCAGCACCTGTCCGGAGAGGAAGACGCCGGCGACCAGGGCAACCGGCAACCAGCTATCGAACTGCGCCAGCGCCAGCAGCAAACTGGTGCCCAGCCCGACGATGTTCCCGAGGTAAGGAATAATCGACAGAAATCCGGCCGCGGTCCCCAGCAGCAACCCAAAATCGAGGCCGACAAGGGTCAAGCCCGCCGCGTACCACGCCCCAAGGAGCAGGCACACCAGCGCCTGTCCCCGGACAAATCCGCTCAGCCGGTCATCGATCTCCCGGGCAAGCTGGCGGATGGTGTTGGCGCTTTGGCGCGGCAGCAGGGAATCGATGTGCGCGATGAGGTCGTCCCAATCGCGGATCATGTAAAACGCAACCACCGGCATGATGAACATCAGGCCGAGGACTCCGAGCAGCGCAGCACCGCCCGTGAGGATGCCGGTCAGGATCTGGCCGACCCAGCCGAGGATGTCGCCCGCGTGAGATTTGATCGCCTCGTCAACCTGTGCCGCCTGCCCCGGCGTGAGACTGGACCGCAGCTTGCGGAGCATCGGCTGCGCCTCGCGGCGCAACTCTTCGATATACCCGGGTGCGCGTGCCACCAGATCCGACACCTGGTCGGTCAGAACCGGCACGACAATCAGGAACGCCGCCACGATGATCAGCAGGAAGCCGAAGATGATCACCAATGACGCGGCCGTCCGTGGCAACCCCCACCGCTCCAGCCGGTCCGCGACCGGATCGAGCAGGTAGGCCACGCCCATTCCGGCGACGAACGGCAGCAAGGCCCCACTCAACAGATAGAGGCTGGCGCCGATCACCAGGAAGACCAGGACCCAGAGGGTGGCGCGCCGTTCCGGGCTCATCGTTCGAGAACCTCCTGATCCGAGGGAGCAGGCATCGCGCTGTCGTCCGGTGGCGGCACGGCGGATGCATCGGACACCACCCAAAAACCCTCGTCATTGCGCATTGCCAGCCGCTGGCGAGCGAGGGCGGCGACCAGGTCATCAGGGCCGCCAGGATACGCGATCTGTACCGTTGCATAGTCGCGGCCGACGGACAGGATCTCCACACTCTTTGCTTGCGGCAGCTCAAGCAGCCGGCGGCGCATCTCCGTCCAGTCCTGAAGCGTCCCCGTCTGCACGCGAACCGCGGTCCGCGTCACCGGCTTCAGCGAAACAGCGTTGCCCCGGCGCCAATTGTTCTCCACCTCCTGGCCAACCGCCGTCGCCGCCACGCCGAGCGCCGAAGCGTCGTTCTCCGGCGCCGTCAGAGGATAGCTCTTGTCCGGCAGGACCTGCGCGGCGCCGGCGGACGGGTAGCGCGTCGAGGAGATCTTAAGGAGCCGTCCGGACGCATCGGTGCCGGTGATCGTCGCGACCGACACCAGCACATCATCCGCCTCATACCGCCGCGCCAGCTCGGCGAGCCTGCCGCGATCGACCGCAGCGGCCGGGCGCCCGAGGCCGACGAAACCGATATCCGCCGGAGAAGCCGCTATGCGCATCGGCAGCAGTCCTTTCTGCCGGGCGACACCGGCCCACGCCTCGCGCCAGGCGGCCGCCATCGCCTCTGCCGACTGCGTCTCGGCGCCGGCATTGAACACCGGAACGATGAGCATCGGCTTCGATCGCGTCGTGGAAAAGCGGGCGCCACGTCCCGTCAGCAGCCGCTTCACCGCCGCGGGGCTGAAGTTGTAGTTCAGCGTGGCGATATACCGCACCGCCGAGGTCTTCTCGTCCGTGACCCAGAAGTCTTTCACGGCGTCCCCAATCTGCGGGATGGCTGTCATTTTTGCCCGCTGCGCCGGATCCACAAGTCGCTCAACCAGAATTTCCCACGCCCGACGCTCACCCGTCGCGAGCGCCTTGGTCCGGGCGGCGGCCGCCGTCTGATCCGTCTCATCCACGTGAATGCCGAGCACCTGGAAGAGATCGTCATCCTCCGCCGCAACCTGGCTCGCCGAGGCCAGCACGCACACGAGAAGCAGGACGGTGCGAAACAACCAGGCGCCCGCGCCACTCGAACAGACTATGATTGCGAAACGGACCCTATCCATTATGCTTTCTCAAAGCACCGTCGTTCACCGACGCGACCCTAACACGTTACACGGGGAAAACCATCAGCGGCCTCACCTATAAGGACGCGGGCGTCGACATCACCGCAGGCGAGCGGCTGGTAGACGCGATCCGGCCGCTGGCGCGGACAACCCGGCGGCGTGGCGTTGTCGACGAACTCGGCGGCTTCGGGGCGCTGTTCGATCTGCGGGCGGCCGGCTTCGCCGATCCTCTGCTCGTCGCCTCGACCGATGGTGTCGGCACCAAGCTGAAGTTGGCCATCGCGTGTGATCGGCACGACACGGTCGGCATCGACTTGGTCGCCATGTGCGTCAACGACCTGGTGGTCCAGGGCGCTCAACCCCTGTTCTTCCTGGATTATTATGCCTCCCCCCGGCTCTCCGTGGAACAGGCGCGGGCGGTCATCAGCGGGATTGCCGCCGGATGCCGGGAGGCCGGGTGTGCGCTGATCGGCGGTGAAACCGCAGAAATGCCGGGACTTTACGCCGACGGGGATTATGATCTTGCCGGCTTTGCGGTGGGAGCGGTGGAGCGCGGCCGCGTTCTGACCGGGACGTCCATTGCCGCGGGCGATGTCGTCCTCGGGCTGGCGTCCGACGGCGTTCATTCAAACGGCTTCTCTCTCGTCCGGAAGATCATCGCACTGCACAATCTGGAGTTGCCGTCACCGGCGCCGTTCGATGACGAGCGCCCGCTTGGCGAGGCACTGCTCACCCCTACCCGCATTTATGTCGCGTCCTGCCTTCGCGCTCATGCTGCCGGCGGGCTGAAGGGTCTCGCTCACATAACCGGCGGCGGGCTCCTGGAAAACATCCCCCGGATCCTTCCAGAAGGCGTGGCGTGTATCGTGGACGCGGCCGCCTGGACGCTGCCGCCCGTCTTCGCCTGGCTGGCGCGGAGCGGTGGCCTCGCCAGCACAGAGCTGGCCCGCACATTCAACTGCGGCATCGGCATGGTCGCAGTGGTCTCGGCTGAGCGCGCCACGGCGCTACGCGCCGTTTTTGAAGCCGCCGGCGAACGGGTCTTCGAAATCGGGCGGATCGTGGCCAACACCGGCAGCGATCCCGCGGTGGTGCTGGAAAATACGGAGCGCGCGTGGCCAGGCTGACGGCAGCCGTGATGATTTCCGGCCGCGGCAGCAACCTTCAGGCTTTGATCGATGCCTGCGCGGCGCCTGAGTTTCCGGCACGGATCGGCCTCGTCCTCTCCAACGTCGCCGGGGTCTACGGGCTGGAGCGGGCGGCGGCCGCAGGCATCCCGACGCTGGTTCTCGAGCATAAGGCGTTCGGCGCCCGCGAACTCTTTGAGGAGGCCCTGCACGAGACGCTTCTCAATGCGGGCATCGAGCTGGTCTGCCTTGCCGGGTTCATGCGGTTGCTGACGGACGGCTTCGTCCAGCGCTGGCGGGACCGGTTGATCAACATTCATCCGTCCCTGTTGCCATCGTTCCGCGGCCTGCATGTGCATGAGCGGGTGATTGCCGCCGGCGCACGGTTTTCCGGCTGCACGGTCCATTTCGTCCGGCCGGCCATGGACGACGGGCCGATCATCGTCCAGGCGGCAGTGCCGGTCCATGCCGACGACAACGCCGAAACCCTGGCGGCTCGCGTGCTCGCAGAAGAGCACCAGATTTATCCCCTGGCGCTGCGTCTGATCGCCGAGGGTCGCACCCGGATTGAGAACGAACGCGTCATCATTGCGGGCGCGGAGGCCCCTGAAAGCGCCCTGATCAACCCTGCGCTGCCGCCTGATGGCCGCTGCTGAGAGCAAGCGGCCGTGGCTGCACCGGTGCGTGACCGGTGCGTTACTGGGGGCCTAGCCGGCAATTTCGATATCGCTGAAGAAGAACGCGATCTCTTTCACGGCGTTCTCCGGCGAGTCCGAACCGTGCACCGAGTTCTCCTGAACGTTCAGCCCGACGGCCTTGCGGACGGTGCCTTCGGCGGCATTTGCCGGATTGGTGGCGCCCATGATCTCGCGGTTGCGGACAATCGCGTTCTCGCCTTCCAGCACCTGGGCCACGACTGGTCCTGAGCACATGTATTCGCAGAGCTCATCATAGAAGGCGCGTTCGGCATGCACCGCGTAGAACTTCTGTGCGTGCTCCTTGGTCAGCCGCAGCCGCTTTTGCGCAACGATGCGCAGGCCGCCGTCCTCAAAGAAGGCGTTGATCTTGCCCGTGACGTTGCGCGCGGTGGCGTCCGGCTTGATGATCGAAAGCGTACGTTCGACGGCCATGTGGGAATCCCTCTCTCCCCTTCGTTTCTGGGTGATGCCGAGAGCCCGGAAAGCGAACACGGTGCGTCGCGCACCTGCTCCGCAGTGTGGTCCTCGGATCAAAGCCGGGCGCCTTATAGCCGCCCCCCTGCCTCCTGACAAGGAAACGGAACCTTGATCGTGGCCCCGGTGTGACAAACGGGCGCAATGCTGCCAGCGCAGACAACAGTTAACGTCAGCCTTTCGGCCGCCCCGGCGCCAGGACCGTGGTGGCCAGAGCGCGAAGCACCGCTTCCAGAGCTGGATCATCGATACCGGTCACGGCGGCATCGACGGTCGCGCTGTCGGCCAACGGACCTGGTGGCGGTGCAGGAGGTGGGAGCAACGGAAGCGGGCCATGGACGAAGCGGAGGCGGAAAACGACGGGCCAGCCAAAGAAGCTGTTAATCCGTTCACAAATCAGCGGCTCCCGGTGCTGCAATTCGAGGACAAAGGCGCCGGAAGCAATCCGAACGACCAGAATACCTCCGGCGCCGCCGGACTTATCGCCGCGAGGAGCGATCAATCGTTCCGGCCTGCTTCGGCCCGCCAGGTTGTCGCCGACGATGGTGGGCCACTCCGCGCGCAGCCGGGCCGTCGCAAATCCAGATTTACCCGCCAGCCCCGCGGTCAGGGGCGCCACCGATTCTCCCAGCGCGCGCCATCCCTGCCGCCTATTGCTTCGTGTCGGCTGCATGCCGACGGTCCCCGGTCATGTCGGCTGCATGCCGACGGTCCTCGATAGAAACACGGCATGGGCGACTATGCCCAACCGGAGCTAGTGTTGGCGACCTGGCCTCTGAGCACAACCGTTTAGTGTGCGCAACGGCTATGCAGATTACACAAGCTTGCGCTCGGCAGCGCCGCCGACCACGATAGTCGGCAACAATGACGACCGCCGGCGCCTGCACCGACACGGGCAGGGAGAGCGGCAGGAGATTCCGGATGTCCGCAGCGAGCAACGCATTGGCCCACCACTGGATGCCGTTCACCGCCAACCGCGCCTTCCAGGAGCAGCCGCGGCTGCTGGTGCGCGCCGAGGGCATGCACTATTGGTCGCACGATGAAAGGCGCATCCTTGACGGCGCCTCCGGTCTGTTCTGCTGCGCCGCCGGCCACGGCCGCCCGGAAATTACCGAGGCAGTGATGAAGCAGCTGAGCGAACTGGAGTACGTGCCGCACTTCCAGTTCGGGCACCCCAATTCCTATGAACTCGCGGCACGCCTGGCGCGGATTACCCCGGAGGACCTCGACCACCTCTTCTTCTGCAATTCCGGCTCGGAGGCCATCGACACGGCCCTGAAGATCGTGATGGCGTATCATTGGGCGCGGGGCGAGGGACACCGGCTCCGCTTCGTTTCGCGCGAGCGCGCCTATCACGGCGTGAACATCGGCGGAACCTCGCTCAGCGGCATCATGCGCAACCGCGACGGCTTCGGCGCTGTCCTGCCAAACGTCGTGCATATGCGGCATACACTCGGAGGTCCCCGCTTCGTCCGGGGCCAGCCCGAGACCGGCGCCGAGCTTGCCGACGACCTGCAGCGGTTCTGCGATCTTTACGGGGGGCACACGATCGCAGCGTGCTTCGTCGAGCCGATTGCGGGATCCACCGGCGTCCTGGTGCCACCCAAAGGATACCTCCAACGGCTGCGCGAGATCTGCGACCGGTACGGCATCCTGCTGGTCTTCGACGAAGTGATTTGTGGCTTCGGAAGGACCGGCCGCGCCTTCGGTGCCGACAGCTTCGAGGTTACGCCCGACCTCATGACCATGGCGAAAGCACTGACCAACGGCGCACAGCCGATGGGCGCGGTTGCGGTGCATGAGAAGATTTGGGAGGCGATCGCCGCTGGCGCGCCCGATGAAACCATCGAGCTGTTCCACGGCTACACCTTCTCCGCCCACCCGGCGGCCACGGCCGCTGCACTGGCAACGCTTGAAATCTACGAACGCGAGAACCTCTTCCACCGCGCGGCGGAGCTTTCGCCGTACTTTCTCGACAGAATGTTTGAACTGGCGGAGTTGCCCGGCGTGACGGACGTGCGGGGCTACGGCTTACTGGCCGCCTTCGACCTCGCGCCGGAGGGCGCCCCTGGGACACGCGGCTTCCGCTGCCTGCGGCGGCTCTACGACGAAGGCCTGCTGATCAAGTGGACGGGAGATACCGGCATCATCGCCCCGCCGCTCATCGCCGGGCGCGACCACATCGATGAGGCCGCGGGCATTCTCCGCCGAGTGCTCTCCCAGGACTGAGCCGCGAGCCCGGCGCCGGCGTCAAGGGTGGCCTTGTCGCTCTTCCTCAATAATCCACCTCGGCGATCTCGGTCGGCGCCGCCGCTTTCGACCGGTAGAAGACGTGCCCGCCAATGCGGCCAACCATGACCATGGTCCGCGACCAGCTCGGCCGGGCCCAGGAGGCATGGAAGTAGTACGCCCCGCCGGTCGGATCCGGCTTGTCGAGAAACAACGCGTTGTACGCAACCTGCTTGGCCACTTCCCAGGCTCCCGGATCGCGCGGCCGATCGGAATAGCGGTCACAGGCCCACGAAAACTGGCAATCCCGGCGGCCGTGGCTTACGCCCTGATAGACGACCTTGCAGATGCTCTCTGGAAACAGCGGGCTTACGACGCGATTTAAGGTCACAGCGGCAACCGCGTACTTGCCGACCAATGGCTCACCTCGCGCCTCGAAGTAGACGTTCAGCGCGAGACACTCGAACTCCCGGTCCACCGTTCCTTCGGCGACCAGGGCATCTCGCACCATCGCCGCGACTCCCGTACCGGATGCCGGTTGGCTGTCCCAGTGGGGCAGAAGGCTCGTTTGTGCCTTCGCCTCGTGAACACCGGATGGCAGCAAAGCCGCGACCCAGAGCGCCGCGCCAACCCTGGCGCACGCCGTTTTTGTGGCGACCGAGCGTCGCATTATCCCTCCTCTCCTTCGACAGGCCTTGCTTGGGCCGTTCGTCCTCCACAATATGAGACCCGTCTGAGCCGGCGGCCTCCAGTACTCGCCAGTGCACAATATGGCGATGTCGAACCGTGTCAATCTTTCATGAACTGAACTGCCGTATTTTAACTGTGAAATGCTTGGGAATACGGCGCCGGCTGATTCTCGTTTATAAGTCCGTTGGTGTATTCGCCGACGCACAAACGTGGAACATTGGTTATTTCTGCAAGTTTAGACGAAGTCTAGAAAAGGTCGGGGAAGCGCCGCAACTTCGCCGCCGATAGCAGGGAGGCGGCCGTGGCGGAAATCTGCCAGAATGCGGGCCGGACGGATGCCCCGGCGAATTTTGTGGCGATACCTGTAAAAATGCGAATCGGGCACGGCCTGCGCGGACTGACAGCAACCAGCCGGAGACAGAGCTTGACGACGAATGGCCCGCTGAAACCTCCGTACCTGTTGTTTATCGGCAACGCTGCGGACCAACTCGCCGCGAAGACGGCGATCGGCATTCTGCAATGGCGCCGCGATTGGTGCCTCGGCCAGACCCGCCTGCCCGGCTGTCAGGCCAACCTGGATCTCCCCGAGATGACGCCGGAGGAGGCGGCCGCCTCAGGCGCGCGAACGATGGTGGTCGGCGTCGCCAACGCCGGCGGTTTTATCCCGGAGGCCTGGTCACGGATGCTGGTCCGAGCCCTCCATGCCGGACTTGACCTGGCCAGCGGCCTCCATGACCGTCTGTCCGACATTCCCGAGGTGCGCAGCGAAGCCGCGGCCCTCGGCCGCGCGCTTCACGATGTCCGTCATCCCGCCCGACGCTTTGCCGTCGGCAGCGGAGAACGCCGTCCGGGCAGGCGCCTTCTGACCGTCGGCACCGACTGCTCGTCGGGCAAGATGTACACGGCGCTTTCCCTGGTTGACGCGATGCGGCGGCGTCGGCTCGATGCGGACTTCCGCGCCACCGGCCAGACCGGAATCTTCATAGCCGGTGATGGCGTTTCCGTTGACGCGGTCGTCTCCGACTTCATCTCCGGGGCGACCGAATGGCTTTCCCCCGCCGCCAGCCCGGCGCACTGGGATGTCATCGAGGGCCAGGGATCGCTTTTCCATCCCTCGTATGCCGGGGTCAGCCTCGGCCTGCTGCACGGCGCGCAACCGGACGCGCTGGTGATGTGTCACGAACCCACCCGCACGCATATGCGCGGGCTGCCCAACCGGCCGCTGCCAGACCTCGCCGCCTGCATTGCCGCCAATGAGCAAGCGGCACGGCTGACCAATCCGAACGCGGCGTGCGTCGGCGTCTGCATCAATTCCAGCGGTCTCGGCCCGGCAGAGGCGGAAGCCTGTCTTGTCCGCACACGGGACCGGCTGGGCCTGCCTTGCGTCGATCCCCTGATTCACGGCGTCGACGCCATCGTCGATCGGCTCGTCTGATGCGCACGCTGTCGGCCCGCACGGAGGCCTGGCCGCTGGCAAGGCCGTTCACCATTTCCCGCGGCACCAAGACCACCGCGGACGTGGTGGTGGCGGAAATCGAGGACCAGGGCGTCCATGGCCGCGGCGAATGCGTGCCTTATGCCCGCAACGGCGAAAGCGTCGAGGCTGTCCTGGGTACGATTGCGGCCCTTGCCGCCGAGATCGAGGCGGGAATGGACCGGATCGCCCTGCAGCAGCGTCTGCCGGCCGGCGCGGCGCGGAACGCGCTGGATTGTGCCCTGTGGGACCTCGACGCCAAGACCCAGGACCGCCGGGTGTGGCAAACGGCAGGGATACCGGCGCCTCACCCGATGCCGACCGCCGAGACGATCGCCATCGACACCGCCGAAGCGATGGCGGCACGGGCGTACGGACTTCGTGACCGGCCGCTGCTGAAGCTGAAGCTCGACGCGGACGCGGTGGTGGAACGAGTGGGCGCAGTGCGCGCGGCGGTCCCTCATACCCGCCTGATCGTCGATGCCAACGAAAGCTGGGATATCACCTTGCTCGACCGCATCGGCGGCATGCTGGCGGCGCTGGACGTGGAGGTGATCGAGCAACCCCTCCCCGCCGCGCAGGACGACGAACTGCGCGGCTTCAGGTCACCGGTCACGCTGTGTGCCGACGAAAGCTGCCATACGTGCCTCGACCTCGATCAGCTTCCGGACGGCTACGGCATGGTGAACATCAAACTCGATAAGGCCGGCGGCCTGACGGAGGCACTGCAGTTGACGACGGCGACCCGGGCCTCAGGCCGCAAGGTGATGGTCGGCTGCATGGTCGCGACATCCCTGGGCATCGCGCCCGCAACCCTGCTGGCGCCCGTCGCTGACGTGGTTGACCTGGACGGTCCGCTATGGCTGGCACACGACCGCGGGCCGTGCCTCCGCTTCGAGGACGGTTGCGTCTACCCGCCGGACCCAGCCCTCTGGGGCTGACGGATCCTACCCAGGCTGCGTGACATCCACGACCGTTGCAGCGTCCGGCGCCGCGCCCACGGTCGTGTTGCCTCTGGCGATGGCGATGGTCCGGACCGGCGCGTCGACTTCAATGCGGTGGAGGTCGATCTCAAGCAGCCCGTGATCCAGGGTCGCGCCGACAACTTCGATGCCTTCGGCGATGACAAAGCAGCGCTGAAACTGGCGTGAGGCAATGCCTCTGTGCAGGAAAACGCGCGTGCTGTCGTCGTCCTGACGGCGGCCGCGGATAACCAGCTGCTTGCCTTCCAGGGAGACCTTCAGATCGTCGACGCGAAAGCCCGCGACGGCCAGCGTGATGCGCAGAGCATTTTCGCCAACCTGCTCGATGTTGTACGGCGGATATCCCTCCGTCGAAGACTTGGCCACCTGATCGACGATCCGTTCCAGATGATCGAACCCCAGCAGCAACGGGCTGTTAAACACGGCGACCCGGCTCATATCCTCCTCCTGAAATCGAGCAAGAGCCGGCAAGCCCGGTCGCAACGCATCTGCTGGACTATCCTTATATTGGCCCTGCCGATGTGGTTCGCTCAACCGGCCTGTCAATACCCGGAACGAACGGTCGCCACAATCAGCGACTGCCGCAGCTCAACTGAGGTCGAGCGCGTATCGCTTCAGATCATCGAGGCCCACATATTCGAGTGCATCTTCGTGCGTCGCTGCCAGCACCACCCTCGGTGCAGCGCCGGCTTCCAGCGCCTCCCGCCAGCGTGCCGCACAGAGGCACCAGCGGTCGCCCGGCTTGAGGCCGGGAAACCCGAAAGCCGGCATTGGCGTCGACAGGTCGTTGCCCCGGCTCTTGCTGAAAGCGAGGAATTCCGCCGTCATCACCGCGCACACGACGTGAGCGCCGAGATCCATCGGACCGGTCTGGCAACAGCCCGTCCGGAAAAACCCCGTCAGCGGATGGAGTGAACAGTCGATCAGCTTTTCACCGAGGACATTTCGCTGCGGCCGGAACTGCTCTTCATCACCATCCAGCATGACCGTTCCCCGTGCGCGACGCCGGCGTTCCCGCGGCCCCGTTTGCCTTTTCAGAGATGATCACGGACCGGGATCGCGACAAGTTCGCCCGCTCTCCGCCCCGCAAGGAGCCTTCCCATACGGCCCCGCTCGCGTGAGCCGGAAGACGGCCGATCCGGACGTGATCGAAGGGCTCGTCGCAGCGCGACCAGCTATTCTATCCGGCACGTCGTCGGGCGCCGTCAATCACTCGCTGCGCGGATCCGGCCGGTGGCGGCGCCGCGCGGAAGGAGCGGTCCGGACCGCCACCACCTTCTGGTACAGGCCCCCGAAAAACGTCTCTTTGCTCCAGACGAAGTCATAGGGCTTTGAGGCGAGTGAACGGATTTCGCGGTCGACCAGTCCGTAGGCGAACGGCTCCAGCCAACGGAACACGAGACCCATCGGGGCGCGCAACGGGTGCCATCGCACAGCCCGGTGGTAGTCGACGAAGACAACCTTGCCACCGGGCTCGACCGCCCCGAGCAGTGCATCGACGGCGGCCCGCTTCTCCGCGTCCGGAATCTCGTGCAGGAGAAAAAAGCAGCACACGCCGTCGTAGATACCGTCAACCGGCTCGGTCGCGTCAGCGACGCGCGCCCGCGCATGCGGATACCCCTTAAGCTTTCGTTGCACGTGCGCAACCTGGAGCGGCGCAACGTCGATGACGTCGAGCCTCCCCGTCGGACCGACCTGCGCCGCCAGCTCCGGCGAGAGATTACCATAGGCGCTGGCTGCCTGCAGGATGCAGGCACCCGGCTGGAACTCGTCACACGCGGCGCGGACCAGCCGCGGCAGATTGCCCCAGAGGATCGCCGTCAGCACGAAAGGATTATCCAGCAATCGCAAGCTGGCAGGCGTCAGGTAGGCCCACCAGTAAGTGCGAACGAGATACTCGGGAAGACCCGGAGAAACCGACCTCACATTCTCGATCAGCCTGGTTCCGATCCCGCCGTCCATCTGCCCTCCAGCCCTTCCTTTATCGGCGATGCGGGATACACTGTTTCGCGGGTTTGTGCAAAGCGCAAAAGGTTGCCCCAACTGCGCGCGTGGCGTGCTGCGCCTTTTTCCCCACCGGCATAGACAGCAAGGGGATGAACGGCGTAGTGTGCCGGCGTTTGTTGAGCCCGGCGGACGCCCGCGGGCAGCGGGCTGGTGATGTGGCGCTTCCTCCTCCTTTTGATCTCGACTGTCCTGGTGATCCGGCAGACAGGAACGCCGAGCGCGGCGGATCTGCAACCGCACCGCGCCGTCTATCGCATGGTTCTGGCCGGGGAGCAGCGCCATTCCGAAGTGGTGTCGGCCAACGGGGTGATGATCTATCGCTTCGCCCGGGTCTGTGACGGCTGGACGGTCGAAAATCGTACCTTTCTTCGCCTGCTTTACGACAACGACACATCGAGCGACACGCTGTGGTCGTTCGCGAGCTGGGAGAAGCAGGACGGCACCAGGTTCCGCTTCCACGCGCGATACGACCAGGACGGCAAGACGATCGAGAAGCTGGAGGGACAGGCCTCTCTCAAGAAGCCGGGGGGTCGCGGAACCGCTGTCTTCTCGCAGCCGGAAGCGACCGTGGCATTGCCGCCGGGAACCATCTTTCCCACCGCTCACATTCGCGATCTGATCGCGGCGGCAACAGCCGGCAAGCATCGGCTGAACAGGACAGTTTTTGACGGAGCCAGCGGAGACAATCCGTACGTTGTCAACGCGCTGTTCGGCCCGTTGACGGCTTCGGAGACCGAGGCGCTGGCAAGCCGGGTCCAATTGCCGGTGCTGCCGGCGTGGTGGACACGCATGGCGTTCTACCCCACGGCCTCCCCACTCGCCGAGCCGGAATTCGAGATGGCCGCGCACTATCGCGCCGACGGCATTGCCGACTCGATCGTCCAGCAGTTCGATACGTTCTCGCTCGACGTTCAACTGCGCACGATCGAACTGCTCCCCCCGCCCGATTGCTGAGCGCTCCTTCTGTTATCGACCGCAAGGCATCAACGGCGCGGCATGATCTTGATGGTGGTGGACCTTACCCGTTCGCCGATCATCGCGGACAGATAGGGACTGCTGGCGTACTTGGCCCGGTAGGCGTCATCGACCATGTCGTCGATAGGGCCGTCAACCGGCACGAAGGTTCCGTCCATCGTCAGCCCCGCGGCAGTGATCCGTCCGGCCCTTTGGGTGACCGCGGCCTTGTACCAGCTTGAATCCCGGCCGCTATAGGGGCGGCGCACGTACACGGCGTCTGCGGCGGGTAAACCATTCCGCCGGGCCCTTGACGGAAGGCTCCGAGCCGCTCCGTTTAGGGATCATGGCCGCCTCCCCTTTCACGCTTTCAGCGAGGCCATATCGATGACGAAGCGATATTTCACGTCGCCCTTGACGGTGCGGTCATAGGCCTCGTTCACGTCCTTGATGGTGATGGTCTCGATGTCGCAGGTGATGTTGTGCTCACCGCAGAAATCGAGCATCTCCTGCGTCTCGGGCAGGCCACCGATCAACGATCCGGCCATCGAGCGCCGGCGGAAGATGAAGGGGATACCACTGACGTTGGTGAGCGGTTCGACCGCGCCCACCACCACCATCGTGGCGTCGCGCTTCAGCAGCGCCATGTAGGGATCGGCGTCGTGGCCGACCGGAATGGTGTTGAGCAGGAAGTCGAAGCTGTTCTGCGCCGCCTCCATGGCCGCGGCGTCGGTTGACAGCAGCACCTCATCCGCGCCGAGCTTTCTGGCATCCTCGCCTTTCGTGGGCGAGGTGGTGATCATCACCACGTGCGCGCCCATGGCATGGGCGAACTTCACGCCCATGTGCCCGAGGCCGCCCAGGCCAATGACGCCGACCTTGTGCCCCGGCCCGACCTTCCAGTGCCTGAGCGGCGAATAGGTGGTGATGCCCGCGCAGAGCAACGGCGCGGCGGCGGCGGGATCGAGATTGTCCGGTATGCGCAGGACAAACCGCTCATCGACCGTGATTTTGTCGGAATAGCCGCCGAAGGTCCTCTTGTGCGGTGTGCCGCCGATCTTGTCCTCGCCACCGTAGGTGCCGGTGAAGCCGTTCTCGCAGTATTGCTCCAGCCCGTCGTCGCACGAGGCGCAGTGGCGGCAGCTATCGACCAGGCAGCCAACCCCGACCAGATCGCCCGCCTGGTACTTACTGACGTCCTTGCCGACGGCAGCCACGCGCCCGACGATCTCATGTCCGGGAACGAACGGATACTCGGTCCAGCCCCATTCGTTGCGCGCCGAGTGGATGTCGGAGTGGCAGATGCCGCAATAGAGAATGTCGATCACCACGTCGCCGGGACGCGGGTCGCGCCGCTCGAACGTGAAGGGAACAAGCGCGTCGGTGGCCGAATGGTTGGCGTAGCCGTGGGCCGCGATGGTCATGGATTTCTCCGTCTGTTTAAGATGACAGGGTGGGGCGGTGAAGAGACCGGGCGCAAAGAAGGCTGCCGATTCCGCACAACGCGATGACGGCGGCCATCGGCCATGGGGTGCCATCGGCAAAGGCGCCGACAAGCCCCGATCCGACAATCCCGCTGCCGTACTGGATGGCGCCGACCAGGGCCGAAACCGCGCCCGCCCGGTCGGGAAAGCGCGACAATGCGCCGGCAATCGAGTTGGCAATGATAAAGCCGGCCGCGCCGACATACGCGAACAGGGGAACCGCCAGCCCCGCAAGACCACCCCAACCCTGGCGCGAGGCCCCGGCCAGAGCGGCGCCCGCCAAGGCGGCGAGAAGCGTGCCCCGCCGCAGCAGGATCGTGCTTCCGATCCTGGGGATCAGTTTCGCGTTGGCGAAGTTCGCCGCCATGATGCCGACGATGCCGACAGCGAACAGCACACCGTAGAGCTGCGGCGGCACGTGATAGTACGTGATATAGGCGGATGGCGTGCCGGCGATGTAAGCAAAGAGACCGCCATAGAAAAACGCACCGGCGAAGGTATAGGCGAGCAAGCGGCGGTCGGTCAGCAGCTCGATATAGCCGATCAGGACGCTCCCGGGAGCATCACGCCTGCGGCGTTGGCGCGGCAGCGTCTCCGGCAGGGTCGCCAGGGCGATCAGGGTTATCGTGCCGATACCGACAAGCAGCCAGAAAATCGCCCGCCAGCCGGCGAGGGCAAGAACCTGACCGCCGAGAAGCGGCCCCAGCAGCGGGGCAACGGCCATGATCGTCATAAGCGTGGACAGCATCTGCGCCGCGCGCTCTTTCTCACAGAGATCGCGCGCCATGGCCCGAGCCAGAACGACGCCGGCGCAAGCGCCGATAGCCTGGACGACACGCCAGCCGATCATCGCTCCGACGCTGTCGGCGAGCGCGCAGGCCGCGGAGCCAAAAGCGAACAGAACGAGCCCGATCGCCACCGGCAGGCGGCGGCCGAACCGGTCGCCGATCGGCCCCCAGAACAGCTGGCCGACGCTGAAGCCAATCAGGTAGCCGGAAATCGTCCATTCGATCATCCCCGTATCGGCCTTGAGCGACTCGGCGATCGCGGGCATGGCGGGCAGATACAAATCGGTCGAGATCGAGGCAAATCCCATCAACGTGCCGAGAACGGCAAGCACTTTCCAGCCATGCCCGGCGGGGTTCGAATGCGCGGGGGGATCTGCGGCGACCGTTTGCTTGGCCTCCGTCATCCGGCGATCCCTGGGCCTCAGCGACCAATTAATTTCTGCAAATGTTGCGGGTAACGGGCTCCTTGCAGGCTCATCTTCGAGATCGCGCCCTCGATGGCTTGAAGCTCCGCGCCGGTCAGCTCGACACTCACCGCACCGAGATTTTCTTCCAGGCGGTGCCGCTTCGTCGTGCCGGGGATGGGGACGATCCAGGGCTTCTGCGCCAGCAGCCAGGCCAGGGCGACCTGAGCGGCCGTCACCTTCTTTTGCTCTGCGATCTGACCCAGCAGATCGACGATGACGCGGTTTGCCTTGCGGTTCTCTTCGGAAAAGCGCGGCACGATGTTGCGGAAATCGGTGCGGTCGAATTGCGTCGTTTCGTCGATTTTCCCGGTGAGGAACCCTTTGCCCAAGGGACTGAAGGGGACGAAACCGATGCCGAGTTCTTCAAGCGCCGGCAGGATTTCCGTCTCCGGCTCCCGCCAGAACAGCGAATATTCGCTTTGCAGGGCTGTGACCGGCTGCACCGCATGGGCGCGGCGAATGGTCTTGGCACCCGCTTCGGACAGGCCGAAGTGCCTGACCTTGCCTTCCTGGATCAACTCCCTGACGGCCCCCGCGACATCTTCGATCGGAACCTCCGGATCCACCCGGTGCTGGTAGAACAGATCGATTGCCTCGATGTTCAGCCGCTTGAGCGAGGCTTCGGCGACTTGCTTGATGTGCTCCGGGCGGCTGTCGAGACCGGCCTGCTTGCCGTCCTCAATTTTAAAGCCGAACTTGGTGGCAATAACCACCTGCTCGCGGAACGGGGCGAGCGCTTCGCCGACGAGGACTTCGTTGGTGAAGGGGCCGTAGACCTCGGCGGTATCGAAGAAAGTCACGCCGCGCTCGACGGCGGCACGGATCAGATCAATGCCCGCTTGTTGATCGACGGGTGGACCATAGCCGAAACTCAGGCCCATGCAGCCGAGACCGAGGGCCGAGACCTCCAGGTTACTTTTTCCGAGCGTGCGCTTTTGCAAGGCCGTCCTCCCAAAAGAGACCGTGTTGCCGGGACTCATATTATGTTGGCCATCTCTTAAGAACAGCGGCATGTTCCTTCATGTGTTCTTAAGCAAGGCTTCATAATGTACAACGACCAGCTGAATGGCCTCCTGGCCCTGAAAACCGTTGCGGAAACGCGGAATTTTACCGCCACGGCCAAGGCGCTCGGCGTTTCGCCATCCGCCGTCAGCCAGACGATCAAGCAGCTCGAGCAACGGCTGGGGGTGGCGCTGCTGTCGCGCACGACGCGCAGCACCAGCCTGACCGAGGCGGGCGAGCGGTTTCTAACTCAGGCCGGACCGGCCCTGGATCAAATATTGGTCGCGCTTGAAAACATCGGCACCTACGCGCAGAAGCCCTCGGGACTGCTGCGCATCAACCTGCCCCGACAGGCCTATTGCTGTTATCTGGCGCCGCTCGTTGCGAGCTTCATCCAAAAACACCCCGAGATCACCATCGAGTTGTTTCTCGAGGATGCCCAGTCGGATGTTGTCGCGAAAGGCTTCGATGCCGGCATCCGACTCTCGGATATTCTGGCGAGCGACGTCGTGGCTCTGAAGCTGTTTGGCCCGGTCCGCTTCGTCACCGCCGCTTCGCCCGAATACCTCGATGCGAGGGGGCGGCCAAAGCACCCCGAGGACCTCCTCTTCCATAACTGTATACGGCCCCATCTGGGGGCGGGCGTTTATGAACGATGGGAGTTCGAACACAAGGGGAAGGACTTCGAGGTTCAGGTCAAAGGCTCCCTGATCCTCAATGACTCGTTGTTGATGCTGCAGGCCGCGGCGGACGGACTCGGCGTCATCTATTCAACGGAAAACGCGATTCGCAACCATGTCCGCTCAGGCCGGCTGGAAATCGTGCTGAAGCAATTCGCCTGCGCAAGCGCCGGTTTCTACCTCTATTACCCGGAGCGCTCGCAGGTCTTACCGAAGCTGCGAGCGTTTATCGACCATATCAAGAGCGCGGGCAGGAGCTGAGCCGACAAATTGCCGTTCAAGCACAGTATCTGTTTGCTGAACCGTCATGCGCCGGGCGTTTTCGCGGCCGTTACGTCTGCTTTGCCGCTGAAAGCCCCCCAACATTGTAGGTTGGAATAGCCGCAGGCGTATTTCGACGGATGAGACCGATCGGGTATCTTTGTTCCGGAGTTTTTCGATGCCCGATTTCCATCGCTATCGTCTTCCCCGGCAAACACGGCCTCGTTCCCCGCTGGCGGAATGGCCGCGCTCGACATTCAAGTCGTGCGTCGAACGCAGCCTGCATCCGCAAGACCGGATGGGGGCCGGCAACAACCAAGTCAGCGAGGGCGAACCCACCAGCCGATGAAGACATCCGTCGGAATACGCCAACACAGGCGGAACCTTGCTAATCGTCGGCAAAACCTCCTGGCAGCGACGCCAAGCCAAACTCTGGGCCGCGGTTCGGATCGCTGAGTATCTCAATTTTAAGGGTAAGGGGGTGAACCAGATGGCGTCCTCAGCCGCGACAGGAGTTTCCAGCCTCGCTCGACAACCCCAACCGACTGACTTGCGGCGAATCGGCGTCCATCCCGACTTCTGGTACCCGGTGGCCCGGTCGAGCGGACGGCCGGCAGCGAAACACCGGCGCGCTCGACCTGTGGAATGTCTACATCCCGGTGGACAAGGATCAGCGTATCAACCACACGTTCGGCATGATCATGATCGAAAAGCCGCCGATCCCAGGGCTGATCCACCTCCTGTTGGCCGTTTATCGTCTGGTTCACCGAGGGGATTTTCAGCGAGGACCGCCGGATCGTCGAGCTGGAGCAGAAGGCCCACGACGATCTGAGCGCCGATTGGAACCAGGAAATCTTCCCGGTGATCCTCGACCTGCGGGCTCTCCTGGTCCGAGGCGGCGTGCCGACGCGTTAGCGAAGCCTGTGCCTCGACGTTGAGCCTGCCGCGGCGGTGGTGAGCGGACGATCCCCGCCTCGATCATCGTCCCCCAAAGTGCCTCGGATACAGAATGCCCGCGTCCCGAAATGAGGAAATGCGCGGATGACCGCAGGGTTCAAGAGCAGTTTGCAAATGAGGCCCGATGGGTGAGGAGCTGCTGGCAAAAATAACTCAAATGAGGTACTCTGAGGGGGCCGTTGGGAGCCCCCTGCTCCTGGCGTCGTCGCTGGTTGTTCTGTCCGGTGCCGCGCCCATGTCCTCGATCGCTTCCGCCCTCCACCGGATCGCCGCTCCGGTCGGCCTCCCCGGAGCCCTGGCGAGCCGGGGCCTCGACGCTCTTGTCGCTGAACGGGATCGCTGGATCCTTTGGATGCCGGTGCTGGTTGGCCTGGGAATCGCGGTCTACTTCGGCCTGGACCACGAGCCGCCCGCCTGGCTCGGCACCTCCCTCCTCGCCGCGTGTGCGCTGGCAACGGTGCTGACGCTCCGGCTGTGCGGCGGGCGCTACCCTCTTCTCCCCGTGCCGGTGCTGTTCCTCCTGTGCGTTGCGGCGGGATTTGCCGTCGCGCAGGGCCAGGCCCTGATGCTGGACACCCGCATGCTGAGCCGGCCGGTCGGGCCTGTCCTGCTGCAGGCGCGGGTGGCGCAGAGCGAGCGCTTTCCCGACGGTCAACGGCTGACGCTGGAACATCTCGCCGTATCCGGCCTGGCGACGAGCGAGACGCCGGCCCGCGCACGGCTGCGCCTGCGCGGCAACCAGCCGGCGATCCGCCCAGGGGAAGAGATCCGGGTGCGGGCGATGCTGATGCCTCCACCCGCTCCGGCGCTGCCGGGCGGTTACGACTTCCAGCGACAGGCGTACTTCGACGGCCTCGGCGCCGTGGGCTACTCGGTGGGTCAGGCAGCCGTGCTCACCACCCCGGGCGACCGGCCGTCGGTTGCGGAGGATGCCGGGCTGTGGTTCGCCCGGCAGCGCTTTCTCGTCGGCGAACGGGTCCGGGCACACCTCGATGGCGCCACCGCGGCGGTGACCATTGCCCTGCTGACAGGCGAGCAGAGGGCCATTCCTGCCGCGACGATGCAGGCCATTCGGGATTCCGGGCTGGCGCATCTGCTGTCGATCTCCGGGCTTCATATCGGCCTCGTCGCCGGCATTGTTTTCGTGGTGATCCGCGGCGCCCTGGCTCTTATCCCGTGGATCGCGCTGCGGTATCCGATCAAGAAGTGGGCGGCGGTCGCGTCGGTGCTGGCCGCCGGCGCGTACACGCTTCTGGCCGATGCTCCGGTTCCCAGCCAGCGGTCGTTCCTGATGGTCGCCACGGTCATGGTTGCCGTGCTGGTGGATCGCCAGGGCATCTCGATGCGGCTCGTGGCGTTCGCGGCGCTGGTGATTCTGCTGACCCAGCCCCACGCCCTGCTCGGACCCAGCTTCCAGATGTCGTTCGCCGCGGTCGCAGCCCTGATTGCGGCCTATGAGGTCGTCCAGCAGCGCCGGCGCGCACCGTCGGCGCCGCCCTCGCCGGTGCGCGTCATCCTCCTCTACGTCGGCGGGGTGACGCTGTCGACGCTGGTGGCCTCCCTCGCCACAACGCCGTTCGCCGTCTACCACTTCAACCGGTTTCAGATGTGGGGCATCGCCGCCAACATGGTTGCGGTGCCGGTGACCGGATTCTGGATCATGCCGTGCGCGATGATCGCCATGCTGCTGATGCCGTTCGGCTGGGAGGGACTCGGCCTGAAGCCGATGGGCTGGGGGGTGGACGTGGTCATCGCGGTGGCCCGAGAGGTCGCGTCCTGGCCGGCCGCGGTGATGCTGTTGCCGCCTTTGCCCACCCTGGGGCTCGGCTTGGTCACTCTGGGCGGAGCCTGGCTGTGCTTGTGGCAACGCCGCTGGCGCCTGCTCGGCCTGCCGGCGATTGCCGCTGGTGCCCTGCTGCTGCTGCCGGGGCGACCGCCCGACCTGCTGATCGGCGCCGACGGCAGGCTGCTGGCGGTCCGCGGCACCGATGGAGGCCTGTTCTTCTCCTCGAAAAGCGCCGGGCGTTCGACACGCGAGACCTGGCTGCGCCGATCCGCGGCGGCGGCGGCGGAAGGCTACTGGCCGCAGCGCGGAACCGGCGCCGGCGGCCTGCTGCGTTGCGATGACCTCGGCTGCGTCTATCGGGTCAACGGTCACACCGTCGCCATCGGCCGCTCGGCCGACGCGCTCCTCGACGACTGCCGGCTCGCCGACGTGGTCATCAGCCTGGTGCCGCTTCCGGGGCCATGCCCCTCGGCATCAACGGTCGTCGATCGTCACGATCTGGGGAACCTCGGGGCGCATGCTCTGTGGATCGGCGAAAACAACCTTCGAATTGCCACCACCGACGGGTCCCGGGGCCATCGCCCGTGGGTGCCGCCCCACGGCCCCACCCACGGCGGCAATCAGCGCATCGCCGCTGCCGGCCCGATCGGGACGGATTCGCTCGACGACGACGCGGAAGGATCCCCTGCCGATCCCGAGGGAAAGACGGATCAGTAACGGCGCAGCAAACCAACCAGCCGCCCCTGAACCTTCACCTGATCCGGTCCGCAAATGCGCGTCTCGTAAGCCGGGTTCGCGGGCTCGAGGGCGACCGACTGGCCGCGTCGCCGCAGGCGCTTCAGCGTCACCTCCTGATCGTCGACCAGAGCGACGACGATGGTGCCGCTGTCGGCCGTCTCCGTCTGCTGGATGATCACGGTGTCGCCATCAAGAATGCCGGCGTCCGTCATCGAATCGCCCTCGACCTCGAGGGCATAGTGCTCGCCCTTGCCGATCAGCACGGACGGGACGTCGACGGACCGGGAATGGTCCCGCAGCGCTTCAATCGGCGTGCCGGCCGCGATCTTCCCATAGAGCGGCAGCGGCACGACCTGCGCCCCCACGGCAACAGGCTGCCCGGTCAGCCTGAAGTCGCCCTGAATGACATTGGGCGCGAAGCCTTCGACGCGGCGGGGTGGCGTTGCCGGAGTCGTATTCTCGGGAAGACGCAGGACCTCCAGTGCGCGCGCCCGATGTGGCAGTCGGCGAACGAAACCGCGCTCCTCCAGTCCCGTCATCAGCCGATGAATGCCGGACTTGGACCGAAGCCCCAGCGCCTCCTTCATTTCATCGAAGGACGGCGAGACCCCCGATTCCCGCAGCCGCAGATCAATGAACATCAGAAGTTCGTACTGTTTTTTTGTCAGCATCCACCACCTCGCCACCTGCGACGGTGTCGCGCAACCTCCCTCATCCCCGCTGTTACCGCAAATGAACCAAATGCGGCAATGCCTGGATTCTTGTGGACGCGCCGATACCATATCTAGAACAAAACAAAAACTTAGCTTCGTGTTCTAGTTTAGTTCCGGCTTTTCGTCAAGGGGTCGAGTGCCGGCGATCAGGGCTATCGCATTTGGCCGAGTACGGATCTGGCGAAGTCGTCGGACCATCCGGAGCGTTTTCGCTTGCGGCGGATGGAGATGCCGGGGCGTGCGCGCTTGAGCATGTTGAGGGCGAG
>Ga0056909_1000037_pt1 | contig 263105 bp, 254 predicted proteins | sample EBPBio102011_DNA_FD_62115 | JGI IMG/M metagenome (GOLD analysis project Ga0056909, IMG submission 62115) | Wastewater treatment Type I Accumulibacter community from EBPR Bioreactor in Madison, WI, USA - Reactor 1_1/10/2011_ DNA | ecosystem: Engineered > Bioreactor > EBPR > Anaerobic-Aerobic >... | reverse complement strand
TGACCGCCACAGCAAACGCCAAGGCCCGCGAATCCACCACCAAGAAAATCCGCCAGTTCGTCACCCCCGAGGGCGTCGATCTGCAGCTCAGGATCGCGAGTGCGGGTCTTCGGCTCGGCGCGCTGATCGTCGACCTCGTCCTGATCGTCGTCGCCCTGTTTCTTTTCACGCTGTTCATGGCGTGGGTTGGCTTCGCCGGCAGCGGAGACATTGCCTATACGATCTGGATGCTGGGCTTCTTCGCGCTGCGGACCTTCTGGTTCATCGGCTTCGAACTCGGCACGCGCGCGGCGACGCCGGGCAAGCGGCTGATGGGTATTCGCGTTGTCGCGCGCGACGGCGGACGGTTGACCGCCGACGCGGTGGTCGCGCGCAACCTGATCCGCGAACTCGAACTTTTCCTGCCGCTGATGATGGTCGGCAACGGCGCGGCGGAGGATATGGTGTCGGGCTGGACCATCCTTGCCGGCGTCGTCTGGTCGCTGACGCTCAGCCTGTTCCTGCTGTTCAACCGCGATCGGATGCGGATGGGTGATCTGATCGCCGGGACATGGGTCGTCATGGCGCAGCGCGTGAAACTCGACAGCGACATTGCGACCGCCGAGGATGCGCAAGCGATCCAGTTCAGCGATGCCGAGCTGGCGGTTTATGGCATTTTCGAGTTGCAGGAGCTGGAGCGCGTGCTGCGCGGCCGCGATGCGCGCGCAATGCGTGAGGTCGCCGATACGATCCGCGGCAAGATCGGTCGGCCGGTTGCCGAAGAGGATGACGTCTTCCTTCTTTCCTATTACCGGCAGCTCAAGGCCCGGCTCGAACGCGGCCTGCTGCTCGGCAAAAGAAGAGAGGATAAATATGCCAGCGAATGACAGTCTCCCCGCCCTTTCGGTCGCCGATGCATTGCGCCGCCGTCGTTCGATTCGCGCTTTTACGGGCCAGCCGGTCGATCCCGCCGTCCTGAAGCAGGTTTTCGCCGATGCGCAGCGCGCACCCTCGGGCGGCAATCTCCAGCCGTGGCAGGTCACCGTGCTGACGGGCGAGCCGTGGCAGCGCGTCAAGGACGCGGTCGCGGCGCGCATCGCGATGGGACGCGACGGCCAGCAGCCCGAATATGACATCTATCCGCGGGGGCTGACCGATCCGTGGGAAAGCCGCCGGTTCGGCGTCGGCGAGGCGCTCTACGCCTCGCTCGGCATTCCGCGTGAGGACAAGCGGGGGCGTCTCGCTCGGTTCATGGACAATTACAGGGGTTTCGACGCACCGGTAATGCTTTTCCTCCATTGCTCGCGCATCATGGGGCCGCCGCAATGGTCGGACATGGGAATGTGGCTGCAATCGGTGATGCTTTTGCTCGTCGAGCAGGGTCTCGCGAGTTGCCCGCAGGAATGCTGGGCGATGTACGGCCAGACGGTGCGCGAGGCGCTGGGGCTGGCCGAGGATCAGATTCTCTTTACCGGGCTTGCCATCGGCTACGCCGACGAGGGGCAGGCGGTGAACCAGTGGGCCGTCCCGCGCGTGGGACTGGATGAAGTGATCGATTGGCAGGGTTTTTGATGATGAGCCGTAAGCCTGTGTGGATGGGGCATGTTGTAGTGGGTGCGATGGCCTTTGCGCTCGCAGGCTGTGCGGCGGTGCCGACGCCGCAGGCTCCGCCGCAGCCGCAACGTCCTCTTCCGACGCCGACCCCCGCCCCGATCCCTGCGCCGACCCCGACCGGCTCGTGGGAGCGGCGCCCGGTCGACGGCGGATCGTGGCGCTATGATGCGGGAAGTCGCACCGCCAGCTTCATCCAGGCGGGCAATCCCGGACCGCTGCTGACGATGGCGTGCCACGGCGGGAACATCCGCCTGACCTCCGCGCTTGAAGGCAATGTCGCGCTGCGCACAAGCGCGGGCACCGACCAGATTCGCTTTGATGGCGGCAGTGCCAGCATGCCCGGACGCGACGTTCGCCTGGACCGGATCGCCTTCAGTCGTGGGCGCTTTGCACTCGAAACGTCCGATGGACGCGGGCTGACGCTACCGGTGCAGTCCGAGATCGGGCGCGTGATCGAGGATTGCCGGGGCTAATCCTGCCCGTCGCAAGGCAATCGGGAGGCGGCGGCGTGTGGCGCCGAAGCGACGGGTCGGACGGGCGTCAGGCGCCCAGTTGGACGGACCCGCCCTTGATCCAGCCCCAACGGCAGGGCCCCTGATATTCGCGGGCGTTCCGCACGGACCGGGAGACGCCGCACATATCCTCGTCGGTGCCCGGCGCCGCAAAGACGATGCCGAACCAGGCGTCGTCGTCGGTCGCTTCGCACACGGAAACCTTTGCGCCGCCCGCGACCTTCGCCTTGACCGCGCGGGTTTCGCCTGGTGCCCAATAGACGTCGGTGCCGCCGGCCTTGACCCGGCTGATGCTCGAACAGGCGGGCAGGCTGGGCCCTTCGGTACCGATCATCACCGCGCGTGACGCCAGCGGTTCGCCGCCGACCGCGGGTGCATTGTCGACCGGCGGCGCGGGTTGGCTGCACGCGGCAAGCGAGAGGGCGAGGAGGGCGGCGAGGGGTATCGGGAGACCTTGTTTCATATCCTGAAACTAGCCGCCGCGTCGCCCGCGCGCAACGGCCCATCGGAACCGCGCGCGAAGCGCATTTTCGCTTGGGTTTTACGGCCTTGGACCCTATATAATCGATATGACAGAGCCCAGCGAAAACAGCGCGCCCGAAAGCGCCTCGAAGCAGCCCAACACCAACGCCTATGGCGCCGATTCGATCAAGGTTCTCAAGGGCCTCGATGCCGTGCGCAAGCGGCCGGGCATGTATATCGGCGACACCGACGATGGGTCGGGCCTGCATCACATGGTGTTCGAAGTTTCGGACAACGCGATCGATGAAGCGCTCGCGGGACACTGCGACCTTGTCCTGATCACGCTGAACAGCGACGGATCGGTCAGCGTCGAGGACAATGGTCGCGGGATTCCGACCGGTATCCACGCAGAGGAAGGCATTTCGGCGGCGGAGGTCATCATGACCCAGCTGCACGCGGGCGGAAAGTTCGAAAATACCAGCGACGACAATGCCTATAAGGTATCGGGCGGCCTGCACGGCGTCGGCGTCAGCGTCGTCAACGCGTTGTCCGAATGGCTCGAGCTCACGATCTGGCGCGACGGCGAAGAGCATTGGATGCGCTTCGAGCATGGCGATTCAGTTGCGCCGCTCAAGGTCAATGGTCCGGCTCCGTCGGGCAAGAAGGGCACGCGCGTTACCTTCATGGCGTCGACCGACACGTTCAAGAACGTTACCGAATTCGATTTCGAGAAGCTTGAGCACCGTTATCGCGAGCTTGCCTTCCTGAACTCCGGCGTTCGCATCAAGCTGATCGACGCGCGCCACGCCGAACATGTCTCACATGACCTGCTCTATGAGGGCGGCATCGCGGCCTTCGTTCGCTATCTCGACCGCAACAAGAATGCGCTGCTGCCCGATCCGATCGCGATCAGCAGCGAACGCGACGGCATCGGCATCGATGTCGCGCTGGAGTGGAACGACAGCTATTACGAAAATGTCCTCTGCTTCACGAACAACATTCCGCAGCGCGATGGCGGTACGCACCTCGCCGCCTTCCGCGCCGCGTTGACGCGCACGCTCAACGGCTATGGCGAAAAGTCGGGCATGCTGAAGAAGGAAAAGGTCAGCCTGACCGGTGAGGACATGCGCGAGGGCCTGACCGCGATCGTTTCGGTCAAGCTGCCCGATCCGAAGTTCAGCTCGCAGACCAAGGACAAGCTGGTGTCGTCCGAAGTCCGGCAGCCGCTGGAAAGCCTGATGGCCGACCGGATGACCGAATGGCTGGAGGAAAATCCGGCGCATGCGAAGGCGGTGATCCAGAAGGTCATCGACGCCGCCGCCGCTCGCGAGGCGGCGAAGAAGGCGCGCGAACTGACGCGTCGCAAGGGCGCGATGGACATCGCCTCGCTGCCCGGCAAACTCGCCGATTGCCAGGAACGCGATCCCAGCAAGTGCGAACTCTTCCTGGTCGAGGGTGACTCGGCAGGCGGCAGCGCGAAGCAGGGCCGTGACCGGCACGTCCAGGCGATCCTGCCGCTGAAGGGCAAGATCCTGAACGTCGAGCGCGCGCGTTTCGACCGCATCATCTCGTCGAAGGAAGTCGGCACGCTGATCCAGGCGCTCGGCACCGGGATTCGCGATGAGTTCAACATCGAAAAGCTGCGCTATCACAAGATTGTGATCATGACCGACGCCGACGTCGACGGCGCGCATATCCGCACGCTCTTGCTCACCTTCTTTTATCGCCAGATGCCCGAGATCATCGAGAATGGTCATCTCTACATCGCCCAGCCGCCGCTCTACAAAGTCGCGAAGGGGCGGAGCGAAGTCTATCTCAAGGACGACACGGCGCTCGAAAATTATCTCGTCGATGCCGGAATCGATGCGCTGCTGCTCGAAACGCCGGGCGGCGCCCGGTCGGGCAATGACCTACGCGAACTCATCGAGCATGGCCGGCGCCTGCGCGCGCTGATGCGCTATGTGCCGCGCAGCCTCGACCATGGCCTTATCGAGGCGCTCGCCTTTGCCGGCGCGCTCGACCCCGAACTCGACACCGCGGGCCGCCACAGCGCGGCCGCGAATTCCGCGACCTGGCTGAACGCCGCCGAACGGGCGCTGACGGGCGGGGCCGAGGCCGTGTGGACCGTCGAAGCGGTCGAGGGCGGCGGTTACACGCTCGAGCGCCGCTGGCGCGGGGTCAGCGACCATCATGCGATCGACGCCGCATTCCTTCAGAGCCAGGAGGCGCGCCGCCTTCACAAGCTGGCGAGCGAGCAGGTCGAAACCTATGCGCGCCCGGGCCGGCTCGTAAAGGCGACCGGGGCGGCGGCGGCCATCGAGACCGAAGCAGCCGAGGGCGAGGATGAGGATCTGCCGGCGGTGGTGAACGCAAAGGCGAATCCGGTCACGCGCCCGTCCGAACTGCTCGACGCGATCTTCGTGCACAGCCGCAAGGGATTGTCGGTCAGCCGCTACAAGGGGCTGGGCGAAATGAACGCCGAACAGCTGTGGGAAACGACGCTCGACCCGTCGAACCGCTCGCTTCTTCGTGTGCGGACGGAGCAGGCAGATGTCGCCGACGGCATCTTCGAACAGCTGATGGGCGATGAGGTCGAACCGCGTCGCGATTTCATTCAGACCAACGCACTGAGCGTCGCCAACCTCGACGTCTGATCGCAGATTCCTCTCAGGGCGGCGCGTACGGCTTGCAAGGGCCGCCCCGCGCCGCCTAGTGGCGCGCACCCACAGGGGGAGGCTGAAACATGCGGCGCTTGATGGCTATTGCCTTGCCGTTGCTGCTGGTCGTACCGGCGGTCGCGCAAGAGCAGGACGGCGACGAAGACACCGAAATGGGCAGCGGGATGGCGAGCTATTACGGCCGCGAACTCGCCGGAAACCGCACCGCCAGCGGTGAATCCTTCGATCCCGACGATTTCACCGCGGCACACCGGACGCTCGCATTCGGCAGCAAGGTGCGCGTCACCAATCTTTCCAACGGCAAGAGCGTCATCGTGCGCGTCAACGATCGCGGGCCGTGGGGCCGCGGGCGCGTTATCGACATCAGCCAGGCCGCTGCCAAGGAAATAGGCATGCACCGCACCGGCACCGCCAAGGTGAGCATGACCTTGCTGGACGAAGACTGATCGGCGTCAGCCCGACGTGGAGTCGAAAACGGACCAGCCCGCCGCATAGGCGAAATGTTCCAGCGCGATCGCGCCGACTAGAGACGTTCCTGCTTCGTTGAGGCCAGGCGACCAGACCGCGATCGACCCCTGCCCCGGCGCGATGCACAGGATGCCGCCGCCGACGCCGCTCTTGCCCGGCAGGCCGACGCGAAAGGCGAATTCGCCCGAATTGTCGTAATGGCCACACAGCATCATGATCGCGTTGATCCGCCGGGCGCGGTGCGGCTCGATCAATTGTTCGCCGGTCAGCGGATCGCGCCCCTCCATCGCCAGAAACAGCCCTGCCTTGGCGAGCTGGCGGCAGCTCATGGCTATCGCGCATTGGCGAAAATAGACGCCGACGGTGGCCTCGACCGGATGCCGCAGATTGTCGAACGCCTTCATGAAATAGCTGAGGCTGCGGTTGCGCGCGCCGGTTTCGGACTCGGAGGACGCGACCTCCTGATCGATCGCAATGCTGTCGTCGCCGGCGCGGGCGCGAAGGAAAGCCAATATTTCGGCGACGGTCGCGTCTCCATCGCGCCCGTCGATCAGCCGGTCGGTCGTCGCGAGCGCGCCGGCGTTGATGAAGGGGTTGCGCGGCACGCCGCCTTCGTTCTCGAGCTGGACGATCGAATTGAACGCACTGCCCGAAGGCTCGCGCCCGACGCTGTCCCACAGCGAACTGCCGACGCGGCGGAGCGCCAGGGCCAGCGTGAAGACCTTCGACACCGACTGGATCGAAAAGGGGATGTCGGCGTCGCCCGCGCAGTGCATCGTGCCGTCGGGAAGCGCGATCGCAAAGCCGAACAGGTTCGGATCGACCTTTGCAAGCGCGGGAATATAATCGGCAACCTTTCCCTGCCCGCGATGGGGCAAGGCGACTTCATAGGCTTCGGCGACGCAGCGGGCGATATCGGTCATGCGAATCGCGTAGCATATTCGGGTCCGCAGGCATTTATTTTCATTTTCCCGAAAATATTGTACAAAAATGAAATCAATTCACCGACTCGGGAGATGAGACATGGCCGACCATCCGCGTTCCAAGGGGCTATCGAGCGCCATCTGTTACCGGGACAGCAAGACGGCTTTCCGCTGGCTGGAGGACGCGTTCGGGTTCGAGCCGCTGTTCGTGCTGCTCGATGCCGACGGAAATCTGGCGCACAGCGAGATGGAATATGGCGCCTCGACGATCATGATCGGCAACGAATGGTCGGACGATCATCGCAGCCCCGCAAACCTGGGCGGCAAGAATACGCAGACGGTGCATGTCCAGTTGGGCGCGGGCGAGGATATCGACGCGCATTGCGAAAAGGCGCGCGCCGCGGGGGCCGACATCATCGCGGCGCCTGAGACCCAATTTTACGGCGACCGCACCTATCGCGCGAAGGATCCGGAAGGGCATATCTGGACCTTTGGCGTCACTGTCGAGGAAAAGACGGCCGAGGAATGGGACGCCGAGGGTGGCTTTACCACCAAGACGCGGCTCGACGATTGACCACGGCGCTCGACCGGACGCTGGTCGCGATCGCCGACCCCAAGCGAAGGCGTGCGCTGGCGCTGCTCGGCGAGCGGCCGCGCAGCGCGGGCGAGCTTGCCGAAGCGCTTGGCCTCGCGCCGCCGGCGATGAGCCGGCACCTGCGCACGCTGAAGGAGGGCGGGCTGGTCGAGGATGGGCACCCGGACTTCGACGCGCGGGTGCGCATCTATAGCCTGAAGGACGGCGCGACCGACGAACTCAAGCGCTGGCTTGCCGAGACCGAGGCGCTGTGGACGCATCAGCTCGCGGCGTTCAAGGCGCATGTCGAGGGCGGCGAATGAGCGCGGCGGTGATCGTCGCGCTTCGCGTCGGCGCCACGCCGGAGGCGGCCTTTGCGGCTTTCTCCGGCGAGATCGGGCGCTGGTGGAAGAGCCATCCGTTGTTCCCGCTATCGCCGAAGGGCGACGGAACATTGCGCTTCGATCCCGCAGGGCCCGACGGCCGGCTCGTCACGCGCTTCGACGATGGCGAGGAATGGGAGATCGGCCGGGTACGCCATTGGCTGCCCGGCGAACGGCTCGCATTCGAATGGCGCCTGCCGAGCTTTGCCGAGGACCAGGCGACCGAAGTCGACGTGCGGTTCGAGGCCCTCGGCGCCGAGACGCGCGTCACGGTCGAGCATCGCGGCTGGGACGCCATTCCGCAAAAGCATGTCGCGCGCCACGGCTTCGAGCTGATGCTGTTCCAGCGCCGGCTCAGCGAGCACTGGCGCGGCCTGCTCGCGCACCTGGGCGCCGCGCTCTAGTCCTTCTTGGCGATCAGCGCGTCGATCTGCTCGTCGACGACGGCGAAGAGCTTGGCCTCGCTGGCGCTGAAGGCGTCGCAGGTCGCAAAAGCCTCGGCGAAGACGGGCCCCTTCTGGCCGGCCGCCTTCGCCAGCGTGACCTCGGCCTTCGCCAGTTCGCTTTCGGCGTTGAACAATGTCTTGAGCGTGTCGGCGGTCAGATTGTCATTGGCGTCGGTTTCGGCCATCGCCGACATGATGAGATAATATTGGAGAAAGCGGCGCGAGGCGAGAATCTGTGCGTCGCTTCCCTCGTCCGCGAATGTGCTCGATACGTCATAGACGGCGGCGCAGCGAAGCATTCCGCCAAGCTTTGGCGGCTTTTCGGCCGCGGCATAGGCAGTCGCCGGAAGCGACAAAGCCAGTACCGCCGCAGCGGCCCAGGTCGATTTCATGTGAATACCCCCAATCGTGCGACCCACACCGCTTATCGCCCGCTCGCCGCATGATGTCGAGCGCCGCGTGCGGGGCTTGCTCCTGCGCCGCGCGCGCTCCACATCATGGCCATGCAATTGCCTGCCCCCTTTGCCGACTGGTTCGCCGCGCGCGGATGGCGGCTGAGGCGGCATCAGGCGGACATGCTGGCGGCAAGCGAGCGGGGTGAGCATGCCCTGCTCGTCGCGGCGACCGGAGCGGGCAAGACGCTATCGGGCTTTCTGCCCAGCCTGGTCGACCTCGCTGCGCATCCGTCGGATCGGTTGCATACGCTCTATGTCTCGCCGCTGAAGGCGCTTGCCGCCGACGTCGAGCGAAACCTGCTCGGTCCGATCGCCGAGATGGCGCTGGATATCAGCGTCGAAAGCCGCAGCGGCGATACCAGTTCGGACAAGAAGGCGCGGCAGCGCAGCCGCCCCCCGAACATCCTGCTGACGACGCCCGAATCACTGTCGCTGCTGCTGTCCTATCCCGACAGTTTCACGATGTTCGCGGACCTGAAGACGGTGGTGATCGACGAGATTCACGCCTTTGCTCCGGGCAAACGCGGCGACCTGCTCAACCTTGCCCTTGCGCGGCTGCAACGGATCGCGCCGGGCCTGCGCCGCGTCGGCCTGTCGGCGACGATCGCCGATCCCGATCAATATCGCGCGTGGCTGGCGCCCGATGCCGCCGCCGAGCGCGTCACGCTGGTCGAGGGCGAGGCAGGCGCGGATCCCGATATCGCGATCCTGCTGCCAGAGGGTGCGGTGCCCTGGGCCGGTCATTCGGGTCGTTATGCAGTGCATCAGGTGATGGAAGAGGTCGCAAAGAATCGCACGACGATCATCTTCTGCAATACGCGCGGACTGGCCGAGCTGATCTTTCAGGAACTGTGGAAGGTCAACGACCTGTCGCTTCCCATCGCGATCCACCACGGCAGCCTCGATCGCGAAGCGCGGCAGCGTGCCGAGACCGCGATGGCCGAGGGACGGTTGCGCGCGCTCGTCGCAACGTCGAGTCTCGACCTCGGGCTCGACTGGGGCGACGTCGATTGCGTGATCCAGATGGGCGCGCCCAAGGGATCGTCGCGCCTGCTGCAGCGCATCGGGCGCGCCAACCACCGCCTCGACGAGCCGAGCCGCGCGCTGATCGTGCCGGGCAACCGCTTCGAATATCTGGAGGCGCGCGCGGCGCTGGACGCGGTGGAAGCCGGCGAACGCGATGCCGACCGCTTTCGCCCCGGCGCGCTCGACGTCCTGGCGCAGCATGTCATGGCGCTCGCCTGCGCGGCGCCGTTCCAGGAGGAGGCGTTGCTCGCAGAGGTGCGCAGCGCGGCGCCTTATCAATGGGTCGATGCCGACACTTTCGCGCGGCTGCTCGGCTTCGTGCGCGACGGCGGCTATGCGCTCAAGAGCTATGACCGGTTCCGCCGCCTCGCACCTGACGGGCAGGGCGGCTGGCGCATTGCGCACCCGCGGCTCGCGGCGCAGCATCGGCTCAACGCCGGGATCATCGTCGACGCGCCGACGCTCGACGTCCGGTTCAAGAACGGACGTCGCCTCGGAAGCGTCGAGGAGTATTTCGCGAGCACGCTGACCCCCGGCGACACTTTCGCCTTTGCCGGGCTCAGCCTGGAGGTCGAGGCGATCCGCGACATGGACCTGCTCGTCCGCGCAACGACCCGTCCCGCGCGCATTCCGTCCTATGTCGGTGCGCGCATGGCGCTGACGACGCGGCTGGCCGACCGCGTACGAAATTTCCTCGCCGACCCCGCGAGCTGGCAGCGCTTTCCCGAGGATGTGCGCTTCTGGCTGGAGATGCAGCAGTTGAGGTCGGTGCTGCCGCGTCCCGGCGAACTGCTGGTCGAAACCTTTCCGCACGAGGGCAATCATTATCTTGTCGCCTATCCCTTCGAAGGCTGGAACGCGCATCAGTCGCTGGGCATGCTGATCACCAAGCGGATGGAACGTGCGGGGATGCAGCCGCTGGGGTTCGTTGCCTCCGACTATGCGCTGGCGATCTGGTCGCTGCGGCCCGTCACCGACCCCGGATCGTTGTTCGACGCGGAAATCCTGTCGGACGAATTCGTCGAATGGGTCGAATCGTCACACCTGCTGAAACGCGCCTTTCGCGAGGTCGCGGTGATCGGCGGGCTGATCGAACGCCAGCATCCGGGCAAGCGCAAGACGGGAAAGCAGGTGACCTTTTCGACCGACCTGATCTTTGACGTGCTCCGCAAATATGAGCCCGACCATCTGCTGCTGGAGGCTGCATGGGCCGACGCGCGCGAAAGGCTGACCGACGTCGCGCGGCTCGGCGACCTGCTCGACCGCGCGGCGGGGACGATGGTGCACAAGGCGCTCGACCGGATCAGCCCGCTGGCGATCCCGGTTCTGGTGTTGATAGGGCGCGAGAATGTCGCCGCATCCGACCTTGACGACGCGCTGCTCGGCGAGCTGGCCGATACGCTGGCAGCGGAGGCGATGCGGTCCGACTAGGTGCCGACGCGGCTCCGGTGTTTCGCTTGCTGCAAGCGACGATGAGGCGTAGATTGCCGCAAAATATATGGTGAGGATGCCTGCGATGACCCATGCTTCGAAGCACTCGGTCCCATTGGCCCTGTTTCTGGCGGCGCCGCTGCTGATCGGCGCGGCGCCCGCCCCCGCGCCAAATGGTCCGCAGGCTTCGCCAACGCCCGTATCGGCGTCGCCGACCGACGCGGTGACCCCGCCCGTGGTGGTGGTCCCCTTCATACAGCCCTTCGACCTCGATGCGACGCGGCGCATGTCGGTCGAGGTGATGGTCGGCGGCAAGGGCCCCTATTCCTTCCTCGTCGACACCGGGGCCGAGCGGACGGTGATCGCCCGCGAGCTCGCCGAACGGCTGGGACTTGTCGAGGGGCAGAAGCTGCGTCTTGCGACGATCGGCGGTTCGGCGACGGTGCCGAGCTATCGCATCGCCGCGCTGCAAATGTCCGACCTGCACTTGACCGGGGTCGACGCGCCCGCCTTCTTCGGCCGCCATATCGGTGCCGCGGGGCTGATCGGGGTCGACATGCTCGAACAGCGGCGCGTGCTGATCGACTTCCGCAAGGAGAGCATGCAGGTCCTCGAAACGCGCCGCCGCGCGCCGTCGCTGATCAAGGATGACGATGCGATCGTGGTTACGGCGCGCAATTCGGCGGGACGGCTGATCCTGTCCGACGCGCGGCTGAACGGCAAGCGCATCGATGTGATCGTCGACACCGGCGCGCAGACGAGCGTCGGCAATCTGGCGTTGCAGAAGCTGGTCGCCGATCGCCGCGCGAACCGCTTTCCGTTCGTCGCGACGACGCTGGGCGCGGTTACCGGCGAGTCGGTGCCCGCAACGCGCACCGCGATCAAACGCATCGTGATCAACGGGATGGACGTCAATGACCTGCCGGTGAGCTTTGCCGACAGCCAGGCGTTTCGGGCGCTGGGGCTCAACGACCGTCCTGCGCTGCTGCTCGGGATGGACAGCCTTGCGCTGTTCGACAGGGTCGAGATCGATTTCCCGAACAAGCGCGTGGTTTTCGACCTTCCCGACGGTGCAAGCCGCGAGACCAAGCAACGCTTCGCCGCAAACACGGCCGTTCGCGGCACCTAGGGCGCTTGCGGCGCGCGGGCGGCGAGCCCATAGCGGCGCCATGTCCGCCGCCGCGACCTTTGATTTTGCCGGTCAGCAATTCCAGATGCTCGCCGGCCGCGCGCTGTACTGGCCGCGCCATCGCGCGTTGATCGTCGCGGACCTGCATCTGGAAAAGGCGAGCTGGTACGCCGCGCACGGCCAGCCCCTGCCCCCCTATGACAGCCACGATACGCTCGACCGGCTCGCGCGGCTGGTCGCCGAAACGGGCGCGGCGGCAATCTGGTGCCTCGGCGACAGCTTTCACGATCGCGACGCCGCCAGCCGTGTTGCCCCCGAAGTGGCCGAGCGACTGCGCGCGCAGGCGACGACGGCAAAGCTCGTCTGGATCGCGGGCAATCACGACGGGCTGACCGGCGGTGCGTGGGGCGGCGAGATCGCCGACGAGATGGTCGTCGACGACATCGTGTTTCGCCACCAGAGCCTGCGCCACGAAGGGCGGGCGGAGGTGTCGGGCCATTTCCACCCGAAACTGCGCCTCTCGCTACGCGGTCGCCACGTCTCGCGCCCCTGTTTCGCGGGCGATCAAAGCCGTCTGATCCTGCCCGCTTTCGGCAGTCTGACCGGGGGTTTGGCCGCCGAAGACCCTGTGATCGCCCGAAATTTTGCTGGCCCCTATCACGCGATGCTCGTCGCGCGTGGCCGTCTGCTGTCCGTACCGTGCGGAAATGACGCTACGGCAAGCCGGATCCCCGCTGCCGGTTGATCGGCGCGCGCATCGTCACGGGGTAGTTTCTCCTGTAACCAAAAAGCATCACCCATTGAAAAACGACGCAAAAGCGTGCCCCCCGCTAGATCATGGGGGCAATTTCGATATGTTCGCCGGGCAACAAAAAAAATGAAATGTTGAGAGGAGTGCCCACAATGAAATCATCTTCCCTTCATGCTGCGCGTCTTTTGCGCACCAGCGCGCTCGGTGTGTCGCTCGCCGTGGCCGTCGTATCCGTTCCGGCCTTCGCGCAGGACACGGGCGGCAACACCAGTGACGACAGCGGCGATGCCCCCATCGTCGTGACAGCGCAGGGTCGTGCCCAGCTTCTGTCCGACGTGCCTGTCGCCATCTCGGCGGTCAGCGCTGAAACGCTGCAGAACAGCGGCGCGAACGACATCCGCCAGCTCAACCAGGTCGCCCCGTCGCTGCTCGTCTCCTCGACCGGCTCGGAAGCGAACGGCTCGGCGCGTATTCGCGGCATCGGCACCGTCGGTGACAACCCCGGCCTCGAAAGCTCGGTCCCCGTCTTCATCGACGGCGTCTATCGCTCGCGCTCGGGCATCGGTCTCAACGAACTGGGCGAGATCGATCGCATCGAAGTTCAGCGCGGCCCGCAGGGCACGCTCGGCGGCCGCAACTCGTCGGCGGGCCTGATCAGCATCTATTCGAAAAAGCCCGATTTCAATTTCGGCGCTACCGGTGAAGTCACCTATGGCAACTACGACTTCTGGCGTCTCGCCGGCAGCGTGACCGGCCCGCTCGGCGAAACGCTCGCCGCGCGCCTCGACGGCGTTTGGGTGAAGCGCGACGGCTTCCTGCGCGACACGAACAACAACCGCGACGTCAACAACCGCGATCGCTATTTCCTGCGTGGCCAGTTGCTGTTCGAGCCGACCGACGCGCTGTCGGTCCGCTTGATCGCCGACTATACCTATCGCGACGAGGAATGCTGCGGTGCGACCTATGTCAGCCAGTCGGTCAATCCCTATATCGGCAACCTGAACAACCCGAGCACGGTGGGCGTTGCGCCGACCGCGACGACGAACAACATCATCAACGTGCTGCGCGATCTCGGCCAGCCGCTGGCGGGGTTCAACCAGGGTTATGACCGCAATATCTCGGTCACGCCGGGCCGCAGCTTTTCCGGCCAGACCAAGGATTACGGCTTCTCGGGCCAGATCGACTATGATCTGGGCGGCGCGACGCTGACCTCGATCACCGCGTACCGCGAATATCGGTCGGGCCAGGCGGGCGACGTCGACTATAACGCGGTCGACATTCTCTATCGCGCGCCGAGCGACGACGCCTATCGCCAGTTCCACACCTTCACGCAGGAAGTCCGCCTGCAGGGTGAGGCGTTCGACGGCAAGCTCGACTGGTTGGTCGGCGGCTTCTACGCCAACGAAAAGCTGACGGTGCGCGATAACCTGCGCTTCGGCACGCAATATGGCCGTTTCGCGACCTGCCGCATCATTTCGGGCGGCGGTCTGGCCGGTCTCTACTCGCCGACCAATCCGCTTTGCGTGCTTCCGGGCGTCGGCCCGGCGACGATCGCGGGTGCCAGCGGCGCATCGGGTCCGGACATCGTCGCGGCCTTTACCGCGCTCGACGGCCTGAGCGACCGCGGCAGCATCAACGATGTCTATCGCCAGAATGGTACGAACTGGGCGTTGTTCACGCACAATATCTTCCACATCACCGACAAGCTCGATTTCACCTTCGGTGTTCGTTACACCAACGACAAGAAGAAGTTCGCGGCGACCTTCACCAACGACAACACCGTCTGCACCACCGTCCAGGGTCTGGTTCTCGACGATCTGTCGAGCGCCAACGCGACGGCACGCGCGCTGGCCGGCGGCCTGATCGGCCTCGCATGCCAGGGCAATTCGACCGCCGAACTGAACAATGTGTCGATCAACGACAAGCGGAGCGAGGATCAGTTCACCGGCACCGCGATCCTGTCGTACAAGCCGATCGACGACCTGATGGTCTATGCGAGCTATTCGCGCGGCTACAAGGCGGGCGGCTTCAACCTCGACCGTTCGGCGCTGAAATCGCCGATCCTGCCGTTCGCGGCAACCACGGGCGGTGCGCAGGGCCTGGTCGGCAATCTGCAGTTCGACCCCGAAACGGTGCACAGCTACGAACTGGGCGCCAAATATTCGACCGGTCCGTTCGGCCTCGGCCTGACCTTCTTCCGGTCGGACTTCAGCAGCTTCCAGCTCAACACCTTCAACGGCACGGTCTTCCTCGTGCAGAATGTCAACGGGTGCACGAGCAGCCTGAACGGGGGCGATCGCGACCAGAGCAAGTTCACCGGCGCGCCGAACTATAACGCCGCGGCGGCGACGACGGGCGCTTGCGCGAGCGACGACGTCAGCTGGGGCGTGCGGTCCGAAGGCTTCGAGCTGGAGGCTTCGCTGGTCCCGGCCCGCGACTTCCGCATGACCGCGGGCCTGACCTATGCGAACACCAAGTATCGCGGTCAGCTCGTCGGCAATAATTCGGGCGCTCCGCTCGATCAGGCGCTCCGCCTGCTGCCGGGCAACAATCTGTCGAACGCGCCCGAACTGGTCGCGACCGGCAGCGTTGCCTGGACCCCCGATATCGGCAGCAGCGGGCTGTCGGGCCTCGTCTATATCGATGGTCGCATGACCAGCGACTATAACACGGGTTCGGATCTGTTCCCGCAGAAGGCGCAGGACGGTTACGCGATCTTCAACGCGCGTATCGGCATTCGCGGCCCCGACGAGAAATGGGGCATCGAATTCTGGGGCCAGAATATCTTCAACAAGCAATATGCCCAGGTCGCGTTCAACTCGCCGTTCCAGGAAGGCGGCACCTCGACGACCGCTGCCTTCGCTGACCCGCAATATCCGGGCGGCCGCCAGATCTTCTCGCAGTTCCTTGCCGAACCGCGGACCTATGGCGTGACGCTGCGCGGCAAGTTCTGATCGCACTCGTTACAAGATGTTCGGGGGCGGGGCACGCTGTGTCCCGCCCCTTCTTTTGCCTGAAAAGTGCGGCGGCAAAGTCAACCCGTCACATCTGACAGCTGTGGCACAAAAGACGCGCCCATTGTCTTATTGACGTTACGGCATGGCCAAGCGCTGGCCCGGGCCTGCCCGCCCATGATAGCCTCATCCCATAATAATCGGGAGAGGAGGGCTTATCATGCAACGCTGTTCCTATCGTGCTGCCCATCTGCTGCGCTCGGGCGCGACGGGGTTGGCATTATCCGCCGCAATGCTGTCGGCGCCCGTCATGGCGCAGGGGGGCGCCAACGGTGCCGAGACCGACGACAGCACGATCATCGTCACAGCGACGCGGCGCAGCGAGGCGCTGTCCGACGTGCCGATCGCCGTCTCGGCGGTCACCGGCGAGACGCTGGAAAAGACGGGCGCGACCGACGTGCGCGCGCTCGGTCAGGTCGCGCCGTCGCTGCTGGTGTCGGGCGCGACGAGCGAGGTCAACTTTACCGCCCGCATTCGCGGTATCGGCACGGTTGGCGAGAACCCTGGGCTTGAAAGTTCGGTCGGCCTGTTCATCGACGGCGTCTATCGCAGCCGTACCGGCGTCGGCCTGTCGGAACTCGGCGATATCGAACGCGTCGAGGTGCTGCGCGGTCCGCAGGGCACGCTGTTCGGACGTAACTCGACCGCTGGCCTGATCAATATCGTCACGAAGGGACCCGAACTTGGCGCGTTCAGCGGCAAGGGATCGATATCCTACGGCAATTACGACTATTGGCGCGTCGACGGCACGGTGAACGCGCCGATCGGCGACAAGGCGGCCGTCCGCGTCGACGGCGTGTGGCAACAGCGCGACGGCTTCATCAAGAATGTGACGGCGGGCGAACCCGACATCAACGATCGCGACCGCTGGCTGGTGCGTGGGCAATTGCTGCTCGAACCCATCGAAAGCGTGAAATTCCGCCTGATCGCCGATTACAGCCAGCGAAACGAGAATTGCTGCGGCGGCATTTTGCTCAATCCGGTGCGCAACCTGACCCGCGGTGCCGACGGTTTTCCTGTCGCATCGGCGAACACGCTACTGCCTTTGCTCCAGCTACTCGGTGCGAACCATCAGGTCGCGCCGCTGGGGACGCGGTTCATCCGACAACAGGCGACGACGCCCGGCGTACCCTATCGCTCCGATACCAAGGACTGGGGCGTTTCGGGCGAGCTCAACTGGGAGCTGGGGGCGGCGACGCTGACATCGATCACGGCGTACCGCGACTATAAGAATGCCCAGGGTCAGGACGGCGACTTCAACGCGCTCGACATATTGCGCCGAACCGATCTCGATCGCCGCTTCCGCCTGTTCACGCAAGAACTGCGCCTTCAGGGCGATGCGTTCGACGGCCGGCTCGACTGGCTGGTCGGCGCCTATTACGCCAACGAAAAGCTCGATGTCGACGACGACATCAAATATGGCAATGATTACGAACGCTTCGCCAACTGCCTCGCCGCGGCCTCGCTCGCGCCGACGCTGCTCAATCCCGCCTCGGCGACCTGTTCGAACCTGCCCGCGGCGAGCTTCCCCGGTTTCCAGGGGATCGCGACCCTGCTCGGCGCATCGCGCCTGAACGGCACGGGCAACAATGGGTCGACCTTCAACCAGCGCAGCACCAACTATGCGCTGTTCACGCACAACAGCTTCGACATCGTCGAGGATGCGCTGACGCTGACCGTCGGCGCGCGTTACACGCACGAGCGCAAGACGCTGGTAGGCGACGCCAATTTCACGAACACGCTCTGCCCGGCGATCGTCAATTCGTCGCTGCAGGCGCTCGCGAGCCTCGCATGCGTGATCAACGGCACCGCGCCCGATATCGTCAAGGGCTCGCCGGGCACCAAGTTCAGCGAGGGGCAATGGACCGGCACCGCGGTGCTGAGCTGGAAGCCCGATCCCGCATGGCTCGTCTATGCCTCGGCGTCGAAGGGGTACAAGGCGGGCGGGTTCAACCTCGACTATTCGGCGCTCGATCGGCCGTGCAGCACCACCGCAGGCTCGGTGGCGCAGAATGCCGCCTGCACCACGGCGCTGGCCCGTCCGGCGAACACCGCCGGCAACGGTCGCCCCGAAGCGAGCGACCTGCAGTTCGCGAGCGAAAAGGTCGATGCCTATGAATTCGGGGTCAAATGGGATGGCCCGGGCATCGACGTCAATGTGGCCGCCTTCTGGCAGGAATATAGCAATTACCAGCTCAACACCTTCAACGGCGTCAATTTCGAGGTGACCAACATCCAGGCGTGCAAGGATGATCTTGGCACCGGGGCGATCGACAACAGCGCCACGACAGGGGCTTGCGCGTCCGACCGGCTGCAGCCCGGGGTGGTCGCAAAGGGCCTGGAGATCGAGACCTTCCTGCGTCCGGCGCGCTATCTGTCGGTCAACATGGGGCTGACCTATGTCGACACGCTCTATCGCCGCAACCTCGTCGGCACCGGCGGCCGGCCGCTATCGCCCGTGTTGTTCCAGCTGCCCGGCCGCAGCGTATCGAACGCCGCCAAATATGTCGCCACCGCGGGAATCAGCTGGACCCCGCCCATCGGCGGTTCGGGCATGAGCGCGCTCGTCTATTTCGACACGCGGCTGCAGAGCGATACCAACACCGGTTCCGACCTCGATGTCGAGAAGATCCAGGACGCTTTCGCGATCTTCAACGGCCGGATCGGGCTCTACGGCGCCGGGCGTCGCTGGGGCATCGAGCTGTGGGGCCAGAATCTGTTCAACAAGAAATATTTCCAGATCGGCGCTGACATGCCGTTGCAGGGCAGCGGTTCGTTCCGGTCCGTCGTGGCACCGGCGGCGCTCGGTTTTCCGGCGACCGCGAACCAGTTGTTCGTGGGCTTCCCCGGTGAACCGCGCACCTATGGCGTGACGCTGCGCGGACAGTTCTGACGCTCTCTCCTCCCTCCCGCCGAGCGGGAGGGGATCGGAGGGCCTGCCGCGGCCGGGCACTGTCGCGGCAGGCCCTTTGCGTTTTTTCGCTTGGGTCGCTGTCGCTCAGCGCGCGCGCGCGGCCTGGTGCGCGATATCGGTCATCAGCTTGCGGAACAGGACCGCTCCCGCCGTGCCGGACGATTTGAGCGCCCGCTCGCAGTCGAGCAGCCGCGTCATCAGCCGTGCCACGCGCACCGAATCCCAGATGTGGAGCTGCGCGGTGACCGCATCGCGCTCTTTCCAGAAAACGCCACTGCTCTTTGCCGCGACGACGGTCGCCGGATGCGCGCCCGCGTCGACCTCTGCCCGCAGCTTCGCGAGCTGCATCGCCCGGATCGCGAGCGCACGGATGATGCGGATTTCGGCGACGCCGACCGCCGCCGCGGTCGCAAGCATCGCGGGCAGGTCGCGCACCTTGCCGCCAAGCGCGACGTTGATGCACTCGCTGACGTCCTCCTCATGCGTCGCGGCGCCGAGCGCGGCGATGTCGGCGGCGGTTACCTGTCGCTGCCTGTCCTGCGCGGCGTCGAGATAGAGCGCGATCTTCTCGATCTCGCGGCGCATCAACGCCTGGTCGCCCGAGACGAGGTCGACAAGCAATTGCGCTTCGGCATTGGCGAGCCGCAGCCCCTGTTCCTGCGCGGCATTGATCGCGATGCCGACGAGCGCGCGTCGGTCGGGCTGGTAACAGATTGCGGCGACCCCGTTGGTCGATCCTTCGACCAGCTTGACCAGCTTTGATTTGGCGGTGACCGACGCCCCGGTCGCAATCACCGGATTGATGACGGTATCCGCGGCCAGCAGCGCCTCGACCGCCGCCAGGCTGTCGTCACCACTGCCCGAGAGTTCGAGCCGGATGACCCGGCTGGGCGAAAAGAGCGACATCGAGGCGGCTTCGGCGGCGAGGAGCGAGGCATCCTGCGACAATTGCGACCCGGTGAGGTCAAGCCGCTCCGCATCCTTGCCGGCCAGGCCGATCAGATGATTCGCGACGGCTTCCATCGTCGCTTCGTCGGGGCCGGTGAGGAGGGTGAAACGAACCGCGGGATCGAGGCGCGTCTGGCGTTCGAGTTCGTTCGGTTTGACCGGCTTCATTGCCCGCCGGGCGCCGGCGCGTCTGCGGTGCGGCCACCGCCGCGATTCGCGAAGACCGCAAGGCGGGCGACGATCTGATCGGCGACGCCCGACGCCAGCCGTTCGAGCGCCGAGCTTTCGGCGGCAATCGTCGCATATTCGCTGCCGACGACGTCGATCCCGGCGTCCTGCGCAGCGGTCGCGTCGAGCAGCACTTCGCCCGAAGCCGCATCGACAAGCTGATAGCGCGCGCGCAGTGCCCGCCGTTCGCGCGTCACCGCATCGTCGGCGCGAACGCCGAAGCCGGTGATCGAATCCTCCAGCCGAACATCGAGGCGCAGCCTTTTGCCCGCACCCGCGCCGCCCTGCGTCGCCTGCAGCCGGTCGCGCAACGCGTTGCGGACAAACCAGCCGCTATGTCCCTCGATCGGTGCGACGTCGACGTCGGCCAGGATCTGGGCCACCGCCCCCTTGCTTCCGTTCGCATAGAGCGGTCGCAGCCCGCACCCGCCGAGGGTCAGCGAGGCGGCGACAAGGCAGGAGACGAAAAGGGTGCGCATCAGGGTACGATATTGACCAGACGGTCGGGGACCACAATCACCTTTTTCGGCGCGGCGCCCGCAAGCAGCTCGACGATGCGCGGACGCGCGAGCGCCGCAGCTTCCACTGCATCCTTGTCGAGGCCTTTTGCGAGCGTCATCGTATCGCGCAATTTGCCAGCCATCTGGATCGCGATTGTCACCTCGTCATCGACGAGCAGTGCGGGATCGGCGGCCGGCCACGCGGCATCGGCGATCATCGCGGTCGTCCGCTGGCTGTCCGGCAGCGCGGCCCAAGCCTCTTCGGCAAGGTGCGGCAGCATCGGCGCGACCAGCAGGATCAGCGTGCGGCACGCCTCGGCCCGGGTGTCGGAGGGCTTTGCCTTTTCGATCTCGTTCGCGAGTGCATGGACCTTTGCGACGGCCTTGTTGAAGCCGAGCGCCTCGACGTCGGCCGCGACACCGGCGATCGCCTGGTGCAATTTCCGGGCGAGCGCCTTGTCCTCGCCCCCCTCGCCGACCGTCTCGGTTTCGCCGAAAAGACGCCACAGGCGCTGGACGAAGCGCCACGCGCCCTCGATTCCCGCCTCGCTCCACGGCAGATCGCGTTCGGGCGGGCTGTCGGAAAGCATGAACCAGCGCACCGCGTCGGCGCCATATTGGTCGAGGATGGCGTCGGGATCGACGACATTCTTCTTCGACTTCGACATCTTGATCACGCGGCCGACATCGACCGACGCGCCGTCGGCCTCCAGCGTCGCGCCGTCGGCGCTGCGCACGATCTCGTCGGGCGTGAAGAAGAGCGGGGGCAGGCCCTCGCCCTGTTCGCGGCTATAGGTTTCGTGCGTCACCATCCCCTGCGTGAACAGGCTGGCAAAGGGTTCGGCGATCTCGATCATCCCCAGCTTCTGAAGCGCGCGCGTCCAGAAGCGTGCGTAGAGCAGGTGGAGGATCGCATGCTCGATGCCGCCGATATACTGGTCGACCGGCAACCAGCGGCGGATGACCTCCGGATCGAAGGGCCGGTCGCTGGGCGAGCTGGCGAAGCGCAGGAAGTACCAGGACGAATCGACGAAGGTGTCGAGCGTGTCGGTTTCACGCACCGCTTCGCCCCCGCAGCTGGGGCACGCGACATGCTTCCAGGTCGGATGGCGGTCGAGCGGATTGCCGGGGACCGAGAAATCGACATCCTCGGGCAACACGACGGGAAGCTGGCTCTTGGGAACGGGCACCGTGCCGCACGCCGCGCAATGAATGAACGGGATCGGCGTGCCCCAATAGCGCTGGCGCGAGACGCCCCAGTCGCGCAGGCGCCACACGGTCGTGCCCTTGCCCCAGCCCTCATGCTCGGACCGCGCGATGACCGCGGCCTTCGCCTCTTCGATCGACATGCCGTCGAGGAAGTGGCTGTTCACCAGCTTGCCGGGGCCGACATAGGCCTCGTCGCCGGTGAAATGCTGCGCGGTTTCGTCGCCGTCGGCGATCACGCGATGGACGGGAAGGCCATATTTGCGCGAGAAGTCGAGATCGCGCTGGTCATGCGCCGGGCAGCCGAAAATCGCGCCGGTGCCATAATCCATCAGCACATAGTTCACGACCCAGACGGGCAGGTGCCAGTTCGGGTCGAGCGGATGCTCGACCGAAATGCCGGTGTCGAATCCCATCTTCTCGGCGGTGTCGATCTGCTCGGCCGCGGTGCCCTGGCGGCGGCATTCCTCGATGAACGCGGCCAGTTCGGGCGAATCCTTCGCCAGCCGCTCGGCCATCGGGTGGTCGGGCGAGATGGCGGCAAAGCTGGCGCCGAAAAGCGTGTCGGGACGCGTCGTAAAGACGTCGAAACCCGGTGCGCCGCCGACGAGCTTGAAACTGAATTCCAGCCCCTGCGACTTGCCGATCCAGTTTTCCTGCATCAGCCGGACCTTGTCGGGCCATTTGTCCAGCGCCTCCAGCCCGTCGAGCAGGTCGTTGGCGAACTCAGTGATCTTAAGAAACCACTGCGACAATTTCTTCTTTTCGACCAGCGCGCCGGAGCGCCAGCCGCGGCCGTCGATGACCTGCTCGTTGGCGAGAACCGTCATGTCGACGGGGTCCCAGTTGACGTAGCTTTCCTTGCGCGCGACGAGGCCGGCGGCGAACAAATCCAGGAACAGAGCCTGTTCCTGTCCGTAATAATCGGGTTCGCACGTCGCGAGTTCGCGGCTCCAGTCGATCGCAAGACCCAGGCGCTTCAGCTGCGCGCGCATCGCGGCGATATTGTCTCGCGTCCATCCGCCGGGGTGGACGCCTTTTTCCATCGCGGCATTTTCGGCCGGCATACCGAACGCGTCCCAGCCCATCGGATGGAGGACGTCATGCCCGGTCATCTTCTTGAAGCGCGCGAGCACGTCGCCCATCGCATAGTTGCGAACATGGCCCATGTGGATGCGCCCCGACGGATAGGGGAACATCTCGAGGATATAGGCCTTGGGTCGGTCGCTTCCGTCCGTTTCATTGGTCGCAAAGCTGTTCGCGGCTTCCCATGCAGCCTGCCAGCGGGCATCGGCGGCCATGGCGCCAAAGCGCGTTTCGCGGGTCATTCCTGTTTACCCCGTTGAGTGTCTGTCGGCGCAGCGGCGCCGGGGATTAGCCTTCGATGGCCGAACGGCGCAGGTCGCGGGCACGCGTGAGGATGATTTCCTCAAGCTTCTGCACGGTTGCCGCCTGCACGGGCGCGTCGACCCAGGTGCCGCCCTGTGCGACCTGGCGCGAGGCTGCGACGCGGAGCGCGTCGGCGCGAAGGTCGCGGTCGAGGATCGACACGGTGACCTTCATCCGCTCGTTCGGATTTGCGGGATTGGCATACCAGTCGGTGATGATGACGCCGCCCGACGAATCCGCCTGAAGCAGGGGCATGAACGACAGCGCATCGAGCGAAGCACGCCACAAATAGCTGTTCACGCCGATCGTCGTGACCTGGCTCGCCGCGAGATCGGCTTTCGGCCGTTCCTTGCCGCCACAGGCCGCAAGGCCGAGCGTCGCGACGCCGAGCAGTGCCAGCGTGGCCGAACGCGAGGCAAGAACGGAAAGCTTGGACATGCCGAAACACCTTATCATGAGGCGCCGCAAAGAATGGCGCATGCTGGAATTTGGCAGCGTCTCTATCGCCCTTGCCGCCGTCCGGCAAGCGCGGCAATTCGCTATTCTCCGCCATTCATCCTGCGGTCAGCTTGGAAGGGCAGTGTGGGATTCGCGCAACAACTTTGGCGAAAAGCCGGAGGGGTGCGATTAATCGGTCGGGAATCACTAGTATTATCTCCTTCAGGGTCCTATCTGACGATTCGATTGGGGATGGAGTCGCAGAGCAATGGCGCGGAAACCGCGACATTTTTGGAAAGCAGGACTGTTCGCCGCAGCGGCGATTTCAGTTGCGCTGCCGCCTGCCCTGGCCGCGATGACCCGCGCTGACCGCATCCGCGATACCCAGCTTTCCGAAACCCTGCTTGCGCAATTCACCCCGGCGTCGGGCGATCCGCGCCTGATCGAACGCTATAAGAAGATGTCGGCCGAAGCGCGCGGCAACTTCAGCTTCACACCTGCTGCGATCAGCCAGAACCGCGAAAATCGCGCGATAACCGTCGTCATCCGCGCCCGCGACGATGCGGCCAGCGCCGCGCGTGCCGCGGCGCTTACGGCCGGCCGCGCCAAGGCGCCGATCACCATCGCGCCCGTCACCTACGACCTTGGCGCGTCGCTCGGCTTCCAGAAATTCGTCACCCCGGCGCTGCCGCGCGGAGTCGATATCAGCAACCTGCCGATCGCGAAGGCGCCCGAACAGGTTGCCGAGAAGAAGTCGCGTTTCGCGACCCGTGTGATCGCCCGGCCCAGCGACCCGGCCGGCGCGACCGACCGCGTTACCTCACCCGGCGACGACCAGAATGTCGATGTCGTCAGCAGTTATCGCCTGACGAAGAACCTCGATGTGACGGCCGGTGTGCGTTATCGTACCGACGACCGCGTCCAGCCGCTGACCGATGCGCGCCGTGACAGCCAGGCGGTCTATGTTGGAACCGCGTTCCGCTTCTGACGCTTTCGGCGGTTCGCCGCTTTTTCCTGCCACGCATCGATCGCCGCCCAGCCGGGTTTGACTGAGCTTGCTTGCTTCAGTCGGCGGGCCTTGAGGGGCGTTAATCCGCCCAGAGCAATCGCCTTGGCGCCGACCATCCGTGCGATCCGTTCCCACGCCGCGTGGCCAAGCGCGGGCGCCCCGGGATGCGAACGCGTGGGGTGGAGCGGGGAGACGAAGGCGCCGTTGACGCCGGCCCGCTTCGCGCGCCGCGCCTCGCGTGCATCATGTACGGGCATCGTTACGATAAGTCCGAGCCGACGCGCGCGCGCGGCTTCGCCGGCCGCGTGCTGGCGCAGGTGCACTCCGTCCGCGGCCCAGCGCTTCGCCTGCGCGGGCGATCCCGCCAACAGCAGCGTCAGTTTCCGCGAGCGCGCGATCCGCGCGAGCCGACGCATGAGGCGCCAGCGCGCACCCGCCGCCATCCTGTCGTGACGCAAGACGATGCCGCTGCCCGGCGGCAGGATTGCCGCATGTTCGGCGACGCTCGCGCCAAGCCGTTCGTCGCTGAGCAGCCAAATTTCAGGCAGAGGGTGGCGCCGGACCATCGCCCTTTCTATAGGCGCGTCGCGGGCGCACGCAACGCGCGCTGTTCAAGGGAAAGTATATGGCAGACGCGGCGCACAGGTTGGCTGAGGTACAAGCGAACATCGCCGAAGCGGCGCAGCGCGCGCAGCGCAAGACGGGCGACATCCGCCTGATCGCCGTGTCGAAGACCCACGACGCCGACGCCATCCGCCCGCTGATCGCCGCCGGACAGCGCGACTTCGGCGAGAATCGCGTGCAGGAGGCCGCGGCCAAATGGCCCGAGCTGCGCGCCGAAACACCCGACGTGGCGCTTCACCTGATCGGCCAGCTTCAGTCGAACAAGGCCGAGGAAGCGGTGGCACTGTTCGACGCGATCCACTCGGTCGACCGTTCGTCGCTGGTCCAGGCGCTGGCCAAGGCCTGTACCAAGGCTGGCCGGCAGCCACTGATGTTCGTGCAGGTCAATGTCGGCGACGAGGAGCAGAAGGGCGGCTGCGGGGTCGCGGATCTGCCCGCCTTGCTCGCCGAAGCAAAGGATGCCGGGCTGCGGATCGAGGGCTTGATGGCGATCCCGCCCGCTGATGTCGAACCCGCCCCTTATTTCGCCTTGCTCGACGAACTCGCCGAGCGCCACGACCTGCCGCTGCGATCGATGGGGATGAGCGGCGATTACGAGACGGCGGTCATGCTGGGGGCGACGCATGTCCGCGTCGGCACCGCGCTGTTCGGCGCGCGCTGACGCGGGTTCGGGCGCTCTTGGGATCAGGGCGCCGCGCGGTCGGCCTCTACCGCGCTCTATTGATATTCGACCGTCACCGGAATGCGTCCGCGATAGTCGCCGTCGCCCAGGCCGGCGACCTGAAGTCGTCCGCCGAAGCGAAAGACCAGCCGGCCGTCGGGGCCTAGCCGCGGCGCGGCGTTGAGGTCGGTCGCAAGGCCGACGACGCGTGCGGTGCGGCCATCGCCGCTTTCGAGGTCGACCGTCGGGGGCAGGAAGACCCGCACCTCCGCGCCCGGTTCGCCGCGCACGGTGACGACCCCGGTGACGGCGAAGCCGCCGAGGTCGACGACGTCGCCGCGCAGGCGGCGCGCGCCGGTCAGCGGGTCGATCTCAACCTCGCCGCCCATCGCGCCGACGGCGACGCGACCCATGTCGAGCTGGGTTTCGACGTCGACGCGAAGCGGGGTTTCGGCCTGTCGGCTCACGGTCGTGCCGCTGCCTTGATCCTTGCCGCAAAGCAGGCACTGCGCCGATGCCGCCGAAGGCGCGGCGACGCACAGGAAAAAGCCGAGGATCGGGCGCAGTTTCACGCCTTTCGCCTTAGCGTGCACATGGTTAACCCGCGGTAAAGCCGTTTGCGCGTATATCGGCTGGCGGTGCCTCTCTTTTAGGTCTAACCAGCGCGCAATGAGCACCGCACCGCTCCCCCGGCTGAACGCCCTCGCCACGGCGGTGCCGACCCACGACATCCACCAGGCTTTCATCGATTGGGCGATCCCTCGCCTCGACGACGAGCGTATTCGCGCGCTCTTCGCGCGCATGGCCGCGCGCTCGGGGATTGAACATCGCTGGTCGGTGCTGCCGCCGACGGCGGAGGGCGGATCGCCGGTCGCCCCGGGCGGCTTTTATGACGTCGCCGGGCTGCCCCCGACCTCGGCGCGCATGACCGCCTATGCCGAACATGCCCCTGAACTGGCGCTCCGCGCGGTCGCCGCGCTTGGCGACGCCTTCGATGCGGCGCGGGTGACGCATATCGTCGTGGCGAGCTGCACCGGCTTCGTCGCGCCGGGGATCGACCAGATTCTCGCGCGGCGCCTGGGGCTGTCGCCGGCCGTCGAGCGCGTGCTGATCGGCTTCATGGGCTGTTATGCGGGCGTCACCGCGCTGCGCACCGCCCGGCACATCGTCCGCTCCGATCCCGACGCGGTCGTGCTGGTCGTCAGCGTCGAGCTGTCGACGCTTCACCTCCAGCTTGAGGATCGGCCCGAACCCCTGCTTGCGATGCTCCAGTTCAGCGATGGCGCGGCGGCGGGAATCGTCTCGGCGGCGCCGGTCGGAATCGCGCTGGGCGAGGGTATCAGCATCGCGCTCGACGACAGCGCCGACCTGATCCGCTGGGACATCGGCGACACCGGATTTGCCATGCATCTGTCGGGCGAGGTGCCCGGGCGGCTGCGCGAGGCGCTGGCGGTGCCTGCGGTGCGCGGCCGCCTGTTCGTTGACGGGAAGCCGCCCGAACTGCTGGCGATCCATGCCGGCGGCCGCTCGGTTCTCGATGCGGTCGAACACGCACTCGACGTACCGGCGGAGGCGCTGGCCGACAGCCGATCGGTGCTGGCACGCTTTGGCAACATGTCGTCGGCGACGATCCTGTTCGTGCTGGCAGACATGATGGCACGAGGCGCGAAGGGGCAGGGAATATCGATCGCCTTCGGTCCCGGCCTTGCTGCCGAGGCGATCCGGTTCGAGGCATGAACCCCTTCGCCAGCCTCCGCATGCCGATCGAGCGCGAGGAGGAAATGGACGCGGTCGACCTGCCGCCCGCACGCTATGCCAAGGTTCTTGCCGATCTGTCGCGCGTCAACGCGCTGACCCTCGCGCGGCGACCGACCGTCGGCTTTCTCGATCGAGTCCTCGCGCGCGGCAAGGGAACGACGCCGTGGCGCATCCTCGACGTCGGCTTCGGCGCGGGCGACATGCTAGCGCGGATCGCGCGCTGGGGCGATGCGCGCGGCGTCGCGCTCGAACTGGTCGGGGTGGATCTGAACCCGAAGAGCGCGCCCGTCGCCGAAGCGAAGCTGGGCCGGCGCGCCACGCTGATCACCGGCGATTATCGCGATTTTGCCGGACAGCGGTGGGACATCATCCTGTCGAGCCTCGTCACGCACCATATGACGTCCGATCAACGCCGCGACTTTCTGCGCTTCATGGACAGGGAGTGCGCGCGCGGCTGGCTGGTGAACGATCTTCACCGCCAGCGGCTGCCTTTCGCGGGCTTTCCTCTTCTCGCGACGCTGGCTCTTGCCGACCCGATCGTCAGGCGCGACGGTCAGCTTTCGGTTGGACGCAGCTTCCGCCGGGCCGAATGGCAGGCGATGCTGGCCGACGCGCTTCCCGAAAGCGCGGACGACTGCCGCATCTTTCGCAGCTTTCCCTATCGGCTCTGCGTCGAGCGAATCCGGTGACCGACGCGATCGTCGTCGGCGCCGGACCTGCCGGAGCGGCGGCGGCGATCGGGCTGGCGAACGCGCGCGCGCGGGTGGTGCTGCTCGAACGGACGCGCGAGACGGGCGATGCGCTGTGCGGCGGATTCCTGAGCTGGCAGACGCTGGCGCGGCTGGAGGCGCTGGGGATCGACCGCGCGGCGCTCGGCGGGCAGCCGATCGGGAGCGTGCGGCTGTACGCCGGCGGACGCCACAGCGAGACCCGGCTTCCCGGCGCGGCGATGGGCGTGTCGCGGCGGCGGCTCGACAACGCGTTGCAGGCGGCGGCGATAGCGGCGGGTGCAGGTCTCGAGCGCGGCGTGCACGCGACCGCGCTCGAAGGTGGCGCGGTGCAGACGCGCGACGGCGCGGTGCTCGCGGCGCCGTCCATCCTGCTCGCTGCCGGCAAGCACGGTTTTCGCGGCTTTCCGCGCGAGCCCGCGAAATGGCAGCATTCCGACCCGGTCATGGGACTGCGCCTGCGGCTGCCCGCATATCCTGCGCTTGGCCGGCTGATCGGCAATTCGGTCGAGTTGCATCTGTTCGACCGCGGCTATGCCGGGCTCGTCCTGCAGGAGGACGGCACCGGCAATCTGTGCCTCGCGGTCCATAAGTCACGGCTCGACGAAGCCGGGGGCGACCCGGCCAGGCTGCTGCGTGCGCTGGGCAACAGCCTGCCACATCTCGGCGAACGGCTGGCGCATGCCGGCTGGACCCGCGGCATCGATGCGATCGGGCATGTGCCCTATGGCTGGCGATCGGCCGACACCACGGCTGGCCTGTTCAAGCTCGGCGATCAGGCTGGCGTGATCCCCTCGCTGGCGGGCGAGGGCATGGGTTTGGCGATCGCGAGCGCGGCGGCGGCGGTCGCGGCATGGCAAGGCGGTGGAGCGGAAGCCGCGCCCGCCTTTCAAAAGAAGCTTGCGGCGCGAATGCGGCGTCCCTTCTCGCTGGCCAACCTCGTCTGGCGCGCGGGAGAAACGCCCGCGACCGCCGCGACGATGGTGTCTCTGGCGTCGCTTTTCCCGCCTCTGGTGCGAATGGCATCGCGAATGACGCGGCTCGACGCGGACTGACGCGCCTCTTGCGGCGGCCCGGCTTCGGACCGATATTGGAGCCAACAAGGAGATGCTTCCATGACCGATCCGAAAATCGACAAAAACCTGGACGCGATGGCGCACCATGTGCTGCGCGAGGGCGGCACCGAACGTGCGTTCACCGGCAAATATACCGACCACAAGGGCGACGGCGTCTATCGCTGCGCCGGATGCGGCGAACCGCTGTTCGACAGCCGCACCAAATATGACAGCGGCTCGGGCTGGCCGAGCTATACCGCACCCGCCGGCGAGAGTGCGGTGAGCGAACATCACGACATGACCCATGGCATGATCCGCACCGAAGTGCGCTGCGCCAGGTGCGAAGGCCACCTGGGCCATGTCTTCCCCGACGGCCCCGGGCCGACGGGCCTGCGCTATTGCATCAACAGCGCGGCGCTTGACTTCGCGGAGCGCGGGCAGGATGAGGCGGAGGCTGGCAAAGGCTGATCAGCCAGCCGGCTAACGCAGCGGGGCTCCGCAAGGGAAGGAAAACACAGCTTTGCGCCGCGAACGACAGCAGGCTTCCTCGGGTAAATCGTCATCGGCAGGCAAAGGTGGCGGCTCGTCCGCGCCGCCGCCGCGCTCGCGTTTTCGCATCTGGTTCCGGCGGTTGTTCCGCTGGGGCCTTGGCCTTGCGGTCGTCGGCCTGGTCGCGGTCGTGGTCGCGGTCGGCATCGCGGTGCAGCGCATTCCCAGTTTCGAGGAACTGAAGAAGTCGCCCGCGGGTCAGACGATCCGCGTTCATGCCGCCGACGGCACCGTCTTTCTGTCGCTGGGGCCCAATTACGGCCGCTGGCTGACGCTCGGCGAAACGCCGCAGGTGATGCAGGATGCGATGGTCGCGGTCGAGGATCGGCGCTTTCGCTACCATCCCGGCGTCGATCCCGTCGGCCTCAGCCGCGCGGCGGTGTTTGCCGCGCGCAACTATGGCACCGGCCGCCGTATGCAGGGCGCGTCGACGATCACGCAGCAGCTGGCGCGCAATATCTTCCTGTCGAACAGCTACACCTGGACGCGCAAGGGGCGCGAAATGGTGCTCGCGATGGCGCTGGAATGGAAATTCTCGAAGGACGAGCTGCTCGAGCTTTATCTGAACAAGGTCTATTTCGGCGGCGGCAGCTATGGCATCGACGCCGCTTCGCGCCGTTTCTTCGGCCATAGCGCGACCGAGATGTCCTTGTCCGAAGCGGCGGTCGTCGCCGGCCTCGTCAAGGCGCCGTCGCGCTATTCGCCCACCGCCGACGCGCAGGCCGCGCTCGGCCGCGCAGGCGTCGTGCTCGACGTGATGGTCGATGCAGGCGTGATCACGCGCAGCCAGGCCGACAACGCCAAGCCCGCCGATGTGCAGCTCGCGCAGGAAACCGGGCAGAACAGCGCACGCTATTTCTCCGACTGGGCCCTGCCGCAGCTCGACATGCTGATCGACGAAGGCAGCGAGGCGCTGGACGTCTATACGACCATCGACCTCGACATGCAGCGCGCGGCGACCGCGGCGATCCAGGCCGACACGCCGAAGGGCGTGCAGGGGGCACTGGTGTCGATCGACCGCGACGGCGCGGTGCGCGCGATGGTCGGCGGGACCGACTATGTCACGTCGAACTACAACCGCGCGACGCAGGCGATGCGCCAGCCGGGATCGGCTTGGAAGCTGTTCGTCTATATGGCGGCGCTCGAGGCGGGGTATAAGGTCAGCGACCAGGTCGTCGACGAACCGGTGACGATCAACGGATGGTCGCCGCGCAACTCGTCGGGCCGTTTTTCGGGCGCGATGGACCTGCGCAGTGCCTTTGCCTATTCGGTCAACACCGTCGCGGCAAAGCTGGGCGACGAGGTCGGCTTTGCCGCCGTTGCAAACATGGCGCGGCGTTTCGGCATCACGACGCCGATCAACACCCACCCGTCTATGGTACTCGGCAGTGCAGAGGTGCGTGTGATCGACATGACCGCCGCCTTTGCCGCCGTCGCGCGCAAGGGCGTTTCGGTCCAGCCCTATGGCATCACCAAGGTGACGACCGCCGACGGACGGCTGCTGTATCAACGCCCGCCCGAACGTGGGCAGGTGCTGGTCGACAGCTGGGTCGCGGCCGGGATCACCGACCTGCTCCAGACCGCGGTCAACACCGGTACCGGCAAGGCAGCGCAGATCGGCCGTCCCGTCGCGGGCAAGACGGGCACGACGTCCAGCAACAAGGACGGCTGGTTCCTCGGCTTTTCGAGCGGGCTGACCACCGGCGTGTGGATGGGCCGCGACGATGCGAAGCCCGTCGGCGGCCTGCAGGGCGGCCGCGCGCCGGCCAAGGCCTTTGCCGACTATATGCGCATCGCCGTGTCGCGGCGACCGGTCGAGGCCTTCGATACCGAGGTGAAGCTTCCCGACTGGCAGCTTGAGGAAGAAGGCGACGCGTATTTCGGCGAACCCGGCGCCGAGGGGCTGGTAGACGAAAACGGCATGCCGATCGAACTGCCTTCGGCCGCGCCGCCGCCTGAAGGCGATACTCCGCAACCGCCAGCCACTGACGAGGGTCCCGTTCTCAACCAGCAATGGATCGAAGAGCAGACGGGTCGGCGGCCACCGCCGTCGGATCTGGGGGCGGGAGCGAAGGCGGGACCGAACAAGAGCGTGCCTCCGGCCGCGCCCAAGGCGGTGCCGCTGATCAAGGGGCAGCCGCCGCGGCCGCCCAACAGCGAAGGCAATTAGCCGAAGCGGTAGCGGTGCAGCCCGCGGCCCTCGCGGCGTAGCCACGCGCGCGCGGCCGATACGTCGCCGTCGTGCAGCTCGTCGACGAGCGCATGGAAATCGGCGCTATGATCCATGTGCCGCAGATGCGCCACCTCGTGCGCGACGGTCGCGCGGCGGACATGCGCGGGCGCCATGACGAGCCGCCAGCTATAGCGCAGGTCGCCGTCATGGGTGCAGCTGCCCCAGCGGCTGCGCGGATCGCCGACGCCGATGCGGCCGACGCGCAGGCCCGCGCGATCGGCGATCTCGCGGCTCTCGCGCGTCATCAGGTCGAGCGCTTCGGCCTTCAACCAGCGTTCTATCCGGCGACCGACGGTGTCGGCGGGGCCACCGACACGCAGGTCGTCGCCATCGAGCCGGACGGCGCGCGGCGCCGATGCCGCCCATTCGATCCGGCGATCGATCCCGTATAGCGGCACCTGTGCGCCCGGACCGATCAGGACAGGAGCGGCGCTCTTGCCGACTTGTTCGCTCAGCCAATCCTGCTGCTCGCTCGCCCATTTGAGGGCGCGCGCGGCATTGCCCCGGCGCGGCAGAGTGAGCCGGAGCTCACCGCGCGCGCCGTCGAATACCAGCTTGTAACGCCGCGACTGGGCATGATGGACAAGGCGCACCGGCCAGAGTGTTTCGCCGACCCGGATATGGGGCCCTTCGGCCGCCAGTTCAGACGACGCGTTCGACAAGATGATTCTCCAGCGGACCGGCCATATCCTCACCGACCGTCCAGCCGACGATCGACTCCCCGGCGCGGTGGACGGCGTCGCGGTCGCCACAAACGAGATAATGCCATTCGGGCAGCGGTTCGCCCTCGGCCCGCAGGCGATAGGCGCAGGTCTGCGGCAGCCATTCGATGTCAGCGACCTTCGCCTTGGTAAGCGTAAGGCAGTCGGGGACATGACGGCGGCGGTGCTTGTAATCGCCGCAGCGCGCATTGGTCAGGTCGAGCAGCCGGCAGGCCACATTGGTCGGATAGATGCGGCCCGTGTCCTCATCCTCCAGCTTGTGGAGGCAGCATTTGCCGCATCCGTCGCACAGCGCCTCCCATTGGCCGGCGTCGAGGCTGGCAAGCGGCGCTTCCCAGAAGGGGCGCTCCGATGTCGCCCCCGCCGGCATCACCTGACCCACTTCGCCAGATCGGCGGCAACCTTGTCGGGCGCGCCTTCGTCGGGGTCGGTCGAAGGATCGTCGAGCGGCAGCAACGCGAGCGGCTTGCCCGTCCGATCCATCAGAAAGGCAAGCTGGCTGTGCGCCATCAGATATCGGTCGGGCGCCGACCCCGGCACCTTGTGATAGGTGACGACATAAGCCTTCGCGACCGCGGCGATCTGTTCGGGCGTGCCGGTCAGGCCGATGAGGCGGGGGTGATAACGCGCGACGAAGGGCTTGAGCGCTGCGGGCGTATCACGTTCCGGATCGACCGTGATGAACATCGGCACGATCTTCGCACCGCGGGCCGCGTCGGCCTTCTCGAACTGCGACAGGCCGCGCATCAGCTTCTGGACGTCGACCGGGCAGATGTCGGGGCAAAAACTGTAGCCGAAATAGACGAGGCGATATTTGCCCGCGAAGTCGGTGTCGCGGACGGTCTTGCCGTCCTGGTCGGTCAGGACGAAGGGGCCGCCGATCTTTGCGCCGGCAAGCGGCGGCTGGGCGGCTGGAGCCTCCGCCGGAGCATTACAGCTCGCGAGCGCGGCGCCCAAAATCAGGAGCAGGCTTGAACGGGCAAGCTTTTGCCCCATAATTGCTATATTCATCATGTGGCCAGCCTTGGTCGGCTAGGACGCGAAAATCAACCTTGTCGTCGCATGTGCGGCGCATCAAACGACAGTCCTGGGGGCCTCCCGATCATGTTTCGACGCGCGGAATTCCGTCTTGCCTCGCTTCTCCTGCTTGCCGCCGCCGGCGCGCTGACCGTCAGCCCCGCGCTTGCGCAGTTCCGGGGCGGCTATGCCTTCATCCAGGCGGTCGACAGTCGCGATGGCACCAAGGCGACCGAGGCGCTGAAGGACGATCCCTCGCTGATCAACACCCGGCATCCCGACACCGGCGAAACCGCGCTGATCATCACGACCAAGCGGCGTGACATCGCCTGGGTCCGCTTTCTGCTGGGCAAGGACGCCGATCCGTCGATCTCCGACCGGCAGGGTGTCACCCCGTTGATGCATGCCGCGCTGCTCAACTTCACCGACGGTGCCGAGGCGCTGCTGGCGCGCAAAGCGCCTGTCGATCAGGACAACCGGCGCGGCGAGACCGCGCTGATCCTGGCCGTGCAGGCCAAGAATGCGGCGATGATCCGCCTGCTGGTCAAGAATGGCGCGAACCCGGACAAGGCCGATCATATCGCCGGCATGTCGGCCCGCGACTATGCCAAGCGCGACGATCGCAGCGGCCTGATCCTGTCGATGCTCGATGCGAAGCCCGACGGCCCGGTCCGCGATTCGGGAGCGGTTTTCGGGCCCAAATAACCCGCAATGTGATATCCGAATTGACAATCACACTGTGATGTGAAATAGCGCGGCCATGTCCACGCAACTCATCGATCGTATCCGCGCCATCGTCGAAGACGGCACCATGTCCCGCTCGGGACTGGCGCGCGCCGCGGGTCTTCACGCCAACAGCCTTCGCGACCTCGATTCAGAGGGCTGGAATCCCACCGCCGATACGCTGCGCAAGCTGGAAAACTGGCTTGCGCACGGCAGCGACCTGTCGCCGATGGCGACGCCCGAGGAAATCATTGCGGAGGCGCGCAACGGCCGGATGTTCATCCTGGTCGACGATGAGGATCGCGAGAATGAGGGCGATCTGGTCATTCCTGCGCAGATGGCGACGCCCGACGCGGTGAATTTCATGGCGACGCACGGCCGCGGGCTCATCTGCCTGACCCTCACCAAGTCGCGCGTCGATCAGCTCGGCCTCGAACTGATGAGCCGCAACAACGGCACGCGGCACGAAACGGCCTTCACGACGTCGGTCGAGGCGCGCGAGGGCGTGACCACCGGCATCTCGGCCGCCGATCGTGCACGCACGGTGTCGGTCGCGATCGACGCGTCGAAGGGTCGCGACGACATCGTCACCCCCGGCCATGTTTTCCCGCTGATCGCGCGCGACGGCGGCGTCCTCGTGCGTGCTGGCCATACCGAGGCGTCGGTCGATATCGCCCGTCTGGCGGGGCTCAATCCCTCGGGCGTGATCTGCGAGATCATGAACGACGACGGATCGATGGCGCGCCTCGACGACCTGATCCCCTTCGCCCGGCGCCACGGGCTGAAGATCGGCACGATCGCCGACCTGATCGCCTATCGCAACCGCACCGACCGGCTGGTCGAATGCGTGTCGGACGAGCCGTTCGAATCGGATTATGGTGGCGACTGGCGATTGAAATCCTATCGCAACAAGGTCGACGGCACGATCAACCTCGTCCTGCAAAAGGGGCCGGTCGATCCCGAAGGCGTCACGCTGGTGCGCATGCACGCCGTGTCGATCTTTGACGATATCATGGGCCGCCCGGGGCCGCGGAAGCGGCGCCTGCAGCGGTCGATGGACGCGATCGGCGAAGCCGGTGCGGGGGTGATCGTGATGCTGATGCGTCCGCTCCCCGGTTCAGCCGATGCCGAAGCGGCACCCGCCAGCGCCGGCATGGACCTTCGCACCTATGGCATCGGCGCGCAGATCCTGGCCGACCTTGGCGTCCATGCGATGGAACTGCTTACCCCCACCCACAGCAATATCGTCGGCCTCGAAGGCTATGGCCTGTCGGTCGTCGGCGAACGCTCAATTCCCGGAGAGGCCGAGTAATGGCGCATGTCCTGATCGTCGAAGCCCGCTTCTATTCGCACCTCAACGATATGCTGCTCGACGGCGTGCGCAGCGCGCTGCAAGCCGAAGGGCATAGTCACGACACGGTGACCGTCCCCGGCGCGCTGGAGGTTCCGGCCGCGATCTCGCTCGCCGCCGACAGCGGGCGCTATGACGCCTATGTCGCGCTGGGCGTCGTCATTCGCGGCGAAACCTATCATTTCGAAGTCGTCTCGAACGAGAGCGCGCGCGGCATCATGGCGCTGACGCTCGACGGGCTGGCGATCGGCAACGGCATCCTGACGGTCGAGAATGAAGAACAGGCGCTTGCGCGCGCCGACAAGACGCGCAAGGATAAGGGCGGCGAGGCGGCGAAGGCTGCGCTCGCGATGCTGGCGCTGAAGGAACAGTTCGGAATTGGCTGATCGCATGCCCCCTGGCCGCTACTCCGTCGTCGAACGCGGCGGGCGGCTGGTGGTCATCGATCGCGATACCGGACAGACACCGCTGAGCGCGGCCGAGCGCATGGCCGACCACGACCGGCGCATGGGGCATGAACCGAACCGGCCGGTGGAACGCGAAAAGGTGCCCGCCCCCACCCCCACGGCAGCCACCCCGGCCTCGCGCAGCATGGAGGCCCCCCCGGCGAACGACCGCATGGCGGCCGCCGTCGCCGGAATGAACCGCAAACAGCCGTGGAAGACGACAGCGGCGCCGAAGCCGTCGTCCGCCGCAAAGCCGGAACCCGCGCGCATCGCGCAGCGCCAGCAACCCTCCGCAGGTGCGCCTGCACGCGGGCGCAAGACGGTCGTTACCGGCAAATGGTGGGATTCGAAGGGGCCGCGAACGATCGAGCTTGGCCCAAAGGGTCAACAGACGCTGAGCGGCGGCTTCATCACGCTTTTCTTCGTCGCGCTGATCGCGGCGATCGTCACGCTCTTCATCGCGCCGATCCTCTTTTTCATTGTGGCCTTCCTGCTCTTCCGCTTCGGCGGCCAGGTGCTGGGCCCGATCGGCGCGGGGATCGTCGACAAGGCGCTCGCCGAAAGAAATTAGCCGGGCAACCCAGGCTGCCCGGCCAATCCATCCTTACGCGGCGACCAGCGCCGGATAGTCGGTATATCCCTCCGGACCCGGCGAATACCAGGTCTGCGGATTGTCGGCGGCCCATTCGGCGCCTTCGCGGATACGCTCGACCAGGTCGGGGTTGCCGATGAAGGGACGGCCAAAGGCAATCGCATCGGCGACGCCGCTGGCGAGCGCTTCTTCGGCAAGCGCGACATTATAGTCGCTGTTGAGGATCAGCGGGCCCTTGAACGCGCGGCGGATCGCGGGCGACTGCTTCGGCACCTCGGTATTGCCGAACGTGCCGTCGGGGCCGGGTTCGCGCAGTTCGAGGAAGCCGATGCCCAGCGCGTCGAGCGCGCCCGCGGCGGCGGTGAACAGCGGTTCGGGATTGCTGTCGTCGACGCCCTGCGAATCGCCGTTGGGCGACAGGCGTACCGACACGCGATCAGCGCCCCAGACGCCGATCAGCGCCTCGGTAACTTCGCGCAGCAGGCGGATGCGGTTGTCGACCGGGCCGCCGTAATCATCGTCGCGGAAGTTGCTGTTGTCGCGAAGGAACTGGTCGATCAGATAGCCGTTCGCGCCGTGCAGCTGGACGCCGTCGAAGCCGGCCTTTTTCGCATTCTCCGCGGCCTTGGCATAATCCGCGATCAGGCGCGGAATTTCGTTCAGCTCGAGCGGACGCGCGATTTCCAGGTCGCGGCGACCGACCGGCGTGTGCGCGCGGCCGACGCCCTGCGTTGCCGATGCCGACACTGGCTGCTTGCCGTCGTTGAACACCGAATGGACCAGCCGGCCCATGTGCCAAAGCTGTGCGACGATGCGGCCGCCGGCTTCGTGCACGGCATCGGTCACCGGCTTCCAGCCCTCGACTTGCGCGTCGGTCCAAAGGCCCGGCGCCGACGGCCAGCCCAGGCCTTCCTGCGAAATGCCGGTGGCCTCGGAAATGATCAGCCCGGCCGAGGCGCGCTGACGATAATAGTCGCGCGCAAGCTCGTTCGGCACGAAGCCGGGTCCGGCGCGGCCGCGCGTCAACGGCGCCATGATGATACGGTTCGGCGCCTCGATCGCGCCCAGTTTGATCGGATCGAACAGTGATGCGGCCATATTTCCTCCACGTCTCACTTTCAGGGCGACGACCCCATCGGTCGTCGCTATGGGCCGCGAAGCTATGTAGGCCGCGGCGCCAACGCAATGGTGGGTAGCAAAAGAAAATCTAAATGACAGCCAAGATCGAAAGCGTCGACGAAGCAGCGACGGTCGGCGTCCGGCCGGGCCGCTGGGCCTTTCTGGCGCTGCTCGCGGGCAATATCTCGCTGTCGATCGGCGCGATGCTCGTCCGTCTGGCCGATACCGGACCGACCGCCTCGGCCTTTTGGCGCATGTCGATCGCGCTGCCGTTCCTGCTCGCCTTCGCCTGGCGTGAGAGCGGCGGCCGCCTGCCGCCGCGCCCGGCGATCGGCGTCGCGGCGGTCGCGGGCGTGTTCTTCGCGCTCGACCTGGTCGCCTGGCACATCGGGATTCTGCAGACCAAGGTCGCCAACGCGACGCTGTTCGGCAATTGCGCCAGCCTGCTGCTCGTCCTGTGGACGATCTTCCTGACCCGCCAACTGCCGCGCGGGTGGCAGGCGATCGCGATCCTGCTCGCCTTCGCGGGCTCGATGCTGCTGATGGGGCAAAGCTACGAGCTTTCGCCCGCCTATCTGGTCGGCGACCTGCTCAGCCTGTTCGCGGGCGTGCTCTATACCGCCTATGTCATCCTGATGCAGCGCGTGCGCGGGACGCTGGCGCCATGGACCGCGCTCAGCATTTCGTCGGTCGTCTGCGTGCCGATCCTGCTCGTCACCGCGCTCGCGCTCGGCGAACGGATTCTGCCGCACAACTGGACCCCGCTGATCCTGCTCGCCTTTTCCAGCCAGATCATCGGGCAGGGGCTGATGACTTGGTCGCTGCCGCGCTTTTCGCCGCTCGTCATCGGGTTGACCTTGCTCGTCCAGCCGGCGGTCGCGGCGCTGGCCGGGTGGATCATGTTCGACGAGCGGCTGGGCGCGATCGATATCTTCGGCGGCATGCTGGTCGGCGCGGCGCTGGTGCTCATTCGGTTGCCGAGCCGCACCGCACGCCCTATCTGAAGCGGATGGCCCAACCGCTGACCACGCCTCTGCCCGCCGATCCGACGCTGGAGGAGATTCGCGCCGCGCTTGCGCCGCTGATCGCCGCATCGGCGGCTTTCGACGGTTTCAGCAACGATGCGCGCGACGAAGCCGCGCGTAGCCTGGGCATCGACGCGGACGTTGCGCGGCTGGCCTTTCCGGGCGGCGCGCGCGACATGGTCGATGCCTGGTTCGCGGCGATCGACCGGCAAATGGCCGACCGCTGGCCGGCGGAAAAGCTCGCCGCGCTCAAGATTCGCCAACGCATAACCACGCTGGTCGAAACGCGCATCGACCTGCTGGCGCCGAATCGCGAATCACTGCGCCGCGCGCTCGCTTTGCTTGCGTTGCCGACCAACGCGCCGCATGCGGCCAAGCTCGGCTGGCGCGCCGCCGATTTGATGTGGAATCTGGCCGGCGATACCGCGACCGACTTCAACCATTATAGCAAGCGCACGATCCTCGGCGCTGTCTATGGCTCGACGATGGCGGTGTTCCTGAACGACGAGAGCGAGGATTTCGCGGAAACCCGGGCCTTCCTTGCCCGGCGGATCGATCAGGTCATGCGCTTCGAAAGCTGGAAGCACCGCCGCGCCGCGCGCGGCATCGAACGGCCCAGCCTTGCGCGGTTCGTCGGGCGGCTACGCTACCCCGGTCGCTGACGCGTTTCGATAAAGGACTGGCGCAGCGCGAACGATATTGATAATCGCTCGCAAATGATAGCTTTGCTCGACAAGGCGCCGCTTGGCGTCGCGGTTCGGATTTCGCGGATCGATTGGGGTGCGATGTCGCAGGACGAGGGTCGTCGCCTGCGCGAATTCGGCCTGATGGAGGGATGCGAAATCACCCCCCGTCACCGTGGCAGCATTTTCTCGCGCGATCCGCTCGCGCTGACCGTCGGCCGCATGCAGGTGATCATCCGCGCCAAGCAGGCCGCCGCGATCGAAATCGAACCGATCGCAGCATGAGCAAATCATAATGACCGGTGCCATCCCCTCCATCGCGCTCGTCGGCAATCCCAACGCCGGCAAGTCCAGCCTGTTCAATGCGCTGACCGGCGCGCGGCAAAAGATCGCCAATTACCCTGGCGTTACCGTCGAACGAAAGGCTGGGCATGCAAGCTTTGCCGATGGCCGCCCGATCTCGCTGATCGACCTTCCCGGCACCTATAGCCTGACGCCGGCGAGCCTGGACGAGGCGGTGACGCGCGACGTCGTCCTCGGCCGACAGGAAGGCGAAAAGCGTCCCGACGCACTGATCGTCGTGCTCGACGCGGCCAATCTGGACAATCATCTGTGCTTCGCGCTCGAACTGCTGGCGCTTGGCCTGCCGACCGTCGTCGCGCTCAACATGCTCGACCTGGCCGAGCGCGATGGACTGACCCTCGATCCCGAACGGCTGTCGCGCGAACTGGGCGTGCCCGTCGTGCCCACCGTCGCGGTGCGCAAGCGCGGACTCGTCGAGCTGCTATCTGCGATCGATGGCGCCATCCAGTCGCATCAGCCGCGCGAAGCCGTCGCCGCGCCGCGCAACGATGTCTCGCTTCACCAGCGCGCTCGCGCGATTGCGCGGGTCGCGACGGTCGATGAAACGCCCGTGCGCCGCTGGACCCAGCGCGTCGACCGCATCGTCCTGCATCCGGTCGGCGGCCTCGTTATCCTGCTCGTGCTGATGTTCGTGATGTTCCAAGCCGTCTATGCCTGGGCCGGTCCGCCGGCCGACGCGCTCGAAGGGCTCGTCGGATCGATGCAGCAATGGGTCGTCGCGACCCTGCCGGAGAATTTCCTGCGCGACCTGATCGTCGAGGGTTTGCTCGCGGGCGTCGGCGCGGTCGTCGTCTTCCTGCCGCAGATCCTGATTCTCTTCCTCTTCATCCTGCTGCTCGAGGCGTCGGGCTATATGACGCGCGCGGCCTTTCTGATGGACGGGCTGATGGCGCGCGTCGGCCTGTCGGGGCGCGGCTTCATTCCGCTGTTGTCGAGCTTTGCCTGCGCGGTTCCCGGCATCATGGCGACGCGCGCTATTCCGGACGAAAAGGACCGGCTGACGACGATTCTGATCGCGCCGCTGATGACCTGTTCGGCGCGACTGCCCGTCTATGCGCTGATCATCGCCGCCTTCATACCCGACCGTTTGGTCGGCGGCACGCCCGTCGGGCTGCAGGGGCTGGTGCTGTTCGGCCTTTATCTGTCGGGGATCGTCGGGGCGCTGGTCGTCGCCTTCGTCCTGCGTCGCACGATCGCCAAGGGCAGCGCCGCCGGCTTCATGATGGAAATGCCGCGATACCAGATGCCGCAATGGCGCGACATCGCGCTGGGCCTGTGGCAGCGCGCATGGATATTCCTGCGCCGCGCGGGCACGATCATCGCGATGACCACTGTCGTCCTCTGGCTGCTGCTGAGCTTCCCGAAGGCGCCCGAGGGACAGAGCCAGGTCGAATATAGCGTCGCCGGACGCATCGCGAGCGGGCTGGAGGTGATCGTCAAGCCGATCGGTTTCAACCATGACATCGCGCTCGCGCTGATCCCTGCGATGGCGGCGCGCGAGGTTGCGGTGTCGGCGATGGCGACCGCCAACGCGATCGATGCCGACGGCGACGAGGACGCGATGGCGCAGTCGCTCGGCGAGAGATTGCAGGGCAAGTGGAGCCTTGCCACCGCGCTCGCTTTCCTCGCCTGGTTCGTCTTCGCGCCGCAGTGTATTTCGACCATCGCGATCACCCGGCGAGAGACGAACGGGTGGAAATGGCCAATGTTCATGGTTGGCTATTTGTTCCTGCTCGCCTATGCCGCTGCTGGTATCACTTACTGGACAGCCGTCGCCTTCGGACTCGGCTGATCCTCCCAACTTTAAAGCGGAGCGGAGCGGCGATGGCTGGCAGCGTCAACAAGGTAATTTTGATCGGCAATCTCGGCGCCGATCCCGAAATCAAATCGTTCCAGAACGGCGGAAAGATCGCCAACATCCGCATCGCGACCTCCGAACAGTGGAAGGATCGCATGACCGGCGAGCGCAAGGAGCGCACCGAATGGCACAATGTCGTCATCAACGGTGACGGGCTGGTCGGCGTGGTCGAGCGTTACCTGAAGAAGGGCTCGAAGGTCTATATCGAGGGCTCGCTGCGCACCCGCAAGTGGCAGGACCGCGACGGCAACGACAAATATACCACCGAGATCGTGATCGCTGGCATGGGCGGCACGCTGACCATGCTCGACGGCGCGCCCGGCGGTGGCGGTGGCGGCGGTGGCGGCGGTTCGCGCGGCGGCGACAGCTGGTCGCAGGGCGGCGGATCGAGCGGCGGCTGGGATCAGGGCGGCGGTTCGGGCGGCAGCTCGGGCGGCGGCTGGAACCAGGGCGGCGGCGCCAGCGGTGGCGGCTCGGGTGGCGGCGGGCGTCCGCCGTTCGACGACGATCTGGACGACGACGTCCCCTTCTGAGGATCGATGGAGCGATGAACGACCTGCTGACCGCCGCGGACGTCGCGCGCGGCGTATGCCGGCTGTTCGCGCAGCAGGGACTGGTCGCGATTCCCGAAGTGACGCTGCCCAACGGCCGGCGCACCGACCTGACGGCGATCGACGCCAGGGGCAATATCACGATCGTCGAGATCAAGGTCAGCCGCGCCGACCTGCACGGCGACGGCAAATGGCCCGACTATTGCGACTGGTGCGACCGCTTTTACTGGGCGCTTGCATCGGGGCTCGACCCCGCGATCCTCGAGACCGAGGATTATCGTCCTGGAACGTCGGGCCTGATCATCGCCGACCGGTACGGCGCTGCGGTGGTTCGCGAAGCCGCGAATTGCAATCTGGCGCCCGCGCGCCGCAAGGCCGAGCTGCTGCGCATCGGCCGGCTCGCGATGCGGCGTTCGATGCTTGCCGCCGATCCCGAACTCGCGGCGGGGTGGAACGAGGTCTAGACTCTAGAGCGGCTCGGTGCGCTCATAATGAAGGCACCAGACCGCCAGCGCCGCCGACAGTCCGACCCACAGGATCAGGCCGACCAGCAGGTTGGCCTGCAGATACAGCGGCAGCACGATCAACAGCAGCCCGAGGGTGATCGATGCCAGCGCGCATCGCAGATAGGTTCGCAGCGGTCGCCGCGTCCGCTCCTCGACCAGCATCAGCGCCAGGCCGACGAGGACGAGCAGCGCGGTCGATATCAGGATGAACAGGTCCAGGCCGTGGGTCACCACCCGGGCGGCGATCAGAACGGCCGCGAGGATCAGGGCGCCCAGGCGAACCTTGGGCAGGATCGCGGCACTTCGCTCGGTCATCCCCGCGCCTGCATCCGGGCGAGATAGCGCGCGAGGATATCGATCTCCAGATTGACCGGGCGTCCGGCGGCCGCTTCGTCGAGCGTCGTCATCTCCTGCGTATGCGGGATGATGTTGAGCGTGAAATGCGCGGTGCCGTCGGCCTGGTCGGTCACTTCGTTGACCGTCAGCGAGATGCCGTCGACCGTGATCGATCCCTTGGGCGCGATATGTGCGGCCAACTCGGCGGGCGCGGCGATGACGACGCCGACGCTGTCGCCGACCGGGGTCACCGAAACGATGTGTCCGATGCCGTCGACGTGGCCGGTGACGATATGCCCGCCCAACTCGTCGCCGATCCGCAGCGCGCGTTCCAGGTTCAGGCGGCGTCCGGCGTCCCACATGCCGGGGGCGGTGCGCGCCAGCGTCTCGCCGCTTGCGTCGATCGCGAACCAGTGGCCGTCGCCGTCGGCGCCCTTGTCGACGACGGTCAGGCATGCGCCCGAACAGGCGATCGACGCGCCAAGGTTGATCGTGCCGGTGTCATAGGCGGTGCCGATGACGAGCCGCGTGTCGCCGCGATCCTCGCGGCTGCGGATGGTGCCGATGTCGGTGATGATGCCGGTGAACATGGGTCGCTTTATCCTTCTCTGACGCGCTCGTAGACGTCGAGCCGGTCGCTGCCAAGCAGGCGGCTGTCGGCAAGGCGCCAGCGGCCATGCGCCTGGACCAGGTCGCCCAGGCCGATGTCGCCCAGCGCGTGGCGGCCGTCGCCGATCAGGATCGGCGCGCGGTACAGAAGCAGCCGGTCGACGCGGTCGGCGGCGAGGAAGGCCGCGGCGGTCGCCGCCCCGCCTTCGACGAGCAGCGAATCGATATCGTCGACGGCTTCGGGGGAGGCGGCGGCGGTCCAGCCATCCGGTGCGTCGCCGCGGGTGAGCAGATATTTCGCGGGGCTGCGGCCCTCGAGCCCGGGCAGGCGGACGTCGAGCCGGGGCGCATCGGCATCGAACGTCCCGCGCCCGACCAGGATCGCCTGATGCATCGCGCGCTCCATATGGCCGTGCGCGCGCGCGCAGGGTCCGGTGATCCAGCGGCTCGACCCGTCGGCCAGTGCGATGCAGCCGTCGAGCGACGTCGCGAGTTTCAGCGTGACGAACGGGCGCCCTTCGGCCCGCCGCGTCCACCAGGGGGCCATCGCGGCGCGCGCCTCGGCGGGCAAAACGGGGTTAACGACCTCGATCCCCGCTGCGCGCAGCCGTGCGATGCCCGCGCCGTCGGTGCGCGGGTCGGGGTCCTGGGTCGCCACGACGACGCGCGCCACCCCCGCGGCAATCAGCGAATCGCTGCACGCCGGCCCGCGCGCGCTGGCGTGGGCGCAGGGTTCCAGGCTGACATAGGCGGTCGCGCCGCGTGCCGCCGTACCCGCTGCGGCCAGCGCGACGGCTTCGGCGTGCGGCCGGCCCCCGGCCTGGGTCCAGCCGCGAGCGATCACCCGCCCATCCTTGACAAGCAGGCAGCCGACGTTGGGATTCGGCGCCGATGCGGGCCGGCCGCGCCGCGACAGCGCGATGGCGGCCGCCATCCAGTCGGCGTCGGCGGGCGGTCGCTGCATCAGGGCTGGGTCGGACCGGCGGGACCGCGCGCCGCACGCTCGGCCAGCGTCGAGCGCGGCGTCTTCGGCGGCTCGGGCTTCTTGCTGGCGGCCGCGGCGGCTTCGTCGCCCAGCGTCTCGCGCGTTACCTTGTCGGCCTCGGTCGAATCATATTCGACCCCCAGGCTCTTGGCGAGGCGCTGGTACTCGGCGCGCTTTTCGGCGTTGCGGAGCGTCGTTTCCTTCGCGCGGGCGACCCACTCGGCCCGCACCTCGGCTTCGCTGCGCGTCGCCTTCCAATTTTCGAAATAGATGATCCGCGCCTTCGGCTTCTCATAAGGGATCAGATATTCCGATACGCCGTGAAAAACGAGCCAGGTCAGCGCGATCGCCACGCCCCAGATCGCCCAGCGATGCGGGCGCGGTTCGCGGATATAGCCCCAGAAATCGCTGAAGCCGCCCGTCACATCGATCTTGTTGAACATTCCCATGCCGCCAATTTAGGGGATGTCGTCCCATATTGCGAGCATCGGATGACCTCGCGCGGGATGCGTCAAACGCAAGCAACCGGTCTCACGATTGCAAAAAATGCAATAGCAGATGCTCATTTCGCAGTTGCAACATTCATTGTGCAGTGCAATATCACACTTGCCTTTTAGGCATCCTCTCCCAAAACTTTCACGGGCCACCTTCGGGTGGCCCTTTTTTTTCGACTGTTTCGGTTGAGAGGGTCGATTCGGAAAAAAGCGACTCAGTCCTGCGCGGGTGTCCGGGTTTCGAAACGACGCACTTCGGCGATAAAGCTGCCGGGCAGGGACGTGGGCTGGCCGCTATCGCTGTCGATATGGGCGTAGCTGATCTCGATATCGGTAAGCCGCTCCGAATCGCGGAAAATTCCGCAGTGAAGCGTAAAGCTGGTCCGCCCGAATCGACTGATTCGCGCCGCGATCGTGATCAGCTCGTCCAGGCGCGCGGGCGCATGATAGTCGATTTCGCAATGCGTCTCGCGAATGTCTGTACCATATTGGTGAAAATAAGGACCGGGCTGCCCCTCGCCGAGCGCGCGGAAATATTCGGTCACGCCAATGTCGGCATAAACGAGATAATTGCCGTTGAAGACGATATTCTGGCCGTCGATCTCGTTGAAACGCACGCGCACGCGTTCCTGCACGCGGAAATCGGCCAGCGGCACCTCGCTGCGGATATCGGTCATCGGACGCTCAGGCCGCGAGCGCGGCGGGGGCGCGCTCTAGCGGCGCGCACGCCGCCTCCAGCCACGCGCGCTCCTCGCCTTCCATCCCCGCGCCCAGCTTGGTCAGGACGTCGGCGTGATAGGCGTCGAGCCAGTCGGCCTCGGCGGGCGACAGCAGCGCGACGTCGACCAGATTCTGCGCGATCGGCGCAAAGGTGATCGTCTCGAACCCCAGCATATCCTCTTCGGCCCCCGCGATGCTCTGCGGCTCGACCACGACCAGATTCTCGATCCGGATGCCGAAATGCCCCGCCTTGTAATAGCCGGGCTCGTTCGACAGGATCATGCCGGCGTGTAGCGGCTCCTCGGTGCCCGCCTGTCCGCCCGCGGGCTTCGCGATGCGCTGCGGCCCTTCATGGACCGCCAGATAGACGCCCACGCCATGGCCGGTGCCATGCGCATAATCGACGCCGTCGGCCCACAGATATTGGCGCGCGAGAATGTCGAGCTGACTGCCGCGCGTCCCCTTCGGAAAGCGCGCGGTGGCCAGCGCGATATGACCCTTCAGCACCTGGGTAAAGCGGCGGCGCATTTCGGCGGTCGGCGTGCCGATCGCGATCGTGCGCGTGATGTCGGTCGTGCCGTCGGCATATTGCCCGCCCGAATCGACCAGATAGAGCGTGCCCGTCTCGATCGCGCGGTTCGTCGTCTCGTCGACCTTGTAATGCGGCAGCGCGCCGTTCGGGCCGGCGGCGGAGATGGTGTCGAACGACAGATCGCGCAGCGCGCCGCTGTCGTCGCGGAACGCGCGCAGCCTCGCCGCCGCGCCCAGCTCGTCCAGCCCGCCCTGCGGCGCGACCTCTTCCATCCATTTCAGGAAGCGCGCGATCGCGACGCCGTCGCGGACATGCGCCGCGCGCGTTCCGCCGAGTTCGGTCGGATTCTTGATCGCCTTGGGCAGCACTGCGGGGTCGCGGTGGCGCTCGATCCGCGCGCCGGCGGCTTCGAGCGCGGTAAAGATCGCCGCGACCGCGCGGTCGGGGTCGACCGCGACCTTCTTGCCCGAAAGATCCGCCAGCGCCGCTTCGAAGGCGTCGCGATCGTGGATCCGGACGCTGTTGCCCAGGTGCGCGCGTACCGCGTCGGTAACCTTTTCGGGCGCGATGAACAGGTCGGCGGTCGCATCGGCGTGCAGCAGCGCGAAGGAAAGCCCGACCGGCGTGTGGCTAACGTCCTCGCCGCGAATGTTGAACGTCCAGGCGATCGAATCGAGCGCGGTCATCACCGTCGTGTCGATGCCCTTCGCCTTCAGCCAGTCGGCGATGACCTCGCGCTTGTCGACCGCGCTTTGTCCGGCCAGCGCGACGTCGTGGACCGTCACGACCGCGTCGCTCGGCGCGGGCTGGTCGTCCCAGGCGGCGTCGAGCGGATTGCTTTCGACCGCCACCAGGCTCACTCCCTTGGCGGCCAGTGCCTTTTCCAGGCCGCGCACCCAGTCGATGCCGTGCAGCCAGGGATCGTAACCGATCTTCTGCCCGGCGCTGACGTTGGCGCCCAGCCATTCGGCGACGCTCGATTGCGGCACGCCGACATAGTCGAACAGCGATCCGTCGACCTGGTCGCGCACCTGCACCGTATAGCGTCCGTCGACGAAGACCGCGGCCTTTTCGGGCAGCACCGCGGCGGTTCCCGCCGATCCGCCGAAGCCCGTCAGCCACGCCATGCGCTGCGCATAGGCGCCGACATATTCGCTCATATGCTCGTCGCTGATCGGCACGACGAAGCCGTCGAGTCCGCGCGCGGCGAGTTCGGCGCGGACGCGGGCGAGACGTTCTGCATGGACGGGGCTGGACATGCCTGGTTCCTTGTTCCTACATCGCAGGCAATCCTGCCCGACGGGGCGATGCTGCGGGAGATTGTCATGCGCGCTATTTGGATGTTTCTGGCCGCAATTACCACCCCGCTTGTCGCTGCCCCGGACGCGTTCGCCAAAGAGAAAGAGAGCAAATTGACCGATAGCCCCGCCCTGCCCGCCGCGCCGGTCGCCGACAAGCGGCCGCACGAATTGACGCTGCACGGCAAGACGCTCTCCGACCCCTATTTCTGGCTCCGCGACCAGAGCTATCCCACGATCGATGACGCCGACATCCTCGATTATGTGAAGGCCGAAAACGCCTATTTCGACGCCGCGATGAAGCCGCATGCCCAGCTTGTCGAAACCCTGTTTCAGGAGATGAAGGGCCGCATCAAGGAGGCCGATTCCAGCGTGCCGCAAAAGGACGGCGACTGGGTTTACTGGGTCGAATATGAGGAGGGCGCCGAATATAAGAAATGGTACCGGCGGTCGGTCGCGGGCGGCGATGCCATCCTGATCCTCGACGAGGTGGCGATGGCGGCGGGCAAGGAATATTTCCGCCTCGCCGAGCTGTCGATCAGCCCCGACGGCAAGCTGATGGCCTATTCGTTCGACGATAACGGCTCCGAACGCTTCGAGGCGCGCATCCGCAATCTCGATACCGGCGAACTGCTCCCCGATGTCATTCCCGGGACGCTGTCATCGCTCGTCTGGACCTCGGGCAATGACGCCATCCTCTATGGCCTCGCGAACGAGAATTGGCGCACCGACAATGTCCGGCTGCACAAGCTCGGCACGCCGGTCGCCGACGACAAATTGCTCTACAAGGAACCCGACATCGGCTTCGGCGTCGGGATCGGCAAGACCGCGGCCGACAATTATATCGTGATCGCGACGGGCGATAACGAGACGAGCGAGGTCTATCTGCTGCCCGCCGACAATCCGGAAGCGAAGATGCAGCTCGTGTCGGCGCGCAAGAAGGGGCGCGAGTACAGCGTCGACGAGCGCGAGGGCACGCTCTACATCCACACCAACGACGATCATCCGAACTTCCGCATCGCGACCGCGAGCGTGAAGAAACCCGGCGAGTGGAAGACGCTGATCGCTGGATCGGATCACAGCTACATCACCGGCGTTTCGGTTTTCCGCGACTATTTCGTGATCGAAGCGCGCGAGGACGGGCTCGACCAGGTCGATATCCGCAAATATGACGCGCCGTTGACCCCCGGCCGGATCAAATTTCCCGAGGCGACCTATGTCGCGGGGCTGGGCGACAATCCCGAATATCATCAGGACAAGCTGCGGCTCGACTATGAATCGATGGTCACGCCCGACACCGTCTATGACTATGATCTGGCGAGCGGAAAGCTTGAGACGCTGAAGGTCCAGGAAATCCCTTCCGGTTACGACGCGACGCAATATGTAACCGAACGGGTTAACCTGCCCTCGCGCGACGGCAAGACGCTGATTCCCGCCTCGCTCGTCTACAAAAAGGGGACGAAGCTCGACGGCAGCGCGCCGATGCATCTCTATGCCTATGGCTCATACGGCTACCGTGTCCCGCCGGGCTTCTCGACGACGCGGCTCAGTCTGGTCGATCGCGGCATGGTCTATGCGATCGCGCATGTTCGCGGCGGCGACGACATGGGGCGTGGCTGGTATCTCGCGGGCAAGACGACCGAGCGCAAGAACACCTTCAACGACTTCATCGACGTCGCAAAGGGCCTGATCGCCAGGAAATATACCGCCGCGGGCAAGATTTCGGTCGAGGGGCGCTCGGCGGGCGGACAGGTGATGGGCGTGATCTACAACGAGGCGCCCGAACTGTGGGGCGCGGTGCTCGCGGGCGTGCCCTTCGTCGACGTGATCAACACGATGGTCGACGAGACGCTGCCGCTGACCCCCGGCGAATGGCCCGAATGGGGCAATCCGATCACCGACAAGGCGGCGTTCGACTATATGCTGAGCTACAGCCCCTACGACAATATCACGGCAAAGGCCTATCCGCCGATGCTGGTGTCGGCGGGCCTCAACGACCCCCGCGTGACCTATTGGGAGCCCGCAAAATGGGTCGCCAGGCTCCGCGCGACGCGGACCAACGACGCGGCCCTGCTGCTGCGCACCAACATGGGCGCGGGCCACGGCGGCAAATCGGGCCGCTGGGGCGCCCTGCGCGAAGATGCCGAGGAATTCGCTTTCGTGCTGACGCAGTTGGGTGTGGAGAAATAAGGCTGTGGAACAGCACCCGCTCTTCGTGATCGGGGGCGAGGATGATGAGCAGATTCTGATCGCCCTGAATCGCGACGCTGACAGTTGCCGGCTCACCTGCACGGTACGGAGCGAAACCCATCATGCCGAGGCGTCCGACTATTTTTCGGCACTCCAAAAAATTCGCAAACAGGCGTTGGAGCCCAAAGGCCTAATTCCCTTTTGCTACGGTGCGAGTCTGAAGGTTTGGCCATCAGCCATGGCGCGCGATATGGGCAGAGGCTTGAAGGCCTATAAAATCGAAACCGGCACTCCGGCCACCGAACTCGTCGGAATTTTCGACGAGGGGCCGGACATCATTCCTGCATCGGTAGAGAAGCAGGAAGAGTTTTCACGGGATTGGTTCGAATCGCTTCGACGATTGATGCGCTAAGTCAAACTCGGCAGATAGCCCAGCCTCACCAGCTCACGCTCCAGCGTCGCTGCGTCGACGAACTGGTGTCCCGCAATGCCGACCGATTCGGCGCCCGCGACATTTTTCGCGACATCGTCGATGAAGATCGCGCCCGCCGGGTCGATGCCGAATCGCTCGATCGCGAGGCGATAGATGGCGGGATCGGGCTTCACCATCTTCTCGGTGCCCGACACGACGATATCGCGGAAGCGGTCGAATATCGGCTGGGTCGGGCGAAAGCCTTCCCAGAACTCGTGCCCGAAATTGGTGATCGCGAACAGCGGCACGCCCGCGCGGTCCAGCCGCTTGACCAGGTCCAGGCTACCGGGAACCGCGCCCGGGATCGTCTCGTTGAAGCGCGCGGCATAGGCGTCGATCAGCGCGTCATGCCCCGGAAAGGCGACCTTCAGCTCGGGCAGCATCTCGGCGAGCGGGCGGCCGGCGTCGTGCTGGAAATGCCATTCGGGCGTGACCACATTCGTGACGAACCATTCGAGCTCGTCCTTGTCGTCGATCAGCTTGGCGAACAGGTGCCGCAGGTCCCAATCGAACAGGACGCGGCCGACGTCGAAGATCACGCATTGGCGAATCATGGGGACTCCGGACACGCGAAAGCGCCGCCGGAATCATCCGACGGCGTCACGCTAACTCGCAATTGCGCGCGGGGCGAAGAACGCCCCGGCAGGGCCATCAGCCCTGGCGCGCCTTGAAGCGGCGGTTGGTCTTGTTGATCACATAGGTGCGGCCACGGCGGCGGATAACGCGGTTGTCCCGGTGGCGGTCCTTCAGCGACTTCAGGCTGTTGCGAATCTTCATTGGTCTGTTCCGTAAAAGCTTTGGCGTTGTACGCGAAGCGGCGCAACTATGGGGAAGCGGCCTGAAAGTCAACCGCCTTTCCGGCCAAAATCAGCCCGCCAGCGCCTTTTGCCGGCGCCGCTGTACCGACGAGCCATAGCCCATCGCCTCGCGATATTTGACGACGGTCCGCCGCGCGATGTCGTGGCCCTCGCCCGAGAGTTTCTGCGCGATCGTCTCGTCGGACAGGATGGCCTTCGGATCCTCGGCCTCGATCATCGCCTTGATTCGGCTCTTCACCGCCTCCGCCGATACCGCGCCGTCACCTTCGGTCGCGGAGATGCCGGACGAGAAGAAATATTTGAGTTCGAACAATCCGCGCGCGCAGGACAGATATTTGTTGCTCGTGACGCGGCTGACGGTCGATTCGTGCATGCCGATCGCCTCGGCGACCTGGCGCAGGGTCAGCGGGCGCATGTGTGCGACGCCGCTCAGGAAAAAGCCTTCCTGCTGCTTCACGATCTCGCTCGCGACCTTGACGATCGTGCGCTGGCGCTGGTCGAGCGCGCGCACGAGCCAGTTGGCGCCGGCAAGCTGTTCGGACAGCCACGCCTTGCTCTTGGCCGCGGCGCCCTGCGTAAGCTCGGTATAATAGCGGCGATTGACGAGCAGGCGGGGCAGCGTGCCGCTGTTGACCTCGACCGCCCAGCCCTTGGCCGTCTGGCGGACATACAGGTCGGGGACGACCGCTTGCGTGCCTTCGCCGCCGAATTTCAGGCCGGGCTTGGGATCATAGCCGCGCAGTTCGCGAATCATGTCGGCAAGATCTTCGTCATCGACGCCGCAGATGCGCTTGAGCTGCGGAAAGGCACCTTTGGCGACCAGATCGAGGTGTGCGATCATGCATGCCATCGCGGGGTCGTATCGGTCGGCCTCGCGCGCCTGAATCGCTATGCATTCCGCCAGATCCCGCGCCCCGACCCCCGAAGGATCAAAGGTCTGAATACCGCGCAGAACCTCCTCGATCAGCGCCAGCGGCACCCCAAGCTGCGCGGCAACTTCGCCAACTTCCGCACGCAGATATCCCACCTCGTCGATCAGCGCGACAAGCTGCCCCGCAACGATCGCCTCGATCCCGTCAAAGCGCTCGCCAACCTGCGCGAGCAGGTGATCGTGCAGCGTGCCCTCATGCTCGGCAAAACTGTCGAAATCGATGTCTTCGCCCATCCCCGACAGACCAACCGAATCGCTGGCGCTGTCGTGGTGGAAACGCTCCTCGTTGAAATCGACGTCGAGGTCGTCCGCGGTCCCGGCGTCCGACGAGAGCGCCTGATCGGTGTCGGTTTCACCCGATACGCTCGCGACCGGGGCCTCCTCCGCGCTGTCATCCGGTCCGTTGTCGTCGCGATCGGCTGGCGACGCGTCGAGCAGCGGATTGCCTTCCAGCGCCTCGGCCAGATAGGCTTCGAGTTCGAGGTTCGACAGCGCAAGCAGCTTGATCGCCTGCTGCAGCTGCGGCGTCATCACCAGCGATTGCGACTGGCGTAAATCGAGGCGCGGACCCAACGCCATCAGCGACTATCTGCTCACAGGGAGAAGCCCTCGCCGAGGTAGAGGCGGCGAACCTCGGGGTCGGCGACAAGCTCGGCCGGCGAACCGGCAAGCAGGACCTTGCCGTCGTAGATGATTGCGGCCCGGTCGACGAGGTCGAGCGTCTCGCGCACGTTATGATCGGTAATCAGCACGCCGATCCCGCGCGTTTTCAGGTCGGCGACCAGATCGCGGATGTCGCTGATCGACAGCGGGTCGATGCCTGCAAAGGGTTCGTCGAGCAATATGATCGAAGGATTCGCCGCCAGCGCGCGCGCGATTTCGGCGCGCCGCCGCTCGCCGCCCGACAGCGCCATCGCCGCCGAATCGCGCAGGCGCGCAAGGCCGAATTCGTCGAGAAGCTCCTCAAGACGGCGTTCGCGCGATACCTTGTCGGGCTCGGCGAGTTCGAGAACGGCCTCGATATTCTGCGCGACCGTCATGCCGCGAAAGATCGAGGTTTCCTGCGGCAGATAGCCGAGGCCGAGGATCGCGCGGCGATACATGGGCAGCGCGGTGATGTCGGCGCCGTCGAGCATGATGCGCCCGGCGTCGGGCTTCACCAGTCCCATGATCGAATAGAAACAGGTCGTCTTGCCGGCGCCATTGGGGCCGAGCAAGCCGACGACCTCACCCTTGCCGACCGAGAGCGACACGTCCGACAGCACGACGCGCTTGTCATAGCTCTTGGCGATCGAGATGACCGCCAGGCCATTGCCTGCCGCCGCATCCTCCTGGACATGCGCTCTGTGTTCGGCGACGCCATGGTCGCCTTCGGAAAGCGTCGTCACAGTGGATTCGTCGGTCATAGGTCGATCTGTCCCAGTTCTGGCCCCCATGCGCGCGTTACCTCAGCGACGCGGCCGAGGTCAATCTGGCAAGATTTTTGCAAGGCGGCTTTGCCGCGCTTAATGCCCCGCCTGCGGCCCGCGCTCGACGCCGGAGAGTGCAAGTTGCTCGTCGATTGCCGCCATCAGCCGCTCGAGCGCGGCTTCGTCCTTCGCCTCGGCGCGCGCGACGAGCACGTCCTGCGTGTTCGACGCGCGGAGCAGCCACCAGCCGTCGTCGGTCAGCACGCGGGCGCCGTCGGTGCGGTCGACCGTCGCGCCGGACGCCGCGAGCCTGGCCAGAACCTCGTCCACAATGGCGAACTTGCGTATCTCGTCGACCTGGAAGCGCAACTCGGGCGTGTTGATCATCGCGGGCATTTCGCCGCGCAATTCGGTGACGCTCTTGCCCAGCTTCTCGGCCGCCTCGATCAGCCGCACCGCGGCATAGGGCGCATCGTCATAGCCATAATAGGTGTCGGCGAAGAAGATATGCCCGCTCATTTCGCCTGCCAGCGGGCTGCCGGTTTCCTTCATCTTCGCCTTGATCAGGCTATGCCCGGTCTTCCACATCAGCGGCTGCCCGCCCAGTTCGGCAACGCGGTCGAACAATGCCTGGCTGGCCTTTACATCGGCGATGATCGTCGCGCCGGGGCGTTCCTTCAACAGCGCGGCGGCATAGATTTGCAGAAGCTGGTCGCCCCAGATGATCCGTCCTTCGCCGTCAATCGCACCGATGCGGTCGCCATCTCCATCGAAAGCGACGCCGAAATCGAGGCTCTTCTCCGCGACAAGCTTGCGCAGGTCGGCCAGATTTTTCTCTTCGGTGGGATCGGGGTGGTGGTTCGGGAAATGCCCGTCAATGTCCGTAAACAGAAGATGATGCTCCCCGGGGAGCCGCGCAGTCAGCTTTTCGATGACGGTGCCTGCGGCGCCATTGCCTGCATCCCAACCGATACGGAAGGAACCCCCTGCGAAGCCTTCGACCAGCCGATCGATATAGGCGTCGACGATATCCAGGCTCTGCGACGTGCCTTCGCCGCTCTCCCAATCGCCTGCAGCGGCCAGCGTGCCGATCTGCTGGATGTCGGCGCCAAAGAACGGACGCCCCTGAAACACCATCTTGAAGCCGTTATAGTCGGGGGGGTTGTGGCTGCCGGTTATCTGTATGCCGCCGTCCACATCCTGGGTTGATGCGGCATAATAGAGCATAGGCGTCGGACCGAGCCCGACGTTCAGCGCGTCGATGCCGGCCGCATTGATTCCGTCGATCAGCGCATCTGCGAGCATCGGTGAGGAAAGTCGTCCGTCATAGCCCACGGCGATCCGCGCGCCGCCGGAACGCGCGATCAGGGTCGCGAAGCTGCGCCCGATTGCATAGGCGTCGGCCGCCGACAACGTATCGCCTACGACGCCGCGAATGTCATATTCGCGAAGCATCGTCGGGTGGAAATCGTGGGTCATGGCTATTCCTCTTGGGGGAGAGAAGGCGGTCAGGCGGCGGCGAACAGGTCTCCGTCCGGATGCAACCGCTCACGTGCCGGAAGGTTCAATCCGGCCATCGCCTCACGCAATTCCTGCCGCGCGACGACATGGCCGATCCCCATGCCGCCAAGATGCGTCTTGTCGAGCAGCGTCAAGCCGGCAGGGAAAAGCTCGCGATAGATGACGCGTTCACCCAGCCCCGGGATGACGCGAAAGCCGACACGGCGCGACAACTGGGTCAGCGCCTCGCCGACGCGGCGCATATTGTGCGCGTCGACATGCTGAAGGCGGTTACGCAGGATGATCCAGTCGATCGTCCGTCCGTCGGTCTTGGCGCGCGCCTTGCGCGTGTCCCAGATGAGTTCGGAATAAAAGCTGGGGCGCGTGACCTGAAACGTCTCGGGATCGACCTGACCAATCAGGTCGAAATCGATAAAACTGTCGTTGATCGGCGTGACGAGCGTGTCGGCGCTGGTGGCAAGGTGCCGCGCGAACACATCGTCGCGGCCCGGCGTATCGGCGACGAAATAATCGACATCGGCGCTCAGCCGCGCGACCTGCGCGTCGAGTTCCTCGATCGTCGACCCCTCGAAGACTTCGAATTGAGGGGTCGGCAGGTCGATGCCGCGGCGTTTCGCCGTGTTCACACGGTTTTCGAGATAGCGATGGAAGGTGCGCTGACGCGGATCGAGGTCGATTCCGGCGACGCGCCACCCCTGGCTGGCAAGCGCGACCGCGAAATGCACCGCACAGGTCGACTTGCCGGTGCCGCCCTTTTCATTGGCAAAGATGATGCGGTGCGGTGCGGGCTTCGAATCTTGAGTCGACATGGAGCGTTGCGATTTTCCGGTTGGCGGCGCATGGGAGCCGCTTGGGTGGTGCAGTTGCGCCGCCAATATCGGAGGCTGGGCAAGCGTGCAAATCATCCGTGACATCGCGATGCTGCGTCGTGCCGTTTCGGCACTTCAGCAAGGCGGAAAGAGCGTCGCGCTGGTGCCGACGATGGGCGCGCTGCACGAAGGCCATGTCTCGCTGGTGCGCATGGCGGGGCGCGTGGCAGATCATGTCGTCGTGTCGATCTTCGTCAACCCGACCCAGTTCGGCCCGAACGAGGATTATGCGGCCTATCCCCGCGACGAGGCACGCGACGCGGCGCTGCTCGCCGGCGAAGGCGTCGCCCTGCTATGGGCGCCCGATGTCGCGACGATGTATCCCGGCGGTCACGCGACGCATATCGAGGTCTCCGGGCTTGGCGCCGACTATTGCGGCGCCGCGCGGCCCGGTCATTTCGACGGCGTCGCGACCGTGGTCGCAAAACTGTTCAACCAGGTGCGGCCCGACGTCGCGATCTTCGGCGAAAAAGATTGGCAACAGCTCGCGATCATCCGCCGCATGGCGCGCGACCTTGATTTCGCGCTGGATATCCTCGGCGCGCCGATCGCGCGCGACAAGGACGGGTTGGCTTTGTCTTCTCGGAATGGTTATTTGTCCAAGGACCTGCGCGAAGCGGCGGTGGCTTTGCCCGATGCGCTGAAGGCCGCGGCGAAGGCGATCGCGGGTGGGGGCGAGGTGGCCGCGGCGCTGGCCAAGGCCGAGGCCGATATCCTGAAAGGCGGGTTCGACAGCGTCGATTATGTCGCGCTCGCCGACGCCGACAGCCTGGAAAGGCTGACCGAATTTCGCAAGCCCGCCCGCCTGCTCGCCGCCGCCCGCATCGGAAAAACGCGCCTGATCGACAATCTTCCCGTCGGTTGATTAACGCAAGAAACGGCGGTTTTCCGGGACTTCCCCGCGATATCCACAAAAAAGTCGACCCGCGGTTAACGCTTTGTTGACCATAAGCCGCAAGTTTGGACCCCGAGGTCTCCATGTGGGGTGGAGGCAAAGGGGGTTATCATGGCTAATAGTCTGAAGTCTGCCCAGTTTCTGATCGAGAGCCGACTGCTCGACGCCGCCCGCGGCGACGCCAACGCCTATTTCGATCTGGGTATCGCCTTTTCGACCGGAACCGGCGGCGTCGACGTCGACCTGATCCAGGCGCACAAATGGTTCAACCTGGCCGCGCTCGGCGGCAACCGGGAAGGACAGCAATGCCGCGCCGACCTGTCCGACGAAATGTCGCGCGACGAAATCGCCGAAGCGCAGCGCCAGGCGCGCGCGTGGCTGGACGAGACGGCGCGCCGCCCGGCCGCCCGCCGCTTCGCAGCGTAACGACCGGACCGCCGCGAAACCGGCCTAGTCCGATCGCCTGAAGGGCGTATGCCCCTCCAGCCACTCCATCTCGACCTCTTCGGCGCGCCGTTCCTGGTCGAGATAGTCCGCGACCGCGCGGCGAAATCCCGGATCGGCGATGAAATGCGCCGACCAGGTCGCGACGGGGCCATAGCCGCGCGCGAGCTTGTGCCCGCCTTGCGCGCCCGCCTCGACCCGGCGCAGCCCGCGCGCGATCGCGATGTCGATCGCGCGATAATAGCATAGCTCGAAATGCAGATAGGGGATGTCGCGCAGACAGCCCCAGTAGCGGCCATAGAGGGTGTCGGCGCCGACGAAGTGCATCGCGCCCGCAACCGCCCGCCCGTCCTCGCTGGCCAGGACCAGGATGATGCGGTCGGCCATCCGCCGCCCCATCAGGTCGAACGCCGCGCGCGTCAGATAGGGCTGCCCCCATTTGCGCGCGCCGGTGTCCTGGTAAAAGGCCCACATCGCGTCCCAATGTTCGGGACGGATCGCATCGCCGGTCAGTTCCTCGACCTGCAACCCCTCGATCGCGCGCGCGCGTTCCTTGCGAAGCTGCTTGCGCTTTTGCGAGGTCAGCGTGGCGAGGAAATCGTCGAAATGCGCATAGCCCGCATTGGCGAAATGAAACTGGATGTCGCGGCGAACCAGCCAGCCCGCCCGTTCGAAGACCGGCATCTGGTCGGGCGCGACGAAGGTGGCATGGGCGGACGACAGGCCGTTCTGTCGGACCACCGCCTCGGCCCCCCGGATCAGCAGCAGCGCCGCCTCGTCATCCTGCGCGAGCAGGCGTGGGCCCGGAACCGGCGTAAAGGGCGCCGCGATCTGGAGTTTCGGATAATAGTCGCCGCCGGCGCGCGCCCAGGCATCGGCCCAGGCGTGGTCGAAGACATATTCGCCCTGGCTGTGCGACTTCAGATAGGCGGGAGCGGCGGCGACCAGCGCGCCGTCGCCATCCTTGACCAGGATCGGTGCGGGTTGCCAGCCGGTGCCGGGCCCGACGCTGCCCGATTCCTCGAGCAGCGTCAGAAAGGCGTGGCCGACGAACGGATTGGCGTCGCCCGCCAGCGCATCCCATGCATCGGCATCGACCGCGGCGACGCCGGTGCCGAGCGAGATGGTGCGGGCGGGCGGATCGGCCTCTGCCACCGGAATCCTTAAGCCGGCTTCACCGCGACGATCGCGTCGACCTCGACCGCCGCACCCAGCGGCAGCACCGACACGCCGACCGCGCTGCGCGCATGGCGGCCGGCATCGCCGAAGAGCGATTCCATCAGTTCGGACGCGCCGTTCGCAACCTTCGGCTGCGCGGTGAAGCCCGGATCGCTGTTCACGAAGACGCCGAGCTTGACGATCTTTTCGACGCGCGACCAGTCGCCGCCGAGCGCCTGGCCGATCTGCGCCGTGAGCATCAGCGCGCAGCGGCGCGCGGCGTCATAGCCCGTCGCCTCGTCCATGTCGGCGCCGAGGCGGCCGGTGACGACCTGGCCGTCGCGGAACGGAAGCTGGCCCGAGATGTGAAGCAGGCCGCCCTGTTCGACGACGGGCACATAGGCCGCGACCGGCGCGGCCGCCTTGGGCAGTTCGAGGCCGAGTTCGGCAAGCTTGGCGGTGATGTCGGACATGATGATTTCCTTATACGAGTTCGGAGCCGGGGGCCGGGATATTTTCGTCGAGCCGCGCCAATATCCACTCGCGCGCTTCGTTCCAATCGTCGATTCGCGCATGCGCATGCTTTGCCGGCCGCACCTTGTCGGCAATCGCGGGTTCGCCGACGAAATGAAGCCGCCAGACCCCCGGCGCCTCGATCGCGACCGAATGATGATGGTTCGGCAGATCGTCGATGAAGATCGCGACCGACGGCCGGTGTTCCTCGATCAGCGCGCGCACCGGTTCGCCCTTGCCGCCGCGGCTGCCGATCACCGGTGCGTGAAAGCCCAGCGCCGCGAGCTGCGCGCTGCGCGCCGCCTGATGGTCGGGGCCGACGTTGGTGAGGACGATGATGTCGGCATGTTCGGCGATCGCCGCCATCGCCGCGATCGCGCCGGGAATTTCGGTCTGGCGCCCCATTTCGGTGCGGAAGAAGCCGTCGAGCAGGGGCCACACCTCGGCCGCCTCCAGCGGCGTGCCGCATTCCTTGCGCTTGAGCGCGCCCGCGAAACTGGCGTCTTCCATGCGGAAGAGCACGCCATGTTCCTCGTCGACCCATTTTGCGAAGGGGACGACCATGTGCATCAGCACCTCGTCGCAATCGGTGATGACGAGCGGGCGGGTCATAGGTCCATCCTTTCATTGCCTTCCAGTCGGCGCGCCGCCGCGGCAAGGTCTTCGGGTTTGATATCGAGCGCCTCGGCACAGGCCATCAGATCGGGCTCATGCGACGCCAGGAATGACAATATCGCGGCAAGCGTCGCGCGGTCGTCGAGCGAGGATCGCAGCGAAGCGGGATCGAGGCCGGTCATGCCCAGCAACCGCTCGGCGCGGGGTTCGTCACCGAGTATCCAGCCGAGCGCATGAAGCGCCAGCGCCGCGTCATTATCCTGCAAGCCGGATTTCCTTCACCGCGAGGCAATTGAGTCGTGCGGCCGATTCGCCTAAACCGCTCGCGCATGCAAGGTGGGGAACGGAATTAACATGGGCAAGACCATCCTGGTCGTCGAGGATAATGAGCTGAACCTCCGCCTGTTCTGCGACCTGCTCAACGCCCACGGCTATAGCGCGCACCCGGTGCGCGACGGGCGCGACGCGCTGGCGCGGGCGCGCGAGGTGTCGCCCGATCTGATTATCATGGACATTCAGTTGCCGCACGTGAGCGGGCTGGACCTGATCGGCCAGATGAAGGCCGACCTGACGCTGCGCGCGGTGCCGATCATGGCGGTCACCGCCTATGCGGGAAAAGGCGACGAGGAACAGATCCGCGCCGCTGGGGCCGAAGCCTATGTTTCCAAACCGATTTCGGTGATCAAGTTCATCGAAAGCGTCGGGGCGTTTGCGTGACGCCCCGATCGTAACCTTCGCGGAACTCAGCGCGCGGGACGGTCCCAGGGCGCGCGATAATGGACCGCGACCGCAGCGGCAGAAACTTCCACCACCGACGTCCAGAAGCGCTGGATCCAGTTCGATTCGGGTGCGTTGCGTGCCATGTCGTGTCTCCTGCTGCCGACACCGGGGGAGGGGAAGAGAGCTGGTGGCTCGACCGGTGCGGACAGCCCCGTTCTAGGGCGCGCGGGGCGGCTATTGGCGCCTAAATTGACCATTACCGTGACCAATTTTTGCGTTATATCCTGTTATATGCGAAAAATGATCGATCTCGATCGGTTCGACCGCCATCTGCTCGAACTGGTGCGCCACAATAATCTGGAGCCGGCACGAGTCCTGGCGGACAAGGTCGGGCTGTCGCTGTCGGCGGTCCTGCGACGGTTGCGGCGGCTGCGCGCCGAAAAAATCATCGTCGCCGACATCGCGGTGGTCGACCCGGCGCTGACGGGGTCGGCGCTGACCATGCATGTCCTGGTACAGATGCAGCAGGCGGGTCCGCAGACGATGGACAATTTCGCGCGCGATATCGCCCGCCATCCGGAAATCACGGCGGCGTGGGACGTCACCGGCGACGATGATTTCCTGCTGAAGGTCCAGGTGGGGTCGATGGAGGAATATGACGTCTTCACGCGCCGCGCGCTGGGCGAGGACAAGGGCGTCCATTCGTTCAAGACGCTGATCACGATCCGCCACATCATCGAGAATGAGGCGGCGCGCCGGCCGCTGCGCGATTTCTGACGCGCCCGGCGGCTTTTTTCTCGTCTTTCGGTCTTTCGCGGTCGATCGGGCCGCGGCGCGATCCCGAAAAGAGGGGGCGCGCGAAAAAGCGGGCCGCGAAAAATGGGCGCGACGAAAAAGGGCGGCTCAGCGCCGCCCTTCCTGATTCCGGATCGGGTCCGGAACAAAGCAATACCGTCCCGCACGCCGATGGCGCACGGCGGAAGGCGTCACTTGATCTTCGATTCCTTGAACTCGACATGCTTGCGCACGCGCGGATCATATTTCCGCACCGACATTTTTTCGGTCATCGTGCGCGGGTTCTTCTTGGTGACATAGAAGAAGCCCGTGTCGGCGGTGCTCACCAGCTTGATCTTGACGGTCGTCGGCTTGGCCATGGCCCTGTTCCTCGAACTATTGGCACATCCGCCGGACGTCCGGCACATGTGGCGGGACTTGGGGCCCCGGCGGTTGCTGTGAAAAACAAAGAGGGCCGCGCTTGGGCGCCGCCCCCATTTATCCGCGCGCCATTGGCCGGATTCGCCGTCGCTGTCAAGCAAAAGGCGCGGGCGGACGGCAGGGGGCCGTCCGCCCGGGAGGGGTTAAGTTGCGGCCTTCAGGCCTTCTTGATCTGGAAACGGACGGTCATCACCTGCCAGCTTTCCTCGGCCACGCCGCCGCGCGTCGCGGGTTTGAAGCGCCATTTGGCCAGCGCCCGCCGTTTCGTTTCCTCAAAGAAGCCGGGGCTGTCGGTGCTGACGAGCTCGACCGCCTTGACGCGCCCGTCGGTGCCGATCAGCACGCGCACCTTCGTCAGGCCCTCGATCTCGCGCCGCTGTTCGCTGGCGGGATAATCGGGCTGGAAGCTGCCGGCATAATTGGGATCGAGCTTTGCCAGCACCAGCGCGGGCTTTGGCGGGTCGAGCGGCGGCGCGACCGGCGGCTTGAAATCGGGGATGACCGGATCGATCGTCTTAGGCCCGGTGTCGACGACATTGTCGGTCGATGTCGGGGTCGGGATGATCCGGTCGACGGTTTCGGTCGTCGACGCGGCGCGCGGTTTTTCCTTGGCCTTTTCGGTCGCTTCGGGGGGCTTTTCGGGTTTCGGCTTTTCGGCGAAGATCGTCTCCCAAGTTTGGGGGGCGATCTGCGGTTCGGGCTTCACGATCATCGGCGACAGCGCGACCGCGACGACCAGCGCGGCGGGCAGGCCGATCGCCAGCATCGCGGCGACGGGTCGGTGGCCCGCGCCGGGATTATAGGCTTCACGGCCGAACGCCACCGGCCCCGCGGGGGCCGCCGCGCCTTTCGGCGTCGCGATAAGGGCAGACATCATCGGAATCAGGGTCATGGCACCTCTCCTTGCCTTGTCGTGACCCGCCCTGCGCGTCTGACCGATGCTGCCGGTCGAGTCTGGCATTGTGATAATATAACATAACTATTTATGTCAAGTGGAGAGGTCGGGAAGGAATTGGCCCGTTTTTCCGTGGAACGCCCGGCGCTTGCCGGGCCGTGCGTCAGGCGGCCGACAGGCGTGCCAGCGCCTGATCCTTGTCGATCAGCGGCAGCAATTCGGCCATGTCGGGGCCATGATCGCGCCCCGTCAGCGCGCGGCGCAGCGGCAGGAACAGCGCGCGGCCCTTGGCGCCCGTCGCCTCCTTTACCGCGGCGGTCAGCGCGGGCCAGGGGTCGGCGTCCCACGCGATGTCGGGCACGGCGGCGGCGGCGGCGGCGAGCACCGGGCGATCGCTCTCGTCGGCGGCGGGCGGATCGAACGGCCCGTCGAACACCGGGGCCCAATCGGCCGCCTCCGCGACGGTCATCAGGTTCGGACGTATCGCGTGCCAGCGCGCGGCGTCGATCGCCAGCGGCAGCCGCGACGCGACCGCGGCATGATCGGTATGATGCAGGATCTTCTGGTTGAGCAGTGCCAGCTCGCCTTCGTCGAAGCGCGCGGGGGCGCGGCCGAAGCGGGCGAAGTCGATGCCCTGGACCAGCGGTTCGACGCTGGTGACCGGTTCGACCGGATCGCTGGTGCCGAGGCGGGCGAGCAGCGCGACGAGCGCGGCAGGCTCTATCCCCTCGTCGCGCAGGCTGGCCATGCCCAGCGAACCGAGGCGTTTCGACAGCTTGCCCTCGGTGCCGACCAGCAGCGCCTCGTGCGCGAAGGCGGGCGGGGTTGCGCCCAGCGCCTGGAACATCTGGATCTGCGCCGCGGTGTTCGACACATGGTCCTCGCCGCGCACGACATGGGTGATCGCCATCGCGATATCGTCGATCACGCTCGGCAACAGATAGAGCCAGCTTCCGTCGGCGCGGCGCACGACCGGATCGGACATTGTCTTTGGTTCGAAATGCTGATCACCGCGAACCAGATCGGTCCATTCGATCGGCGCGTCATGATCGAGCCGGAACCGCCAGTGCGGCGCGACGCCGGGCGGGACGGGGGCGTCGGCGGGCTTGCGCTCATAGACCGGGGGCAGGCCGCGCGAGAGCAGGATCTTGCGGCGAATATCCAGCTCTTCGGGGGTTTCGTAACAGGCGTAGACGCGGCCGGCGGCTTTCAGCTTTTCGAACTCGGCCTCGTACAGCGCGAACCGGGCCGACTGGCGCTCCTCGCCGTCGATGTCGAGTCCCAGCCAGGCAAGGTCGGCGCGGATCGCGTCGACATGCTCCTCCTTCGACCGCTCGACGTCGGTGTCGTCGATGCGCAGCAGGAAACGCCCGCCATGCTTGCGCGCCCACAGCCAGTTGTGGAGCGCGGTGCGGACATTGCCGACGTGGAGCGTGCCGGTCGGCGAGGGGGCAAAGCGGGTGACGACGGTCATGTCGCGCGCCTATAATCGCTTTTGCCGGAAAGGCGAGAGCGGTCGGCGCCGCACTCGCCCCGGCGGCGGTTAGAGCTCGCCGCCGAGCGCGCCGTATTTCGCCTCGAATCCCGCCTTGTCGCCGCGCGCCAGATAGCCCGCCTGGTCGACGATATTGTCGCGCGCGATCCGGCCCTGAAACGCGCCGAGCTGCGGATCGATCGCCGCGACGTCGGCGTCGGTCCAGTCGGCGATCTGGCGGAAGCTGGTGACGCCCAGCCCGTTGAGCAGCCCGACCATCTTGGGGCCGACGCCCTTGAGCAGTTGCAGATTGTCGGTGGTGGGTGCGGGTGCGGGTGCGGGTGCGGGTGCGGGTTCGGGTGTGGGAGCCGGTTCCGGGGCGGGCTCGGGGGTCGGCTCGGGCGCGGGGGCGGGTTCGGGTTCCGGGGTCGGTTCGGGCGCCGGGGGAACGGTGGGCTCTTCGGGGATTTCGGGGGTCGGTTCGGGAGCCGGTTCCGGGGGCGGGGGCGGCGTTTCGGCGACGGGTTCGGGCGCCGGGGGCGGCGCGGGAGTCGGCGGCGGGGCCGCGACCGGTGCGGGGGCGGGCTCCTTCGGCTTGAAGCGCGCGGGTTCGGCGGCGACGATATCGGGCTTCACCGCTTCCAGCGGCTTGCGCGGCTCGGCGGGCGGGGCGACCGGGGTTTCGATCGTCTCGGGCGCCTTGCGGCCGAACAGCCACCACAGCAGCACGACGGCGACGACAAGGCCGACCACCGCGATAATCCAATTGTCCTGAAGCCAAGCCATGATCGTCTCCCTGTACTGCCCGTCAGCCTAGGCGCGCGCGGTCGCGGCGTCTATTCCGCTTCGCGCGCGACTTCGCGCCAGCCGATGTCGCGGCGGCAAAAGCCGCTGGGGAAGTCGAGCTTGTCGACCGCGGCATAGGCGCGGGTCTGCGCCTCGGTGACGCTCTTCCCCGTCGCGGTGACGTTGAGCACGCGCCCGCCCGCGGCGACGAGCGTGCGCTCCTCGCGCGCGGTGCCGGCGTGAAAGACGCGAACGCCGCCCGCCTCGGCATCGGCGATCCGGCGGATCGCGCCGCCCTTCTCGGGCGTGCCGGGATAACCGTTCGCCGCCATGACGACGGTCAGGGCATAGTCGTGCGCAAAGGCCGGCGCCTCGGCCGCGGCGAGCGCGCCCGTCGCGGCGGCGTGGAGCAGCGCGGCGAAATCGCCCTTGAAGCGCATCATCAGCACCTGGCATTCGGGGTCGCCGAAGCGGCAGTTATACTCGATCAGCTTCGGCCCTTCGTTCGTCAGCATCAACCCGGCGAAGAGCACCCCGACATAGGGCGTCCCCTCGGCGGCGAGCGCCTTGACGGTCGGGCGGATGATGCGGTCCATGACCGCGGCCTCCAGCTCGGCGGTGAGGACCGGCGCGGGGCTGTAGGCGCCCATGCCGCCGGTGTTCGGACCGGTGTCGCCGTCGCCGACGCGCTTATGGTCCTGCGCGCTGCCGAAGGCGATGACGTCGGTGCCGTCGGAAAGCGCGAAGAAGCTGGCCTCCTCGCCGGTCATGAACTCCTCGATCACGACCTCGGCCCCCGCGCCGCCAAAGGCGCCGCCGAACATGTCCTCGATCGCGGCTTCGGCATCGCCCCGCGTCTCGGCGATGATGACGCCCTTGCCCGCGGCGAGGCCGTCGGCCTTGATCACGACGGGAAGCGAAAAGCCCTCAATCACCGCGAGCGCTTCCTCGGCGGTCGTGCAGCGGACATAGGCGGCGGTGGGGATCGCGGCGCGCGCGCAGAGATCCTTGGTAAAGCCCTTCGACCCCTCGAGGCGCGCGGCGGCCGCGCTGGGCCCGAAGGCGGGAATGCCGATCTCGCGCAGGCGATCGGCGAGGCCCGCGACGAGCGGCGCCTCGGGACCGACGACGACGAAATCGATCGCATGCGCCCGGACGAACGCGATCAGCGCGTCGATGTCATCGGCGGCGATCGGCACGCATTCGGCATATATCTCGATCCCCGGATTGCCGGGGGCGGCATAGAGCTTGGCGCAGCTTGGCGATTGTGCCAACTGCCAGCTCAGCGCATGTTCGCGGCCCCCCGACCCGATGAGCAGGATATTCATGTCAGTCCCTTTTCCCGATACGGCGTCCGACGATGGCACCGAAGCGCGGCTGTTAGCCGAGGCCGCGCCCGGCGACAATGTTCCTGGCCTGTCGCCATCCGGCGACAATGCGCCTGCCCTTTCGGTGAGCCAATTGTCGGCGGCGATCAAGCGCACAGTCGAGGACGGCTTTGCGCGCGTCCGCGTGCGCGGCGAGCTGTCGGGCGCGAAACGCGCGGCCTCGGGACATTTCTATGCGGCGCTGAAGGACGATAACGCGCTGATCGACATGGTGATGTGGAAGGGACAGGCGGCGCGGCTCGCCTTCCGGCCCGAGGACGGGATCGAGGTGATCGCGACGGGCAAGCTCACCACCTATCCCGGCCGGTCGAAATATCAGCTCGTCGTCGATACGCTCGAGGTCGCGGGCGAAGGCGCGCTGATGCTCCTGTTCGAAAAGCTGAAGGCGCGGCTGGGCGGCGAGGGGCTGTTCGACCGCGATCGCAAGCAGCCCCTGCCCTATCTGCCGCAGGTGATCGGCGTGGTCACGTCGCCGACCGGCGCGGTAATCCGCGACATCCTGCACCGGCTGGCCGACCGTTGCCCGACGCGGGTGATCGTCTGGCCGGTGCTGGTGCAGGGCGAAGGCGCCGCGGCGCAGGTCGCCAATGCCGTGCGCGGTTTCGATGCGCTTCCCGTCGGCGGCGCGGTGCCGCGCCCCGACCTGGTGATCGTCGCGCGCGGCGGTGGGTCGATCGAGGATCTGTGGGCATTCAATGAAGAGGTGGTCGTGCGCGCGATCGCCGACTGCCGCATTCCGACGATCAGCGCGGTGGGGCACGAAACCGACGTGACGCTGGCCGACTATGTCGCCGACGTGCGCGCGCCGACGCCGACGGCGGCCGCCGAAATGGCGGTGCCGGTGCGCGCCGAACTGCAGGCGCAACTCGCGGCCTGGAACGGCCGGATGATTGGCGCGGCGAACCGGCAGCAGGCGCTGCGCGGCGAGCGGCTGAGCGCGCTTGCCCGGCATCTGCCGAAGCGCGAGGCGCTCTATGCGCCGCAGCGCCAGCGGCTCGACGACAATGGCGACCGGCTCGACCGCGCGCAGCGAAACCGGCTGTCGGTCGTCGCCGAGCGGCTCGCGACGCGCGCGGGCGCGCTGCGCCCCGCGCTGCTCGAGAGGCGCTGGGACCGCGATCGGGCGCGGCTCGAGGGATTGGGGCGGCTGCTCGGTTCGCTCGATCCGCGCGCATTGTTGTCGCGCGGCTATGCGATGGTACGCGATGCCGAAGGCGCGATCGTGACCACCGCCGAAAAGGCGCGTGTCGCCGGGCATCTGCGTCTCCAGTTCGCCGATGGCGAGGTGCCGGTGCATATATCGGAAGACGGTGCTGCGCCGCCGCCGCCGCCGCCGTCGTCGTCGCCGAAGACGGCGCAGTCCCCCGCGATGCCCCCCGCGATGCCCAAGGCCGCGCGCAAGGCGCCGCCGGATGCGTCGAGACGGGGGCAGGGCGAGCTTTTCTGACGACGGTGGGGGTGGCCGGGCGCGGCTTAGCTGGTATAACCCCCGTAATGACTTACGCTCGAACGGATTTCGAATCATGCTGATCGCCAGCCGCAACCGCCTTGCCCGCCTGCACTATGGACCCAATGGGTTCCGCGTCCTGGCGCCAGGCGACCATGTGCTTTGCGCGGTCAGTGGTGCTCCGATCGGGCTCGATGAGCTCCGCTATTGGTCGGTCGCGCGGCAGGAGCCCTATGCGACCGCCGCCATTTCGGTACAGGCTGCGCTCGACGCCAAGGCATGATGTCGGCGACATATCGGCCGCGCCTGATCGCGGCGCTTCCTCTGATGATGCTCGCGGCGAGCTGCGTCGCCGCCGCAAAGCCGGCCGCCTCCCCTCCCCGGCCGGCTCCATCCGCAACGATTCCGCCTGCACCGCTCGCACCGCTGCCGCCGCTGCGCACCGACTTCGGGCTGCGCGGCGTGCCCGAACAGGGCGCGACGCTGGTCGGCCAGCTTCCCGCGGGAACGCGCAGCCTGACGCTCGACGGCAAGCCGATCCCCTTTGCCGCTGACGGCGCATTCCTGATCGCCTTCGACCGCGATGCCGGCCCGACCGCGCTGCTTGCCCTGACGCTGGCCGACGGGCGTTCCGCCGAACGGTCGCTGGACGTCGCGCCGGGCCGCTGGCGGATCGAGGCGATCAACGCGCCCTATCGCGGCAGCGCGTCGAGCGACGCCGAGTTCGAGCGTCGCCGCCCCGCCGAACTCGCGCAGATCGCGGCGGCGCGCGACACGAAGGTCGAATCCGACGGCTGGCGGCAGAAATTCCGCTGGCCGGTCACCGGGCGCCTGTCGGGCTTTTTCGGATCGCAGCGCGTCTATCAGGGCAAGCCCGGAACCTATCACAGCGGCACCGACGTCGCGGTGCCCGCCGGCATGCCTTTCGTGGCGCCTGCCGACGGCGTCGTCGTGCTGGCGGCAAGCGCGCCGTTCACGCTGGAAGGCAATCTGTTGATCGTCGATCACGGCATGGGATTGTCGAGCGCCTTTCTCCACTGCCAGCGGCTCGACGTGAAGGTCGGCGACCGCGTGATCCAGGGTCAGCGGCTGGGCACGGTGGGTCAGACGGGACGCGCCACGGGCCCGCATATGCACTGGGGATTGAAGTGGCGCGATGCGCGTCTGGACCCCGGAAAACTGGCCGGACCGATCGGCGGCTGAGGGGTTTTGCCTCCTTGGAGAATTCGTTTCTCCTGAAACAAAATTTCTCAAATGTCGCGGTGCAGCAACATAGTATGTCGCGGATTCTCGCGGTTGTTGCAAATACGTCACAATGGGTTCCGAAACCACCGAATGGGCGGCAAATTCCCTTTACTCGACATGAATGAGGGATCATCCCGCACGCTATCGGGGCATCTGTGTGCCGGCTTCGCGCCGACGCAAGGGGGCTCGGGTACCATCACCATCAGTAGCAAGGGACTGCACTGTGAAGACAACCCAATATTCCAAGCTGAAGCTTGGCGCCGCACCGCTCGTACTCGGCGTGGCGCTGGTTTCGGCTCCTGCCTATGCGCAGGACGCGGCCGAAGAAGGCACCGCGACGAGCTCTGAAATCGTCGTCACCGGTACGCTGATTCGCAACCCGAACCTCGAACAGTCGACCCCCGTCAACGTCACCACGTCGGACGCGATCGAACTCAAGCAGTCGAACGTCGCGGAAGAAGTTCTGCGCGAACTGCCCGGCGTCGTCCCGAACATGGGTTCGGCCGTCAACAACGGCAACACCGGTGGTTCGTACGTCGATCTTCGCGGCCTCGGCTCGACCCGCAACATCGTCCTGCTGAACGGCAACCGCGTCGCTCCGTCGGACGTGAACGGCCGCGTCGACCTCAACAACATCCCGCTGGCCCTGATCGAGCGCGTCGACGCGCTGACCGGCGCGGCGGTGACCACCTATGGTGCGGACGCCATCACCGGCGTCGTCAACTTCGTCACCAAGCGCGATTTCGCGGGTCTGGAAGTTTCGGCTTCGGAACAGATCACCGAACAGGGCGACGGCAACGTCTTCCGCGTCGACGCCACCATCGGTGCGAACTTCGACGATGGCCGCGGTAACGCGGTTCTGAGCATCGGTTACCAGCAGGCCGACCCCGTCTATCAGGGTCAGCGCCCGTTCTCGGACAACACGCTCGACAGCTATTCGGACACCTTCCTGGGCTCGGGTACCTCGGTTCCGTCGCGCTTCTCGGGCACCCGCCCGCTGATCGCCGGCACCAACACCCCGAACACCACGCCCGACCCGGCCGGTACCGGCAACGGCGGCGTGCGTCAGGTCAATGCCGCCGGCCAGGCCGTCGGCACGTTCGCCACGTACAACTTCAACCCGTTCAACATCTTCCAGACGCCGTTCCAGCGCTATAACATCTATGGCCAGGCGAACTACGAAGTGTCGGACGCGATCGAAGTCTATGCGCGCGGCATGTTCTCGAAGAACCAGGTCTCGACGATCATCGCACCGTCGGGTTCGTTCGGCGGCACCGTCACGATCAACCTGAACAACCCGTATCTGCCCGCGACGCTGCGCAACCAGTTCTGCGCATTCAACACCGGCGCTGCCGGCACCTACACCCCGCGCTTCGATCAGACGACCTGCGATAACGCAGCCGTTGCGACCGGTCGCACCGACCCGAACTATCGTGAAGTCACGGTCACCCTGAACCGCCGTACGCCGGAAGTCGGTCCGCGTATCAGCGAATATCAGACGACCTTCTTCGACTATCGCGTCGGCGCCCGCGGCGGCATCACCGACTCGATCGACTGGAACGTCGAAGGTTCGTACGGCGAATCGGAAAACATCCAGACGATCAAGGGCTACACGCTGCAGTCGCGCTTCCGTCAGGGCTCGCTCGTCAACGGCACGCTCGCCAATCCGGTCTGCCAGGACACGTCGAACGGCTGCGTTCCGATCAACCTGTTCGGCCCCGAAGGCTCGATCTCGCCGGCTGCTGCCGACTTCCTGTCGGAAAACAGCTCGACGACCAACCGTACCTCGCTGTCGCAGGTTCGCGGCATCATCTCGGGTGACCTCGGCTTCGCGTCGCCGGGTGCAGTGCAGCCGATCGGCTTCGCTCTCGGTGCCGAGTACCGCAAGTACAAGGCCCAGCAGGCTTCGGATCTTCTCGCCAAGACCCCGGGTGAACTCGGTGGCGCCGGCGGTGCGGCTCCGGACATCGACGGTGGCTATGACGTTTATGAAGCTTATGCCGAAATCGTCGCGCCGCTGATCGAAGACAAGCCGTTCTTCGAAAGCCTGACCCTCGAAGCCGGTATCCGTTATTCGGATTACAGCATCGAAGGCGGCACGGGCTACAACACCACGACCTGGAAGGCCGGCGGTAGCTGGGCACCGGGCGCTGGCGTCAAGTTCCGTGGTAACTACAGCCGCGCTGTTCGCGCTCCGAACATCGGCGAACTGTTCACGCCGCTTTCGGTCGGCCTGACCAACCTCGGCATCGACCCCTGCGCCGGCGCTGCGCCGGTCGGAGCGACTGCCGCGGCGACCAACCTGCGCGCGATCTGTCTTGCACAGGGTGCGCCGGTCGGCACGATCGGTTCGATCACCAACCCGACGGCGGCTCAGGCCAACATCACGGCTGGTGGTAGCCTCGCGCTGCAGCCGGAAAAGGCCAACACCTGGACGCTCGGTGTCGTGTTCCAGCCGGAATTCATGCCGCGCTTCAACCTGTCGCTCGACTATTACAACATCAAGATCGACAACGTCATCGGTGCGCCGCTGCCGGGCGATCTGATCGCGGCGTGCTTCGGTAGCGTTACCGCAGCAAGCGCAGCCGATCCGGCTTGTACGGTCATCCGTCGTAACCCGATCACCGGTGGCCTCGACGGCGATCCGGCGACCACGGGTGGTCTGTTCGGTCAGACCAACAACAACGGCCGCCTGTTCACCGATGGTTTCGACCTTCTGATGAACTACAACATGGATCTGGGCTTCGCGAGCCTCGACTGGTCGTTCGTGGGTAACTGGACGCGCAGCTCGAAGTTCAACGCAACGGCGAACGTTCCGGGCTCGGTCGGTCGCGAATGCGTCGGCTACTACAGCGTGAACTGCTCGTTCACGGGCTCGATCCAGCCTGAGTTCCAGTTCTCGCAGCGCTTCACGCTCGGCTTCGACAAGGTCGATCTGTCGCTGCTGTGGCGCTGGCAGGACTCGGTCGATTTCGAACCTGCCCAGCTGCAGGCCGATATCGACGCGGCAATCGACGCCGGCACCAGCCCGACCACGGGTTGCCCGGACCCGACGGGCACCGACCCGAACGGTTGCGTCGTCGATCCGAAGTTCCGCCACATCAAGTCGGCGCACTACTTCGATCTGACCGCGCGCTTCAACGTGAGCGAGAACCTGACCTTCACCGCGACGGTTCAGAACCTGCTCGACAAGAAGCCGCCGATCGTCGGCAACACGATCGGTTCGACCACCTACAACAGCGGCAACACCTTCCCGTCGTCCTACGACGCGCTGGGTCGCCGTTATGCGGTGTCGGCGAAGCTGAAGTTCTAGTAGACTTCAGATCGACAGGAATCGGGGGCGGACAGCAATGTCCGCCCCTTTTTCTATGCGCGAAGACTAAGTGCGGACCGGGGCGTGCCCCGGGCTTTCGGGTCAGCGCGGCAAAAGCGGCTGGGGCAGGGTGAGCGGAATGCCGGCCTGGTCGGCGACGGCGGTTGCCCAGCCGACGACCTGTTCGATCTCTTCGCCATAGGCGGCCTCGGCGGCGGCAAGGTCGCGTTGCCGTTCGCCCGCGACAAAGGGCGCGCCCGACTTGCTGTTCCGGCCAAGCGCGGGATGCGCGGCGATCGCGTCGCGGTCTCCCGCCAGGCCATAATGGTCCATCGCCGCCGCGACCGCCGCGACGGGGGCGCGCGTCAGCGTTTCGCTGTCGAGCGACAGGATGCGATCGGGCGCCCAGGCGATCAGCGCGGCAAAGGCCTGTTGCTGGGCGAGCCAGCCGACCGCCGCGACCTGAAGGTCCGACTGGCGGAAATAGTCGCGCGCCTCGAAGCCCAGCTGGACATAGCCGTCGGCGAGATAGGATTCGAGCAGCTCGCGGCACCAGAGCCGGCACCACATGCCCTTGCGCGCGACCGACAGCAGGAAGGCGCGCAGCGGCGCGTGGAGCAGCATCGCGCGCGCCTGGGGCCGCAGCATCAGTGCGCCGCGCGCGAGCGGGTTGAAGATGTTGGACGGCTTGACGACCACCGCCTCGCCCGGGACGAAGGCGCGCCCGAGCATCGCCAGCATATCGTCCATCACGCGGCCGTGCGCGCGCGGGTCGGCGCCGCGGCGGCGCCAGCCGACCATGTCGTTGAGCAGCACCGGCTCCGACAGGCTGGTCGCCGACCCGGGCTGGTCGAGCGCCTGCGCGAGCATCGTCGAGGCGCAATAGGCCGAATGAAAGAGGAAATGGATCGGCGCCCGGACCGCCTGCGCGGCCGTCCGGCAGTCGTCGCGCCGCAGCACCACGGGCGACGCCTCCTCGCCCAGGTGCAGGTCGGTCAGGAAGGGGACACTCGCCCGTTGCTCGCGTGGGACGGCGCGGAAATGGACGGCGTCGTGGCCGGGGTCGTAGCGGTGCGCCAGCCACGCGGCGTCGCCTGCGACAGCCGCGCTGGACGGGGGTGCTGCGAAGGGCGCGCGGGTCATCAATCGACCTTGCCGATTGCCCCGCCCGATGGCAAGCATGGCCATGACCAGCTCAAGCCCTCCCGCCTCGGCCATAGAGGCCAATCGGCTCGGCATTGCCGCGCTGCAGACGGGCGACCCGCAAACCGCCGCTGCGCATTTCTCGGACGCCGTCGCGGCCGATCCGCGTTCGGGCGCGTTGCAGCGCAACCTCGCGTCGGCCTGGCGGGCGCTGGGCGATCCGGCGCGCGAGCTGGCGGCGCTGGACGCGGCGCTCGCGATCGACCGCCGCGACCTGGTAGCGTGGATGCGCAAGGCCGAACGGCACGAGGCGGCGGGCGACAAGGGCGCGGCGCTGGCGGCGTGGAGCGCCGCGGTGGCGCTGGGCGCGCAGCTCGACCCCGTACCGCCGCCGCTCGAACCGCTGCTCCGGCACGGGCAGGCGTTTATCGACGGGGCGACGGGCAATATGTTCGCGGCTGCGTCCGATGCTTTCGGGCAGATCAGCGCGGGCCTGTCGGACACCGAACAGCGGCGCGGCGAGGCGTTTATCGCCAGCGCGCTGGGCCGCCGCCGCATCTATCAGAATGAATGCGCGGGCATCTATTACCCCTTTCTGCCCGCCGACGAATTTTTCGACCGCAGCCACTTTCCCTGGTTCACGGAGGTCGAGGCGCAGACAGACGCCATTCGCGCCGAGCTGATGGCGTTGCTCGCCGATCCGGGCGAGGCGCTGCGCCCCTATGTGCGGATGGACGCGGGGACGCCCGATTCGATCTGGACCGACCTCGACAACCGGCTCGACTGGGGCGCGTTCTTCCTGTGGGAATATGGCGAGCCGAACCAGCCGGTCCTCGACCGCTGCCCCGCGACCGCCGCCGCGCTCGCCGCCATTCCGGGCGCGCGCATCCCGGGCCGGGCACCGAGCGCCTTTTTCTCGATGCTGAAGCCGCACACGCGCATCCCGCCGCACACCGGGGTGACGAACACGCGCGCGATCGTGCACCTGCCGCTGATCGTCCCGCCGGGATGCGGCTTTCGCGTCGGCGGAGAGACGCGGTCCTGGGAAGAGGGCACCGCTTTCGCTTTCGACGACACGATCGAGCATGAGGCGTGGAACGACAGCGACGCGCTGCGTGCGGTGCTGATCTTCGACGTCTGGAACCCGCACCTGACGGCCGGCGAACGCGACCTGCTGCTCCGCTATTTCGCGTCGGCGGATGCGTCGGGATATGCCGTGCCGCGCTAGGCCGCCGCCCGTCGGCAGGTGGCTGTCATTGGCCGAAATTCAGCTTTGCGAAAGACCATATGCCCAATAAGATGCGGTCATGAGGCTGCGGGCGATGGCCCGCGCTAGGAGGACTTCTATGAACCGGATTTTGCCGACCCTTGCCGCCGCCCTGATGCTGGCCGCGCCGGCGCTGGCCGCCGATGAAACGGCGCCCATCGATCGCGCACCGCCGTCGAAGCCGCCCTCGGCGATGACGCCGACCGAGATCAAGGCCTATAATGCCGGGCTGCCGGAAACCCATCCCTATTACATCAAATGCCGCAAGACGGTGGAGCTGGGCTCGCTCGTCAAGAAAAGCCGCGTTTGCTATACCAATGAAAAGTGGAAGGACGTCGTCGCGAAGAGCAGCCAGAACGCCCGCGACACGACCGAGGCTTTCGTCAGCAAGGGCGGGAATTCGTCCAACTGACCAGCCGGAACCAAGGGAGGAAAGGATGCGCAGGACTTCAGCCTTTGCCGTTTTGATGGCGCTTTCGATCGCTGCGCCCGCAATGGCGACCGAAACCGACACGCCGCTCGCCCGCTCGCCCTCGGAGATGTCCGGCGCGGAGATCGACGCCTATAATCAGGGGCGTGCGGCGAACGATGCCGACTATATCCGCTGCCGCCGGGTCGAGCAGGTGGGCTCGCTCGTCAAGAAGCTGCGCATCTGCAACACCAATGCCGAGTGGCGACGGATCACCGACAAGAGCAACCAGGATGCGCGCGATTCGATGGCGTGGATCGAACGCGGCTTCAGCAGCTCGCAGGAGCCGAAGGATCAGATCATGCCGGCGACGGGCCGGCCGCAATGATGGGGAGCCGGTAAAATGCTGGATATGATGATGGTGCTGGCGCTCGCCGTGTCGAGCGCGCCTGCGGCGTCCGCCGACACCGACCGCCGCCCGGCGCTCGACCGGCCCGCGTCGACGATGACGGGGACCGAGATCAAGGCGTATAATGTCGGGCTGGCGCCGACCCACCCCGACTATATCAAGTGCCGCAAGATCGAGGAGATCGGCTCGCTGGTGAAAAGGGCGCGCGTTTGCCACACCAACGAAGAGTGGAAGCAGCTTTGGGTCCAGGGCAACCAGGATTCGCGGGACACGATGGACGCCTATGCCAGCAAGGCGGGCGATTGCCGCGCGACCGGCACCTGCTGACGCCCGCGACCCGGACAAAGAAAAAGGGCGGCATTTCTGCCGCCCTTTTCGTTATGCGGGGGTGAGTTTCAGGGCACCGTCGCCCTCGTCCACCTTGATCGTCGCTCCGTCGCGCACCTCGCCCTTCAGGATCAGGTCGGCGAGCGGGTCCTGCAGATATTTCTGCACCGCGCGCTTCAGCGGCCGCGCGCCATAGACGGGATCATAGCCGACCCGGCCGAGCCACGCGCGCGCGGCGTCGGTAAGGTCGAGCGTCACCTTGCGGTCGTCGAGCAGCTTTTGCACGCGGGCGACCTGGATATCGACGATACCGCCCATATGCTGCTGCGCCAGACGGTGGAACAGCACGATCTCGTCCAGCCGGTTCAGGAACTCGGGCCGAAAATGGGAGCGAACGACCTCCATCACCGCGGGTTCGGCCTGTTCGACCGGCGCGTCGTCGGGAAGCGCGGCGATTGCCTGGCTGCCAAGGTTCGACGTCAGGATGATCAGCGTGTTCGTAAAGTCGACCGTGCGGCCCTGCCCGTCGGTCAGCCGACCGTCGTCGAGCACCTGGAGCAGGATGTTGAACACGTCGGCATGTGCCTTTTCGACCTCGTCGAACAGCACGACCTGATAGGGCCGGCGGCGCACCGCTTCGGTGAGCGTGCCGCCCTCTTCATAGCCGACATAGCCTGGAGGCGCGCCGACGAGCCGCGCGACGCTGTGCTTTTCCATGAACTCGGACATGTCGATGCGGACCATCGCATTGTCGTCGTCGAACAGGAAACGCGCCAGCGCCTTGGTAAGCTCGGTCTTGCCGACGCCCGTGGGGCCGAGGAACAGGAAGGAGCCCAGCGGCCGGTTCGGATCCTGAAGGCCCGCACGCGCGCGGCGGACCGCGGTCGATACGGCGCGCACCGCCTCGGCTTGCCCGATGACGCGCTTGCCGAGCGTTTCCTCCATGCCGAGCAGCTTCTCGCGCTCGCCTTCCATCATCCGGTCGACCGGGATGCCGGTCCATTTGCTGACCACCGCCGCAATGTCGTCGGCGGTGACCTCTTCGCGCAGCATGGCGTTGCCCGCCGCGGCCTCGGCTTCGGCCAGCCGCTTTTCGAGCCCAGGGATGGTGCCATAGCTGAGCTCGCCCGCTTTCGCGAGGTCGCCGGCGCGCTGCGCCTGATCGAGCGCCGAGCGCGCGGCGTCGAGTTCTTCCTTGATCTTGGCTTCGGCGTGGATCTTTTCCTTCTCGGCCTGCCACTTCTGCGTCAGTCCGGCCGACTGCTGCTCGAGATTGGCGAGTTCGGCCTGCAGCGTTGCCAGCCGGTCCTTGGACGCGGCGTCGCTTTCCTTGCCGAGCGCGGACTCCTCGATCTTCATCTGGATGATCCGGCGATCGAGGCTTTCGATCTCCTCGGGCTTCGATTCCACCTCCATGCGGATGCGGCTCGCGGCCTCGTCCATCAGGTCGATCGCCTTGTCGGGCAGGAAGCGGTCGGAGATATAGCGGTTCGACAGCGTCGCGGCGGCGACGATCGCGCCGTCGGTGATCCGCACGCCGTGGTGCAGTTCGTATTTCTCCTTGAGGCCGCGCAGGATCGAGATCGAATCCTCGACCGTCGGCTCACCGACGAAGACCGGCTGGAAGCGGCGCTGAAGCGCGGGATCCTTTTCGACATATTTGCGATATTCGTCGAGCGTCGTCGCGCCGATGCAATGCAGTTCGCCGCGGGCGAGCGCGGGCTTCAACAGGTTCGACGCGTCCATCGCGCCGTCGCTCTTGCCCGCGCCGACCAGCGTGTGCATCTCGTCGATGAACAGGATGATCTCGCCCTCGGCCGATTTCACCTCGTCCAGAACGCCCTTAAGCCGCTCCTCGAACTCGCCGCGATATTTCGCGCCCGCGATCAGCGCGCCCATGTCGAGCGCGAGCAGGCGGCGATCCTTCAGGCTGTCGGGGACGTCGCCATGGGCGATGCGAAGCGCCAGACCCTCGGCGATCGCGGTCTTGCCCACGCCGGGTTCGCCGATCAGAACCGGATTGTTCTTCGTCCGGCGCGCGAGGATCTGAACCGTCCGGCGGATTTCCTCGTCGCGGCCGATCACGGGGTCGAGCTTGCCCGCATGCGCGACTTCGGTGAGGTCGCGCGCATATTTCTTCAGCGCTTCGAAGCTGTCCTCGGCGCCCGCGCTGTCGGCGGTGCGGCCGCGGCGCAGGTCGTTGATCGCGGTATTGAGCGCCTCGGCCTTGACGCCCGCGTCGGCGAATGCCTTGCCCACCGGCGTGGTTGCGGCAAGCACCATCGCAAGCAGCAGCCGCTCGACGGTGACGAAGCCGTCGCCCGCCTTGGCGGCGATCTGTTCGGCCTGGTCGAGCAGGCGCACCGCGTCATTGTCGAGGCCCGGCGTCTGCTGCGCGCCCGATCCCGACACGGCGGGTACCTTGGCGAGCAGTGCGTCGATACCCTGGGTCGCGCGCGCGGCGTCGCCGCCGCTCTTCGCGATCAGGCCCGCCGCCATGCCTTCCTTGTCCTCGAGCAGCGCCTTGGCGACATGCTCGGGGCTGATCCGCTGGTGGTTCATGCGGATCGCAATCGTCTGCGCCGACTGGAGAAAGCCTTTGGCGCGATCGGTGAATTTTTCGAGGTTCATAAAAGAACGCCCCTTTCTTGCCGAGCAAGATAGTGTTGCCATTTAGCAACACAAGGGGCGTTCGGAACTTCTTGGGCGGGCTCAGTCGCCGCTGCGCGCAAGCTGATCGAGCAGGCGAACGCCAAAACCGGTCATGCCCTTCGGCACGAGCGGCGACGCCTTTTCGCTGCGATTGACCCCGGCGATGTCGAGGTGCGCCCACGGCGTATTCTCGTCGACGAAAAAGCCGATGAAATGTGCGCCCAGGCTGGCGCCCGGGCCCTGGCCGGTCGCCGAATTGCGAATGTCGGCGATATCCGACTTCATGCGCTCGGCATAAGCCTTGTGGAGCGGCAATCGCCACAGTTCCTCGCCGCTGACGGCGCCCGCCGCGAGCAGGCGCGCGGACAGGGCCTCGTCGCGCGCGAACAGGCCCGCATAGCTGTCGTCGAGTGCGCCGACCACCGCGCCGGTCAGCGTGGCGATGTTGACGATGGCGCGCGGCTTATAGGCCTTTGCGACATATTCATTGGCATCGGCGAGGACGAGGCGGCCTTCGGCATCGGAATTGACCATCTCGATCGTCTTGCCCGACATGGTGCGGGTGACGTCGCCGGGGCGCTGCGCGTTGCCGTCGGGCATATTCTCCGCCAGCGCGGCGACACCGACGACATGCACCGGCGCGCGCGATTTGGCGAGCGAGACGACGGCGCCCATGACCGAGGCCGCGCCCGACATGTCGCCCTTCATATTGCCCATTCCCGCACCGGGTTTCAGCGAGAGCCCGCCCGAATCGAAGGTGATGCCCTTGCCGACGAAGGCGATCGGCGCGTCGGGCGCACCCGCGCCGCGATAGCGCACCAGCATCAGGCGCGAACCGCGCGGGCTGCCCTGCCCGACCCCGACCAGCGTGCCCATGCCGAGCTTGCGCATCGCCGCCTCGTCGAGCACTTCGATGCTGACGCCGGGCGCACCGGCCAGCGCATCGCGGACGCGCGCGACGAAGCTTTCGGGATAGATGACGTTCGCGGGTTCGTTCGCCAGGTCGCGCGACAGGCGGACACCTTCGGCCAGCGGCTTCCAGCGGTTGTTGAAGGCGGCTTCGGCCGCGGTGGGATTCGCGCCGACCAGCGTGACGGCGCCGGTCGCCGGCGCCTTGCTGTCGACGGTCTTGTACCGGTCGAAGCGATATTGGCCGAGCGCGAAGCCATAGGCGACGTCGGCGGCGGATGCGTCGCCATAGGCGCCCGCGACCGTCACGGCATGCGCCTCGCTCTTCAGTTCCTGCGCGGCCTTGCCGCCGGCTTCGGCCAGAGCGAGCGAGGAGGGTGTCGTGCCCGTGCCGACCAGCAGGATGCGGGGATGCGCACCGATGCCGCGCAGCGACAGCGTCGACCCCGCCTTGCCGTCAAAACTCGCCGCGGCGATCGCCGCGCTCACTGCCTGGCGCTCGGCGTTGTTCAGCGTCACGCCGTCGAGCGGCGGTAGCGTCGCATCGGTCATCACGATCACCAGCGCGCCGCCGGCAGGGGCGGACGCGGCAAAACCGATCGCGCGCTCGGCGCTGTTCGCGGCGGTGGCCGGCGCCACCCCCGACCCGGTAAAGCTCTGCGCGAGCGCGGCAGGCGCCGGCGATAGCGAAAGGCAGGCAGCAAGAAGCAGGCTTTTGGTGCGCATTTTCATGAGGTTCCCCTGATCGATAGACTTGCCCTTATGCATAAGGCTGTTGCGTACAGACGCAAATTCGCGTCGACGAACGACAGTTGCTTGCCATCGGACAACAGGCTCGTCAGACAGGCGCGGACGAGCGGATGCGAGAGGACCCGAGATGTTGCGACGGATTTTGCTGGGGTTTCTGCTGCTGATCGTCGTGATCGCCGGGGGCCTTGCGCTTTGGGAGCCGTTGACGGCGAAGGCGCCGGCGGCGCCGGTCTTCAAGCCGACCGATGTCCAGATCGCGCGCGACAAGTTCGGGGTGCCGCACATCTTTGGAAAGACCGACGCCGATGTTGCCTATGGCATCGCCTATGCGCACGCCGAGGATGATTTCGCGACGTTGCAGGAAGTGCTCGCGATGACGCGCGGGCGCGCGGGGGCTATGCTGGGCGCGGATGGCGCGAAGGTCGATTATGCGGCCGAACTTCTCGATATCCGCAAGACGACGGCGCGCGACTGGCCGCGCTTGCCCGAGGATGTCCGCACGCTCTTCACCGCCTATGCGGCGGGGCTCAACCATTATGCCGACAAGCATCCGGGCGAGGTGCGGTTGTCGGGGCTGTTCCCGGTGACCGGCGAGGATGTCGTGGCCGGTTTCGTGCTGCGTTCGCCCTTTTTCTTCGGGCTCGATTCGGTGCTGGGCGGGCTCACCGAGGACAAGCCGCTCGGCCGCGAGGGCGGACCGTCGCTCGACGCGAAGGGCAAGCTGGTCCCGCGCGAACTCACCCCCGTCGGCCGCGATCCCGAACATAATGGGTCGAACGGCATGGCGGTCGCGCCATCGCGATCGACCGACGGCGCGACGCGCCTCGTCTCCAACTCGCACCAGCCGTGGACCGGCGGCGTCGCCTGGTACGAGTTGGTCGTGCATTCGGGCGAGGGCTGGGATTTCGCGGGCGCGAACTTTCCCGGATCGCCCTATCCCTTCCTCGGCCACAACAAATATCTGGGCTGGACCAATACCGTAAACCGCCCCGACCTGATCGACGTCTATAAGCTGGTGCTCGACGACAGCGGCAAGACCTATCGCTATGACGGCAAGTGGCTGCCGCTCGAGGAGCGGCGCATCTGGCTGCGCGTCAAATATGGGCCGTTCGTGATTCCCGTGCCGCGCACCATCTATCGCTCGGTCCACGGTCCGGTGATCAAGAACGACAAGGGGGCGTTCGCCATCCGCTATGCCGGCATGGACCAGGCGAACATGGTCACCCAATATTACCGGCTGAACAAGGCGAAGAATTTCGGCGAGTGGCGCGCGGCGATGGCGGGGCAGGGCGTGCCGGCGACCAATTTCATCTATGCCGATGCCGCCGGAAATATCGGCCTCTTTTATAATGCCATGTTCCCCGACCGTCCGGCGGGCTTCAACTGGCGCGGGGTCCTGCCGGGCGACACCTCGGCCGACCTGTGGACCAGGACGCTGCCGTTCGACCGCGTCCCCGCGCTCGTCAATCCGCGCTCGGGCTATGTCATGAACGCGAACAACACGCCGTGGGTCGCGGCGGGACCGGGCGACGAGCTCGATGCCGCGGCCTTTTCGCCGCTGCTGGGGATCGAGGACGACATGACCAACCGCGCGACGCGGCTGATCGAGTTGTTCGAGGCGTCGGGGCAGATCGACGAGGCGCGGCTCAAGGCGATCAAATATGACACCGCCTATGCGAAGACCGGCTATGCCAAGACGTGGATGGACCGGCTGCTCGCTCTCGACGTCAAGGGCGATCCCGCGCTGGCCGAGGCGCAGAAGCTGCTTCGCCAGTGGGACTGGAACCTCGACGGCAAGGGCAAGGGGGATGCGCTGGCGCTGATGGTGCTGCGCCCGGCGAACGGCAGCCATTACCAGCGCAAGCCCGACCCCGATCCGCGCGAGGTGCTGCGCGACACGGTGAACCATCTGCAGGAGCATTTCGCGGGGCTCGACCCCAAGCTGGGCGATGTGCTGCGGCTGCGGCATGGCGAGGGCGCGTCGCGCGTCGACCTGCCGCTCGATGGCGGGAACGATACGGTGCGTGCGTCGACCCTGTGGGATGTCGAGCCCGACGGGCGGTTGAAGGTGCGCCACGGCGACAGCTTCATCATGTTCGTGACCTGGGACGCGGCGGGCAAGGTGCGTTCGGAATCGATCCAGCCCTTCGGCGCGGCGACGACGCGTCCCGACAGCCCGCATTACAACGATCAGGCACCGCTCTTCGTCCGCCATCGGTTGAAGCCGGTGCTGTTCGATCCGGCGGCGTTGCGGGCGAGCGGGGCGCGCTTCTATCGGCCTTGAAAGCCCGCGCGGGCTGCCTTAAACCACTGATACAGTGCCGTCCGGCACCCGGTCACAGCAGGCGTCGATCGCCTTCGTCGGTTACCAAGAGGAATTCCATGCCCCGTTTTCATCGTTTCGCCCTCGCCCTTGCGGTGTCGACTTCGCTCGTCGCGGCCGGACCCGCGCTTGCCAAGGCCAAGGAAGCCAAGCCCGCCCCGGTCGCCGACCTGGTGAAGGCCGTCGACATTCCGTATCAGAGCTTCACGCTCGACAACGGACTGCGCGTCATCGTGCACGAGGATCGCAAGGCGCCGGTCGTCGCGGTGTCGGTGTGGTATCGCGTCGGATCGAAGCATGAGCCCGCGGGCAAGACCGGTTTCGCGCATCTTTTCGAACATCTGATGTTCAACGGTTCGGAGAATTCGCCGGGCGACTTCTTCGAACCGCTGCAACAGGTCGGCGCGACCGACAGCAACGGCACGACCAATGTCGACCGCACCAATTATTTCGAGACGGTGCCGACCGGTGCGCTCGATCGCGCGCTGTTCCTGGAAAGCGACCGCATGGGCCACCTGCTCGGCGCGGTGACGCAGGACAAGCTCGATAACCAGCGCGGCGTCGTGCAGAATGAAAAGCGCCAGGGCGACAACAACCCCTATGGCCTGCTGCGCTACGAGATTTTCGAGAATCTCTTTCCCAAGGGGCACCCCTATCATCACAGCACCATCGGTTCGATGGGCGACCTGAACTCGGCCAGCCTCGCCGACGTGAAGAAGTGGTTCACCGACAATTACGGGCCGAACAATGCGGTGCTGGTGCTTGCCGGCGACGTCGATGTCGCCACTGCAAAGGCCAAGGTCCAGGAATGGTTCGGCGACATCCCCCGCGGCCCCGAAGTGAAGGCGCCGCAGACGGCGGTCCCGACGCTACCCGCGCCGCTGGCCAAGGAAGTCCGCGACCTGGTTCCCACCACGCGCATCTATCGCATGTGGGCGATCCCCGGCCTCAACGACGCCGACGGCGTGCCGCTGCAGATGGCGACCGCGGTCCTCGGCGGTCTGTCCTCGTCGCGCCTCGACAATGCGATGGTGCGCAAGGATCCCGTCGCGGTGAGCGTGGCCGCCTTTGCCCAGACGTTCGAGGATGCAGGCATCCTGCTGGTCCAGGCGGACGTGAAGCCCGGCACCGACGTTGCGGTCGTCGGCCAGAAGCTCGACGCCGAAATCGCCAAATTCCTTGCCGAAGGTCCGACCGCCGACGAGCTGCAGCGCGCGGCGGCGAGCTATCTCGGCGGTACGATCGCCGGCCTTGAATCGGTTGGCGGGTTCGGCGGCAAGGCGGTGACGCTGGCCGAGGGCGCACTCTATTCGAACGATCCCGCCTATTACAAGGTCGAGCTCGACCGCCTTGCGAAGGCGACGCCCGAGCAGGTGAAGGCGGTTGCGCAGAAGTGGATGTCGCGCCCGGCCTTCTCGCTGACCTATACCCCCGGCGAACGGACCGAGGGCGGTGAAAACCGCGGTGGCGCCGTGACCGCCGGCAAGGCAACCGAAGCCGTCGCGCCCGATCGCTATTGGAATCCTGCGCTTGGCGATGTCGGCCCCGACACTGGCATCGGCGCTTCGACCTCGATCGCCGACCGTTCGCAGCTTCCCGCGGTCGCCGATCTGAAGGCGCTGGATTTCCCCGCGATCGAACGCGCCAAGCTGAAGAACGGGATCGAGGTCGTCTTCGCGCGCCGTGCGACCGTGCCAACGGTAAATGTCGTCGTCAGCTTCAACGCGGGCTATGCCGCCGATCCGCACAGTGCGCTGGGCACGCAGTCGCTGATGCTCAGCCTGATGGACGAGGGCACGACGACGCGCGATTCGATCGCCTTTGCAGAGGCGAAGGAGCGCCTTGGCGCGCAGATCGATGGCGCGGCCACGGCCGACGAGACGGTTTTCAGCCTGTTCGCGCTCAAGCCCAACCTTGGCGCATCGCTTGGCCTGCTGTCCGACTATGTCCGCAACCCTGCCTTTGACGCAGCCGAGCTGGACCGTGTGCGCGCGCAGCAGCTCAACCGGCTGAAGGCCGAACTCAACAATCCCAACGCGATCGCCAGCCGGCTGATGATGCCGGTGCTCTATGGCGCCGACCATCCCTATGGCATTCCGCCGTCGGGCCTGGGGACCACCGAAGCGGTGACGGCCGCGACCCGCGATCAGCTGGCTGCGTTCCATTCGGCGTGGATCCGTCCCGACAATGCGCGCATCTTCGTGGTCGGCGACACGACGCTGAAAGAGGTGACGAAGCAGCTCGAGACGGCGTTCGGCAACTGGAAAGCGCCCGCGACGCCGAAGGGCACCAAGCATTTCGAAACCCCGATCCCGGCACCCACGCCGCGCATCCTGCTCTTTGACCGGCCGAAATCGCCGCAGTCGGTGATCATGGCCGGCAAGGTGCTGACCGCGAAGGGCACCGACGATATCGAGGTGCTGCGGTCGGCGAACGACATCTTCGGCGGCAACTTCCTGTCGCGCTTCAACATGAACCTGCGCGAGACCAAGGGATGGTCCTATGGCGTGCGATCGCGCATCTCGAACGACAGCGATCGGTTGACCTGGGTCGCCGTCGCACCGGTCCAGGCCGATCGTACCGGCGATTCGATCAAGGAGTTCCAGAACGACCTGAAGGCGTATCTGGGCGACAAGGGCACGACGAAGGAAGAGCTGGAGCGGACCGTCAACGGCAGCGTTCGCGAACTGCCCGGCAGCTTCGAAACCTCGACCGACGTGCTGGGCGGCATGCGCCAGATCGTGAAGTTCGGCCGGCCCGACAAATATTACGAGACGCTGCCGGCCACCTATGAAGCGATGACGACCGAAGAGATCGACGCGGCGGCGCGCAAGGCGCTGAGCACGGGCGATCTCGTCTATGTCATCGTCGGCGACGCCGCGGTGGTGAAACCGCAGCTTGACGGGCTGGGTCTGCCGGTGGAAATAGCGAAACCCGCTAACTAACATCAGTTTCAGTAGGAGAGGTTTTATGTCTGGGGTCGATGGCAACTACGAGTGCATCACCAAGTCGCCGATGGGCGATCAGAAGTCCGTGTTCACCGTGAACAGCAGCGGCGACAGCTTCACCGGCCAGAACGCCGGTGCGATGGGCTCGCTCGATGTCGAGAATGGCAAGGTCGACGGCAACAAGCTGACCTGGGTCATGAACATGAAGGTGCCGATGCCGATGACGCTCGAATGCGAAGCGACGATCGACGGCGACACGCTGACCGGTACGATCAAGGCGGGCCCCTTCGGCTCGATGGCGATGACCGGCACGCGTCAGGCCTGATCTTTCGGCAATCCGAACAAGCGAAGGGCCGCTCCCGAAAGGGGGTGGCCCTTTTGCTTTGCATAGCTTTTCGGTTTCAAAGGGCTATCCAAAGCGGCGGCAGAAGAGCATAGCGCCGCTGCAATGCACAAAATGGCCGAATCCTCCCAACGGTCCCGCATGCCCGGCGAGCGGGAAATGGTGATCATGATGGCGATGGTGATGGCGCTCAACGCGCTCGCCATCGACTCGATGCTGCCTGCTCTTCCCGCGATCGGCGAGGGGCTGGGCGTCGCGATTCCGAACGACCGCCAATATGTCATCTCGACCTATCTCTTCGGCATCGGCGCGGGGTCGCTCTTCTATGGCCCGCTCTCCGACCGGTTCGGGCGCAAGGGCGTGCTCGTGCCGGCGCTGTTCGCCTATGTCGCCTTTTCGATCGGATGCGGGCTGGCGACGAGCTTTCCGATGCTGCTCGCGCTGCGTTTCGGGCACGGGGTGATCAGCGCGGCGCTGGGCGTGATCGTCGTCGCGGTGATCCGCGACCTGTTCTCGGGCGATGCGATGGCGAAACGGCTGTCGATGATCTTCCTCGTCTTCATGATCGTTCCCGCGATCGCACCCACGATGGGTGCGGGGGTCGCGGCGATCGCGGGCTGGCGGTCGATCTTCATCGTCCTTGCGGTGATGGGCGTCGTGATGCTGTTCTGGCTTCGCCGCCTGCCCGAGACGCTCGATCCCGCCGATGTCCGCCCGCTCGACTTGCGGACGATGATCGCGGGCTGGGCGACGGTGACGCGGCATCGCCGTGCCGCGGGCTATATGATCGCGTCGGGCATGATGCAGGGCTCGCTTTACGGCTATCTGAACAGCAGCGAGCAGATCATCGCCGACATCTTCGACGCGCGCAGCTTGTTTCCGCTCGTCTTCGCCTGCGTCGCGCTGGGAATCGCGACGGCGAATTTCTCTAACGCCGCGATCGTCGAGCGCTTTGGCGCGCGGCGTGTGTCGCAGAGCGCGACCTTTGCCTTCATGTTCACGTCGATCGCCCAGATTCTGGTTGCGCTGAGCGGCGCCGAGACATTGTGGATGTTCACGGTGCTGATGATGGTCAACGTCGGCCTGATCGGCTTTATCGGGAGCAATTTCGGGTCGATCGCGATGGAGGACTTCGGCCATATGGCCGGAGTGGCCTCTTCGTATCAAAGCTTTGCCAAGACCTTGCTGGCGGCGGCGGTCGGTGCGCTGATCGGGCAGCAATATGACGGCACGACGCTGCCGCTTGCCTATGCCTTCCTGATTTCGGGCGTGGTCGGGCTGGTCCTGGTTTTCTGGGCCGAACGCGGCAAGCTGTTCACGCGGCCGGGAACGGCGCCCAAGACACCTTATTGATCATAAGAAAAGGGCCGCCGCAGCAGATGCTGTGGCGGCCCCTTGAAGCCCGGTCAGGCGATCCGCGTTATTCGTGGATCGGCGCCTGCGGTTCCAGTTCATCCTCATGCACCTCGACGATACCGCGGCCAAGATGGCTGCGGCTGCGGCTGTAGAGGAAATAGATCAGCAGCCCGATGGCGCCCCAGATCGGGAGCACGAGCATCGCATCGAGCGGCAGGTTGAAGAATAGGAAGATCGTACCGGCGATGGTCAGCGGGCCGATCAGCCAAAGCGCCGGCGTCCTGAACGCGCGCGGCGTATTGGGCGCGGTCTTGCGCAGGATCATCACCGCGATCGCGACCATCATGAAGGCATAGAGCGTCCCCGCATTGGCGATGTCGGCGAGCTTGCCCACCGGCAGGAAGGCCGCGGCAAAGGCGACGGCCGCGCCGGTGATCATGGTGATCACGTGTGGGGTCTTCCACTTCGGGTGCACCTTGCTCCACGATTCAGGCAGCAGCCCGTCGCGGCTCATCACGAAGGCGACGCGGGTCTGACCGAACAGCAGGATCAGGATGACCGACGGCAGTGCGACGAAGGCGGCAATGCCGAGCATGTTGCCGACGCCCGACCAGCCGATCTGGCGAAGAACATGCGCGAGCGCTTCGTTCGAGCAGACGAGCGGCAGATTGTTGGCCGCGTAAGTGGCGCACTGGCGCGCCAGCTCTTCCGAACCGGCCGGGAAGGGCACGCCGTTCGGACCCATGATGGGCTGACCGCCCACGGTGCCGATCGCGCCTGCGGCGACGAGGATGTAGAAGACGGTACAGAAGAGCAGCGAGCCGATCAGGCCGATCGGGACGTTGCGCTGCGGGTTCTTGGTTTCCTCGGCGGCGGTCGAGACGGCATCGAAGCCGACATAGGCGAAGAAGATCGTCGCCGCCGCGCCGACCGCGCCGACGCCCGAACCGAAGCCGCCGAAGACGCCGGCCGGCAGGAAGGGGTTGAACCGGTCGGTCGAGAAATAGTCGCTGGGCAGCGTCAGGACGATGAAGGCGGTCAGTGCGGTCACCTTGATTGCGACTAGGACGGCGTTGACGCGCGCGCTTTCGGTGGTGCCGATCATCAGCAGCCAGGTGATCAGCAGGGCGATGAAAACGGCGGGCAGGTTGACGAAGCCGCCTTCGATCCCGCCCAGCGCCAGCGGAGCGCCGGCGAGATAGGATGGGAGCTGTATCCCCAGGAACTCGTTTAATATGGTCCCTGTGAAATAGCCGGACCACCCGACCGACACGGCGGACGCGGCCACCGCATATTCAAGGACGAGGGCCCAGCCGACGGTCCAGGCGAGCAGCTCGCCCATCGTCGAATAGGTGTAGGTATAGGCGGACCCGGCGACCGGGATCATTGCGGCGATTTCCGCGTAGCAGAGGGCGGCCACGATGCAGATGAGCCCCGCGATCGCGAAGGCCAGCATCAGGCCCGGGCCGGCCTTTTGCGCGCCCGCGGCGGTCAGCACGAAAATGCCCGTACCGATGACGCAACCAATGCCGAACAGCGTCAGCTGAAAGGCGCCCAATGTACGATGAAGCGACTTTTTCTCGGCGGTGGCCAAGATGGCGTCGAGCGGTTTGACGCGACCAAATATCATCCAAAATTCCCCTTTGGGGCCCGGAACGGGCCTTCTCATGGCGGGAGAGACTAGACGCTCTGCACGTCAGCGCAACTTAATTTCATGGGACCGGAAGCCGGATTCGCCGGGGTCCAATTCGATCTACCGCACCGTGAAGCGCACGCGGTCGATCATCTGGCCGCCGGGATCGACGAGCGTCAGCATGTGCGCACCGGGTCGCGGCAGGATTTGCTGCCCGTCACCGGCGTCGCCGAGAATCTTTCGATCGAGGATCAGGCGATAGCCCGTGACTTCGCCGCTGACGATCACCGCCAGCCGCTGGCGGTCGATCGGGATGTCGGGGTCGAGCGCATAGACGCTGCCGCTGACCGGGCTGGTGATGCGCGGGCGGCGGGCGGCGGCGGGGGCGGCGGCCATTTCGGTTTGCGCGGTGCCGGTCAGGAAATATTCGCGGCGCGGGGGCTCGCGCGTGCCGGGCAGGCTGATCTGGCGCGCCTCGACCCCCGGCGGCATCTTGGGCGGCTTGCCGGGGCTACCGGCGTGCAGCGCCATCATCACGTCGCGCCAGACGGGCGCGGCGCCCGAGGTGCCGGAGACGGCGCGCATCGAATCGCCCTCCAGATTGCCGACCCAGACCGCGACGGTGTAGCGGTCGGACCAGCCGATGCACCAATTGTCGCGCATGCCTTTCGAGGTGCCGGTCTTGGCGGCGGCCCAGAAGGGGAGGCGCAGCGCGCTGTCGGCGCCGAAGGCGTCGGCGCGGGCGGAGGCGTCGGCGAGGATGTCGCCGACGATGAAGGCGGCGGCGGGGCTGACGACCTGGTGCGGATGTTGGGGAAGGTGCCGCGTAGCGTCGAATGTGACCGGCGACCACTTTCCGGAATTAGCAAACGTTCTAAATGCGTTAGCTTGTTCGACTAGCGAGACTTCGGCCGATCCGAGGGCCAGGCTGAAACCGTAATACTCGCCGTCCTCGACCAGCCCGTGATAGCCGAGCGCCCAGAGGCGGTCGCGGAACTCCTGGACGTCGTCGATCACCAGCGCGCGCACCGCGGGCACGTTGAGCGACGAGGCGAGCGCGTGGCGGACGCTGACCGGCCCCTTGAAACTATGGTCGTAATTCTTGGGGACATAGAGGCCCGAGGCGGTGTCGAGCTGGACCGGACTGTCGTCGAGGATCGACCCGGCGGTGAGCCAGCCATGTTCGATCACCTGCGCATAGAGATGCGGCTTGAGCGTCGAGCCCGCCTGCCGCCGCGCATTGGCGCCGTCGACCGACGCCGCGGTCGATTTCAGCCCGACCCCGCCGACATAGGCGAGCACTTCGCCGGTGGCATTGTCGAGCACGACGACCGCGCCGTCGCGCACGCGGTCGGAACCCAGCCCCGCAAGCTGGCGGCGCAGCGCGACGATCGCGGCCGTCTGGATCCGGCGGTCGATCGTGGTGACGACGCGCTTGCCGGGCTTGTCGAGCAGCCGGGTCGCGAGATGCGGCGCGAGCGCGGGGTCGAACCGCGCCGCGCGCTCGCCCGAGACGAGCGTCGCGGCGGCGGCGTTGATCGCGGCACAGTCGTCGGCGCGCGCGATGCGGCACGCCCGCCGCCCGAGCATTTCTGCGCCCGCCGCCGGGTTGGGGAGCAGGCCCGCGAACAGCGCGGCGTCGGCCCGGTTCATTTCGGCGGGCGTCTTGCCGAACAGGCTTTGCGCCCCTGCGCCGATCCCCTGCGCCTCGCCGCGCAGGGGCAGGAGGTTGAAATAAGCCTCGAGCATCTGGTCGTGCGTCCAGCCCGCGGCGAGGTCCTGCGCCGCGCGCATCTGGCGGATCTTGGCCAGCCAGCCGCGCTGTCCGGGCTGCGCGAGTTCGGGGGCGAGGAAGGCCGCGAGCTGCATCGGCAGCGTCGAGGCCCCGCGCGAGCGGCCGCCGGTCCAGCGCGTCCGCGCCGCGCCGGCGATCGCGAGCCAGTCGACCCCGCCGTGCGACCAGAAGCGATGATCCTCCGCCGCGACGACGGTGTCGCGGACGGCGGGGCTGATGTCCTTCAGCGGCACCCAGGCGAGGCGGCGCCGCTCGAAATTGACGCGCTCGCTGTCGAGGAGCTGGCCCTCGCGGTCGTAGAGCCAGGCCTCGCTGGGTTTCCAGTCGGCGCGAACGGCGACGTAGTCGGGCATCGTCGGCGGGCGGGTCAGGAGATGCGCGGCGGTGGTGAGGACGAGCGCGGCGAGCGCGAGCCAGGCGAAGGCGTCGCGAATGCGCGATGTGCGGGGAATATGGTCAGCCATCGCCGGATCGCGAGCCTGTGGGATCGGCCATCCGTCACCCCGTCATTGCGCGCGCAGCGAGGCAATCCAGGGTGTGGCAAGCCGCTCTGGATTGCTTCGCTCCGCTCGCAATGACGGAGGTCGAAGGATGTGTCGTTGCCGCATCACTCGGCCGAGGCCGCGACCGTCACCGGCGCGTTCGGCCACTGGCCGCGGATCGCGGGCGAGTACATCGCCTCGACGCGCGTCGGGGGCAGGGTGAAGCGGCCCGAGCCGTTGAGGCGGACGACATATTCGACCGCATGGGTGCCCGCCGGCATCCAGCCGTAATAGCCGCGCCAGCTATCCTTGCCGCGTTCGACGTAGCTGGGTTGCCAGTTCGTCCCGCCCGCCTGCGCGGCGAGCATTTCCGACTGGCCGCCGAGGCTGCCGACGATCGTCGCGCCCGGCGGGATCGGATCGTTCACGACGACCCAGGTCCGCGACGCGGCCGCCACGACCTCGATCCGCACCTTGATCACGTCGCCGCGCGTCAGGCGGTTCGGATCGGCCGCCTTCACGACGCTGACCGAACGCTTGACGCGGTAGCCGGCGTTGAGCGGTTCGGCGAGCGGCACGGCGGCGCGGACGCTGACCGTGGCCCAGGGTGCGCCCGTGCCCTCATGCTTCAGGCTCATCGTCCCCGACACCAACGGCACGCTGATCGGTTCGACCCGATCGGGCAGCGGCCAGCTTTGCGCCGCATTGCCGCCGAGCAGCGCGATGCGGGTGATGCCCGTGATCGCATTGGCCGGATAGAGTTCGGCAAAGCGGCGGACGGTGACCGCACCCCAGGCATTGGCCGGGGTCGTGTCCCAATGGCCGCGCCGCTGGCGCTGCGCGACGCCGACCATCAGCTTGCCGGCGTCATCTTCCCAGCCCTTGCGGCCGAGCACGGCCTCCAGCGCCTTGATCGCCATTTCGTCGCCGCTGGTCATCATCCACCACTGCGCGCGCGCATCGTCGACAAGGTCGAGGCGCGTGCCTTCATAGACGAGCCGCTTGCGAAGCTCGGCCTCGGCGGCGGTGCGGAGCGCGACGGCGTTGCGCACGCCGGGCGTCCGCTCGATCGCGACGAGCCAGTCGGCGAGCGTGCCGGTGGCCATGTCGACCGGCTTGGTATCGATCGCGGCGACGAGCTGCGCGCTCGACGCATTGTTGCGCGCGAGTGCCGCCAGCGCCGCGATGCGGACCGGGCGGATGTCATAGGGGCCATAGCCCTTGCGGCTGAGGCGCCCTTCGACGACCGCCTGCAGCGCCTTGATCATCTTGGCCTTCGACGCGTCGGGAACCGCAAAGCCGTTCGCCGCGGTCACCGCCATCACATAGGCGGTGAGTTCGGGCGACCCCTCCATCCGGTCGTTCGGCCAATAGCGAAGCAGGCCGTCCTTATCGAGATAGGTCGGCATCGATCCCGCCAGCGCCTGCCAGCGACCGACATCGCCCAGCGCGATCGCGCGCGAGGTCTGCTGTTCGAAGCAGTTGTAGGGATAGATGGCCATATAGTCGCGGACGCCCGAGAGCGGCGGCGCGAGCGTGCCCGCGAGCGCGACGTCGACATAGCCGCCGGGAAGCGCCCCCGCCGGGATCGCGATCGGCAGCGTCGTGTCGGGACCGACGCGGAACAGGCTGGCGGCCCAGGTCTCGATCGGAACCGCGGGTTCGACCACCTGTTGGAAGACCAGCCGGTCGCGCGCCTTGCCGTCCTTCGACACGGCATCGACCGTCCACTCGATCGGCCCGACCTGGTCGGGTGCGGTCATCGACCAGCTTATCGGCACGGCGCCGCCCGCCGGAATGGTGACGGTCAGCGGCGCGGCGGTCGCGACGGCGGGCGACAGCGACGGGGTCGCGGTGACCGTCATCTCGCGGTCGGTGCCGTTGCGGAGCGTGAAGCGCGCGTCGAACGTGTCGCCGGTGCGGACGAGCTCGGGAAGGCCGGCGAAGACGCCGAGATCCTGCACGGTCCGCACGCTGGTTTCGCCGGTGCCGAAATATTGCGAGCCGTCGGTCGCGATCGCGACGAGGCGGAAGCCCGACAGATTGTCGGACAGCGGGACGTCGACGGTCGCGCGGCCCTTTCCGTCGAGCGGTACATGTCCCTGCCACAGCAGCACGGGGCGGAAGTCCTCGCGCGTCAGACCCGACAGGTCGCCGCCGCCGCCGCCGCCGGGTTCCAGCGCCTTGCGGCCGTAATGGCGCTTGCCGACGACCTGCATCTGCGCGGTCGAGGTGAGGACGTCGAGCGTGCGCTCGCCCATCATCGCGTCGATCAGCTTCCAGCTTTCGTTCGGCGCGAGCTGAAGCAGCGCCTCGTCGACCGCGACGAAGGCGACGTCGGCGCCGCTGGCGGGCTTGCCCGAGGGATCCTTGACCTCGATACCGACCTTGGCGGTTTCGCGGATCGCGTATTTTTCCTTGTCGGCCTTTACCTTGACGCCGAGCTGATGGCCTTCCCAGCCGACCTTGATCTTGGCGATGCCGAGGCGGTAGCTGGGCTTGGCCAGGTCGACGAGCGCGGTGGGCGGCGCCCCCTCGCTGTTTTCGATCTTGAAGCCGACCGCGCGTTTCATCTTGCGGAACCAGCTTTCATTGCCGGTGACGCGCCCGCGCACCGCCATGACCGAGACATAGACGTCGGGCGCATAGGTCGCGGGCAATTTGACCTTCACGACCGGGTTGGTGCCCTTCAGCGGCACGACGAAGCTGGACAGCACGCCTTCGCGTTCGACGGTGACGAGCGCCGTCGCCTCGCGGAAGGGCATGCGGACCTGGAAGCTGGCGACGTCGCCCGCCGCATAGCGCGGCTTTTCGGCGATCACGTCCATGCGGTCGCCATTGTCGCCGCCGAACCACCAGTCGTTGTCGCCCGCGAGCCATACCGAGCGCACGGCGCGCGCTTCATTGCCGTCGGCGTCGACCGTGGTCGCGACGACGGTCACCTCGCCCGACACGCCGGGCGCCATCGCGCAGCTTGCGCGGCCGAGCTTGTCGGTGGTCGCCGAACAGGTGGCGTCGAGCCGCGTCGTGCGCATCTGGTTGTCATAGGCATAGAAGCCGCCGATCAGACGCCGCCGCGCGGTGATGATCTCGCGATTGTAGAGCGCGACCTGGACGCGCTGGCCGCTGATCGGCCGGCCGTCGAGGTCGAGCGCGATGAAATTGAGGCGCAGGTCGTTGTCGCGCATCAGCCAGCCGTCGGTTTTGACGCCGAGGCGCACCGCCGAGGGGAAGAGGGTGATGCGGCGGCTGGAGGTCAGCGTCTCGCCATTCGCGTCCTCATAATCCATCTCGACCGCCATCTGCGTCGGTTCGACGATCGGCTGGTCGACGACGATGCTGGTCGAGGCGCTGCCGTTCGCGTCGAGCTTGAGCGGGGTCGAGCGCGCGAGCGGCATGTCGGCTTCGGGTTCGTCGCCGCTGTCGTCGAGCTGGATCACGCCTTCCTTGACCGGCTGGCCGTCGAAGTCCCAGTCCCGATAATCCTCGGGCGGGGTCCAGGTGGGGCGGAAATTGGTGCGGATTTCGACCGGGATGTTCGGCGCGGGGCCGCCCGAGAGATAGCCGACGAACAGCGAGATCGGCACCATCGCCGGGCGCACCGGCGCCGCCTTTGGCCCGGTGACGGTCGCCTTCATCGTCGGCAGGCGATATTCGTCGACCTTGACCGACTGGTTCGACCAGATCGTCTTGTCCTCGCCATCCTTGTCCTTGGTGACGAAGACGAGTTCATAGTCGCCCATCGGCGCGGTCGCCGGGACATTCCACGTCGTCTCGCCGCTGCCGCTCGCGTCGATCGCGAAGGGCATTTCGAATTCGGTGTCGGACCCGCGGTGGACCAACCGCAGCTTGCCCGCGATCGGTTTCGGGGTCGAGAAGCCGGCGCCGACCGGGCGGCGCAGGATATGCTTCATATGCACCGTCTCGCCCGCCTTCACGAGCGCGCGGTCGAACAGCGTGTGGAGCACGTCCTCGCGTTCCGACCAGCCATAGGGAAGGTCGAAATCATAGGGGCGGATACCGTTGCCCCAGTCGGTGAGCGTGAAGCTGAAATCGTCGCCGGCGCGCGCGCTGACCATCAGCGCGTGGCCTTCGCTGGTCGCGGGATCGGGATCCTCCTCGCAGCTGGCATAGGTTTCGGGCGCGGGCAGGCCGCTGGCAAAGGCGAGGCGGCCCGCCTTGTCGGCGGTGCCGCGCGCGAGCAGGCGGCCGGTGCAGCTGTCGGTGACGCGAATTTCGGCGCCCGCGACGGGCAGACCGGTGTCGAGCGCGGTGACCCAGGCCAGCGAGCCTTCGCGGCCCCATTTGAAATGGACGGCCATGTTGGTGACGAGCGCGGCGGTCGCGACATAGCGCGTCGTCTTGCGGCCGAGCAGCACCGCGCCAAGCTCCGGACTGGCGATTTCGACGACGTGGAAGCCCTTTTCGGCCAGCGGGATGCCGACGACCTCGAACTCCTTGCCGCCGGCGGCGGGCGAAAGCTGCATGTTGCGGCGCTCGCCGCCCGCGGGCGCATCCTCGAACACCGATTTGGTGCCGGTGTAGTTGACGGTGACGTCCTCGCCCCTGGCGTTCTTTTCCTCGCGATAGTCGGTGTCGTCGGCGTCGGCGACGCGCTTCAGCCAGCGTGCGATCGCGGCATCGTCGTCGCCGACCTTCAGCGTCGTCGCGGGCATGCGGAGGTTCGATTGAACCATCGTCGCCTCGACCCCGCGGACGGTGACGGGCAGGATGCCGCCCTCGCTCGCTTCCAATATCCCGAACTCGGCGGCGAATTTGACCAGCGGCGGGGCGCGGTCGATGTGGAATTTGAGCGGGAAGTTCGATTGGTTCTGCAGCTTGCGGCCGCTCTGGTCGGCGACGTCGGTGGGCAGGACGAGCGTCGCGTCGACATTCTGCGGCAGCGGACCCGCGAAGTGGATCTGCGTCAGATATTTGTCATTCTTGTCGTCGTCGGAGAATTTCGCGGTCAGCCGCTTGCCGTCGGCGGTGTTCAGCGTCGCGGCGAGCGCGGTTTCGCGGGCGACGGGCGCGGCGAAGATGATGTTGATGTCCTTCAGCGGGTTGCAGCCCGCCTGCGGATTGACGCGGCTGCACGACATTTTCGCCGTGAAGGCCGGGCGCACGTCATAGTCGAAGCGCTGGTCGCGGCCCGCGGTGCGGCTGGGCACCCCGGCCTGCGTGATGCGGGCGTCCCAGACGAGCGCCATCTCGCGCCCCGGAGGCAGGGGACGGCGGCATTTGACCGGCACGACGCGGTCGAGCAGTGCGTCGCGATCGCTCCCCGCCGCGGGCAGGCGCAGCGGCATGCCTGCGTCATAGGCGAAGGATTGCGACGACCATTCGTTCGACATCCCCTGAAGGATTTCGACCGCGGTCTCGCGCTTCAGCACGTCGACGGGGATCTTCTCGCCGATGCCGTCGACCGCGCAATAGGCGTAGCGGCCGACCGACGCGCGGTCGGCGGCGACGTTGGTCGCGACGAGGAAGATTTGGTCCTCCTCGACCCCGTCATAGGTGCCGCCCGCCATCACGGCGCGCACGGAGGGGCCGCCGGTGTCGATCTCGAACCGTTCGTTGCCGACGACGCCGACGCCGCGCGCGGTGGTCAGGCCGGGGCGCAGCTCGACATGACAGCTCACGCCGCCGGGAAGCGATTTTTCGAATTCGAGAACCCAGGTGCGCGTGTCGACCCAGCGGCCGGCGGCGGGCACCTTGCAATCATGCGTCGCGGGCGCGCGGGCGCGGGGATCGCCGAGCGGGACCATGTCCTCAGAAAAGCGCAGGGTGAAGCGGCTGATCGTGCCGTCGCCGGTGCCCGACGAGCCCGGCGTCGCGAGCGTGACCTGCGGAACGGTGTCGCCGCCCGCCGCGACCAGCGCGGCGGCGAGGGGGACGATCAGGGCCAGTTTTATCCTGCCGGCAAAAGCCTTTGCCGCCGCCTGCCATCCCTTAGTCATCCGTCGTCTCCCCGGTCGGACCCGAAACCTATCCTGCTGGAAACAGGAGCCCAAGTCCACCCGTCGCCGCGCATCGCGCACGGTTAATCGCACATCGCGAAACCGCTGTGACGGCGGTCATAGACAAAGCGGAAAATCAGCGCGCGAGCATCGGCCCCAGCGGCTGTCCGGCAAAGAGATGGACGTGGAGGTGCGGCACCTCCTGATGGCTGTCGAAGCCGACGTTGGCGAGCAGCCGATAACCGGGAGCGACCAGCCCCTGATCGCGCGCGACTTTGCCCACCGCGCGCACGAAACCGGCGATTTCGGCGTCGCTGCCGCGCGCGGAGAAATCGTCCCAGCTGACATAGGCCCCTTTCGGGATCACCAGGATGTGCAGCGGCGCCTGCGGGTTGATGTCGTGAAAGGCGAGCGCATGATCGTCCTCATAGACCGTCTTCGACGGCAGCTCGCCGCGCAAGATGCGCGCGAAGATATTCTGGTCGTCATAGGGAAGAGTCGCGTCGATCGGCATGGGGGTGCTCCTATTGGGGGCGGGCGGCCTTTTCGGCATGGCCCGAGGTGCCGTGGCGGCGGTCGAGTTCGGCGGCGATCATGTCCCAGGTCACGCCGCGCTCGGCGATCAGGACCGACAGGTGAAAGACCAGGTCGCTCGCCTCGCCGATCAGCGCGGGATCGTCCTCGCCGACCGCGGCGATGACCGTCTCGACGGCTTCCTCGCCCAGCTTCTGCGCAATCTTGCCGCGCCCTTTCGCCGCGAGGCTGGCGACATAGCTCGCCTCCGCCTCGCCCGCCGACAGCCGGTCGCGGATCGTCGCCTCCAACCGCCCCAGGGTTTCGCCCATCGCCTTGCTCATCGCCGATCCTTTCGCGGCCGTGCCTAGCGGCGGGAAAGGCGCTGGACAAGGCCGCACGGCTCTGGTGAAGCGCGCAGCATGGCCGAGATAAAATTGCATCCCGACTGGCTCGCGCGGATCGGCGGCGAGTTCGAGCAGCCCTATATGGCGACGCTGAAGGCGTTCCTCGCCGCCGAGCGCGACAAGGGCAAGACGATCTATCCGCGCCCGCGCGACTGGTTCGCGGCGCTGGACGCGACCCCGCCGCAGGACGTGCGCGTCGTGATCCTGGGGCAGGACCCCTATCACGGGCCGGGACAGGCGCACGGGCTGTGCTTTTCGGTCCAGCCGGGCGTGCGGACGCCGCCGAGCCTGGTCAATATCTACAAGGAAATGAACAGCGACCTGGGCATCGCGCCCGCGCGGCACGGCTATCTGAAGCATTGGGCCGCGCAGGGGGTGCTGCTGCTCAACAACTGCCTGACGGTCGAGGCCGGGCTGGCCGCATCGCACCAGGGCAAGGGGTGGGAGAAGTTCACCGACGCCGCGGTGGCGTCGGTCGCGGCCGATCCCGCGCCCAAGGTCTTCATCCTGTGGGGCAGCCATGCGCAGCGCAAGGCGGCGAACGTTCCCGGCCTGGGCCCCGACGGCCCGCACCTGATCCTGCGCGCGCCGCACCCGTCGCCGCTGTCGGCGCATAACGGCTTTTTCGGATCGAAGCCGTTCAGCCAGACGAACGCCTTTCTGGAGGCGCAGGGTCGCGGCCCGATCGACTGGCGCCTGCCCGAGGTTCCGGATGCGTGAGCGGGCCGCGCGCGTGAGCCGAACGTCATGAGCCGAACGCGATGAGCATGCTGGCCGATCCGGTGACGCTGGCCGTCCTGGCGGCGGCAGTGGTCCTGCTCGGCATGGCGAAGGGCGGGCTGGCCGGCGTCGGCGCGCTCGCGACGCCGCTGGCAGCGCTGGTGCTGCCGCCCGCGACCGCCGCGGCGGTGCTGCTGCCGATATTGATCGTGCAGGACGTGATCAGCGTCTGGTCGTTCCGCCACACCTGGGACGGCTGGATCATCGGGTGGATGCTGCCGGGCGCGGCGGTGGGCATCGCGGCGGGATGGTATTATGCCGAACGGGTGAACGAGGCGCAGCTGATGATGGCGCTCGGCGCGATCACGCTGGCGTTCGGGGTCTATCGCCTGTGGGTCGAGCGCGGCGGGCGGATCGTTGCGCCCTCGACCTCGCCCGGCTGGGTGGGCACGATCTTCGGCGGCCTGATGGGGTTGACCAGCCAGATCGCGCACGCCGGCGGACCCCCGTTCCAGATGTGGGTGACGCCGCGCAAGCTGCCGCACCTGACCTTTATCGGGACCAGCGCGATCCTGTTCGCGATCGTCAACTGGATGAAGGTCCCGGCCTATCTGGCGCTCGGCGCCTTTCCGCACGAGGTGATCGTCGCGGCGCTGTTGCTGATGCCGCTGGCGATCGTGTCGACGGTGATCACGGTGCGCTGGATGAAGCGGATGAATCCCGAACGCTTCTATGTCCTGATCTATGTGCTGATGGTGCTGCTGGGCGCCAAGCTGTTGTGGGACGGGTTGCACGGATGACGCCGGTGACGATCCTGGTCGACGCCGATGCGTGCCCCGTGAAAGAGGAAATCTATCGCGTCGCCTGGCGGCACGAGACGCCGGTGAAGGTCGTCAGCAACAGCCGGCTGCGCGTTCCCGAGCATCCGCTGATCGAGCGCGTGGTGGTGTCGGACGGCTTCGACGCGGCCGACGACTGGATCGCCGAGGCCGCGACCGCGCGCAGCGTCGTCATCACCGCCGACATTTTGCTGGCCGACCGCGCGCTGAAGGCCGGGGCGACGGTGCTCGCCCCCAATGGCAAGCCGTTTACGGCGGCGTCGATCGGCCCGGCGATCGCGACGCGCGCGATCATGGCCGACCTGCGGGCGGGAATGGGTGAGGGAATCGGCGGGCCGCCGCCCTTTTCGAAGGCCGACCGCTCGCAATTTCTGCAGGCGCTGGACAGCGCGCTGGTCCGGCTCAAGCGTCAGCCCTGAATTTCTTTTCTTTCTTTTCAGCCGCCTGACTATTTTTTTGCGCGCCAGTGACGGCGATCACCGCGCGGCGGCCGCTTCCCCGGCAGATAAGGATCATCGAATGACGCACCGCCCCCGCGGTGCAGATGGTTCGCGGCGCAGCGAACCCGACATGGAACAGCTCCCGTCCCGTCCGGCCCACCAGCCGGTACGGGATCAGCCCTCCCGCCGGCCGCGACCCCCGGCGGGAGGGCACGAATTGACGCGACGCTTTGTGGCTGCCCTTTGGTTGGGGGACCGGAGGGTAGCCGCCGGCGCCGCCCGACCTCCTTCGCGACCATGGCTCCAAGGCGGTAGCCGAGAGGGCACGGTCGCCGCGGTGACGGTCGGGCGGACTGCGTCCGGCGGATCAATTGCCCGCGGTGCGATGCCGGAAAAAGGCGAGCAGCAGCACGACCGAGATCACGCCGACCATCATCCCCGCGGTGGTCGTGATCATGTTGATCGATTCGGCGGGATTGTTCGAATTCCAGGCGCCGCTGGTGGTGCGGTCGATCATCCACCACGCCCCGCATATGACGACCGCGTCGAGCAGCACGAGCCCCAGCAGGGCGCGCATCGATTTCTTCATGATAGTCTCCCCCATATATGATTGGGATCGACCCTATCAGATTGGCGTCGGCGGTCTATTCCGTTTGACGATGCGCGCCGCGCGTCGCATCCTGGCGCCATGGCGCGGCTCTATACGACCTTTGCGGACTTCTGGCCCTTTTACCTGCGCGAGCACAGCAAGCCGCGGACGCGGGCGCTGCATTATGTCGGGACGAGCCTGGTCGTGCTGATCGCGATCGCGGCGGTCGTGACCGGACGATGGGGCTGGCTGATTGTGCTGCCGCTGGCGGGCTATTTCTTTGCCTGGGTCGCGCACTTCGGGGTCGAGAAGAACCGGCCGGCGACCTTTACCTATCCGCTGTGGAGCCTTGCGGCCGATTTCCGGATGTGGGCGCTCTGGCTGACCGGGCGGCTGGGCCCCGAGCTCGATCGTGCCGGCGTTCCGCGCACCGCGCGCTGAAAAATCGATCGCCGAAAAATCGATCAGAGTGAACGGAAGGCTGCATTGGCGGTAATTGCGAGCGATTCTTAATTTGGTGCCTCGTACCGGAGACACCATCATGCCGACCGATCTTGCCAAGACCCTGACCTATCTGTCGCTGCACCTGACGATCGGGTTCAGCGTCGCCTATGTGATGACCGGATCGGTCGCGCTGGCGGGCGGGATCGCGATCGTCGAACCCTGTATCAATGCCGTCGCATTCTTCTTCCATGAAAAGGCATGGAAGCGGGCGGGGGCGGGGCGTAAGCTGATCGCGGCCTGACCCGTTTTCCCGAGTCCCCGTTTTCCCGAGTTCCCGTGACCTTCAACCCAAGGAGATATTGCATGACCGTCAATCGCGCATCCGCCCGCTACGAAGGCTTCGGCAAGGACGGCAAGGGGTCGATCACGACCAAGTCGGGCGTGCTGGACGCCCAGCCTTACGGCTTTGGCACCCGGTTCGAAGGCGTGCCGGGCACCAACCCCGAAGAGTTGATCGCGGCGGCGCACGCGGCCTGTTTCACCATGGCGCTGTCGTTCGGGCTGGCGCGCGCCGGCTATAGCGGCGACACGCTGGAGACCAGCGCGGCGGTGACGCTCGAGCAGCAGGACGGCGGCTTTGCCATCACCAAATCGGCGCTGACGCTGACCGGCAAGGTGCCGGGGATTTCCGCCGAGGAGTTCGCGAAGATCGCCGAGGAGGCCGAGAAGAATTGCCCGGTATCCAAGCTGCTCGATTGCGAGATCACGCTCGAACACAGCCTCGAAAGCTAGGCGGCGCGAAGCAGCGGCGGGGGCAGGTCGTCGGCCATGAAGTCGAACGCCCCCTGCACCGGCGGCGGCAGTGTCCAGCTTTGCAGGACGCGGTGGCGGCGATGGCCGACATGGCTTTCGATCAGCACCAGATCGCCCGGTGTCCAGTGCCACGCCAGCGGCACCGGGTCGAAGTCGCACGCGCCATAGCCGAGCGTGATGTGCGGGCGCAGGCCCGACTTGCGGTGCATCGGTTCGATGGCCTGCGTCGCCAGGCGGGCGACGACGGCTTCATAAAGCTGGCGGATCGCGGCGACGCTGCCCGCCGTGACGAGTTCGGCGCCGGTTTCGCGGGACTGGATACGGCCGAAGGGGATCGCGCTGGCGGCGGGAAGGTCCGCCCCCAGCGCCCGGGCCACCTGCTGCCGCAGGAAGGGATGCGGCATCATCGTCTCGGCGATCGTGCACAGCGTGAGATGATAATTTTGCGGCTTCAACCCGGCGAACAGGTCGCCGGTGACGGGCGGCAATTGGCGCGCCAGCCAGCCGGCGCGATCGACGGGAACCTGGAAGCCCAGGAAATAGCGGAACATCGGCGACATCATCCATCCTCCGAATCGGACAATGTTCACATTATGTTCTCATTTAACATCGGAGTCGAATCGAACCAGTCGACCCGGCCGATTTGCCGGCCGATCTATTGGCAGTTGCCGTCGCGCTTTTCCTGCTTGCCGCCGGCGAGGAACCAGCGCGATTTCGCGGCATCGGCGTCTTCGTCATAATAGCAGACGTCGGTCGCGCCGGTGCGCGGATCGATGAGCACCGCCCATTGATGCGGCCCGCAATTATGCGCCTCGCATGCCCAGGACATGACCTTGCCGCCCTTCATCTCGATCGGACCCGCGGGCCCCTCGGTCGTGGTGATCGCCTTGACGACCGCGGCGTCCTTGACCGTGGCGGCGATGCCCGCCTTGACCAGCGCATGGTCGTTCCACGCTACGCCGTCGACCTTGTCGAAGGGATATTTGCCCACATAGGAGGCGAGTTTCGACCCCGCGGTCGGCGGCAGCGGCGAGGTTTCGGTCGGCCCCGTCGCCTTGGCCGCGCCGGCGTCGGGCGGATTGCCGGTCGCCGCCGTGGCGGGCGCGCTGGTCGCGGCTGCATCGCCCTTCGGCGCGTCGGCGGCGGTCTTGTCGGCCTTTGCGCCGCACGCCGCGAGGGCCAGCGCGAGGGTGAGGAACGGGAGGCTGTGGCGTGTCATGCGGCTTCTCCTGCTGTTGCCCGCTGCTTATCAAGCGGCCTGGGTGAAGAACATCAGATAAACGAGGCGCGCGTCGAGCGAGCGGGTCCCGAACCCCGCCGCGCTGTTGTGGAACATCCACGGGCTGAACAGGATCAGCCGGTTGAAGCGCATCGGCGCGGTAAAGCTGCGTTCCCATGCCGAGGGTTTCAGCGTGTCGCGGTTCACGACATCGTCGACCAGCCGGTTGATGTCGGGATAGCCTGCAGCATGAATCCCCGCGGCGGTCGTCGGCACGCGGTCCAGCCCGGTGCGGCGGTGGCGATAGAAGTCGGTGCCGCCGCGGCAATAGCCGGGCGGGGTCAGATAGAGGATGCCCGAATAGGCGGCGGGGTCGATATGAACCCCGCTGCGGCCGCGATCATTCTTCAGCGTCATGCGGCAATGGCCGTGGAGCGTCCCCGGCGCGCCGACGAGCGCCATGCCGGTCAGCCGCGACACATAATCGTCGAGCCCCTTGATCGGCAGCGACCGCGTCGAGGTGGTGCCCGGATAATTCGCGTCGTCGGGCTTGCCCTCATAGCCGAGCGCCAGCGCCTGCCGCCGAAGCTCCAGCGGGTCGGCGGCGAAGTCGTCGATCATGATGAAAGCGGGCGTCATCCTGTCCGTCGCTGCTAACAGGAAGCGCGGCGCGACGCCAGCGCGCGGCGGGCCGTCGCATCGGCGCTGGATACGCGGCGGCCGCCATGCCATCCTTGCCCGCGGCCCCGGTGGAGAAGCATATGGTCGAACCCCCCAAGCCCGTCCTGCTGTCGGGCGGCAATCCGCAGATCCCGAAGGGCGAGGGCGATGGTCCGGTGCAGGCCTATATCGCCGCGATGCCCGGCTGGAAATCGGCGGCGTGGGCGCGGCTCGACGCGCTGATCGCGCGCGCGGTGCCGGGGGTGCGCAAGGCGGTCAAATGGAATTCGCCCTTCTATGGCGCGCCCGATGCGCTGCCCGGCCACTGGTTCCTGAGCATCCATTGCTATGCCCGCTATATCAAGATCGCCTTTTTCGACGGCGCGGCGCTGGATCCCGTGCCGCCGGTCGCGTCGAAAAGCGGCACGACGCGCTATTTCCATATCCACGAAGACGACAGGGTCGACGAGGCGGGCTTTGCGGAGTGGATCCGCCAGGCCAGCCGGTTGCCCGGCGAAAAGATGTGAGAGGATGAGGCGATGCAGGACGAAGACCCCTCGGCACTGATCGATGCGCGGATCGCCGCGCTGGACGACTGGCGCGGCGCGATGCTGGCGGCGCTGCGCGCGCTGATCCGCGAGGCCGACCCCGCGGTCGAGGAGACGGTCAAATGGCGCAAGCCGACCAATCCGGGCGGCGTTCCGACATGGGAGCATGCGGGGGTGTTGTGCACGGGCGAAACCTATAAGGACAAGGTCAAGCTGACCTTTGCCAAGGGGGCGTCGGTCGACGATCCGCAGCGGCTGTTCAATTCCAGCCTCGACGGCAATGTCCGGCGCGCGATCGATTTCGCCGAAGGCGACACGGTCGACGCGGCGGCGTTCAAGGCGCTGATCCGCGGCGCGGTCGCGGCCAATCTGGCCAAGCCCGCGCGGGCGAAAAAGGGGTAGGGCGAAGAAGGGATCGGGGGGCGCATCAGTCGATGATCGGCGCGCCTTCGGCCTGCAGCCGGGCGAGATTGTCCTTCATCGCCTGCAGCACCTCGGGCGCGTGCGGCTGCCAGCTTTCGACCTCTCCGACCACGCGCAGCGGCGCGCGCGAGCGATAGCTGCGCGTCGGATTGCCAGGGAATTTCTTGTCGGTCAGGTTCGGATCGTCGAACCAGTCGCCCGTCGGCCGGACGATATAGATACGCTCCCGCCCCGCGCCCGCCGCCAGTTCGCAGCCCCAGATCGCCGATTCGAGCGCGGCGGAGAAATAGATCCACGACAGCGGATCGGCGCGATAATTGCTCGCCCGCCCCGCCAGGAGCAGGTCGCCGACGGCCAGGTCGGCGCGGGTGCCGTGATAGAAGGTCGCGCCCATGTCGGGGCCGGTGGGGGCCGGGGTGTCGGGCGTATCGGGCGTATCGGAAGTCTCGGTCATGGCGCTGGCTCTGCTGGGGGGCTCCGCTGGGATGGGGGCTCCGCTGTGGCGGGAAGGATGGCACAAAGCGTTGAAACCGTCACCCGCCGCCGCGGTTCCGGCTTGAACGCGGCGACGGGGCTGATAGGCAGGGCGCGGGTCGATGGAGGATATATGGTTCGATCGATCCCCGCGCTGTCGGCCGCATTCGGCATGGCGTTTTCCCTTTCGCTCTCCGCCCTTCCCGCCGCCGCCCGGACCGGCGCCACCGTCGCCCCGTTCAAGGGCCTGCCCGCGACCGCGTGGGAGGCCGCCTATGCCAGGCCGCTCGACGACGCGGCGGCGGACACCGGCCGCAACTATGGCGATGCGATCCAGGCCTTTCTGTACGTGCGGTTGAAGCCCGTGGGCTGAGGGGGGTGTGCGCAGGGGGATCGGGCGGCCTGGCATTCCCTCGCTGGTCTGGGCGGCGCTGGTCTGGGCGCCGGTGGTCTGGTCGGCGGTGGTCTGGTAAACTCCCCGCTCGGGTTGTCGGTATCGGTCGCGTGACCATCGTGAAAGGCAAGGCGGGATGACGGAGAGTTTTGGGGCGCTGGTCGGCTGGGACCATCATGATGCGGGCACCCACATCATGCTCCGCCTCGAAAGCGTGCAGTCGTCCGAGGCGGCAAAGGCGCACGACCCCGACCTGTTCCGCTGTCTGATGACCAAGCAGCAAGCGGCGATCCTGGGCAATTATCTGGTGCGGATTTCCGGCCAGCCCCCGGTCGTTCCGAAAAAGCGGGGCTGGTTCCGGCGCCGCTTCGGCTGACGCGGCGTCCGCCCCGATCGGCCTGCACCCCCAATCAGCTCGCATCACCGCGCAGCCGCCAGCGGCCGTGTTCGACATGGGTGGTCTTGCCGACGATGCTTTCCATCAGGATGATTTCGTCCACCGTCCAGCCGATCGGCGGCGTCTGTTTGCCCAGCGTCTCCGACCCCAGGCGGTCGCCGCGATAGTTGATCGTGATGTGCGGTTCGGGCGTGGTGCCGTCCATGATCGGCGCCTTTTCGCGCAGCAGATGGTCGACCAGCGCCTTTTGAAACGCCCGCGCCGCGGCCAGCGGATCGCGCGTGCGCAGCGTCACCGCCTTGCGATTTTCGATCCGGTCGAAATGCAGCGGAAAGGGCGCCGCGGCGAAGCTGTCGAGCGCGGCGATCGTCGCGGGCAGCCATTCGGGCGGCGCATAATGCAGGTCGTAGAGCGAGATGAGCGTGACATGGAGAAGGTCCGGCCCGCGTCCGGGATCGTTGCGCGGCAGCGCGGCGATCAGCGCCTGCACCTCCGGCGGCGGCTTGGCCATGACATAGAGGGGGTTCCGGGCGCGCATGGGCGGGAGTGTAGCATGGTGCGAGCGCAGGGACGACGGGCAGCCGGCCGAGGCCGCGCATTTTCGGGGGTACGGCACGCGGCCCCGCATCCAAAGTTCAGGAAAGGTCAGCCCAATGGCGATCCCCTGCCAGGCCGCTGCGGGCGGAAAGCGCGGCGCGAAAGAAGGGATTCTGCTCATCGGCCAGTTTGGAGCATGGCCGGATAATGTAGGACAGCGTTTTTTCGCGGGTGGGCCGTCGGGGTCGACGGAATGCCACCCCGCGCGAAGGATCGTTGCGCGGCAGCGGGGTGATCGGCGCCCGCACCTCCGGTGGCGGCTTGGCCGTGGCGTGGAGGGGGTTACGGGGGCGTAAGGGTGGGAGTGTGGCATGGTGTGGGGGTATGCTGAATGGCGGTTGCTCGATGTGGGCCTGAAATGTTTAGGTATTGGCACACGAAAATTGCGAGTTAAGACCTTTCAAGAGGATGGCTTTACTTTCGGGTGGGGTATATGCGGATAGAATCGCTTTTAATCGAAAACTTTCGTGGAATCAAAAGGGTTTACCTCCAAAAAATTGGGAAAACCGTCGTAATTGCCGGGCAAAATGGATCAGGTAAGTCCTGCGTTTTTGATGCCATTAGACTTTTAAAGTCCGTGTACGGTGGATACCAATACAACGAATGGCAAAGCTGGCTTGGTGAGTTCCAAATCGGTGCTCATAATCGCCTCGATGGCTTGAGGCAGATGTTTCGCGATCCCTCGGCAGAGATAACTATAGAGGCTGGATTTTCTCTGCACGATTCCGAGAAGGCCTACATAAATTCAAATGCTGCCTTAATGCTGACCGACAGTATATGGCGGCAGCTTTTGCCTGAGGCATTCCAATACGAAAGCGCCTATCGGATGGCGCTTTTTTCTCAACAGTTTCGAGATCGAGAGCCTGAGGTCCAGCAAAGAGTTCTGTCTCTCTTGCCGAAATTGAAAAGTGAACTGGCGAATCCAATTCACGTTGGAAGGATGACCGTTCTTCCTGGAAGCTCGACTCTTACAACTGAAGATTCTCCTTTGCTAACGGCGATTTTTAGTACCTACAGACCGAAAGATCTGGGAGTCATTGACTACCATGGCGCGCAGAGATTCTACGCGCGCGAGCAAGTCCAGAATGTTAACATTAGCCTTGAACAATCAACTCAAGTTGCTAGTCAGAATTCATTGTATAATTCAGCTAATAAATACGCAAATGTAAAAAGTGAACTTGCAACTAGTTACATTAAAGAGGCGCTTTCGGAAAAAGCTGGAGGTAATTATGCATCAACAGCGGGTCTAACTGAGACTCTGCAGGAACTTTTTAAAACGTTTTTCCCTGATAAGAAGTTTCTTGGTCCCACGCCTACAGGGCAAGGAAACTTGCTTTTTCCAGTCGAGACAAGGCTCCAAGCACGATCTAGACGATCTAAGTGCAGGAGAAAAAGAGATTTTATACGGATACCTGAGAATCAGAAACTCGGCTCCTCGCCATTCAATTGTGTTGCTGGATGAGCCTGAGCTTCATCTCAATCCAAGGTTGGTACGTAGTTTACCGAGCTTTTATCGGAGAAATATTGGTGAGGCGCTGCAAAACCAGATGTGGCTTGTTACGCATTCTGACGCCATTCTTCGGGAATCTGTCGGCAAGCCCGATTTCGATGTTTATCATATGCAGCCCGCTGGCCTCCCAAACGACGCTGAAGAAGCGGTTTCGGGAGGCATAAATCAGCTCAAAGCGATCGAGGTCAAGAAGGATGTTGATGTTGTAATTACCGAACTCGTGGGCGACTTGGCGGCATATCGGCCGGGACAGAAGGGAGTGATATTTGAGGGAGGGGGAAGCAGCGATTTCGATCAGAAGATGACTGCCTCGCTTTTTCCTGATTTTGCGGAGCGAGTTAACCTCGTATCCGGAACCAATAAGTCTAAGGTTAAGGCGCTTCACGAGGTTCTGGATAGGGCGTATGATCGCGGAGACTTGCCTATTAAATTCTATGCTATTGTCGATATGGATTATAGTCTGGATCACGAAAAAGATGCTGTTGTTACAAGGTTCCAATGGGATGTTTATCACATAGAAAATTACTTGCTTCATCCAGAGGCAATTGCCTATTTGATTAGTAGTTTTGGAACTAATATCGTAACCGCAGATCAGGTTTTGGAGAACCTCAGAGAGGCTGCTCGAGGGTCAGTCACTGGTCGATTAAAGCACAGCCTGACAACTTATGCCTCGCGGCTCTTAACTCGGAGCATAGATCTTTCGTTTAACCCGGCAGCGGAAGACCTATCGGGTGAGCTAGCAGACGCTGTTGAAAGATCAATCAAGCGTATATCGTCCACGCATCTGGCTGAACTAGATTCAACAAAATTGCGAGAATTTGAAGAAAATGAGCGTTCGCTGATAGAAAAATCATTTGCGGACGGCTCTTGGATGCAGACCATGCCTGGCCGGGATATCTTGCATGAGTACGTCAAAACGCTGCCAAATGGCATATCTTATGACGTGTTCAAAAACATGATCCTAAGGAGGCTAGTCGATATCGGTCACCAGCCTCCGGGAATGCAAACGATTTTAGAGAAAATCTTGACAGATTAGGGATTTATTCTCTTGAGCGTTGGTCATATTCTCAACGACCCGCGCCCATATAGAGTTCGTGGTCGGTTTCCGCGTAAATCTCGTTCATATGTGCCATCCTCTTTTCGGTGTCTTCAGCGGAGATGAAGCTGGCGCTGTCCTGATTTCTGCGGCTTGGCGTCGCCCCAATACAGCCCCTCAACGCGTCGGCGCGTGTCCATATTCGGCGTAGAGTTCCAGCAGGCGTTCCGGGGTGATGCCGTTTTGCTGGGCGATCGACAGGGGGTGGTCGGCGTCGTCGAGGTGGATGACGGGGCGCTGGCGTGCTGCGCGCGGCTGGACCCAGCAGCCCTGGTTGATCGTTTCGGGAAAGCCCCTGAGGCTGTTCGAGAACCAGCCGCACCACGGGCCTGCGTCGCCGTATCCGCCGCGGTCGAAGCCGTCGACGTAGCGGCCGAAATTCTCGCGCGAGAGGGTGGACCAGATGCAGAAGCCGAACCTGTCGCGCAGGCCGTGGACCGGGATCGGAAAGACGCAGCGGATGAAGAAATGCTCGCCGCCGATCACGCAGAAATCTTCGGACAGGAAATCGCCGTCGAACCGCAGCGCGCCATTGGGTTCCAGCGGGCCGGTTCCGTCCCAATGATCGGGCGCGTGCGCGGCGATGTCGAACATGCCCCGATGGACGACGTCGCAATTGACGCACGTCCAGCGGACCGATTCCAGGATTTCGAGGGCGGACGGTTCAGGACGCTTGAACAGCTTTCCGAACAATCCGCCCGTCGTCATCAATCATGCTCCCGTCCGCCCGAGCCCATATAGAGCTCGCGGCCGGTTTCTTCGTAGACTTCGCTCATTTGCGCCATGCCCTTTTCGGCGTCTTCGGCGGCGATGAAGCCGGCGCTGTCCTGGTTTTGCAGCTTTGCGAACTCGCGGACTTCCTGGCTGATCTTCATCGAGCAGAATTTGGGGCCGCACATGCTGCAGAAATGGGCGGTCTTCGCGCCCTCGGCGGGGAGCGTCTGGTCGTGGTACTGCTCGGCCGTGTCGGGGTCGAGCGACAGGTTGAACTGGTCGCGCCAGCGGAATTCGAAGCGCGCCTTGCTGAGCGCGTCGTCGCGGACCTTGGCGGCGGGGTGGCCCTTGGCAAGGTCGGCGGCGTGCGCCGCGAGCTTGTAGGTGACCACGCCGACCTTCACATCGTCGCGGTCGGGCAGGCCCAGATGCTCCTTGGGCGTGACGTAGCAAAGCATCGCGGTGCCGTACCAGCCGATCATCGCGGCGCCGATGCCGCTGGTGATATGGTCGTACCCCGGCGCGATGTCGGTGGTGAGCGGCCCGAGCGTGTAGAAGGGCGCCTCGCCGCACGCCTCGAGCTGCTTGTCCATATTCTCCTTGATCTTGTGCATTGGCACGTGGCCCGGCCCCTCGATCATCACCTGGACATCTTGCTCCCACGCGCGCTTGGTGAGCTCGCCCAGCGTGTAGAGTTCGGCGAACTGCGCCTCGTCGTTCGCGTCGGCGATGCTGCCGGGGCGCAGGCCGTCGCCGAGGCTGTAGGCGATGTCATAGGCCTTCATGATCTCGGTAATCTCGTCGAAGCGTTCGTAGAGGAACGATTCCTTGTGATGCGCGAGGCACCATTTCGCCATGATGCTGCCGCCGCGGCTGACGATGCCGGTGACGCGCTTGGCGGCAAGCGGCACATAGGGCAGGCGGACGCCGGCGTGGATGGTGAAATAATCGACGCCCTGTTCGGCCTGTTCGATCAGCGTGTCGCGGAAGATTTCCCAGCTCAGCTCCTCGGCGATGCCGCCGACCTTTTCCAGCGCCTGATAGATGGGGACGGTGCCGATCGGGACGGGCGAGTTGCGCAGGATCCATTCGCGCGTGTCGTGGATGTTGCGCCCCGTCGACAGGTCCATGACGGTGTCGGCGCCCCAGCGGATCGACCAGACCATCTTGTCGACCTCGCTCGCGACGTCGGACGCGACCGCGCTGTTGCCGATATTGGCGTTGATCTTGACCAGGAAGTTGCGGCCGATCGCCATCGGCTCGCTTTCGGGGTGGTTGATGTTGTTCGGGATGATCGCGCGGCCGCGCGCAACCTCTTCGCGGACAAATTCGGGGGTGACGTAATCGGGGATGCTGGCGCCCCAATCCTGTCCGTCGCGGACATATTCGGCCAGGCGTTCGCGGCCCAGATTCTCGCGCGTCGCGACATATTCCATCTCGGGCGTGATGATGCCGCGGCGGGCATAGTGCATCTGGCTGACGTTCGCGCCGGGCTTGGCGCGGAGGACTTGTTTGCGGACGTTGGGGAAGGCGGGGACGCCGCCGCTGCGGTCGGGGCCGAGCTGGCCGTTATCCTCTGGTCGCACCTCGCGCTGGGTCACCTCCTCGACGTCGCCGCGCGCGCGAATCCAGGCGGCGCGCAGTTCGGGCAGGCCCTTGGCGATGTCGATGCTCGCGTTGAGATCGGTGTAGGGGCCGCTGGTGTCATAGACGCGGACGCTGGGTTCGCCCGAATGCGGGTCGAGGTCGATCTCGCGCATCGCGACGCGGACGCCGCTGCCGGTGGGCGAGGCGATGTGAACCTTGCGGCTGCCGCGAATCGGCCCGGTGGTTACACCGATGGGTTCGGCTTGCGCCTTGTCGAGGCGGGAATCGATGTCGGCCATGTGCAGTCGCTCCATTTTATCGGAGCGAGAATGGGAATTCCGGTGCGGAATGCCGACCCTCCCTCCGCCCGAGTTACCGGGATCAGGTTCAACGGGTCGCGGCATGTTCCGCTCTCAACCTGCTTCTACACGCAGGCTCCCCGGGGAAGGTGCGACGTTAGGGCCGGGCGGGCTTCTTGTCCACCGGCGCTTTGCAAATCGCCGAGACGCCGCTCCCCGGCCGAAACCGGGGAGCGGGCGCGGCGTCATGCGGCGGCGACGGCTTCGCGCGCGCCCTGACGCCAGCGGGCGGCGGCCTCTGCGACGCGCCGGCCGAGCGAGACCGCGGTGGCGCGGTCGCCGGCTTTCGGCGTGACCTCGGCACTTTCGTTCGCGGCCTGCGCCATCATCCCGATGAAGCTGCCGAGGCGGTTCTCGACATCGGTGGCGGCGGAGGTATCGTCGTTGTTGCCGGGATTCTGGCCGGTGCCGATCCACAGCATGCCGTGCTGCGCCGCGAAGATCGCGAGGGTGGTCAGCGTGTTGAGCTTGTCGCCCGACGGCGATCCCGACACGGTGAAGCCCGCGCCCAGCTTGTCCTTCCACTGCTTGGTGAAATAGACGGCGGCGCTGGCGTCCATGAACGCCTTCATCGGCGCCGAGACGGTGCCCATATAGGTCGGCGAGCCAAAGACGATCGCGTCGGATTCGTTCGCGATGGCCAGAAATTCGCCGAAGTCGGTCTGGCCGGGCTGGATCGCCAGCAGCACGGGCGCCGCGCCCGCCGCCTCGACCCCGCGCGCGACCTCCTTTGCGATCACGTCGGTGTGGCCGAAGCCCGAATGATAGATGATGGCAACCTGGGTCATGGTCGTTCCTTTCTTTGTGCCTACCTGGCCTGTCAGCCTTTTCGGGGGAGAGCCCTTTGGCTTGCGGAGGCGAAGATGATGGGGTAGGAACCAAAAGTGTAGTACGCACCTGTAGGTAACCATGAAAAAAGAAGTTCCGGACTGGGTAGATAAAGTTGACCCGTGCGAGGCGAACTGCCCGTCGCGCGACATATTGGACCTGATCGGCGACCGCTGGAGCCTGTTGCTGTTGCTGGTTATCGCGCAGGGCGTCCACCGCAACGGCGAGCTGAAGCGGCGGATCGGCGGCATCAGCCAGAAGATGCTGACGCAGACGCTGCGCGCGCTGGAGGCGAACGGGCTGGTCGAGCGGCGCGATTTCCAGACGGTGCCGCCGCACGTCGAATATCATCTGACCGCGCTGGGGGTGTCGCTGGGCAATGCGCTGACCCCGCTGTTCGGGTGGATCGAGGAGGCGTTCGACGCGGTGCTGGCGGCGCGCACGGCCTTTGCGGAGCGCGAGGCGGCATGAACCGGCCGGGCGTGCCGCGCCCGGCGATCGAGGGGAGGACAGGCATGCGATGGCTGATGGCATTGGCGGCGGGCATGGTGCTGGCCGCGGCGGCGCCCGCCGCGACGGTCAATGATCTTGCCTGGATGGCGGGGTCGTGGGCGCAAGAGGCGGACGGGCGCTGGACCGAGGAATATTGGACCGTGCCGCGCGGCGGCGTGATGCTGGGCGCCAGCCGATCGGGGCGCGACGAGGTGCAGCGCGAGTTCGAATTCCTGCGGCTGGAGGCAGGCGAGGATGGCGTTCCCGCCTATATCGCGCAGCCGGGCGGGCGGGCGCCGGTCGCCTTTCGCCTGACGCAGCATGACGCCATGAGCGCGACCTTCGACAATCCGGCGCACGATTATCCGCAGCGCCTGCGCTATGCGCGGACGGGCGACGTCATGACGGCGACGATTTCGAAGATCGACGGCACGAAGGCGCGCAGCTGGACCTATCGGCGGCGCTGATCGGCGCGGCGGCGGGAGCCGCCGCCCGAGCCGTCAGAATTGATAGGCGATGCCGCCGCCCGCGAGCCACTGGTCGCGGCTGCCCGCGATCGAAACGATCGGCGAATCGGCGTAGCGCCCCGTCATCCGGCCATATTGCGCGCCGCCGATCAGGACGAAGCCCTTGCGAAGGTCGCCCGACAGCGCATAGGCGCCGGCAAAGCCGATCGAATATTTGCCGAGCGTCGCCTTGCGGCTGGCGCCGGTATAGACGGGAAGCCCGCTCGCCGCGCTGCCGACCGGATCGACGTCGAAATAATAGCGGCCGAAGCCCTTGCCATACATGTTGAACGACGCCGAGACGCCGACATAGGCGCGCTTCGACAGCGGCGTGCCATAGTCGATCGTCGGCGAGACGACCCAGCTGCCGTGCTTGCCGCTGATGTCCTTCAGCGCGACGACGCGAAAGCCGATCTGGTCGTACTGGCTGGTGATGATCCCCGATTCGGTGATGCCCGCCGAAATGCCGAGTTCGACCGCCATCTTGCGATCGCCCAGCGCCTCGACCTGCGGATCCTTGATGCGGCCGGTGCGGTCGCTGCGCAGGTTGATGATCGGGCCGAACTTGATGTCGGTCTTTTGCCCGCGCTTTTGCCGGATCAGGTCGACCTGGAAATTGGTGCCGCGGGTCGAGAAGCTGTACCCCTTGTACCGCCCGCGAAAATAGAAGGCGGGAAGGACGGTGCGCTCGTCGGAACCGTTGTAGCTGGGCACGGTGACGACGCCGGCCGCCAGCGCGAAATAGTCGCGGGCATAGGTGCGGTCGCCGTCGTCGTCCTGCGGCCGGGCCGAGGGGAACAGGATATTGTCGTCGATGTCGCCGCTGTCCTGCGAGAAGCGGGCCGGCTGATCGTCGCCGACAACCGGGGGGGTGGCCGGGGGGGCGACCGGGGCGGCGGCCGGCGCGCCGGTCGCGACGGGCAGGTTGTAGGGCAGGGCCGGTTCCTCCGCCGACGCCGGGATGGTGACGAGGCCGCAAGCGGAAATCGCAGCGAAGAGCGAGATGGCGCGCAACGAGCGGGGCAGTCGGAAGAGCAGCGTCAAATCGGGCATATCCATCCTATATTCTTGCCCCCCGCGCGGGGGTGTATGGGATTGTCGGGGCAATGCAAAGACTTCGTCTTGCCGGGAGATGCTTTTCACTTCATCGTGACTTTCATGCACCATCCCCCTTTCGCCCTCCTGATATCCGCACGCATGGCCATTGGTTCCCGATGACGCGCGCGTGGCGTTTCATCGGATATGCGCTGATGGCGGTCGCGGCGCTGCTCGCCGTGGCGATGCGGCGCGGCATGATCGCGGCGATCGGGCCCTTTCCGGTCGCGGCGGTCGCGTTGCTGCTGGGAATGATCGGGGTGATGCTGGTCTTTACGGATCTCATGGTACGCGGCCTCTATGCTCAGGTCGATACGGCGAAGCGCCGCGAGGAAGAAGGCGAGCCGCCCGCCGCGGACGGACAGGGATAAGATCGGCTTTTTGTTCGACACTATCCGCGGTTACCAGTATGACGTCGCGATGACCGATCGTCCGCATACGCCGCTGCTTGACACGGTGGATGTCCCCGCCGACCTCCGCAAGCTGAAGCCCGAAGACCTCCGCCAGTTCGCCGACGAGCTGCGCGACGAGATGATTTCGGCCGTCGGGACCACCGGCGGTCACCTGGGTTCGGGGCTTGGCGTCGTCGAGCTGACCGTCGCGCTGCACTATGTGTTCGAGACGCCGCGCGACAAGATCGTGTGGGACGTCGGGCACCAATGCTATCCGCACAAGATCGTCACCGGACGCCGCGACCGCATTCGCACGCTGCGCACCGGCGGCGGCCTGTCGGGCTTCACCAAGCGCAGCGAGAGCGAATATGACCCGTTCGGCGCGGCGCATTCGTCGACCTCGATCAGCGCGGCGCTGGGCTTTGCCATCGCGAACAAGCTGAAGGACGAACCCGGCCGCGCGATCGCGGTGATCGGCGACGGGTCGATGTCGGCGGGCATGGCCTATGAGGCGATGAACAATGCGCAGCAGGCGGGCAACCGCCTGATCGTCATCCTGAACGACAATGACATGTCGATCGCGCCGCCGGTCGGCGGGCTGTCGGCCTATCTGGCGAAGCTGGTGTCGTCGCGGCCGTTCGTCGAACTGCGTGAGATCGCGCGGCGTTTCGCGCGCAAATTGCCCGAACCGCTGCACAAGGCGGCGAGAAAGACCGACGAGTTCGCGCGCGGCATGGCGATGGGCGGCACCCTGTTCGAAGAGCTGGGCTTTTATTATGTCGGGCCGATCGACGGCCATAATCTGGACCATCTGATCCCGGTGCTGGAAAATGTGCGCGACAGCGACCACGGCCCGGTGCTGATCCATGCGGTGACCAAGAAGGGCAAGGGCTATGCCCCCGCCGAAGCGGCCGCCGACAAATATCACGGCGTGCAGAAGTTCGACGTGATCACCGGCGTGCAGGCAAAGGCGCCGCCGGGACCGCCCGCCTATCAGAATGTGTTCGGCGAGACGCTGGCCAAGCTGGCCGACACCGACAAGCGGATCGTCGCGATCACCGCAGCGATGCCGTCGGGCACCGGCGTCGACAAATTCGCCAAGGCGCACCCCGACCGGACCTTTGACGTCGGGATCGCCGAACAGCATGCGGTGACCTTTGCGGCCGGACTCGCGGCGCAGGGGATGCGGCCGTTCGCCGCCATCTATTCGACCTTTCTCCAGCGCGCCTATGACCAGGTCGTGCACGACGTCGCGATCCAGAACCTGCCGGTGCGCTTTGCGATCGACCGCGCGGGGCTGGTCGGTGCCGACGGATCGACGCACGCCGGATCGTTCGACGTCACCTATCTGGCGACCCTGCCGAACATGGTCGTGATGGCGGCGGCGGACGAGGCCGAGCTGGTCCACATGACCTATACCGCCGCCGAATATGACGACGGCCCGATCGCCTTTCGCTATCCGCGCGGCAACGGGGTGGGCGTGCCCCTGCCCGACGTCCCGCAGAAGCTGGAGATCGGCAAAGGCCGCGTCGTGCGCCAGGGCAAGACGGTCGCGATCTTCTCGCTCGGCACCCGGCTTGCCGAGGCGCTGAAGGCCGCCGACACGCTGGAAGCGCGCGGTCTGTCGACCAGCGTGATCGACCTGCGCTTTGCCAAGCCGCTGGACGAGGAACTGATCCGCAAAACGCTGGCGAGCCACGAGGTGTGCGTCACGATCGAGGAAGGCAGCATCGGCGGGCTGGGCGCGCATGTGCTGACGCTGGCGAGCGACGAGGGGCTGATCGACGCGGGGCTGAAGCTGCGCACGATGCGCCTGCCCGACCTGTTCCAGGACCAGGACAAGCCCGAGCTGCAATATGACGAGGCGGGGCTGAACGCGCCGCAGATCGTCGATTGCGTGCTGAAGGCGCTGCGCCACAACAGCGCGGGCGTGGAGGAAGCGGGCGCCAGAGCGTAGCGGGCGCCAGAGCGTAGCGGGCGCCATGCCCGAATGGCTGGCAAAGACGCTGTTCGTCATCGCCATTCTGGCGATCCTCTTCGTCATCGGAACGATACAGATCCGGCGGATGCACGCCCGGACGCTTATGCGGCGTCCCAATCCGGACCGCGCCGAATTCATCGCCATGCTGTCGGGCGACATGCGTCCCGAGACCGCAGGATTCCTGTGGGAAAAGGCCGTCTTTTACATCGCGCCCAAACTGACGCCGCATCCCGACGACCATCTGCATGACGATCTGGCGATCGACGACGACGATCCGGTGATGGACTGGTTGCCCGAATTCGCCGATAGCCATGGCCGCGACTGGAAGAAATGGCCCGACTGGCCGGAGGATTGGGATAGCAGCATCCGCAATTTCGGCCGCTGGCTGGAGATGGGGCTGGGTATCGAGGGGGCGACGCCATGAACTTCTTCAACCTGCTGAAGTCGCTCGACGAGTTGCTTTACGAAGTGATGTCGTGGCTGGTCTTTTATCCCGTCACGCTGTGGCGGGCGCTGACGCGGCCGCTGAAAATGATGGACTATTCGGATGCCGAGCAGGGCGACGCCGAGGAGCGGCAATATACCGACACGCTGTCGCCGCCGCTGTTCCTGCTGTTGACGCTGGTGATCAGCCACGCGCTCGAACTGTCGATCGTCGGCGAGAGCGCGATCATTCGCGACAAGACCGGGCTGGGCGGATTGGTCAACGACGATTCGACCTATATCCTGATGCGCGTCGCCTTTTTCAGCCTGTTTCCCCTGATCATGGCGGCGCGGCTGGTCCGCGCGCGCAACGTGAAGCTCGACCGCGCGCCGCTGAAGGCGCCCTTCTATAGCCAATGCTATGTCGCCGCGCCCTTTGCGCTGATGGTGTCGGTCGCGGGGATATTGCTGCAGTTGAAGCCGCTTTCGGCGGGAATCGCGGGGCTGGCGTTGCTCGCCTTTGCGCTGCTGTGGTTCGGGAGCCTGCAGATATTGTGGTTCGCGCAGCATCTGCGGATCAGCCGCTGGCGCGCGGCGCTCCACGCCTCGCGCGCGATGGTCGAGGCGCTGGTGGCGTTCGTCGTCTTTTCGCTGATTTTCGTCTGAGCCCGAAAAGAAAACGGCCCGGAAGGCCGGGCCGATTTCGTTCCGAGAGAGGCGGGGCGGTTATGCCCCCGGGATCGCCGCGCTGGCGTCGCGCCCGTCGCCTTCGGGGGCGAAGATGATGTCGCGGGTGACCAGGCCCTTGTCGACGACCTGGGTGTTCGGGCTGCCCACATTGCTGCGGATGCCGGGGTCGCCACGCTGGCCGTCGGCGCTGCCGATGATCGCATTTTCGGTCGCGCTGCGCGGTGCGGCGCCTCCGAAGAGCGCGCGGAGCGTCTGTTCGGCGGTCGATTCGCCACCGGGACGCGCGGCGCCGGGCGCCGGCGGGGTCAGCGAGAAATCGGGCGGCACGACGAGCGGTGCCTGACGCGACACCGCGAATTCGTCGGGGCGATCACGGCTGAACAGGCTGTTCGAGCCGCAGGCCGAAAGCGTCGTCGCGAGGATCGAGGCAGCTAGGATGGCGGTGGTCCGGTTCACGTAAATAATACTCCCAATGCGCCCCGTTTACTCTTTGGCGGCCTGCTCGGCTGCCGTCGGGGCCTTTTCGCCCAAGAGCAGCGCGCGCGCAACCAGCAAAAGCACGCCGATCGTGATGCAGGCATCGGCGACGTTGAAGATCATGAAGGGCCGAAAACTGCCGAAATGCAGGTCGGCATAGTCGACGACATAGCCCAGGCGCACGCGATCGACGATATTGCCGAGCGCTCCGCCGAGGATCAGCGCGAGCGCGATGACGTCGCCCTTCGCCTTTTCGCGCGTCATCCAGATCGCGACCGCGCCCGCGACAAGCGCGGTCACGACGACCAGCGTCCAGCGCGTCGTCGGCGACTGGTCGGAGAACATCGACAGCGAAATGCCGTAATTCTGCGCCCAGGTCAGGTTGAAGAAGGGCAGGATCTCGATCGAGCCATAAGGCTTGGTCTCGAGCGACAGGGGCACGGTGACGACCCATTTCGCGATCTGGTCGAGGACGAAGGCGACCGCGGCGACGATCAGGCCGAAGCGCAGGTGGGGGGAACGCTTGCTCATCCCGCGTCCAATACCGTCTCGCAGCGATTGCACAAGCTGCCGTCCTCGACGACCTCCGGCAGATGGCGCCAGCAGCGGCCGCATTTGTGATTCTCGGTCCGGGTGACGGCCAGTTCGTCGCCGGCGCGGGCGACCGACACGATGAAGATTTCCTCGAGCGCCGCCGGATCGAGCGTCGGGTCGGGAATCGTCACCTCGGCCTCGAGGCTCGACCGGATCGTCTTTTCGCGGCGATAGGGTTCGATCGCCTCGGTCACCGCCTCGCGCTGGGTGCGCACCCCGGTCCATTTGGCGGCGAGCGCGGTGTCGTTCCAGGCGGCGTCGACCGTCGGCCATTCCAGCAGATGCACGCTGCCCGCGTCGGGGAAGCGCGTGCCCCACACTTCCTCGGCGGTGAAGACCAGCACCGGGGTCGCGTAGCGGACGAGCGCGTGGAACAGGATGTCGAGCACGCTGCGATACGCGCGGCGCGTGTCGGTGCCGAGCGGCGCGGCGGGGCCGAGGTCGCAGTAGAGGACGTCCTTGCGGATGTCGAAATAGAAGGCCGACAGATCCTCGTTGCAGAAGTCCGACAGCAGGCGGGTGTACCCGTTGAAATCGAAATCATCGACCGCGCGCGCCATCTTTGCGTCGAGGTCGGCGAGCAGCGAGAGCATATAGCGCTCCAGCTCCGGCATCGCCGCGATGTCGGTGACGCGTTCCTCCTCGCCGAACCCGTCGAGCGCGCCGAGCAGGTAGCGGAAGGTGTTGCGCAGCTTGCGATACTGGTCGGCGACACCCTTCAGGATTTCGTCGCCGATGCGGTGGTCCTCGGTGAAATCGACCGACAGCGCCCACAGGCGGATGATGTCGGCGCCGTTGGTTTCCATCACCTTGACGGGATCGGTCGTGTTGCCGAGCGACTTCGACTGTTTGAAGCCCTTGCTGTCCATCGTGAAGCCGTGGGTCAGCACCGCCTTGTACGGCGCCTGGCCGCGCGTGCCGCAGCTTTCGAGCAGCGACGACTGGAACCAGCCGCGATGCTGGTCGCTGCCCTCCAGATACAGGTCGGCGCTGTGCGTGCCGCCGTCGTGGCGGACGAGCGCGGGCCACTTGCCGCTTTCGAGGACGAAGGCGTGGGTGCAGCCCGAATCGAACCAGACGTCGAGAATGTCGGTGATGCGTTCGTAATCGGCGGCGTCATAGGCATCGCCGAGATATTCCTGCGCGCGCGCGTCGGACCAGGCGTCGACGCCCGCTTCCTTCACCGCCGCGACGATGCGGTCGTTGACGATCGGATCGTTCAGATACTGGCCCGTCTTGCGGTCGACGAAAAGCGTGATCGGCACGCCCCAGGCGCGCTGGCGGCTGAGCACCCAGTCGGGACGCCCCTCGACCATCGATCCGATGCGGTTGCGGCCCTTGGCGGGGACGAAGCGCGTATCGTCGATCGCCTGCATCGCCGCCTGGCGCAGCGTCGGCGCGGCGCAGAGATCCTCCTCGACGGGATTGATCGCGCCGCCTTCGGATTCCCAGCGCTTTTCGCCGCGCGTCTTGGGCTCGATATGCGTCATCACCTTGTCCATCGGCACGAACCATTGCGGCGTGCAGCGGAAGATGATCTTTGCCTTCGAGCGCCAGCTATGCGGATAGCTGTGCTGATAGTCGGCGCTGGCGGCGAGCAGCGCGCCCGCCTGGCGCAGGTCCGAACAGATCGGGCCGTCGGGCGCGTTGAACTTCGCGTTGATCACGCTGCCCTGACCGCCGAGCCAGCCCCAGTCTTCGCGGTACTTGCCGTCGCCCTCGACCGCGAAAACGGGGTCGAGCCCGTTCGCCTTGCACAGGTCGAAATCATCCTCGCCGTGATCGGGCGCCATGTGGACAAGGCCGGTGCCGCTGTCGGTGGTAACGAAATCGCCCGCGAGGAAGGGACGCGGACGCGCGAAGAAGCCGCCGAGGTGGTGCATCGGGTGGCGTGCGATGGCGCCGGCAAGCTGATGGCCATTGAATGCCATCTTTGACATGCCTTGCTCGTCCAACGGACCGAGTCCGGCCTCGGCTCGCGTTTTGTTTGCGCGCGCCTCGAACGCTTCGGCCAAAGCCATCGCGATCACGACTTTGCTTCCGTTGAAACCGGGTATCTCGTTCGATCCCAGATCAAGCAGGATATAATCTTCGAGCGGCCCATAGGCCAAAGCCTGGTTGACCGGGATCGTCCACGGGGTCGTCGTCCAGATGACCGCATGCGCGCCGACCAGTTCGGGGATCGGGCTTTCGACGATCTCGAACGCCACGTCGATCTGGGTCGAGACGATGTCCTCATATTCAACTTCGGCCTCGGCGAGCGCGGTCTTTTCGACCGGCGACCACATCACCGGCTTGGCGCCGCGATAGATCATGTCGTTCGCGGCGAATTTCAGCAGCTCGCGCACGATCGTAGCTTCGGCCTCGAAATCCATCGTGAGGTACGGATGGTCCCAGTCGCCGCCGATGCCGAGGCGCTTGAGCTGTTCGCGCTGGGTGTCGACCCAATGCTGCGCATAGGCGCGGCATTCGGCGCGGAATTCCTCGACCGGAACCTCGTCCTTGTTCAGCTTTTTCTTGCGATACTGTTCCTCGACCTTCCACTCGATCGGCAGGCCGTGGCAGTCCCAGCCGGGGACGTAGGGCGAATCCTTGCCCTTCAACGTCTGGGTGCGGACGACCATGTCCTTCAGGATATGGTTGAGCGCATGGCCGATGTGCATGTCGCCATTGGCATAGGGCGGCCCGTCATGGAGGATGAACTGGTCGCGGCCCTTGCGGCTTTCGCGAATCTGCCCCTCAAGGTTGCCTTCGAGCCATTTCGCCAGAATCAGCGGCTCCTTCTGCGGCAGGCCGGCCTTCATGGGGAAGTCGGTCTTGGGCAGGAAGACGGTGTCGCGGAAGTCGGGTGCAGTGTCGCTCATGGTCGCGGCGCTTAGCGTAACTTGGACGAAAAAGTCACGTTTAAGTTGAAGTTCCGGGCAGCGGTCGACGCCGCGCCGCGATGGACCCCGGCCTTCGCCGGGGATCAGCGAAGTCGAGGGCCGCCGAAATGTGATCCCCGACAAAAGCCGGGGCCCAGGAAATCAGCGTAGAAGGCCGCCTATTTCTGCCGCGGGCGCAGGGCGGGGCCGACTTCGCGGATGTTTTCGACCCAGATATAGCCGTTGAAGCTGGCGGGCACCTTTGCGAGTTGTTGCGGCGTGGTCAGGCCCTCGTTCGATTTGCCGCTTTCATGGGGGCCGAGGACGATGACGCGCGCGCCGACGCTGTCCATGCGCTGGATCAGCCGGTCGGGCCAGCCCCAGAACGCCCATTGATAGTTGATCGGGATCGCGAGGACGCCGTTGCGGCAGCTTTCCGGGACGATGCCGGTCCAGCCGTACATCACATAGTCCTTGGTACAGGCCTTTGCCTCTCCCTTCAGGTCGAACGACCAGTTGGCGGGCAGCAGCGCGCGCATCCGCTTTACCGGGCCCTCGGCGCCATAGAAGGCGTCGCCGATCTTTGCGCTGTCGCGGCCCGACGCCTTCAGGATCGCATAGAGCTGGTCGGCCTCGGCCGGATTGCGCGACTTGAAGTTGAAGAGGATGGGATGGACCGGAAGCGCGGCCAGCCCCTCCTCGACGGTCGGCATCTTGCCGATGCCCTTGCCGCGCAGGGGAAAGGTCTTGCCGCCGTCGGCGGTATAGCCATAGCCGATGTCGAGCGCCTTGAGCTCCGCCAGCGTCAGGTCGCGCGTCTCGCCATGGCCGTCGGTGCGGCAATCGACGGTCCAGTCGTGGAACAGGACCATCTTGCCGTCCTTGGTCGGCGCCACGTCGACCTCGACCATCGCGGCGCCGAGCCCGACCGCCCAGCGCATCGATTCGGGGGTGTTTTCGAACACCTCGTGATCGGGGGGATAGGCGTGCGCGGCGGTGCAGGTGTCGCGGCCGAACGCCGCGCGCTTGTCATAGAGGTGATAGACGCCGCGATGCGCGATCAGCTTTGCCTTGCCCACCGGATCGGGGGCGAGAAAGCTGGCGTTCGAGAGGGTGAGCCAGGCGACGAGCGCGGCAAAGACCCACAGGAAGATTTTCGTGCCGCGGCGCATCGGCTTTTTCTGCGGACCCTCCAGCGCGGAGGCCCAGTCCTGGTTGTCCGTCATCATCCCCCCTCTTGCGTCATGCCGGACCCGATCCGGCACCCATCCCCGCCGCGTTGTATGGCCCCCCGATCATGGCCGGGGCGCCGAACCTCTATATCGCCGCCAGCAATGCCTTTGCCCGATCGCAGTCGGCGGCGATCTGTGCGATCAGCGCGTCCATCCCGTCGAACTTCGCCTCGGGCCGGATGAAGGCGTGGAAAGCGACGTCGATTTCCTGTCCGTACAGATCCTCGGCGAAATCGAAGAAATGCGGTTCGAGCAATTCCTTGGGCGGATCGAAACTGGGGCGGATGCCGAGGTTGGCCGCGCCCTTCAGCACGCGGCCATCGGGCAGGCGGCCGGTAACCGCATAGATGCCGTATCGCGGACGCAGATAATTGCCCATGTCGATGTTCGCGGTCGGAAAGCCGAGCAGGCGACCGTTCTTGTCGCCGTGCTGGACGATGCCGCGCACGGTGAAGGGGCGCGTCAGCAGGCGCGCGGCGGTCGCGCAGTCGCCCGCGCGCAACGCATCGCGGATGCGGCTGGACGAGATGACTTCTTCGGCGTCGTCGACCGGCGCGACCATTTCGGTGAAAAAGCCGAGGCGGCGGGCATGATCGGCAAGCGTCACGACGTCGCCCCCGCGTCCCTTGCCGAAGACGAAGTCGGCGCCGGTGACGATGCCGGCGGCGCCGTAGCGATCGAGCAAGAGGCCGGTGATGAACGCCTCCGCCGTCGTTCCCGCCAGCGCGGCGTCGAAGGGCAGGACGAGCATCGCATCGGCGCCCGCGGCGGCGAACAATTCCTGTCGCTGGTCGAGCGTCGTCAGGCGAAAGGGCGGGACGTCGGGTTTGAAGAAGCGCACCGGATGCGGGTCGAAGGTCGCGACGATCGCCGCGCGCCCCTCGTCCTTCGCATGGCGAACGGCGCGGCCGACCACGGCCTGATGCCCCGCGTGAAAGCCGTCGAAATTGCCGAGCGCGATCACCCCGCCGCGCAGGGCCTCGGGAATGCGGTCGTGACCGTTCAGGCGGATCATGGCGCGGTCTTCAGCGGCACGATCCCCGCGCGCAGCACGCGGATGGCGTTGCCGCCCATCGCGGCGCGAATCTCGTCATCGGTAAAGCCCGCGTCGATCAGCGCCTGCGTCACCTGCACCAGTTTCGACGTGTCGAAGCGGACGGTGGTGCCGCCGTCATAGTCGCTGCCCAGCGCGACATGCTGGATGCCGACGAGGTCGCGGACATGCTTCATCGCCTTGGCGATGCTGGCGGGCGAGGTGTCGCAGATCGCGGCGTCCCAATAGCCGATGCCGATCAGCCCGCCGGTCGCCGCGACGCCGCGAATCTGGTCGTCGTCGAGGTTGCGGTTGACCTTGCACGTCGCCTGCACGCCGCCGTGGCTGGAGACGACGGGGCGGCGCGCGATCTTCAGTATGTCGGCGACGCAGGTGCGGCTGCAATGCGCGATGTCGACGATCATCCCCATTTCTTCCATCCGGGGAACGACGCGGCGGCCGAGCGCGGTCAGGCCGTATTTCTTGAGGCCGTGCATCGATCCCGCGACGTCATTGTCGAAGAAATGCGCGAGCCCGGCCATGCGGAAGCCCGCGGCGTACAGCTTGTCGAGATTGCCGATGTCGCCTTCGAGATCCTGCAGCCCCTCGATGCTGAGCATCGCGCCGGTGGCGCGCGGCGTGGCGGCGGGTGCGGTCCGGCGCGCGGCGAGCAGCGCGTCGACGTCGGCGGGCGCCGCGACGGCCAGCAGCGTGCCATCGGCCTTCGCGACCGCGCGGTGCAGCTTTTCGGCGTGCCAGAGCGAGCGCTGGAGCAGCGAGGTCCAGGTGCGCGGCGGCTGGAGCTGGGCGACCGTCAGCAGCGTGATATTGTCGGTGTCGCCGCCGTTCGCGTCGTAATTCTGGCCCTTCGGCGTCTTGGTGACGCTGGAAAAGACCTGCAGCGCGACATTGCCGTCCTCGAGCCGCGGCAGGTCGACATGGCCGCGCCCCGCGCGGTCGAGCAGGCTGCGCTGCCACAGCAATGTGTCGCTGTGCAGGTCGACGATCGTCAACGTCTTGTGCAGCGTCTTCGCATGGTCGGACACCACGGGCAGCGGCTTGCCGTCGATCTGGTTGAGGCTGCGCTCGGTCATGCCGGGGGCAAGGCCGAAGAAGGCCCCGGCAGCCACGATCAGCAGGATCAGGACGCCGAGGAGCCAGCGTTTCATCCGCGTTTCCGTACCAGGGTGACGAAATCGAAGGGAGGGCGGCCGGCTTCGTCGGCGGGGTGGCTTTCGCGCGCGACCTCCTGCCATTCGGCCGCGTCGGGGGCCGCGATCGACGCGTCGCCCTCGGGGCTGAGCGCCACCTCGGTCAGTTCGATGCGATTCGCGAAGGGCAGGAAAAGATTATAGATTTCAGCGCCGCCGATCACCATCACATGCGGCGCATTGGCCAGCTTCAGCGCCTCTTCGACCGATGCGACGGGCTCGGCGCCTTCGTCCTGCCAGTCGGGATCGCGCGTCAGGACGATGTGGCGGCGGCCTTCGAGCACGGCGGGCAGGCTGTCGAAGGTCTTGCGCCCCATGATCATCGGGCGGCCCATCGTGAGCTGCTTGAAGCGGCGAAGGTCGGCGGGAAGATGCCACGGCATCTTGCCCCCGGCGCCGATGACGCCGTTCGCCGCGCGCGCGAGGATGAGGGTGATTTCGGGTCGGTTCATGCGGGAGAGGCTCCGGGCGCTGCACCCGCCCATGTGGCGTGGCCGAGTTTCCGACCTTCGCGTACTTCGGTCTTGCTGTAATGATGGACGTGGCAATTCTCGTCGGCGAGCAGCGCGGGGATCAGCGCGATGTCGGCGCCGATCAGGTTGCGCATGACGACGGGCAGCGCGCGCGTCGCGGTGCTGCCGAGCGGCAGGCCGGCGATCGCGCGGATGTGGTTTTCGAACTGGCTGGCGACCGCGCCCTCGATCGTCCAGTGGCCGCTGTTGTGGACGCGCGGCGCCATCTCGTTGAAGACGGGGCCGTCGGCGGTCGCAAAGAATTCGCCGGTGAGGACGCCGACATAGTCGAGCGCCTCGGCCACCTGCTGCATCATCGCGCGCGCCTCGTCCTGCTGATCGACGACGATCTGCGGCGGCGGCAGGCTGGCGGTGGCGAGGATGCCGGCCTCGTGCACATTGACCGTCGAATCCCAGGTGCGAACCTCGCCGTCGATGCCGCGGACGAGGATCACCGAAAACTCATGCTCGAAGGCGACGAAGCCTTCGAGGATCGCCGAATGGCCGCCGATCGCGTCCCACGCGGCATCGGCGTCGGCGGCGCTGGCGAGGCGGGCCTGCCCCTTGCCGTCATAGCCCATGCGAACGGTCTTCAGGATCGCAGGCGCGCCGATCGCGGCCAGCGCCTCGTCGAGCGCGGCCCGGCTTGCTGCCGCCGCAAAGGGCGCGGTGCGGCCGCCGAGGTCCGCGACGAAATTCTTTTCGGTGAGCCGGTCCTGCGCGATTTCCAGCGCGGCCGCGCCCGGATGCACCGCGACATGCCCCGACAGGAAGCGCACGGTGTCGACGGGGACATTCTCGAATTCGAAGGTGACGATGTCGCAGGCGGCGGCAAAGGCGGCGAGGCGCGGCTCGTCGTCCCACGCGGCCTGGCTGTGGTGCGCGGTGACCTCTGCCGCGACGCTTTCGGCATCGGGGGCGTAGATATGGACCTTGTAACCGAGCTGCGCGGCGGCGACCGCCAGCATGCGGCCAAGCTGGCCGCCGCCCAAGATACCGATCGTCGAACCCGGTGCCAGCAAGCGCTCAGCCCTCGCGAACGGGGGTGGGGGCGACGCCGTCGCTCTGCCGCGCGCGCCACGCGTCGAGGCGGTCGGCCAGATCGTCGTCGGTGGTGGCGAGCAGCGCGGCGGCGAACAGGCCGGCGTTGGTCGCCCCGGCCTTGCCGATCGCGAAGGTCGCCACGGGAATGCCGCCGGGCATCTGAACGATCGAATAGAGGCTGTCGACGCCGCTGAGCGCGGCCGACTGGACGGGAACGCCCAGCACGGGAACGCGCGTCATCGCGGCGACCATGCCGGGCAGATGCGCGGCGCCGCCGGCGCCCGCGATGATCGCCTTCAACCCGCGGCCCGCGGCGCTTTTGGCATAGTCGACCAGCCGGTCGGGCGTGCGGTGGGCCGAGACGATCCGCACCTCGTGCGCGATGCCGAACTCTTCCAGGATCTGGACGGCGTGCGCCATCGTCGGCCAGTCCGACTGGCTGCCCATGATGACGCCTACGACCGCTTCGGTTCGCGGTGCCGCTTCGCCCATTATCGACCCTCCTGCCCCGGCGATGAATCGCCGCCTTGCGTCCCCTAGCGACTGTCCCGCGCGCGGGCAACGCCATGCAATTGTTCGCGTGCGTTTACCTATTGGTATCAAGTCCTGTCTAACGTCACTGGCTGTATATCGTGCCGGCGTCCGTCGGCGGACCATTTTGGTATGCACCGGGGATTGGGAATGGATAGCGTAGGGGGGGCAAGGATCGCAGTCGACCAGCTCGGCTTCGCTTCCGTTGACTCCATCGAAGATCAGGTACGCGAGCTGCGTCGCGAACGCGATGCGCTGCGCCGCGAGAACCGCATCCTCAAGATCGCGGTCGCCGAGCTGGAGCGCGTGTCCGAGCGCGACACGCTGACGCCGCTGTTCAACCGCCGCTATTTCCTGACCGCGATCCACCAGCGCCTGGCGCGTTTCGAGCGCCACAATGAATGCGCCGCCGTGGTGTTCGTCGACGTCAACCAGCTGAAGTTCATCAACGACAGCTTCGGCCACGCCGCGGGCGACTTCGCGCTGATGGAGATCGCCAAGCGGCTCGATGCGTCGATCCGCGCGACCGACGTCGCGGCGCGTATCGGCGGCGACGAATTCGGCCTGATCCTCGACCAGTCGAGCGAGGATGGCGCGCGCGTCCAGGTCAATCGCCTGGGCCATGTGCTGAGCGCCGAACCCGCGATCTATGACGGTCATGCGATCACGCTGTCGGCCTGTTTCGGCGTCGCGATGCTGCAGATCGGGATGAACGAATCCGACATATTGGCCGCCGCCGACCGCGACATGTATCGCAACAAGCAGCAGCAGCCCGGCCAGCCGGGACAGCGCTGAGCGCGCTTAAACACCCGTTAACCAATGACGCGCATTCTGGCCCCAGGGACAGGGGGTGGACGATGCGTATCCAGACCGACCATTTCATCGATATTCAGGACCGGATTTCCGGACAGATCGGCGCGCTTGCCGAAGCCTTGCCGCATTGCGCGGTCGCGCAGATCGTGCAGGGGGTCGACGACATCCGCTGCCTTGCGCGCGACAACGGCTTTGCCGCGGTCGAAATGCTGGCGAGCCGGCTGGAATCGGCGGTCGCCGCGGGCGGCTATCGCGCGGCGGTGCTGACCTATCTCGACGCGATGAGCGACGCCGTGCTGGCACCGCGCGGGCCGTTGCCCGCCGCGGCGCAGGAAGCATGGCTCGCGTCGGTCGCGATGCGCCTCGGACATTGACGCCAAGCGGCTGGCGTCGCACGCTTTTCCCATGGACGCCATCATGCTTGCCCTCGTCGCGGTCGCGCTTGCCAATGCCGACGGCCGCCCGGGGATTTTCCTTTCCGATCTGCTGAATGCGCGGCGCGACCGGCGGGTCGTGGTCGTCATCGTCTTTGGCGCTTTCATCGCCAACGCCCTGGTTGCCGCCGCCTTCGGCGCGCTCGCCAACCGGCTGATCGGGCAGGGCGTCGTCGCACTGCTCGTCGCGGCTGCGATGCTGTCGGCGGCCGTGGCGCTATTGTGGCGTGGACGCCCGCTGTCCGACACGTCGGCGGCCGGCGCGTCGCCGCCGCTGCTTGCGGGGCGGATGCTGCTGACCCAGTTCGGCGACCGCAGCCATTTCCTGATCGGCGCGCTCGCCGCGACCAGCGGCGCGGGGCTGTGGGCGGCGGCGGGCGGGACGATCGGCTGGGTTCTGGCGATGCTGCCCTTCCTGGCGTTCGGAGCCGCGCTGGCGGCGCATCGCGCGGCGCGGTTCGTGCGCTGGGGCGCTGCGGCGATCCTGCTGTCGTGGGGCGTGCGGACGGCGATGTCGGCCTTCGGATTGTAGGCGAAATCGATCGCTTTTCCGAGTTTCATCGATTTCGTCGATGACAGCTACCGACAAGTTCAATGGGCATCGGGCCGCTGCAGTCCCTAAATCATGGGAGCAACAGAAAGGATGCTCCCCATGTCCACGAACAATCAGCCCGCCGTTGCGGACGCCCTCAACGCGCTGCTCGCCGACAGTTTCGCGCTGTATCTGAAGACGAAGAATTATCACTGGCACGTTCAGGGCCCGCGCTTTCGCGAACTGCACCTGCTGTTCGACGAACAGGCGACGCAGATCCTGGCGACGACCGACCTGATCGCCGAGCGCGTGCGCAAGAATGGCGCGCCGACGCTCCGCTCGATCGGCGACGTCTCGCGCCGCCAGTCGATCCGCGACGATGATGCGACGACGGTCGAGGCCGACGGAATGATCCGGACGCTGGCCGCCGACAACAAGGCGCTGCTCGCGCAGCTCAAGGAGGTGAAGAGCGCGGCCGAAAGCGACGGCGACATCGCCACGAGCGGCCTGGTCGATGCCTGGGCCGACGAGACCGAGCAGCGCATCTGGTTCCTGGAGGCGACGCTGGGATATTGAGCAAGCGCGGTGTTCGCCGGGGGCGCCTGCTCCCCGGCGGACGCGCCGTCTTCCGACGCCTATCGCGGATGCCGCAAACAAAAAGGGCGCCCCGGGGGCGCCCTTTCCGTTTTCAGCGATTGCTGTCGGCTCAGTCCTGCGTCGGCTGCAGGTTGACCGCGGCGAACTTGCCGCGATCGTCGACCTCGATATCGAAAGCGACGCGGTCGCCCTCTTCGAGGCCGGCCATGCCGGCGCGCTGGACGGCGCTGATGTGGACGAAGGCGTCGGCCTGTCCATCGTCACGCGCGATGAAGCCGAAGCCCTTCGTCGTGTTGAAGAACTTCACCGTACCCGAGGTGCGTTCGCCGGTAAGCTGGCGACGGCCGCGGGCGCCGCCCGGACGGTCACCGCCGGGCGCACCGCGATCGTCACGACGCGGAGCGAATTCCTCGATCGGGAGCGGCTCGCCCTCGATCTTGAGGTCGATCGCCGACACCTTGCCGTTACGCTCGACGAGCGTGAAGCCGAGGGGCTGGCCCGACGCGAGACCCTGAAGGCCCGCCTGTTCGACCGCGCTGATGTGCACGAACACGTCTTCGCCGCCATCGTCGCGCGCGACGAAGCCGAAACCCTTGGACGCATTGAAGAATTTCACCGTGCCCTGGCCCTCGCCAACGACCTGCGCCGGCATGCCGCCGCCACGTCCGCCGCCGAAGCCGCCACCACCGCCGCCGCCGAAGCCGCCGCGGTCGCCACCGCCGCCGCCACCGCCGAAGCCGCCACGGTCACCGAAACCGCCACGGTCGCCGAAGCCGCCGCCGCGATTGCCGCCGCCGTAGCTGTCGCCGCCATAGGGAGCGGGTTCGAAGCTGTCGAAATTGCCGAAATCGTCGCGCTTGCCGCGCCCCCGCTGGCCGCGGCGATCCTTGTTGAAACTCATAGTCTATTAGTCGCTTTCGGTCGTCCACACCCCATTGAACCGGCTCCTTGCGCCGGACGGAGACGCAGTTCACCCTGGGCACAGACTCGCCCTATGCCGCTAACGGCGCAACTTATAACCTAATTATCCACAGGCTGCGAACGGAAAATTCAAAAAGCTGGTGCCGAATTTTACCCGCTTTGCCGCGACAGAAGGGCGGATGCGCATGCCCCGTGAATCGAGTCATTGAGCGGCAAGGCCGCTTGGCCTAAGGCGGCTGTCATGACCGTATATTTTCACGAAGAAGATCTGCCCGAAGGCGTGCTGGGTTCCGGCGCGGTCGCGGTGGATACAGAGACGATGGGCCTGAACCCGCTCCGCGACCGGCTGTGCCTGGTCCAGATCAGCGACGGCAATGGCGACGAGCATCTGGTGCGCTTCAAGCCGGGAAGCCGCTATGACGCGCCGGTTCTGAAGGCGATTCTTTCTGACCCTAACCGTTTGAAATTATTCCATTTCGGTCGCTTCGACATTGCGGCGTTGCAACAGGCGCTGGGCGTCGTGACGGCGCCCGTCTATTGCACCAAGATCGCCTCGAAGCTGGTGCGCACCTATACCGACCGCCACGGGCTGAAGGAATTGGTGCGCGAACTGCTGGGCCAGGATATCTCGAAACAACAACAGTCGAGCGACTGGGGCGCGGCGGAACTTTCCGACGCCCAGCGCGATTATGCGGCGAGCGACGTGCGCTTCCTTCATGCCATGAAAGAGGTGCTCGACACCCGATTGGCGCGCGAGGGGCGTACCGAACTTGCGCAGGCCTGTTTCGACTTTCTTCCGACGCGCGCCGCGCTCGACCTCGCGGGTTGGCCCGAGGTCGATATCTTTGCCCACACTTGATTCCGAAGTGATTCGCCCTAGGTCCCGATAGATGTCCGAACGCGCCGAACATGATCGCACGATGCGCCGGATGTGGGCGGCGAGCGGGTCGAGCCACGACCGCGTGGTGCGCATCCTTCGCTTCGGCCTGCCGCTGGTGATCGGGGTCGTTGCGGCGGTGCTCGTCTTTTCGCCCTTTACCCAGCGCACCGAGATCAGCTTTCTGCTGGCGAAGGACAAGGTCGCGATGGCGCAGGAGCGGATGAAGGTGACGCGCGCCGAATATCGCGGCCAGGATTCGAAGGGACAGCCCTTTGCCCTGCTCGCCGGCAGCGCGGTTCAGAAGAGCTCGGCCGAACCGATCGTGCGGATGAGCCAGCTTTCGGGCGCGATCAAGCTGAACGACGGTCCCGCGACGATCGCGGCGGTCGAGGGTCAATATAATATGGACACCGAAAAGGTGTCGGTGCCGGGAACGGTGAAGGTGCGCAGCGCCAGCGGATATCGGCTCGACGCCAGCAATGTCGCGATCGACCTGAAGACCCGGACGCTGGCCGGACAGGGCGGCGTCAACGGCGCGTTGAACATCGGGCAATTTTCGGCCAACGAGCTGTCGGCCGACCTCGACCAGCGTGTCGTGCGCCTGCAGGGCAATGCGCGGCTGAGAATCAACCAGGGAGTGCTCGGGAAATGAAGGGGCTTTGGACGATGAAGAGCACGGCGCTCGCGGGTGCGGGCTTCGCGCTCACCAGCCTCGCGATCCTGGCGACGGGCAATGGCGCGCCGGCGCAGGCGCAGGCGCTGGCCAACCATAACAGCAATGCTCCGGTCGATTTCAACGCCGGCAGCATCGAGGTGCAGGACCGGTCCGATCGCGTCGTCCTGTCGGGCGGGGTCAAGGTGACGCAGGCGGGCATGACCGTGACGTCGCAGCGTATGACCGTCGCCTACACGCGCTCGGGCAGCACCGACGTCAACCGGCTCGACGCCACGGGCGGGGTGGTCGTGACCAAGGGCAACGAGACCGCGAAGGGCAATGTCGCGATCTATGACCTCGACAAGCGGCTGATCACGATGGTCGGCAATGTGCAGCTGACGCAGGGCGCGAACCGGCTGAACGGTGGCCGGCTGGTGATCGACCTCAACAGCGGCCGCGCGACGGTCGACGGACGCGGCGCGGCGCGCGGGCCCGACGGCAATCCGGTATCGGGGCAGAGCGGCGGGCGCGTGACCGGCACCTTCACCGTTCCGGAAAGAAAACAGTAACCCTGTTCCTTAAGCTTCGGGAAAGCGGCCCGGGCGATCTTCGCTGACGGGGACCAGACCATTTGCGGTGCCGGGGGGCGGCCGTGCAAGCGAGGCGTCCCCGATGCGATATTCCCCCCTGCTGCCCACCCGCCGTCCGATCTTTGGCCGCCGCCAGCCCGGCGCCGCGACCGCACCGGTGGAGCCGACCCGCGAGGAACGGCGGATGCTTGACCGCATCATCAGCCATATGGGGCAACGCAGCGGGCGCTGACGCGGCCCGCACCGGAGGTCAGGATCGGTTGCAGGTTGGCGGATGGGTCCGGCGCCCCTACATGAGGCGCGCATGCCGCCCCAGACGCCCTCATCCGAAACCACCCGTGAAGAACCGCCCGTCCTTGCGACGCTGAAGCGGTTCCTGCCCTATCTGTGGCCGGCGGGGCAGACCGAGCACAAGGTTCGCATCGTCCTGGCCGCGCTGATCGTGCTGGCGTCGAAGGGCGTGCAGCTATCGATGGGCTTTCTCTATGGCGCCGCGATCGACCGCATGGTGCCGGGAATGGAAGAGGGCGTCGCGCTCGCGATCGGGCTGGTCGTCGCCTATGCCGGCGCGCGCTTTGCGAGCGTCCTGTTCGACAATCTGCGCAACGTCGTGTTCGAGCGCGTCGGCCAGGATGCGACCCGCGAACTGGCGATCGCGACCTTTACCCACCTGCACGCGCTGAGCCTGCGCTTTCACCTGGCGCGCCGGACGGGCGAAGTCACCAAGGTGATCGAGCGGGGCACGAAGAGCATCGACACGATGCTCTATTTCCTGCTGTTCAACATCGCCCCGACGCTGATCGAGCTGGTCGCGGTGCTGATCATCTTCTGGACCAAGTTCAGCTTCGGACTCGCGGGCGGCACCGCGCTGATGGTCGTCGTCTATATCGTCTTCACCCGCAAGGTGACCGACTGGCGCAACGCGCTGCGCACGCGGATGAACGACCTCGACACGCTGACCGTCGGGCGCAGCGTCGACAGCCTGCTGAATTACGAGACGGTCAAATATTTCGGCGCCGAAGGGCGCGAGGCCGCGCGCTATCGCGACGTCGCCGACCAATATGCGCGCGCCGCGGTGAAGAGCGAGAACAGCCTGGCGTGGCTCAACATCGGGCAGAGCCTGATCACCAACGCCGCGATGGCGGCGGCGATGGCCTATACCGTGTGGGGCTGGTCGGTCGGCGAATATAAGGTCGGCGACGTCGTGCTGGTGAACACGCTGCTCGCGCAGCTTTTCCGCCCGCTCGACATGCTGGGCATGGTGTACCGGATGATCCGCCAGGGGCTGATCGACATGGAGGCGATGTTCCGCCTGATCGATACGCCGCCCGAGATCCGCGACGCGCCGGGCGCCGTGCCGCTCGTCGTGGCGGGCGGCGCGGTGGCGTTCGACAATGTCGTGTTCGGCTATGAGCCCGACCGCACGATCCTGAACGGTGTCAGCTTTGCCGTCGATGCGGGCGAGACGCTGGCGATCGTCGGTCCGTCGGGCGCGGGCAAGTCGACGATCGCCAGGCTGCTCTTCCGTTTCTATGATCCGCAGGGCGGGCGCGTGCTGATCGACGGGCAGGACATCCGGTCGGTGCGGCAGCAAAGCCTGCGCGCCGAGATCGGGATCGTGCCGCAGGACACGGTGCTGTTCAACGACAGCATCGGCTATAACATCGCCTATGGCCGCGCCGACGCGAGCGCGGACGAGGTTGCGGCCGCGGCAAAGGGCGCGGCGATCGACGCTTTCATCGCGATGCTGCCGCAGGGGTATGATACCGAGGTCGGCGAACGCGGGCTGAAGCTGTCGGGCGGCGAGAAACAGCGCGTCGCGATCGCGCGCACGCTGCTCAAGAACCCGCCGGTCCTGATCCTCGACGAGGCGACGAGCGCGCTCGACAGCCGCACCGAGGCGGCGATCCAGGACACGCTCGACCGGATTGCGGAGCGCCGCACCACGCTGGTGATCGCGCACCGGCTGTCGACGGTGGTGAATGCCGACCGGATCATCGTCCTCGACCGCGGCCGGGTGGCGGAGACGGGGACGCACGACCAGCTCCTCGCGATGCGCGGGCTCTACGCCGACATGTGGGCGCGGCAGCAGGCGGAGCGGGAAGAGGGGACGGTTTAGGGGGGGGGCGCGCGCTTCCGCCGTGTGATCCCCGGCTAGTCCGCGTCCCAATAGGGCGGGTCGCCGAACGCCTGTTTCAGATGGTCGCGGAGCGCGCGGAGCTTGGCCGACGGGTCGCGGCCTTGTGCGTGCGCCATATAGATCCACTCCTCGTCGGGCGCGATGTCGAGGGGGATGGCGACCAGCCGGCCGGCCCGGATTGCGGGCTGAGCGATGAAGGCGGGCAGCATCGCGATGCCCAGTCCGGCGATCACCGCATCGCGGATCATGTCGCCGTTGTTGACGCCGAGCGCCTGCTTCGCCTGCACCGTGACCGGCCCGTCGACGGTGCGGAAATGCCAGTCGGCGGCGCCGCGATTGGTGTAGAAGATGCCGCGATGATGGCGCAGGTCGTCCAGGCTCTGCGGCGCGCCATGTTCGGCCAGATAGGCGGCGGAAGCGGTCAGGATGCGGCGGCTTTTCGCGAGTTTCCACACAATGAGGCGCGTATCGTCGATCACCCCCTGGCGGATGATCGCGTCGTGGCCGCTCGACGCGACGTCGATCCGCCGGTCGTCGAGGTCGAGCGTGAGCTGGATTTCAGGATGGTCCTTGAGGAAGGGGTATAGCGCCGGGCCGAGGTGCATGTGGCCGAAGGTCACCGGCGCCGCGATGCGCAGCGGGCCGGCGAGCGTGCCGCGCCGTTCGGCGATGTCGGCGGTCGCCTCCGCAATGTCGCGCGTGATGCGTTGCGCACGCGGCAGAAAGGCGATGCCGTCCTCGGTCAGGTTCAGCCTGCGCGTGGTGCGGTGGAGCAGCGCGCTGCCGAGCGAGCGTTCGAGTTCGGCCAGCCGCTCGCTCACCACCGACTTCGACAGGCGGAGCTGGCGCGCGGCGCCGCTGATCGAGCCATGCTCGACCGTCGCGACGAATGCGGCGATGCCTTCGATCCGGACCATTGTTCGGTAATCCCGAATTATAGAACCAAGATATGGTGCCTATTCCGAACGACGTGCCAAGTCCATCTTCTCTTCATCGACACGGGCATCGGGCCCGCGACCGAACAGGAGAAAGATCATGAACCGTCTGCAGAACAAGGTTGCGATCGTCACCGGCGCCAGCGCCGGCATCGGCCGCGAAACCGCCAAGCTTTTTGCCGCCGAAGGGGCCAGCGTCGTCGTCGGCGCGCGCCGCCAGGCCGAACTCGACAGCCTGGTCGCCGAAATCGCGGCGGCGGGCGGCAAGGCGGTCGCCGTCGCCGGCGACGTGCGCAGCGAGGCGTTCCACCAGGCGCTCGTCCGCGCCGCGGTGGATAATTACGGCCGGCTCGACGTCGCGTTCAACAATGCCGGGGTCTTCGGCGAAGCCGGGCCCAGCACCGAAGTCAGCGAAGCGGGCTTCAACGACGCGCTCCAGGTCAATCTGACCGCCTCGTTCCTTGCCGCGAAGCACCAGATCGCCGAAATGGTGAAGCATGGCGGCGGATCGGTGATCTTCACCTCGACCTTTGTCGGCTACAGCTTTTCCTTCCCGGGCAGCGCGGCCTATTCGGCCAGCAAGTCGGGGCTGATCGGGCTGACGCAGGCGCTCGCCGCCGAATTCGGTCCGCAGCAGGTGCGCGTCAACGCGGTGCTTCCCGGCGCGGTTGCGACCGACATGTTCGAAGCGGTCAACGACAGCGCCGAAAAGCAGGATTTCGTGACCAACCTGCATGCCCTGAAGCGCGTCGCGCAGCCGATCGAGATCGCCCGGTCGGTGCTCTATCTCGCCTCCGACGACGCGAGCTTCGTCACCGGCACGGCGTCGCTGCTCGACGGCGGGGCATCGATCACGCGCAGCTGATCGCGGCCGATAGGCTCAAGTGCGGGGGGTGCCGGGCGGCGCTCCCCGCATTTTTGTGCGCGTGCGAACTTGACCCCGCGGCGCTGCACCCCCTACGCAGGGATATGCCGCACGACACCAGTCTGATCGGAACCGTGGTCGCGGGCCTCGGCGTCGCCTTCCTGATGGGCGCGCTGGCGCATCGACTGCGTATTTCGCCCATCGCGGGTTATCTGCTCGCCGGGGTGCTGGTCGGGCCGTTCACGCCGGGCTTCGTCGCCGACACCGGCCTCGCGCTCCAGCTTGCGGAGATCGGCGTGATCCTGCTGATGTTCGGCGTCGGCCTGCACTTCTCGCTGAAGGACTTGCTGGCGGTGCGCCGGATCGCGGTGCCCGGCGCGATCGTGCAGATGGCGGTCGCGACCGCGCTCGGCATCATGCTGGGCCTGTGGCTCGGCTGGTCGCTCGAGGGGAGCGCGGTGTTCGGCCTTGCGCTTTCGGTCGCGTCGACCGTCGTGCTGCTGCGCGCGCTCCAGGCGCGCGACATGGTCGAGACCGAAAAGGGTCGCATCGCGGTCGGCTGGCTGATCGTCGAGGATCTGGCGATGGTCCTTGCGCTCGTGCTGTTGCCGGCGATGTTCGGCGCGCGCGGCGACGAGGGGGCAAGCGCCGGGCTGCTCCAGTCGGCGGGTATCGTGATGCTGAAGGTCGTGGCCTTCGTCGCCTTCATGCTGGTGGTCGCGCGGCGTATCCTGCCGTGGATCCTGCACTGGGTCGCGCATTCGGGATCGCGCGAGCTGTTCCGCCTGGCGGTGCTCGCCACCGCGCTGGGCGTCGCGTTCGGCGCGGCGGTGGTGTTCGACGTGTCGTTCGCGCTGGGCGCCTTCTTTGCCGGCATGATCCTGGGCGAGACGCAGCTTTCGCGCCGCGCGGCGGAAGAGACGCTGCCGCTGCGCGACGCCTTTGCGGTGCTGTTCTTCGTTTCGGTCGGCATGTTGTTCGATCCGAAGGTGCTGATCGAACAGCCGCTTCCGGTGCTGGCGACGGTCGCGATCATCGTGTTCGGCAAGTCGCTTGCCGCCTATGCCATCGTGCGCGCGTTCGGCCATCCCAACCAGACCGCGATGACCGTCGCGGTCAGCCTGGCGCAGATCGGCGAATTCTCCTTCATCCTCGCCGGGCTGGGCGTCGCGCTGAAGGTGATGCCGGAGGAGGCGCGCGACCTGATTCTGGCGGGATCGATCCTTTCGATCCTGTTCAACCCGATCTTCTTCTCGCTGATGGTGAAGCCGATCCGCGCCGACGAGGTGCCCGAAGCCGAGGCGGAGGAGGATGCCGCCCCCGCGCCGTGCAATGCCGGGGTCGTGCTGATCGGCTATGGCCGCGTCGGCAGCCATATCGGCAGCATGATCTGCGGCCGTGGCGAGGGGCTGACGGTGATCGAGGATCAGAAGGACATGGCCGCCGCCGCGGGGGCCGCGGGCGCGACCGTGATCATCGGCGACGCGACGAAGGAAAGCGTGCTGCGCAAGGCGCAGCTCGACACGGCGCAGACGCTGCTGATCGCGATTCCCGAAGGGGCGGAGGCCGGCGCGATCGTGCGGCGCGCCCGCGCGATCAACCCGAAGCTGGTCATCGTCGCCCGCGCGCATTCGGACGAGGAGGTCGAGGATCTGGTGCGCCGGGGCGCCGACCATGTCGTGATGGCCGAGCGCGAGACCGCCTCGCGAATGGCCGAACGGGCGATGCTCGCCCGCGCCTGAATTCGCGCTGACGGGGTGGGAGGCGCGTAGGGCTTTCCTCTGCTTCCCATCGGTCTTATCGCAGCCCGACGCTCTCTTTTTCGCGCCCTGAACAAGGCCCCCATCATGGCAATATCGACCCGGTTGACGCAGCGTTTCGGTATCGAGCACCCGATTATCAACGCGCCGATGGCCTTTGCGGCGGGCGGCGAGTTGGCGGCGGCGGTCAGTGCCGCGGGCGGGCTGGGGCTTATCGGTGGCGGCTATGGCGATCCCGCCTGGGTCGAGGCGCAGTTCGATCGGGCCGGAAACACGCCTGTCGGCTGCGGATTCATCGGTTGGAGCCTGGCTGAAAATCCGGGCCTGCTCGACAGGGTGCTGGCCCGGGCGCCACGGGCGATCTTCCTGTCGTTTGAAACCCCCGACCGCCTGGCCGCGACCGTCCGCGACGCGGGCGTTCCGCTGATCCATCAGGTGCAGACCGTCGAGGACGCGCGGCGCGCGATCGATCAGGGCGCCGACGTCATCGTCGCCCAGGGAGCCGAAGCGGGCGGGCATGGCGAAAAGCGCGCGACGATGACGCTGGTGCCCGAGGTGGCGGATCTGCTGGCGGCGAATGCTCCCGATACCCTGCTGTGCGCGGCGGGAGGGATCGCTGATGGGCGCGGGCTTGCGGCCAGCCTGATGCTCGGTGCCGACGGCGTGGTCGTCGGTTCGCGGCTATGGGCCTCGAACGAGGCGCAGGTTCATCCGAATATGCACCGGGCCGCGATCGACGCGAGCGGCGACGCCACCATCCGGTCGCAAGTGATGGACATCGTCCGCGGAAAGCTATGGCCCGAGCGCTTCACGGCGCGTGTTTTGCGCAACGGCTTCACCGATGAGTTCCACGGACGCGAAGACACGCTGCGGGACCAGGGCGATCGGCTGGGACCGGCCTGGACCCAGGCGTGGGCCGATGGCGATGTCTCGTTGGCCAATACGTTCGTCGGCGAAGCAACGGGGCTGATCCGTGGAATCGAGCCGGCGGGAAAGATCGTCGCGGATATGATCGAACAGGCCGAGGGGCTGTTGACGCGTCATCGCTAGGAGAGGGTCTTTCTTCTTGGCGGCATCCGCCCTATCGCCCTCCACGATGTCCGCCGACGCTCTCCTCCCGCTGCTGAAGTCCACCTTTGGTTTCGATGCCTTCCGCGGGCGCCAGGCAGAGGTCGTGGCGCGTGTGATGGCGGGCGAGCGCACGCTCGCGGTGATGCCGACCGGGGCGGGCAAGTCGTTGACCTATCAATTGCCGGCGGTCGCGCTCGACGGGTGCGTCGTCGTCGTGTCGCCGCTGATCGCGCTGATGCACGACCAGCTTCGCGGCGCGCGCGCGGCGGGGATTCGCGCCGCCAGCCTGACCAGCGTCGACGCCGACTGGGCCGACACGCGGCAGGCGTATCGCGACGGTCAGCTCGACCTGCTCTATATCGCGCCCGAACGCGCGACGGGCGAGGGCTTTCGCGCGCTGATGGAGGCGCGCACGCCCGCGCTGTTCGCGATCGACGAGGCGCATTGCGTTTCGGAATGGGGGCATGATTTCCGTCCCGACTACCGCCTGCTCCGGCCGTTGCTCGATGCCTTTCCGGCGGTCCCGCGGCTCGCGCTCACCGCGACCGCCGACAAGCACACGCGCGAGGATATTCTGGTCCAGCTCGGCATTCCGGCCGAGGGGCTGGTGCTGGCGGGCTTCGATCGGCCGAACATCCGCTATCGCGTGACGCCGCGGATCAGCCCGGCGAAGCAGCTCACCGACTTCATCGTCGCCAATCCGGGGCCGGGCATCGTCTATTGCCCGACGCGCGACGGGACCGAGCGGATGGCGGCAAAGCTGGCCGCCGCGACGGGGCGCAGCGTCGCCGCCTATCACGCCGGGCTCGACCCCGAACGGCGCGCGAAGGTGCAGCATGATTTCGTCGCGTCGGAGGACGGCATCGTCACCGCGACGGTCGCCTTCGGCATGGGGATCGACAAGCCCGACGTGCGCTTCGTCGCGCATGCCGGGCTGCCGAAATCGATCGAGAGCTATTATCAGGAAACGGGCCGTGCGGGCCGCGACGGCGACCCCGCCGAGGCGCTGATGCTGTGGGGGGCGGAGGATTTCGCGCGCGCGCGGATGCGGCTCGGCGAGCTGCCCGAGGCGCGGATCGCGGGCGAGCGGGCGCGGCTCAACGCGCTGTCGGCGCTGGTCGAGACGGTCGAGTGCCGCCGCGCGCTGCTGCTGCGGCATTTCGGCGAGACGCCGCCCGAACGCTGCGGCAATTGCGACAATTGCCTCGACCCGCCGAGCCAGGTCGACGCGACGGTGCTGGCGCAGAAACTGCTGTCGGCGATCTATCGCACCGGCCAAAGCTATGGCGCCGGGCATGTCGAGGCGGTGCTGACCGGCCGCAACGACGAACGCATCGCCCAGCGCGGGCACGACAAGCTGTCGGTGTTCGGGATCGTCGCGGGCGAGGAGGCGCGGCTGATCAAGCCGCTCGTCCGCACGCTCGTCGCGCGCGAGGCGCTGGAGACGACCGAGCATGGCGGGCTGATGTTCGGTCCGGCGGGCCGCGCGGTGATGAAGGGCGAGATCGCGGTGCTGATGGCCGAACCGCCGGTCAAGCGGACGCAGCGCGCGTCGCGCGGGGACGGTGCTGCCGCAAATCCCGTCGGCGATCCGCTGTTCGACGCATTGCGCACGATGCGCCGCGAACTCGCCGCCGAGGCGGGGGTGCCGCCCTATGTCATCTTTCACGACGCGGTGCTGCGCGCGATGGCGAGCGACCGGCCCGCGACGCGCGCCGAGCTGGGAACCATCCCGGGGGTCGGCGCCAAGAAGCTGGAGGCGTGGGGCGACGCGTTCCTGAACGTGATCCGGCAGTTCTAGGGCGATGGTGCGTTCGCGGCGCGGCGATATGGCGCACCGGTCCATCCTGCGATAGCACCGCGCCATGGGGGTTCTCGACATATTCGACCCGATGATTCGCGGCGGCGCGGTCGCGCTGTTCCTGCTGTGGATCGCGATCCTGTGGCGCGATCATCGCGCGGCGCCCGCGTCGCGGGTCGCGATCGCGATGAACGTGGCGATCATTTCCTACCTGCTTGCGCACGTGCTTAATCCCGACGGGCCGACGCGCTTTCCCTATGTGATCGCCGACGCCTTGTCGGTGATGGTCCCTGCGCTCTTCTGGCTCTTTGCGCGGCTGTGGTTCGACGATCAGCAGCGGATCGGCTGGCGAAGCTGGGCGCTGGTCGGCGCCTTCGGCCTTCTTCCGCTGGTTCAGATCGCGCTGATCACGACGGCGGGGACGTTCAGCTGGGCGGTGTGGGTGCTGGTGCGTATCGGCATGTTCGGCTTTGCGCTGGCGGGAATGTGGATCGCGTGGCGCGGGCGCGCGAACGACCTGATCGAGGCGCGGCGCGGCTTTCGCCTGGCGCTGGTCGGCGCGATCGGCGGCTTCGTCATCTGGGTCAGCTTTATCGAGATGTTCCACAATCGCGACATGAGCCACGATCTGGCGCGGACGCTGACGCTGGCGGCGATCCTGATCGCGACCTTCATCATTTCGGTCGGCCTCTATCGCTTCCGCTCGGCGGAGCTGTTCGCGGCCCCCGATCCGGCGGCGAAGCCGGTTGCGCGGCCTGCCGAGCCGACCGCGCTGGCGCGGCGGCTGCACGCGGTGATGGCCGAAGAGCGCGCCTATCGCGCCGAGGGCTTTTCGATCGCCGCGCTCGCGGCGCGGCTGGGGGAGCCCGAATATCGCGTGCGGCGCGCGATCAACGGCGAGATGGGCTATCGCAACTTCACCGCCTTTCTGAACGGCTTTCGCCTGGAGGAGGTGCGCGCGGCGCTCGCCGATCCGGCGCAGCGCGAGGTGCCGATCCTGACGATCGCGCTCGACGCGGGATTCGGTTCGCTGGGGCCGTTCAATCGCGCCTTTCGCGACAGCGAGGCGATGACGCCCAGCGAATATCGCGCCGCGCGGCTGGCCGATTCCGAAATCGGCTAGCCGACTTTCGACTTCGCGGGGCCAGTGGCGGCCGAACCTGCTGATCGGTGGGCATTCACGCAAAGGATGCCCGCATGATCGATACCATTCCTCCCCTCGCCATTCTGTTCAAACAGGGCCCGGCCATTTTCGCTTTCGACTTCGGTCGCTATCTGGTCGCCGCGGGCGTCACCACCGCCGTCGTCTGGGGCCTGCGCCGCTCGAGCATCGCGGCGCGCAAGATCCAGGCGCGCGAGGCGACGGCGGCCGACCGGCGGCGCGAATTCCTCCAGTCGTTGCAGGCGGCCGGCGTCTATCTGTTCGTATCGCTGTTCATCGTGTGGGGCGTCGATGCGGGGGTGCTGCACCGGTTCCAGGGCAGCTATGGCTTCTGGGGTGACGCCGCGCTGCTCGCGGCGATCGTCGTCGCGCACGATGCCTATTTCTATTGGGCGCACCGCGCGATGCACCATCCGCGGCTGTTCAAGCATTTCCACCGCGCCCATCACCGGTCGATCACGCCGACGCCCTGGGCCGCGTACAGCTTCGCGATTCCCGAGGCGTTCGTGATGATCCTGTTCGTGCCGATCTGGCTGTTCTTCGTCGCGACGCCGGTCTGGGTGATGTTCCTGTGGATCAATTTCCAGATCGTCCGCAACGCGATGGGCCATGCCGGGTTCGAACTGCACCCGCGCTGGTGGCTTTCGACTCCGGCGACGCGCTGGATCAATACGACGACGCATCACGACCTGCATCATGCGGGCGGGTTCAACACCAATTACGGGCTCTATTTCACCTGGTGGGACAAATGGATGGGGACCGAGCATCCCCGCTATGCCGAACGGTTCCACGAGGTCGTGTCGCGGCCGGCGGTCCAGTCCGGCGAGCGGGCGGGGGCAACCGCCTGACGGCGGGCGCTTGACAGGCGCGGCGACGGCAATAGCTAGAGAATCGGGTCGCGATGAAGTTGGGAGATTTCATGCGCGTATCGCCCGTCCGGCTCCTGCCGCTCGCCTTGCTCCTCGCCGCCGCGCCGTCGGCCGCGATCGAGCCGCCCCCGATTCCCGCCAAGGACCTGAGCTTCGGTGACGGCTGGAGCTTTCAGTCGCGGGGCAATAATTGCACCGCCACCCGCGCGCTTGGGCCCGGTGTGACCCTGCGGCTGGGCTTCACCAATTTCGAGGATGGCGTGGTCTCGCTGCTCGGCAAGGGGTTGCCCCCGATCCCCGAGGAACGGATGGATGCGCTGACGGCGCAGCACCGCAAGGGATCGACGGTCGAGGAGGATGCCGAGGGCTATCCGGTCGACCGATTCGAATCGGGCGTGACCTATGCCAACTTCCCCGGCACCGCGCTGTTCGTCGACGGCGCGATCGCGGGGCGGTTCGACTTCGGCCTGACCGAGGGCGGCGCGACCACCTATCGCCTCGGCACGCTGCAGTCGGCGATCTGGTCCAAGGTGAAGGCGGGCAAGGACATGCGGATCAAGATCCTGGGCAAGGAGGCGGCGGCGATCCAGCTTTCCGCCGCGACGGGGCTGTGGGACGAGATGCAAAAGTGCATCGACCAATATCCGGACGGCTGACACGCACCTTCACGCTTGTCAGCAAGTGGCGGGCGGGAGTAGATCGCTGACATGAGCGATTTTCGACCCCTGTCCGCCGACTTCAGCGTCGCCCCCCAGATCAGCATCGAGGATGTGGCCGAGGCCAAGGCCCAAGGCTTTGCGATGATCGTCAACAATCGTCCCGACGGCGAGGAGCCCTCGGCGCCGCAGGGCGGCGACATCGGTCATGCCGCGGCGGCCGAAGGGCTGGCCTATGCCGCGATCCCGATCGGCCATTCGGGCTTCAGCCATGCGCAGATCGACGCCCTCGACAAATTGCTGACCGACGCGACGGGGCCGATCCTGGCCTATTGCCGGTCGGGTACGCGCTCGACGCATCTATGGGCGCTGACGCGCGCGCGGGCGGGCGACGACGTCGACGCGATCGTAGAGGCGGCGGCAAGGGCGGGCTATGACCTCGGCGGGCTGCGGCCGATGCTGGACGCGCTCGCAGGCGAAAAATGAGCCAGACGGACCTGATCCAGCTTGGCGCGTCGCTGGCCGCGGTGCTGTTCATCGCCTGGCTGGTCAGGACGATCGGTCTTGGCGCCGATCCCCGCATCCAAGATGCCGAGCACGCCATCCGGCTGGCCGAAGAGGCCGAGACGGGCTTTCGCGGGATCGAGGTCGCGCGGGACCGCGCCGGCTTTGCCGCGATCGTCCGCAATGCCGAGGGGCGGATGATGCTGGTGCGCGCGCACGGCAATCATTTCGCGGCGCGGCCGGTCGACGAAAAGGTCGTGGGCCGGCTCGACAAGGATTTTCTGACGCTGACGATGCCCGAACGCACGTTCGGCGCCGTGACGCTGCAATTGGGAAAGGATGCGGGGGTGTGGGCCAGCCGGATGCGGGATCTCAACTGTGGATAAGCTGCCCGATCCGGTAACCTATGCCGTCCCGGCCTTCATCCTGCTGCTGATCGTCGAGATGGTGATTTCGCTGCGCGCCGACAAAAGCCGGTACGACGCACGCGATACGCTGACCTCGCTGCTGCTCGGGACCGGAAGCCAGGTGGCGGGCGCGCTCGTCGGCGCGGCCGTCGTCGGGCTGGCGGTGTGGCTCTATCAATTCCGCCTGTTCGACATCGGCATCGCCTTCAAGCAGTGGTGGTGGGCGTGGATCCTGTGCTTCTTCCTCGACGACCTGGCCTATTACGCCTTTCACCGCAGCGCGCATCGCGTCCGCTGGTTCTGGGCGAGCCACGTCATCCATCACAGTTCGCAGCATTATAATCTGTCGACCGCGCTGCGGCAGACATGGACGGGCTTTTTCAGCCTGGGCTTCATTTTTCGCATGCCGCTGTTCCTGATCGGCTTTCCGCCCGCGATGGTCTTTTTCTGCGGCGGCCTGAACCTGATCTATCAGTTCTGGATTCACACCGAAGCGATCAAAAAGATGCCGCGCTGGTTCGAGGCGGTGATGAACACCCCGTCGCACCACCGCGTCCATCACGGCGTAAATCCGCGCTATCTGGACGCAAATTACGCCGGGGTCTTCATCATCTGGGACAGGTTGTTCGACAGCTTCGTCCCCGAACAAAACACCGACCCCGTGCGGTACGGCATCGTCAAGCAGCTTGGCAGCTTCAACATCCTGTGGGCCGCGGTGCACGAATGGGTCGGGATCGCGAAGGACGTCTGGTACGCGCCGTGGCGGCACAAACTGTCCTATATGTGGCGCGAACCCGGCTGGAGCCACGACGGCAGCCGACAGACGAGCGCGATGATCAAGGAGCGCTGGGCCGCAACGCGACCCTCGGAAGAGCCGGCGGAGTGAGCGAGGCGCGCTGGCAGCGGGCGGCATAAGCCTGCCGCATCTCGCCGCTTGCGCTGCGGCTTAATGACATTCATGTAAGCACCCGGGCGACCGCCACAGGCGGCGCGAGGGAGAGATGGTTCATGGATCAGTTCGACATCATCGTCATCGGCGGCGGCAGCGCGGGCAGCGCGGCGGCGGGACGGCTGGCCGAAGACGGCACGCGGACCGTCTGCCTGGTCGAGGCGGGCGGGCGCAACGATACCATAAGGATCAAGACGCCGGGCTTCATGCCCTTCATTCCGGACGCGTCGAACTATCGGTACGAGACGGTGCCGCAAAAGGGGCTGAACGGCCGCATCGGATATCAGCCGCGCGGGCGCGGGCTCGGCGGGTCGAGCGCGATCAATGCGATGGTCTATATCCGCGGGCACGCGTTCGATTACGACCAGTGGGCGTCGCTCGGCGCGACGGGGTGGAGCTATGCCGACGTCCTCCCCTGGTTCAGGCGCAGCGAGGGCAATGAGCGCGGCGCGGACGATTTTCACGGCGCCGACGGCCCGCTCAACGTCATGGATCAGCGCTGGCCCAATGTGACGAGCCGGCGGTTCATCGAGAGCGCGGCGTCGCTGCAACTGCCGCGAACCGCCGATTTCAACGGCGCGCAGCAGGAAGGCTTTGGCCTGTATCAGGTGACGCAAAAGGCGGGCGAACGTTGGTCGGCCGCCCGTGCCTATGTCGAACCCTTGCGCGAAAGGGCGAATTTCGCGGTGCGCACCGGCGCGCTGGTGGAGCAAATCCTGATCGAGAATGGCCGCGCGACGGGGGTCGTCATCCGGCGCGGGGGCAGGGCCGAGACGCTGCGCGCACGCGGCGGCGTGGTGCTGTCGGCGGGCGCGTTCAACAGCCCGCAAATCCTGATGCTGTCGGGGATCGGCCCGGCGGCGCACCTGAAGGACAAGGGCATCGAGGTCGTCGCCGACCGCGCGGGCGTCGGTGCCGACCTGCAGGATCATATCGATTATGTGTCGAGCTGGGAGACGCGCTCGACCGATCCGCTGGGCGACAGCCTGTCGGGCACGTGGCGGATGGTGAAGGCGATCTTCGAGCATCGGACGCGGCGCACCGGCATCATGACGACTTGTTTTGCGGAGGCGGGCGGATTCTGGAAATCGCACCCGGACCTGCCCGCCCCCGACATCCAATATCATTTCGTACCCGCGATGCTGGAGGATCATGGCCGCACCAAGGTGAAGGGGCACGGCTTCTCCTGCCACGCTTGCGTGTTGCGCCCCGAAAGCCGCGGGTCGGTGACGCTGGCATCGCGCGACGCGGCGGCGGCGCCGGTGATCGACCCCGGCTTTCTGACCGACGAGCGCGACATGGCGACGCTGCGCGCGGGTGTGCGGATGATGCACCGCATCGCCGCCGCGCCGCCGCTGTCGGACTATGCGGGCGTCGATCGGCATCCGGTCGACATCGATGATGATGCCGCACTCGACGCGCTGATCCGCAGCCGCGCCGACACCGTCTATCATCCGGTCGGCACCTGCCGGATGGGGAGCGACGCAGCGGCGGTCGTCGACCCGGCGCTGAAGCTGAACGGCGTCGACGGCCTGTGGGTCGCCGATGCGAGCGTGATGCCGCGGCTGGTCAGCGGCAACACCAATGCCCCCAGCATCATGATCGGCGAACGCGCCGCCGATTTCGTGAAGGCGGCCCTGGCCTGATCCGGCTCCGGCCGATGCCGGGGCCTGAAGGCGGGGCGTAGCGTTTCATGGGCCCCGGCTTTCGCCGGGAATCATGAAGCGCAGGCGGACGCGAGCAGGCGCCCGCTTGGCGTCAGGTCGTAGCGGCTTGCCGGCGGGCGCAGGTCGAGTATCTCGCGCGATACCAGTCCATGCTTGCCGAGTGCGGTCAGCCCCTGCGACAGCGCGCGCGGCGTCGCGGGAGCGAGCAGGCGCGACAGCGCGTTGAACCGGTCATGTCCCGCCTCGATCCCGGCGACGAGCGGCAGGCCCCAGCGCGTCGCGGCACCGGGCGCCAGGCCGATCGCATCTTGCGCGGCGGCGATCGTCGCGGCGCGCGCGGCCGCCGCCTTTCCCGTTTCGGTCAATATATATTCGGGGCGCAGCGGGTGGCCGTGGCCGGGATTGCGCTGCACCCATCCGGTCGCGGCCGCCGCCTCCAGCGTGCGCGCCAGGCTGTCGCGCGCCAGTCCCAGGCGGTGGACCAGCTCGACGAAGCGTGCACCATTGTGCGCAGCAAGATCGGCGAGCAGCGGCACCAGCCAGCGATGGCTGCCGAGCGCGACGAGCAGGGGGTCGGGGGTCCTTGACCGCATTTACAACTAACTATACAAACCAGACCATAGGCGCAAGCGATATGCGGCGGGGCGATTCCGTTCCGGCTGAGCGCGCCGCAGACAGGGAGGCAAGACATGGCTTTGCAGATCGGCTCCGAACTTACCTGTTCGATGGGAGTCCGCGACATGACCGCGTCGATCGCGTGGTACGAACGCGTGCTGCTGTGCAAGCTGCTCTATCGCGCCGACGAGATCGGCTGGTGCGAGCTGGCGACGCCGATGCAGGGCGTGAACATCGGGCTGAGCGAGGTCGAGAGCGTGACGCAGGGCGGCGGCGCGACCAATGTGTTCGAGGTTGCCGATATCGTGGCGGCGAAGGTGCACCTCGATGCCGAGGGCGTGCGACAGGACGGCGACATCCAGCATATTCCGGGCCTGGTCAGGTTGCTGACCTTTTATGATCCCGACGGCAACGCTTTCATGTTCTCGCAGTCCGAGATGGCGGCATGACGCCATTCTGGTGGGCGGTGGCTCTGGCCGCACCCGCGGTTCCGGCGGCGGACAAGGTTCCGCCCACGCCGCCCGTTGCTTCCCTGGCGCCCTCGCTTGCAGCATGGCACGGCGAATGGACCGGCACGGGGACCGCCTTCGGCAAGCCCGCGACCGCCGCGTTGACCATTGGGCGTGGCCCGCCCGGGGGGCGAGAGACCGCGCTCTCTTACCGCCTGAGCATCGAGGGATCGCCGCCCGTGACCTATTCGGCTGAGGCAGCATATGATGTCTACGCGGGCGGCCGGGTGGATGGGCAATGGACCGATAACCGGGGGCGCACGCGCCCGGTTTCGGGTGCGGTCGGGGGTGCAACATGGTGGACGCATTGGGGCAGCGCCGACGTCGAGATCGGGCGGTCGACCTATGTGCTCGAAAAGGGCGGAACGCTGGCTGTCAGCGATTCGATTCTGCAGCCCGACGGCAGGTGGCGTGTCTTCGCCATGCTGCGCTATCACCGCACAAAAGCCTGAAAAACTGGAGTTTTGGGGCGGCGCGCGTGTTGCGCACAAAAAAAGAGGGCCGGGACTTTCGTCCCGGCCCAGCCTTTCAGGCTCTCCCCTCCTGAAACTGTTGACGCAATGAATGCCACATTAATGTCATGTTGGGAAGGCTAAAATTGCGGCACGCGCGCCTAAAATTTGTGCAGTCTTTTGTGCAGCTTCGGGAGCGGGAAACCGGTGACCCGGACCCCGCTCCCGAGCGATCCTAGAAGGTCTTGCGCGCGGTGATTCCGAACGTCCGCGGCTGACCGACAGTATAGCCCAGACGCGCCCGTCCGCCGCGTTCGCGGTCGAAGGACAGCAGCGCATTTTCATCGAACAGATTGTTGACATAGGCGATCAGCGACAGGCCATTGTCGAAGTCGACCCCGGCGCTGAGGTTCACGAGCTGATAGTCGGGTAGCTGCAGGTTGACGGTCGTCGACGCCCCCGCGGGTGCGCCGCCGAAAGGCAGTCCATGAACGAAGGTGCGCGGGTTGTTTTCCTGGTCCGCCGGCTGCGTGTAGCGCGTGCCGACATGCTGGAACGATGCGCCGACATAGGCTTTCGCCGTGTCGCTGACCGGCCATTCGTAGCTGCCGGAGGCGGATAGCTGGAACTTCGGCACCGACGGCAGGCGGTTGCCGTCGCGAATGCCCGTCGCGGTGGTGAGCGCGCCGGGAAGCGTGGTGTCGAACTCGGCCTCGATGATGCTGCCCGACAGGTTGAAGTCTAGCCCTTCGGTGGGATTCAGCCCAAGCTCGAACTCCAGCCCCATCGAATGCGCCTTGGGCACGTTGAAGACGATGCGCGACGAACAGGTGCCCGCGTCGAGCGTGACCTGCAGGTTGCGGATGTCGTTATAGAAGCCCGCGGCGTTGAAGGTGAAGCCGCGGCCGCCCGACTTTACGCCGAGTTCGTAGTTCCACAGCGTCTCGTCCTTATAACTCTGGAAACCGCCGAACAGCGCGGCGTCGCCGGGCGAACATAGCGGCAGGTTGAGCGGGTCGTTGACGCCGCCCAGGCGAAAGCCCTTCGACGCCTGCGCATTGATCGTGACATCCTTGCTGATGTCGTACGACAGCAGGAAGCGTGGGGTGAAACCGTCCGACTTGGTGCTGTCGGTGCGGTTGTCGAGGTTCGAGAAGAGGCCCCCCGACTTGAAGCTGCGCGTTTCCTTGAAGTCGTAATAGCGCCCGCCCGCCGTCGCGGTCAGCGCGTCGGTGATGTCGTAGCTGAGCTCGCCGAAGATCGCGAACTGCTTGATGTCATAGGGCAGGTCGGCGTTGTACGGTGAATCCGCCGGGAAGCCATTGCGCGTCGCCGCCGCGGTGCCGGCACCCAGCGTCGCGTCGGTGAAGGCGTCATAGCCCGGGGTGGGCAGGCGCTGCGCATAGACGCGGTCGATCTTCGAATAGAAGGCGCCGACCACCCACTGGAACGGACTGTCATTGTCCGAGGCGAGCCGGACCTCCTGGCTCCAGGTCTCCAGATCGGTGGTGTCGACCAGGTTCGATGGCAGCAGCACGCCCGCGGCCGGATAGCCGAGGTCGACCGACACCGAACCGGTCAGCGCGCTCGCGTCGCGGCTGACCAGGATATTGCGGTCGATATAGCTGGTCACCGAGGTCAGCTTCGCGCCGCCGAGCCCGACGTTGATGTTGAGGTCGGCGATCAGCGTCTCGTCCTCGAACGCCTCGCGCAGCAACAGATATTGCTGGCGCTCGTCAAAGGTCACCGCGGGACGCGTCGTCGTGTAGGGGTTGGCATAGAGGTTATAGATCTCCTGCCGGTTGAAGCCGTCGGCCTTTACCTTCTGATAGACGATGCGCGGGGTGATCGAGAAATTGTCGCTGGGCTCGAAGGTCAGCGCCAGGCGGCCGCCATAGCGTTCGCCGCTGTTGACGTCGTCGCCTCCCGCCGGGCCGATCGCGTTGATGAAGCCGCCGTAGCGCGTGTAATAGCCCACCGCGCGCAGCGCCGCGGTGTCGCCCATCGGTATGTTGATCGCGCCCTTCAGATGGCCGCCGATATCGTCGCCGTCGACCAGGTTCAGGTTCGCCTCGACGCTGCCCTCGACCGTGCCGAGCTTGGGCTGGTTGGTGATGTAGCGGATCGTGCCGCCGACCGAGCCCGAGCCGAAGAGCGTCCCCTGCGGGCCGCGGAGCGTTTCGACGCGGTTGAGGTCGAACAGGTCGAGGTCCGGCGTGAAGAGCGAGAGCGAAATCACGCTTTCGTCGAGGTAGACGCCGACCTGTTCCTTGACGCCCGGCTGATCGCGGACGACCTGGCCCGCCGAAACGCCGCGGACCGAAACCTGGCTTTGCCCCGGCCCGAGATTCTGGACCGACAGGCCCGCGACGTTGCGGGACAGATCTTCCAATGTGACCGCGCCGGATTTCTGGATGTCCTCGGCGGTCTGCGCGTTGATCGAAAAGGGAATGTCCTGGATGCTGGTGTTGCGCTTGGTCGCGGTGACGATGATGGCGTTGCCGTCATATTGTTCGGCGGGCGCATCCTGTGCGGCGGCCGAGGTGGTAATTGCGAGCGCGAGCGTCGAAAGCCCCGCGCGCAGGGTCATGCGTGCATGCATAAAATCCTCCCAGTTTAAGACGCGGGACTATGCTGTCCCGTCGCGGGGAGGATGCTGCGCCTTTGTCCGTGCCATGGCAATGGTGCGCGAATCGGGGGCGAAAAAATGGCCGGGAGCTGTTGCATCCCGGCCACAAGTGGTTCGCAGGAGGAACCTCGGTAGGACCCCGCCGCCGTTTGAAAGAGGAGAGAGAGCGGCGGCGGGTATCCTGTCTCGTCAGATATTGTAGGCGCGTTCCCCATGTTCGCCGAGGTCGAGGCCTTCGCGTTCGACCTCTTCGCTGACCCGCAGGCCGGTGAGGAGCTTGGCGATGTAGACGGCGATCACGGTGCCGATGGTGGCCCAGAGGATCGTGGCGGCGACGGCGGATACCTGCGTCACCAGCTGCGGACCGATGGCGAAGTCTTCGCCGCCGGGGCCGCCGAGGCTGGGGGCGTAGACGATGCCGGTACCGATCGCGCCGACGATGCCGCCGATGCCGTGGATGCCGAAGGCGTCGAGCGCGTCGTCATAGCCGAGCTTCGGCTTGAGGACGGTCACCGCATAGAAGCAGATCACCGAGGCGACCGCGCCGAGCACGATGGCGCCGAACGGGCCCGAGTTGCCCGCGGCCGGCGTGACCGCGACCAGGCCGGCGATGATGCCCGAGCAGAAGCCGAGCGCCGAAGGCTTGTGACCCGCGACCTTTTCGGCGAGCATCCAGAACAGGCCGGCCGAGGCGGTGGCGACGAAGGTGTTGATCATCGCGAGCGCGGCCGAACCATTGGCTTCGAGCGCCGAGCCGGCGTTGAAGCCGAACCAGCCCACCCAGAGCAGGCCGGTGCCGACCATCGTCAGCGTCAGCGAGTGCGGGGCCATGATCTCCTTCTGGTAACCGAGGCGCTTGCCCAGGATCAGCGAGGCGACCAGCGCCGAGACACCGGCGTTGATGTGCACCACGGTGCCGCCGGCGAAGTCGAGCGCGCCCATTTCGAAGAACAGGCCGCCAGCCGCCCACACCATGTGCGCGATCGGGAAATAGACGATCGTCAGCCAGATGATGCCGAAGACGAGCGCGGCCGAGAATTTCATGCGTTCGACCGTCGCGCCGATGACGAGCGCGAGGGTGATCGCGGCAAAGGTCATCTGGAAGCTGATGAACACATATTCGGGCAGCTTGAAGCCGTCGCTGAACGTGTCGGCCAGGCTGTCGGGCGTCACGCCGGCGAGGAAGAACTTACCCCAGGCGATGAAGGCATTGCCCTCGGGCCCGAAGGCGAGACCATAGCCGTAGCAGACCCAGACGATCATCGCGACACAGGCGAGCGCGCCGATCTGCGTCATCGTCGAGAGCATGTTCTTGGTGCGGGTCAGGCCGCCGTAGAAGAGCGCGAGGCCCGGCAGGATCATCGCCAGGACGAGCACGGTCGAGGTCATCATCCAGGCAGTGTCGCCCTTGTCGACGACCGGTTCCACGGCAGGCGCGGCGGCCGCTTCCTGTGCCCAGGCGGGCAGCGCCGCGAACAGCGCAAGGCCGGCGGCCCCGGCGCTCGTCGCGATTTTCCCGACCCCCATTTTCTTTGCGAACGTCATATGTTCCCCCTTCGTCATTAGAGAGCGGCCTCGCCGGTCTCGCCGGTGCGGATGCGCACGGCCTGACCCACGTCGAGGACGAAAATCTTGCCGTCGCCGATCGACCCGGTTCCGGCGCTTTGTTGGAGCGTTTCCACGACCCGCGGTGCGAGCGCGTCGTCGCAGACGAGCTCGATCTTCACCTTCGGGACCATGTTGGTTGCATATTCGGCGCCGCGATAAATCTCGGTCTGCCCTTTTTGCCGTCCGAAACCCTTGACCTCGGTCACGGTCATTCCGGCGATGCCCAGCCCGGTTAGCGCTTCACGCACTTCGTCGAGCTTGAACGGTTTGATGATAGCCAGGATCAGCTTCATGATGCCCCCTTTTGCTTATGGCACGATGTTGCAGTGCAACAGCCGTGCCAGATTGCGCGGGGTGCGCAAAAGTTAACATTTTGTGACGGTTTTTGAGTCCTGGACGCACTGAAACGTTCGTTCGGTGGGCAGCCGAGGCAGGTGTTTGCCTAAATTTTGAGCAGTGCGGGCGTGCTTCGGCTTGAAAGGGGGCCAAGCGTCGGGCTGGCGATGGTGCAATTGGTCCACCCGCTGCGACCCGCGGTCGAGCACGCGGCGCTCTCCGTCTCGCCCGCGGGCGAGAGAGGATGTCGTCTATGTCGAAATCGTCGTGAAGCGGGCCCAGATCGGCAGATGGTCCGACGCGCGCGCCGCCAGTGCGCTCTGGTGCACCCCGGCCTCGATCGGCTCGAGATCGGGCGAGGCGAAGATGCGGTCGAGCCGCGCGACCGGACGGCGGCTGTGGAAGCTGTGTCCGGTGTCGACCAGCCGGTGCTGCGCGCCGAAATCGTTGAGGCAGCCGCCGCGATTGCGCCATTCGTTGCAGTCGCCCATCAGGATCGTGGGCAGTTCCTCGCCCTCGGCGACATGGTTCAGGATCGCGCGCGCCTGCTGGCGGCGGCGCAGGCCCGAAATGTCGAGGTGCATGCCGACGACGCGCAACCGCGCATCGCCGATGCGCAGCGTCGCCGCGACCGCGCCGCGCGGTTCGAGCGTCGGCAGGTGCAGCGCGTGGCTTTCCTCCACCTCGATGCCCTTGCGGACGAGCAGCGCGTTGCCGTGCCAGCCGATGCTGTGCGGCCGGTCGGTGAGGGTGACGGGGACATAGTCGCTATGTTCCTCGAGCATATGCGGCGGAATAGCGCTGGCGCGGGTACCGAAGCGGCGGTCGGCCTCCTGCAGCGCGACGATATCGGCGTCGAGCTCGCCCAGCACCGACAGCACCCGGCCGGGATCGCGGCGCCGGTCGAGCCCGATGCCCTTGCGCATATTATAGCTGGCGACCTTGATCATGAGCGGGGGAGAGCTGCTTTCCTTGGGTTTCTTCATGATAAGGACGAATGAAGGCCGGATTCGGTTGCGATTCTAGGCGGCGTCGAATTCGACCAGCAGCGCCCGCGCCTCGTCCTCGTCTTCGTCGAGCACCATGACACGCACCGGGATCAGCAGCCCGACGCTTTCGGCGATATTCATCCCCGCATCGAAGCAGACGGCATGGACGCCCGCGCTTTCCAGCCGCCCCCGCAGTAGCTCGGCTTCGGCGCCATTGGGCAGGCGAACGAGTTCGACGAGCGCCATCAGCCGGTGATGAACCGGTCGGTCGGGCGCGTCGGCAGACCGTCGATGCTTTTCGTGCGGCCGCGGAGCTTCTCGACCCACAATTCGGGGTCCGACTGGCGGTGATATTTCTGCAGCGTGTCGCGCTCGTGCTGCAATTCCATCATCGGCACGCCCCAGCCGCAGCTCGTCTGCACGCTCTCGACGTCGATCGCGAAAATCTGGCGCGTGCCCGGCAACAAGGTGAAATTGGCGGCGAACGCATCCCATTCGGCGTCCTGCGGCAATATCGCGCGCCCGCGACCATAGATGCGCAGGATCAAAGCGGTGCGATCGAAGGCGCAGAACATGATGGTGATCCGGCCGTCGGCCGCCAGATGCGCGTGGGTTTCGTTTCCCGATCCGCCGAGGTCGAGATAGGCAACCTGCGTTTCGGAGAGGACGCGAAAGCTGTCGGCATAGCCGTTTGGCGACAGGTTGATCCGCGCACCCTCGGCAGCGGTCGCGGTGAAATAGACCGGCTGCTTTTCGATGAAGGCGATATGCTTGTCGGTCAGCGTGTCGGTGAATTCGGCCATGGCGGTTCTCCGTATCGCATCCTGCCTATCACCAATTCTTGCCCTCTTCTATCGCCGCCAGCTCGTCGGGCCGGGTTTCGCGGCCGAGCGCTGCATTGCGATGCGGAAAGCGGCCAAAGCGGTCGACGATGTCGAAATGCTTTTGCGCATAATCGTGGAACATCGGATCGGCGAGCTGGCTCATCAGCCGCAGGGATTCGCGCTGGTCGGCGATATCCTCGCTATGCTCGAAGGGCAGATAGGCGAACTGCCGGCGCTCGTCGGGCCAGTCGCGATCCCAGCCTTGGGCGACGATGCCGCGCGCGATCGCGCGCGCCAGATCGTCGGTCGCAAAGGCCTCCGCATGGCCGCGATGGATGTTTCGCGGGACCTGATCGAACAGGATCACCCCGGCAAGCGCGGTATCGGAATCAGCCAGAAAGCTGGCCGCCGGCTGCGACCGCAGCGCCTCGCGCCAGTCGGCGGCGATCGCCGCGACCGCGGCGTCGAAATCGGGGCCGCCGCCGTACCAGTCGTCCATCCCATGCGCGTCGAACCAGAAGGCGAGCAATTGCTGCGCCCAGTCGGCGGGCGGCGCGGCGGGATCGGCGGTTTCGGAATCGTTCGTCATGACGATCACAGCGAAGCAATCCGGAGCTGTCGATGCAACCCCGGATCGCTATCCTGAATGCGGCCTACCGCAATATCGATCCTTATTCGGCCTTGGCGCGCCGATAGGGAACGAACTCGCCCAGCGCTACGAAACCGTTGTACATATGGCTCGTCCGGTCGTGCAGTTGCACCGCGTCGATGCTGCAAAGCTGGCTACCGGTAGTCCGCGTGACCAGAATATCGTCGTCATCGAGCGATTCGGCGCCGCTGCGCGGGCGGTTGACCCAATAGGTCCCGCCCGATTTATAGACGATCGCGGTCTTGTTGATGATCTGCGAGCTGCGCGCGTTGAACAGCGAGATACAGTCCTGCGGTTCGCCCGCGACCCGGCCCTGAAGCAGCTTTGCAAGCTGATCCTCGGGCGCGAGCTTCTCGCGCGCCGAAACGGCGGGGGTGGCGGCCAGTGCGGCAGCAGCGATCAGTGCCGGGATGAGGTGACGCATGGTTCGACTCCTGTCTTCATCATACCCTACCCACGCGCGTCATACGCCGACGCGCGTGAACAGGGGCTGACTCACCGTCGTTTCAGCACGCTCCGTCGGGAAGCGGAATGCCGAGCGGACCCTTGCACTTCTTTTTCTTCGCGGGTTCGGCGGGCTGGCTCGCCGCGCCGCCGCCGCTCGATCCGCCCATTCCGCCGAAATCGGCGCCGATCAGCAGCATGGTGTGCGACCGGAACCGCACCTTGGCCGTCCAGTCGATGTTCCACACCGCGTTGCCGGCGGGCTTGGGCGGGTAGGAGAAATTCGCTTCCGGGCCAAAGGCGTTGAGGTTGCCCAGCATCATCTCGCCCGACGCCTTCTTGACCTCTGCCGGGATCTGGCAACTCGTCTGCGCCGGCGGCATCACGATCTTCTTGGTGATCAGGTTCGCGACGACCGAGGGGGGAAGCCAGTCCCACAGGCCGCCGCCGAATTCCTTCGACGCGCTGCTGGTCCACCAGACGATATCGCCACCCTTTTCCTGCCGGTCCATGCCGCCGATCGTCCAGGCGACATAGCCGGTGGCGTTGGGCACCGAATTCCAGCGGATCATCACCGACTGGTCGCCCTGGATCGCGGTCGACGCCGACAGGCCCTGCATATAATCCTGCGCGAGGGTGAAGTTGATGTCCGACCCGACGTTGCTCGCGACGCGGTGCGCGCCGATCAGCGACGATCCCGATCCGGGCTGCTTGCCGCCCTTCGTGTTCGGCCAGTCGATATAGGAGCGGCTGTTCGCCTGGCTGACCTCGCGGATTATCGGTACCGCGCTCGAAAACAGGTTCGGGGGCACCTGGCCCGCCGCGACCTTCGCAAAGTCGATGACGACCGGCTGGCCCGGTCCCGCCTTCGCGCCGCAGCCCCAATAGAGCAACAGGCGGCCCTTCGGACGCTCGAATTCGGTAGGATAGGTGCCTTCCTTGCGTTCGGGCGCGATCAGCGCAACCGATTTGCCGAGCTTGGCTTGCGGTTGGAAGAAATGGTCGCCCTTCGGCGGCGGCGCGGTGGGCGACTGGTCGGATCCGAGGCGGAGGTTAAGCATATAGGCGACGCGGCTCGACGGATCGCCGCCGAACGCCATGCCCAGCGCGCCGCCCAGTCCGCCCTTGCCGCCGGCCATGGCGGCAAAGCCCGACATGGTCGCGACGTCCATTTCATAGCGTTCCTTGGGGCCGCTGGTCTTTTGCGCCGAACCAGGAACGGCGGCGAGCATCGCGGCGACGGTGGCGACGGAAACGAAACGTACACTCGAACGCATGAAATCCTCCCTGTTGCGAGGGAGGAGTCCCTCGCGGATGACGATGCGGCCCAATTCTTCTTGTGTTTGAAAGCCCTATAAGCGCTGTGGCGGCGCCCGCCAAGTGAGACGGATCACAGGGCGATCACCTTTCAGCTCGGCGACATTGCCCATCGATCCGCGCCGAATGCCTCGTCGCACATAATCGGCGCAGCTGGCGTCGGTATCGATCGCCTTTTGGGCGAGCCGGCGAAAGCCGGCGTGCGACAGGATCAGATGATGGGCGTCGTCGATCGAGACGCCGAAAACCTGGCGGATGGTCTTGACCAGTTCGGGCCAGCTGTTCGGCCGTTCGGCGATCCGGTTCCAGGCCGCGCGGTTGACGAACATGTCGCCCACGACGTCGAAGTCCGGATTGGCGGCGATGCGTCCTCGATAGAAGGTCGCTGCCGCGTACCAGTCGCTCATCGGATCAGGCCGTTCCGCCCACCGTCAGGCCGCTGACCAGCAGCGTCGGCTGGCCGACGCCCGCGGGGACGCTCTGGCCGCCCTTGCCGCAGATGCCGATGCCTTCGTCGATCGCCATGTCGTTGCCGATGCCGGTGACTTTGGTCAGCACGCTCGGGCCGTCGCCGATCAGCGTCGCGCCCTTGATCGAATCGCCGATTTTGCCGTTCTCGATCTTATAGGCCTCGGTGCAGCTGAAAACGAACTTGCCCGACACGATGTCGACCTGGCCGCCGCCGAAGCTCTTCGCAAAGATGCCGTTCTTGACGCGGCTCAGCAGCTCTGCGGGGTCGTCGTTGCCGCCGCGCATGAAGGTGTTGGTCATTCGCGGCATCGGCGCGTGTGCAAAGCTTTCGCGGCGGCCGTTGCCCGTGGGCTCGACCCCCATCAGGCGCGCGTTGAGCCGGTCCTGCATATAACCCTTCAGGATGCCGTCCTCGATCAGGATCGTCTCGCCGGTCGGCGTACCCTCGTCATCGATGCTCAGCGAACCGCGGCGACCGCCGCCCACCGGGCTTTCCATCGCGCCATCGTCGACGACGGTCACTCCGGGCGCCGCGACGCGTTCGCCGATGCGGCCCGAAAAGGCGCTGGTGCCCTTGCGATTGAAATCGCCCTCCAACCCGTGGCCGACCGCTTCGTGAAGCAGCACGCCGGGCCAGCCGGGGCCGAGCAGGACGGTGAATTCTCCAGCGGGGGCATCGACCGCGCGAAGATTGACGAGCGCCTGGTTCAGCGCCTCGTCGATCGCGCGATTCCACTGCGCCTCCTCGAACAGATGATCGTACATATAACGGCCGCCGAGGCCGAAATAGCCGCTCTCGCGGCGGCCGTTCTCCTCGACCACGATCGAGACGTTCAGGCGCACGAGCGGGCGGATGTCGGTCGCGAGGAAGCCGTCGGCGCGGACGATCTCCACCACCGACCAGCTTCCGGCGAGCGCGACGGAGACCTGGACGATGCGCGGATCGCGCGCCCGCGCGGCGGCGTCGACCTTCTGGCAAAGCTCGACCTTCTTCGCGAAAGGAACCAGGTCGAGCGGGTTCGCCTCGTCATAGAGATGGCGGTTGGTGCGCGGCGGCGGCCCGGCGGGCGCCTGGTTCGCGGGGTCGAGCAGGGCCAGCGTCTCCGCGGCGCGGCGGATGGCGCCCGCGCTGACATCGCTGGCATGGGCAAAACCCGTCATCTCGCCCGACACCGCCCGCAGGCCGAAGCCGGCGTCGGTCGAATAGTCGGCGGTCTTGAGCCGGCCGTCGTCGAAACCGAAGCTCTCGGTCGCGCGATATTGCAGGTAAAGCTCGCCATCGTCGGCCTTGGCGAGCGCCTCGCGCGCCAGCTTCTGCGCCAGATCGGGGTCGAGCGCGTCGGCGCGATAGAGGAAGCGGCGGGGATCGGTCGGACTTGTCATGCCTCCGATATAGGCGCGGCCGCCGCCCCGCGCAAACCGGGGTCAGAGATAATTGACGGTCAGCGTGAAGGTGCCGCTGTAATCGCCAGCGGGCTGGTTCGCCCCGACGTTCAGTGTCCCACCGATATAATAGGTCTGCACCCCGCTCGGCAGCAGCGTCGCCGACGATCCAAGGATGGTGATGCCGCCGCCGCTCGTCGTTGCCGCCCGCACCAGGCTGGCGGTCATCGTGCCGCCGCCCGCGCGGGTCAGCGTCACGCTGTTGTCGCCGGTGACGGTGATCAGCAGGATGCCGCCTGTCCCCTGGAAAACCGCGCGTTGCGGCGTGCTTCCGGCCGGCGTTACGCCCCCGCTCGTCGTGCGCGCGTTGGTGACCGGGTTGATCGTCGCGGTGCCGGCGGTCGGGCTGCTGACCAGCGTACCGAAATCCAGGTCGTCGGTCTTGATCAGCGTGTTCGGACGAACGACCGCCGCATTGGCGGTGCCGCTCTGGTCGGCCGCATGGGCTGGTGCGCATGCGGGCATGCTTGCCGCCGCAGCGACGAAGGCGAGGCGGCGGAGCGCCGCTCGCTTATGGTTGGTCCCTTGAATCCCCACGATTCTGCTCCTGTCTGGAACAGACTATGCCAGCGGGACGTGAATCGATGATGCGCGGCTTTGGTAAACGCGGCGTTTAGGTTTCGGCGCGCTCAGGCGTGATCGGCGACGCCGCCGGTCAGGATGAAGCGCCGGTCGCAATAGCCGCAGTCGGCAAAGCCCTGATCGGGATCGATTTCCAGCCACACGCGCGGATGGCCGAGCGCCGCGTCGGCGAGTCCGTCGCCGGTGCCGTCACAGGCGATGCGGGTCTTGGGCGTGCGGATCGTTTCGGGTGCAGGCTGGGTCATCGACGCGCCTTTAGCAAGCGGTGCGGCCGCCCGCAATCGCCTCAAAGATAGTTCAGCGTGATCGTGAAGGTACCGCTATAGTCGCCCGGCGTCTGGTTCGCCCCGACCTCCAGCGTCGCGCCGACCGGGAAGTTGTAATTGCCGATCGCCGTCGCGATGCTGAAGCGCGTCGGCGTGGTCGACAGGATCGCGGTCGGGGTCGATCCGATCTCGAAATCGCGCACCCGCATTCGCGTCCCCGGCCCGGTGATCCAGATCGTGTTCGAACCCAGCGAGATATTGACCTGACGGTTCGGCGTGCCGAGCCCGGCGAAGCGCGCGGGCTCGCCGTCGTTGCCGGCCAGCGTCGCGCCGCCGGTACGCGTGCGCGTCCCGTCGGGGGCGAGTCGCACTGTCCCCGCCGTTCCCGACGCGATAATGCTCCCGAAATCGAGGTCGTTGACCTTGAAGAAGCTGAGCGGCCGCAGCACGATGGCTTCGGCTTCGGCCTGCGTGTTGGTCTGCGCGAGCGCCGGCGTTGCGGCGGCGGTCGCGAAGATGAACGCAATGGCGGCTAGGCCGCGCTGCATCGGCAGCGGGCGAAAGATGTGGCTGGTCCTCACATCGCCTCTTCTAGCGGCGACCTTCAAATTTACCGTTAACGCGGCGCTCAGTCAGAAATCGCGTCGGGACGGCAGGGCTTTCGCGCGGCCCGGCGCGCGGCTATGGAGGCCGCCATGAGTGAAGCCGCCATCCGCATCGACGCCGTCTCGAAACTTTATGCCGGGGGCAAGCAGGCGCTCGACAATGTCAGCTTCGACGTACCGCGCGGTCAGATTTTCGGCCTTCTCGGGCCAAACGGCGCGGGCAAGTCGACGCTGATCAACATCCTGGCGGGGCTGGTCAACAAGACGGCCGGGCATGCGAGCATCTGGGGCTTCGACATCGACGCCGATCCCCGGAACGCGAAATATTCGATCGGCATCGTGCCGCAGGAGATCGTCTTCGATCCCTTTTTCACGCCATTCGAAACGCTGGAGAATCAGGCGGGCCTTTACGGCGTGCCGAAGGACAAGCGGATTTCCGACGCGCTCCTCGCCGCGGTGCACCTCAGCGACAAGCGCGATGCCTATGCGCGCACGCTCTCGGGCGGCATGAAGCGCCGCCTGCTGGTTGCGAAGGCGATGGTGCATTCGCCGCCGATCATCGTGCTCGACGAGCCGACGGCGGGCGTCGACATCGAATTGCGTCAGCAGCTTTGGGAATATGTCCAGTCGCTCAACGATCGCGGCGTCACCGTCGTGCTGACGACGCATTATCTGGAAGAGGCCGAGGAGCTTTGCGATCGCATCGCGATCATCAACCACGGCAAGCTGATCGCGAACAAGCCGACACGCGAACTGGTCGACATGGCGCGCGAGAAGATCGTTGTCGTGACGCTCGATCAGGATATCGCCGTGCTGCCGTCGCATCCCGCCTTCGACAAGATCGAGCGCGAGGGCGAACGCGGCCTTGCCATCAGCTATAACAAAGACCGGATGAACGCGGGCGAGGTGCTCGCCGCGGTCAATGCGATGGGCCATGGCATCGTCGACGTCTCGACGCGCGAGGCCGACCTTGAGGATGTGTTCCTCAACCTGACCCGCGCGGCGAATGGCTGAAGGCTCGCCGAACCCTTAGCGGCCGATTGCCTTTTGCGTCAGGCGCGCGGCGACCCCGAAATGGTCGGACGGATATTCGCCGTCCGTCGCCTCGCTGCCGATGACTTGCGCGGCAGCGACGGTGAAGTGCGCTGAGTCGGCGAAGATATGATCGATGACGCGCAGCGGGTGGCCGCGCGCGGGGTTGAGCGTGGTCGGCGCGGCCCCTGCGGGCAGCGCCGAGGTGAAGCGCGGCGGCGCCATTGCCGCCAGTCCCGGATCGTCGAGGGGCGCGTTGAAATCGCCCATGATCACCAGCGGTGTGCCGTCCTGCGGCAGCCAGGCGAACAGGTCGGCGATCTGCTGCGCGCGCACCGCGCCGGCCTCGGGCTGCCAGGCGAGATGCGCCGTCACGACGTCGACCGGGCCGTTCGCGGTGCGGACGCGCACGCGGATCGCGGTGCGATAGTCCGACAAGGGCTCCAGCTTGCGGCGCGCGACCTCGATCACCGGCAGCCGCGTCAGGATCGCATTGCCATAGCGGCGCGGCGCGCCCTCGGGCTCGACCGCGACGAAATGGACCGCGGGATAGCCGAGGTCGCGCGCGATGGTTTCGGCCTGGTTCGGCAGGTCCTTGCCCGCATCCTCCAGCACCTCCTGCAGCGCGATGACGTCGGCGTCGGCGGCGCGCAGCGCGGCGACGAGCAGTGGGAGCCGGGCGGGCCAGTTGCCGCCGGCGTCGTGCCAGATGTTGAGGGTCGCGACACCGATGCCGCGCCCCGCGCCCGCACCGATACGATGCGCGCAGGCGGCGAGCGGTAGCACCGCCATTCCGGCCAGCAGGCTGCGCCGGCCAAGTTTCGCTTTGAGCATCCCGATATTTTCCCGTCGCTGGCGTCGTCGAACCCTCTGTTGCACGCCGCGTTGCTGTGCAACAGAGGCGCGATGAGTGAATACGACATCATCATCGTGGGATCGGGCGCGGCCGGGCTGACCGCGGCGATCGCGCTCGCCGACCATTGCCGCGTGCTCGTGCTCGCGAAGGGCGAGCTTACCGGCGGCTCGACGGCCTGGGCGCAGGGCGGCATCGCGGCGGTGCTCGACGCGGGCGACACGTTCGAGAATCATATCGAGGACACGATGGTCGCGGGCGCGGGGCTCAACCGGCGCGAGACGGTCGAATTCGTCGTCGAGAACGCGCCGCATGCGATCGAGCGGCTGATCGAGATGGGCGTGCCCTTCAACAAGGAGGCCGAGGCGCTTCACCTGACGCGCGAGGGCGGGCATTCGCACCGCCGCATCGTCCATGTCGACGACGCGACCGGGTGGGCGGTGCAGGCGGCGCTGCTGAAGACGGCAGAGGCGCATGCGAACATCACGCTGTTGCCGGGCCAGGCGTGCATCGACCTGATCACCGGTCGGCACGAGGAACGCTATTCGGGATCGGGCCGCGTGTGGGGCGTCTATGCGCTCGACGAGAGCACGGGGACGGTGCACGCGCATGTCGGTCGCGCGACGATCCTCGCGAGCGGCGGCGCCGGGCGCGTCTATCAATTTTCCACCGCGCCGCGGGGCGCGACGGGCGACGGGATCGCGATGGCGTGGCGCGCGGGCGCTCGCGTCTCCAACATGGAGATGATGCAGTTCCACCCGACCTGCCTCTATAATCTGGAGGTCAAGAATTTCCTGATTACGGAGGCGGTGCGCGGGGAGGGCGGCATATTGAAGCACCCGGTCACCGGGCACCGCTATATGCCCGATTATGACGAGCGCGCCGAACTGGCCCCGCGCGACGTCGTCGCACGCGCGAACGACGATCAGATCAAGCGCTCGGGCCTGGACTTCGTCCACCTCGACATCAGCCACAAGGACCCCGATTTCGTCGCGGGCCATTTCCCGAACATCTATGAAAAGCTGCTGACGCTGGGCATCGACATGACGAAGCAGCCGATCCCGGTCGTGCCCGCGCAGCATTACACCTGTGGCGGCATATTGATCGACCTGGCCGGGCGCACCGACCTGCCCGGCCTATATGCCGCGGGCGAGTGCACCGAAAGCGGGCTGCACGGCGCGAACCGCCTGGCGTCGAACAGCCTGCTCGAATGTTTCGTCTTCGGCGAGGCGGCGGCGAAGGACATTATCGCGCGCTGGGACCAGCTCGACGCGCCGCCGCCGATCCGGCCGTGGGACGAAAGCCGCGTGACCGATTCGGACGAAGAGGTGGTGATCAAGCAGAACTGGACCGAAATCCGCCGCTTCATGTGGAATTATGTCGGTATCGTGCGCACGACCAAGCGGCTGGAGCGCGCGCAGCACCGGATCAAGATGATGACCGGCGAGATCGAGGATTATTACGGCCATTTCCGCGTCACGACCGACTTGATCGAACTGCGCAACCTGCTGCAATGCGCCGACCTGATCGTGAAGAGCGCGCTGCACCGCAAGGAAAGCCGCGGGCTGCACTATACGCTCGATTATCCCGCCTTGCTGCCAGAGGCGGTCGACACGGTGCTGGTGCCCTGAACGGCGAATGGGTGCGCCGCGGAACCGGCTTCCCGCGGCGCACCCGTCCCGGCGGGCGCCCGATCCCCTAAAGTGTCGCGACGATCGCCGCGACGACCAGGCCCCACGCCAGGATCAGGACGGGCAACATCAGCACCTGTGCGACTGCCCCCGCACCGCCGAGGTGCCCGGTATGCGTCACCACGCCGTCATGCATGAAGCGGCTCCAGCTCGGCGGCTTTGCGCCATGATCGGGCTTCATGCGCACCCACATCGCGGGGGTGCCGAACGCCATGATGATATAGATGGAAAAGATCGCCATCGGGATCGCCAGCCCCTTGTCGGCGAAAGTCGCGGCCATCACGCCCAGAAAGGCGAAATAGAGTGCGACCGTCGCGGCAAACAGCCCGGTCGGCAGGTCGAAGCTGCGGACGACCCGAACGCTGTGGTCGGGCAGGATGGCGGCGAGCGGTGCAGGCGCATCGACACGCTGAAAGGCGGCGGCGGGAATATGCTTGCTCATGATCGGGCTCCTTCGATGAGCCCGTCATGCGCCGATTCGTCGCCTCAAGCTTTGACGTCGATCAACAAGCGTGCGTGGCTCAGCCGCCGATGCCGAGCAGCCGCCCGACGAAGATCAGCACGATCCCGCCGATGATCGAGGCAAGGCAGCCCGCGCGATTGAAATCGGCCTGGCCGCGCGTGGTCACCAGTCCGGCGAGCAGCGAGCCGCCGATGCCGAGCAGGATCGTGGCGATCCATCCCATCTGCACCGCGCCGGGATAGAAGAAGCGCGCAAGGATGCCGATGAAAAGGCCCGAGAGAATCGCGCCGATAATGTTGATCATGCGTTGAATCCTTCGTTCAGGAAGCGCTCGGCCAATGCCGCGTGCAGCGCCGCGCCGCGCGCCATCACCTTTTCGTCCAGCACCATGCGGTTGCTGTGCAGCCCGCAACATTGGCGCCAGTCGCTGCCCTGTTCGCTCGCGCCGAGCCAGAACATCGCGCCCGGCACCTTTTCGAGGACATAGGAGAAATCCTCCGCCCCCATCACCGGATTGTCCATCGTCAGCCAGCCTTCCTCGCCGAAGGTCTGCTCGACCACCGCCTGGCCAAAGGCGACCGCGCGGCTGTCGCAGATGGTGACGGGAAAGCCCTCGTCGATGTGAACCTCGGCGGTGCAGCCGTGCGCCTCCGCGATCGCGGGGGCGAGGCGGCGCAGGTCGCGCGCGACCGCCGCCCGCCGTTCGGGCGAAAGCGTGCGGATCGTGCCGAGCATTTCGGCGGTTTCGGGGATGATGTTGTTCGTCGTGCCCGCGGCGATCTTTGCGATGGTGATGACCGCGGGGTCGAAGACCGAGATGCTGCGCGTGACCATCGTCTGGATCGCGGTGACGATCTCGCACGCGACGGGGATCGGGTCGACCGCGTCGTGCGGCATGGAGGCATGGCCGCCCGCGCCCTTGACGGTGATCGACAGCACGTCGGACGATGCGAGCAGCGCGCCGGCGCGGCCGGCGAAGATGCCGTGCGGCGCGTTCGGCATGATGTGCAGCGCGAAGGCGGCGTCGGGCAAGGGATCGATGATCCCGTCGTCGAGCATGAAGCGCGCGCCGTGGTGCCCCTCCTCGCCAGGCTGGAACATGAACATCACCGTACCGGCCAACCGGTCGCGCGCCGCGCACAGCAATTTGACCGCGCCGACGAGCATCGCGACATGCGTGTCGTGCCCGCACGCGTGCATTGCGCCGGTCGTCTCGGACGAAAAGTCCAGCCCGGTATCCTCCAGCAGGGGCAACGCATCCATGTCGCCGCGCAGCAGCACGGTGCGCCCGTTCGCCGGGCCGCGCAGGATCGCGACCAGCCCGGTGGTCGACGGACCCTCGCGAAATTCCAGCGGCAATCCGGCGAGCGCGGCCTTGATCTTGGCCAGCGTCTTCGGATTCTGCAGGCCCAGTTCGGGCTCGCGGTGAATCGCGCGGCGGAGGTCGACGATATCGTCGAGGATGGTGTCGGCCTCAGCGGGCCAGCTGTGCGTTGTTAGTTCCATGCGGCGAATGTGCCGCGAAGCCCGGCCCGTGTCGAGGGACCTCGGACAGTCCTGGCCGAATTCCCATCGTATCCGGCGTCCGCACGTTCCACATCAGCCCGATCCGTTCGCAAAGGCGGATGAAGGTAAAGCCCCAGTCGCTCTGGCCAGGATACAGGCCGATCCGCGCCGATCCGGGATAGGCGTGGTGATTGTTGTGCCACGCCTCGCCCATCGTCGGGATCGCCGCCCAGGGGACGTCGAACGCCTGTACGCCATGGGCATCGACGGTCCAGCGTTGCGGACCGCGATTGTGTGCGAGATGGCCGACGAGCCAATGGCCGTGGTTCGCGACCGCGACCCGCGCGGCGACGCCCCAGACGACCCAGCCCCAGCCGCCAATGGCGAAAAAGAGCAGTGCGACGGGCAATTGCTGCCAGCGCCATGTCGATTCGAGCCAGCGGTGGAAGGGGTCGCGGTCGAGTTCGGAAAAGTCGAAGCGCGGCGGTCGGTCGAGGTCGAGCTGGCAATAGATCTGCCACCAGGCGTCGCGGACGATGTTGGTGCCATGACGCAGAAAGGGATGGCAGTCCGCCTGCCGCTGCGCCCAATCGCGCGTGTCGTGCGCGCGGATGATGCCGTGGGGGCCGGCCATGCCGACGAAGGCGCCGAACCAGACGAGCGTGCGCGTCAGCCATCGCGGGGCCGCGAAGCTGCCGTGGATCATCATGCGGTGATAGCCGACGCTGTGGCCGAGCAGCAGCGCGGCGCCGGTCGTGACGACGAAGAGCGCGATCGCCGAGGGGCTGACGACGAAGGGGCCCGCGATCAGCGCGACCGCGGCCATCCCGCCGTTCCAGGCGATGCTCGGCGCATCGGCGCGCACCTGACCTGCGACGGGATCGGGCCCGGCTTCATCGATCAGGAAGTTCACCGCGTGGGGATCGTCATCGCATCGCATCACCCGACTCCTCATCAAGCAAAGAATATAAGTAATTACTTAAATAAATTCCTGCTTGTCAAGTCGGCCGCCGATGCCCATTTCGGGACGCATGGAACGGGTTTTTCAGGCACTGGCATCGACGCCGCGGCGCAAGATCCTCGCCTATCTCGCGCATGCAGAGCTCAGCGCGGGCGACATCGCGGCGCGCTTTGACATGAGCAAGCCCGCGGTTTCGCAGCATTTGTCGGTGCTGGAAAATGCCGGGCTGGTCGCCAGCGAGAAGCGCGGGCAGTTCGTTTTCTACCGCCTGATCCCGGACGCGCTGACCAACGTCCTCAACGGCTATGTCCAGGAAGTCTGCCCGGTATCGCGGCCGCTGAAGGCCGAATCGCGCGCCATTGCCGACAAGCGGGAACAGGATACCGCCGGCTAGCGCTTGCCCCCGAACAATTGCCGTCCCGCCAGGTCGAGCATGATTTCCTCGCTGCCGCCGCCGATCGCGTTGACGCGAACCTCGCGGTAGATGCGCTCGACCTTGCTGCCGGTGATATAGCTCGCGCCGCCCAGCACCTGCGCGGCCTCGCGCGCGACGGCTTCCAGCATCCGCGTCGCCTGGACCTTCAGCATCGCGAAGTCGGCGGGGCGGTCCTTGCCTTCGCGGACCTGCCAGGCGCACAGGTCGACCCACGCCTGCGTCGCCTCGATCTGGCGTTCCATGTCGGCCAGCTTGATGCGGATGGACTGGTGGCCGACCAGCGGCTTGCCGAACGTCTCGCGTTGCTGCGCCCATTCGGCCGCCTCGGCCAGCGCGACGCGCGCATAGGCGCAGCAGCCCATCGCCATGCCCAGCCGCTCCGAATTGAAATTGCGCATGATGCCGATGAAGCCGCCGTTTTCGGGGCCGATCAGATTTTCGGCGGGAACGCGCACGTCGCTGAAATGGATCGCCGCGGTGTCGCTGCACCGCCATCCCATCTTGTCGAGCCGCGTGCGCTCGACGCCGGGGGCGTTCATGTCGATCAGCAGCAGCGAGATGCCCGCCGCCCCGGGCCCGCCGGTGCGGACCGCGCAGGTCAGCCAGTCGGCGCGCATGCCGCTGGTGATGAACATCTTGCCGCCGTTGACGACATAATCGTCGCCGTCGCGGACCGCCGTGGTCTTGAGGTTCGCGACGTCGCTGCCGCCGCCGGCCTCGGTAATGCCAAGCGCGATGATCCTGTCGCCGCTGAGCACCGGCGGCGCGACGCGCTGTTTCAGCTCCTCCGAACCGAGCGCCAGGATCGGGGGCAGGCCGATGCCGTGCGTCATAAGCGACGCGCCGAGCCCGCCCGCGCCGACCGCGGCGAGTTCCTCGGTCAGCACCAGGCCGTGGAAATTGTCGAAACCCTCGCTGTGCCCGCCATAACGTTCGGGATAGCGGAGCCCCAGGATGCCGGCCTCGGCCGCCTTGCGGTGCAGGTCGCGCGGCAACTCGCCCTCGGCCTCCCAGCGGTCGATGTGCGGCGCGATCTCGCGCTCGACGAAGCGGCGGACGCTTTGCGCCAGCGCCTCGTGGGTTTCGTCATAATAGGGCGATCGGGCGCGCCAGTCGTCAAAGGCTGTCATGGGCGCGATGCTGCGCGGCGTTGACGCGAACGTCAAGCGAGGCTTGCACCGCGCCGCCAACGACGTAAGGTCGCGCGCCATGAACATGTCGCACCTGCTCGCCGGCCTTGCCGCTATCGCCCTCCTGTCCACCCCCGCAGTCGCGCAGAAGTCGCCCGAGGCGACGGCCGAGGCCGCTTTGAAGAAGGCGCCGGTGTTCGACGGCCACAACGACGTGCCCTGGGCGCTGCGTTCGCGCGTCGACAATGTCATCAACGGCTTCGACTTCGTCGACACCGAGCACACGGCAAAGCCCGACGCCACCCCGCCGGTGATTGCGATGCACACCGATCTTCAGCGGCTGCGCAAGGGCCATGTCGGCGCGCAATTCTGGTCGGTCTATGTCCCCGCAAACACCAACGAACAGCAGGCAGTGCAACAGACGCTCGAGCAGATCGACGTAATGAAGCGGCTGGTCGCGCGCTATCCGAACGACCTCGCGCTCGCGTCGAACAGCGCCGAGCTGGAACGTCAGATGAAGGCGGGCAAGATCGCCGGCATGCTGGGCATGGAGGGCGGGCAGTCGATCGGATCGTCGCTCGCGGTGCTGCGCCAGATGTACGACCTCGGCGCGCGTTACATGACGCTGACGCATTCGAAGAACATCCCCTGGGCCGACAGCGCGACCGACGCGCCGGCGCTGGACGGCCTCAACGATTTCGGGCGCCAGGTGGTGCGCGAGATGAACCGCATCGGCATGATCGTCGACCTCAGCCATGTCAGCGAGGCAACGATGAAGGACGCGCTCGCCGAATCGAAGGCGCCGGTGATGTTCAGCCACTCGGGCGTGCGCGCGGTGAACCCGCATCCGCGCAACGTCCCCGACAGCGTGCTGCCGCTGGTCAAGGCGAATGGCGGGATCGTGATGGTCGTGCTGCTGCCCAGCTTCCTCGACGCCGACGTCCGCGCGCAGGGTTTGGCCCGCACCGCCGAACAGGCCCGGCTGAAGGCGCTCTATCCGGGCGATCCGGCCGCCGCCGACGCCGCGCTGAAGGCGTGGGACGCGGCGAACCCCGTCCCGACCACCAACGTTGCGAAGGTCGCCGACCATATCGACCATATCCGCAAGAGCATCGGCGTCGATCATGTCGGCCTGGGCGGCGACTATGACGGGATGGATTCGGCGCCGGTCGGGATGGAGGATGTGTCGGGCTATCCCGCGCTGTTCACCGAACTGGCGCGGCGCGGCTATTCGCAGGCCGACCTGGAAAAGATCGCGAGCGGCAACATGCTGCGCGTGCTGAAGGCGGTGGAGGCCTATGCCGCCAGCCAGAAGGGCCAGCCGCCGGTCGAAACCCCCGTCGCGAAATAGGCCGGGGTCGGGGCTGTCAGCGGCGGCGGAGCGGCCAGTCGGTCGCGCCGCTCGCCCACAGCGCCCACCAGATGATCAGCGGCTGCGCGGCCAGGCGCGGCCCATGATACCACCAGCCGAGCGTCTGTCCGCCGATCGCGACATTGGCGAGCGCGTGGTGGAAATTCGCGGGCCAGACGCACAGCGCATAGAGCGCGAGCCCCCAGCCGGCGGCCTTGCGCGGGCGCGGGATCATCAGCCCCGCGGCCCCCGCCAGCTCGGCGACTCCCGTCGCGGCGACGACGAACGCGGGCTGCGGTACCCACGGCGGGGTGATCGCCAGGAAGGGCGCGGGCGTCGCGAGGTGGCGATAGCCCGCATAGGCATAGGCGAGCGCGAGCAGCCAGAGCATTACCCGCCGAACCGGTGATTGTTTGGGCTTGCCCGTGTCCATCGCCGCCTCTTACACTGCCGCCATGCGGGGGCAAAATATTCGCCGTTGGGGCATGGCGCTGGCGATCGCTGCGGCGGCGCCCTTCCTTGTGGTTTCGGTCGCGGCCGCGCCGAAAGTCGGCGTCGCGGCGCCCGACTTCACGCTGACGACGCTGGACAAGCGAAAGGTCCGGCTGTCCGAGCTGCGCGGCAAGGTCGTGATCGTCAACTACTGGGCAACCTGGTGCGCGCCCTGCAAGGCCGAGATGCCGATGATGCACCGCTATTTCCAGGCGAATCAGGCGCGCGGGCTGGAGATGTTCGGGGTGACGACGCAGGACAGCGTGCCCGCCTATCAGCTTGAAAAGCTGGCCTCGGTCCTGTCCTACCCGCTCGCCGCCAGGATCAGCGGCGGCTATGGCGCGATCGGCAATGCCGTGCCCTCGACCTATATCATCGATCGCAAGGGGGTCGTGCGCGTCGCGAAGGCGGGCGCCTTCACCGATGCCGAGTTTCGCAAGACGGTCGACCCGCTGCTCGCCGAAGCGCCCTGAGCCTGACCGGCGGGCGGGCTAGCGGCCGATCGCCGCGAGCATCGCCTCGACGCTGGTGAATTTCTCGCGCGGATTGCCGTCGAGCGCCGCAGCCACCTCCGCCGCCTCGATCCGGCGCCAGTCGCGGAAGGTGACGGGGGTGACGTCGCGGCTCGCCAGCAGCGCGTCGAGCCCGGGGCGCCCCGCCTTGCCCGCGCCGCGGCCGACGTCTTCCAACACCATCTCGGCGATGCGTGCGCCGTCGGGCTTGTTCGTGCCGATCGTGCCCGACGGGCCGCGCCGCGCCCAACCCACCGCATAAAGGCCCGGCAGGATACGGCCGTCGTCGCTGGCGAACCGGCCGCGCCCATGTTCATAGGGGACGCCGGGAATCGGCGGAGTCTGATATCCGATGCAGCTGATCACCAGGCCGGCGTCGATGGCATAGGTCTCGCCCGTGCCGTGGCTGCGCAGGTCGGCGTCCAGCGTGGTGCGTTCGACGATGATGCGCTGGACGCGTCCGTCGCCTTCGATCGCGATCGGCATGGCAAAGAAATCGAAATCGATCGTCACCGGCTTCGCGACCGGATTCGCGACAAAGCTGCGCAGATGCGTCACCGATTTGCGCATGCCGGGCTCCAGCATCGCGTCGTCGCCCTCGTCGGGAAGGTCGGCGGGATCGACGCGCGGGCTCGCGCGCTCCAGATGGCCGAGTTCGCCCAGCTCCTTGGGCGTCATCGCGATCTGGTGCGGCCCGCGGCGGCCCAGGATATGGATGTGGCGGACCGCGCTTTCGGCCAGCGCCGCACGGGCGTGCGCGACGATGTCGCTGCCCGCGAACTCGGCGGGGGTCTTGGCCAGGATGCGCGCGACGTCGAGCGCGACATTGCCGTTGCCGATCACCGCGACCCCCGGAGCGTCGAGCGGCGGGTCGAGCTTCGCGAAATCGGGGTGGCCGTTGTACCAGCCGACGAAGGCCGCGCTGCCGATCACCCCGGGCAGGTCCGCGCCGGGAATGTCGAGCGGCCGGTCGTGCGGCGCGCCGGTCGCCAGCACGACCGCGTCATACAGGTCGGTCAGCTCGTCGATGCTGACGTCGGTGCCGACCGAGACATGGCCGACGAAGCGGACATTGTCGGCCAGCGCGACGCCCTCATACCGGCGCGATACCGCCTTGATCGACTGATGGTCGGGGGCGACGCCGGTCCGGATCAGGCCATAGGGCACGGGCAGGCGGTCGATGACGTCGACCGCGATATCATCGGCCTTTTGCAGCGTTTCGGCCGTATAATATCCCGCCGGACCCGACCCGACGATCGCGACATGACGCATCAACCCACCTCCATGTGCGGGTGCCTGCGCCGGGGCGCGGCCCCTTTTGTTATGCGGCGATGCTAGCGGCGAAATGCGCCAGAGCAAGCGCACTGTTACGGCTGGGCTCAGCGGCCTTGACAGCGGCGCCACGCAATCATATTGCGCCCGCCTCATTGCCCCGTCGTCTAATGGTAAGACTACGGATTCTGATTCCGTCTATTGAGGTTCGAATCCTCACGGGGCATCCATTTTTTCCCAACGACCATAGTCCTTTATTCGCGGCGCCATGGCGTTTGCGCGCGGGTCCGGCGTGGTTCCGGGCTGGGCTGTCGCGCGATTTTCCCGGCGTTCGTGGCGGCTGAGCTCCCACCCGCCCACGCGCTTTCGCCGCTCCGGACGATTCCCGCTCTCACAAAAACCAGCTTGTGGCGATGCGCCGGGGGCAATAGCGGCGACAGGACAGAAAACAGGGAAAGGATGCCGGTGTTCGATACGCTCAGCCTCGCCAGCCTGCCGCAAGCCGACGAAGCGATCCGGCCCGCGATCCGCGCGATCGCTGCCGAAGCCGCCGCGGCCACCGGCGCCGACCGGCGCGCGCGATCGTGGCAGGGCTATGACCCCGCCTTCAGCCGCCGCCTGGGGGAGGCCGGTTTCCTGGGGCTGACGCTTCCCGAACACTATGGCGGGCACGGGCGCGGGCCGTTCGCGCGCTTCGTCGTGGTCGAGGAGCTGCTGGGCATCGGCGCTCCGGTCGCCGCGCACTGGATCGCCGACCGGCAGAGCGCGCCGCTGATCCTGAATTTCGGGAACGAGGCGCAGCGCGAATTCTACCTTCCCCGCATCGCGCGCGGCGAGATTTTCTTCTGCATCGGGATGAGCGAGCCCGGATCGGGATCCGACCTCGCCAGCGTGCGCACGCGCGCCGAGCGCACCGAAAGCGGCTGGCGCGTCAACGGGCAAAAGATATGGACCAGCGGCGCGCCGCACTGCGATTACATGATCGCGCTGCTGCGCACGTCGGGCAGCGCGGAGGACCGCCACGCCGGCCTGTCGCAGCTCATCATCGACCTGAAGGCCCCAGGCGTCACCATCCGGCCGATCCGCGATCTGGCTGGCGACGAACATTTTGCCGAGGTGTTCTTCGAGGATGTCGACCTGCCCGCCGACGCGCTGATCGGGAACGAGGGCGACGGGTGGAAACAGGTCACCGCCGAACTCGCCTTCGAACGCAGCGGCCCCGAACGCATCTATTCCAGCGTCGTGCTGCTCGATGCCTGGGTTCGGCATCTGCAGGCGGTCGGGCGCGACGATCCGGCGACGCTGGCGCTCGTCGGCGACTTCACCGCCCGGCTCGGCGTGCTGCGCGCGATGTCGATCGCTTGCACCGCGCGGCTCGCGGCGGGTGAGAGCCCGGTGACCGAGGCGTCGCTGGTCAAGGATCTGGGCACCGCCTTCGAACAGCAATTGCCGGTGGCGATCGGCGACGATCTGGCCGCGCATCCCGATCAGGCGGTCGACGCCGAACTCTATCGCACGCTGCTGTACGTCACCCATGTGGCGCCCAGTTTTTCGCTGCGCGGCGGGACGCGCGAAATCCTGCGCGGGATCATCGCGCGCGGCATGGGATTGAGGTGAAGCGATGAGCGAGTTTCTGGAACCCTTCGAACGGATGATCGAATCGCTGTCGCCCCCGGCGACGGTGCGGGCGATCGAGGCGGGCGGCGAGGCCGGCGCGCTGTGGAACGGCATCGCCGAATCAGGCTTTCTCGATGCGCTGGTGCCCGAAGAGCGCGGCGGCGCGGGCCTGCCGCTCGCCGAGGTCTGCGCGCTGTGGCAGGCGCTCGGCCGTCATGCGGTGCCGCTGCCCGTCGGCGAAACGATGATCGCGCGCGCGTTGCTGGCCGATGCGCCCGATGGACCGATCGCGCTGGCGTCGGCGGGTCCGGGCGCCGCGACCGTCGTGCCGTTCGGCCGGGTCGCGCGCCACGTTCTGCTGGAATTCGGCGGTCGCCTTTGCCTTGTCGAGGCATCGGGCGAGGAGACCGGCGTCGCGGGCAGCCTCGCGGCGCGGATGATATGGAACGCGGCTCCCGCCGAAGTCGTCGGCGCGGCGCCCGACGGGGGACTCCGCGCGATCGCGGCGGTTCTGCGCGCCGCGCTCATTGCCGGCGCTGCCGACCGGCTGACCGCGATGACCGCCGCTTATGCCAATGAGCGCGTCCAGTTCGGCAAGCCGATCGGCAAGCAGCAGGCGCTTCAGCAACAGATGGCGGTGATGGCGGAGGATATGGTCGCGTGCCGCATCGCCGCACAGCTCGGCTGCGCTGGTGCCCTGCAGCCCGGCCTCGTCGCCGCGGCGACCGCGAAATCGATCGCGAGCACCGCCGCCGCCCGCCTTGCCGCGACCGCGCACGCCGTTCACGGCGCGATCGGGATCAGCGAGGAATATGATCTTCAGCTCTATACGCGCCGCCTCCACGAATGGCGGCTGGCCGACGGGTCCGAAACCTATTGGAACCGCCTGCTCGGTGCCGCGCGGCTCGGCGATGCGCGCGGTTCGGTCGATTATGTGCGCGAGGCGCTCTGATTCCTCGCCGCGGCGGGGGCGAATATCGGCCCATTCCTGCATTATTTCGCTGTGAGAGCGTCGGCGCAGGCACTTTCCATCGTCGATCGCGCCGTTCGCGGCGGTCAGCGTGCCGCCTCGCGGATCGTCTCCATCGCGACAAAGGTCGACGTGCTCGCGACATGCGGCAGGCTGGATATCTTCTCGCCCAGCACGATGCGATACCGGCGAATGTCGGGGGTGCGGACCTTCAGCAGATAGTCGAAGCTGCTCGCGATCATGTGGCATTCCTCGACTTCGGGAATCTGGCGCACCGCATCGTTGAACTGCCGCAGCGCCTCTTCGCGTGTGTCCGACAGCTTCACCTCGGTAAAGGCGACATGGTCCAGCCCGACCTTCGCGGGGTCGACGATCGCGCGAAAGCCGATGATCAGCCCGCTGTCGACCAGGCGCTTCACCCGCTGCTGACAGGGCGTCTTCGACAGGCCGACGCGTTGCGCGAGCTCGGTGTAGGTGATCCGCCCGTCGCGGCCCAAAATCGCGATAATCTTGCGATCGAAATCGTCCAGATCGACTGTCGATGAGGTGATTTTCATAAGATTAGACTAGGGTTTTTCGTTTTTTCAGTCAAAACATATATCATATCCGCCAATTCAAGTCTGATTGGCGCAGGGCAATATGCTATGCCGATGGCATGACCCAGCCCAACGACCGCGCTGCCATCCGCGCCCTCGCCCGCCGTCCCGAAACCGATATCGTCGCCGACCTGCGCGCCGAGCTTGCGCGCTCGTCCGCGACCGTCGCCGCGACGACGCAGCGCGGCCTGGCGCTGATCCGCAAGGCAAAGGCGGAGGGCGACCGCGAAACGCTCGTCGCACAGCTCATGAACCGTTACCGCCTGTCGACCGAAGAAGGCGTCGTGCTGATGTGCCTGGCCGAGGCGCTGCTGCGCGTTCCCGACAGCGCGACCGCCAACGCGCTGATCCGCGACAAGATCGCCGGGCGCCACTGGAAAGAGGGCGACGACGAGGACAGCCCGCTGATCGTCGCGCTGTCGGCGCGCGGCCTTTCGCTCGGGTCGGCGACGCTGATGCTGGACGCAATGGGCAGCAAGGCGAATCCGCTCGCGCTGCTCAAGTCGATGATCCGCCGTTCGGGCGAACCGGTGATCCGCCAGGCCGCGCTGGCGGCGATGAAGCTGCTGGGTCAGCAGTTCGTGATGGGCGAGACGATCGACGCGGCGGTCAAGCGCGCCGACAAGGAAAAGAGCGAGCTGGCGAGCTTCGACATGCTGGGCGAGGCGGCGCGCACCGCCGCCGACGCGCGCCGCTATTACGACAGCTATGCCAACGCGATCGCGCGGATCGGCAAGAATGCGAAGCCGGGCGATCCGCACGCGAACCACGGCATTTCGATCAAGCTGTCGGCGCTGCATCCGCGCTATGAATATCTGCAGGAAGACCGCGTCCGGCAGGAACTGATCCCCAGCGTCATCGAACTCGCCCGCGCCGCGCGCCAGGTGAACATCCCGCTGATGATCGATGCCGAGGAAAGCGACCGGCTGGAACCGCATATGGACGTGTTCGCGGCGCTGATCGACGCGGGCGTCGCCGACGGCTGGACCGGTCTCGGCATCGTGATCCAGGCCTATCAGAAGCGCGCGCCGGAGGTGATCCGCTGGGTCGCGGCGCGCGGCCGCGCGCGCGGCGTCAAGCTGTCGATGCGCCTCGTCAAGGGCGCCTATTGGGATACAGAGATCAAGCGCGCCCAGACGATGGGGCTCGGCGATTTCCCGGTCTTCACCGCGAAGAACCACACCGATCTCAATTACATGCACTGCGCGCAGATCCTGCGCGATTGCCAGGATTGCATCTTCCCCGCTTTCGCCAGCCACAATGCGATGACGCTCGCCTTTGTGACCGAGCTGTTTTCGGGCGCCGATTACGAGCTGCAGCGCCTCCACGGCATGGGCGAGGGCGCGCATGACGCGATCATGGCGCTCTATCCGCCGCCGCGTCCGGTTCGCGTCTATGCGCCGGTCGGCACGCACCGCGACCTGCTTGCCTATCTGGTCCGCCGCCTGCTGGAAAATGGCGCGAACAGCAGCTTCGTGCACCAATTTTCCGACCCCGACGTCACCGCCGAACAGCTTGCGGTCGACCCGCGCGGCGTTGCCAGCCAGCCGTCGGCGATCCCGACCGGGCTGGGGCTTTTCGATCCGGTCCGCCGCAATTCGCGCGGCTATGACCTCGGCGAGCCCGGCGTGCCGGAGGCGCTGGCCGGGGCGATCGCCGCCGCGCGGCGGGCCGACCGCGTCGCCGCGCCGATCGTCGGCGGCGTGACGAAGCGCGGCGTGGCGGAGGCGGTGCGCAACCCCGCGACCGGCGCGGTCGTCGGCCAGGTGGTCGAGGCCGACCGCGACACCGTCGATGCGGCGATCGCCGCGGCCCGCAAGGCGCAGGACGACTGGAGCCTTGCCGGCGGCAGCTTTCGCGCCGAGCGCCTGGAGCGCGCGGCCGACCTGCTCGAGGAACGCGACGCGCTGTTCCTGGGGCTGGCGATCGACGAGGCGGGCAAGACGCTGGTCGACGCGGTCGCCGAGGTGCGCGAGGCGGTCGATTTCCTGCGCTATTACGCCGCGCAGGCGCGCGCCGACTTCACCTATCCGGTCGCGCTCCCCGGCCCGACGGGCGAACGCAACGAGCTGATCCTGGAGGGCAAGGGCGTGTTCGTCTGCATCAGCCCGTGGAATTTCCCGCTGGCGATCTTCCTGGGCCAGGTGTCGGCGGCGCTCGCCGCGGGCAACAGCGTGCTCGCCAAGCCCGCCGAACAGACGCCGCTGATCGCGCATGCCGCGGTCGAACTGCTGCTCGAAGCCGGCGTGCCGGGCGACGTGCTCCACTATCTCCCCGGCCGCGGCGAGACGGTCGGCGCGGCGCTGACGGGCCATGACGAGATCATCGGCGTCGCCTTTACCGGTTCGACCGAGGTTGCGCGGATGATCAACCGCAGCCTCGCCGGGCGCGACGGTCCGATCGCGACGCTGATCGCCGAAACCGGCGGCGCGAACGCGATGATCGTCGATTCGACCGCACTGCCCGAACAGGTCGCGCGCGACGCTGTCGCCTCGGCCTTCCAGTCGGCGGGCCAGCGCTGCTCGGCGCTCCGCCTGCTATGCGTCCAGGAAGACGTCGCCGACACGATGATCGAAATGGTCACGGGCGCGATGGCAGAGCTCAACGTGGGCGATCCGTCACTCCTGTCGACCGATGTCGGTCCGATCATCGATGACGAGGCGCAGGCGAACATCGCCGCCTATGTCGCCGAAGCGCGCGCCGCCGGGCGCGTGATCGCCGAAGCCGCGCGGACGAACCTGCCCGCGGACGGTCATTTCGTTCCGCCGGTCGCGATCCGGCTGGGCCATGTCACCGACCTGAAGCGCGAGATTTTCGGCCCCGTGCTGCACGTCGCGACGTGGAAAGGCGGCGAACTCGACGCGCTGATCGATGCGATCAACGCGTCGGGCTATGGCCTGACGCTCGGCGTTCACACCCGCATCGACGGCGTCGCGGCGCATGTCGCGGCGCGGGCGCAGGTCGGCAACGTCTATGTGAACCGCAACCAGATCGGCGCGATCGTGGGGTCGCAGCCCTTTGGCGGGCGCGGCCTGTCGGGCACCGGCCCGAAGGCCGGCGGCCCGCACTATCTGCACCGTTTCGCCGAGGAAAAGTCGATCTCGACCGACATCACCGCGGCGGGCGGCAATGCGGCGCTGATGGCGGGCTAGGGCGCCGGCTTGATCGACACCGCGACGTTGCGGGCGGTGCGCATCTTGCCCGCGACGCCGCCGCCCTTTCCGGGGTCGTCATAGGTATAGACCATGACGACCTTGTTCCCCGCGCTGGTGATGCAGCCGCCGAGGATGATCGGATAGTCGGCGCCGTTGCCGGTCACCTGCAACTGGCCGCCCAGATAGGCGCAATCGGCGTCGGTTCCCCGCGGTTTCAGTTCGCCTTCGATGGTCATCGGCGTGTCGAAGGCTTCGGACAGGCCCTTTGCGGCATCCTGCCGCGCCCGGTCGGACCGTTCGCCCTGCCATTCGGCCTTGCCGAATTCGGCGCCGAGCATCTTCAGCAGGTCGGGCCGCGAAACGACCACCCCGGTCGAGGCCTTGGGCGTCTTGATCAGCATATAATCGTTGCCGCTGCCGCCGTCGCGCCCCGCCATGTCGCAGCGGATCAGCGTCGCCAGCGTGATATTCTGCTGGTCACCCGACGCCAGTACATCGGCGGTGGCCTTGTCGCGGCCGGTCGGCACGCAATAGCCCGAAGGCAGCGGCGCCGTCAGCGCAACGCCGTCGATGCTGAACCGCACCGGCTCGGCCGCATGGGCCGCGCCGGAAGCGGCCAGCGCCGCCGTCATCAAGATCAGTCGAATCATAGTATTCCCCCATTTCATGGTCATGCCCCCGGCACGCCCAGCAACTGTCCCTGCGCCTTCAATCGCCCGGCTGCGGCCGGATTGGCAGCGATCCCGTCCTTCAGCGCCTGCGCCGCCTTCGCCGTCTCGCCCAGCGTCATACGGCTGCGCATCAGCATGATCCAGCGGTCGACGTCGGCCGGATTGGCCTTCAGCTTCGCCTCCAGCCCGCTGACCATACCCTCGATCATCGCGTCCTGCTGGCCCTTGGGAAGCTGCGAGGCGGCCTCCATGTCGGCGCGGCTCGGCCCCGGGATGGCGCGCGCCGCGACCGGCATTTCCTCGGGCTTCAGCGGCCGTGCCTGCGTGTTCGTCAGGCGCATGGCGACGTCGATCTTGTGGATCGCGCCGACCTGTTCGATCGTCCGGCGCAGGTCCGCTTCCCACGGCGCGCCCTGCGGCGTGTCGGCGAGCAGCGCGAACCAGTCGTCGATCGCACCCTTGTGGTCGCCGCCGATGTCTTTCTTCACCGCCAGGAAATAGCGGGCGCGCGGATCTTTCGGATCGAGCGCGATCGATTTGTTGAACGCCTCCAGCGCCGGCGCGGGCATCGGATCGCGCGCGCTGGCCATGACGCGCGCCTCTCCCAGTGCCGACCACAGCCCTGCCGATTCGGGCGAAAGCGCGGTCGCTTTCTCATAAGCCGCCGCCGCGCCCGCGAATTCGCCCATGTCGAATCGGGCCGCGCCAAGCTGGGTCCACGCCTCCGCGCTGTTCGGCTCGGCCTTCACCCGCGCCTCCAGCGCGGCGAGTTGCCCATCGGGCGTGGCGGCCGTCGGAGCGGGTGTTTTGGATACGGAATTGGCGGAATCGCGCCAGATTGCATAGCCTATGGCGGCGACCAGCAACAGCGCGGCGGTAATCAATATCGCCCGATTTGTCGGGCTCATCCCGCCAGCCATCTTCTTGCTCTCGCTCATCTTTGTCCCCTTTGTGCGGCGCGTCAAAAATCGCGTCCACTGCGCGCTGGCGTCTTGCCTTTGCCTCGCGATGGTGTAGCCTTTGACCCGCGAGGTCGGTCAACGACAAAATCGTCAGTGGGGTCGCACCGATTTTCCCAGGCAATAGGGGAGGGGTGCAGTGGCAGTATCGGATCACGTCGATTTTTCGACGTTCATGGAAGGCGTAAAGCGGCGTAACCCGGGTCAGCCCGAGTTCGTCCAGGCGGTGCAGGAGGTGTCGGAAGACATTTTCGACTTCATCGCCGACAAGGAAGAATATCACGCGCAGCAGATCCTGCGCCGCATCGCCGAGCCCGACCGGGTCGTATCCTTCCGCGTGTGCTGGGAGGACGACAACGGTAATATTCGCGTGCAGCGTGGCTGGCGCGTGCAGAACAACAACGCCATCGGCCCGTACAAGGGCGGCATTCGCTTTCACCCCAGCGTGACCGAAAGCGTCCTGAAGTTCCTTGCTTTCGAACAGACGTTCAAGAACGCGCTTACCGGCCTGCCGATGGGCGGCGGCAAGGGCGGCTCGAACTTCAATCCGAAGGGCAAGAGCGTTCGCGAAATCATGCGCTTCTGCCAAAGCTTCATGACCGAACTCTATCGCCATATCGGCGCCGACATCGACGTTCCGGCGGGCGACATCGGCGTCGGGGGCCGCGAGATCGGCTTCATGTTCGGCCAGTACAAGCGGATCACCAACGAATTCACCGGCGTGCTGACCGGCAAGGGCCTCGAATGGGGCGGCTCGCTGATCAGGACTGAGGCGACGGGGTATGGGGCGGTGTATTTCTTGGCGAACATGCTAGCGGCCAAGGGGCAGGATCTGGTCGGCAAGACCGCGGTCATCTCCGGCTCGGGCAATGTCGCGACGCACGCTGCCGAAAAGATCGTTCAGCTTGGCGGCAAGGTGGTGACCCTGTCCGATTCGGGCGGTTTCATCCACGATCCCGACGGAATTACCCAGGAAAAGATCGACTGGGTAAAGACGCACAAGACGCATCGTCGCGGCCGGATCGAGGATTATTGCGCCGAGTTCAAGAGCGCGAGCTTCACCGCAGGGAAAACGCCGTGGGGCGTGCCCTGCGACGTCGCGCTGCCGTGCGCGACGCAGAACGAACTGCTTGGCGACGATGCCAAGACGCTCGTCAAGAACGGGTGCGTCGCGGTCAGCGAAGGCGCCAACATGCCGACCAACCTGGAAGGCGTGCATGTCTTCAAGGATGCGAAAATCATGTTCGCGCCCGGCAAGGCGGCGAATGCCGGCGGCGTCGCGGTGTCGGGCCTGGAAATGAGCCAGAACAGCGGCCGGCGTAGCTGGAGCGAGGGTGAACTGCAGCAGATGCTGAAGGACATCATGGATGGCATCCACTCGAGCTGCCTGACCTATGGCGACCAGGGCAACGGCTATATCGACTATGTAAAGGGTGCGAATATCGCGGGCTTCAAGAAAGTCGCCGACGCGATGCTTGCATTCGGGGTTGTGTGATTACGGTCTAGGCGCAAAAGCGTCAGGCGGGAAAAGGGGACACTGGGCATGACGACCGACGCGATATCGAGGCGCGGGGAGCGACCGTGGGCGGCCATAGCGGCGTTCGCGGCGCTGCTGCTGGCGCTGGCGATCGCTGCGGTCGTCGCTGCCCCCCCCGCCCGTTCGCAGGGCGGCGAGAACGGCCGTTATACCGGCGTCGCGTCGTGCGCGGGGTCGACCTGCCACGGCCGGATGGAGGGCGACGGCACCGTCGTCCGCCAGGACGAGCTGATGAAATGGCAGGAACCGTCGACCCCGGGCGGCGCGCATAGCCGCGCCTGGGCGGTGCTGTCGAACAGCCGCAGCCAGTTCATCGCAAAGAACCTCGGCATCGGCGATCCCGCGAAGGCGTCGATGTGCCTCGGCTGCCACAGCACCGCCGGCACGGCCCGCGGCGCGGTGCCGCTGGAGGATGGCGTCGGCTGCGAATCCTGTCATGGCCCGGCGGGCGGCTGGATCGCGAGCCACTATGCCGGCGTCGGCACCAATTCGGACCCCGATCGCGAAATGCGCGACAAGCATCTGTCGAACCTGCGCGCGGGCCTGTGGAAACTGGAAGACCCCGTCGTGCGCGCCGGCGTCTGCGTCGATTGCCACTTCGGATCGAAGAGCGAAGGCCAGTTCGTCACGCACCGCATCATGGCGGCGGGGCATCCGCGCATCTCGTTCGAACTCGACCTATTCTCGTCGCTCCAGGCGCACCACCACGAAGACAATGACTATGGCTGGCGCAAGTTCGGTTCGGGTTCGGCCCGTACCGACCATGTCCAGATGTGGGCGGTGGGCCAGGCCGTCGCGCTCGAGCGCAGCCTCGAACTGTTCCAGTCGAAGCGCGGGAGCGAGGGGATGTTCCCCGAATTCTTCTTCCTCGATTGCCATAGCTGCCATCGCCGCATTTTCGATCAGGCGAAGCCCGTTCGCACCGGTATCGACAATCCCGGCCGCACGATGACGGGGGGCGAAAAACTGCCGGAGGGCATCCCGCCCTACAATGACGAGAATCTGATCATGCTCTCGGCCGCGGCGCGCCTTGCCTCGCCCGCACTTGCCGACCAGCTTGCCGCGCGGACCGCCGCTTTCCACCGCGCGATGGTCGCCGACCGTCCGACCGCCGTTGCGGCGGCGGCGCAGCTTGCGCAGACGGTTGCCGCGCTGAAGAGTGTCTTTGCATCGCGCAGCTTCTCGTCGACCGACGCCTTTGCGCTTGTCGATGCGGTGTCGGCGCCCGCGATCAACGACCGGCTTACCGATTACGCCGGCTCGCAGCAGGCCGTGATGGGGGTCGACACGCTGCTCAATGCGATGGTGTCGTCGGGCCGCGTCACCGTCGGCGCCGCCGCCGGCATCCGCGCCGACATCGATCGGGCCTATGCCGCGGTGAAGGATCCCAACGCCTATCGCCCCACCGAATTCCAGGCGGCGCTGGGCAGCGCGGTCCGTTCGATCAGGGCGCTGCGGTAAAGATATGAAAGCCAGGACCCATCTTTTCCGTTCGGCGGCCTTTGCCGCAATCGGTTCGCTGCTCGTCGCCTCGTGCGGCGGGGGCGGGGGAGGCGGCAGCACGCCGACGCCCACGCCGACACCGACGCCCACCCCCACGCCGACCACCGTCTATACGCCCCCCGCCGCCGAAGCGCTGACGGTTACGGAGGTTCAGACGATCGTCGCCAACGCGATTTCGGAATCGCAGGCGCGCAGCCTGCCGTCGGTGATTGCGGTGACCGACCGCGTCGGCAACGTCCTGGCCGTGTTCCGCATGAACGGCGCGCGCGCGACCGCGACGACCGCGCCCGCGCCGAACGGCATGAGCATCGACGCGCAGAACGTCACCTTCCCCGCGGAAGGCGGCGCGATCGCGAAGGCGATTACCGGCGCCTATCTGTCGAGCGGCGGCAACGCCTTTTCGACCCGGACGGCCAGCCAGATCGTCCAGGAACATTTTCCGCCCGCGCCGACGACGGTCGGGCTCGAAAGCGGCCCGCTGTACGGCGTGCAGTTCAGCCAGTTGCCGTGCAGCGACCTGTCGTCGCGCTTCGGCGCCCCGGGCAATGCCGCGCTGATCGGGCCCAAACGCTCGCCGCTGGGCCTGGCGGCCGATGCCGGCGGATTGCCGCTTTACAAGAATGGCGTACTCGTCGGCGGCATCGGGGTGATGGGCGACGGCGTCTATGGCCTCGACAAGAATATCCTCGATATGGAAAATGATCCGGAGGAATTCATCGCGCTCGCGGGCACCCGCGGGTTCGAGGCGCCCTCGACGATCACCGCCGACAAGATCAGCGTCGACGGCACCACGCTGCGCTTTTCGGATGCCACCTTCGCTGGCGTGATGTCGAGCGGCGGCGCAAGTTTCGCTTCGTTCAACGGCGTCGTGGGCAATCTTGTCGCGGTCCCGGGTTACGCCGCCGCGGTTGTCACCGCGGGCATCGCCTATGGGACCGAGGCTTCGGGCATCCGCGCCTCGACCGCGGCCGAATTCTCGAACCGCGACGCCTTTGTCCTGACGGACGGCAGCGGCACCAACCGCTACCCGATCCGCGCCGCAACCGACGGGGCGGCGGTCGCGACGCCGCTCAGCGCACCCGAAGTGCGCGCGGTGCTCGAAGAGGCCTTCACGGTCATGAGCCGCGCCCGCGCGCAGATCCGTCGTCCGCTCGACAGCCGGGCGCAGGTGACGATCAGCGTCGTCGATACCTTCGGCACGCCGCTGGGCATCGTTCGCTCACCCGACGCACCGATTTTCGGCACCGACGTCAGCCTGCAGAAGGCGCGCACCGCCGCCTTCTTCTCGAACGCACAGGCCGGTGCGGAACTCAGCGCCAACGCCAGCGCAGATATCCGCCAGTTCGTCACCGCAACGCGAACCTTCCTTAATAATCCCGCGGCGCTGACCGGCACGATCGCGTTTCCCGACCGGGCGAACGGCAACCTGTCGCGGCCCTATTTCCCCGATGGCGAGGTGGGTCGTCCGAATGGTCCGCTGTCGCGCCCGATCGCACAGTTCAACCCCTTCTCGACGGGGCTCCAGTCGGCGCTGATCATCGGCAATCTGGGCCAGCATGTCGGGTTCCTCCAGGGGGCGAACCCCGACACGCCCGCGCGCTGCACCACGCTTCCCGACGTGACGGCGGGGCAGAACCGGTTGCAGAACGGCATCCAGATTTTCCCCGGATCGGTTCCGATCTATCGCGGCAGCACGCTCGTCGGCGCGATCGGCGTTTCGGGCGACGGCATCGATCAGGATGACATGATCAGCTTCCTTGGCGCGCATAATGGCGGGGCGCGGGCCGGCGGCATCGGCAATGCGCCTGCCGCGATGCGGTCGGATCAGGTCGTCGTGACGCTGTCGGACGGAGCGAAGGTGCGTCTGCGCTATATCAGTTGCCCCTTTGCGCCTTTCCTCGACACGGCGCAGCAAAATGTCTGCGATGGGCTGTAGGGGATGAGCGTGGAGGTCAGCCTTTGGCCGATCATCGCGACGCTCGCGGCGCAGGGCGCGCCCGCGGCCGAAGTGCCGCCTGCGCCGCCCGCCGCCGATCCGCCCGCGGTCGATGAAAATGCCCCCGCCGCTGCTCCCGCCGACGCCGCAGCCGAACAGCCGCCGGTCGAGGATCTGACGCCGCCGCCGCCGCCGGTCGACTGGCAGGAGGTGATCAAGGACGATCTGGTCACGCAGATCATCGAGGGGCGCCGTCGTCCCGGCTATTCGCCCGACCTGCCCGACCAGTTGACGCAGGAAAATGTCGGCGCGCTCCGTCCGCCGCCGCCGCAAGCCTTTCCGGGAATCCAGGACCAGCTCCCGGTGCCTGACCGCTGGCGCCTGATCGAGACGCTGGGCGTCGTCAAGGAACGCTGGTTCGATCCCTATCACCAGAACACGCTGAAGGGCGATCGACCGATCGACCCCGAAAAGGTGAAGTGGCTGCCGATCAAGGGCGACGACTGGTTCTTCGTCCTGAACGCCGTGTCGGATACGGTTTTCGAACCGCGGACCTTTCCGATCCCGGTCGGCGTCCAGACGACGTCGCGCCCGGGCAGCCTCGACGTCTTTGGCAAGAACCGCAGCTTCGTCTTTGCGCAGACCTTCATCGCGGGCGCGGCGCTCATCAAGGGCTCGACCGCGTTCAAGCCACCAGATGTCGAATATCGCGTCACGCTCGCCTATCAGGCCAATTATGTCGACGTGCCCGAACGGCGCGTTCTCGACGTGCGCCCGTCGAAAAAGAGCAATCGCTACGACAGCTTCCTGGGGGTCCAGGAACTGTTCGTCGACAAGCACCTCGGCAACGACAGCGATCGTTATGACTTCCACTCGATCCGCATCGGTATCCAGCCGTTCCAGAGCGATTTCCGCGGCTTTCTGTTCAACGACAGCCAGCTTGGCATCCGTTTCTTCGGCAACCGCGACAACAACCGCTTCCAGTATAATCTGGCGGCGTTCTGGCGGCTGGAAAAGGATACGAACAGCGGTCTGAACGACATCACGCAGACGCCGCGCGACGACTTCATCTTCACCGCCAACCTCTATCGCCAGGATTTCCCGTTCGTCGGGCTGACCAGCCAGGTCAGCGTGACGTACAATATGAACCGCGAAAAGAATGATATTCAGATCGACCACAACGGCTTCCCGGTCCGCCCGGCGCTGATCGGCGATCTGCGCGGCCGCGAATATGACGTCGCCTATCTGGGATACAGCGCCGATGGCCGTATCGGCCGGATCAACGTCACGGCCAGCTTCTATGCGGCGCTCGGCGAGGACCGGAACAGCTTTTTCACCAGCAAGCCCGCCAAGATCCGCGCCGGCTTTGCCGCCGCCGAACTCAGCTACGACCATGACTGGATGCGTTTCCGTCTCTCGGGCCTTTATGCGACCGGCGACAGCAATCCTTACAATAATGTCGAGGCCGGGTTCGACGCGATCTTTGAAAACCCGATCTTCGGCGGCGCCGACACCAGCTATTGGATTCGCCAGACGATCCCGTTCGCGGGCGGTGGACGCGTCATCTCGATCAGCGGCCGCAACGGCATATTGAATTCGCTCCGCTCTTCGAAGGAAGAGGGGCAATCGAACTTCAACAATCCGGGGACCGTCTTCATCGGCGCCGGCGCCGACTTCGATCTGTCGCCCGAAACCCGCGTCAGCTTCAACGCGAACCATCTGTGGTTCGAAGATACGACGACGCTGCAACAGCTTCGCGTCGAAGGCTCGATACCCAAGGATATCGGTTTCGACCTGTCGGTCGCCGGTATCTACCGTCCGAAGTCGACACAGAACATCGTCGGCCGCCTCAGCGCCGCGGTCCTTCTTCCGGGCAAGGGTTTCAAGGATCTGTTCGACAACAAGGAACGCGACAAGGCCTATGTCTCGATCCTCGCCAATGTGATCGTGAGCTTTTAGACGATGGTGCGCAAACTCTTCGCCCTTTTTGCCTTTCTGCTGATGGCGCTGGCGTTCAGCGTGCAGGCGGTGCGTGCGTCCGAAGAGGAAAAGCCGGTCAAGGTCGTCTATCGCTTCACGCCGCCCGCGCCGAAGGAGCAGACCGAGGCGCAGATGGCGGAAAAATCGGCGGGTTGTTACAGCTGCCACGTCCGCACCGACCAGCCGACGATGCACAAGACGCCCGCGGTGCGCCTTGGCTGCACCGACTGCCACGGCGGCGATTCGACCTCGGCCGAAGCGTTCGGCAAGCCCGAACTTGGCTATGACAGCCCGTATAATCTGGCGGCCAAGAAGCTGGCGCACCCGCAGCCTACGCTGCCCGGCGCCTGGGGCGGCAGCCCGGCGAATCCGAAGCGCAGCTACACGTTGCTCAACAAGGAATCGCCCGAATTCATCCGCTTCGTGAACCCCAGCGACTATCGCGTCGCGCGCGAGGCGTGCGGTTCGTGCCACCTCGAGGTGATCGAGGCGACCGAGCGATCGCTGATGTCGACCGGCGCGATGCTGTGGGGCGGCGCGGCGTACAACAATGGTATCGTTCCCTATAAGAACTATATCTTCGGCGAAGCCTATACCCGCGACGGCCAGCCCGCGTGCATCCTCTCGCCCTCGTCGCGGCTGACGAAAGAGGAATATGCCGAGGCGTGCAAACCGAGCTTCAGCTTCGACAAGATATTGACCGATGCGGAGAAAAAGCGCGGCGCGCTCGCGAAAATGTATCCGCTTCCGCGCTGGAGCGTGATCCCGCCGGGCGACGTCTTCCGCGTGTTCGAACGCGGCGGGCGCAACGTGAATACCCAGTTCGCCGAAATCGGCCTGCCGAACCCGAGCGGCAGCATCCAGCGTCTGGAGGAACCGGGACGTCCCGACCTCAAACAGTCGAACCGCGGACCCGGCACCGGCCTGCGCGTCGCCATTCCGGTACTCAACATCCACAAGACGCGCCTCAACGACCCGTTCATGTGGTTCATGGGCACGAACGACCAGCCCGGCGATTATCGCCATTCGGGCTGCGCCGGCTGTCACGTCATCTATGCCAACGACCGCGAGCCGCGGCACAGCCTGATCTATGCGCAATATGGCCGCGACGGGGAGACCGCGACGGTCGACCCGACGATCCGCGACCGCAAGTGGAAGCCGGACAGCGACGGTCATGGTGAAGGCGGGCACGGCGGCGGCGGCTCGGATCATGGCGACGGCGCGAAGCATGCGCCCGATCCCGATCAGCATGGCGCGCTCGTCGATCCAGCGGATGCTGCGGCAGGTCCCCAGGCGAAGGCCAAGAAGGAGCGGCTCGAATCGGGTCACCCGATCGGCCACACCTTCACCCGCGCAATCCCGACGGCGCAGTGCATGACCTGCCACATGCACCAGCCGAATATCTTCCTGAATTCCTACCTCGGCTACACGATGTGGGATTATGAATCCGACGCGCCGCAGATGTGGCCGGGGCCGAACAACACCGCGCCGCGCCCGCCGGGGATGAGCGACGAGGAATATCAGAAGAAGTACAAGCAACAGCATTATCCGACTGCGGCGGAGGTTCATAAGACGCTGGAACGCAATCCCGAGGCGGCGGCGACGCGCGGGCTGTGGTCCGACGTCGAGTTCCTGCGCGACGTTTATGACGTCAACGACACCAACCAGAACACCCAGTTCGCCGACTATCATGGTCATGGCTGGAACTTCCGCGGCATCTTCAAGCGCGACCGCAACGGCAACCTTCTGGACGCCGACGGGAACATGGCGACCTATGGCACCGACAAGGCGCACATCATCGATCCCGCCGATCCCGAGAAATGGCGCAAGAGCTGCAGCCACTACACCGATCCCAAGGAGCGCGAGCTGTGCCTGTCGACGGCGACCCCCGACGGGCGCGAGGGCAAGTTCGTGCCGCCGGGGCTGAACCCGGGCAAGGCCGTCCACATGATGGATATCCACGCCGAAAAGGGCATGCAGTGCGCCGACTGCCACTTTGCGCAGGACAGCCACGGCAATGGCTACATCCAGGGCGAAGTGGCGAACGCCGTCGAAATCAGCTGCAAGGACTGCCACGGCACCGCCGATGCCTATCCGAACCTGCTGACCTCGAACGTGGCGGCGCGGCCGCAGGGCACCAACCTGGCGCTGCTCCGCAACAGCGACGGCCGGCGTCGTTTCGAATTCCAGTATAATGACGATGGCGAGGTTACGGGCCTGATCCAGCGATCGATCGTCGATCCGAAGCTTGAATGGCAGGTCAGCCTGGTCAAGCAGGCGGTGACCCCCGGACCGCATTTCAACGCAAAGGCGGCGCGTGCCAAACTGATGTCGCGCAGCGGCAGCGAGGACGGCAAGTTCGAATGGGGCCCCGGCGTCGCGAAGGAAGATCGCGCGCACGGCGACGACAAGATGACGTGCTTCACCTGTCACCTGTCGTGGACGACCAGTTGCGGCGGCTGCCATTTGCCGATCGAGGCGAACTGGAAGACCAAGATGCACCATTTCGAGGGTGAGGAGACGCGTAACTTCGCGACCTACAACCCGCAGGTGGCGCGCGACGAGATGTTCCAGCTCGGCCGGCACATGACGACCAAGCCCGGCGAACCCGGCCCGAACGGCGAGGTGCGCGGCATCATCACACCGGTGCGATCTACGTCGGCCCTGGTGCTGTCATCGACGAACCTCAACCGCGAGCGCATCTATATCCAGCAGCCGCCGATCTCGTCGGCGGGCTTCTCGAGCCAGGCCTTCGCGCCGCACTTCCCGCATACGGTGCGACGCCAGGAAACCAAGCAATGCACCGACTGCCACCTGTCGGCGGCCGACGACAATAATGCGATCATGTCCCAGCTGATGCTGATGGGCACCAATTTCGTGAACTTCGTCGGGCTCAACGTGTGGTCAGGCCAGGAGGACAGCTTCCAGGCCACCCGCGTCACCGAATGGGACGAGCCGCAGGCGGTGATCGGCAGCTATCTTCAGAAATATGCCTATCCCGACTATTATGACATGCACGTCGGCAAGAACGGCCGCGAGCTGAAGAACTGGGTGCGCGGCAAGACGTTCGACAAGAAGGTATCGGGCGAAAAATACGCGCTCGAGGAATTCCACAACATCGTCCAGGGCACGAGCGGCCGGGTAAACTGCCTGCAGCAGCGCGGCGAATATATGTTCGTTGCCGAGGGCAAGGGCGGTTTCCGCGTCTATGACGTCGCCTCGATCGGCAACAAGGGCTTCTCCGAACGCATCGTTCGCGCGCCCTTCTCGCCGCTCGGTCACGACACGCATGTGAAGACGACCAACGCGACCTGCATGGCGATCGGCACCAGTCAGCCGATCAGCATTTCGCGCAACGATCATATTGTGAAGGATTTCCCGCAGAATCAGGAGCAGGCGTTCCACCCGCTCTATCGCTATGCGGTGATCACCGACAGCGTCGAGGGGCTGATCCTGGTCGACATCGACACGATGGCCGACGGCGAGTTCCGCAACAACAAGCTGACCCGCGCGCTGACCTGGAACCCCGACAATGTTCTGGCCGGGGCGCGGCACGTCACGCTGGCGGGCAATTATGCCTATATCACCACCGACACCGGGCTGGTGGCGGTCGACCTGTCGACGCCGCTGGAGCCCAAGGTGACGGCGCGCCTGCCGCTGACCGATGCCCGCGCCAGCGCGGTGCAGTTCCGGTATCTGTGGGTCACCAATGCCGAGGGGGTCGGCCTGTTCGACATCACCAACATGGCGCAGCCGGTGCCGATGCCGGAGGGCACGGTGCGGCTTGCCAACGCCCGAAAGATCTACCTCGCCCGCACCTACATGTATGTCGCGGCGAAGCAGGACGGGCTGGTGATCGTCGACGTGACGAAACCCGCGGCGCCGGTCGTGTGGCCGGGAATGACCTTTGGCGGCGCGTTGAGCGATGCCGAGGATGTCATCCTGGCGTCGACCAACGCCTCGCTGTTCGCCTATGTCGCCGACGGTCGGAACGGCATCAAGGTGCTGCAGATGACCAGCCCGGACAATCCCGGCCTTTATGGCTTCTCGCCCAAGCCGACCCCCGAACTGATCGCCTGGGCCAAGACCCCGTCACCGGCGCTTGCGCTGTCGAAGGGGCTCGACCGCGACCGCGCGGTCGACGAGAGCGGCGGCCAGATCGCGGTCTTCGGCCGTCTCGGCTCGCGGCCCTTCACCCGGCCCGAGATGGAGAAGCTGTTCCTGAACAGCAAGGGGCTGGTCTACAAGGTCCGCGACGAGGTCGACCAGAGCGCCTGGCGTCCGCCGCTGCTCTACGCGAACTGAGCTCTGCCCAGCCCGTTAGCCGCGGGCCGGGCTAGAGCCGTTCGGCCTGCACGACATTGTCCGAGGCGCGTAGCGCAGACAATATGCGCATCACATGGTGGACGTCGCGCACCTCGACGACGACGTCATAGGTGTGGAAGCCGCCCTCGCGGTTCGAAAGGCGCAGGTTGGTGATGTTCGCCGAATTGGCGGCGAGGATGCCCGACATTTCGGCGAGCGTGCCCGGCTCGTTCAGGATCACGACGCACAGCCGCGCATTGCCGCCCTCGCTGTCTTCCTGCCAGCGCAGGTCGATCCAGTCGGCGTCGATGCCGTCGGCGAGCCGGGGGCAGTCGATGACATGCACCTCGATCCCCTCGCCGGGACGCGCGAGGCCGACGATCCGGTCGCCGGGAACGGGGTGGCAGCAGTCGGCAAGCTGATAGGCGACGCCGGGGGTCAGTCCGGCGATCGACACCGCCGCGCCCTGCGCCAGCTTGCCGGGCTTGGTCTTCATCTCCGCGGTGATGCCGGGGACCAGCGCTTCGAGAACCGCATTGTCGCTGAACCGCTGCTTCGCGATCGCCACGTACAGCGCGCTGTCATCCTCGAGCTTCAGGCGCGTCAGCGCGGCGGCGCGCGCCTTGTCGCCGACCTTGTTCGGCAGCCGGGCGACGATTTCGTCGTACATCTTGCGGCCAAGGGCGGCGAGTTCGACCTTTTCCTTCGAGCGGACGTGGCGGCGGATCGCGGCGCGCGCCTTGCCGGTGACCGCAAAGCCGAGCCATGCGGGCTGCGGCGTCTGCTTGTCGGAGGAGAGGATTTCGACGGTGTCGCCGTTGGCGAGCTGGGTGCGCAGCGGCACGAGCCGCCCGCTGACCTTTGCCCCGACGGTGCGGTCGCCGAGCTTGGTGTGCACGGCATAGGCGAAGTCGACCGGGGTCGCGCCCTTCGGAAGCTGGTGCAGGCTGCCCTTCGGCGTGAAGGCGAAGATGCGATCCTGATACATCGCGATCCGCGTATTCTCCAGGAACTCGTCGGGATCGTGCGTCTGTTCGAGGATTTCGAGCAGGTCGCGGATCCACCCCGCCTGCCCGTCGGGCACCGCGCCGCCCTGTTTGTACGCCCAGTGGGCGGCCAGGCCGAATTCGGACTGTTGGTGCATGCCCAGGCTGCGGATCTGGATCTCGATGCGCATGTTCTGCTGATGCATGATCGTCGTGTGCAGCGACTTGTAGCCGTTGCGCTTCGGCGTCGAGATATAGTCCTTGAAGCGGCCCGGCACCATTTTCCACTTGCGGTGAAGCAGCCCGAGCGCGGCATAGCAATCGGCGTCGGTCGGGGTGATCACGCGAAAGGCGATGATGTCGGTCACCTGTTCGAAGCTGACGTGGCGTTCCTGCATCTTGCGCCAGATCGAATAGGGATGCTTCTCGCGCCCCGATACCTCGGCCTCGATCCCGTTCTTGGCGAGCAGCTCCTTGAACTCGCGGCTGATCGCGGCGACCTTGTCCTTGCCCCCGGCGGTCAGCTTGGCGAGGCGGCCGGTGATCGTCGCATAGGCTTCGGGTTCGAGCTCGCTGAACGCGAGCAACTGCATCTCGCGCATATATTCGTACATGCCGATCCGCTCGGCGAGCGGCGCATAGATATCCATCGTCTCCTTGGCGATGCGGCGGCGCTTTTCGGGATTCTTGATGAAGTGCAGCGTCCGCATATTGTGCAGCCGGTCGGCAAGCTTGACCAGCAGCACGCGGATGTCGTCGGACATGGCGAGCAGGAATTTGCGCAGATTTTCGGCCGCACGCTCGTTTTCGGTCTGCGCCTCGATCTTGCTGAGCTTGGTCACGCCGTCGACCAGGCGGCCGACGTCGCTGCCGAACAGCCGCTCGATCTCCTCGGGCGTCGTCAGCGTATCCTCCAGCGTGTCGTGGAGCAGCGCGGTCACGATCGTCTCGCTGTCGAGGTGAAGATCGGTCAGGATGCCCGCGACCTCGACGGGATGGCTGAAATAGGGGTCGCCCGACGCGCGCTTCTGGCTGCCGTGCTTCTGGACGGTGAAGACATAGGCACGGTTGAGCAACGCCTCGTCGACGTCGGGATCATAAGCGCGCACGCGCTCGACGAGTTCATATTGCCTGAGCATCGTCCCCAATGTCGTTTTTGGCGTGGCAATTGCAATGCGAAATTTGCTTACACATTCCCCCAAGGTGTTAGCAACTTTGGTAAAGCCCGTTGGAAGCATCGTTCGCGCCGGGTAGGACGACAAACTGATGGGGACGAAAGCTCTCGATTCGACCGCCGTGCCACGCGTGTCGATGATCATGCCCGTGCACAATGGTGCGCGCTGGCTGGCGGAGGCTATCGAGTCGGTTCTGGCGCAGGATTTCCAAGATTTCGAGCTGATCCTGGTCGACGACGCATCGCGCGATGACTCGCCCGCGATCATGGCGGCCGCCGCGGCCCGCGATCCGCGGGTGCGGCTGGTGACGCTGGAGGTCAACGCGGGGCTGCCCGGGGCGCTCAACCACGGTTTCGCGGTGGCGCGGGCGCCGCTGCACAGCTGGACCTCCGACGACAATCTGCTGCGCCCTGTGATGCTTGGCCGCCTGGTCGCGACGCTCGACGCGCATCCCGACGCCGATATCGTCCACGCCGACTTCATGCAGATGGACGAGGATGGCGTCGACATCGGCCTGATGCGCGTCGGCCCGGTCGAGCGGCTGCTCTATGGCAATAATGTCGGCGCCTGTTTCCTGTATCGGGCGCAGGTGACCGAGGCGCTGAACGGGTATGACACCCAGCTTTTCGGGGTCGAGGATTATGATTTCTGGCTGCGCGCGGCGCAGCGCTTTCGCTTCCATGCGCTCCACGAGGATCTTTACCGATATCGCAAGCATGGCGGCAGCCTGACGAGCCAGCGCGCCGAGAGGATCCAGGCGCTGACCGCCGAGATCGTCGAGCGCGCCATACCCGCGACGCTGCCCGCGCAGCAGCGCAGCGAAATCCTGCTGGGGCTCGCGCTGAAGAGCCAGCTGCGGTGGCGTGTCGATCTGGTCCGGCGCGCTTTCGGTGCCGATCCCGGGCATGTCGCGCGCCGCCTGCCGCAGGTCGCGCGCTGGTCGCTGGTCGTCGCGCGCAACCGCCTCACTGCCTGAGGCGTCGCCTCGAAAAGCGGCGGAAAACCGCGCAACTTCACTCGCAAATGCACTTTTCGAAGCCGGCGACGGGACGGCATCCGGCGACGCCAGGTGCGCCGGATAATCTGGGACAACGCAAAAAAGGGCCGCCGCGCGCCGAGGGAATGTGCGCGGGCGGCCCTGTTCAATCAGCCGGTTCGGAGGCAGGGGGAGGGGAGAGCGCCGCCCGCCCGGCTGACCGGATCACTTGTTGCAGCGTGCCAGTTCTTCGGCCTCGAACGCCTTGCCGTTCGCGGTGAAGCTCTTCACTTCGCCCGCTTCCTTGGCGAGGCTCGCGCAGATGATCAGCGGGCGGCTGGTGCCCCGTGCCGCGCCGCAGGTGACGCCTTCGCACGACCAGACGATGCCCTTTGCGACGAACTTGCCCGTGCGCGCCTGGCTGGCGAGTTCGGCGCTGTAATAGGAACCGCCGGCGGCGCTGGCCGTTGCGGGAAGAAGTGCCGCGCCACCGGCCAGCGTCGCGCCGACGAGAGGTAGCAAAAGGGCATGGGAAGAAAGCTTGAACATGGGGAGGTCCTCCTGTTTTTCGCAACCCGAAGGGTTGCTGGATGAAATTTGGGAAGCGGGTTGCAAAATGCAACCAAAGGCGCATATTTTTTTGTGCGAAGAACAAATTTACGTTAGGGCATGGCGATGGGAAAATTACGCGAACCGCTGAACGACATTTACGGCGACAATTGCGCGCTTCCGCTCGCACTCGAGGCGATGGGCGAGCGCTGGTCGTTCATGATCCTTCGCGCGGCCTTCAACGGCGTCCATCATTTCGAGGAGTTCCAGCAGGAGCTCAGCATCGCGCGCAATATCCTGTCGAACCGCCTGTCGCGGCTGGTCGACCATGGCATCATGGCGCGCGAGGTGATGGCCGAGGATCGCCGCAAGGTCCGGTATCAGCTCACGCAAAAGGGTGTCGAACTGCTCCCCGCGATGATCGCGCTGCGCCAGTGGGGCGAGAAATGGGGGGCCGGCGTGCCCTCGACCCCCGTGCTCGTCGACACGACCGACGAACAGCCGATCGGCCCGGTGACGATCACCGCGCACGACGGTCGCCCGCTCGGCTATGGCGAGCTGGTGTGGAAGCATCGCTCCGAACTGCAGCCGCTCGGCCAAGCGCGCGTGCGCATGGCGCCTGTCGCCGCGGAATGACGCTTGGCTTCGCGCGCGTTGGCGCTGACTGTCGATAATCGCGCGAGCACCATGCCGATTTTCGGATTCTCTTCGCCCGAGCCGTTTTTCGGCAACAAGGTGCGCGCCTTCTGGAACCTGCAGCTTCTCGGCTGGGCCGCCTGGCTTGGCCTGCGCGGGGTTTCGGGTCTTGCCAACGGCCAGCCCTTTACCTTTCTGATCCCGCAGACGATTTCGGCGATCACCGGCTTTTCGCTGACGCTGATCCTGTCGGTCTGTTACCGCGCGCTGATCAACCGCCGCCCGCTGTTGATGTGGGGCGTCAGCTTCGGGCTCGCCGGGCTTGCGACCGCGCTGTGGGCCTTTATCGACGCCTGGGTCGCGCAGATCCAGAACCCCGCGAGCGAGGCGGGCTTTACCAGCCTGCTGCTGGGGGCGGTCTATATCGACGCGACCTCGCTTGGGGCCTGGTCGGCGCTCTATTTCGCGATCAACTATTTCCTCCAGCTCGAGGAACAGAATGATCGCATGTTGCGGCTGGAGGCGCAGGCGGCTTCGGCGCAGCTCGCGATGCTGCGGTACCAGCTCAACCCGCACTTCCTGTTCAACACGCTGAACAGCATCTCGACGCTGGTGCTGCTGAAACAGTCGGAGCCCGCGAATGCGATGCTGTCGCGGCTGTCCGCCTTTCTTCGCTACACGCTCGCCAACGAACCGACGGCGCAGGTGACGCTGGCGCAGGAGATCGAGACGCTGAAGCTGTATCTCGATATCGAGAAGATGCGTTTCGAGGACCGTCTGCGCCCGCATTTCGCGATCGATCCGGCGGTCGCGCGGGCGCGGTTGCCCTCGCTCCTGCTGCAGCCGTTGATCGAAAATGCGATCAAATATGCGGTGACGCCGCAGGAAGACGGGGCGGACATCACGATTTCGGCTCAGCTGGCCGGTCAAAATGTTCGGATTACCGTGTCGGATACCGGCTCGGGATTGTCAGGGGAAACGACGGACCCCACCACTGGGCTTGCAACGGAATCGACCGGCGTGGGTTTAGCCAACATCAGGGACCGTCTGGCGCAGGCATTTGGCGACCAGCAACGGTTCGATGCCCAGATGGGCGCTGAGGGCGGGTTCACGGTGGTCATCGAGTTTCCGTTCCAGCCCGAGGGGCAAATGACGATTGGAACCGAACGCACATGACGATCAGAACCATCCTGGTGGATGATGAGAAATTGGCGACCCAGGGCCTGCAATTGCGGCTCGAAGCGCATCCCGATGTCGAAATTGTCGACACCGCCCAGAACGGCCGCGAGGCCATTCGCAAGATCAAGACGCACAAACCCGACCTCGTGTTCCTCGACATCCAGATGCCGGGGTTCGACGGCTTTTCGGTGATCCAGGGCCTGATGGAGGTCGAGCCGCCGCTGGTGGTTTTCGTGACCGCCTATTCGGACCATGCCATTCGCGCGTTCGAGGCGCAGGCGGTCGACTATCTGGTCAAGCCCGTCGAGCCCGAACGGCTGGCCGACGCGCTGGAACGCGTGCGCCAGCGCCTCGCCGAAAAGCGCGGAGCGGCGGAGGTCGAACGGCTCAAGACCGTGCTGGCCGAGGTCGCACCCGAAGCGGTCGAGGATTATGACGCGGAGGCGGCACCCGATGCGCACGCGGCCGACCGCTATGAAAAGATGATCAACATCAAGGATCGCGGCCAGATCTTTCGCGTCGATGTCGACAGCATCGAGCGCATCGACGCCGCCGGCGACTATATGTGCATCTATACCGCCGACAACAGCCTGATCCTGCGCGAGACGATGAAGGATCTGGAAAAGCGGCTCGACCCCCGCAACTTCCAGCGCGTCCATCGCTCGACGATCGTGAACCTGTCGCAGGTCAAGCAGGTCAAGCCGCATACCAACGGTGAATGCTTCCTGGTGCTGGGTTCCGGCGCGCAGGTGAAGGTCAGCCGCAGCTATCGCGACGTGGTCGCGCGCTTCGTGCACTGAGCTAGCGGATAACAAACCTCGTCATTGCGAGCGAAGCGGTGCAATCCGGAGCGAATCTGGATTGCCGCGTCGTCTTCGGCTTCTCGCAATGACGAGGCTTTTTTAGAGCTGGTGGCCGGTCCGGTCGCGCTTCGTCGCGAGATATTGCTCGTTATATTTGTTCGTCGGCAGCGCGAGCGGGATGCGTTCGACGACCTCGACGCCTTCCTTTTCCAGCCGCGCGACCTTTTCGGGGTTGTTGGTCATCAGCCGGATGCGCGGGATGTTCAGCAGGTCGAGCATGCGCCCCGCGATCGCGAAGTCGCGCGCCTCGACCGGAAAGCCCAGCCGCAGATTGGCGTCGACCGTGTCATAGCCCTGATCCTGCAGCGCATAGGCGCGCAGCTTGTTGACCAGCCCGATGCCGCGCCCTTCCTGCCGCAGATAGAGCAGCACGCCCCACGGCGCGTCGGCCATCGCGTGAAGCGCGGCGTGGAGCTGCGGCCCGCAATCGCACTTCAGGCTGCCCAGGACATCGCCCGTCAGGCACTCGCTGTGGAGCCGCACGACGGGGGGATTGCCGTCGCGCTTGCCGATGACGAGCGCGACATGATCCGATGCCTCCTCGGGCGAACGAAAGGCGACGATCTCTGCCGTCTCGCTCGCCGCGACCGGCAGGCGCGCGCGCGCGGCGACCTGGAGGCGGGTCGGGTCGAGCAGCGTCGCGACATCGTCGACGCTGCATTCGGTTTCGACCGCCCCCGCCGCCTCGCGGACGAAGAAGGCGGGAAGCAGGCCTGCGTGGCGGGCCATCGTCATCGCGGCGGCGGCGGCGGTCTCCCCCCCGGTCGCGACGGTGCGGAACGGACCCTTCAGCGGATTGGCGAGGTCGAGCGCGGGGTCGGCGATCGCCAGCGCCGCGGCGACGCTGTCCGCCGCGCCCGCAAGGCGCACCGGCCCCGGGGTCGCCGCGGGGCGCTGGTTGGTGAGCTTCAGCGTGATCGCGCGCTCGCCCGACAGCAGCACATCCGCGCCGCCGAATTCGCCGAGCGCCGCATCGCGGGCGCTTTCGACCGCGAGCAGGTCGAGCGCGCCGTCGCTGGCCGTCACGCGGAACGGCCAGCCGCGGCGCAGCGCATCGATCGCGCGCGCGGCCCTGCGGGCACCCGCGTCGCTCAAAAGGCGAACTCGGTGATGAGCGGGATATGATCCGACGGTCGCTCCCAGCTTCGCGCGGGCTGGACGATCCGGTGCGACACCGCCTTGGCGAGCAGGTCGGGGGTCACCCACATATGGTCGAGCCGGCGGCCGCGGTTCGACGCCTCCCAATCCTTCGCGCGATAGCTCCACCAGGTGAAGAGCGGCGCCGGCGCCTCGATGAAATGACGGCCAAGATCGACCCAGCCCGATGCGGCCTGCAGCCGGGCCAGCGTCTCGACCTCGATCGGCGTGTGGCTGACGACGTCGAGCAGCGCCTTGTGGTTCCACACGTCGCTTTCGAGCGGCGCGACGTTGAAGTCGCCGGTCAGGATCGTCGGCGTACCGGCCAGCGCGGTCGACCATTCGGTCATGCGGCCGAAGAAGTCGAGCTTCTGGCCGAACTTGGGATTGAGCGCGCGGTCGGGAATGTCGCCGCCCGCGGGGATATAGACATTGTCGAGCCGGGCGCCCGACGGCAGTGTCACGCCGACATGGCGCGCCTCGCCATTGGCCTGCCAGTCATATTTGCGCACATCGGTCAGCGGCACCCGGCTGATCGTCGCGACGCCGTGGTGCATGCGCTGGCCGTTGGTGACGATGTGGGTGTAGCCGAGCTGTTCGAACATCGTCTTGGGAAAGAGGCCGCATTCGACCTTGGTTTCCTGGAGGCACAGAATGTCGGGCGCCTCCTCGCGGAGGAATTTCTCGACGATGCCGATCCGCGCGCGGACGCTGTTGATGTTCCAGGAGGCGATGCTGATCGTGCTCATTCGAACGGCTCTATCGGCGCGCGCTGGCGCGCGCAACGTTGCGGAGCGGGAATCTTGCGCCCAAACATAAACCCCCGTTCCAGGGGCGGTGGAACGGGGGTTCAAGGTCAGCGTTCGTCACGCTCTTGAATGAAGACACCTGGCAGTCCGGATGGGGCAACAGGGGGAAACCCAAAAACCGGAGGCCGTGTTGGCGTCTTCGAGGGTTTGAATAGCCCGTCTTCCCTGTCGCCAAGCTGAACAAAGCCGCCAGCCGCGTCGTTCGTCGGGCCTGGCGGGCCGTTCGTCGAAGGCGCGCCCGTGAAATCGGCCGCGCGCGCGGGGGGCGGTGGCCCGAAACGACGGCGGCACCGGCCCGCCCTTCGACCGGCCGCCGGACGTGGCGGGCAAGGCGAAGAAGGGCGAGCCGGTGCCGCAAAAGGGCGCGGGCGGCGCGATCCTATTTGCGCTGGCGCGGCCGCGGATCGGTCCATTTGAACGCGGTGTCGGCGACCGCGACGTTGAACTTCTGGTTCGACAGGTCGATGCGCGTGCGGTTGTTCTGCGAATCGAGCGCGACCCAGCCGCGCAGGCGGAGGCCGGCAGGTGCCGACCCGTCGCGGACGAACACCATCGTGATCGTGCCATATTCGGGGCGCTTCGGATCCTTGACCTCGACGCTCAGCACGTCGTCGCTGCCGGTCGGCAGTATCTTCGCATATTTGGTGAGGTCGCGGTCGGGGTCGAGCAGCGCGCCGAGCGGCGAGTTCTTCACCGGCCAGCTTTGAACCTGTTTGACCTGATAATCGATCATGGTGAGGCGGCTGCCGTCGCCGACGATCAGCAGCGGGACGTCCTTCTGATACTGGAAACGGATCTTGCCTGGGCGCTTCAGCGTCAGCTTGCCCGACAGGCGCTGGCCGTTGCGGTCGGTCTGGATGAAGTCGGCGGTCATCGAACTGGTCGCCTTGAGGTGCGACTGGACCGAGGACAGCGCGCTGGCCGACTGGGCGATGGCGGGCGCGGCGACCGCAAAGCCGGCGACGAGCGCTGGCGCGAACGTAAGGGCCGCAAGGCGGGTCAGGTTGGTCTTGAAGATCATCTGGCTCTCAATTCTGCGATTGGTCGGTCGGGATTGGCGCGCGCGCATTGAACGCGCGGTGAACCCGGCCGTCAGAGGCTGTTCAAGTCGTGAGGCAGGCCAAAGGTTCCGTCACCTTTGCTGCCCATATTGGTCGGTCAGCACGTCGCGGCGACCGACATGGTTCGGCGGGCTGACCAGCCCTTCCTCCTCCATCCGCTCGATCAGGCGCGCCGCGCTGTTGTACCCGATGCGGAGCTGTCGCTGCAGCCAGCTGGTCGACGCCTTCTGGCTTTCGACCACGATCTGGCAGGCTTTCGCATACATGCGGTCCTCGGCGCTGTCGCCGCCCGCCGGCGCACCCTCCATCGCGAAACCGCCGTCCTCGGGATCCTCGGTGACGCTTTCGACATAGTCGGGACGCCCCTGTCCGCGCCAATGGTCGGCGACCGCGCGAACCTCGTCATCGGAAACGAAGGGGCCGTGGATACGCGTGATCTGCTTGCCGCCGGGCACATAGAGCATGTCGCCCTTGCCGAGCAGCTGTTCGGCGCCGGCCTCGCCCAGAATGGTGCGGCTGTCGATCTTTGACGTGACGTTGAAGCTGATGCGCGTCGGCAGGTTCGCCTTGATGACGCCGGTGATGACGTCGACCGACGGGCGCTGCGTCGCCAGGATCAGGTGGATGCCCGCCGCGCGCGCCTTTTGCGCCAGGCGCTGGATCAGGAATTCGACTTCCTTGCCTGCGGTCATCATCAGGTCGGCGAGTTCGTCGACCACCACCACGATCTGCGGCAGCGGCGCGTAATCGAGCGTCTCTTCCTCATAGACCGGCTGGCCGGTGTCGGGATCATAGCCCGTCTGGACGCGCCGCCCGAGCGACTTGCCCTTGGCCAGCGCGCCGCGCACCTTGTCGTTATAGCTCGCAAGGTTGCGCACCGACAGCGACGACATCATGCGATAGCGATCCTCCATCTGCTCGACCGCCCATTTCAGGGCGCGGATCGCCTTCTTGGGTTCGGTGACCACCGGGGCCAGCAGGTGCGGAATATCGTCATAGACGCTGAGTTCCAGCATCTTCGGATCGATCATGATCATCTTCACCTGGTCGGGGCCCAGGCGATAGAGAAGCGACAGGATCATCGCGTTCAGGCCGACCGACTTACCCGAACCGGTCGTACCCGCGATCAGCAGATGCGGCATCGGGGCCAGGTCGGCGATCATCGCGTCGCCGCTGATATTCTTGCCCAGGATGATCGGCAGCGCCCCCGACTGGTCCTGGAACAGCGCGCTGCCGATGATTTCGTGCAGCACCACCGCCTCGCGGTGCGCGTTCGGCAGTTCGATGCCGATCACGGTGCGTCCGGGGATCGGCGCGATGCGGGCCGACAGCGCCGACATGTTGCGCGCGATGTCGTCGGCAAGGTTGGAGACGCGGCTCGCCTTCGTGCCCGGCGCGGGCTCCAGCTCGTACATGGTGACGACGGGGCCGGGACGTACGGCGGTGATGACGCCCTTTACCTGGAAATCCTCCAGCACCGATTCGAGCAGGCGCGCATTGCGTTCGAGCGCCGCCTTGTCGATCTGCCCCGCCGGACCGTCGGGCGCGGGCGCCAGCAGGTCGATTGAGGGGAGCTGGTAATTGGTGAACAGCTCGGGCTGCGGCTTGGTCTTGGGTTTCGAGGGCGCGGTGCGCTGCGCCGGGTCGGCGATCTCGGGCGGCGCGCGGTCGCTGGGTTCGGCGCGCGGTCGCGGCCGGATGACGCGCTCCATCAGATTGGGGCCCTTCACCGGATCGCTCGGCGCCGCCCTCGCGGGCTCGACGACGCGGCCGCCCTCGACGGCGGGAAGCTTGAAGCGCTGCGACCAGCCCTTTTCCAGGCGCAGCGCGCGCCAGGCAAGAAAGGTGCCGAGGCCCAGCAGCGCGAGGATCGTCGCAAAGCGGATCAGCGCCGACGCGGGATCGCCCGCCAGATCGAACCACGGCGCGACTGCGCTGCCGACGACGAGCGCGATGATTCCGCCCCAACCCGCGGGCAGCGGCGATCCGTTCGCGGGCGCCCACAGCTCGGCGCCGAGCCCGGCCAGCAATATTCCGGCGAAGGCATAGGCGAGCTGGCGCACCCAATAGGGCTGCGGCTCGCCGGCCCACAGCCGCCAGGCCATGACGCCGAGCAGCGGCAGCAGCAATATGATCGGCGCACCGCCGATCGAAAGGCCCAGGTCCGCGAACCACGCGCCGGGGGCGCCCATCCAGTTCGCGGCGCTGCCTCCCGCGGCGGTGTTCAACGCGGCATCGGTGCTGTCATAGGTCAGGAAAGCCAGCGTCAGGAACAGGGTGAAAGCGGCGAGCGCGACCGCCGCCGCAATCACGAGGCTGCGGGCGATACTCTGGCGGAAAACGGTGCGCCAATCGGCCTTTGCGGCGACGGGCTTGCGGCTGGCCATGCTGAAAACGGTCCCCATCAGTTAACCACGCCGATATGCGCATGGGGCGGACTCGCCGTCAAGCGGGGCGGAACGGGCCGCCCACAGCCTTCCCAATCCGCGCGCCGCAGGCTAAGGCGAGCGCATGAGCGAAACCCTGCGAAGCGATGTCCTGATTTCGGGTGGAGGCCTTGTCGGGCAGGCGCTGGCGCTGGCGCTGGCGCACCATGGCCTTTCGTCACAGATCGTCGATCCCGCCGATCCGGTCGCGACGATCGCGCCCGGCTTCGACGGCCGCGCGTCGGCGATCGCCAGCGCGACGTGGCAGATGTTCGACGTGCTGGGCATCGCCGATCGGCTGGCGGGGCATGGATGCCCGATTCACGCGATCAAGGTCAGCGACGGCGGCCAGGCGGGCGAGCTCGATTTCGTCACCGCGCCCGAGGATCGCGCGCTGGGAACGATGATCGAGAACCGCCAGCTTCGCCTCGCGCTCGCGGCCGCGCTGGCGGAGGCGCCGCTGGTGCGTCTGTTCATGCCGTCGAAGGTCGTCGATCGCGACGTCGGCGCGCATGGCGTGACGCTGACGCTGGACGATGGAACCCGCCTTGCCGCGCCGCTGCTGATCGTCGCCGAGGGACGCCGGTCGCCGACCCGCGACGCCGCGGGGTTCAGCATCGCGAACTGGTCCTATCACCATCACGCGATGATCGGCGCGGTTGCGCACAGCAAGCCGCATGGCAGCGTGGCGCATGAAATCTTCTTCTCGTCGGGACCCTTCGCGCTGCTGCCGCTCGTCGACGACGCGCAGGGCCGGCATCGCTCGGCCTTCGTCTGGACGGTGTCCGAAAAGGATGGACCGGGCTTTGCCAAGCTCGGCGACCGGGGGTTCACGGCGGAGCTGGAAAAGCGTGCCGGCGGGATGCTCGGCACGATGGAGCTGGTGGCGCCGCGGATGACCTATCCGCTCGGCTTCCATCACAGCGCGCGGATCGTCGCCGACCGTATCGTGCTGGTCGGCGATGCGGCGCATGGCATTCATCCGATCGCGGGGCAGGGGCTCAACCTGGGCCTGCGCGATGTCGCGGCGCTTGCCGAAGTTCTCGTCGAAGGGGCGCGGCTGGGGCTCGACCTGGGCGATGCGGCGCTGCTCGCGCGCTATCAGCGCTGGCGCGGGCTCGACAGCCTGATGGTCAGCCTTGCGACCGACAGCCTGACGCGGCTGTTCGGCATTCCGGGCCGCACCGCCTCTGCGGTTCGGCGCGCCGGGCTTGGCGCGGTGCAGCGGCTTCCGCTGCTCAAGCGCTTCTTCATGGACGAAGCGCGCGGCGAAGCCGGCGACTTGCCGCGCCTGCTTGCGGGCGCCGAAATCTAGGCATTTTCCTTCGGAAGGCGGTCTTGTTCGGGGGGTAAGGCGCGCGGAAACCCGCCGCGCGCTTATTGCAGCGTCGCGCGTCCGTCGTCGCCGTCGAAGCGGCCGAAAAACTGCATCATCTGGACGACCATCTCGGCGCGCACGTCGATCGGCGAGGCCTCGAGGAGCGCCTGTTTCGCCGCGGCGTCGAAGGGCGCGACCTGCGCGATGCCGTTGACGAGCGTCGCATCGTCGAGCTGCCCGACCGAATCCCAGTCGACGACATAGCCCTGCCGCGCGGCGAAGCGCTTTGCTTCGCGCTCCAGGCTCGCGCGTTCGATGCTCGACATCACCGCGTCTTCCTCGGCCTCGACCTCGATTTCCGCCTCGACCTGCCGGAACGGGGTGGTGACGTCGAGTTCGCGGCGCACGCGAAAACGCGCGACGCCTTCGAGCACCAGGTTGAAACGGCCCTCGTCCAGCGCCTCGACATCGACGATCCGCCCGACGCAGCCGACGTCATAGAGCGCGGGCGGCTCGCGAAATTCGTCGCCGGGAAGCTGGCGCGGCTGGATCATCCCGATCTGACGGTCGCGCGCCAGCACTTCCTGCACCATCGCCTTGTAGCGCGGCTCGAAAATATGGAGCGGCAGGCGCAGCCCCGGAAACAGCACCGCGCCGGGCAGCGGAAAGATCGCGATCCGCTGGATAGTCAAAGGCGCGGCCTGGCCCATCAGCCGAACAGGATCAGCGACAGGCGGCGACGCTGCGCCGCGACCCACGGATCTTCGAGTCCGACCGCTTCGAACAGCGAAAGCAGCTTCGTTCGCGCCGCGCCGTCGTTCCAGCCGAGGTCGGCGGCGACGATGTGGAGCAGATTGTCGGCGGCGGCATCGCGCTGCCCGGCGCCGATCTGCGCCGCGGCAAGGTCGAAGCGCGCCTGATGATCGTCCGGATTGGCGGCGAGGGCCGCCTCGAAACCGGCAAGTTCGCTGAGGTCGGGCGCGTCGGCGGCGAGCGCGAGCGCGCTCTTCGCCTGCGCGACCGCCGCATCGTCGGCGATCTCGGCCGGCACCGCGTCGAGCGCCGCCTGCGCCGCCGCGACGTCGCCCGCGAGCAGCAACGCGCGGATCAGCCCGCCATGCGCGGCGGCATTGTCGGGCGCCATTTCGACGATCTGCGCAAAGATGCCGACCGCGCGTTCGCCGTCGCCCTCGGCGATCACGCCCTCGCCCATCTCGATCAGCGGCGCGATCTCGACCGCCCGCGCGCTCGCCTCGCTCTCGATCGGAAGCTGCGCGAGCAGCTGGTCGAGAATCGCCTTGAGCTGGCTTTCGGTGCGCGCGTTGGTCAGGTTCGCGACCGGCTGCCCCTGAAAGATCGCATAGACGGTGGGGATCGACTGGACCTGGAACTGGCCGGCGATGAAGCGATTCGCATCGACGTCGACCTTCACCAGCACGACGCCCTTGTCGGCATAATCCTCCGCGACCTTTTCGAGCACGGGGCCGAGCTGTTTGCACGGTCCGCACCATTCGGCCCAGAAGTCGAGAATGACGAGCTTCGTCATCGACGGATCGACGACGTCGCGGCGGAAGGCTTCGACGGCTTCCTTTTCCTGCGGGTTCAGACCAAGCGTGGCCACGGCAGCGATGCTCCTTGTTATCCATTTACAGCCCGACGCCGTCCCGCTTCGCCATCGGCTTCCCCAACCAGCTCATTCTGTGGGAGGCCGGACAGGTAACGGGGCCGGTGCCGCTTCCGCGCCGGCGGAAATGACTCTGACGCTGCTTATGTGGGATTTGGCGGCGATATGCCAACCCTTCGCAGAAAATCACAAACAGGGCTTGCCGACTCCGAAAGCCGGTGCTAATCGCCCGCCTCACCCGCTGGGACCCACCCGTTTCCAGCCGCCAGAGCGGGCGTAGCTCAGGGGTAGAGCACAACCTTGCCAAGGTTGGGGTCGAGGGTTCGAATCCCTTCGCCCGCTCCAGTTTTCCTAACAATTTCAGACACTTACGCCGAATGGCGGCGTAATACGCGTCGTTACGTGGGCTCGATTTTTGCCTCGCGTAATAAGGACGTAATATGATGGGAGCGAGCTGTCGGGTGCCTCTAGGGCAGGATCGGCGACGTTGTTCGCAGAGGTCCGAACATTCTTCCGCCGATCCGACACGCCTCACATGCTCTAATCTTTCTGCTGTTTGGCCTCTTGGCGGGCGTCGCGAAGGATTTCGATGCCGCCCTTGATCGCGATCAGCGCAGTCGCAAATCCAACCAGAAGGTCCGGCCAGTTCGTACCGAGCCACCAGACGAGGACACCCGCGATCAGGATGCCGCCGTTCGAGATGAAGTCGTTGTAGCTGAAGGTTGTCGCGGCTCTGAGGTTGACGTCCGGATCCTGAATGCGCTGCAAGAGCTTCAGACAAGCATAGTTCACCACCGCAGCGACGGCCGACATGATCATCATTGTCGGACCGATCGGTTCGCTGCCTTCGAAATAGCGCCGTCCTACATCGAACAGGACGCCGGCCGCGAAGACCAGCAGCATGACACCCGATGCCGTGGCAGCACGGGTTTTCCATTTCAGGCCGTGGCTGAGCGCAACGAGGCTCAAGGCATAGACCGCGGCGTCGGACAGATTGTCGAGCCCATTGGCGATGAGCGCGCTCGAATCGCCGAGCCCGCCGGTTACGAGGAAGGCGATCGCGATAGCCGAGTTCAGGACGAGAACGATCTGGAGCGTTCGCTTTTCGCGTTCGCTCCCGGATGCTTTTTCATTCATTGCAAGCTCCTCAATCCTCACCATCCCTAAAAGGAGGCGGAACCCGCTTGGGTTCCGCCCCAGTCAGCACTCTCGGTTGCCGCCGACAGGGGGGAATGGCGGCCATCCGGGAGTGTCTCAGCCTTCGGGGCTGGGGACGCTGCTCGGGCGCGCCAGCTCTTCCTCTTCGGCCTTCGCGGTCCGTCGATGGACCAGGAGGTACAGGGCCGGCAGCACGAGCAAAGTCAGGATCGTCGACGAGATGATCCCGCCGATGACGACAGTTGCCAGCGGCCGCTGCACCTCGGACCCAGCCCCGACATTGAGCGCCATCGGTACGAACCCGAGCGACGCCACCAGCGCCGTCATCATCACCGGTCTGAGGCGGGTCAGCGCGCCTTCGCGGATCGCCTCGACGAGCGCTTTTCCGCGTTCGCGCAGATCCTTGATGAAGGATAGCATCACCACGCCGTTCAGCACCGCGACCCCGGACAAAGCGATGAAGCCGACGCCCGCCGAGATCGATAACGGAATGTCGCGCAGCGCCAGCGCCGCGACCCCGCCCGTCAGCGCCAGAGGCACGCCCGAGAAGACGATCGCAGCATCGCGCACCGTGCCGAACAGCATGAACAGCAGCCCGAAGATCAGCAGCAGCACCAGCGGCACGACGATCTGGAGGCGCTCGGTCGCGGACTGAAGCTGCTCGAATGTGCCGCCATATTCGATGTAGTAACCATCGGGCAGCACGACCTCAGCTTCGACCTTTTGCGTGAGCTCGTCGATGAACGAGCCCAGATCGCGCCCACGAACATTCGCCGTGATCACCGCGCGGCGCTTGCCATTTTCGCGGCTGATCTGGTTCGGCCCCGCCGCGAGCGATATCTCCGCCAGCTCCGAAAGCGGCACGAAGCCGCCGGCCGGAAGTGCAACGGGGAGATTGCCGAGCGACGCGAGATCGGTGCGAATGGCCTCGGGAAGCCGGACGATGACGTCGAAGCGGCGGTCACCCTCGAAAAGCTCGCCGGCCTGACGGCCGCCGGTCGCTGTCGAAGCCGCATCCTGCACCGTTTCCATGCTGACACCGTAGCGCGCGAGCTTGTCGCGATCGGGCGTGACCGAGAGCATCGGCAGGCCGGTGACCTGTTCGAGCTTAACGTCCTGCGCGCCCGCAATCCCGCCCGCGACTTCCTCGATCGCCTGCCCCGATTCGAGCAATTGATCGAGGTCGTCGCCGAACAACTTGATCGCCACGTCGGCGCGAACGCCGGCGATCAGCTCGTTCATGCGCATCTTCACCGGCTGGGTGAACTCATAATTGTTCCCTGGCACCTCGTTCGCCGCCTTGTTGAGTTCGGCAACGAGCTGGTCGCGCGTCTTTCTCGGATTGGGCCATTCCTTCCGGTCCTTGAGCATGATGAAATTATCGGCGACCGACGGGGGCATCGGATCGGTCGCTACCTCGGGAGTGCCGATCTTCGCGAACACCCGCTCGACTTCGGGGAACTGCCTGATCCTCTTCTCCAGCGCCTCCTGCATCGCGATCGACTGGGTGAGGCTCGTCCCCGGAATGCGCATCGCGTGCATCGCGATATCGCCTTCGTCGAGGTCCGGGATGAACTCGGACCCGAGACTGGTCGCCGCCACGCCGCTCAGCGCGACAAGCGCCAAAGCACCAGCCAGCGCAGCCTTCGGCCAATTGAGGACGCGGTCGAGCATCGGGCGGTAGCCCTTGCCGAGCCCGCGCATCAGCCAATTTTCCTTTTCTTCGACCTTGCCGGTCACGAACAGCGCCACCGCGGCCGGAACCAGGGTGAGCGACAGCAGCAGAGCGGCGGTAAGCGCGAGGACGACGGTGATCGCCATCGGATGGAAGGTTTTGCCCTCGACGCCCTCGAGCGCGAAGATCGGCAGATAGACTGCGGTGATGATAATAATGCCGAAGATGCTCGGCTTGATCACTTCTGCGCTTGCGGAAGCGACTAGGCCGAAGCGCTCGTCGCGGTCGAGCAGGCGTCCGAGCCTGTGCTGAGCCTCGCCGAGCCGGCGGAGGCAGTTCTCGACGATGATGACGGCCCCGTCGACGATGAGGCCGAAGTCGAGCGCCCCGAGGCTCATGAGGTTTGCCGATGTCCGCGTCTGGAGCATGCCCGTCAGCGTCATCAGCATCGCGACCGGAATGACCGCCGCCGTGATCAGCGCGGCCCGGAAATTGCCGAGCAGCAGGAACAGGATCACGATGACGAGCAGCGCGCCCTCGGCGAGATTCTTCTGCACCGTCGAAATCGTCCGCTCGACGAGCGCGGTGCGATCGTAGAGCGGCTTGGCAACGACACCCTTCGGCAACGCACGCGAGGCTTCGACGAGGCGTTCGGCCGAGGCCTGCGCCACCACGCGCGGATTCTCGCCGATCAGCATCGAGACCGTCGCGAGGACGACTTCCTTGCCATTTTCGGTTGCGGCGCCTGTGCGGAGCCCCGAGCCGATCGCGACATCGGCGACGTCGGCGATCCGGATCGGAACCCCGCCGCGGGTGGTGACGATGATCTGCGACAGGTCACGCTCATTATTGGCCTGACCCGGCACGCGGATCAGAATCTGTTCGCCGCTGCGCTCGACATAACCGGCCCCGCGGTTGGCATTATTGGCCTCGAGTGCGGTGACGACATCGTTGAGCGAGAGATTGAGCGAGGCGAGCGAGGCCGGGTTGGGTGTCACATGATATTGGCGGGCATAGCCGCCGATCGTGTTGATCTCGGCGACCCCCGGAATCGTGCGCATCTGCGGCCGGATGACCCAATCGGACATCGTCCGGAGGTCTTCCGCCGTATAAGGCGTGCCGTCGGGTTTTCGCGCGCCCGGTTCGGCCTCGATCGAGAACATGAAGATTTCGCCGAGGCCCGTCGAGATCGGGCCCATTTCGGGCTCCATCCCGGGCGGAAGCTGGCCGCGCGCGGCCTGGAGCCGCTCGTTGACCTGCTGGCGCGCGAAATAGATGTCGGTCCCGTCCTCGAAGACGACAGTGACCTGGCTCAGGCCATAGCGCGAGATCGACCTGGTATAGTTGAGGTTCGGGATGCCCGCGATCGCGGTCTCGATCGGATAGGTGATGCGCTGCTCGGACTCGAGCGGCGAATAGCCTTCCGCCTTGGTGTTGATCTGGACCTGGACGTTGGTGATGTCGGGAACGGCGTCGATGGGCAATTTGGTCGCGCTCCACGCGCCGATCGCGCAGAGGAGCGCGACCACCGCGAGGACGAGCCATCGTTGCCGGATCGAAAAGCCTATGGTTCTGGCTAGCATGTTATCCTGCTCCCCGATCAATGGTCGTGGCCCGCGCCGGACTTTTCGATGTCGGCGCGAACGAGGAAACTGCCCTTGGTGACATAGGCGGTGCCGGGCTTGATGCCCGACAGGACCTCGGTCCATTCGGGCGACGAACGGCCGAGCTTCAGCATCCGGACCTCATAGTCCTGCCCGAAATTGGCATAGACCACCTTGAAGTCGCGGAAGGGCTGGATCGCCTCGGTGCGCACGGCAAGCGGCACGGTGACGGGGTTGACCATCACGCGGCCGCGCAAGGCCATGCCAGGGCGGAGCGTTCCCGAGCGGTTCGGGATGGTCGCGCGGATGAGCGCAGTGCCCGCCTCGACATTGCCGTCGGGCAGGAACTGCCCGAGCGGCGCGGTCGCGATTTCGGCGCCGTCCTGCGTCTCCACCGTCACCCGCATGCCCGGACGTATGATCGCGAGGTCGCGGGGGAAGATGTTGAAGACGACCGTGGTCTGCGCCGGGTCGGTGACCACATAGAGTGCGCGCCCGTCGGTGACGTCGCCGGGGTTGGCGTTGCGCTCGGCGATCACGCCGCCGACCGTCGCATATACCGGATAGACCTGGAGGCTCTCGCTCGACTCGATGCGCGCGAGCAGTTCCCCACGGCGGACGCTGTCGCCCACCGCCTTGGTCACCGAGACGACGCGGCCGGGGAACTGGCCGCGAATTTCGGAGCGGGCGGTCGGCGACAGTTGGACGGTGCCGTAGAGTTCGCGCATTTCGCCCACCGTCGCCGGTCCGACGACCGCGGTTTCGATGCCTCCGGCCTTGGCGGCGTCAGCCCCGATCCGCGTGCGCCCTTCGGGGTTCGCATATTTCCAAACGTGCCGCTTGCCGCCCGTCACCGCGACAACCTCGACGTCGAAGCTGTGCGGTTCGGTGACGACACCTTGCCCTGCGAGGAATTTGCCCTGCGGGCGGAAGGTGAAGCGATCGACGTCGCCGCCAAGCCGCGTGAGGGTGATGGCGAGCTGGACATCCTTCGGGTCGACCGGTTTGCCGTCCCGCGTTGCGAAAACGCGGAATTGCGGCTCGGTGCCATTCTCGAAGATTATGACCTCGACCGCGAAATCGCCATTCTTGAGCAATTTGCCACCGTTCGGGCCTTTGGCATCTTCCTCGCCTTCGCCCTCAGCGTGGCTTTCGCCTTCTTCATGCTTGTCTTCGCCCTCGGCTCCGCCACCGCAGGCAGCGAGAGGCACAGCAAGGAACAGCGCCGCAGCCGCGGCGGGAAATGGAAACTTCTTCATGGAATATTCTCCGCAAGGGGAGCCGCATCGAAGCGGCCGGTCAGGCGATCGATCTCCGCGAGCAAATCGCGGTAGCGTGTCATGGCCTCGGCCCACTGACCCTGGATCTGGATGATGACGTCGGCGGCATCCTGTACGTCGGCGAACAGAAACCCGCCGCGGGCATAGCCTTCGCGCACCTGGCCGAGCGTCTTCACCGCCTTGGGATAGACGTCGTTCATGATGCCCTCGGCCCGGACGCGTGCGGCGTCGGCATCGGCGCGCAGCGACGCGAGGCGCCGCAGCCGCTCGAGCCGGCTCGCTTCGGATTGGAACTCGAGCTGCCGCCGTTCGGCCTGCGCCCGGGCGATATTGCCCTGGTTGCGGTCGAACCGTCCGAGCGGGATCGAGATGCCGCCAAGAACGGCGACATCATTGGTCTCGCGAAGAAAGCGCGTGCCGCCCGAGACCGTATAGTCTTGGTGCGCACGGCTCTGCTCGACGACGACCTGCGCGCGGGCCCGGTCGACGGCGGCGTCGAAGACCGCCGCGTCGGCTTCGGCGAGCGGCGGATCGCGCGGATCGGGTTTCTCGATCCCCTCGGCGATAACGAGGCTGTCAGGCGTGCCGCCCCAGAAGGAGGTGAGCAATGCGCGTGCGGACTGCCGCTTCGCCTGGGCTTCCTTCAGGGCCAGTTCGGCTTCGAGAATGCGGGCATCGGCGCGCGTCTCGACGAAGAGCGGATCCTTGTAGCCGCGCACGCGCCTGATCGCTTCGGTCCGCATCTCCTTTTCAAGTTTGACGCGATCCTCTGCGATCCAGACCATCTGCTCGGCGATCTGGACGTCGATATAGGCGCGCTGCACTTCCTGGGCGATGTCGAGCCGGACGAGCCGCCACTGCGCCTCGGCGAGAACGACACCGCGCTCGGCAAGCGCCATTCGCGCCTCGCGCTTGCCCCCGCGTTCGAGCGGCTGCGAATAGGTGACGGTGAGTTCCGATTGCCGGAACAGGCCATAGCCGCCCGTCCCGACGCCATTGTCCATGTCGACCGACACGGTCGGATTGGGACGGACGCGGGCTTGCAGCTGGTCGGCGCGCGCGGCGTCGACCCCCGCTTCGCCCGCTCTAAGCTCGGGCGATGCAGCGATGGCCCGCTCGACCGCCTGGTCGAGCGTTAGCGGCTGGGCCCAAACGGACCCCGCCAGCAGCGCAGCCCCGGCCAACAGGGCGGCGCGCATATGGATATGCATGAATGATCACTCCTGAACGATTCGACTGAGCGCAGGCCGAAAAGGGGCCGCGCGGCAGGCGGCGTTCAGGCGAGGGGAGGGTTCAGGGGCGGTGCGAGCGCGCGCGAAGCGAGGCGCGTCGCGGGCAACGCAAAGTGCAGGCCGCCGGAAAAACAGGACAGATCGTCATGACCCGAAAGGGCCTGATCGGATGCGACCGGGCAATTATGGTGACTGCCGTGGAGGTCGGCGTCCTGCTGACCTTTTTGCGTGTCCTTGTCCGACGCATGGCCCGGCTCGACATGGTGCGAAAGATGCGAATCCGTCGCATGGTGCGTCATGCCCGCCATCGCCGGCGCAGCATTGTGGAGCCCGCTGAGCAGCAGGATGAACACAAGCAACAGGCGAAGGGTAGCGCCGGACATGGTCGCGCCCCTAACAGCGAATGACCCGTTCCGGAAGTCCAAAACCGGATCAATCGGTTCGCGCAGCGCGGCTCTCCGTCGACCGGGCCGTTTCGATCAGCGCTTCGAGGGCCTGCGGCATCGGCATCGGCTCGAAGGCGCTCACCCGCGCGCGACCATTATTCCCTGCGGGGAGGCGGCCGGTCAGCGAACCGAGCGGGACGAGCAGGAACCGCATTGCCTGACCGGTAGCTTCACGGGCATCGCCGAGCTCGATCGCATAGCGAAACATGTGCCAGTGGGAGGCGAGATGCGCGCCCATATAGGGCTGGCTCAATATATGTTCCCATTCCAGCGCCTGCCACGCAGCGGCTTCATCTCCGATTCGGCGTGATTCGCAAAACAGGCGATATTGCTCGCGCAGCAGCGGCTCGATGACGGCCATGCTCACGGGATTTACTGTCGGCGGCACCATCCTCTTTCCCCCTTTTTTGTGCAGGGCAGGCTCTTGCACCCTGTAGTAGATACAGGGTCAAGCCCTGATGTTCCGGCAGGACGCTGTGCCGCTCTGCGTCCGATTTACCCCCTCGTCTCACGGGAAGCATATCGCTCGAATGTCGTCCCGAACAAAGGAGGCGGGAGCCAATAGCGAAGCGATAGAAATAAGAGTGAAAGACAATTGTAGAATTATTGTGCTTAACGCGTGATTGTTCGGCCGATATCCTGTTTCTTGAGGCGCATCTGCAACTATAGAGGGGCAAGGTGCACTGCTCTCTTACCTCCATGAGATAAAATTACGGAGCCGGTTCGGGGGTTCGAAGAGTGCCGCCGAAGTTGATTGAAAATCTTCTACTTTTCACCGCGCCGTTTCGATGCTAGGGGCCGGTTTCAATGCGACGGGTGATCCTCTTCCTCCTGACCCTTCTCCTTGCATCCGGAACGGTTGCGGGGTCGCTCGCACATGCGACCGAGGATCGGGCCGAGGCGAGCCTTTTCGTTGCTGTGATCGAAGCCGGCTGCGTTCCCGCACCGGCGATCGAAGGCGCCGAAGTCGACAAGAAAAAATCCTCTCCCGGCGAAAAGCAGCAGGTGCCTGCCGCCGCTCATGGCTGCCACGGTCACCATTCGGGCGTCCCGGCGGAATCGCTGTCGGCAGCGACCGAAACGCCTGCCCCTGAAGCGCATACGCGCATCCTGACGGCCGCCTTGCCGCCCGTCGCCTATATCGGGACGTTCCGCCCTCCAATCGCCTGACGCTCTAGGTCTGCGCGTGCCCTTCGCGTGCGCTTCTCCCTGGAAACGTCAGGAGTCTCCTTTTCATGAAATCCATAGTTGTCGCCGCGAGTCTCGTGGCGCTCGTTGCAGGCTCAAATTCCGCGCCCGCCGCTGCCCAGTCGGCAGCGACGGAGCTGGTGGGACCGCCTTCTTCCGCAGGCGAGGCCGTGCGTACCGGCCCGCTTCCCGCTCGATTGTCCCTCGCGCAGGCGATGGAGGAAGCCGACGCGCGCTCGCCGCGCGTGGTTGCCGCCGAAGCCGAAGTGGAGGCCGCTCGCGGTCGCCAGCGTCAGGCGGGCTATCGCTACAATCCGACGCTCAATGTCGATGTCGAGAATTTCGCAGGCACCGGCCCCTACTCGGGCCTGAACGGTCTCGAAACGACCGTGTCGGTCAATCAGCGTCTCGATATCGGGGGCCGGCGCCGGTCGCGCATGACGCTCGCCGACGCCGAGTTTCTGGCCGCGAAGTACAAGTTGGAGATTGCACGCGCAGATCTTGCGCTCGATGTCCGCAACCAGTTCGCGACCGCTCTCGCGGCCCGCGATAGCCTCGCGCTCGCACGCGAAAATGAAGCGCGTGCCCGCGAACTCGTCCGCGTGGCACAGGCCATGGTCGATACCGGCAACGAGCCGCCGCTCCGTGCGTTCCGCGCCAATGCGGCTCTCGTTCAGGCCACCGCCGAGCTACGCACGGCCGAGGCCGAAGAAAGGACCGCCCGGCGTTCGCTCGCGGCGCTCCTTGGAAGCTCGGTCCCGCCTGCCGAGTTGATGGAAGGCGATATGTGGGTGGCACCGGAGACGGTGGACTCGCTCGCGACGCTCGACGTTCGCTTGGCAGAAACCGAGAAGCTGATTGCTGAAGCGCGGCTCCAGGGGCAGCGCGCCGATGGCCGGCTCGATCCGTCGGTCGGCTTCGGGGTGCGTCAGCTTCGCGACACCGGCGATCGCGCATTGATCGCCAATGTTTCCGTGCCGCTCCCCGTCTTCGACCGCAACCGCGGCAACATCTCGGCAGCCAAATCCGATGTCGCCGCCGCCATTGCGCGGCGCGAGAATGCAGTGGTCAATGCTCAGGCGGAGATCGCCAATGCGCAGGCCGAACTCGAAGCCGCAGAGGCCCGCCTCGCGGCGCTTGAGGGTAGCGGCATCGAGCAGGCGCGCGAAGGTGTCCGGCTCGCCGAACTCAGCTACCGCGCCGGCAAGTCCTCGCTCGTCGAATATATCGACGCGCAGCAGGCCTATGCGGCAACGCAGGCCGAACTGATCGCGGCGCGCCAGGCCCGGGCCGAAGCCCGCGCCATCCTATCGCGCCAGGCAGCCGCCGACGGCGATGCGGATCATCAGCCATGAGCGCGCCGAGCCTTCCAGTGGACGGAGGCGCCTTCGCCATCGTCCTTCCAAGTCAACAGGGGTGCGCCGCCGGTCGGCGCGCGAACCGCATCAACAGCGGAGATAGAATATGATCACCAAGGACAAGCGTCTCCTCGGCACTGTCGCGGGCGCCATGATACTCGCTGCCGTCACGGGCTTCGGCGTTGCACGCTGCACCGCCGACCCGGCCGCCGCGCCGGCTGCCGAAGGCGAAAAGGAAGCGGCGAGCGAAGCCCTTCCGAGCAGCCTCGCCATCACGCCCGAAGCGATCAAGGCCGCCGAGATCGGCGTCGAGACGATCGGCGCCGGCGGACTCGGTTCGGAAATCATCTCGCAAGCGACCGTTACCGCCGCGCCGAGCGGCGAGGCGATCGTCACCGCCCGCGCGGGCGGCGCGGTCACCCGTCTCTTCAAGCGGCTCGGCGATCCGGTCAGCGCCGGTGAGACGATCGCGATCGTGCAAAGCCGCGACGCCGCCCAGATTGCGGCCGAACGGATTGCCGCCGATGCGCGCTCGACGCTCGCGCAGAAAAATCTCCACCGCGAGAAGACCCTGTTCGACCAGAAGGTGTCGGCGCGCGTCGACTATGAGCAGGCGCAAGCCGAAGCCGCGGCCGCCGCGGCCGAAGCGCAGCGCGCGCGTGCCGCAGCGAGCGCCGCGCAGGTCACGCGCGATGGCAGCAGCGTCATCGTGGCAAGCCCGATCTCGGGACGGATCACGGCCGAGAACGCCAGCCTTGGCGCCTTCGTTCAGCCCGAAACCGAATTGTTCCGCGTTGCCGATCCCAGCAAGGTGCAGATCGAGGCCGCCGTCGGTCCGGCCGATGCCCAGCGGCTCTCGCCCGGAGACCGTGCGATCATCGAACTTCCCGACGGACGGACGATCGATGCCCGCGTGCGCGCCGTCACGCCCGGCCTGTCGGGCGACACGCGCTCGGCAACCGCCGTGCTCGACGTACCCGGGGCGCTCCAGCCGGGCTTGGCGGTCCGGGTGCGGCTGCTTCCGAGCCGCGGCGCCGAAACCGGTGGGCCGGCCCGTATCGTGATCGCGGACGAAGCCCTCCAGACGCTCGAAGGCCGCGACGTGGTGTTCGTCCGCACGAAGGACGGCTTCCGCGCGCAGCAGGTGACCGTCGGCCAGCGCAGCGCGGGCCGTGTCGAAATCCTCGCCGGGCTGAAGCCGGGCCAGATCGTCGCGACCAAGAACGCATTCCTGCTCAAGGCCGAACTCGGCAAGGGCGCGGGCGAGGAGGAATAAACCGTGATCGCGAAACTGATGGCGCTATCCGTCCGCGCGCGCTGGGCGGTACTCTTTCTCTTCCTCGTGATCGCGGGACTCGGCGTATGGCAGCTCACCAAGCTGCCGATCGACGCGGTTCCCGACATCACCAACAAGCAGGTGCAAATCAACACGATCGATCCGCGTCTCTCGCCGGTCGAAATCGAGAAGCTCGTAACCTATCCGATCGAAATCTCGCTCGCCGGCATTCCGGGGCTCGAGACGACACGCTCGATCTCGCGCAACGGCTTCAGCCAGGTGACGGCAATCTTCACCGATGAAACCGACCTCTATTTCGCGCGCCAGCAGGTGGGCGAACGGCTTCTCCAGGCGGGCGAGAATCTTCCCGACGGGGCCCAGCCGCAGATCGGTCCCGTCACGACGGGTCTCGGCGAGGTCGTCATGTACACCGTCGGCTACAAAAATCCCGACGGGAAGGGCGCCAAGAAGGTCGCGGGCCAACCAGGTTGGCAACCCGACGGCAGCTATCTGACCCCCGAGGGCGATATCCTCACCGACGAGATCGCCAAATCGGGCTATCTTCGCACGGTCCAGGACTGGATCGTCAGCCCGCAATTGAAGTCGGTCGGCGGCGTCGCCGGCGTCGACTCGATCGGCGGCTATGCCAAGACCTTCGTGGTCGAACCCGATCCGACCCGCCTCACCAGCTACGGCATTTCCTATAGCGAACTGGGCGAAGCCCTTGAACGCGCCAACCTCGCGGTCGGTGCCAACTACTATAACCGGGCAGGCGAGGCCTATCTCGTGCGCGTCGATGCACGCGTCCGCTCGGTCGACGAAATCCGCAACGCCGTCGTCGCGACGCGCGGCGGCGTGCCCGTGACGGTTGGACAGCTCGCCAATGTGAAGATCGGCGGCGACCTCAGAACCGGTGCGGGCAGCATGAACGGCAAGGAGGCGGTCATCGGGACCGTGCTCATGCTGATCGGGCAGAATAGCCGCACTGTTGCGGAGGATGTTTCGGCGAAGATCGCGCAGGTGTCGAAGACCCTGCCGCCCGGCGTCGAAGTGAAGGTGGTACTCGACCGCGCCAAGCTCGTGAACGCAACCGTCGGCACGGTTGAAAAGAACCTCACCGAAGGCGCGCTGCTCGTAGCGGCCGCGCTCTTCTTCCTGCTCGGCAACTGGCGCGCCGCGATCATCGCGGTGCTCGTCATTCCCTTCTCCTTCCTGATGATGGCGATGGGCATGAACGCCTTCCGGGTCCCCGGTAACCTGATGAGCCTCGGCGCGCTCGACTTCGGTCTGATCGTCGACGGGGCGGTGATCATCATCGAAAACTGCCTCGCCAGACTGGCGCACCGGCAGGAGCATGAAGGGAGATTGCTCAACCTTCGCGAACGTCTCGAGGAGACGATGCGCGCGAGCCAGGAGATGATCAAACCGACCGTCTTCGGCCAGGCGATCATCCTACTGGCCTTCGCGCCGTTGCTGATGTTTACGGGCGTCGAGGGGAAGACCTTCTCGCCGATGGCCATCACCATCATGCTCGCGCTCGTTGCGGCCTTCATTCTCGCGATCACCCTGGTTCCGGCGCTTGTCGCGCTGATGATTCGCGGCAAGGTTGCCGAGAAGGAAGTCTGGGCGATCCGCAAGTCGAAGGAGCGCTACCTGCCCTTGCTCGACAAGGCGCTCGCCAAGCCGTGGGCTTTCATCGCCGGCGGCTTTGCCTTCTTCGTCCTTGCGATCCCGGCGTTCGGACTGCTCGGCTCGGAATTCATTCCGCAGCTCGACGAGAAGAATATGGCGCTTGCCTCGACGCGCGTGCCTTCGGTGAGCCTCGAACAGTCTCTGGTCATGCAGCGCAACGTCGAGACGGCGATCTCGAGCCTGCCCGAAGTCGAGCTGATGTTTTCGAAGACGGGTACGGCCGAGGTGGCGACCGACCCGATGCCGCCGAACATCTCCGACGGTTTCGTGATCCTGAAACCCCAGGATCAGTGGCCGGCAGGTGTCGATTCGAAGGCCGATGTCGTCGAGCGTATCGAGAAAGCCGCTGGCGGCCAGCTCGGCCAGCTTTATGAAGTCAGCCAGCCGATCCAGCTTCGTTTCAACGAACTGATCGCGGGCGTTCGCGGCGACGTGGCCATCAAGCTCTACGGGGACGACCTCGACAAGATGTCGCTCGCGGCGAACGAGATGGTGCGCGTGCTCCAGGGCATACCGGGTGCGGGCAGCGTCAAGGCCGACCAAGTGGGCGGCGCTCCGACGCTCGACGTGAAGCTCGATCGCAATGCGATCGCGCGCTACGGTCTCTCGGTACAGGAGGTTGCCGATACGGTGTCGGCGGCGCTCGGCGGGCGGGAATCCGGCCTGCTCTATGAGGGCGACAGGCGCTTCGACATCACGGTTCGCGTCCCCGACGCGACCCGGGTCAATCTCGACGACATCCGCGCGCTGCCCGTGTTGCTGCCCTCCGAGGGCGGCAATCGCGGACAGATACCGCTCGCCCAGGTGGCGCAGATCCGGCTGACCGAAGGGCTCAACCAGATCAGCCGCGAAAATGGCAAGCGGCGCGTCGTCGTGCAGGTGAACCTCGAAGGCCGCGATGCGGGATCCTTCGTGGCCGAAGCGCAGGCGAAGATCGCCAATGTGAAGCTTCCGGCGGGCTATTACCTCGAATGGGGCGGGCAGTTCGAAAGTCTGCAGGCCGCATCGCAGCGGCTCTCGATCGTGGTGCCGCTCTGCTTCGCGGGCATCTTCATCCTGCTTTACATGGCGCTCGGCACGTTCGGGCGCGCGACCGCCGTGTTCCTCGCCGTGCCGCTTGGGCTCGCGGGCGGGGTGTTCACTCTCGCGCTTACGGGCATCAACTTCTCGGTGTCGGCGGCGGTGGGCTTCATCTGCCTTGCCGGCGTCGCGGTGCTCAACGGTCTCGTCGTCATGACGGCGATCCGCGAACGGCTCGAGAATGATGTCCCGCTCACGGAGGCAATCCGCGAGGGCATGACCGAGAAGATGCGTGCGGTGATCATGACCGGCTTCGTGCCCGCGATCGGCTTCGTGCCGATGGCGATCGCGACCGGCACGGGTGCCGAGGTGCAGAAGCCTCTCGCGACGACCGTCATCGGCGGTCTCATCGCGGCGACCATCCTGACGCTGCTCGTTCTCCCCGCGATCGCAAAAGTCGTCCTCGGGGCGAACTGGCAGCCGAAGTTCCTCAAGCGAAAAGCGGAGTCGGCGGTCCAGCCGGTCACGGAATAGGGAGAGACTGTCATGACAAAAGCATCCAAGCTCTTGCGCATCTACACCGATGAATCCGCCTTCTTCGGTGATCAGCGGGTCTTCGAGTTCATTTCCGAACTCGCTCGCCAGCAAAAGCTGGCAGGCGTTACGGTGCTCGAAGCGGTTCTCGGTTTCGGTCGCTCGGCGCATCTCCACCGCAAGCATGCGCTGGAGAATGACCGGGCGGTCGTGATCGAGATCATCGACGAGGAGCAGCGGCTCCGCGACTTTGCGGCGCAGCTGACCGAAATACCGGACATCGGGCTCATCACGCTCGAAGCGGTCGAAATCCTCGGCGGGAAATCCGCCGCGGAGCCCCCCGATGTTCAGAGCTGACCGGCATCTTGCCGGTCTACACCGCGGCGCAGGTCCCCGGCCTGCGTCGCGGACCAGCTCGTGCGAGCGAGGAGGTCTCCGATGTTCTCGGTAGGCACCTCGCTCCGCTTGCCGGTCCCGATCGGGCGGGTCTGGCGACTGCTCGTCGATATCGAGCGGTACGACGACTGGCATCCGACGCTCCGTTTCACCGATCGTCCGGGAGATGATGAGCGCGTAGGCTATGTCTATTCTCCGCGCGGGAAGCGGGGTCCGGAATTTGCATCCGAGGGGCGGATAACCGGCCTCGACTGGCTGACGGGCTTCTCCTGGCGGACAGGCACGCGCGGGCTGCTCGTCATCGAGGAGAGCTACCGGCTCGAAAAGCTCGGCCAAGGGGTGGAGGTTACCCATCGCCTGGAATGCGCGGGTCTCTTCTCATGGCTCGGCTATCCCATTCTGCGGCGGGTTTGCAGCGTTTTTCTCAAGCGCTCGAACATGGCGCTCGAACAGCAACTCCGTCGCACGACAGTTCAGTCCCGCTACGCGCGGCCAAGCGGGCGCCGCGCATGATCTTGAATTCGAAACCTGGCCGTCGGAGGCCCCTCTCAATCGCCCCCCTCACCACGGGCAGGGATTTCCGGCTGTCAGGGAGGTGCGGGAGCCGGGTCGCATCCCGCAATGGCTCCCGCACCTCATCCTGCCGCGCGTTTAACATGCGCCCGGATCGCATTGCCGACCGCCAACAGAAAAGGATGGCATCATGAGTGACCAGTTGCGGCTCGATATTCCGCTTCTCCTCCCCGAAGTCGCCGATACCGCCGACCGCTGCGTCGCGCGCCTGACGAGCGAACTCGAAGGACGCGAAGGCGTCGACAAGGTCCATGTTGTCCGCTCAAGCGACGGTTCGCCGCCACAGCTCTGCATCCATTACCGTCCGGATATTCTCCCGCTCGAACGCGTGCGGCAGCTCGCGCGCAGCGCCGGTGCCGAGCTCACCGGCCAGTATCAGCATCTCTTCTGGGATGACCTCGAAGGCGTCGGCCACGCCCGTCGCGCGCGGACGATCGGACTGAAGCTTCGCGAAATGCCGGGCGTGATCGAGGCCGAAGTCGGCGCCGCCGGTACGCTGCGCGCCGAGTTCCAGCGCTCGGAGACCTCCATCGAAATGATCAGAAAGACACTCTCGGATATGGGCGTCACTCAGAAATCGACTGCCGTCGCCGCGGCTGCCCCGGCACAAGCCGCCCACCAACATGGCGATGATGGCCATGACCATGGTCCGGATCACGCGCATGGGCCAGATCACAAACATGGCCATACGGGCGAGGATAGCCACGACCATGGCCATGATCATGGCGGCATCTTCGGCGAGCGGACCGAGCTGATCTTCGCGCTGCTGTGCGGTCTCGTCCTCGGCATCGGCTTTGCGATCGAGAAGCTCGCCGCGGCGCCGGAGTGGGTGCCGCTCGCATTCTATATTGCCGCTTATGGCTTCGGTGGCTGGTTCACTGTCCGCGAGGCCATCGAGAATCTGAAGCTCAAGCGCTTCGAGATCGACACGCTGATGCTCGTCGCCGCGGCCGGCGCTGCCGCGCTTGGTGCGTGGGCCGAAGGCGCGCTGCTCCTCTTCCTCTTCAGCCTCGGCCATGCGCTCGAACATTATGCCATGGGCCGCGCCAAGCGCGCAATCGAGGCGCTTGCGGAGCTGGCGCCGCAGACCGCGACGGTGAAGGATGCCGACGGGACGGCTCGCGAAGTCCCGGTCGAGCAGCTGGCGATTGGCGACACCGTCATCGTCAAGCCCAACGAGCGTCTTCCCGCCGACGGCTTCGTCGTCGTTGGCCGCACGGCGATAGATCAGGCTCCGGTGACCGGCGAGAGCGTCCCCGTCGACAAGGAACCGGTGGCCGATCGTGCGCAGGCCGCGGCAAAGCCCGATGCACTCGACGCAAAATATCGCGTCTTCGCGGGCACCATCAACGGCTATGGCGCGATCGAGATCGCGGTAACCCGTCTTGCGGCCGATACCACGCTCGCTAAGGTCGTGAAGATGGTGAGCGAGGCGGAAACGCAGAAATCGCCGACCCAGCGCTTCACCGACAAGTTCGAGCGCATCTTCGTGCCGAGCGTGCTCGCGCTTGTGTTCGTCCTGCTCTTCGCCTGGGTCGTTGTCGACGAGCCGTTCCGCGACAGCTTCTATCGCGCCATGGCGGTCCTTGTCGCGGCAAGCCCGTGCGCGCTCGCGATCGCGACGCCGAGTGCCGTCCTGTCGGGCGTTGCGCGTGCGGCGCGCGGCGGCGTGCTGGTCAAAGGCGGTGGCCCGCTCGAAAATCTCGGCTCGCTGACCGCGCTGGCGTTCGACAAGACGGGAACGCTCACCGAAGGAAAGCCGCGCATCACCGACGTCCTGCCGGCCAGCGGCGTGCCGAAGGAGGAACTGCTGCGGATCGCGGTGGCGGTCGAGCGGCTGAGCGATCATCCGCTTGCCGCTGCCATCGCGCGCGATGGCGAGGCCATGCTGACGTCGACGCGCGTACCGGTGGCGGACGACCTTAACAGCCTGACGGGTCGCGGCGTCACGGCAAAGGTCGAGGGCGAAACCGTCCTGATCGGCAAGGCCGAAATGTTCGGTGCCGACGGCATCGCGCCGATCGGCGGCGAAGTGGCGGCTGCGATCGCCGGCCTCCGCGAGCAGGGCCGCACGACGATGGTCGTTCGTATGGGCGACCGCGATCTTGGCGCGATCGGTCTGATGGACACGCCGCGCGAAGCGGCGCGCACCGCGATCGCCAAACTGCGCGAGCTCGGCATCGGCCGGATGATCATGATTTCGGGCGATCACCAGAAGGTCGCGGAATCGATTGCCGCCGAGGTCGGGATCGACGAGGCCTGGGGCGACCTGATGCCCGATCAGAAGGTCGACGCCATTCGCGACCTCAAGGCGCAGCAGCCGGTCGCCATGGTCGGTGACGGCGTCAATGACGCACCGGCGATGGCGAGCGCCACCGTCGGGATCGCGATGGGCGCCGCGGGGTCCGATGTTGCCCTCGAAACCGCCGACGTCGCGCTGATGGCCGATGACCTCGCTCATCTGCCGTTCGCGATCGGACTTAGCCGCCAGACGCGCCGCATCATCCGCCAGAATCTGGTGGTCAGCCTCGGCGTCGTCGTGGTCCTCGTGCCGGCGACGATCTTCGGACTCGGAATCGGTGCGGCGGTCGCGGCGCACGAAGGCTCGACCCTCGTCGTCGTCGCCAACGCGCTTCGCCTGCTCGCCTATCGCGATCGCAGCATGGGCTGAGGGCGCACAGTCGCGGTGGGATCGAACCGGAAGGGGGAGAGAGGATGAACTTCAAGAATATCTCGGCCTGGTCCATCCGGAACCCGATCCCGCCGCTCGTCATGTTCTTCGGTCTGACGGTGGCGGGCATCGTCTCCTTCCTCATGATGGGGGTCCAGAGCGATCCCGACATCGATTTTCCGGGCGCCATCGTCATCATCGCCCAGCCGGGCGCCGCGCCCACCGAACTCGAAACGCAGGTCACGCAGCGTGTCGAGGCGGCGGTGCGGACGATCGAGGGGATCGACGAGCTCAATTCGACGGTTACCGAAGGCCAGTCGCAGACCTTCGTCCAGTTCGCGATCGGCACGCCGATCGACCGGGCGGTGACTGACATTCGCGACAAGATCACCCAGATCCGCAGCAACCTGCCGAACGGCATCCTCGAACCGCAGGTTATCCGCCTCTCTACCTCGGGCAACACGCTTGCCTATTGGTCGGCTTCGGCCACCGATATGACGCTCGAGGAATTGAGCTGGTATGTCGACAATGTCGTCGCGAAGCGGCTGATCGCGGTCCCCGGCATGGGCGACGCCTATCGCCGGGGCGGCGTCAGCCGCGAAATCCGCGTCATCCTCAACCCCGAACGCATGCGCGCCTACGGCCTTACCGCCGCCGCGGTGAACACCCAGCTCGTCCAGCTCAATGTCAATGCGGCCGGCGGCCGGATGGAGGTCGCGGGCTCCGAGCAGGCGGTGCGTATCCTCGGGAACGCGAGCAGCGCCAACGCGCTCGGCGAGACGCTAATCTCGGTCGGGACGAACCGGACCGTGCGCCTCGCCGATATCGCCGAGGTCAAGGATCTCTACGCCGAGCAGCGCTCGGTCTCGAAGCAGGACGGGCGGCAGGTGCTGACCTTCGGCTTCGAGCGCGCCAAGGGCGCCTCGGATGTGACCGTCTATGACGCTGCGGTCGAGGAGCTGCGAAAACTCGAGAAGGAAAACCCCAAGGTCAAATTCACCGAGCTGTTCAGCGATATCGAATATACCAAAGGCCAATATCATTCGGCGATCAATGCGATGGTCGAGGGCGCGATCCTCGCGGTCGTCGTCGTCTTCCTTTTCTTGCGCGACTGGCGGGCGACGTTGATCTCGGCGCTCGCCATCCCGCTGTCGGCGGTCCCGACCTTCCTGTTCATGGACCTCATGGGCTTCTCGCTCAACATGATGACCTTGCTCGCGCTCAGCCTCGTTGCCGGCGTGCTGGTCGACGATGCGATCGTCGAGATCGAGAATATCGTGCGCCACATGCGGATGGGCAAATCGGCCTATCAGGCCTCGATCGATGCGGCCGACGAGATCGGCCTCGCGGTGCTCGCGACAACCATGACGATCGTCGCGGTGTTCCTGCCGGTCGGGCTGATGCCGGGCGTCGCCGGGCAATATTTCAAGAATTTCGGACTGACGGTCGTGGCCGCGGTGCTGATGAGCCTCGCGGTCGCGCGCATGATCACACCCATGCTCGCCGCCTATTTTCTCTCTGCGCAGGGTCCGCAAAAGCATGGCGAGGGCCCGCTGATCGACACCTATATGCGCATCTTGCGCTGGAGCCTCGACACCAGCGGGGCCGCTGCCGCGCGTGCGCGCGGCGGGCGCTGGAAATGGCTCGGTTACATCAAGGACCATCGCGTCTGGGTGGTCGGCATCGGTGTGCTGGCGCTCTTTGCGACCATTTTCAGCTTCTCGCTGCTCCCGATGACCTTCCAGCCGTCGATCGATTCCGACACGAGCCGCGTGGCCATCCAGCTCGCCCCGGGCGCAACGCTCGAACAGACCGAGGCAGTGGCCGACGAGGTGACCGATCTCATGAAGCGCGACCCGCTCGTCGAATCCGCCCTGTCGCGGATCGATGTCGGCACGGCGACGGTCTATCTGAAATTGCGCAAGGACCGCGAGCTGACCTCGACCGAGTTCGAAAAGGACCGCGCGCCGCGGCTAGCGCAGGTTCCCGATGCCCGAATCAACTTCCAGTCGCAGCATGGCGGCGGCGGCGGCAGCAGCCGCGACATCTCGATCACGCTCGGCAGCGACGACCCGAAGAAGCTCGAAGATGTCGGCAACCGGCTGCTTGCCGAGATGGCCCGCGTGAAGGAAATCCGGTCGCCGCGTGTCGAGGGCAATCTTCAGCGCCCCGAGATCGTCATTCGCCCGCGCTTCGCGCTCGCGGCGCAGCTCGGCGTGACGACGCAGGCGCTCAGCCAGTCGATCCGCGTCGCGACATTGGGCGAGATCGACCAGAATAGCGCGAAATTCTCGCTGTCCGACCGGCAAATCCCCGTTCGCGTCGCGCTTGCGGAAACCGCGCGCGAGCGGCTCGATACGCTGCGCAATATGCCTGTTCCGACCCGGAACGGGGGAACGGTGCCGCTCTCGGTTGTGGCCGAGATCGGCTTCGGCGCCGGCCCGACCCAGATCAATCGGACCAACCAGGTGCGCCAGCTCACCATCGGGGCCGACCTGGCTCCGGGTCTCGTGACCGGTCAGGCGATGGACAAGGTCGAGGCGCTGCCGGCGCTCAAGGCGCTGCCCGCCGGGGTCACGCGGCTGGTACTCGGGAGCGCCAAGTGGCAGGCCGAGATGCTGCGCAACTTCGCGATCGCGGTCGTATCGGGGATTTTTCTCGTGCTCGCTGTGCTGATCCTACTCTATCGCAAGATCATCCCGCCCTTCGTCAACATGGGCTCGCTTCTGCTCGCCCCGCTCGGCGGGGCGGTCGCGTTGCTGCTGACGGGCTATCCGCTCTCGCTTCCCGTGTTCATCGGCGTGCTGATGCTGCTCGGTATCGTCGGCAAGAACAGCATCCTTCTCGTCGACTTCGCGATCGAGGAAATGGCGTCGGGGGTGCCGCGCGACGAGGCGATTGTCGACGCCGGACACAAGCGCGCGCAGCCGATCCTGATGACCACGGTCGCGATGGTCGCGGGCATGATCCCGACCGCGCTGTCGCTCACCGGCGACGGCGCATGGCGCGCGCCGATGGCGGTCACGGTGATCGGCGGGCTCATCCTGTCGACGATGCTGACACTGCTGATCGTGCCGGCGTCCTTCAGCCTCGCGGCGGGCTTCGAACGCCGGATGGTCCCGCGCTTGCGCCGCTGGTTCACGACGGGCGGCGCGCACGCCGACCCATCGCCTGCGGGCGTCACCGACATCGGCGCGGGGCAAAGCCCGGCGGCCGATCGATAGAGGAGTTAAGCTGATGGAGTTCGAGCGGGAGCATGACCTCCCCTATAGTCCGGAGCAGATATGGGCGGTCCTCGGCGATTTCGAGAACCACCGGATCTGGAATCCCTATGTCCGGATCGAGCAGCTTGCCGAGGACCCGATCGCGATCCGCTATTCGATGCGCATGGATCCGCACAAGCCCAAGTTTCTCGAAGTCTCCGCGGCGGTGCTCTCCGCGCGCCCGGGCGAGGAGCTGATACTCGACGTCAAGCCGAGCTTCATCCTCCAGTTCGAGGAGAGTTATATCCTGACGCCGACGGCGAGCGGGACGAAGTTCGTTCACCGCTATCGTTGCCGCGGGCCCTTTGCCTGGCTCCGGCTTCCCGGCATCAAGACCAGCTTCCAGCGAATGATCGCGTCGATCGACGGCATCCTGCTCAGCTACCTCAAGTCCAAATACAGCAAGCCGCCACCGCCGCCGCGACGGCCCAAGTCCAAGTTCAAAGGTGGCCGGCGATGACGAGCTTTCCGCTGCTCGCGCCGCACAAATGGCGTCCGCTCGGCGCGGCCTGGGCAATCGCCCTCCTGTCGAGCCTGGCCGTCCTCTTCGTCGGCGAGGTCATGGGCCAGGCGCCGTGCGACCTCTGCTGGTTCCAGCGTAGCTTCATGTTCCCGCTTGCGATCATTCTCGGCATCGCGGCGTTCAGGTCGGACCGCGCCATCGTTCCTTATGGGCTGGCGCTGGCTGCGGGCGGTGGTCTCGTCGCTTTCTATCATAGCCTGCTCTACGTCGGCGTCATTCCGGCCCCGATCGTCCCCTGCACCGGCGGTCCATCATGCTCGGGAGAGAGCATGGCAATCGGAGGCGTGCCGCTGCCCCTCCCGTCGCTGACCGCGTTCGCGCTCATCCTCACCCTCTTGCTCAACTTCCAAAGGAGACTGAAATCATGAACAAACGCATCGGAGTGGTGGCCACGCTTGTCGTTTCCGCACTCGCTTTCACCGGCGGCGCGATGCTCTACAGCGGAACCGCCGAGGGCGAACCCACGAAGAAGGTCGTGGCGGGGCCCGTCGACAGCCTCATTCGCCCGCATTCGCCGATCATCGGACCGAAAAATGCCCCGGTCACCATCGTCGAATTTTTCGACCCGTCGTGCGAGGCCTGCCGCGCCTTCTATCCCACGGTGAAGGGCATCGTTGCCAAATATCCCAAGGATGTGCGTCTCGTTATGCGCTACCTGCCGCTGCACCCCGGCTCGGCCGAGGCGATCGTGATCCTCGAAGCCGCCCGCGTCCAGGGCAAGCTCGAGCCGGTGACGGCCGCCCTGCTCGAAGCGCAGCCCGAATGGCACGACGGCAAGATGGACGGTGCCTGGGCGGCCGCCGAGAAGGCCGGCCTCAATGTCGCGAAGGCGCGCGCGATGCCGACAACCGATGCGATGGCCTGGATGGAGCAGGACATCGCCGACGCGCGTGCGGTCGGCGTCCGGGGCACGCCGACCTTCTTCGTCAATGGCGAGATGCTCGTCCAGCCGAGCCCCGAACAGGTCGAGGCCCGAGTCCAGGCCGCGGTAGCGGCAAAGGGCAAATGAGGGCCCGCACCCGTCCCGCTTCGTCCACGCGGGACGGGTGCCCACCATGCGGCGCGATACTGTCTCTCCCGCCATCGGCCTGTCGCATGGAGACGCCGGGTCACCGTCCGATCGGCAGCATCGGAGCCAATATTCACAGCGCATTCAAACATGAAGGGGGATTTTGAACGCCACGAAAAGGAGAGACTGACATGCGAAAACTGATGACGATCGCGGCCGCGATGCTCGCCTTCGCGCTCCCCGGAACAGCGCTTGCCCAGCACCATGGCGATCGCGGGGGATATAGCCGCGGACATGACGCGCCACGTGGTCATGACCGCGACTATCGTTCCTCACGCCACGGCGTGCCCAATTATGGCTATGATCGTGGCTATCGTGGCTACGATCCCTACTACCGCGGCCATGATCGCCGCTATGAACGGCGGGACCGCTACGAGCGGCGCTATCAGAAGCGCCGGATGCACCACCATCACCGCGGGCGTCACTGGCGCGGCTAGCCGCGACCGCGCGGGCCGGGCGAGAAACTACCGCTTCGCCCCATAGATTGAAATCGAGCCGGTCGGCGTCGGGATGACTCTCATCTCTTCGACCGCCTCGAAACCCGCGGCTTTAAGGATCACCGGGACGCAGCCCTTAGCGTTGGGTTCGGTATATTCGAACCCGTCGAGCAGCTGGATCTGTCGAAAAAGCATGCGCATCAGCAGCGAGCGCTGCTCGCCATAGTCGGCTATGAAAAGGGTCCCGCCCGGCCTCAGGAGCCTGAACATCTGCGCGGCAATCGCTTCCTTAACGGCCATCGGGCACTGGTGAAGGACCAGGCTCGATACGATCTTGTCGCATTGCCGGAGTGCGTCGATGCCGTCCAGCTCGTCGCCCATAGCCTCGAACCATCGAATCTCGGCATCGGCAACCTCAGCCTTGGCGCGCGCGATTTCCAGCACGGCGGGGTCGGGATCGACCGCCAGAACGATGCTCTCCGGCGCCGCCTGCTTGAGGGCGATCGCAAAGGTTCCCGTGCCGCACCCGATATCGACGATCCGCTCGCCCGGCCGCGGTTCGGCGAAGCGCAGCAAGTCGCTTCGCCATCTTTTCTCTCTGGTCATGAGGGCTATGGCGGCATCGTAGCGGTCGAGCGATCCGCTCTTGCCGAGTGCCGGGACGAAGTCTCTGTGTGCGTCTGACATGATGCGCCTCTACCAGGCGCGATCACGCACCGGCTTGAACGGAGAGGCTATGATTCGATGAAAAGGTCGCTTGCCCGGATACCGAACATCGCCTTGATCGTGCGGGCGAAATGCGCGCTGTCGCTGAACCCTGCCATGTGTGCGGCCTCGGTCGCGCTGCGGCGCATTCCCAATTCGTCGAAGGCGATAATCAACCTTCGCCAGAGCACAAAGCGCTGGAAGGGCATGCCGATCTCGGCGGCAAAGAGATGCCGGAAGCGGCCGAGCGAAAGGCGGCTCTCCTCCGCCACAGCCGCGAGACGGACAGAGCCCATGGGGATCAGGCGGTCAATCGAGGCGGCGGCGCGGGTGATGCGCGGATCGAGCGGGGGTCGGGCGCCTCGCGTGAGCCAGTTTTTCCAGAAGGACCGCTGTCCCGGCAGCGCGACATGAATCGGATCGGAGCAGATCAGCCGGTCTTTCAGATCTACCGGCGGACCGAAGACCACTGTCGGCTCGACGAACCATAATTCAGCCGTGGGCGCGGGGAGCAGCCGGTGCACGGTATCGGGTTCGATGAGCAAGCAACGCCCCGACAGGCGCGCGCCATCAGCATCGACCACGGTAAGCGGCTCGGCACAAAACACTGCCTGCGCCGCAAAATGGCGGTGCGCGGCGGCATCGCCAACCGAACCCGACCAGAGAGCATGATAGTCGCCGAGGCTAAGTCGGCCGTTCCAGTTGGACGTTTCGGGCATCGGGTCGCAATAGCAGGCCTAACTCGTGTGCGTAACGGGCGCCGGGTAAGCACTCTGGCTCGGAGGCTCTTTTCGGAAGCCGTCTTACGGCCAAGGAGGAGTGCGCCGACCCCGTGATGATTCCCCTCATCGACCGGGCGCTGTCTCGATGCGGCGATGTTGCCGACTGTTGTAACGATAGCCGATCCAGAGGATTGCAAGCGCGAGAAGCTGGAGCAACAACGGTTCGAGCGAAGGAAATATCCCCATCGCCGGGAAGCGGGGAAAATGAGCTAGCGGGGTGATGCCGAGGAGGCCGGCTTCCTGTAGCGCGCCCGCGCCCTTGCCGGCCAGGACAACCGCGAGGATAGCGATGAGCGAAGAGCTGTAAGCGAAAAATCTTCCGATCGGCAGGACCCGGCTGTAACGAAGCATGACCCATGCGATTGCTGCCAGGATCACCACTGCGGTTCCGGCTCCGGCGGCGATCGCGCTGCGGCTTCCTTGCGCGGCGAGAGCTGCGAAAAACAGGATGGTCTCAAAGACTTCCCGATAGACCACGAGGAAAGCGAGCCCGAACAGGAACCAGGCCGAGCGACGTGAAAGCGCTTTGCCCATCGCTTCGCGAATATAGCGCTGCCAGCTCTCCGCATGTGACTTTCCGTGCATCCAGATGCCGACCCAGACGAGAACGACTGCGGCGAAAAGCGAGCCAAATCCCTCTGTCAACTCGCGGTTCGCTCCGCTGATCGAGATTGCATAGGTCGCGACTGCCCAGGTTGCGCCGCCGGCTGCCAGGGCTGCGATCCAGCCGCCATGGACATAGGGTAGGACCTCAGGCCGTTCGGCCTTTCGTAAGAAAGCGATCATCGCCACGATGATCAGAAGCGCTTCGAGACCCTCGCGCAGCAAGATGGTAAGCGCCCCGACAAAGGTCGATGCGTCGCTGGCTGCATCGGGAGACAGTGCAGCTTCGGCATCGGCGAAAAGGGTTTCGACTGCGGCGGCTTTACCCGCGACCGCATCGACCGGCACACCTCGCGCGATGGACACGCGATAATCGGACATCGCGGATTCGATTTGCGCCATAAGGGCGGAATCGCGCGTCGTCAGGATCGGCTCAATCGGTTCGAAACCGTCGAGATAGGCGGACAGCGCGAGACGCTCTGCCTCGCTCCGATTTCCCTTGCGGTACGCGGCAAGGCTTTGCGCCAATTTGTCACGGGCAACCGCAAGCGTCGCGGGCGAAGCGGTTGTCAATGCTTGGGGATCTGAGCGCAAATAGGCGGTAAGCGCGTCGGCCTGCTCCGATCCCAGCCCACGACCAAGCACTTCCGGGCTGAGACTCGTGAAGGCTTGCAGGTCGGGGACCAGTTCGCGCGCCGCAGGGGTCTGGTTCCAGACACGCCGGCCGGCTGCGACGTCGCGAAAGGCAAATCCACCGGCATAGGCTGCTACCGCCCAGCGGTCGTCGGAGGGCAAATGGGCAAAACTGGGCATGGACGTGCCTTCGAGCCCCTGTCCTATCACCTGATAGAGCGCGAACAGACTGCGCTTGCGAGCGCGTCCGGCGTCGGTGAAATCGATAGGTGCCGGGTCGAGCCCCTTGGCCTGAGGTCCATTGCCATCGCCGCGCGCGCCGTGACAGCTGGCGCAATTTTCCAGATAGACTTGGGCTCCGCGCCGGGGATCTGGAGCGTTGCGCGGCGCGAGGGGCACAGGGTAGGCGGCGAGGAGGTCCGCCGCGAGTCCGCGCGCCTGGCCAGCCACCTTGCCGGGGTCCGCCTTCGATGCGATCGCCGTCTGGAGTTGTCCCGCTTCACTGACAAGGCGAGCCCGCGCCGGGGATACCGGAAGCGCTTCGATCCCCTTGCGAACGGTGGCGGAAAACTCGGTCATCTCGGCATATTCGACCGTGCTCGTCACCGCGCCATTCGAGACCGCTCCACCATAGTCGACCGCAACATAGTCCAGCAGGCGCCAGATGGTCTGGACTTCGCCGGCATCAGTGCGGGCCTGTGCCGTCGGCACGACGAGGCCGCAGATTGCAGCGAGCGCGATCAGCAGAGAGAGAAAGCGGCGGGCGGGGGGCATTGGCCCTATTGTCCGGGCACAGTCGACAGTTCGCGCAATTCGGTCCGCGCGCTGCGTAGAATCTCATAGGCCGAATGCAGGAAAAGCGTGGCAATGATGGCGGCGACTGCAAGGTCGGGCCAGGCTTGCCCGGTCCATGCGACGAGGCCGGCGGCGATGATCACCGCCACATTGGCGATCGCGTCGTTGCGGCTGAACAGCCACACCGCCCGGACATTGGCGTCGCCTTCGCGGAACCGCGAGAGGACCGCGGCCGAGGTGAGGTTGACGAGGAGGGCGGCGGCGCCGATGCCGCCCATCAGCTCGGCTTCGGGCGGAACCGCGGTCAGGGCACGCCACAGCGCGACGCCGATGACCCCTATGCCAAGCGACAGCAGGAACAGGCCTTGGGCTAAGGCGATACGCGTGCGGGCGAGCGCAGTCCAGCCTATCGCGACGAGGCCGGCCAACGTGATCGTGCCGTCGCCGATAAAGTCGAGCGAGTCGGCTTTCAGCGCCTGGCTGTTGGCGATGAACCCGCCGACGATCTCGATCGCGCCGAAGCCGAGATTGAGAATTACGACGATCCACAAGGCCCTTCGATAGGCGGGATCGCGTTCGGCCCTGACGGTGTCGCCCGTGCAGCCGCAATTGCTGTCGTTGCTCATTCCCCTGTTCTACATTCTACAGTAACTGTAGAAGCAAGCTGAAATCGAAACGAGACTGAGAGGAAGGGAGATGGCGCGCGACACGCGGCTGCCGATCGGCGGCCTGGCGAAACGCACCGGCACCAAGGTAAACACGATCCGCTTCTATGAGGATATCGGATTGCTGCCTTGCGCAGCGCGCACAGCCTCTGGCCGGCGCACCTACGGGGATGAGGATGTCGGGCGCCTCGCATTCATCCGCAATGCCCGCGGCCTCGGCTTTTCGATCGATGAAATCCGGTCGTTGACGGCGCTGGCCTTGGGGCCGGGGCAGGACTGCGCCGAAATCCGCGCAGTTGCGGCGCGTCACCTGCTCGATGTCGATGAAAAGCTGGAACGGATGGCGCGGCTCCGTGCTGAACTTGCCCGTATCGTCCAGCTCTGCGATGGCGGGCCGGTGTCGGATTGCCGGGTCATCGAGGCCATCGCCGCCGGAAATGCCTAGCCGCCGCGCTATCGGGACTGTCGGCGGCTTGCGGCTCAGCCGCAGCAACTGCCCTTGCCGCCGTCAACCTGTATTGGCGGGCAGGGTACCGTGCCATAGGAACAGAAGACACAGCAGTCTCCTGGCAGCGGCTTGAGCAGCGCGCCGCATCCCTTGCAGTCGTAGAAATACTGACACGCATCGGTGGGCATGATTTCGTCGGCGATTTGACCGCAGAGCGGACACGTCAGCGTCGATTGCAGGACCGGCGAGGGATCAAGCATAGCGATAGCCGAGCCAGAGGAGGACGGCGGCGAGGAGCAGTCCGATCAGGGTCACAAAGCGCAGCGACGCGGGCACGCACAGGCCATCGGCGCCGCAGCGCGCCGCGCGCATCTGCTGGCGCGCCAGCAGGACGCCACCGGCGACGAGCGAAATTGCGCCGAATGCGACGAACCAGAGCCGGTAGGGCGCGGCCGGGACCGCTATGCCGACGAGCCAGGCGGACCCGAGCCCCGCCGAGGCCAGCAGCATGGGGAGGGCGCAGCAGGTGGCTGCGAGAAAGCCCGATGCGATCCCGCCAAGCGCCAGCGAAATGGCCCCAAATCCTTTTGGACGCCTTGCATCTCCAGCCAAATTCAAACTCCTTGTTTCGCGGTAGCGGCAAGTCTACCATCTGTAGTGACTACAGATGCAAGCGGAATCGCAATGGCCCCCTCAAGCACCATCCCCATCGGCGAGCTTTCTCGGCTTACCGGCTGCAATATCGAGACGATCCGCTATTATGAGCGCATCGGCATTCTGCCCGCGCCGGTCCGGTACGGGCGATTTCGCCGTTATGATTCAGCTGGTGTGCGGCGCCTTGCATTTGTGCGCCGCGCGCGCGAACTGGGGTTTCCCCTCGATACGGTCCGGACTTTGCTCCTTCTTGCCGAAGGCGGCGGCCATAGCTGCGATCAGGCGCGCCATATGGCCGAGAGCCAGCTTGCCGACGTCCTCGCCAAGCGCGCCGACCTCGACCGGATGGCCGCTGTCTTGGGCGATCTTGTCGAGGCGTGCGGCGCCGGCGATGCCGGGGGCTGCCCGCTTCTGGAGGCGCTGTCCGACTAGGTTCGAGTACAGCCGTCTTCCGCCAGCGCCCCAAAGCAGCCATTGCGCGCGGCAACTAGGGCCACCGCGCGCAATGGCGGCGCGTTACGGCGCCTTGTCGAGCTTGGTGATCGTCCCGGCCTTGCCGTCCCAATTGAGCTCGAACGCGACCTTGTCGCCGACCTTGATGTCCTTCAGCAGCTCGGGTTTCGCCGCAAAACCCATCGTCATCGGCGGCCATTCGAGTTCGGCGATCGCGCCATGATCGAGCGTGACCTGGCCTTTTGCCGTATCGATCGCGGTCACGGTCGCCGTGCCCTTGCCATGCTTCGTTTCGGCCGGGGCCGCCATGGTCCCTGTGTCATCGGCCATCGCGGCCTTTTCTTCCGTCTTCGGTGCTTCGCCTTGCTTGCCGCAGGCGACAAGTCCAGCGCCGAGCGCAAGGCTGAGCGTAATCGCAGTGAGTTTATTCATGTCGTTTCTCCTTCGGGTTGGACGGGATGAGCCGCACGCCTTCGCATCAGCAGATAGGCGGCGGGAATGATAAGCATCGACAGCAGCGGCGCGGTGAGCATGCCGCCGATCATCGGCGCGGCGATGCGGCTCATCACTTCGGAGCCGGTGCCGGTCCCGACGAGGATCGGGAACAGGCCCGCGAGGATAACCGCAACGGTCATCGCCTTCGGGCGGACGCGGAGCAGCGCGCCTTCGCGAACCGCGGCCAATATGTGGCCGTCGCTGCGATCGGCGAGCGCATGCTTGAGATAGATGAGCATGACGACCCCGAACTCGGCGGCAACGCCCGCAAGCGCGATGAACCCGACCGCGCTCGCGACCGACTGGTTATAGCCAAGCAGATAGAGGAGCCAGAGCCCGCCGGTGAGCGCAAAGGGCAGGGTCGCCATGATGAGCAGCGCCTCGTCCCAGCGGCGGAAGGTCAGGTAGAGCAGCAGGAAGATGATCGCGAGCGTGACCGGCACGACGACCTTCATCCGCTCGGTCGCACGAACGAGGAACTCGAACTGCCCGGTGTAGGAAACGCTGACGCCGGGCGGCAGATCGACATCGCGCGCGATCGCCCGCTGGATGTCCTGCACGAGGCCCTGCAAATCGCGGCCGCGGCTGTCGACGTAGATCCAGGTCACCGGGCGGCCATTCTCGCTGCGCAGCATCGGCGGCCCGTCGCTGACCTTGACTCTGGCCACCGTGCCGAGCGTGATCTGCTGGCGCGACGGCGTCAGGACCGGAAGGCTCGCGAGCTCGCCGATACTGTCGCGCAGCTCGCGCGGGTAGCGGACGCTGATCGGATAGCGGGCGAGCCCCTCGACCGTCTGGCCGATCGTCTCGCCGCCGATCGCGCCCGAGACGATCGCTTGCACGTCGGCGACATTGAGGCCGTAGCGTGCTGCGGCGGCGCGATCGATGTCGACATCGATATAGCGCCCACCAGTCAGCCGCTCGGCCAGCGCCGACGCTACGCCGGGTACGGTCTTGACGACCGCTTCGATGCGCTTGGCGGTGCGATCGATCCCGGCAAGATCCGAGCCCGCGACCTTGATGCCGACCGGGCTCTTGATCCCGGTCGCAAGCATGTCGATGCGATTGCGGATCGGGGGAATCCAGAAATTGGCGAGCCCCGGAACCCGGACCCGCGCGTCGAGCTCCTCGATCAATTTCTCCTCGGTCATGCCGGGGCGCCAACGGTCCTTCGGCTTGAAGCGGATCGTCGTCTCGAACATCTCGAGCGGCGCGGGGTCGGTCGCGCTGTCGGCCCGCCCCGCCTTGCCGAACACGCTCTCGACCTCGGGCACGGTCTTGATCAGTCGGTCCGTCTGCTGGAGCAGGCTCGATGCCCTTGCGGCCGAGATGCCGGGTAGCGCCGAGGGCATGTAAAGGAGGTCGCCTTCGTGCATCTGCGGCATGAACTCGCCGCCGATCTGGGTCATCGGCCACAGGCTGGTGGCGAAGACGAGGCCGGCGATCACGAGCGCTTTTTTCGGCCGTTCGAGCACCCAGTCGAGTGCCGGGCGATAGATGCGGGTCAGCCAGCGGTTGACCGGATTACTCTGTTCGGCGGGTATCTTACCGCGGATCAGCCAGCCCATCAGCACCGGGATGAGCGTGATCGAGAGGATCGCGGCGGCCGCCATCGCATAGGTTTTGGTGAAGGCGAGCGGCGAGAAGAGCCGTCCCTCCTGGCCTTCGAGCGTGAAGATGGGGAGGAAGGAGAAGGTGATGATGAGGAGGCTGAGGAAGAGGGCGGGCCCAACCTCGGCGGCGGCGTCGGTGATGACGCGCCAGCGTTCGGCGCCTTTCAGTTCCTCGCCCGGATGATCGCGCTCCCAATGTTCGAGATGCTTATGGGCATTTTCGATCATCACCACCGCAGCGTCGACCATCGCACCGACCGCGATGGCGATGCCGCCGAGCGACAATATATTGGCGTTGAGTCCCTGCAGCCGCATTACGATGAAGGCGATGAGGATGCCGAGCGGCAGCGTCAGGATCGCGACCAGTGCCGAGCGCGCGTGCCAGAGGAAGAGCGCGCAGACGAGCCCGACGATGATGAACTCTTCGACGAGCTTCGAGGTAAGATTGTCGACCGCGCGGTCGATCAACCCCGAGCGGTCATAAGTGGTGATGATCTCGACCCCGGGCGGCAGGCTGCGCTTGAGCTCGGCGAGCTTGGTGCGCACGCCGTCGATGACTTCGCGGGCATTCTTGCCCTCGCGCATGACGATCACGCCGCCCGCGACTTCGCCCTCGCCGTTGAGTTCGGCGATGCCCCGCCTTGTGTCGGGACCGATCTGCACCGTCGCGACATCGCCGACCGTTACCGGGAGTCCGCCCGCGGCGGTGCGGATCGGGACGGCGCGGAAGTCGTCGAGCGACTCCAGATAGCCGCTCGCGCGGACGATATATTCAGCCTCAGCGAGTTCTAGGGAGCCGCCGCCGCTTTCCTGGCTGGCGCGCTTGAGGGCGTCGGCGACGTCGGTTGCAGTCACCCCGAACGCGGCGAGCTTCTGCGGATCGACGATGATCTGATACTGGCGCACCATGCCGCCGATGCTCGCGACCTCGGCGACGCCGGGAACCGATTTAAGCTCGAAGCGGAGGAACCAGTCCTGAAGACTGCGGAGTTCGGCAAGATCGTGGCGGCCGCTTTTGTCGACGAGCGCATATTCATAGATCCAGCCAACCCCGGTCGCGTCGGGACCGATGCTCGCGCGCGCGCCCTCGGGGAGACGGCTTTGCACCTGGCTCAGATATTCGAGCACGCGGCTGCGCGCCCAATAGGGATCGGTGCCGTCGTCGAACAGGACATAGACGAAGCTGTCGCCGACGAAGCTGTAGCCGCGCACCACGCGCGCGCCCGGCACCGAGAGCATCGTCGTCGTGATCGGATAGGTGACCTGGTCCTCGACGATCCGCGGTGCCTGTCCCGCATAGCTGGTGCGGACGATGACCTGGACGTCCGACAGGTCGGGCAGGGCGTCGACCGGAGTCGTGCGCACCGCGGCGATCCCGAGCAAGGTCAGGATCAGCGCCGAAGCGACGACAAGCCCGCGCGCCGCGACCGAGGCGCGAATAATGCGTGCGATCATTGCGCTGGCTCCAGCGGACGAACCGTGAGACCGGTCAGGCTCGCCTCGGAATCGAGCAGGAACTGGCCCGACGCGACGACCTTCTCGCCGGGGGCGAGCCCTCGCAATATCTCGGTCTTGCCGCCGCCTTCGCGTCCGGCGACCACTTCGGCGGGATGGTAGCGTCCGTCGCCCTTCTCGAGCATCACGATGCTGCGCGTGCCGGTGCGGATCACCGCTTCGCTTGGCACCAGCAGCGTTGGCTTGGCGTCCCCGCCGAGCGCGACGACGGCGAACATGCCGGGGCGTAGGCGACCGCCGCGGTTGGCGAGCTCGATGCGCACTGTCAGCGTCCGGCTGTCCGCCGCTGCGGTCGGCAGGATCGCGACGACCCGCCCGGTAAAAGCCTCGCCGGGAAAGGCGGTGAGGTTCGCGGTGGCAGGTTGGCCGATCTTCACCAGTCCGGCCTGCGCTTCGGGGAGCGCGGCATTGAGCCACACCGTTCCAAGTCCCGAGATTTCGGCAAGTGTCTGCCCCGAGGCGAGAGTCACGCCTGCACGGGCATTGAGCGTCTGGACCACGCCGCCGATCGGCGCGCGCACCGTCAGTCTGCCGCCGGTCCGTCCGCTCCGGTCGACCTCGGCGATCACGCCTTCGGGCATGCCCATCAGCCGCAGCCGCTGCCGCGCGGCCGCCGTGAGTTCAGGTTTGCCGAGCTTCTTGACGCTCAGATATTCGGTCTGGGCGCTGCCCCATTCAGGCAATTGCAATTCGGCGATCGGCGCACCGGCGCCGATGACATCGCCAGGCGCGAGGCGATAGACGCGTTCGACGAAGCCGCCCGAGCGCGCCTGGACGATCGCGACATCGCGCTGGTTGAAATCGATACTGCCGTTGACGTCGAAGGTTGCGGCAAGGCTCCCCATTTCGGCCGCGACCACTCTTATGCCGAGGCTCTGACGCGCCGACGGGTCAATCGACACGCCGGGCGCCGCGCCGCCACCCTCGTCGGCATATTTGGGCTCGAGCTGCATGTCCATGAAGGGCGACTTGCCGGGCTTGTCGAACTTCTGGTTCGGGAACATCGGATCATAATAGTAGAGGATCTTGCGCCCGCCGCTTGCCGTCTCGGTTGGTGCATCGCTCTTGCCGCTCTGTCCCAACCAATAACCGCCGCCGCCCGCGATCAGCACCGTGGCCAGGATTGCGACGCGCCAGCGCGCCGCTGATGTTGCATCGGTCATCGACCTGCCTCCCCATAAATATAATTGATCCGGATCGCGTCGCGCGCGACCTCGGCTTCGCGCGCCAGCGCATCGACTTCGGCCTCGGCAAGCGCGAGAGTCGACAGGAGCGCGGTCCCGAGGTCGAGCTTTCCGGCGGCGTAGCTTGCAAGATCGAGCTCGGCGCGCTTCTTCGCGAGCGGCACGAGCCGCGTACGTGCATTGGCGAGCTGCTCATGATGCATGCGGTGATCGGCGAGATCGGCGTCGAGCGCTGCCGCGATGTCGCGCTTGGCAGCCTCGCGGTCGAGCCGGGCGCGCATCGCCTCGCTGGCGCGCGCGGCGATCTTGGGGTCCTGCCGCTTTTTCGAGAAGAAGGGCAGGTCGACGGTGACCCCGACCGTGACGAGATCACCGTAATTGGGCTCGCGGCGCCCATAGGCCGCGTTGACGCTCCAGTCGGGTCGCTTGTCGGCGCGTGCGAGACCGGTCTCGGCGTCGGCGGCGAGGGCGCGGGCATCGAGTGCTCTGAGCTTTGGCAGGGCGTCGATGCCGGCGCGCAATCCTTGTTCGTCGATCGACTGCGGCGGCAAGTCGCCGAGCGTGTCGGCGGCGGGGTCGCCGGTGAAGCGGGCGAGCTGCGCGCGGGCGCGGGCGATCTCGGCGGCGAGCGCGCTGCGGCGATCGTTGATCGCGGCGCGAAGCTGATCGGGTTCGAGCGCCTGCGCCGGGCGCGCCGCACCGCTGGCAAGCCGCGCCGTCACGGTCGATTGAAGGTCCTCGAGGCCGCTATCGAGCAGGTCGAGTTCCTTCAGCTCCTTCTTGGCATAATAGAGATCGACCCAGGCGAGCGCGGTCGCGAGCCTGATGTCCTGCGCGGTGACCGCTTCGTCGGCGCGGGCGATTCCAATGTCGGCCTGCGCGCGGGTCGCGCGCGCGCGGCGTTTGGCGGGGTTCGGAAAATCCTGGCTGACGCCGATGACCTGCATCGTGAAATCGTCGCGATTGAACCGGCCCGCGTCGGGTCCGGTCACCGGGAAATCCTGGAGGACGATATTGAGTTTCGGGTCGGGCAGCCGGTCGGCGGCGATCGCCGCCGATTGGGCGGCGTCGACGCCCGCTTCGCGGCTTTGCAGTTCGGGTGCCTCCGATGCTGCTCGGCTGAGCGCCGAATCGAGCGTCATCGGCTCGGCGTGAAGAGCCGAGGGCAGCGCAAGCAAGGCTGCCGTAAAATATGGGCGCATGATGTCCCCCTGCTGTGGACTGGGCGAAAGCCTCCCCGGCGTCTGTACGCCGGGGAAGAAAGACCGTTACCCTTGCGGGGGCATCCTTTGGTCGCCGGACATATTCTTCATGCAGTCCGCCGGACTCACCTTCATCATGTCGCAGTCGCAATGCGCCATCTGTCCCGGCTTGTCCTTGACCCAGACGCGGACTCGCGAGGTGGTATTGGACTTGTTCGGCCCTGGCACCTGGCGGGTCTGCCATTCATGATGGCCGCCGGACGGTTCTTGGGCGAGGACGGGAGCGGCAAGCGTTGCTGCCGCGAGCGCGGCAACGGCAAAAAACGGTTTCATGTTGAATTCCTTGATTGAAAAGCGTGAAACCGCGCGCCGGGACGAGCCGGTGCGCGTCGGCAATTCAGGCAAGAAATAGGGGCGGGTCGGGTTCGGGGCCGAATGTTCTTCCGGCGAGGCGCCGGACAGGAAGCGGATCGAAAGAGCCGGCGACAAATGTCTTTTCGGCAAGGGGGGTAGCCGGAGAGACGACGGCGGGCGGTAGCGCGCAGCCCATCTTGGCGATGCAGTCGAGCGTGAGGCCCTTGCACGGAGCGCTCTTCTGGGATTTTTTAATCCCCATCATCTCCGCGCATTCGTCGCTCATCGCCGCCGCGAACGCCGTCTCGGCCGACGGGAGCGCGGGCGCCGAGGCGAATGCGGTCTCCTGCGCCAGAAGGCCGAGTAAGGCTCCGACAAGAAGTAGAAAGGTGAGCCAGCGTTTCACGGTCGAAGCATGATCCTTGTCAAACTTGGCGTCAATCTAAACCGGGGTGGAGATCCCGCTCACTTGTTCGCCGACTGTCCCGTCGTGGTTACGCCGGACCCGTTAAGAATGGCCCATTGTCATGGCGGCGGGCGCGACCAGCATCCACAGCGCCATGGCGATCATCATCAGATTTTCGGTCAGTGAGATGAAACCCAGCGGCACATTGCTGTCGCCGCCGACGCAGGCGCATTTGAGTTCGCGCTTGTCGATATACACCGCCTTGAACACCGACACGGCGCCGATGATCCCGATGAACAGCGCCACCGGAATCGATATCCCGTTCAGCGCGCCAGAAATCATCAGGATGCCGGCAAGACCCTCCGCAAAGGGATAGATGGTAGCATAGGGTACCCAGCGTTTGGCGAGCAAGTCATAGTTCAGGAACATGCTCGAGAAGCTCTCGATGTCGCGGAGCTTGAGGAAGGCAAGCAACGCCATGCTGAACCCGATAAACCATTCGGCGGCACGGATTGTGAAGGGCGTGCCCGACACCGCTTGGCTGGCGGCCAGCGCCATCAGCGCGGTGATAGAGAAGAGCGCGATGACGGGCTTATAGGTAAGCGCCTTAGGATCGCGGACTTTCAGACCGAGATGGCGCCTCAGATCGTCAAGACCGCCGATCCGCTCGCCTTCGATGAAGGTCTGCGGCGTCGTCGCGACGCCATGTTTCGCCTTGAATGCGTCGGTTTCCTCGCGGGTCGTCAGCCAGACATCCTCGACGTCATAGCCGCGGCTGCGCAACAGATGCAGCGCCTTCAGGCCATAGGGGCAGATATGCTGCTCCATCACCATGCGATAGATGGTCGCCCGCGGCTTGCCCGAAACCGCCGCACCAGTGTGCGCTGGCGCGCTTTCGTTCGCGCGCTGAACCTGCATATTCATCGATTCGCCTTTCTTGATTCCCGATCGCTTCCCGCTATATAGGCTCCGTACCATAGTACGGAGTCAAGGCCTTGCGTGACATGACCATCGGCCAGCTTGCCCGGCAGGGCGGCGTCAATGTCGAGACGATCCGCTATTACCAACGCCGCGGCCTGTTGCCCGTTCCGCCTCAGTCGGCCAGCGCCCCGTCGGAAGGCCGAGTCCGGCGTTACGACGAGGCGGTTCTGCGCCGTCTGCGCTTCATCAAATCGGCACAAGCAGCGGGATTTACGCTCACCGAGATCGCCGAACTGCTCGAACTCGACGCGTCGAGCGATCGCGCGCGAGCGCGCGAACTGGCCGATGCGCGCATCGCGGCGATCGAAAAGACGATCGCCGAACTCGATGCGGCGCGGCGCGCGCTCATGGGCCTGTCGCGCCAATGCGCTGCCGCCGACACGCTCCACTGCCCGATCATAGCGGCGTTCGAGCAGGTCTAGCCCGACTGGCCTTGGCGGCGGATGGTGCTGACGGCCGGTCTCACCTCCCAACTGGTGTCAATCGGTCGCAAATGGTTCCAGCATCCCGGCTACAAGCGATGGGATGGTAATTCCGGCTGCGACATCGAGCAGAAGGCTAGCGCGGATCGCAGCCGCAGGTCTCGCCGCTGCCGCGTCCGGAGTTGCGACGGCCGTCCGAAGTGCCTGGGTCAGGCGCCATCGAATCTCCGCGGCTAGGACCGGCATCAGAGCGAACAAATAGGCTTCCACGGGGAAGACCTGACCATAGGGTCAAGCGAGCGATTGCGTCACGTGCACGGCGCCGACCAAGGCTCCGACGAGGGGCAGAAGCGAAAAGCGCCGCTTCTGGATGAAGGTAGGAGCCTTTGGGCGTTCCGGATCAACTTCATCCTGGCGATCTGAACAAATCGGGGAGCCCAATTCCAATGGTTTTACGTCGCCCGAACCATTTTTGAGGGATGAGTCGTTCTGGTGCGTAATCAATGTCAGTAGGGGATGTTGGGTGCTTGAACTCGGAAGCCGTAAGCAGCGGTTTCCGGGCATGCATGTTTTTGTCCTCGACTTCCCCGAAACTCATTTGGGCTGCGCGAAAGGGCAGTTCTTCGAAACAGGGGAAGCATAATGAACAAATTATACTGTTATTCGTCGACGAAGCGCGCAATGCAGCGAAGCTCGATGGCGGCGATTGCGGTGGCGGTCGCGTTTCCCGCGCAGGCTCAGGAAGCCCAGTCGGACGGCCTCGCCGAGATCATCGTAACGGCGGAGAAGCGCGAGGAAAATCTGCAGTCCGTTCCCGTCTCGGTGACAGCGATGACCGGCGAGGCGCTTACGGCAACGGGCATATCAAACGTCGAAGACCTCCAATTTTTTGTGCCGGGCGTGTCGATCACCAACGATTCCATGGCGATCATCAATATTCGTGGAATTGGCACCTCGGCGTTCGGCGTTGCGACCGACCCCAGCACGACAGTCCATTATGACGGCGTCTACATCTCGCGCCCGACCACAAGCTATCAGGATTTGTTCGACGTCGAACGCATCGAGGTGCTGCGCGGACCGCAAGGCGTTCTCTTCGGTCGCAACTCCGCCGGCGGCACACTCAACATCATTTCCAAAATGCCTACGGAGGATTTGACTGGCGCGCTGGGGCTCACCGTCGGAAATTACGAGAAGCGCTCGCTGAGCGGCACGATTTCTGGACCGCTTGGAGCGGGCGTCCGAGGCCGCCTCACCTTGCTTGCCAACCAGCGCGACGGCATCTACCGCGACGTCGTCTCGGGACGGCGATACCAAAACGAAGATAATCTCGCTGGACGACTGACGCTTGCGATTGACGCGAGCGACCGTCTTGAGATCGTGTTGCGGGCGGATGCCAGCCGTGATCGCGAGACCGGCGCGCGGTCTGTTCGGCCCTTTTATCCGCAAGGCTTCGTCGATGCGGGGGCGACGATCCCGGCCAATGACAAAGAGGCCGCACTCGACCGCCTGCCGCGTTACGATGTCGATGCCTGGGGCGTGTCCTCGACCATGAACTGGGACGGCGGCCCGGTCACGCTCCGCTCGATTACGGCGCTGCGCAAGAGCAAGGTCGTCCAGGCGCTCGACGTTGACTCGACTGACCTCTTCCTCCGCGATATCGAATTTTACGAACGTTCCCGCAGTTTCACGCAAGAGTTCCAACTTCTCAACAACGATGCGGACAAGCTGCGCTGGATCGTCGGAGCATTCTATCTGAATGAAAAGGGCAACGACGAAATACGGATCATCGAACCGGGTCGTCGGCTCGCGATCCCGGAAAACAATACGACGAATGCATTCGCGCTCTTCGGACAAGCAAGCTACGAACTCATCGACCGCCTGCGATTGACCGGAGGGCTTCGATACTCATACGAAAAAAAGGATTTCGGATATCGTGTCCTGCTGAACGGAAATCAGGTCGATGCCGGTCAGCCCAAATCATCCTGGACCGCCTGGACTCCGAAAATTGGGATCGATTACGACCTTGCCGATGACGTCATGGCTTATGCGTCGGCAACCCGCGGGTTCAAATCGGGTGGATTCCAGCTGGGAGACGGGCGGCCTTTCCTCCCGGAGTATGTCTGGAGCTACGAAGTCGGCCTGAAGTCGACGCTCCTCGATCGCCGGCTTCGAGCTAATTTTTCCGCCTTCTATTATGATTACACCAATCTTCAGGTGGTCGAGTATAATAATGGCGTTGCCAGTACCACCAACGCCGGCAAGGCGACGATCAAGGGCGTTGAAGCGGAACTGATGGCACGGCCGTTCGATCGCCTGACGCTTACATCCACGATCGCTTATCTCGATGCGCGCTACGATGTCTATTTTGACGACGTCGGCGCAAGCCTCAAGGGCAAGCGGCTGCCGAACGCGCCGAAGTGGAACATCACTTTCGGCGGAGAATATAAGGCCTCCCTGGGCGGCGGAATGCTGACATTACGGACCGATATCTCCTGGCGCGACAGCGTCTTTTTCAAGCCCAGCAACAATCCGCTTTTTTCCGGAAACGCCACGACCCTTATAAATGGGCGTGTCACATGGCAGCCGGCGAGCGAAGCGTGGGAAATTGCGCTTTATGGCCGAAATCTCACCAACGAGCGCTATGTGAGCTATAGTACGATCGGGACGGACGCGACGGGTGTCTCGAACCCTACTCTTCCGCTCTACATCTACGGCGAGCCGCGCCAGTATGGACTGCAGCTGCGCTACTTTTTCTGAGGTTCCTCGTCCTGCGAGGTCCCCCGGCGACTCCCCTACGGTCGTCGGTCCCCCTGGGCGCTTGCGCCCGGGGGGAATACTTCCTCTGAACGCAGGACATGATATGTCCCTGTTCTCACCGGCGCCGTTACTTGAACGGCCCTGCTGATGGCACGATGAGCCGGGCAGTAAGATGGCACGAACAGATACGGGCTAGTCCCATCCTGAACGTCGGTAGCGCGCGCGATTTCGATGCCCGGCTTTCCCTGTGACGCCGCGAGGATGCAAAGACCAACTGCTTTCGGAGGCCTACGCGTCGTCGGCTGCCTCACGGCAATGGATGGGAGATCGCCTTGATCGCCTTCAGGCCCGTACCGAAGCGGGCAATGGCGACCCTGTTCTGTTCGAGCTCGGCGTAGGGCAGGTAGGAAATGTCGAGATCACCGATCCGGCTGAAAGCCGGGCGTCGGAGCTGAGCGCGGACATCGGCTTCTCGCGCATCGGGTGCAACCAGGAAAAGTGGCGTCGACAAATGAAGATTCTCGCTGCTCAGCGCGAGATCAAGCATGCGGACAATTCCGGAATAAATGGATGTCGAATGCTCCACTTCGAATGCCGCCGCGACCGTAGCCGTCGATTGCTCGAGCCATAAGATGTCGATCAGTCTTATGGCATCGCTTCCTTGAGCGGTTGCGATGGCATGCGGCAAGCTATCGAGGCATCGAGACCCGAGCGGCACACCCTCATGAAGGCGCCCCCGGTCATTTGCCGCTACCCAGACGTCATATCCAAGTGCAAGCCCGAGGTCCCGAAGCCAGGATTGGACTTCGCTATGCGTCCGGTCGGTCTCTTTCTGATTTGCAAGCCCCTTATCGAACTTGTCGGACTGTGAGCGCGTTTCATTCAGCAAGGCCATCCAATCGCGCGCATTTTCGCTCGAACCGCTGAGCGGTGGGGCTGGAAACCGTCCCGATCCGATATCGAACAGCAGCCCTCCTATCGCCCCCAAATCGTTGGAAAGAAGATCCCGGTAGCGATCGTTGAGATCCAGAATGCCCGCGCGCATCGCGAGAAAATGCTCCCAACTGCCAAGCTTCACATTCGCACCCGTTAGCGCGTTGTAGCCCTTTACGATTGCCGTATTGAACGGAGGCACAAGAGTGGGATGCAGAAAATAGAGAATGTTGGCCACCGCAGGACCCAACCCCTTGATCTTCTGTCTATCGATTGCGAGGATCCCGGCGACGACCTCCTCGGCGGTATCGCAACAGGAGCAATGGTGAAGAAGTCTGCCAAAAGCTCGTTGATTGTCGGCGTTCTCGTAGATGTCCGGGATTCGGAGTTTGGGCTTCCACAAGAAAGCATGATCCGCACCTTTGAAAATCTGTCGTTGCTCGGCGATTGAATGAACAATGATCTCCAATGACGAGCCCCGATATGCCGCTCCAAAGGTGCCGGCCTCAATTTCGGCGACGACCTGCGAGATGCCTCTTCTGATCGACCGAAAATTCTTCAGTCGCTCCTCCCACAGGAACCAGCTTTGATAGGTCGAGCCGGAATCGCCGCGCCAGCGCTCGATCAGTTCGCGAACAAGGTCGCGCTTCATGTTTATAGCCCCCGCTTGATCCATTCCGAATTGCTGTTTTCCACCTGCGGCTTGCCGGCCAAGACAGTTCGCTCGATTCGGCCCTTAGCGAAAGGCGAAACCTTCCGTCCCACCGGCAAGGTGGGCGGGAATGGAAGGTCGAAACGAGCCCGTTCACGCCCGGCGCTGCATAATTGTCGACGACCTCAGTGCCCTGCGTGTTCGCCCGCTCCGCTTGGTTTCTGACTCGCGCCTTCCGCCTCTGTCATGCCCTTCATCATCGCGTCATGGTCCATTGGCGCATTCTGCGTAATAGCCTGATATTGTGCCGGCGACAGGCCAGGGAGTTTTCGGACAAACGCGACCATATCCCAGATGAGACGATCATCATGCGTTTTCCCCCAGGCCGGCATGGCGGTCATCTTGATGCCATGCTTGATGATCCAGAATTGCTCCGAAGCCGAACGTTCCGAACCTTTGAACAAGACGGGCGCTTGCGGATACAGCCCTTGACTCATTTCGGTCTTTTCCATCCCGGGCGCGAGATGGCAGCCGCTGCACATCTCGGTATAGAGACCTGCGCCCGACGCGATCCGCGCCGGAGCCGCCAAATCTGCCGGCACCGCGATCGATCCGGATCGCGCTGCGATGGACTTCTCCCTGAATGTTTCGATGACGCTGTAAGTCAGCCGGTTATGGGGGGCATCGGCCGCTATATTATATAGGCCGAGATAGACGGTGATCGCACCCGCGCCCGCTATCAGGGCCACCGCCAGCAGCGTGAACGTCACGCTCGGCATATGCTTTCGGAAATCGAAAGTTCGAAATCGCTCCATTATCTATCTCCCGCATAACAGGCCTTGAGCTTTGCAGCCGAACGCAATGCGGCGGCTGTTCAACAGATGATACGCACCCCAACAGCTTTGCCCTTGTCACAGACGAGGCAGGCGTTTCCGTACTTGCCGCGACGAGCCATTTCAGGGTGCCCACACCCGCTCGGGCTCATGCGTCCTGCTAGGTGTGGGTTCGGAGAGATCGTGAGGACTAGCCCCTTTTTTGCCCGCTCAGCTGCCACCCGCCGGTCGCACCTTCGGCTTGCGTGAGGAGCTGTGGAGATTGAAGATCTGCCACTTTCCGTTGTCCTGTTTGAGGACACTCGTAGCGACGCCATCCCGTTCGATGGTCTCGCCGCTCGCGAGCACAATCGAGAAGCTGTAGGTCTCGGTTGCGATCGCGATATTTCCTTCGCCGCGAACCGAAATCTTGTAATTGCGGAAGGTGAAGGATTTGAATTCCTTGAGTTCGGGACCCAGGTGATGGTCGCGATAGTGGGCGAAATTCCCTTCAACGCCGCCGGATTCGAATATCTGGGCGTCTGGCGAAAAGAGGGCCTCGACGCCGGTCAGGTCCAGTTTCTCCATCGCCGATTTATACTGCGCGAGCGCTGCCGCCGCGCCCTGAAAATCCGCAGGCTCGGTCGCCTGAGCCGGGACGGCCACCAGCATGGCCAATGCGATTGCTGTAATCGTCAGTCGTCTCATATCATTTCCCCTTGTTGTGCCGACACTTCACGAGTGCCTCCCGTGGTTTCGATCAGATTCTGGCAAAGCGCAGCCGCAAAGAATTGGCAATGACGCTGACGGACGAGAGTGCCATTGCAGCGGCGGCAATGACCGGCGAGAGCAATAGTCCGAAAATCGGATAGAGCACGCCCGCAGCGACGGGAATCCCGGCGACATTATAGGCGAAAGCGAAGAAGAGATTCTGACGGATGTTCGCCATCGTCGCATGGCTGAGATGCCGCGCCCGCACGATGCCCAGAAGGTCGCCGCGCAGTAGCGTCACACCCGCGCTTTCGATGGCGACATCGGTTCCCGAGCCCATCGCGATGCCGACGTCGGCGGCGGCGAGCGCGGGGGCGTCGTTGACCCCGTCGCCGGCCATGGCGACGATCCGGCCCTCTTCGCGCAGCCGCTGCACGACCGCGCTCTTCTGGTCGGGGAGGACATCGGCCTCGACGTCGTCGATGCCGAGGCGCCGCGCGATCGCCTCGGCGGTGACGCGATTGTCGCCGGTGAGCATGATGACCTTGATTCCGGCTTCGCGCAGCGCAGCGAGCGCGTCGCCCGTCGTTTCCTTGACGGGGTCGGCGATGGCGATGACCCCGGCCGCCTTGCCATTGACCGCGATGTAAATCGCCGTCGCGCCGTCTGTGCGAAGGCGGTCGGCTGCCTCGGTGAGCGCGCCCAGATCGACGTCATATTCTTCAAGAAAGCTCGCATTGCCGAGGACTATCGCCTTGTCGTCGACGACCCCGACGATACCCTTGCCGACCGGCTGGTCGACCCCCGATGGCTCGACCAGCGCGAGGCCCCGGTCCTCGGCGGCCTTGACGATCGCGGCCGCCAATGGATGTTCGCTGCTGCGCTCGAGGCTCGCGGCAATCCGGAGCAGATCCTGCTCCTCGAAGCCGCCGGCGACTTCGATGGCGACGACCGAGGGTCTGCCTTCGGTCAGCGTCCCGGTCTTATCGACGACGAGCGTGTCGACCTTCTCCATCCGCTCAAGCGCCTCGGCATTTTTGATCAGCACGCCGGCTTCGGCGCCGCGCCCCACGCCGACCATGATTGACATTGGCGTCGCGAGGCCGAGCGCGCAGGGACAGGCGATGATGAGCACCGAGACGGCGGCGATAAGGCCATAGGCCATGGCGGGCGCGGGCCCCAGAAGCGACCAAACAACGAAAGCGACAATGGCGACGACGATGACGCCGGGCACGAACCAGCCCGAAACGGTATCGGCGAGACGCTGGATCGGCGCCCGGCTGCGCTGCGCGTCGGCGACCATTTGTACGATCCGCGCGAGCATCGTGTCGCGCCCGACCTTCTCGCTGCGCATGAGCAGGCCGCCCGTCTGGTTGATCGTTCCGCCGATCAGCGCCGCGCCGGCCGCCTTGGTCACCGGCATCGATTCGCCCGTGACCATCGATTCGTCGACCGTGCCGCGGCCTTCTACGACGATGCCATCGACGGGGACTTTTTCGCCCGGACGGATGCGCAGCATGTCGCCGACCGCGACTTCCTCGAGCGCTACCTCCTCGTCGCTTCCATCGCTGCGGACGCGCCGGGCGAGCTTCGGTGTCAGGTCAAGGAGCGCGCGGATCGCGCCGCTCGTCGTCTCGCGGGCCCTGAGTTCGAGCACCTGCCCGAGTAGCACCAGCACCGTGATGACCGCGGCGGCCTCGAAATAGACCGCGACCGAGCCATCGGCGGCGCGGAAGGCTGCCGGGAAGATTTGCGGGAGAATCGCCGCGATCATGCTGTAGCCCCAGGCAACGCCCGTCCCCATCGCAATGAGGGTGAACATGTTGAGGCTCTTGTTGCGGATCGAGAGCCAGGCGCGCTCGAAGAAGGGCCAGCCCGCCCATAGAACGACGGGGGTCGCGAGCAGCATCTGGACCCAGTTGTTCGTCTGGCGGCCGACATATTGGTGGAGGCCTGTCAGATGGCCGCCCATTTCGAGCGCAACCACCGGGAGTGCGAGAAGGAGCCCGATCCAGAAGCGCCGCCGCATATCGCGATATTCTTCGCTGGGGCCGCCCGATGCTGTCGGCATGACGGGCTCGAGTGCCATGCCGCAGATCGGGCAGCTTCCGGGGCCGGCGCGCTGGATCTCGGGATGCATCGGGCAGGTCCAGATGGCGCCTTCGGGTGCATCGGCTGCGGCCGGCTCGCGTTTTGCGGCATAAAGATCGGGATCGGCCTCGAATTTGGCGAGGCAGCCTGCGCTGCAGAAATAGTGATGCTTGCCGCTATGCGTCGCGATATGAGGTGTGGTGGCCGGATCGACCATCATGCCGCAGACCGGATCAGTCGTGCTCCCGCTGCCTTTTTCTGCGCCCTGATGATCGTGCATCGCCGCCGCTCCCGTATGTGTCGGATGCCCGCCTCGCGGCGGGGCGGTCCAAACGCCACCGGTCGAGTTCGCCGTTGGCGTCGTTCCTGGCGGTTCCAGAATGGAGCCGCTTCTATCGATACGCAAGAAGAGCGGTTATCCCTTGGATTTTCTTTGCCCCGTGCCGTCAGGTCCCGGGCTTTCGGGCCTCGATGATCCCGATCGCACCGGTTGGCGTGCGGAACGTCTCAAGCTCGCGAACATCGCAAAAGCCTGCCTCTCTCATCAGCACCGGGAGCAATCCATCGGCGTTGGGCTGGGTGTCCTGGACGCCGTCGAGCTGCTGGATCGTGAGGCGGAACAACAACCGCATGAGGCGGCTGCGCTGTTCCCCATAGTCGGCAACATAGAGTTTGCCGCCCGGCGCGAGCACCTGCCGGGCCTCGCGTAGCAGACGTGCCTTTTCCTCAAGCCCGACCTGATGAAGGACGAGGCAGATCGCAATCTTGGCAGGCGGGGGCCAGTCATCGATCGCCGAAGCCGCGAAAAAGCCAACTCGAAACTCCGGCGGTGGAACAATCTGCGCGGTCTTCGTTCGGGCAATTCGCGTCGCTGCCTCGTCGGGGTCGAAACCAAGATAGCGGACGTCCCGGCTATGGCGAGCGATCGCCAGCGCAAGATTTCCCGTACCCGAGCCGATATCGAGAATGACGTCACCCTCGCCGAGCGCCATATGGCGAACGAGACGGTCGCGCCACACGCGCTCGCGCGTTGTCACCGCGACGCCGAAATCATAAAAGGGCGTCAGGAAGTGATATCCTGCCGCTGGCGTGTAGGATCTTGCTACGGGTTTCGGGTCGGGCATGGCCGTCTCCTTTCGACGCTTTGGCTTGCCGCCGGATTGCGGCCGCAATCGCCGGTCTCGACGAGACGCTTAAGGGCAAACAGGCGCGGCAGTCTTGAATGTTTCGCCGGGGCGACGCGGTGCGAGGCGCATCCGGCTCAGGGCACGATTTCGAACGCGAAGGCACTAAGGCCGGCCGAAGGCGTCACGCCTAGCCATTGAGCGCAGCGGCGCGTGAAGTGCGACTGATCGGCGAAGCCTCCCGCCGCCGCGGCGTCGGCAAGACCTCCGCCGCCGACCAGCGTCCGCACGGCGCGTTGAAGCTGGAGCCATTGCAGCAATTTGGCCGGAGGCACGCCGAAGTCGCGGCTGACGATTTCGCGGAGGCGCGAGGGCGAAAGGCAGGCGACGTCGGCCAAGGCGCGCGCGGTCGACAAATCGTCAGGGGCCGCGAGCACTTCGGACAGGCGGGCATCCACCGGACGCGCCTGCGAGCGGTCGAGATAGTCGGACGCCCAGCGCTTCGCGTCCGCGCCGCTTGCGATGTCACCTAGTCCGGCTGTCTCTATCGGCGTCAACAGGACAGGCGCCGATCCGGCGGACAGCCGGGTGCCGGCACGAAAAAGCGGGTCGAGATAAAATGACCGCACGAGGGCGCCCGGCGGCCCGAGGCGGTGCCGGACATGCGACGCTATCGCAATGGCGTGTCCGGCGGGAACTATCAGGTCGGCATCACCGGAAATTTCGAGGTCGCGTTCGATGGCGAGGCTGATCTGGTGCGCCACATGGTTATGGGGACGGCTGCTCCCGATGCGCGCGTCAATGAGCGCCCAGCCGGTCCCGAGCATGATCGAACCCGACCAAGAGGCGGTGCTTGGGGTCAAACCGGATCGGCGGTGACGAAGGGTTCGAGCGTACCGAACCAGGCAACCAGCGCGAGTATGGCGAGCGCGGCCGACGCTTCGATGATGAGGCTTCTGCGCATGGCTGCAATCGCGAGGTCGGGGTCGGCGTCGACATTGTCGGTATCGGTCCCCGGGACGGCGGCCGCGAGCGCCGGGGTCAGCCGCCAGCGGTTCGCCGCCGCGAGCGCCAGCATCAGTCCGAACAGCGCAAGCTTGGCGAGAAGCAATTGTCCATAGGGCGAGCCGAGGGAACGGCCGAGATTCTCGGCGCCGACGATCATCTGGCTGTTGACGAGGCCGGTGGCGGCGATGACGAGGACGCAGATCGTACCGACGCGCGAGAATTGATCGAGGCTCCGCGCCGCAATTTGGAGTCCGCCCGGCCATTCGCGGACACGACGTGGTGAGATCAGGATCAGGAAGGCGCCGATCGCGCCGATCCAGACCGCCGCTGCAATCAGGTGCAAGATGTCGCTGATCCGGTGCACGGTGCCTGCGGCGCCTTCGGTCGCGCCGGCGTGGCCGGACCAGACCAGACTCGCGACGGCCACCGAGCCCGCGGCCGCGAGTACGGCGGCCGAAGTTGTCGGCCAGCGGACCATCCAGATCGCGACTCCCAGCGCGAGCAGCAGCGCTGCGCTCCGGTAGACCCAGGCTGTGCCGACCTCGGTCTCGCGAACAAGGTCCCAAAAAGGCTGGAGTTCCAGGGAGAGGAGCCCCACACCCTGCATCGAAGCCGCGAGCACGCCCATCCCCAAGATGGAGAGAAGCAGTCCGGCGGCGCAGAGCCATCGCTCTGCGCGCCAGATCGAGGCCATCATCGACTGCGGCGCAAGGCGTTCGCTCCGTGTCAGCGCAAAAAGCGGGAACGCAGCAAGGCCGGCGATGAGCATCAGGTCCGCATAAAGTGCGAACCTGATGCCGATCAGAACGGGGTCCCCCACCGTCTTTTACTTTACGGTGAAGCTGAATTCGCTGCCCATGCGGTGGGTATCAGCGCCCGCCGCCGACCATGTGACCTTGTAGGTTCCGGCTGTCAGCGGCCGCTTGAGCATCAGCATCGCCGACTTGCCCTCTTTGCCCATCATCGACGAGTAAGGCACCTTCATCGGGGCATGATTGGCCATGCCGGGCATGCCGGTCATGACCAGCTCGGTCTTGAGGGTCGAGGCGACGATCTTTTCGTTGAACTGAAGATTGACCGACGTGACCTTCGAAACGGTCGAATTGGCGGCGGGCGTCGAGCTGACGAGCTTGGTGTGCGCGCTTGCCGTGGCCGGCATGAGAAGCAGAGCGAAAGCCGCCGCTGCAGAGGGGAGAAGAGACTTGAACATGAACACCTCCAAATGCGTGTCTGTCCTGCTAATACGCAGGATATCGGCATGGCCCTCAAATATTCCGGAATAATATTCTGGTGTGAGGGGTGAGGCGCTTCGGCGCGTATGTACAATGATGGAAAGGTTTGAAGAGACGATCGATGGATAAGGAGCTTCGCATTTTGAACAGGATCGATCTGCCCGCAGCGCTCGATGCGCTCGATGATCGCATCATGGGCGCATTGGCGATCCGCCGGCGCGAAGCGGTAGCGATGCGCCGCCTGATGGCGCTCGCGGCCTTTGTCTCGCTCGGCGGCGGTGTTTTTGCGGGGAGTGCGATTTCCCAGCCGGCGGTCGCGGCAAGCCCCCTGACCCCATTCGGCCCGCCTAGCGCATTGGTGCCTTCCACCTTGCTGGATGTACAGTAGCAATGCCGTCGCGCCGTCTTCTTCTCTTGGGGCTCATTGCCTTCGCCGCGGCGATTGCCGGCGTGTTCATCGGCCGTCTGGTGGCCGATGCGCCCAAAGCCAGCGAAACCGAACTTCATGCGCTTCTCCACGGCCAACTCGACCTGACCCCGGAGCAGGAAAAGAAACTCGAGCGGATCGAAGCCGACTTCGCCGGTCGCCGCCAGGCGCTCGAACTCGAGATGCGCGCCGCCAATGTCCGGCTCGCGCAGGCGATCGAAGCCGAGCATGGCTATGGACCGCGCGTCACCGAGGCGATCGACGAGACGCATGAGGTGATGGGGACATTGCAGAAGGAAACGCTCCAGCATCTCTTCGCGATGCGCGGGGTTCTCAACCCCGATCAAGCGGAAATGTTCGACAAAAGCGTGGTCAAGGCGCTGACCGCCGATGCGCGGTGAGCGCCGACCTATCGCAATGTAGCGACCAGGATCTGGCGGCCTTTGCGCGCGCGCACCGCGAAGACGCCTATCGCGAGTTGCTGCGCCGTTACAAAACGGGCGTCTACCGGCTCATCGTAAAGCAGATCGGCGATGCCGACGAGGCGATGGATTTGACGCAGGAGACGTTCGTCTCCGGCTTTTCGGCGCTCGATCGCTATGATGGCGAACGCCCCTTCCGCACATGGATCGCCCGTATCGCGCTCAACAAATGTCGCGACTGGGCACGACGGCGAAAGGTGCGCGCCTTTTTCTCCCGCGCGCTCCCGCTCGAAAATGCGCATCACGTAGCAAGCGATGGTCCTGGGCCCGATTCCGCGGCGACCGACAGGCGAGAGCTCGCCAGGGTTCGCGGGGCGATCGATCAGCTGCCGCAGAATTTGCGCGAAGTGTTGCTCCTCCGCGGTGTCGACGAGGTCAGCCAGGCCGAAACAGCGGTCATTTTGCGGGTCAGCGAGAAAACAGTCGAAACGCGCCTCTATCGAGCGCGGACCAGGCTCCGGGAATTGCTCGCGGGAACATCTGCGAGCGCCGAGGGTTGAGGGTTCGACCGCTCGTTCAGGCGGCATCTCCTCATCGTCCGGCATTTTTATTGAGGGGCAGGCGTGCCGCCTGCGTATAGCTTTAGGAACAGTCAGTAACGGTCGGAAAGAATATGCAGATGGAAAGGCGTCGGTTCGTCAGTGGAGCTTTGGGTGGAGGGGCTGCTGCGGCGATGGCCGCATGGTTCCCGGCCTGGGCCCAGCCGGTGTCGTCCGGCATCACCGCGCCGCTTCCGACCGTATCCGGCAATGACATAACGCTGCGCATCGCGCGCCAGACGATGCGCATCGACGGCAAGGTCAGTCGCGCGATCGGGATCAACGGCACCGTGCCCGCGCCGCTCGTCCGGCTGAAGGAGGGACAAAACGCGCGCCTCACCGTCGTCAACGATCTCGACGAGGACAGCTCGATTCACTGGCACGGCCTGATCCTGCCGTTCCAGATGGACGGCGTGCCCGGCGTCAGCTTCCCCGGGATCAAGCCGCGCTCGAAGTTTGTCTATGAATTCCCGGTCGTTCAATCGGGGACCTATTGGTATCACAGCCATTCGGGGCTTCAGGAACAGCTCGGCCATTATGGCCCGATCGTCATCGATCCCGCGGGCGCCGACCCGATCGGCTACGACCGCGAGCATGTCGTCGTCCTGTCCGACCACAGTCAATTGTCGCCCGAGGCGATCTTCCGCAAGCTCAAGGTCAATCCCGGCCATTTCAACATGCAGCGCCAGACGCTGGCGGGCCTGCTTGCCGGCAAGGATCAACCGCTCAAGGAGCGGATCGATTGGGGCAAGATGCGGATGGACCCGACCGACGTCGCCGACGTCAATGGTTCGACCTACACCTTCCTCGTCAACGGCCATGGTCCGCGCGACAACTGGACCGCGCTCTTCAGCCCCGGCGAGCGGGTACGCCTGCGCATCGTCAATGCGTCGGCGATGACGATCTTCAACGTCCGTATCCCGGGCCTCAGGATGACCGTCGTCCAGGCTGATGGGCTCAATGTCGTGCCGACCGAAATCGACGAGTTCCAGATCGCGGTCGCCGAAACCTATGACGTCATCGTGACCCCGGTCGAGGACCGTGCTTATACGCTCGTTGCCGAGGCCAATGACCGCTCGGGCATGGGACGCGCGACGCTCGCACCGCGCGCTGGCATGGTCGCCGAGGTGCCGCCGCTCCGCGAACGGCCGCTCGCGACCATGAAGGACATGGGCATGGGCGACATGTCGGGCGGCGCGATGGCGGGTATGGACCATTCGGGCGGCGATATGGGCGCCATGCCCATGCCGGCGAGCGACCCTTCTTGTCCTCCCGAACATGCCAAGATGGGCCATTGTACGCCAGCGGGGGAAAGCGGCGCGATGGCGGGCATGGATCATGGATCTGGCGGAGGCATGCAGCACAGCATGCGCGACTTCAGTGTCGCGCCGCAGGTCAAGCGCGATCCCAGCGTTCAGACGATCTCGCCGATGCCGATGGATCGCATGGGCGAGCCGGGGCAGGGACTGGAGAATGTCGGGCACAAGGTGCTGACCTACCATGACCTTGTCGCGCTCGAGCGCAACCCCGATACCCGCGCCGCCTCGCGCTCGCTCGACATCCATCTGACCGGCAATATGGAACGCTTCATGTGGTCGTTCGACGGCATCAAGATGTCCGACTATCACGAGCCCATCCCCTTCATCGAGGGAGAGCGCGTGCGGATCAACCTCATCAACGATTCGATGATGAGCCACCCCATCCACCTCCACGGCCATTTTTTCGAACTGGTGACGGGCAAGGGCGACCGGTCGCCGCGCAAGCATACGGTGCTTGTCCAGCCGGGCGGCATCGCGAGCTTCGATTTCACCGCCGACGCGCTCGGCGACTGGGCGTTCCATTGCCACCTTCTCTATCACATGCACGCGGGGATGATGCGCGTCGTCAGCGTCCGTCCGAAGGGAGACGGCGAATGACCCGGGTCGCGCTTCTCCTCGCGGGTATCGCCCCGCTGGCCTTTGCTGTGCCCGCCGCGGCGCAGTCGATGGATCATTCGATGCATGGTGCGGCGCCCGCGCCGACACCCGCTCCCTCGCCAACGCCAGCACCCGTAGCGCAGTCCGCGCCCGAAGCGCCCGCCGAAGGGTCGATGGAGCAGATGGACCATGGGAACATGCAGGGCATGGACATGGAACCCGAGGCTTCAAGCTGCCCGCCCGAACATGCGGCGATGGGTCATTGTACGCCTGAGGCGGAAGCTCCAGGCAAGGGCGCTTCGGACATGGGTGCGATGGATCATGGCGCACCGCAGCCGTCCGATCCCGATTGCCCGCCCGAACATGCCAAAATGGGCCATTGCACCCCGAAGGGCGGATCTGCGGACGCGATGGCGGGAATGGAAGGCATGGCGACCACGAGCAGCGCTAGCGGCACCGATTTGCCGCCGGGCGATGCTACCGCGCCTGCGCCTCCCGGCGACTGGTATGCCGATCGCATTTATCCCCAAGCCGAAATGGAGCATTCGCGCCACGACATGATGAAAGAGAATGGTGCGCAGACCATCGCTTTCATCAGCTTCAACCTTGCCGAATATCAGGCGCGCAAGGGCCGCGACGGGTTCCGCTGGGACGGTGAGGCTTGGTACGGCGGCGACATTAACCGGCTGACGATCAAGAGCGAAGGCGAGGGCGTGTTCGGCGAAGGCATCGAGAGCGCCGAGGTACAGGCGCTCTACAGCCGGGCGATCGGACCCTATTTCAACGCGCAGGCGGGTATCAGGCAGGATCTTGGGCCCGGCCCCGACCGCACCTATGCGACGATCGGCTTCGAGGGGCTCGCCCCCTATTGGTTCGAAGTCGAGGGCGCGCTGTTTCTTTCGAACAAGGGTGATCTGCTCGCCCGGCTCGAAGGCTATTACGACCAGCGCATCACCCAGAAACTGATCCTCCAGCCGATGGCGGAGGTCAATTTTGCGCTCCAGGATGTCCCCGAGACCGGCGTTGGTTCGGGGCTTTCGGATTTCGAGCTCGGGCTTCGCCTGCGTTACGAGGTCGTGAAGGAATTCGCGCCTTATGTCGGCGTCGAATGGGCGCGCAAGGTCGGCGATACCGCGCGTTTTGCCCGCGCCGCGGGCGAGGATGCGAGCGGCGTCAGCTTCGTGATGGGGGTGCGGGCCTGGTTCTAGAAGTTTCGCGGGGTGGCGACACGTCGAGGAGAAATGCCGTGAAACCAGCCTATCGCAGCCTCGCGCTGCAGACGATCGTCAGCGGCGTCATCATGTATCTGGTGATGTTCGTCATGATCGACCGCCTCTCGAGCTTCTACAATAATCTCAACATGCTCTACATGACGCTGATGATGGTCTCGCCGATGGTCGTGCTGATGATCGTCGCAATGCCGGGCATGTTCCCGTCGAAACGTCTCAATACGTTCCTGCTGCTGGGATCGGCAGTTGCCTTCTTCGGGAGCTTCGGGCTCATCCGGACACAGACGACGATCGGCGACACGGCCTTCTTGCGTTCGATGATCCCGCATCACTCGGGCGCGATCCTCATGTGTGAACAGGCTTCTCTCAAAGATGCCGAGATACGCGAACTCTGCCGCGGCATCATCGCGGGGCAGGCGGCCGAAATCGAACAGATGAAATCCATTCTCGCGAGGAAATGACATGAAAAATCTGATGACGCGCCGTCATCTTTTCGGCCTGATTGCGGTCGGATCGGGGATGGCGCTTGCGGCATGCAATTCTGCCTCGGGCCCGGCGGCGACCAGCGATAAGAATGGCGCGGCGCCCGCGCCGGGCGCCGAGACGTCCAGCCCCAAGCGAATGCTCGTTTATCGCGATCCCGAATGCGGCTGCTGCGAAGCTTGGGCGGATATCGCACGCAAGGCCGGTTATGATGTGACTGTCGAGAACCGCGCTGACATGGCCGCCGTAAAGACGCGATATGGTGTGCCTGGCCAGCTGGCGTCGTGCCACACGGCCGTGATCGGCGGCTATGCGATCGAGGGTCATGTGCCGATGCGGCATGTTGCGAGACTCCTCCACGACAAGCCACGCGACATTCGCGGAATCGCCGTGCCCGGCATGCCGCGCGGTTCTCCGGGAATGGAAATGCCGGACGGAAGCGCGGACGCATTCGAAGTGATGGCATTCGGCAGCGACGGCAAGGTTTCTGAATTCCGCGCATGACCTGCCGACACGAAGAGGAGACAGATATGACGAGATTCATTCCCCTAGCGAGCGCCGCCGCGCTGATATTTGCTCTGGCAGGATGCGGCACTGAGCCCGCGCAGCAGAGCGACGTCACACCGGAACAGAGTGAGGTCACTGCCGGTGAGCCGCCCGCAATGGTCGAGACCATGCCCGTAGCGGACGAGCCGCCCGCCGCGTCTGCCCCGGCGGCGCCGACCGAAGAAGCGATGCCTCCGGAGAAATCCCGCCCCAAGCAAGAACCCGCCGCGAAGGCCGCTGTGCCGCCGCGGGCAAAGGCCGCGCCGGAAGCGCCGAAACCTGTCGAACCCGAACCCGATCCTCATGCCGGGCACGATATGGACAAAAAATAAGGAGCATGTGCCGACGCGGCATGTCGCCCGGGCGGTCGAGGACAAGCTGCGCGAAGTGTCCGGCATCGCCGCGCCCGGCATGCCGCGCGGTCGGGCGCTGCTCGATGCCGCAGCGAGAGATATAACCATATGGAATAACCATCTCGTTTATAGCGATGAGTGGTGATTATTTCTGGTCATGCCAAGGCCGCGAAGATAGCTCGGTGGCGAAGCCGAGAGCTTTCGCAAATGGGAGGGGACCATGAGAAAATTGCTTCGCACGAGTGGCTCGATTATCGCCGTCCTGGCAGGCATGTCGGCCGCCGCCGCCTTCGCGCAGGATAACGCCAAAGAGGCGCCGGGGCCAGGCGCGTCGCAGGGCGAAATCGTCGTGACGGGTACGCGGCGGAACGATCTCAAGGCGGCCGATTCCGCTCAGCCGATCGACATCATCACCGGTGCCGAACTGCTCGAAAAGGGCACGGCCGACATGAATGATCTCCTGCGCACCGAGGTCCCGTCGCTCAATGTCCAGCGCCTCGTCAGCAACGACGGCGCCGTTTTTACCCGGCCTTTCTCGCTGCGCGGCCTGCCGCCGGACCAGACGCTGGTGCTCGTGAATGGCAAGCGGCGCCATCGCGGCGCGACGGTCCAGTTCACCAATGTTCCCTATATCCGGGGATCGCAGGGACCCGATCTTTCGGCGATCCCGTCGATCGCGATCGGCCAGCTCGAGGTTCTGCGTGACGGCGCGTCGGCGCTCTATGGATCGGATGCGATCGCCGGCGTCCTCAATTTCGGTCTGCGCCGCGACCGCGAAGGCGGATTGCTGATCGCCCGCTATGGCCAATTCTATAAGGGCGACGGCGAGGATTTCCTCGTCCAGGGCAATGTCGGGCTTCCCTTCACCGACGCCGGTTTCGTCAACATCAGCGGCGAATATGTGAACGCCAGCACGACGTCGCGCGGCATTCAGCGTCCCGACGCGCAGGCGCTCATCGATGCCGGCGTTCAGGATGTCCCGGTCCCGGCGCAGCGCTGGGGAAATCCCGAATCCGAGGCGGCGCGCATCTTCGTCAATGCCGGCATCGAACTGTCGGACGAGATGGAATTCTACACCTTCGGCTGGACTGCCCGCGATGACTGGTCCGGTTGCATAGTTAGTTGAAGATCGTCTCCGATGCCAGCCTGGGCGGGAGGCGGAGCGCAGCGGAGCCGAGCGGCCAGGCTGGCATCTTGATCGTTT